>Ga0213831_1000015_pt1 | contig 589741 bp, 546 predicted proteins | sample SWATP12_FD_163421 | JGI IMG/M metagenome (GOLD analysis project Ga0213831, IMG submission 163421) | Coastal seawater microbial communities from Marineland, Florida, United States - SWA TP1 #2 | ecosystem: Environmental > Aquatic > Marine > Coastal | place: USA: Florida | collected 2016-08-06 | reverse complement strand
GACTCCAGAGACTCCAGAGACTCCAGAGACTCCAGAGACTCCAGAGACTCCAGAGACTCCAGAGACTCCAGAGACTCCAGAGACTCCAGAGACTCCAGAGACTCCAGAGACTCCAGAGACTCCAGAACCAGCAATAGAACAATCAGCGGCCCCAATGCCTGAAGCTATTCCAAATGAATTTGGGGTTCCGGAAGATGATGATTGGCTGATTGAAGATGAAGCGTCCGAAGCCATATCTGATGATCTCATGGCTGATACGCCTGCTGCTGAAGAGCCAGAGCTTGAAGCACCTGCCGCTGAGTCAGAAGAGTCGCTAGCGCTGGATGATTTAGATCTTCCAGAATACAGCGAAGAAGATGCGCTGGCCGATGTTGCCGAAGAGCCGGAGCTTGAAGCACCTGTTGTTGAATCTGAAGAATCGTTAGAACTGGATGATATAGAACTTCCAGAATACAGCGAAGAAGATGCACTAGCAGACGTTGCCGAAGAGCCAGAACTTGAAGCGCCTGTTGCTGAGTCAGAAGATTCATTGGAACTGGATGACATAGAGTTTCCAGAGTACAGCGAAGAAGATGCACTAGCAGACGTTGCCGAAGAGCCAGAACTTGAAGCTCCTGTCGCTGAACCTGAAGAGTCGCTAGCCTTAGACGATTTAGATCTTCCAGAATACAGCGAAGAAGACGCACTAGCGGATGTTGCCGAAGAGCCAGAACTTGAAGCTCCTGTCGCTGAACCTGAAGAGTCGCTAGCCTTAGACGATTTAGATCTTCCAGAATACAGCGAAGAAGACACACTAGCGGATGTTGCCGAAGAGCCAGAGCTTGAAGCACCTGTCGCTGAACCTGAAGAATCGTTAGAACTGAATGATTTAGACCTTCCAGAATATAGCGAAGAAGATGCACTAGCGAATGTTGTCGAAGAGCCGGAGCTTGAAGCACCTACTGTTGAACCTGAAGAGTCGTTAGATCTGGATGATTTAGATCTTCCAGAATACAGCGAAGAAGATGCGCTAGCGGACGTTGCCGAAGAGCCGGAGCTTGAAGCACCTGCTGTTGAACCTGAAGAGTCGTTAGAACTGGATGATTTAGATCTTCCAGAATACAGCGAAGAAGACGCACTAGCGGATGTTGCCGAAGAGCCAGAGCTTGAAGCACCTGTCGCTGAACCTGAAGAATCGTTAGAACTGAATGATTTAGACCTTCCAGAGTATAGCGAAGAAGATGCACTAGCGAATTTTGCCGAAGAGCCGGAGCTTGAAGCACCTACTGTTGAACCTGAAGAGTCGTTAGATCTGGATGATTTAGATCTTCCAGAATACAGCGAAGAAGATGCACTAGCGGATGTTGCTGAAGAGGCAGAGCTTGAAGCACCTGCTGTTGAACCTGAAGAGTCGTTAGAACTGGATGATTTAGATCTTCCAGAATACAGCGAAGAAGACGCACTGGCGGATGTTACTGAAGAGCCAGAGCTTAAAGCGCCCATCGCTGAGCCAGAAGAATCGTTAGAACTGGATGATTTAGAGCTACCAGAATACAGCGAAGAAGACGCGCTGGCGGATGTTGCACAAGAGCCTGAACTTGAAGCACCTGCTGCTGAATCTGAAGAATCGTTAGAACTGGATGATGTAGATCTTCCAGAATACAGCGAAGAAGATGCACTAGCAGACGTTGCAGAAGAGCCTGAACTTGAAGCGTCTGTCGCTGAGTCAGAAGAATCGTTAGAACTGGATGACTTAGATATTCCAGAATACAGCGAAGAAGACGCACTAGCAGATGTTGTTGAAGAGCCAGAGCTTGAAGCAGCTGCCGTTGAATCTGAAGAATCGTTACAACTGGATGATTTAAATCTCCCAGAATACAGCGAAGAAGACACACTAGCAGATGTTGCTGAAGAAGCTGAGCTTGAAGCTTCTCCTTCCGAGTCAAAGGGCTCGCTAGAACTCGATGACTTAGACATTCCAGGATATATAGAACAAGGAGCGTCGGCGGACGCAATTGAGGAACTAGACCCTGAAGTAAATACTGTTCAACAGGAGGAATCTCTTGAAGTCAACGAGCGGGACTTGCCTGAGTTTGACGAACAAGATGCGTTAGCCGAAGCGTTCGATAGTGGTTCTGATGATGTTGACTTCAAACTTGATGAGCTCGAACTACCATCTCTTGAAGAGATTCCATCTGAGGCAATGGATCGTTCTGATGAAGCTGAGGAATTGGCGCATCACGCTTTCAATGAAGCTGCGTTTAATGAATTGCTTTCTGAAAGTGAACCAGAACAAACGGCCAGCTTTGACTTTGATAAACCTGTCGATTCAGTCACTTCTGATAGTGCAGGGATGGATATTGAAGCCATGCTGGAAGTGGGGGGAGAAGACTGGAACGGCTTTAGTTTATCCCCTGAACAACAAGCTCAAATTACTGATGATATTCCGGAAGATCAACAGGGTGTCTGGGATGATGGTAATCGCCCTGAACAAGCTCAAATCTTAGATGAAAACTGGGAAGACCAAGAAGAGCTGGGTGATTTCAATCCGCAAGAAGGAGAGTTCCGTACCATTGATGAGCTGATGGCTGAGGTTGAAAAAGAAGAGCAGCAAAGCTTTGAAGAAGAAGAGTTGAAGCTTGATGTTGGGTTAAGTGACTTCCCTGACGTTATCGGGGATACCGGAGATGTTGATGTTGACAACAATTCAGAGGCGTCTGGCAAGCTTGACTTAGCTAAAATCTACATTGAGATGAATGATGCTCAAGGCGCAATTAAGTTGCTAGAAGAGGCTATTGTAGATGGTAGCGACGAGATTCGCCGAGAGGCGAAAAACTTAATCGATGCGATCAACGGTCGATGAATGAGTAATCTACAAGGGGGCGCTGAGCCCCCTTATCTTTTTTTGCAAAAATGTTTATACTTCCCGCCCCATTTTCAAAGAGAACACCCTGATGAGAATTGCGTTAGGTATTGAGTATAACGGTACTCATTACTATGGCTGGCAGCGACAAAAAGAAGTTAAAAGCGTACAAGAGAAACTTGAGCGTGCTCTGAGTATCGTTGCAAACCATCCTGTAGAAGTGCAGTGTGCAGGGCGCACTGATGCGGGCGTTCATGGAACGGGTCAAGTGGTCCATTTTGACACTAGCGCCAGCCGCAAAATGGTTGCGTGGACAATGGGTGTCAATGCCAATCTACCGAATGATATTGCAGTTCGTTGGGCAAAAGAGGTACCTGAAGAGTTCCATGCTCGTTTTTCCGCAACAGCACGGCGTTATCGATACATCATTTTTAATAGCGCATTCCGACCAGGTATTATGTCCTCTGGTGTTAGCCACTATCACGGCGAGTTAGATGTTGAGAAGATGCACCAAGCTGGTCAATATTTGTTGGGTGAGAACGACTTCACGTCGTTCAGAGCGGTACACTGCCAGTCCCGTAGCCCTTGGCGTAACATCATGCACTTGGATGTGACTCGTCACGGACAATACGTAGTGATTGATATCAAGGCAAATGCCTTTGTTCATCATATGGTGCGTAATATTACCGGAAGCCTTATCTGTGTTGGCCGTGGTGAACAGAAACCAGAGTGGATAAAGTGGTTGCTCGAAGTGAAAGATCGCAAGCTTGCGGGAGCAACAGCGAAGGCAGCAGGCCTCTATCTGGTTGATGTTGATTATCCAGCAGAATTTGAATTGCCAAGAGTGCCAATTGGGCCACTATTTTTGCCAGACAATTTGAACTAATTCGTGATAAATTGTCCAACTAATCAGTTCTTTAGGGCGTGAGACATTAGTGTAAGAAATAGGTACAACCAGTTTTTTGTCTACACTTGGCATTTTATATGCTTTAATCCTCTCGCGTAAATTCAGAATTTTTGTCCTTCGCAAAGTGCGGAGGCGATGAGAGAAAAAGGTCTTCCATGAGTTGGCTTGAAAAGATTTTAGAAAAAAGCAACATTGTTAGTTCACGTAAAGCGTCCATCCCTGAAGGTGTGTGGACCAAGTGTACGTCTTGTGAACAGGTGCTTTATCACGCTGAACTAGAGCGTAACCTAGAAGTATGTCCGAAATGTGATCATCACATGCGTATGAAGGCGCGTCGTCGTCTGGAAACATTTTTGGATGAAAACAACCGCGTTGAACTAGCGGATGAACTTGAGCCACAAGACAAGCTTAAGTTTAAAGATTCAAAGAAATACAAAGATCGTATCTCGGCTGCCCAAAAGAGCAGTGGAGAGAAAGATGCTCTTGTTGTAATGAAAGGTGAGCTATTAGGCCTTCCTATTGTTGCTTGTGCGTTTGAATTCTCTTTCATGGGCGGTTCAATGGGCTCTGTAGTTGGCGCTCGTTTTGTCCGTGCTGTAGAAGCGGCTATTGAGAACAACACAGGTCTTGTTTGTTTCTCTGCAAGTGGTGGTGCACGTATGCAAGAGGCTTTGATGTCTCTAATGCAAATGGCGAAAACCAGTGCTGCACTTGAGCGCCTTTCTCAAAAAGGCCTGCCGTTTATCTCAGTCATGACTGATCCGACGATGGGTGGTGTTTCTGCAAGTTTGGCAATGCTAGGTGACGTAAATATCGGTGAGCCTAAAGCATTGATCGGTTTCGCTGGTCGTCGTGTTATCGAACAGACGGTACGTGAAGATCTTCCGGAAGGTTTCCAGCGTAGCGAGTTCCTGCTTGAGCACGGTGCTATCGATATGATCGTTGATCGCCGCGAAATGCGTCAGCGTGTCGGTAGTCTGATTGCGAAAATGACTAACCAACCTTCGCCTCTAGTGGTTTCTGTGAACGATTCACAAAATGAAGCTGCTTATTCTGTACCAGAAGCGGACGAAAAAGGGTAAAGTAACACACTAACAAACAACCACAATTACTTGGTTAGAGTTAGATGAGTCAAACCCAAATTCCTCAAGCCACATCCCCTCTTGCGATGTGGCTTGATTATTTAACAAACATACATACCTCTGCTATCGATCTCGGTCTAGATCGTGTTCAGGCTGTCGCCGAGAAAACCAACCTAGTTAAACCTGCTCCTACCGTAATTACTGTCGCGGGGACCAATGGTAAAGGTTCTACTTGTGCACTTATGGAAGCCATATTGCTTGATGCAGGCTACTCCGTTGGTGTTTACAGTTCCCCCCACCTAATTCGCTATAACGAACGTGTCCGTATTAATGGCCAAGATCTGGCTGATGAGAAGCACACTGAAGCGTTTGACTTTATTGAAAAGCAGCGTGGTGATATTAGCCTAAGCTTTTTTGAATATGGGACTTTAGCAGCGCTACGCCTTTTCCAAACTGAAAAAGTGGATGTCGTATTGCTAGAAGTCGGGCTTGGGGGACGATTGGATGCCACTAATGTTGTAGACCATGATGTTTCAGTGATTACTAGCCTCGCTATCGACCATGTTGACTGGCTCGGTGATGACATTAATGTGATCGGCTATGAGAAAGCGGGCATCTACCGAAGTGGCAGGCCTGCCATTTGTGGTCAGCCCAAAGCGCCTGCTACTGTGGCGGCGCATGCTGATGATATTGGTGCAGAATTGTATCAAGTGGAAATTCAGTACAACTATCAGGTTGTCGATGAACATACTTGGCGTTGGACGCATGGCCCATACGAGTTAGAAGCGCTTCCTATCCCTGGTTTACCGTTACAGAATGCGGCGACCGCTTTGATGGCACTCGCGACAGCAAACCTCGACTTGTCGGACATCAATATCGTTAAAGGCCTCAACAGCGCGAAGCTACCTGGCCGAATGCAGGTGGTGAGTGCGGAGCCGACAATTATCCTCGATGTGGCACACAATCCACATTCTGCTGAGTATTTGGTTGAACGCATTCAACAGAAGTACTTGGATAAAAAAATCCACGCTGTGGTTGCGATGCTGCACGACAAAGATATTAAGGCCACGCTTGAAGTGTTGGCTCCGGTTGCCAGCCATTGGTATCCAGCGTCGTTACAAGGGCCAAGAGCTGCAAGTGCAGAGGAACTTTGTGAGTATCTTCCTGATGGCAATGACCGCTTTGAAGCTCCTGTCGACGCATTTAAAGCCGCGTTGACAAAGGCTGAAGCGGAAGATGTCATTCTGGTTGTGGGTTCTTTCCATACGGTTGGTGAAGTACTCGAACACTGGCAGAGTCAAGGAGAGTAAATGGCAAGTAAGTTTCAAAATCGCCTGGTCGGCACCATCATTCTGGTGGCGATCGGCGTCATCGTATTACCTGATGTCCTTGATGGTAAAAAAACGCATTACAAGGAAGAAATCGCCAGTATTCCGATTAAGCCGGAGCTTGATAGCGATGTAGAAAGTTTCGAAGTTTTGGAGCCCATTGATGATTCTGCAAGCCTACCTGAAACACCGGTTGAAGTTGTTGTGCAAGAACCTGAGGCTCCCGCTTCTGCTGAAAAGGTGAATGATGAACCTCTGCCTGTCGTAGTTAAAGAGGTTCCTGAGCGCAATGAATATCAGGACAGTGCTTGGATTATTCAGTTGATGGCGTTGAAGAACGCAGAGAATGCGAAAAACGTTGTTAAAGACCTACAAAAACGTGGTTATCAAGCACACACAAAACTCGAAAATGGTTTTACTCGTGTGATTATTGGCCCAGATGTATCCAAGAGTAAGCTAGAGCGACAAGTGACTGAGTTGGAAAAAATTACTGGCTCAAAAGGTCGATTGCTCAAATTTAAGCCACTAAATCCATAAGAAAACGTTTGCGTCAGCGTTTTTTCTGTTAAAATGCGCGCCAACTTAAGATGTAAGAACAGATGAATTCGTTAGATATTGTCATTTTAAGTGTGATCGGCCTGTCGGCAGTGATCAGTTTAATTCGCGGCTTCGCAAAAGAAGCGTTGTCTCTGGTTATTTGGTTTGGGGCGTTTTTTATCGCCAGCCAGTATTACGCAAAATTGGCGGTGTACTTTTCCAATGTTCAGGACGACATGTTTCGAAACGGAGCAGCGATAGCAGCCCTGTTTGTTTCGACACTGATTGTGGGTGCGATCGTGAATTACGTTATCGCCCAATTGGTACAGAAAACAGGCTTGTCGGGAACAGATAGAGTACTAGGGGTCGTCTTTGGCGGCTTACGAGGTGTTCTGATTGTTTCAGCTGCACTATTTTTTATGGATGCGTTTACATCGTTTCCAGACTCAGAGTGGTGGAGAAGTTCGCAACTGGTACCGGAGTTTAGCCGTATCATTGCCCCTTTCTTCGAGCACTTACAAGCAACATCGAGTTTCTTATCTGGCGCGTTATAGCGCCAGCCATTGTCGCAAATCGAGGGTTAGGACATGTGTGGTATTGTTGGAATCGTGGGTACAACGCCTGTAAACCAGTCTATCTATGACGCACTGACTGTGTTGCAGCATCGTGGCCAAGATGCCGCGGGTATTTGTACCATAGAAAGCAATCGTTTTCGTTTGAGAAAGGCGAACGGTTTAGTTAAGGATGTGTTTGAGGCTAAACACATGCAACGCCTTCAGGGAACGGTCGGTATTGGCCATGTTCGCTACCCAACAGCGGGTAGTTCTAGCGCATCTGAAGCTCAGCCCTTCTATGTTAACTCTCCTTTCGGTATTACGCTTGCTCACAACGGCAACTTAACCAATGCAGCGGAAGTTCGTGAAAAACTGTTTGAGAAAGACCGCCGTCACGTTAACACCACGTCGGATTCCGAAGTTTTACTGAATGTTCTTGCCCACGAAATTGATACAGTGAAAGGCAATGTAGCCGCAGAAGATGTATTTCGTGCTGTGACTAATGTTCATCGTACGATTCGCGGTGCTTACGCTGTATCAGCAATGATCATAGGTCACGGTATGATTGCTTTCCGTGATCCAAATGGTATCCGTCCTCTATGTCTTGGTAAGCGTGAAGTAGGGGATTCGGTTGAATACATGGTGGCTTCTGAATCTGTCGCACTGGATGCCGTTGGTTTTGACTTCATCCGTGACGTCGCGCCAGGTGAGGCGATATACGCGACTTTTGATGGTCAGCTACACACTAAACAGTGTGCGGACAACCCTACCTTAAACCCTTGTATCTTCGAGTTTGTTTACTTCTCCCGTCCAGACTCCTTCATTGATAAAATCTCTGTTTACAGTGCACGTGTAGAAATGGGTAAGAAGCTTGGCGAGCGCATCCGTGATGACTACAGTCATCTAGATATTGATGTGGTTATTCCGATCCCTGAAACGTCATGTGATATTGCGTTGCAGATTGCTCAAGCTATTGATAAGCCATACCGCCAAGGGTTTGTTAAGAACCGCTATGTGGGCCGTACATTTATTATGCCGGGTCAGCAGCAACGCAAGAAATCCGTTCGCCGTAAGCTCAATGCTATCCGTTCTGAGTTCAAAGACAAAAACGTTTTGCTGGTCGATGACTCTATCGTTCGTGGTACCACATCTGAGCAAATCATTGAAATGGCGCGCGACTCTGGTGCGAAAAAAGTATTTATGGTCTCTGCAGCACCGGAAATTCGTTTCCCGAACGTTTACGGCATCGACATGCCAAGCGCGAACGAGCTGATAGCACATGGTCGCGATAACGACGCTATTTGTAAGCAAATCGGTGCCGATGAGCTAATTTTCCAAACATTAGATGATCTTGTGGCAGCGGTGGGCATGGGTAACACTGATATCACTAAGTTCGAAACGTCCGTCTTTAATGGCGAGTACGTGACAGGAGATATCGATCAGGAGTACCTCGATTTCCTAGAGTCATTGCGTAGTGATGATGCAAAAGTACAGCGCGATATTCAGCAAGAGCTGGCTAACCTCGAACTGCACAATGAAGGTGCTTAATCTAAGATTCTCGTTTAGGTAACAAAAAGGGTTGGCATGTGTGGCCAACCCTTTTTCATTTTAGCTTCTAGCTTAAGCCTTTACTCGATATAGCTGTGACAACATAAACATAGCGGTGGCACTGATGACCACAGAAGGTCCCGCTGGAGTATCGTAATGCCATGAGAGGCTAAGGCCTAAGAGCACAGCGACTGCACCAATAAAAGAGGCAGTTATGGCCATCTGCTCTGGAGTTCTAGAGAATCGCCGCGCAGTAGCCGCAGGAATAATCAACAGTGAAGTCATGATTAAAGCGCCTACGAATTTCATACCGATGGCAATCACAAGGCCAACCATAATCATCAGAACTAAACGCATTAAGTCGACATTGTGGCCTTCTACAGCGGCGAGATCCTCGTTAACCGTTGTTGCAAGCAGAGAACGCCAAAAATAGACCAGTATTGCGGAAACGAGGGCTGCGCCTGCATATATATAAACGAGGTCCGTTGGGCTAACAGCGAGTAAATCACCAAACAAGTAACTCATCAGGTCGATTCGTACATTGTCTAGAAAGCTGACCGCCACTAAGCCAAGAGATAAGGCACTGTGTGCCAGAATACCCAGTAGCGTATCGGTTGCGACCAATTGTTGTCTCTGGAGGGCGACAAGAATAAAGGCGAGAGCCAAGCAGCAGACAATCAGGGCAAAATACAGGTTGACGTCAAGAAGGAAGCCTAATGCAAGCCCCATCAAGGACGCGTGAGCCAAAGTGTCGCCAAAGTAAGCCATTCTTCGCCATACAACAAATGACCCCAGCGGCCCTGCGATGGCTGCAATCCCCAAGCCTGCGAGGATAGAAGGTAATAGAAACTCAATCATGATGGTGACCGTGTGAATGCTGTGAACAGGTAGACGCTTCGCCAGATACAGGATCACCCGCTAAATCATGGTGATGATGTTGATGCTGGTGGTGGTAAAACGCAAGAGACTCATTTCTCGTTTCGCCAAACAGAGCAATGTAACTTGGGTGTTTGGTGATATCGGCTGGGGCGCCTGAACAACAGATATGGTGATTGAGGCAGATAACGTCGTCAGTTTTCGCCATTACCAAGTGTAAGTCGTGGGATACCATGAACACCGCGCAGCTGAAACGATGGCGAATAGTATCAATTAACTCATATAAATCAATCTGTCCTTGGACATCAACACCTTGAGCTGGCTCATCAAGAACCAGCAAGTCTGGTCGTTGGAGTAGTGCTCTTGCTAAGAGAACACGTTGGCTCTCTCCACCAGAGAGAGAATGCATGTTCGCTCGCATTAAGTGTTGTGCACCGACAAGTTTCAACGCATCTTGCAGTTCTTGCTCACTAAATTTACCCGCGAGCTTCATGAAACGTTTCACATCCAGAGGTAATGAGTCATTCAGCCTAAGTTTTTGAGGGACATAACCAATTTTTAGGTTCGGCGTCTTATTGACTGTCCCGCTGAACTGTTTTTGGAGACCTAACAACACTTTTACTAGAGTGGATTTACCCGCTCCGTTAGGGCCTATCAGTGTTGTTATTTCTCCTCGCTTAAGGGTAAGACTAATATTATCAAGGACTTTGCGTTCTCCGAATTGAACACAGACTTGTTGAAGTTCGACCAGTGCCGACATGAATGGAACTCATTTGCAAATAACTATTGTTATAATGTAACATTTGAAAAACTTTAACGCCAGAGACTAGTGGTATTGATTTATGAAACACCTTATTCCTTTGCTATCCATTTTTGCTATAGGTAGTGCAAACGCCAGTGAAATACTGACCAGTATCAAACCCATTCAGATGATTACCTATGAAATTACGCAAGGTGTTTCTGAGCCAGATTTATTGCTTGAGTCCAACACTTCCCCACATGATTACGCGCTGAAACCGTCTGATGTGAAGCGAGTTAGAAAAGCCGATTTAGTCGTTTGGTTCGGTAATGACCTAGAACCTTTTTTAACTAAAGTTCTTGAGGGTCAGAAGAATGTTTTGACCATCAGTGAAGTGGATGGTTTGAACCTTCGCGAGTTTTCAGAAGACGGACATAATCACGATCATGACGGGCATAATCATGGCTCGCACGATCCGCATTTCTGGTTAGGGCATGAACAAAGTATTAAGGCTGCTGAAGCGATTAGCCAGAAACTTTCTGAGTTAGACCCAACCAACAAAGATGTTTATCAAGCGAACTATCAGGCATTTGTGAAAAATGCTAATCAGTACGATGAAAAGTGGCGAGCGTCGCTAGAGCCAGTAAAAGAGGTGGGTTACTACGTATTTCATGATGCCTACGGTTATTTCGAGCAGGATTATGGCTTGAATCATTTGGGTGAATTTACGGTTAGCCCTGAGAGAAAACCTGGGGCTAAGACACTCATTAAAATCAAGAAAGCGTTGGCAAAAGGGGATGCTAAATGTGTCTTTGCTGAACCTCAGTTTACTCCGGCTGTTGTTGAGTCTGTGACACGTGGTAGTCAAGCCAAGCAAGGGGTACTTGATCCTATTGGTACTAATGTTCAAGTTGGACCAGGCAGCTACTTTACTTTTATTCAGTCCATCACAGACAGCTTCACTGAATGTCTTAGTAACTAAACATTTGTTTGATATGCCATCAAAGGGAAGCATAGCGCTTCCCTTTTTTGATGGTTCTAGATAAGAAAACGCCGATTTTTTGAAGCAGCATCTTGTTTATGGTTGGAAATCCAAGATAATTATTATCACAAAATAATTTGATGACTCAGTTCAATTAGTTTTGAGTCTTGATCTGGGTGAATCATTCGAAATGCTTAGATATGGAATGTTATTGACTGTCCAATTTTGCTGCAAGGGAATCGCTAGTGAAACAAGCCGTTTGTTTTCTGTCGTTTTTATTTTTGACTCGTGTCGCGATGGCAATGGATCTCCCTTTGTCAGTTTTCTACCCCTTGCCAACGCAATCTCAGGGTAAAGCGTTTGCTGCTAAAGAACTTTTTCTCGCTGACAATGGTGGTATCTGGTTTCAAGATGTTAGAAATCAGGTGCTGTTTTTTGATGGGCAAAACATTTTGCCCAAGTCAGGTTCTGCACTCGATTTTGAATCAGAGCAAGTTGCTTTTCTCGGCAGTGCTTTTTGGTCATTTGCGGGCAATGAGATTTATCGCACCACCCCTGGTAAAAGTCGAGAACTGATATTCAGTCTCACGCCGGGTACTGAGATTTTACGAATAGGGGTATCGAACCGTTACGTTTGGGTCTCCGATGCTTCAAACTTCTACACCTATCACGTTGATAGTGGAGAGTTCTCTTCTTACTCCTTAATGGAGTTGTATCAATACAACCAGTCTGCTCAAATCAACATTACCGATGCCAAACTGATTCAGTCAAAGTGGGTACTGGCAACAAACTCCGGAGTGTATTTGTCAGATGGTAGCCATTTCGAACATGCCCCTCGCTCCGGCACGAGTCATATAGAAACCCTCTATTTTTCCGAAAATCGTCAAGAGTTGGTCGTCGGTACTCGACACGGGGCAATTCTTTTCAATTTTAACCATCCTGACGCTCCACTTAAACGAATCCCAGGTGGACATGTTTTGAGTATTGCGGAAACGCACAAAGGCTACTGGATAGGTACCGAATCCGGTTTGCAATCGTACTCTTTTGCATCACAAGAGAGTGCCTATTTCGCCAGAGAACACACACACAGCCATGCGTTGTTTGGCGAAAAGGTTTACTCATTACTCAATGATCATCGAGGGGGAATGTGGATTGCCACTGAACGAGGCATTCATTACTTCTCATTGTTTGCTCATCATTTTAAGCGCTTTCCTGATTTGATGTTAACCCGCGGATCAGCGTCAGAAAAACTGATTCAACTGACTAATAAGAAGAGTCGTAGTGGGTTTTGGATGGTCACCAATGTGGGTGTATATTCACTAAAATTGAACCGTAAGGCGTCGAGAAAGCTGCTTTATAAAGGTAGAGTGAACGATGTTATCGAGCATAATGGTGTGCTCTGGTTAGCCACTGAGAATGGCATCATCTGTATTGATAGTGTATCCGGCACTGTGATAGCGGACCGTTTACCTAACTTTTTAAAAACTTCGTCAGTTGAGTTGTTGGAACTGGATAACAACGGTCGAATCTGGGGAGCCAGCGACCATAAGTTATGGCGCTTTGATACCCAAAGTCGCGAGTTGATGCAATATGGCTCTGAGTGGATACTGAACAAGTATTTACCAGCGCAAGTTACTCAGATGGCAGTGGCTGACAATGGCAGTCTAATCTTGGGCACAGATCATGGCACCTATGTACTGATCAACGGGCAAATCCACTATGTTAGTGCCTCAGAACACTATGGGCGTGTGGCTAGTATAAAAGAAGTGAATGGTGGTGAAATCTGGGTGGCGAGTACTTACGGATTGTATCAATTAGATGCCGCCAGCTTGCAACTTAAGTCTCTGACTATGGTGGATGATCATATCACGCCTAAGTGTTTGATTAGTAATCGCAATGGTGTCTGGATGACTTCTTCTGCTGGTCTGACCCATTATGCGAAGAACGGGCAAATAGCAGCACACTATGGTGAGCCGCTCGGTTTAGTGAATAACGAATTCCAATCAGGGCTATGCAGCTCAGGTTCAGAAAGCCTGCAAAATCTATTAATTGGCTCAAGGCGAAACCTTATCAAGGTTGACACCAAAAGTCTTAGTGCTAGCAAATCTCCCAACGTACAGGTGATATACAGCCAAGTGGTTGCAAACCAGGATCTGTACTCGCTTGGTGGGAGTGTTTTGGGTGCTCCACATGTGACATATGGAGAATCGATTGCGTTTCAGTTTGGTGTGCTTCCACAAGTCAGTAATGTTTCCCTGCAATATCGACTGGGAGAGCAGGATGAATGGCAGAATCTCGAAGGAATGAAGCTGACCATTGAACATATCCTTCCTGGTGACTACGAGCTTGAGGTGCGTGCTGTAAATAATGGCATGACGCAGAGTGCTATTGAGCCGTTTGTTTTCTCAGTTGACGAGCCTTGGTATATCCGAGGGTATGCGATTTTCTCCTACGTGACAGCCGTATTTATTCTGCTAGCGTTTGTTATTTATTGGCGCTCTCGCATGATGGCAAGAACCAATAAAGATCTGAGGTCTCAGGTAGCGCTTAAGACTAATCAACTGCGTCATCAAAGCCGAATCCTGCTAACTAACAACGATCAATTAAGAAAACAGCTACAAATCCGACGCATCCTTTATAGACAATCAGTGCAATCGTTGCGGGAAAGGTTGCAAGGTTGTGCATCACAGACGACCACAGATTCAGAACAAGGCAAACAGCAATTATTGAGATTTGTGATTCACGAACTGGATCTATTGCTTAACGTACGTGCGGCTAATGGCGATGCCTTGCCAGTTTACAACTTGTCTTTGGTATTGCGCTCTGCATTGGATGGTTGGCAAGAAGAGCTTATTAAGGCTGGTTTATCTGTGGAGGTACAGTCAGAAGAAGATAAAGACATTTACGTCACTCTCGACGCTTTTAATCTCGATAGTGTGTTTAATCTTTTGATTGATAATCTGATTAAGCGCTCATATCGAGGGCAAGTTGTGTTGATGAGGTATCGTATCAATGACGGAGAAGTCTCTTTTTCCATGACCGAACAAGGTGCAAAGCTTGATGATGCTTCTGTGACGCCCATTGAATTGTGGAATGAAATCGAGTCTTTGGTCAAAGAAAATGGTGGTAGCTTCCATCGGTACAGCTCCGACGAACGAAACTTAATTGAGTTTGTGTGGCCAGTTGGAAGTGAATTTGAAGAGAACTCGATTGTTCAACTTACCGACACAGGCTTATCTGAAGAACAGTCGAAAGACCCGTGGATTGAAAAACTCGAAGCCTTAGTCGTCCAACATTATTCAGATCCGGAATTTGGTACGGCTTCAGCGGCTAAGCAAATGTACGTGTCCGAGCGTAGTTTACAGCGTCGATTTAAGTCAGCTGCAGAACGTACGTTTATGGATTACGTGACCGAAGTGCGGCTGGACTATGCTTGTCGACGTTTGCTGGCTGGTGAAAAAATCTCAGATGTAGCGTTTGAATGCGGGTTCAATGACCCTTCCTATTTTAGTCAGCGATTTAAACATCGCTTTGGCGTTTCCCCCTCACAGTTTATTGAAGATCAAGATCGGTAGTTTGTCGTTGCCCACGACTTAAATGAACCAAAAACTAAATAAAATGCGTTGTGTTAGGCAGGATGAACTTAGCACACTGATTGGCGTGATGCGTGATGCGTGATGCGTGATGCGTGATGCGTGATGCGTGATGCGTGATGCGTGATGCGTGATGCGTGATGCGTGATGCGTGATGCGTGATGAAAAAAATATCGTGGTATAGCCGGGGGGACTATACCACGGGTGCCAATGACACCTTCGCTTGCTGCCGGAGTGGTGCGGGTAGCACCACCTCTGGAATTCAATGTCTTCCAAGGAGCTGTCCTTGTCGACGTGTTTAACTATAAAACTATCGACTTATTTTACTTATAAAATTAACGCCAAGGTTACATGACAAAAGCGACATTGAATCTATATGATTGATTTATAGTTATTTTTTGGTTTTTTGTTAGTGAGGGATTGAAATGGGCAGTGTTTATTAACTGACCAGAAATGATTGTTTTTAACGGAATTAACGGGTGTTTAATTGACGAAAGTGACGTTCCATATTCGCAATGTTTGATTTCAGACAAGATTTACAAAATTTACACAGGCTAAGATCTAAAGTCTTAATAATAATATTTCTCATTTTTATCTTTAATTGGCCTGTCTATGAAACTTTCAGATTTAACACAAGGGCAAAAAGCAACGATCACCGGTTTTTCAGAGCTTTCTAATGATGTTAGGAAAAAGCTTATGGTGATGGGGTTGCTTCCTCAAACTCCAGTCACGCTTATTCGTAAAGCCCCAATGGGCGATCCTCTTCAGGTTGAAGTCCGCGGTGTGTCTCTGGCAGTCAGAACCAATATTGCTAATTCAATTCATGTGGAGGCCAACTGATGAAGTACAAAATTCTGACTGTCGGTAATCCAAACAGCGGTAAAACAACCCTGTTTAATGGCCTGACAGGTGCCAAACAGCAAGTAGGTAACTGGGCAGGTGTGACGGTTGAAAAGAAAACAGGTCGTTACAGTCATTCTGGTGATGATTTCATGCTCACCGACCTTCCTGGTATCTACGCATTAGATAGTGGTAACGATGGCAATAGTATCGATGAGTCAATCGCCTCACGTGCGGTCTTGACGCACCCTGCAGATCTAATCATTAACGTTGTTGATGCGACGTGTCTAGAGCGCAGCTTATATATGACGCTTCAACTGCGAGAGCTTGGCAGACCGATGATGGTTGTGCTGAATAAAATGGATGCATTGAAGCGTGAACGACAAACTATCGATGTCAAAGCGTTAGAAAAAATGCTGGGCTGTCCGGTATATGCTTTATCCGCAAACAACAAAAATCAGGTCCAACGCCTGAAAGAACGTCTACATAAAGCGGTGGTTCAAGGCGTTGCACTGAATGAACTGAAGATTCGCTATGACGTAGAATTTGAGCGAGCGATAGACCAAATCCAACCTGTTTTTGCTAATCATTCTGAGGTTTCCGCCCGCGCTCTTTCTATTCGAGCTTTAGAGCAGGATCTGTTGGTCTTAAACAATCTTTCTTCTGAAGAAAGAGACAACATTGCGAAAATTCAGGGCAGTCTCGACCTAGATATCGATCTCATGGTTGCCGATACGAAATATACTTTCCTCCATGAGCAGTGTAAGAAAGTGCGCCGGACTGAAGGCAAGCTTAGTCATAGCTTTACGGAAAAGGTGGATAACGTCATTCTCAATAAATGGGTAGGCGTTCCATTTTTCTTTGTCGTTATGTACCTGATGTTTATGTTCTCTATCAACATCGGCAGTGCATTTATCGACTTCTTTGATATTGGTGTCGGCGCTTTGCTGGTTGATGGCGGGCACTACTTGTTAGATGATCATCTGCCTGTTTGGTTGGTGACATTGATTGCGGATGGCGTGGGTGGAGGTATCCAGACCGTCGCCACGTTCATTCCTGTGATTGCTTGCTTGTATCTCTTTTTAGCAATCCTGGAAAGCTCAGGCTATATGTCTCGTGCTGCCTTTGTTCTCGATAAAGTGATGCAGAAGATTGGTTTACCGGGTAAAGCCTTCGTTCCATTGGTTCTTGGCTTCGGTTGTAACGTACCAGCCATCATGGCAACACGAACGTTAGATCAGGAACGTGAACGCAAACTTGCTGCCTCAATGGCGCCGTTCATGTCTTGTGGTGCTCGTCTTCCTGTATATGCATTGTTTGCCGCCGCGTTTTTCCCTGAAAGTGGCCAGAATATCGTATTTGCTCTTTACCTACTGGGGATTGCTGCGGCTGTATTCACTGGGTTGGTGCTAAAGCATACGCTTTACCCGGGCTCAAGCGACAGCTTAATCATGGAAATGCCCGATTACGAATTACCAACGATACAGAATGTACTGATAAAAACGTGGCAAAAGCTGAAACGCTTTGTCCTTGGAGCAGGTAAAACTATCGTTGTTGTTGTGACCATTCTTAGCTTCCTCAACTCTGTCGGTACTGATGGGTCATTTGGCAATGAAGACAGCGAGAATTCAGTGCTGTCTAAAGTTTCTCAGGTGGTGACGCCTGTATTTGAACCGATAGGCGTTCATGAAGATAACTGGCCGGCGACAGTTGGTATTATCACAGGTATTTTTGCCAAAGAAGCGGTAGTGGGAACTTTGAACAACCTTTACGCACCAAGTGAAGGAGAAGAAGGTGAGTTCAATCTCATGGCGAGTTTGGAAGAGGCGGTTATGTCTATCCCGGAAAACTTAGCTGGATTGAGTTATTCCGATCCATTGGGTATTGAAGTGGGTGATTTGACCGACAGTTCTACTGTGGCAGAGGAGCAGGAAGTTGACGCTTCTATTTTTGGTAACCTGAACCAATATTTCGTCTCAGGCCATGCCGCGTTTGCTTACTTGATTTTCATCTTGCTGTACACACCGTGTGTCGCGGCTATGGGAGCTTATGTCCGTGAATTTGGCCAGAAATACGCGCGCTTTATTGCTGTATGGACGATGGGTCTTGCTTACGGCGGTGCAGTGCTTTACTACCAGACGATGCACTTCACAGACCACCCAATCTACAGTGCAGCCTGGATAGCCGGAGTTATTTTGGTTTCCTTTGCTACTTATCGCGCGCTGAAAGCGGCAGGGCAGAAGCAGGTACATTATGCTGAGGTACAAACAGCATGATCTTACAGGAGCTGAAACGGCACATCGAGCAGCAGGGCTGCGTTAGCCAGAAAGAACTCGCGAAGAAATTTTCAATGAGTGAAGACGGTGTCGATGCCATGCTGGCGGTATGGATCAAAAAAGGGAAGATATCTCGCTTAGTCGATACCAATAAAGCTCAGAAAGTGACCCGGGTCAGATACTCCGCGAATAGTGCCGATGAGTTATCTCTCACGGTGACCATGTAAAGAAAATGCCGCTAGTAACAGCGGCATTTTTTATGCTTTTTTAAACAAGCTACTTAGTGATAAGACATTCTGAATCTTACTGAGTATCGCTTGTTGTTCCTCTTCAGAACGAAAATCCCCTTGAGTATTTCCCCATACGGGCCCCGGCCAGGCAACGTCATCCTTAAAACGAGCGATGTGATGGACATGAAGTTGCGGAACCATATTACCAAGCGCACCTAAGTTGAGTTTATCTGGGCGAAAAGTTGCTTCTAATGCTTGGCTCACCGCCTGTGATTCGAGTAAGAACTGTTGTTGCTCTTGCATTGGCAAGTGATGCAGTTCTTTTAGATTTTCCCGTTTAGGAACAAGAATGACCCAAGGAACAGCGTTGTCTTTGTGGAGCAGAGCAATCGTCAAAGGAAAGTGACCAATGACGCTAGTATCCTTTGCCAGTTGTGGGTGGAGTTCAAAACTCATGATTCATTCCTATTAGTATTTTTAGCCAGTATACGCCAGATAAAACAAAAGGTTGATGCTTTCACATCAACCTTTATTTTCTATCGCTAAAGCCCTAATTTACATGCGTTCTAGCGTATCAATACCTAGCAGAGAAAGACCTTGCTTGATTGTCTTCGCCGTCAGTGCTGCCAGCTTCAGGCGACTCTGTTTAACAGACTCATCTTCTGTGTTCAGAATTGGGCATGCTTCATAGAAGCTTGAGAACTGGCCAGCAAGTTCGAATAGGTAACTACACATGATATGTGGTTGACCTTCACGAGCAACTGACTGCACCGCTTCTTCAAATTGAAGTAGCTTGGCGATAAGAGATTTCTCTTTCTCTTCGGTGATCTGAATGTCACCAGCCAGCTCATCCATAGAGATGCCTGCTTTGGCAAAGATAGATGCAACGCGCGTATAAGCGTACTGCATGTATGGCGCTGTGTTGCCTTCAAATGCCAACATGTTGTCCCAGTCAAACACGTAGTCAGTCGTACGGTGTTTAGACAGGTCTGCGTACTTAACAGCAGCCATTGCTACAGTGTTTGCGATGTTTTGCTTTTCAGCTGTTTCTAAGTCTGGGTTCTTAGACTCGATAAGTTTGATTGCACGCTCTTCTGCTTCATCTAGTAGATCCGCCAGACGAACTGTGCCACCTGCACGCGTCTTAAATGGACGGCCATCTTTACCTAGCATCATACCAAAAGCGTGGTGCTCAAGAGTTACCTCTTCTGGCACATAGCCCGCTTTACGAACGATTGTCCATGCTTGCATGAGGTGTTGATGCTGGCGTGAGTCAATAAAGTACAATACGCGGTCGGCACCTAGCGTCTCGTAGCGGTATTTCGCACAAGCGATATCGGTAGTGGTGTACAAGAAGCCGCCGTCACGCTTCTGGATGATCACACCCATAGGCTCGCCGTCTTTGTTTTTGTACTCCTCAAGGAATACAACTTGTGCACCGTCATCTTCTTGTGCAAGACCTTGTTCTTTCAGGTCTGCCACAATGCCAGGAAGCATGTCGTTGTACATGCTCTCACCCATTACGTTTTCACGAGTTAGAGAGACATTAAGACGATCGTAGTTGCGCTGGTTTTGGATCATGGTGACATCCACCAGTTTCTTCCACATCTCTGCGCAGTATTCGTCACCACCTTGCAGTTTAACCACATAGTTACGCGCCTTGACTGCAAACTCTTCATCTTCGTCGTAAAGCTTTTTCGACTCGCGGTAGAAGGCTTCAAGGTCAGCCAGCTCCATTGAAACTTCGCCAGACTCTTGCTGAACACGCTCTAGGTTGGCGATAAGCATACCGAACTGAGTACCCCAGTCACCGATGTGGTTAGCACGGATCACTTTATGACCAAGGAATTCGAGAGTACGAACAACAGCGTCACCGATGATTGTTGAGCGCAGGTGGCCAACGTGCATTTCTTTCGCAACATTTGGCGCTGAGTAGTCAGCAACGATAGTTTTTTGCGCTTCAGCTGCAACACCAAGACGAGAGTCAGAGAGTGCGGATTCAGCTTGTTTGGCGAGGAATTCTTCGCTCAGGAAGATGTTGATAAAACCAGGGCCTGCAATTTCAGTTTTGCTTGCAATACCGTCAAGGTCTAGAACATCCAATACTTTTTGAGCAAATTCGCGTGGGTTTGTGCCGAGTTTCTTAGCAACGCCCATCACGCCGTTTGCCTGGTAATCACCAAACTGTGGCTTTGCTGATTGACGAACGGCTGCAGGACTGCCTGCAGGTGCGCCAGCGGCTTCAAGAGCCTGAGATACTTTGTCGTTAATAAGTGCTTGGATATTCACACGCGCTTCCTTCAATTCTTGGGAATTGGTTGGATATGCATTGAGTTATTCAGCTTCGTCAGACGCTATTGCTGAATAATATCCACTCTGGTGGAATGAATGCATATCTCTATAGAGTTCATAATTTGGCGCACATAATACCAACTTTATTGCTTTTCTTATAGGGAGTGTTCTGGGAAATTTTCTACTTTTCCTTAGGTTCTTGCTAGTATTGCGGAAAAATCAACGTTTTGGATAGATGAAAATGTCTCAAAGACTACTGGATGCTGAATTGATGCCTTCACAAATGAAAGGCAAGATTGAAGATTTTATGCATAAAATTCAAGGTTTAAGCGAGAAACTGCATATTAATTTACGTCCTTTTAAGGCGGATCATATTGCATTACGTATCAATGACTTGGAATTGGCAAAACTGGCTCATCAAGAATGGTTAAAAGAAGGCTGTGAAATATCAAATGCGGTGATAAATGGTCGTCCGATCATTGTGATTGAATTTAGTCAGCCTTTGAAGGCGTTAAATTGGTCGATTGAGTGCTTAGAATTGCCTTATCCAGCCGAGGGAAAAAGCTATCCGCAGCAGTCATGGGAGCACGTCGAGTTCGTTGTGCCTTCGCAAGCTGAAACAGCAAAGGAATTTTTGCAGGGCATCAAGCAACAACAGCCAGAACTTGCGAAACACTGGAATCAGCTGGGAGAGCAGGGAATTAAGGTGAAATTATCGAGCCCGAAAGGAGAGGGCGAGCGACTCAACAACCCAACAGTGGCATTTAAGTACGATGGAATTTGTATCAAGCTTCACCCACATTCATTGAAAAAGATTGTCGAGTCGGAGCAATCAGCCTAAATCGATGTCTTTTGGTCTCAATTGAAATTCCTCAATCGAGCCAATTTCAAAACCTAATTCAAGCGGAGCGGACTCATGATGTGCGTTCCCTTGAGTGTGCATAATGAGACGGTTCGCTGTTCTGGGTTTGAGTTCGTTCACGACAAAGCGAATCATGTCAGCGCGAGTAAGTGTCTTGAGTTCTTCCAACACCACTTCTTTTTGATTGAAACTGCGGTCCTTATTACCTATCGCAACCCATAACCGCTGAGCTCGACTGCGTAGGGTGGTGTCTGGCGTTGCAATCTGGTTCCACAATCCTCGTTTACTGCTGTGCCATTGGTATTCGTTGAGCTCAAGAAGCACCATGTAGAACGCATTGAGAAACTCGTCAATCGAGCTAATTAAATCGACAGGGGCGGCATTGGGAGATTGTACATAGAGCACAATACCCGGATGACGATTGAGTGGTAAGTTCCCTGTTCCTACCATATAACCCAGCTGTTGCTTGGTACGTATCTCATGGAAAAACGTAGCTGACATCAGGTGATTAGCTAGCGAGTAGAGGGCGATGTTTCGTGGTTCGATATCGTCACACTGGTAGTATAAGACAACGGCAGAATCTTCTTGATTGCATTCCACCGAACGTTGGAAAGTCCCGTTTTTGCCAAGCATCACAAGAGGACGGAGTGCTTCCTCATATTGTTGATTATGGACTCTAAGCGCGTCTTTAAGTGTCTCACCGAGGCTGATTGCGTCAGTGCGAGTCCAATCACCATAAACAAACATCTCGACATGCAATTCGGCCAAAATTTCCTGAACGAACTCGGCTAATTCTTCGACATGAATGGTTTCAAGCGCTTCCAACAATGCCACGTAAGGTGGGTTATTGGGTTGCAACAGGCCAGTCATGGCGTTGAACAACTGAGAAATGGGTTTATCTTGGGCTGCGTTACGCCAGTTTCTGATTAACTGAGTTTTGATGGTCTCAAAGCGTTTGGCACTGAACTCACGTTTGGCAAAGCGGTTGAGGATCATTTTCATCAACTCAGGCTGCTTCTTGCTGAAACCAGACAGTGTTAACGTAACGCCACCTTGATGGGCATACATGTTGTAGCCCATACCTGCAATTTCCGCCTGATACGTCTCTTTAGCCAGAGAATCGAGGAACATCTCTACACATAAGCGTGTTTTGACGATGTTTCTCGGATTAGCGACGGCATGCGGGCTGTCAATCGCTACATAGATAACACCTTTAGGTACGCGGAATTCATGGTCTTGGAGGTGCCACAATTTGAAGCCAGGAAGCTCTTCAATGACTTCAGGGATGTCAGACTGAGAATCGATGGGTTGCGGATCTAAGTCATAACAAATAAATGGGTTCTTTGGTGGAAGGCAAAAGCTCAATTCACTTGCTGTTTTATAGTAGGCCAGCTTCTCTGAACTAAATGGAGTGACAGAGTAGGGGGAAGCGTACCATTGGGCTTGCTTATCATACTTGAAGCCCTGCGCAATTAGAGTAATACGAAGGTTTTCAGGCGTTAAATATTGGAGCAGCTCTTTGAGCAGAGGTTCGTCATACTCATTCATCATAAAGTCGCCGTAGATTGTATCTTCTGGCGCGTAATGTTGCATATTGACCACAAGGTGGCTGACCAAATCTAATGGTCGTGTCGGCTCTTGAAAGCGGAAAGCCGACTCGAGCACTGCCTGTTTCTCAAGGTAACGCCACTCCTCAAACCCATCGCGGCTTAATAGTGTTAAATAGGAGAAGATCGCCTGTACAATTTCATCAATGCAGCCAAGCCCCTCTGTTGTTAACGCGCAGCTAACCGTAAATTCACGATAGTTACTGCCACTGGTGCCACCACCGGCAGAAAGGGAGGTTATCCAACCAGCTTCCTTCAACGCTAACATCAGGCTGCCTTCGCCCTCATAACCAAGCAAATGCGCGAAATAAGAAAGAGGTTTCTGACGATAATGCTCATCCATGCTTGGCATTGGGAAGGTCAGTATCAGTTTCCGGATTTCTTTGATTGGCTCGACATTCACCATAATGCTGGTGGAGTTTTTGTCCGTATAGGGTGTGCTGATAGATTTACCCGCGAGGCCATGGGTTGGGATGGACGAAAATCTATCTTCCACCCAGAGCGCAAGCTCGTCTGGAGATTGAGGGCCCATAACGGTTAGCGTCATCAAATCCGCAGAGTATTGCTGATAGTGAAATTCGACAATCTCGTCACGGATCGACTGCCCATCACGATCACCGAGTGTTTCTAGGTTGCCTACCGAAAACTTGGCAAACGGATGTTCCGGATTCACCAGCTCCTTGTGAACCTGATACAGACGACGAGAGTCATCTTTAAGTTTGAGCTTATATTCAGATTCAACCGCTTGGCGTTCTTTATCTAGCGCTTCAGGGTTAAACAGTGGAGCAGTAAAAAATTGGCTAAACCGGTCGAGGCTATCCTCAAAGGCTGAAGGAGTAACGTCAAAAAAGTAGCAAGTGTGCTCGGTGCCAGTCCAAGCATTATTGCTGCCACCGTGCTGATTAATATAGCTTTGAAACTCCCCGACTTTAGGGTATTTTTCTGTACCCAAAAACAGCATATGTTCTAGGTAATGAGCGAGCCCCTGACGATCCATCGGGTCATCAAAATGTCCTACATTGACTGCAAGCGCGGCGGCTGATTTTTGTGCATCGCGATCCTGAACCACCAAGACTCTGAGCCCGTTTTCCAACGTGAGGTAGCGATATTGGTTGGTGTCATTTGGGCTTATATGCACAAGGGTCTCTCCGCTGAAGATGCTTAGATACTAGTATGTACGGGATGTGAACGAGTGCCAACTATCTCTTTGAGAAATATAAGCATACGTAATTTAATTATCCATTCCTTAAGATTGTTAAGAAAGTCGAAGTCTTTAGCAAGGTACTTGATATAATTATTTTTAAACGGACAGAAAAAGTCCGTGTATTAAAGAATAACAATTGCGGTTAGTAAGCAGTCACCGATTTAGGAAGAAGCCATGAAAATATTTATAATGCGCCACGGAGAAGCAGAGCATTACGCAGCTTCTGACGCTGAGCGTGCGCTAACAGAAAGAGGACGCAGTGCCTCAGCCGCAGTGGCCAGAGCTTGTGCAGAACAAGGCTATGCCCAGTTTGATAAAGTACTAGTAAGCCCTTACTTGCGGGCCCAACAAACCTGGCAGGAAGTATCCCGAAGTTTCAACGCCAAACAAATCCAAACGTTTGAAGAGATCACGCCATATGGTGAGTCGACTCATGTGGCGGATTATGTTGCTGCGGTTGCCGAAGTGGAAGGTCTTGAATCGATCCTGTTAGTCTCACACTTGCCATTGGTCGGTTATCTGACGGCGGAATTTGTGCCAGATATGGTGCCACCGATGTTTCCTACCTCGGGTATCGTATGTGTTGATTACGATCTGAATAAACGACGTGGTGAGCTGATTTTTAATATCCAACCTTAAAGTACATTGCTTGTGTAGGAAGTAATGTAATTCAATGAGTTACAGCTTTCTGCGACTTTTCTGTTTAGCCATAAAATTGACAGGACTTATGGACTGGAACTTGCATAACCGCCTAAGTCCCTTAATTTTGGTTAAATTATAGATTTCTCTTCTATGAAGTTTACATTGCCGTTCGCGGATAAGTTACCTCCCATCCCTCAGAGAGCGATGCCAGCGATAGGTGCGCCTGTCATGGTATTGGCGACACTGGCGATGGTCGTGCTGCCAATACCGCCATTCCTGCTCGACTTATTCTTCACATTTAACATCGCACTGGCGATGGTGGTGTTATTGGTCACAGTCTACACCCGTAGGCCATTAGATTTCGCTGCGTTTCCAACCGTACTTCTTATCGCGACCTTACTGCGTCTAGCGTTGAACGTTGCTTCAACTCGAGTTGTTTTGTTGTATGGCCACGAAGGTACTGGAGCGGCAGGTAGTGTGATTGAAGCGTTTGGTAGCGTGGTGATTGGTGGTAATTATGCCGTCGGTCTTGTTGTCTTCCTCATCCTGATGATCATCAACTTTATGGTTGTGACCAAAGGTGCAGGCCGTATTTCTGAAGTGAGCGCACGTTTTACTTTGGACGCTTTACCAGGTAAGCAAATGGCGATCGATGCTGACTTGAACGCAGGGCTGATCGATCAAGACCAAGCGCGCACTCGTCGCCAGGAAGTGACGAAAGAAGCTGACTTTTACGGTTCGATGGACGGTGCATCAAAATTTGTTAAGGGTGATGCCATTGCAGGTATCCTGATTCTGTTTATCAACATCATCGGTGGTCTATCGATTGGTATGGCCCAGTATGGATTGGCATTCAGTGACGCCATCCAGATCTATACCTTGTTGACTATTGGTGATGGCTTGGTTGCTCAGATACCGTCGCTACTCTTGTCGATTGGTGCTGCAATCATGGTGACTCGCCAGAACACTGACGAGGATATGGGACAGCAGGTTGTGTTCCAGATGTTCGACAACCCGAAAGCACTAATGATTACCGCTGGTATTCTTGGCGTGATGGGTGTCGTGCCCGGTATGCCGCATTTTGCATTCTTGTTACTTGCGATTATGGCAGGTGCTGGCGCGTACTGGATTCATCGTAAACAGAAACAGGAAGCGGAGAAATCTAATTTACCAGCCACCACAGAGCAAGATGCGCCGACGCCTAAAGAATTGTCTTGGGATGACGTTCAACCCGTTGACATCATTGGTCTTGAGGTAGGTTACCGCTTGATCCCGTTAGTGGACAAAGACCAAGGAGGCGAGTTGTTAGAACGGGTTAAGGGCGTTCGCAAAAAACTCTCGCAAGATTTTGGTTTTCTGATTCCTGCGGTCCACATTCGCGACAACTTGGAGCTGACTCCCAATAGTTATCGGATTACTTTGATGGGCGTTGCAGTAGGTGAAGCAGAGATTCGCCCTGATATGGAGTTGGCTATTAACCCGGGGCAGGTATATGGCATGGTGGAAGGCGAACCAACCATTGACCCTGCTTTTGGTCTTGAGGCGGTGTGGATCAAAGATGAGCAGCGAGAGCATGCCCAAGCACTCGGTTATACCGTAGTGGACTCTTCTACCGTTCTTGCTACTCATTTAAGCCAACTACTAACGAACAACGCTTCAAATCTGATTGGTCATGAGGAAGTGCAAAACCTGCTAGAGATGCTTGGACGAAGTGCGCCTAAATTGGTAGAGAACTTTGTGCCGGATCAGCTTCAGCTTGGCGTTGTGGTGAAAGTATTACAGAACTTGCTTAATGAAGCGGTACCTATCCGAGACATCCGAACTATCGTTCAAACCTTGGCTGAATATTCAAGCAAGAGTCAAGAACCTGACATCCTGACAGCAGCCGTTCGCATTTCTTTAAAACGATTAATTGTTCAGGAAATCAATGGAATAGAGCCAGAATTGCCAGTTATTACATTGATTCCTGAGCTGGAACAAATATTGCATCAAACAATGCAAGCATCTGGGGGAGAGTCTGCAGGCATCGAACCAGGTTTGGCAGAACGACTACAATCTTCTTTAACTCAGGCAACTCAAGAGCAAGAGTTGAAAGGAGAGCCAGCCGTCCTTCTGACCTCTGGCGTATTGCGTTCAACATTGGCTAAGTTTGTGAAGAACACAATCCCATCACTGCGAGTGCTCTCTTATCAGGAAATCCCAGACGAGAAACAAATACGTATTGTTCAAGCCGTTGGTAACTAGCAGTAATGCGTGAATAGATGGATATCTACTTTGAAGATTAAACGATTTTTTGCCAAAGACATGCGGACCGCCTTACTCCAGGTCAAAGGGGAGTTAGGTGATGATGCGGTTATCATGTCTAATAAAAAAGTCGCTGGTGGTGTGGAGATTGTTGCAGCTGTCGACAATGAGACAGCCGCGGCGCGCTCAGGCGCTAACTATAACTCCCAACCTCGCTACAACAACTCTCAGGCCGCTGCGAATATGAAGAGCGCGCCAACTCCTAAGCAACGTCAGTTAGACGAAGATAGAGTGAGTCTGCAAGGTAAGGCGGACTCAGGCCGCTCCATGACGAAGCGCTTTGCAAACATGCTTAAGCAATACAGCAACGGTGCTGGAGAAGCAGATGGCAATGAGCCAGAAAGTGCGGACTCACTATCGGCATTACTTAAGAGACAATCGGCTGCTCGAGGGGATAATAACGGCGTTCAGGTACGTGAAGACTCTCCGTTAGCCCGACTCATTGCAGAAGACCGAAGCGCAGAGCGACCTGCTCCACGTCTTGATCCGACACGTTATGAACGTAGTCGTGCCGAAGAGCAGAATGTGCGCGGCGAAGATCTTGAAGATATGCGTGAAGAGATGACGTCAATTCGCCGACTTCTTGAGCATCAAGTATCTGGACTTATGTGGCAGGAAGTTGAGCGCCGCGAACCTCTTCGTGCGATGTTGATTAAACGACTTGAACGTATGGGGGTTTCTGCTGAGCTAGCGGATCAACTCGCATGTTATATTCCTGAAGATACGCCACCAACAAAAGCATGGAAAGCGTTGCTGGGTCTAGTTTCGGACCAAATTCCTATTTCCAAACAGGATATTCTTAAGCGTGGTGGCGTGGTTGCCTTACTAGGGCCTACAGGTGTGGGTAAAACGACGACGGTTGCCAAGCTTGCAGCAAGAGCTGCAATGGAGTTTGGCTCAGACAACGTCGCGTTAGTTACAACGGATACTTATCGTATCGGTGCACACGAGCAATTATCGATTTACGGTCGCATTATGGGATGTGCTGTAAAAGTTGCTAAAGATTCCAAAGAGTTAGCCGATGTAATATATCAATTGAGAAATCGTCGCCTAATTCTGGTTGATACAGCAGGTATGGGACAGCGTGATGTTCGCTTATCAGAGCAGCTCGATACGCTCATGCACGAAAGCGGTGAAGTGATCCACAGCTACCTAGTGTTACCTGCTACCGCGCAGCGAAAGGTACTGCAAGAGACCATCGACCACTTTAAGAGAATTCCACTTTCGGGTTGTATTCTCACCAAACTGGATGAGTCGTTAAGCCTAGGAGAGTTTGTCAGTGTCGTAGTACAAAACTCATTACCTGTGGCTTATATCGCAAATGGACAGCGAGTTCCAGAAGACATAGTGATAGCGCAGCCTAAGTACATGGTTGCGAAGGCAAATGAATTGTTAGAGAAGTCGACAGATGACGAACCTCACTATTGGAATAGTGAATCAGAAAGGTTCTAGGCGGCGGACGATTATGACTAAGAATATGATACAAGACCAAGCAAGCGGACTACGCCGCTTAACACAACCTTCACTGACTAAAGTAATTGCGGTTACTGGTGGTAAGGGCGGCGTGGGTAAATCAAATGTGACTTTAGGCCTTGCGATATGTATGGCGCGCCAAGGCAAAAAGGTCATGGTGCTTGATGCTGACCTTGGTTTGGCAAATGTTGATGTAATGCTGGGTATACGGTCGAAGAAAAACCTCGGCCATGTATTAGCAGGCGAATGTGACTTACAAGATGCTATTGTTGAAGGACCGTATGGAATAAAAATTATTCCGGCGACTTCTGGCACTCAGTCAATGACCGAATTGTCTCATGCGCAACATGTCGGTTTAATTCGTGCTTTTGGCAGCCTAGAAGATGAGATGGACGTGTTACTCATTGATACTGCTGCCGGGATCTCAGATATGGTAGTGAGCTTTTCACGCGCTGCTCAGGATGTGGTAGTTGTGGTTTGTGACGAACCGACTTCTATCACGGATGCATATGCTCTGATCAAACTTTTGAGTAAAGAACACCAAGTTCAACGATTTAAAATTGTTGCAAATATGGTCAGAAGCTATCGTGAAGGGAGAGAATTGTTCGCAAAGTTGACCTTGGTCACAGAGCGATTCTTGAATGTTAGCCTTGAGCTCGTAGCATGTATTCCATTGGATGATAAAGTTCGACAAGCTGTGAAAAAACAAAAGATTGTCGTGGATGCATTCCCTCGCTCGCCAGCGTCATTAGCTTTGGGATCGTTAGCAAATAAAGCGCTAACTTGGCCAATTCCTAAGACACCGAGTGGACATCTGGAGTTTTTTGTAGAACGCTTACTTCATAGAACAGAGATGTTAGAGGAACCATTTGGTGAATAAGGCATTGACCTATGACCAATACGCAAATCAAGACAGCCAGCGAGCATTTTTAGAAAAATACTCGGTGCTGGTAAAGCGCATTGCTCACCATTTGCTCGGGCGATTACCTCCGAGCGTACAGGTCGAAGACCTAATTCAAGCCGGAATGATCGGCTTATTAGAAGCTCAAAAGAACTACGACGGCAGTAAAGGCGCCAGTTTTGAAACCTATGCTGGCATTCGCATCCGTGGTGCTATGCTTGATGATATACGCCGTGGGGATTGGGTTCCCCGCTCAGTACACAAAAACAGTCGAGAAATCAGTCAGGCCATTGCGCAGTTAGAAGGTGAACTCAATCGGGACCCAACCGATGCAGAGGTCGCCAAGCGCTTAGAAATGAGCCTTGAGCAATACCACAGTGCATTAACGGATATTAACAGTTCTCGTCTCATCGGTATTGACGATTTAGGTGTGTCAGAAGATGCGATATCGCACGAAGATGCTGACGAAGAAAATATCCCTTTTCAGGGCGTCGCAGATGAATATTTTCGTACTGCACTAGTAGAATCAATTAAATCACTTCCTGAAAGAGAAGCTCTAGTACTTTCGCTTTATTATGATGAAGAGTTAAACTTGAAGGAAATCGGCGAAGTTATTGGTGTTAGCGAGTCGCGCGTTAGCCAAATACTAAGCCAATCAATGCAGCGTCTACGCACAAAGTTGAGTGTTTGGACAAATAATGACTAAAAATCACTGATATCGAACTCAGTGGAGGCAATTTTGAATAAAAACATGAAGATCCTTATTGTTGACGACTTTTCAACAATGCGCCGTATCGTTAAGAACTTACTTCGTGACTTGGGTTTCAATAACACTCAAGAAGCGGATGACGGCTTAACGGCGTTACCAATGCTTAAGAAAGGTGAGTTCGACTTTGTAGTAACAGACTGGAACATGCCTGGTATGCAAGGTATCGACCTTCTGAAGCATATTCGTGCCGACGAGGAGCTTAAGCATCTACCTGTTCTTATGATCACAGCAGAAGCGAAGCGCGAACAAATCATTGAAGCTGCGCAAGCAGGTGTTAATGGCTACATCGTTAAGCCATTTACCGCAGCTACACTAAAAGAAAAATTAGATAAAATCTTTGAGCGTTTATAAGTCAAGGAATTGACGACGGAACGCGAAAGGCCAATTCAGAATGATTTCATTAGAACAGGCAAAGCACCTCGTAGAGTTGTTAGAAAACGATCAGCAGAAAGAAGCTGACCAACTTGTCAAAGACATACATGAAGGCTCTTCTAATCCAATGCTACAGGAAATAGGTGAGCTGACGCGTGATCTTCACGAATCTATCAAGCAATTTAGCATTGATGAACGCATGAGTGAGATTGCGAACGATGAAATCCCTGATGCTAGGGACAGACTCCAGTATGTCATTGATAAGACAGAAACTGCGGCGAATAAAACCATGGATGCTGTTGACCGCTGCATGCCAATAGCAGACAACCTTCATGAAGGATTGCTCCAGGTCCGCCCTCAGTGGAACGAATTAATGCATGGGCGTATTGAACTTGCAGAATTTAAAGCTCTGTGCCATCGCATTGATGGTCTACTTGGTGAAGTAGAAGGAGATAGCTCCGAGCTTAGAGGGCAGCTAACAGAAATTCTAATGGCGCAGGATTTTCAAGATTTAACAGGTCAAATCATTCGTAGAGTGATTACCCTCGTTAATGAAGTTGAAAAGAGACTAGTGGAAATTCTGACAGCATTTGGCGCAAGTCAGCTACAAGACGCTGCAAACGATAAGAACAAATCATCGATAGACCCAGAGGGGCCAATACTCAACCCTCATGAAAGGGAAGATGCGGTTTCATCACAAGACGAAGTCGACGACTTACTCTCAAGTCTTGGGTTTTAGAGGTAACTTATGAGCTATGAATTAGACGAAGATATTCTACAGGACTTTTTGGTTGAAGCTGGCGAGATACTAGAGCTTCTTTCTGAGCAGTTGGTAGAACTAGAAAACAACCCTGACGACAAAGACCTTTTAAATGCAATATTTCGTGGTTTCCACACTGTCAAAGGCGGGGCGGGTTTCTTATCATTAAGCGAACTGGTTGATACCTGCCACGGTGCTGAAAACGTGTTTGATATTTTGCGTAACGGTCAGCGCCAGGTTACAGCAAGTCTAATGGATACCATGCTGAATGCGCTGGATACTGTCAACGAGCAGTTTCAGGCAGTACAGGATAGAGAGCCTCTGACTCCAGCAGATCAAGCATTGCTTGATGAGCTGCATCGTCTAAGCAAACCTCAAACTGAAGATGAAGCCGAACCTACGGCAGAAGCGCCTGCTGATCCAGTAGTGGAAGAGCCTATTGTTGAAGAGCCTGTCGCTTCAGAACCAGTGCAAGCATCACCAGAAGCACCTAGTACGCAAGCCGTGTCCGCTGGTTCTATTGACGAAATTACACAAGATGAATTTGAAAAATTATTAGACGAGCTTCATGGTGAAGGTAGTGCACCAGGGACCTCTGAAGCCGCTGCAGCAACAGAAGCTCCGGCCGCTCCGTCTGTGCTTGATGGTGATATGAGCGGTGACATTACTGATGATGAATTTGAAAAGCTTTTAGATGAGCTACATGGTAGCGGGAAAGCTCCCGGTGAAGGTTCGGCAGCCACTCCTGCCCCGCCACCGCCGAGTAAACCTGAAACGCCTGCACCTGCAGCTGCTGCCAGTGGTGGCGATAGCGATTTAATGACAGACGCTGAGTTTGAAAAGCTACTTGATGATTTACACGGTTCAGGTAAGGGGCCTTCAGTTGAAGAGCTTGATGCAGCAACCAAGCCCGCAACACAAAATGTAGAGCAAGCCCCAGAACCTGCTAAGCCAGCGCCAGCCCAAAAAGCTGCAGCACCAGCTCCTAAGGCGGCAGCACCTGCAGCTTCAACAGTTGCATCTGCCCCAAAACCAAAAGAGAAAGCTGCACCGCCAGCTAAAAAAGAAGCTGCTCCGCCAGCGACACAAGCCAAGAAACCTCAAGCTGAAGCAACTGTACGGGTAGATACATCAACACTAGATACCATTATGAATATGGTCGGTGAATTGGTGCTTGTTCGTAACCGACTGCTAAGTTTGGGCCTCAACAGCAATGATGAAGAAATGTCAAAAGCGGTAGCGAACTTGGATGTTGTTACTGCTGATCTTCAAGGCGCTGTGATGAAAACACGCATGCAGCCCATCAAGAAGGTATTCGGTCGTTTCCCTCGTGTTGTTCGAGATTTAGCTCGTAGTCTGAAGAAAGATATTAATCTTGAGATGCGTGGTGAAGATACAGACTTGGATAAAAACCTAGTTGAAGCACTAGCGGATCCACTGATTCACTTGGTACGTAACTCTGTCGACCACGGCGTTGAAATGCCTGATGACCGAGTCAAGGCCGGTAAACCGAGAACGGGTAAAGTTATCCTGTCTGCTTCTCAAGAGGGCGATCATATCGAATTAGCCATTGTAGATGATGGTGGTGGTATGGACCCAGATAAGCTTCGAGGCATTGCGGTCAAGCGCGGTATCATGGATGAGGATGCAGCTTCTCGCTTGACCAATAAAGAATGTTTTAACCTGATCTTTATGCCTGGCTTCTCTAGTAAAGAACAAATTTCAGACATTTCTGGTCGTGGTGTGGGCATGGATGTGGTGAAAACCGCTATTAACACCCTTAATGGCTCCATCGACATTGATTCAGAAATGGGTAAAGGAACCAAGATTACGATTAAAGTTCCGTTAACTCTGGCTATTCTTCCTACCTTGATGGTCGGTGTTGCTGGGCATCCGTTTGCGCTACCACTGGCAAGCGTGAATGAAATTTTCCACCTCGACTTGAGCAGAACTAACGTTGTAGACGGTCAGTTGACTATTATCGTTCGTGAAAAATCGATTCCGTTGTTCTACCTACAGAATTGGTTAGCGCCTCAAGCTGGAGATGTAGAACTTCGTAAAGGTCACGGGCATGTTGTAATTGTCCAGATTGGTAGCCAACGTGTTGGTTTTGTTGTGGATACCTTGATTGGGCAAGAAGAAGTGGTTATTAAACCGCTTGATAGCATGCTTCAGGGCACGCCAGGAATGGCAGGTGCAACGATTACCAGCGATGGTCATATCGCTCTAATTCTGGATGTGCCGGATTTGCTTAAGCAGTATGCCGCTGCTTCTCGAATCTAAGTCGTAGAACAAAAAAGGATTGCTATGGCGATTAAAGTTTTAGTGGTAGATGATTCGAGTTTTTTCCGTCGCCGAGTCAGTGAAATAATCAATTCAGAACCTAGACTAGAGGTGATGGATGTTGCGACCAATGGTAAAGAAGCGGTCGAAAAAGCGATCAGATTGAAGCCAGACGTCATTACTATGGACATTGAAATGCCAGTCATGGACGGTATAACAGCCGTTCGTGAGATCATGGCAAAAAGTCCGGTTCCAATTTTGATGTTCTCTTCGTTGACTCATGATGGTGCTAAAGCAACGTTAGATGCGCTTGATGCTGGAGCATTGGACTTTTTGCCGAAGAAGTTTGAGGATATTGCACGTAACCGTGATGATGCAGTTTCTCTGTTACAGCAGCGCGTAATTCAAATCTCGTCACGCCGTACCTTTATGCGTCGCCCTGCCGCAAAACCAGCGCCAACGGCTACTCCGACGACAAGGCAACCTTCTACGTCGACTGCTCCCACGCAGCGACCGACGCGCCCAGCAGCGACCGCCTCTAAGCCTTCTTCAGCTGCGAGATTTAAAGCAAGTGGCAAAAAATACCAGCTGACTGCAATCGGAACCTCCACCGGAGGGCCTGTTGCACTACAAAAAATACTTACAAAGCTACCCGCTAACTATCCGCATCCAATCGTGTTGATTCAGCATATGCCAGCCACGTTCACGGCTGCGTTTGCGAGTCGTTTAAACTCGCTGTGTAAAATTCAGGTTAAAGAAGCGGCCGATGGCGATGCGCTCAAACCAGGAGTTGCATACCTAGCGCCTGGCGGTAAACAGATGATGATTGACGGGCGCCCTGGCTCTGCAAAGCTACGTGTCATCGATGGTGGTGAGCGAATGAATTACAAGCCTTGTGTTGATGTAACCTTTGGCAGTGCAGCGAAAATCTATTCTGACCAAGTACTTTCAATGGTTCTGACTGGTATGGGAGCAGATGGAAGAGAAGGCGCTCGTATGTTGAAAAGCGCAGGCTCAACAATTTGGGCGCAAGACGAAGAGAGTTGTGTTGTTTATGGCATGCCTCAAGCCGTGGCCAAAGCGGGTATTTCCACCGAAGACCTACCATTAGAGCGCATTGCTGAGCGCATTCTGGTAGAAGTTGGCCTGTCGTAGAGGTATCGCATGATTGTTTGGAGTATTGCAAACCAGAAAGGCGGTGTTGGTAAAACGACAACGACGATCACGTTGGCTGGTTTGCTTAGCAAACAAGGAAAACGCGTTCTACTTGTAGATACGGATCCGCATGCATCTCTGACTACGTATTTAGGTTATGACTCCGACGGCGTGGCTTCAAGCCTGTTCGATCTTTTCCAACTCAAAGAGTTTAATGAACAAAGCGTTTTACCTTTGGTCATGAAATCAGATATTGAAGGGATTGATTTAATACCTGCCCATATGTCGCTTGCAACGCTTGACCGTGTAATGGGCAATCGCAGTGGAATGGGGTTGATCCTCAAGCGAGCTCTAATGGCAATAAAAGAGCATTATGACTATGTGCTCATTGATTGCCCGCCGATTTTAGGGGTCATGATGGTCAATGCGTTGGCTGCGAGCAACCGCATATTGATTCCAGTCCAGACGGAGTTCTTGGCGATGAAGGGCTTGGAGCGTATGGTGCGTACATTGGCGATTATGCAAAAATCTCGTAATCGTGAATTTAAAGTGACGATTGTTCCGACAATGTACGATAAGCGAACGCGAGCATCATTGCAGACATTACAGCAACTGAAGAAGGATTACCCTAATCAGGTTTGGACATCGGCTGTACCGATCGATACCAAGTTCCGAGATGCCAGTTTAAAACATCTTCCAGTTTCACATTTTGCATCGGGTAGTCGGGGTGTTTTCGCATACAAGCAACTGTTGATCTATTTAGAGAGGTTAGCGGTGGATGAGTAGCAATACTTTACTCTCAAGTGAACAAGCGCTGGATGAGTATTTTTCAGCGTTGCTCGACGAATCGATTGAAATTGAAGAATTGTCAGAGGTTCCCGAAAGCGCTCCAGATACCTTACCAGCGCCGGAAGAGATGGAACTGGAGCCAGTTGTTCAGTCAGTTGAAGAGAAAAGCTACTATTCGGCACCAACTGCAGAAGTAGAAGTTCCCAATTTAGATGATGTGGAAAGACTGCTGGAACAATTGGAGTCCACCAACCCTGTTGCAGAGCTTCAGCTTGAAGAGGTGATGGAACAAAACACGGTTCAGATTGCTGAAGCCAAAGAGGTTGCTGAAGAAGTTCAGGATTGGGAAGTTGAAATTCCCGACTTAGACGAACCGATAGTTGGGGCTGACTTGGATGCTGCTGACCTTGTTGAAGAAACTATCCAAGTAGAATCAGAAGCTGAAATTCAAATTGAAGAGCCAGAAGTTGAATTGGCAGAAGAAGCTTCTATCGAACCTGAGACTCAAGCTGGTGGCAGCGCATTAGGTATTTGGCATTCGACTGAGCGAGATGCAGAGTTTCAGGTACTTTACTTTGATGTGAATAGCGTGACTTTTGCAGTTCCCCTAGACGAACTAGGTGGTATACACCGAATAGCGGAATTGAATCATCTGATAGGGCGTCCTGAATGGTATTTGGGCCTCCAAACAAGCCGAGAAGCTCAGCTGGATGTGGTAGACACGGCAAAGTGGGTGATGGCCGAAAAGCTGATTGATGATAGCTATAAGGATGAATATCAATACATAGTGATGCTGGATGAAAGTATGTGGGGGCTCGCTTCAACACAGCTAAAAGGAACAGAATCGCTTAATCCAGAGAAAGTCCGCTGGCGCAAAACAGCAGGGAAGCGTCCGTGGCTAGCTGGAATGGTTAAAGAAAAAATGTGTGCTTTGATCCATGTTGAAGCATTGATAGCTATGCTTAATGCAGGACTTGATGTAAAAGCCTTAGATAAATAAAACATTTATGCCGATTTAGGCTTAGAGAGGAATAGGTATGTCTCAAACTAATGAAGTCGAAGTAAGAAAAGATCAGTCCAATGACGAAGTACTTCAGTGGGTGACGTTCCAGCTAGAAGAAGAAACTTACGGTATCAACGTAATGCAGGTACGTGAAGTACTTCGCTATACAGAGATTGCTCCTGTACCGGGCGCTCCTGATTATGTTCTAGGTATTATTAATCTACGTGGTAACGTCGTAACGGTAATCGATACTCGTTCACGCTTCGGTTTGATGGAAGGTGAAATTACCGATAATACGCGTATCATCGTGATTGAATCTGAACATCAGGTGATTGGTATTCTAGTGGATAGCGTTGCGGAAGTGGTTTATTTGCGTTCTTCTGAAATTGATACCACGCCAAGTGTTGGTACTGATGAAAGTGCTAAGTTCATTCAAGGTGTGAGCAACCGCGACGGTAAGCTACTAATCTTGGTTGATCTGAACAAACTTCTGACTGACGAAGAATGGGATGAGATGGCTCACCTGTAATGGATGCAGTTGTATTTGCAAATGCTCCTGTGATCGCAGGAGCCATTGCGTTAGTTGTACTGTTGTTTGTATTGGCTCTTTTTCGAATTAAGAAAAGTCAGCGGCTAATGGCCGATCATTGGCGGCAACAGAATCGTCATCTCGATAAAGAGTTGCAGAAGGCAACAAAACAACTACTTGAAGTACGCTCCGTGGTTGTCGGATTAGGGCAACGAGTCAGTGAGCAACAGGATCTCATCCAGCACCTGAATGAAAGAATATCAGAACTAGAACAGGAAGATGGTGACGGTCGATTGTACTCGAGAGCCACAAAAATGGTTCAGTTAGGCGCTGATGTTAACGAGCTTATTGAAGAGTGTGAATTGCCTAAAGCTGAAGCTGAATTGATGTTATCCTTGCAAAAGAAGATTGCAGGGAAAGAGAAGATTCCTCCTCTAAGAGCTGGCAATGAACAACGCAAAACACCAGTACGGCGAAAAAGTGCGAGAAAATAACGATCGAAAAAGGATGCAAACAGCATCCTTTTTTTGTGTTCAATTGTAACCATTTAGTGGTAGTTAAATGGTGCTGTGATAGATTATTAACAGAATCTTACCGAGTTTCGTGATTCGTATGGGGCTAATTCTATTTTGTGTGAGTACGGCTGTGGTACTATACCCGCACGAAATTTATGTAGTGAACGTTCATGTTAGAAGTATCTCAACTGACTGCCATCAGAGATGAAAGAATTCTCTTCGAATCCCTATCTTTTACTATAAATTCCGGTGAGTTAGTACAGATTGAAGGCCGAAATGGTACGGGCAAAACAACGTTGTTGCGTATCGTAACTGGGCTCGGAGATCGTGATAGTGGTGAGATTTTCTGGAACGGCGAGAATATTGAGTCAAACCGAGATGCTTATCATCAGGATCTGCTGTTTTTGGGCCATCAAACAGGTGTGAAGCGTGAGCTAACTGCTTATGAAAATTTGAGGTTCTATCTCAATATTCATTCTCGTAAGCCTGTAGATAAAGAGACTATCTATAGTGCTTTGATGAAAGTAGGGCTAGTGGGTCGTGAAGATGTCCCCGTTGCTCAGCTTTCTGCTGGACAACAACGTCGAGTTGCATTGGCCCGTTTGTGGCTAAGCGACCATAAACTTTGGATCTTGGATGAGCCGTTGACGGCGATTGATAAACAGGGAGTGAAAGTTCTGGAATCTCTCTTCCTTAGCCATGCTGAAGATGATGGCATTGTGATACTTACAACACACCAGGACATGTTCGCTGACAATCCAAAACTAAGAAAAATAAAACTGGGTGATTAGCTATGTTTGCAACAATGAACAGCATTATTCGACGTGAATTGCTTATAGCGTTTCGCCGTCAGGCAGACATATTCAATCCACTGTGGTTTTTCATCATAGTGATTACACTTTTCCCACTCAGTATTGGCCCAGAACCCAACCTGTTAGCTCGTATTGCTGCTGGTATTGTTTGGGTTGCGGCATTGCTGTCTGCACTGTTATCTCTTGAACGATTATTCAGGGATGACTTTCAGGATGGTTCACTGGAACAAATGATGTTAATGCCTGTCCCATTGCCTATAGTCGTGATTTCAAAAGTGATTGCACATTGGGTTTTGACAGGCTTGCCGTTGATTCTGATTAGCCCTTTGCTGGCTATTTTACTTTCTCTTGATATGAATTCTTGGCTGGCTGTTGTTACAACATTACTGATAGGTACACCAACGTTGAGTTTTATAGGTGCTATTGGTGTCGCGTTGACAGTCGGTCTACAAAAAGGGGGCGTGCTACTCAGCTTGTTGGTTTTACCGCTGTACATTCCCGTATTGATCTTTGCGACCTCGGCTATTGACGCTGCTTCACTTGGAATGGCGTATAACGGTCAGCTTGCAATACTAGGGGCGATGTTTATGGGAGCTATGACACTGACACCATTTGCGATTAGTGCTGCGTTGAGAGTAAGTGTCAATTAATTGTTTTCGATCAAGCACGAAATTTCCCCCTTTCTATAAATTACAAAACTAATAATTGTCAAAAAAAAGTCCAAGAGACGTAAATAAGACAACACTGAAGTAAGAGTGAGAACGACGATGTGGAAATGGCTCCATCCTTATGCCAAGCCCGAAACCGCTTATCAGCTGTGTGGTAAGCTATTGCCCTGGTTTTCCATATTAGCCCTACTGTGTTTATCGGTAGGAACGTTATGGGGACTGGCCTTCGCCCCTTCTGACTATCAACAAGGTGATAGCTTCCGGATTATTTATATCCATGTCCCTTCTGCGATTTGGTCTATGGGTGTTTACATGTCTATGGCGATTGCTGCGTTTATTGGCTTAGTCTGGCAGGTCAAGCTGTCAGACATGGCCGCCTCTGCAATGGCTCCAATCGGTGCGGTTTATACCTTCATTGCTCTGCTTACAGGGGCTGTATGGGGTAAGCCGATGTGGGGTGCATGGTGGGTATGGGATGCACGTTTAACCTCTGAACTGATCCTCTTGTTCCTTTACCTCGGTGTCATCGCGCTTTATCACGCGTTTGATGATCAGAAAACAGCAGCCAAAGCGGCAGGTATTCTGGCGATTGTTGGTGTTGTGAACTTACCGATTATTCATTTCTCAGTAGAGTGGTGGAATACCCTACATCAGGGAGCGACTATCACTAAATTTGCAAAACCTTCCATCTCTAGCGATATGCTTTGGCCTCTATTGCTGAACATTTTCGGTTTTGCATTTTTCTTTGGTGTAGTGACGATGATTCGTCTACGCAATGAGATTATTAGCAAAGAGAGTCACCGCCCGTGGGTGATTGCTTTAGCTCAGGCTAAATCTCAGCGAGGTAACTAAACGATGCATTTTGAATCTTTGAGCGATTTTTTCGCGATGGGCGGTTATGCCGGCTATGTTTGGAGCGCTTTTGGTATCACATTCTTTTCGATGTTTGTTCTGCTTCTGGTCAGTATCCGCCGTGGCAAAAACCTGTTGAATGAGGTGCAGTCGAAGGTAGACAGGCAAGCGCGTATTGATGCGGCTAAAAATTTGGAGAACACATTATGAACCCTAGGCGAAAGAAAAGGCTGGGCATTGTCTTAGCAATTTTCATTGGTATTAGCGCTACCGTTGGTTTAATGCTTTACGCACTAAATCAGAATATGGATTTGTTCTATACACCAACCGAGTTGGTTGACGGCAAACCTGATGGCACCAAACCTGAAGTCGGCCAACGTCTACGGATTGGCGGTATGGTGGTTGAAGGTTCGGTTCGACGAGATCCTGAATCACTGCGTGTTTCTTTCGATTTGCATGATGTCGGCCCTAAGGTCACCATCGTCTATGACGGTATTCTTCCAGATCTGTTCCGTGAAGGGCAGGGCATTGTCGCTCAGGGTGTGTTGAAAGATGCGACGACCGTTGAAGCCTTTGAAGTGTTGGCAAAGCATGATGAAGAATACATGCCGCCAGAGATAGCGGAAGCGATGAAGAAAAATCACCAACCGCTTGAATATACAGAACAACAAAAACAAGGAAGCGGTCAATGATTGCTGAAATTGGTCATTTTGCAATGATCGTTTCACTGGCAATGGCAGTGCTGTTGAGCATACTGCCGTTAGTCGGTGCGTCTCGAAATAATACTATGCTGATGAACACCGCAAGACCTCTGTCTTGGGGCATGTTCCTGCTACTTCTTTTATCTTTCTGTGTGCTGCTTTGGGCGTTCTACACCAATGACTTCACGCTCAACTATGTTGCTACCAACTCAAACAGTCAGTTACCTTGGTACTATCGCCTGACGGCGGTTTGGGGAGCACATGAAGGCTCCTTGCTTCTATGGGTTCTGATTCAAGCCGCTTGGACAGTTGCCGTTGCGACATTTAGTCGTGGCATGCCGCAAGAGTCGGTTGCTCGTGTACTTGCTGTAATGGGCATGATTACGGTTGGATTCTTACTGTTCATCATCGTTACATCTAACCCATTCCTACGTACCTTGCCATTCTTTCCTGTCGATGGTCGTGACTTAAACCCACTGCTTCAAGACCCTGGCTTGATTATTCACCCACCAATGCTTTACATGGGTTACGTTGGCTTCTCAGTGGCGTTCTCTTTTGCCATTGCATCATTGATGACTGGTCGACTCGATACCGCTTGGGCTCGTTGGTCTCGACCTTGGACGACAGCGGCTTGGCTATTCCTGACTCTAGGTATTGCACTAGGTTCTTGGTGGGCGTACTACGAACTCGGCTGGGGTGGCTGGTGGTTCTGGGATCCAGTAGAAAACGCATCCTTTATGCCTTGGCTTGCGGGTACAGCGTTAATGCACTCATTAGCTGTAACTGAAAAGCGCGGCACCTTTAAGGCTTGGACTGTGTTGTTGGCAATCTCTGCGTTCTCGCTGAGTTTATTAGGTACTTTCCTAGTACGTTCGGGTATTTTGGTTTCAGTTCACGCGTTTGCATCTGATCCATCACGAGGCATGTTTATTCTCGGTTTCCTAGTGTTTGTTATTGGTGGTTCGTTACTGCTGTTCGCTTTGAAAGGGGCAACCGTTCGTGTCCGAGGTAACTTTAGCTTAGTTTCGCGTGAGAATGCCCTGCTATCAAACAACGTCTTGTTGATTGCTGCTTTGGTGGTGGTTCTGGTCGGCACATTGTTACCGCTAGTTCATAAGCAGATTGGTTTGGGTTCAGTATCTATCGGTGCGCCGTTCTTCAACATGTTGTTTGCGTGGCTGATGATTCCTTTCTCTTTCTTGCTAGGTATCGGTCCGCTGATTCGTTGGAAACGAGATAGCTTATCAAGCTTGATCAAGCCTATGCTGGTTTCCGGTGTAGCGTCACTTGTACTTGCAGGTGTGTTTGTTTACTTGTTTGCCGATTTCTTCCAGTTTATGGCTTATTTAGGCTGGGTGATGGCGTTGTGGATTATCTTCATGCACGGCTTTGAGTTGCATGAGCGTGCGACTCACCGTCACAGTTTTTCTGTTGGTATCAAGAAACTTCAACGTAGCCACTGGGCTATGATGATGGGGCATATTGGCCTTGCTGTAAGCATCATTGGTATTGCGATGGTTCAGAACTACAGCATCGAGCGAGATGTACGTTTGGCTCCTGGTCAGCATTACAACATTCAAGGCTATGACTTCTACTTTGAAGGACTGCGTGATAAAGATGGCCCTAACTATGATGGTTATATTGCAGACTTTGAAATCACTCACAACGGCAAGTACATCAATACACTTCATGCAGAAAAACGCTTCTATCGCACTGCACGCTCGATGATGACAGAAGCTGCGATTGATCGTGGTGTGACTCGTGATTTGTATATCGCGATGGGCGAACGTCTAGACGATAACAAGTCTTGGGCAGTACGTATCTATTACAAACCGTTTGTTCGCTGGATCTGGGCTGGTTCATTGCTAATGGCTCTAGGCGGTGCTATTGCAATCAGTGACAAGCGTTATCGTTTCAGAAAAAGTGCAAAAACGCAGGAGGTATAATGAATAAGAAATTACTATTCATCCCACTGTTGGCGTTTTTGGGGTTGGTGGCAGTTTTTGCCACCCAACTTGTTAAAAACTCACATGGCGATGATCCTACCAAGCTAGAGTCGGTACTTGTCGGCAAATCGGTTCCTGAGTTTCGTCTTGAAGATCTAGCCGAACCAGGCAAGCTTTACGATCAATCCATCTTTAAAGGTGAGCCACTACTGCTAAACGTATGGGCGACTTGGTGTCCTACTTGTTATGCAGAGCACCAGTACCTGAATGAGTTAGCGTCGCAAGGTGTTAAGATCATTGGTATGAACTACAAAGATGAACGTGATAAAGCCGTTCAGTGGCTAAATGAACTTGGTAACCCATACCTGATCAGCTTATTCGATGGTAACGGAATGCTTGGTTTAGATTTGGGCGTATATGGCGCACCAGAAACATTCCTTATTGATGCACAAGGCAAAATTCGTTATCGCCATGTCGGTGATGTGAATGACCGTAACTGGAACGAAACACTGAAACCGATGTATGAGCAAGTTCTGGCGGAGGCTGGGCAATGAAAAAGATGATATTGGCTCTGTTTGCTGCGATGACTCTGTCTTTGGCAGCACATGCCACAATCCAAATCTATGAGTTTGATGACTTGGAACAAGAGCAGCAGTTCAAAGAACTCGGTAACACCCTTCGTTGTCCTAAATGTCAAAATAATACTATCGCGGATTCCAACGCAGAGTTGGCTGTCGACTTACGTCAAAAAGTGTATGAAATGACCAAAGAAGGCAAGTCAAAACAGGAAATCGTTGATTATATGATTGCTCGTTACGGCAATTTTGTTACCTACAATCCACCATTCACAATGGCGACATCAATCTTATGGCTGGGGCCGATTTGTGTCGTGGTATTTGGCTTTGGCTTTATTGTCCTAAGAACTCGATCACGTAAGGCGCAACCTGAACAGTCAGAATCTTGGAATAAAGAGAAAGAAGCGCGCTTGAAAGAGCTGCTGGATAATAAGAATGATGGAGATAAGCAGTAATGACACTATTTTGGGTAGCTTCAGTCATTCTTGTTGTATTGAGCTCACTGCTGATTGCTTTGCCGATCATTAGAAAAAGAGCGAATAATGACGAAGCATTGCGTGATGAGTTAAACAAGGCATTTTATAAAGACCGTTTATCGGAGCTAGAAGAAGAAGCCGAAGAAGGTTTAGTTGAAAATCAACAAGATCTGATCGACGATTTGAAACAATCGCTATTAGACGATATTCCGGAAGATCAGAAAGTAGAGCGTGAAAACGGCATCTCACCAATGGCGGTGCTTATACCATCTGTTCTTTTAGTCATTGTCTTGTCTTACGCAATGTACATGAAATTTGGTGCTTCGGATGAAGTTGTAGAATGGCAGCAAGTGAGTGCAAATCTTCCTGCTTTGTCTAAAAAGCTTATGGCTCCAGAAGGTACGGCATTGAGCGACGACGAAATGCAGGATCTGACTCTGGCACTTCGTACTCGTCTGCACTATCAACCTGATGATTCTACAGGCTGGTTGCTCCTTGGTCGTATTGCGCTAGCCAATAGGGATGTGGAAACGGCAATTGGGTCAATGAAAAAAGCGTACAGACTTGAATCAGACAACGCAGATGTCAAATTGGGTTATGCGCAAGCTTTGATGTTGTCTCAGGATGATATCGACCAAGACAAAGCTCGTAAGATTCTTGGTCAACTGGTTCAGAGCGATTACGTTGATTTACGCGTATTCTCATTGTTAGCGTTCGATGCATATGAACGCAAAGATTACCCAGCAGCAGTTCGCTACTGGAGTGTTATGCAGCAGATGATCGGTCCACAGGACAGTCGTTATGAAATGCTCTCTCGCAGCATTGAAAATGCTCAAAAACAAATGGGCGATCACGTACCGAGCGGTAAATCTGTGTCTGTCTCTATCGCGTTGAGCGCTGAGGTTCAGGCTGATCCTAATTCAGCGCTGATCGTTTCAGTTCACACTGCTGATGGTTCTCCGATGCCAGTAGCTGCTGCCAGATACCCGATGGGCTCTTTCCCAAGAACCGTTGTTTTGGACGATGGAAACAGCATGTTGCAAGACCGTAAACTGTCTTCACTTGAATCTTTGATGGTAAGAGTGCGTCTAGATAGCGATGGAAATGTGGCAACCAAACAAGGGGACTGGTTTGGAGAGAGCGAAGCCGTTAAAATGGGCGAACCTGTTGAAGTTATAATTGATAAGCAGTATCAATAGATACCCCTTATGAATGTACGAAGGCCGGTGACTACACCGGCCTTTTTTATGGAAATTATAATAATGAAGAGCTTTAAGTCTCAGATATGGGTGATTGCTTGTACGTCAATTTTTCTATTTGGCTGTGCGGGCTCACCTCAGGAAAGTGAACACTCAACGTCAGCCGAATCGGAGATCAATGACCCATTTGAGGGGTTTAACCGCACGATGTGGACAATTAACTATGACTATTTAGACCCTTACTTCGTTCGTCCGGTTTCGTTGGCATACGTTAACTACGTGCCTGATCCTCTGCGTCATGGCGTATCCAACTTCCTTGGAAACTTAGATGAGCCAGCAAGTATGGTGAACAACATCTTAATGGGGAATGGTGAGAAAGCGCTCGATCATTTCAATCGCTTTTGGATTAACAGTACCTTTGGGCTTTTAGGCATCATTGATATCGCGTCTGAAGCGGGGATCACCGACCATAATGAGAAAGCTTTCAGTGACGCCGTTGGCCATTATGGGGTAGGTAATGGGCCATATGTGATGGTGCCAGGCTATGGTCCTTGGACTGTGCGCGAATCTACAGACATTGTTGATGGCTTATATGTCCCACTGTCATTACTCAATTTCTGGGCTGGGCTAGGTAAATGGGCGCTCGAGGGTATGGAGACACGCGCTGCATTAGTATCTCAAGAAGCGATGTTGGAGAACTCTCCCGATCCTTATGCGCTTACACGCGATGCATTTCTTCAAAGGCAAGACTTTAAAGCAGAAATCGAGCCTAAGGACGATTACGATGCAGATGAAGAAGCTTACCTAGATGAATATCTGGATGAAGATTTCTAATAAAAAAAGGCTTGGTCATAACCAAGCCTTTTTATTTACGGGATAACTTATTTAGAATTTGTAATTAGCTTGAACACCGATTAGCCAGATGTTACCACTGACTTCTCCAGTAAACTGGCCGCCTACTGCTTGAGCTTCATCATCTGATTGATAACCTCGAGATTCTGTGATTGTGGCATCCTTAGCCAGTATATAGGTCAATCCGCCATCTAGTGTGAACTGCTTAGTAAATTCATAGCTTGCCCCTAGGCTTAGCCATGTGCGATCGGTTTCAGGGATGGTAATTGTACGGTTTTTATCACTGACCGCTGAAGTGTCATAGGCAATACCTGTTCGAAGTGTTAGCTTCTCATTGAAGCTATAGGTTGCCCCTGCTGCTAAACGATAGTTATCATCCCAGTTTTCTACTTTAACAACTTGTGAGTCCAGTGTATCGAGATCCGCATAAAGTTGTTGGAAACTACTCCAGTCTGTCCAGTTTAAACTAAAGTGTACTGCTAGATCCTCGTTTAATTGATGGAAGCTTGCTAGCTCAAGAGTTGCTGGCAAGGTTAAATCCATCGACCCAGTGTCCTCTTGAACTTGAAATGTTGTCTTATTGAGAATTTTGGCGTTTCCGGACAGCTTCAGATCAACGGCGGATTTGTAAGTAACACCTAGCCTATGTTCTGGATTGATTTGCCAAGCTGCACCCAGCTGCCAGCCCCATGCAGTATCATCGCCTTCCATATATTTTAAGGTTCGTCCAGATAGCGGCGAGTGAGTAGGTGCGATCGCGCCAAAACTACCTTCACCCATTATGTAACGGATGCCTCCCCCGATACTAACTGAGTCGTTAAGCTTATAAGCTGCATTTAAGTTAGCTTCCATTGTAGTAACGCTAGCTTCGTTGCCAAAATGAGATGCAGCAAAGTCAGTGCCTAGATTTGTTTCCATACCGTAGTTAGTACCTAATGCTAGGCCCAGTACTAGTTGTTCTGAGTATTGATGAGATAGATAGAAGTTTGGAATTACAGCGTCGTCAGCAAAGTCTTCTGAATCTGCTCTCAGAGAATTATTAATCGTTCCGCTGACATCTACATTAGGGTTTACATAGATAGCACCGACAGAAATCTGAGTACCTTCGAGATAGGTTAGCATTGCTGGGTTGCGCCACTGTGCGCTCGCGTTGTCGGCCATAGCTGCTTCACCAGCGTATGCACGACCTAAACCTGTTGCTGAATATTCAGCGAGCTGGAATCCTGCTGCATTTACTGATACAGATGCTGAAAGAAGGCCACCTGCCACTGCAAGAGATAGAAGAGTTTTGTTTGTTTTCATTTTTATGTTCGCTGAACGTATTGATAATTTGTCGTGCGATCATAAATTTAGAGCTATTACTTTAAAAATTAAAAACAGTGTTAACTCTATATTTGGCATAAAATATTACTAATTGACCAAATTCCTTTTTAATTGACTAAATGTTAATGGTTTGTTTTTTATATTGAGCGTACATGCGTAGTATGAAAAGGGTGTTTTTGAGTACATGTGTACGCTTAAAATGGTTGATAAACAGAGATTTAAAGTGGGCTTTATCGTTCAGCTAAAAGAAAGGGCCAGTAAAAACTGGCCCTTTAAAGTTGTTATTAACTACACGTTAAAACTTGTGAGTGTACTGCACACCAAATAGGATTGCAGAAGCTTTTGTAGTTGTATCGAGAGTTAGCACGTTTGTTCCATTAACCGCGATGTTGTCACTTACCTTCATATCTTCACCGACTAGGTAAGTAAAACCTAGGTCAACGGTTTGGTCTTTGTTGAAGTGGTATGTTGCACCTGCAGAGAACCACTGGCGATCTGAATCCGGAACAGATACTGATGTCAACTCATCTTGTACACCTTCATCAAACATATAGCCGATACGAGCTTCCCAATTTTGGTTAATGTAGTATGTACCACCGATTGAATAATGGAAAGTGTCCTGCCATTTGTACTGTTTGATTTCTGTGCCGTTAGTAGTTGCTAGGCGATCAAACGCGCTCCAACCAATCCATTGGACACTATAGTGAACAGCAAACGAAGTATCTTCTATACGATGATAACCTGAGAATTCAAACATGTCTGGTAGTGGAATTTTTAGGTCACCAATGTTTGAGTCAGCATTGTATGAAACTGTACCACCGACTTCTTTTTCTGGACTGTAGTGGTAGCTTAAGCCAAAGCGATTATTCTCATCCATTTCATAAACAGTGCCCAAGTTAAAACCAAACGCCCAACCATCAGCATCTACATTCACTAGGTCTGAAGTAAGTGGTAGTGAATTAATTGAAGATGAAGTCCCAGGAGATTGTCTCTTTAGTTCACCTTCGCCATAGATTATATCCAGGCCACCACCGACACTCCACTGCTCGTTAATGCGATAAGAGCCAGCGAATAGGAAGTTTGTTGTTGTTACGTTTGTAGTACCGCCAAAGGCGTCTGCACCAGGAGTGACAAGTGCACCACCTAAGTGACTAACATTAGTACCAGCACCCCAACTATCATCAAATTCATTGGTAGTACCGAAATTTGAGTAAATACCTAGGCCAACGGCAAATTTTTCATTTACTGGGTGTACAACGTACAGGTTAGGAACAAAGGAAGTCGCATCATTTGTCGTGTCTTCAATAGACTGAGTTGAGTCAGTTGCTAAAGCATTTAATGCAGTACCATTGGTTGTAAATGTCGAGTTTTTAACATCAACTTCGGAGTCGATAATGTTAAAACCAAGAGAAACTTCTGTGCGGTCAAACAGAGCCATCGCGGCGGCATTACGTGCCATTGCAGACGCATTATCTGCAATAACAGCGTCACCAGCGAATGCTCGGCCTAAACCAGTTGCTGATTGAGAGTTAAGTTGGAAACCTGCAGCGAGAGCTTGCTGCGAAGCCATTGTAGTTGTGGCAATGGTCACTGCTAAAAGTGATTTTTTAAACAGACGCGTCTTGTTCATTTTTGCTTTTTCCTTTTTTGTTCGTCTCTACCGGACGTTATACTCGAGCAAAAGCTCAGTGGTGGCTGATACTAGACTCAAGTATAAAAGATAGAAATCCGACCATTGCCTAATTGGATGATAAAATTATGGAAATGATGTGTATCTGGCAGGAAAATGCTGAAAAATTCTTCTTTTTAGAGCTATGACTCTAATTTTATGCTAAAAAAATGGCTTAAACGATTCGTTCAAGCCATGAGATAGGTCACAAAATGTTAAAATTTGGTTAACTCATCGGTTTGATGATAGTCATCAGGTTTTCGGCGATTTTGGCAACATCTTCACCTTCTTCTCCGACCAAGATTAAACTGGTCTGACCGACAGGTTCTACGACACCCGCCATACCTTTCTCCTCGAAATCGACAGTTTTGTCGGAAGCGATGCCTGTTAAGAACAAGGTGACTTTACCTTTCTTACCCTGGAATACCATATGCAGCGCATTCGATTTACCAAATCCACAGTGATTAAGGTAGTAGACGTGATAAGGGAAGTTCTCACCGAGCTGATGGTCGAACGGCATCATCTTGGCGTTGATTTGCGATGATGCGACGTTTTCATCCAAATGTTCCACAAATGGCTTTTCATCAATGACGTGCTTGATGGCGGTATCAGCCAAGCTGGCTTGTGCTGGAGATACAACGATGTTGCCCCAATTCACCTGTCCAACGAGCAAACCAAAAACAAAAGCAATCGATGCTGCCATGGCCATTGCACGTTTAGCAAAGTTCGGTCTAACTACGTTTGATTCTGTGCTTGATGTCTGATTGAATAATATTCTGTCGGCCAGATCTTCAGGGACATCTACATTCATTGCTTTGGCAATCTGAGCGTCGAGATCCAGAATATCATCGGCGAACTTGCCATTGGCATCATTCGACTTCATTGCTTCTAAGATATCGCTGTCCCGGTCTTTAGGATCGGACATGACGCGACGACGAAATTCTAACTCATCCATTTTGCTGCCCTCTGTGACTGTTTTCTGTATCTAACATGTCTTTCAATTGATTTCTTGCTCTGAACAGACGAGTCATCACAGTATTCTTATTCAGACCTAGTATCTCACCAATCTCTTCACCGCTAAAGCCACCGACGACTTGCAAGAAAAGTGGTTCGCGATATTCATCTTCCAGCTTCATGATCTGTGCTTGGACCCATTCCGACTGATGGTGTGGGTCATCGCTGACCTTTGCATCATTACCATGATCATCAATATCGACCAGATCAAACTGTTTTCTTTCGAAGCGGCGAGCATTTTCTCGTCTCAAAATAGTAATGAGCCAAGATTTTGCTGCTTTTTCGTCCTGTAAGCTATCCAGAGATTTCCATGCCCTTAGGCAAGTTTCTTGTACCAAATCCTCTGCCACAGACTGATCTTTGCACAACCAGTAAGCGTAGCGGTACAGATCTCTGTGATACGCTCTGACAAGCGCTTCGTACTTTCTTTGTCTGTCCATATCCGAGTTGACCGGACTACTGGACTTTTTCTTCCCAAAAAAATTGATGACTGACACATGAGCCTCCAAATTTGCTCTGTGGTTTTTGTTGTACGCCTGTAAGTAAAGGCTATAGCGTGAGACCTAAATCAAACGGGTATGTCCAACTTTATGTGCAAGCGAATAGGATTATTTTATAAAATCGAATTAGGGGGATAAATCCACTTAAACTTGATCTATTTCAAAATCCGATGAATTTCAAAGGTTATAGTACTCCTTGTCATCTAGTTGGTCTTATGACTAACAAGTTGAGCAAGATGACACTTCCTTTTGAAGGCTGACTTTACTTTCTCCTAATCAGGAAACTGATTATTTTCAATTGGCGTAAGTTAATTGTTTTATATATTCCGACCACACAGTTCTGTGTGGTTTTTTTTTGCCCACACTTAATACTTCTATAGCAATTATAGATGATAGAGCTTTTCGCTCACAGATTGTCTGGATTAAGTCTTTGTCTGCAAGCTATTTGTTCTATAAATGACTGTTGCGTTCAGCTTTAGTCCATTCTCTTGGTTTAAATTGCTTTTCCATCCTAAGTCACGTTTATTTAAACGGCCGTTTGATTGTGTTAACATTCTGATTACAATGTTTCTGGTCAGACCTCTTATTCTTAAAGGAGAAACAATGGGCAAGCAGGAAGTGAAAACGCGTTCCGGAGAGCGCGTCGCAGTCGTCGCTGGTTTGCGTACGCCATTTGCACGCCAAAGTACTGAGTTCAGCCAAGTTCCAGCGGTTGATCTAGGTAAAATGGTAGTGAGTGAAATGATGGCTCGCACCGAGATTGATCCAAAGTTGATTGATCAAGTGGTATTCGGTCAGGTTGTGCAAATGCCGGAAGCTCCGAACATCGCACGTGAGATTGTATTAGGTACGGGAATGAACATTCATACCGATGCCTACAGTGTGACGCGCGCTTGTGCGACGAGCTTTCAATCTGCAGTGAATGTGGCAGAGAGCATTATGTCAGGCACTATCGATGTAGGTATCGCGGGCGGTGCGGATTCTTCTTCTGTTTTACCTATTGGTGTTTCTAAAAAGCTTGCCGCAAATCTTCTGGCGCTGAGCAAAACTAAAACCATGGGCCAAAAGCTCAAAATTCTTAAAAGTCTATCATTTAAAGATCTGATGCCGGTACCTCCAGCGGTTGCAGAGTACTCAACAGGCTTGTCGATGGGCCAAACTGCTGAACAGATGGCGAAATCACATTCGATTACCCGTCTAGAGCAGGATGCGTTGGCGCATCGTTCTCATACTCTTGCCGCCCAAGCTTGGAATGACGGGAAAATTGAAGGGGAAGTCATGACGGCATTCCCTGAACCGTACAAAAAGTGGATCTCGCAAGATAACAACATTCGCCATGACTCTACCCTTGAAGGTTACGCGAAATTACGCCCTGCTTTTGATCGTCAATATGGCAGCGTAACCGCAGCGAACAGTACTCCACTTACAGATGGCGCAGCGGCAATTATGCTGATGCGTGAAGGTAAAGCGAAAGAGCTGGGCCTTGAAATTATGGGCTACATCCGCTCTTACGCATTCTCTGCTATTGGTGTTGAAACCGATATGCTGATGGGGCCTTCTTACTCAACACCGATGGCGCTCGACAGAGCGGGTATTGAACTGTCCGACCTTACTTTGATTGATATGCATGAAGCATTTGCTGCTCAAACCTTATCCAATGTGAAGATGTTTGCTTCTGATAAGTTTGCACAAGAGCAACTGGGTCGCTCTAAAGCGATTGGTGAAATCGATATGGATAAGTTCAATGTGCTTGGTGGCTCGATTGCTTATGGTCACCCATTTGCAGCCACTGGCGCACGAATGATAACTCAGACGTTGAGAGAGCTAAAACGTCGAGGTGGTGGACTGGCGCTGAATACAGCGTGTGCCGCAGGTGGTTTGGGTGCAGCTATGGTTTTGGAGGTTGAGTAATGAGCGAGCAAAAAGCGTTTGAGTTAAAAATAGACGAACAAGATATCGCCTGGCTGTCTATTGATGTTCCGGGTGAGAAAATGAACACTTTGCAGGCTGCGTTTGCTCAGGAAATGGAAGACATTTTTACCCAGCTGAAGGAGAAAAGATCCTCAGTAAAAGGTTTGATTGTCCACTCTCTGAAACCAGATAACTTCATCGCAGGTGCTGATGTTAGGATGCTGGACGCATGCAATAGTGCTTCAGAAGCTCAAGCTTTAGCTGAGCAGGGTCAGCAGATGTTTCAACAGCTATCTGACCTACCATATCCTGTTATCGCTGCCATTCACGGTCCGTGCTTAGGTGGTGGTTTGGAGCTTGCTCTCGCATGTGATTACCGTATTTGTACAAATTCAGATAAAACCCGTTTAGGTTTGCCAGAAGTGCAACTTGGTCTTCTACCGGGCTCTGGTGGTACGCAGCGACTGCCACGTCTTATCGGATTGTTGCCATCTCTGGATATGATTCTTACAGGAAAGCAGTTACGCGCTAAAAAAGCCAAGAAGCTTGGTGTCGTGGACGCTGTGGTACCTGAGACTATTTTACTTGAGGTTGCGAAGAGCTTTGTCGAAAAGCATGCTGGAAAATCGCGAGCCAAACGTAAGGTTTCGACGAAAGAGAAACTGATCGCTAATACCGGTCTTGGTCGTAAAGTGATCTTTGAACAAGCATCTAAGAAAACCATCGAAAAGACTCGTGGCAATTATCCAGCGGCAGAGGCAATCCTAGAAGTGATTCGCTACGGCCTAGAGAAAGGGTTTGAGAAAGGCCAGGAAAAAGAAGCGCAGCGCTTTGGTGAGTTAGTAATGACCTCAGAGTCGAAAGCACTTCGCTCTATTTTCTTCGCGACAACTGAGATGAAGAAAGAGAATGGCAGTGATGCTGAGCCTAAAGCAATTGAACGTGCGGCGGTTCTTGGTGGTGGCCTGATGGGTGCTGGAATTAGCCACGTCAGCGTCTCGAAAGCGAAAGTTCCAGTGCGTATTAAAGATGTCTCTAATGATGGTGTTCTTAACGCATTGAAGTACAACTACAAGTTGTTTGATAAGCAGCGTAAGCGTCGCATTATTTCTAAAGCACAACTGCAATCCAAAATGCTTCAAATGTCAGGTGGTACAGATTTCACCAGTTTCAATCACGCGGATGTTGTCGTTGAAGCCGTATTTGAAGATTTGAACCTGAAGCAGCAAATGGTTGCTGATGTGGAAGAGAATGCGAAAGATACCGCTATTTTTGCTACTAATACCTCTTCGCTGCCTATTCATCAGATAGCGGACAAAGCGCAGCGACCTGAAAACATCGTAGGCCTTCATTACTTTAGCCCAGTAGAAAAAATGCCGTTGGTTGAGGTGATTCCTCATGAAACAACGTCTGATGAAACAATCTCGACTGTAGTTGAGTTTGCACGTAAGCAAGGTAAAACGCCGATTGTTGTTAAAGATTGCGCAGGTTTCTACGTGAACCGTATTCTTGCTCCGTACATGAATGAAGCAGCGCAAGTGTTGATGTCTGGTGAGCCGATAGAGCAACTGGATAAAGCTTTGCTGAACTTTGGCTTCCCAGTAGGCCCTATCACCTTGCTTGACGAAGTCGGCGTCGATATCGGTGCTAAGATTATGCCGATTCTGGTTGAAGAATTAGGCGAACGTTTCCAAGGTCCTGACGTGTTCGATATCTTACTGAATGACAATCGTAAAGGGCGTAAGACAGGTAAGGGTTTCTATACCTATAAAGGTAAGAAGAAGGAAGTCGACAAGTCAGTGTATAAGCTATTGAGCTTATCACCAGAGTCTAAGATGGCAGAGAAAGACATCGCGATGCGCTGTGTGCTACCTATGTTGAACGAAGCGGTTCGTTGTCTGGACGAAGGCATTATTCGTAGCCCTAGAGACGGTGACATTGGTGCTATTTTTGGTATTGGCTTCCCTCCTTTCCTTGGCGGCCCTTTCCGCTACATGGATCAGATTGGCGTGAAGAAACTGGTAGAAATGATGAACGAGCACGCACAGAAATATGGTGATCGTTTCGCTCCATGTGACGGTTTGTTGACCCGAGCAGGGTTAGAGAAATCGTTCTACGAGTAATACACGACTAGATGACAATCAGGCGAGCCGTAAGGTTCGCCTTTTTTGTAACCTGAGGTTATGATCAAACCAAAGCAATTATAAAAACTCAGTAAGGATTTCAAATGGATGCTTTAGATTTGTTGCTCAACCGCCGTTCAATAGCAAAATTGTCTGGCCCAGCGCCAGAAGGTCATGTGCTTGAGAACATAATCCGCGCAGGATTGAGAGCCCCGGATCATGCAGGCCTGACGCCTTGGCGCTTTGTTATTTCCCAGGGAGAAGGGCTGAACAAGCTGTCAGACATTCTGGTTTCAGCGGCCAAAGCAGAGAGCAGCGAAGAAGCGGTAATAGAGAAGCTGAAAAATGCTCCATTCCGTGCACCTATGGTTATCACAGTGATTGCCAAAGTTACCGAGCACGAAAAAGTTCCGGCACTAGAGCAATACTTATCTGCGGGTTGTGCGGTTCAGGCGATGCAAATGGCGGCAGTTGCTCAAGGCTTTCAAGGTTTTTGGCGTTCAGGCAAGTGGATGTTTCATCAAGCGGTTCATCAAGCATTTGGACTGGAAGGTGACGACGAAATTGTCGGTTTTCTCTATTTGGGTACACCAGCTTGCACACCGATGAAGGTACCAGAGCGCGACCTGAGTAAGTTTGTTGAGTATCTGTAGGGATTAGGAAAAGAGCTTGGTTTGTCCAAGCTCTTTTTTCATCTAGTGAATATTGTAGGCAATAACAAAGTCGATAAGTAAGCGTACTTTTTCTGGTAGGTGATCTTTATGATTGTAAAGCATATAGATATCGCGGGGGTTCGCACTCCAGTCTTCGAGTACGCGCGTTAAACTGCCATCTTCAATGTACTTTTTAAGCATGGCATCTGGCATAAGGGTGATCCCTAATCCGTTGGAACACGCGCTGCGTACGACATCAAGAGTACTTGCTTGGAAGCGTCCTTTGTCATTGTTGACGACGGTTTCACCGTTGCTGTTGGTGAGTTGCCATTTAAGAAGAGGTGCACCTTTTAATAGGGAATGATTGTGTAAATCTTCTGCATGTTTTGGAGTAGGGTTATTTTTTAAGTACTCAGGACTGGCAACTAATATGTCCTCAACTGAGCTTATCTTACGCGCAATCAGGCTTGAATCTCTCTGAGGGCCGACACGGAAAATGACATCCCACTCTGTCGGATCAAGTTGATCAGCATGATTGCTAGTCGTTAGTTCAATGTTGATGTCAGGGTAGTGTTTCATAAACTCATTCAGCATAGGCATCATTCTACGCTTAGTGAGGTTTGAGGGTGCGGAAATGCGGATTTTGCCTGCAGCGCCTCGGCATTCGTCAGTGATCTCTTCGGCTGCAGAGGTCAATCGGTTAAGTAGGGGAGAGCATTCGTTGTAGAAACGTTCACCGGCTTCCGTAAGGGAAAGTTTACGAGCATGGCGGTTTAATAACCTAAGGTTAAGTGCCTCTTCTAACGCTTGTATGCGTCGTGTGATTGTTGCAACGGGAATCATCGTCTTGCGAGATGTCGCAGTATAACTCCCATTTTCAACGACTAGCCTAAAAAGGTTGAGATCATCTAATTTCATTACGTCCGACACATTTTTTACGAATTTGGGTAATTTATATCTATAACAGATGTCAAAGGTTGAGTCACATCAACAAGTTTTACGATCTTTGACATTGCATACATATAGTATGCAACAAGGACGCAAAGTGGAAGATTTGTATAAATACACTTTCGCGACTACTTTTAAATGAGTGTTTGAAACAATTTACAAAAACAATAATAACAGCAGTTGTACGTTTTTAGTTGCGTGAGGCGAAGGTTTATGCATAAAACATATGAAGTGGCGACAACGCCCTCAACTCAGCTGGCTGCCAGCCAAAAATTGATCATGCTAGTCGATGATGATCCTGTCTTCCGTAAGATCACTTGTGGATTCCTTAAGGCTCAAGGTTATCAGGTTGTCGAAGCTGAAAATGGTTTAGAAGGTCTGAAAAAGTTAAGAAGCGCTGAGCCTGATCTCATCCTTTGTGACCTGTCTATGCCTGTTTTAGACGGTATCGAATTTGTTGAAGAGGTGAGTTTAGAGTACCCATCTCTTCCTTTAATTGTGGTGTCAGCAACAGATGAAATGTCTGATGTTGCTAAAGCACTTCGCTTTGGTATTAAAGATTTCCTACCAAAACCCATTTCTAATCATGAGCACCTTGCGAGTGCAATCGAAAATACACTTGATGACTCAGACAACCATCTGTGTGACCAGCGTGATTTCGCCAGTCAATGGTTTCGTGTAGACAGTGGCGATATGCCTGAAGAGCAGGAATTACATTGGCACCTAGAATATCTTGAAGATAATCCCATGGCTGCGAAAGATTTACTTCACGCATTACTTCCAGATAAGGATACTTCTCAGGGGGATTGGAAGTGCAGCTACCGCTTGTTGCAGTCAACAGATGTTATGCCTTTGGTGTTCGATTATGCGTGGCTAATGAATGGTCAGTTTGCGTTTTATCTTGTTGATTCAGCAAGTGAAGGCCAGCATGGTGCGGCAACTACTTTACTAGTCCGCGCTCTATTCCATGACTATTTACGTAACCTTAAATGTTTTAACGCGGATCTCAAAGACATTGCAGATTTGCTGGAGAAAGGTTTAGCTTGTTCAGACTGTGCTAGCCCAGTACATGCCATGTTTGGTATTGCTGATGTCTCTGAAGGTACTTTGTCTATTTTGCCGGCAGGGCTGGATGCCCAATGGTCTAATGGCTATTTTTCTCAGCACATCCCGGCGGGTGTGAGGCTAGGGGATAGTTGTGCGAAGAACTTTATTACCACCGATTTGCCAATACAGTCTGCTTGCCAGCTAACTTTGAGCTGTCTTGGGTCAAGTAGTTTCAGCTTGGATATTTTCCGCGGAGGCAGTGCATAAGCACTGCCTCGTTATTGAGCTCAATATCGAAATAACCCTTCTTTTGTTCGGTGTTTATGAGCAAGAGATTAAGGTATAGTCCGCCAAAACAAAAATGACCCAATGTTTTAACGAAAGTTTAACTCGTGGTTTGAAAAATCGTCACTTACATTAGAGAAGTAATCCCATGGCAGACAAAGATTTCAAAGAACCTTATAATATTTTCTACTTTCTAGGTTTTATTGCAGCTCTATTGATTCCAACACTACCAGCCACGTTAACTTGGATTCGTGTAGTAAACGGATACGCGGGCTTCTAACTGATTTCTCGGAGCTTACCATCAGTATTCAAAGATTTGGCTTAAATATTGTTGGTGGCTTAAGTTTGTGCCTAGGCTTTCTGGGCATATTCCTCCCTCTTCTTCCAACGACTCCTTTTATTCTTCTTGCTAGCGCTTGTTTTATGCGCAGTAGTCCAACTTTTCATCGTTGGTTGCATGAACACAAAACGTTCGGACCTATTCTAGACAATTGGCATCAGCACGGTGCAGTAACCAGTAAAGTAAAAACACGTGGTGCCATCTGTATGGTTGCGAGTTTTACTTTTTCTATTTGGATTGTTCCTCACTTTTGGTTAAAGATTATGCTGGTGGTTATGCTGATCATCTTATTGACCTGGTTTATTCGTTTGCCTGTGATTGAGCGCCTTGCTGACAAGCAAGAAAATCACTAAGATTGCAGAGAAGTGTGCCCGCTCTTCGAGTGGGCGTTTGTTATTGTAGGCACAGATAATTTAAGTCAGCTGCTAATGACCCAATTGTGCTGAGAACCTCGCTAGCGCTTGCCACATAATGACACGATAAGGTATACGCTTAGCCAATCTAAGAAATGAGTTATGACAACTGAAACAATCTCACTGATCAAATCTAGCATCAAAAGTATTCCAGACTATCCAAAGCCAGGCATTCTCTTTCGTGACGTGACCAGCTTAATGGAAGACGCTCCTGCTTACCAAGCGACGATCCAACTATTAGTTGAGAAGTACAAGGACATGGGCTTTACCAAGATTGTTGGTACAGAAGCGCGTGGTTTTCTTTTTGGCGCTCCTCTTGCACTGGAATTAGGGCTAGGTTTTGTGCCTGTGCGTAAACCGGGTAAATTGCCACGTGAGACGGTTGCACAATCTTATGAGCTTGAGTACGGCACTGACACACTGGAAATCCACACTGACGCGATTTCAGAAGGTGATAAAGTGTTAGTTGTTGATGATCTTCTTGCGACTGGTGGCACTATTGAAGCTACCACTAAACTGATCCGTCAGTTGGGTGGCGTTGTAGAACATGCTGCATTCGTTATCAATCTTCCAGAGATTGGTGGTGACAAGCGTCTAGAAGGTTTGGGCCTCGACGTATACAGTATCTGTGAATTTGACGGCCATTAATCGGATATATTCATGAGTTACCTTGCTTTAGCTCGAAAGTGGCGACCTACAAAGTTTAATGAAGTTGTAGGGCAAAGCCATGTTTTGACAGCATTAGAAAATGCTTTAGCCCAGAACAGGCTCCATCATGCCTACTTGTTTAGCGGGACACGTGGTGTCGGTAAAACGACCATAGGTCGATTGTTTGCCAAGGGGCTGAACTGTGAAACAGGGATTACCGCTACGCCATGTGGTATCTGTGATACTTGTAGAGAAATCGATGAAGGTCGATTTGTCGATCTATTAGAAATCGACGCAGCGTCACGCACTAAAGTTGAAGATACTCGTGAATTGCTTGATAACGTGCAATACAAACCTGCACGTGGTCGATTTAAGGTCTATCTAATCGATGAAGTTCACATGCTCTCGCGCCATAGTTTTAATGCGTTGCTTAAAACACTTGAAGAGCCGCCTGAGTATGTGAAATTCCTTCTGGCGACAACCGATCCTCAGAAGCTTCCAGTTACCATTTTATCTCGCTGTTTGCAGTTCCATCTTAAGCCAATCAGTGTTGATAATATCCATGAGCAATTGGATCATATTTTAAAGCATGAGCAAGTTTTTTCTGAGCCCCGAGCGCTTGGAATGATTGCGCATGCCGCAGATGGCAGTATGCGTGATGCACTAAGCTTAAGTGATCAGGCTATTGCATTGGGGAATGGACAGGTGCTTGCCGACAGTGTGGCGCATATGTTGGGTACACTGGATACCGATCAGGCGTTGCATTTGCTTGAGGCGATCAGCTCAAAGCAACCTCAGGTTGCGATGGACAGTTTATCGGCTTTAGCGCAAAACGGTGTTGAATGGGATGGGCTACTCCAACAGCTTGCGACTCAATTACATCGCCTCGCAATGTATCAGGCACTGCCTGCTACCTTGGACAAGGCGCAGCCTGACGCTGAGAAAATAGAGCTGTTGAGCCGTGCTTTAGCACCTCAAGATGTTCAGTTGTATTATCAAATTGCTTTGAAAGGCCGCCAAGATCTACCTTTAGCGCCTTCAGAGCGCATCGGCCTAGAGATGGTCGTACTGAGAATGATGGCATTCAGACCGTCGGCAAAACCTCAAGCACATGCTATCTCGACAGATGTTGTTCCGTCAGAGTCGGCGACTCAAGCGCCAGTTTCTCAATCTGTCTCTGGTGTACCCACGCCTAATGTAACTCCGCCGGTCGTACCGACTCCTTCCTATCCGCAGGAGCGAGATGAATTACCTCCGGCTGGTTACATGCCTGAGGAATATAGTCCTGAGCCAATGGATTACGCTCCTCCGCAGCATGACGTACCGATTCAATCTATGCCTCAAGAGCATCAGGTTCCGCCTTCAGCGCAACAGAGCCAACCAGCATCGCCAGTGAGTGGATTACGTCATCAGCTTCGTTCTCAACGTAAAGGGAACAATCAAGGAAATACGCCAAAAAAGGCTAACGCGACATCAGCAAAAAAATCAGATTCTGTTCTTGACCGAGTTGCTCAGCGACACTCAGGAACTATGCCGGTGTCGCCATTGTCAAACTCACAATCAGTAGCGACACCTGAGCCGGATAAGAATGAGCCTTATCAGTGGAAGCCGACACTGCCTCAAGTCGAAAAACAGGGCAGCGAACTTACTCCAACTCAGATAAAAAAGGCGTTGGAACATGAAAAAACGCCTGAAATGGCTCAAAAATTAGCAGAAGAGAGCCTAGAGAAAAATGAATGGGCGAAGCTGATTAGCCAGTTGGATACGGCAAAGCTGACCGAACAATTGGCTCTTAACTCCCATTTTGAAAAACAAGGTTCTTCAATTGCACTGACATTAAGGCCTCAGCAAGCGCATTTAAATACTGAGCGCGCGCAAAGTGAATTACTTGAAGCAGTCAACAGAGTTACTGGTGAGGAGTGCCATCTTACTGTTGAGATAGGCGACAGTGGAGAAACACCTCTAGAGCTGAGAGAAAAGCTTTATCAAGGTAGATTGCAGCAGGCTTTTGTTAGCCTAGAAAATGATAATCATGTCCAGTTCATAGAGCAGCGATTTGCTGCAGAACTCGATAAAGACAGTGTACGACCAATTTAAGTCTGGGGTTGAAAATTCACATTTCGACCCCATTTATTAACGAAATAAGCTAAATAACCAGAGAGATAATCATGTTTGGTAAAGGCGGTATGGGCAATCTAATGAAGCAAGCCCAGCAAATGCAAGAGCGTATGCAAAAGCTTCAAGAAGAAATTGCAAATATGGAAGTGACAGGTGAGTCTGGTGCTGGTCTAGTAAAAGTCACTATCACGGGTAGCCACAGTGTACGTCGCGTTGAGATTGATGAAAGTCTGATGGAAGACGACAAAGAAATGCTAGAAGACCTTATCGCTGCTGCTTTCAACGACGCTGCTCGTCGTGTTGAAGAAACTCAGAAAGAAAAAATGGCTGGCGTGACTGGAGGTATGCAACTACCACCAGGCATGAAAATGCCTTTCTAATCGATAGGGTTAGTTAATGCGCACCAGTCATATGCTGGAGCAATTGATGGAGGCCTTACGTTGTCTGCCTGGGGTTGGCCCCAAGTCAGCTCAGCGTATGGCCTTTCATTTGTTACAGCGCGATAGAAAGGGTGGTTTGCAGCTAGCGGATGCGCTAAGCCAAGCAATGACGGAAATCGGCCACTGCAACGAATGTCGCACTTTTACCGAAGAAGAAACATGTCATATTTGTACCAATCCTAAACGTCAGGAAAATGGTCAAATTTGTGTGGTTGAAAGCCCAGCTGATATAGCTGCAGTGGAATCCACAGGTCAGTTCTCTGGCCGTTATTTTGTTCTTATGGGCCATTTGTCACCACTTGACGGAATTGGTCCGAGTGACATAGGCCTTGATGTGCTCGATTACCGCTTACGCCGAGGGGATGTATCTGAGGTTATTCTCGCAACTAACCCAACGGTCGAAGGGGAAGCAACGGCTCACTATATCGCAGAATTGTGTAAGGAACATCAGGTTCAAGCGAGCAGAATTGCTCATGGTGTCCCTGTTGGTGGTGAATTGGAACTGGTGGACGGAACAACGCTTTCACATTCCCTATTAGGCCGACAAAAGCTGTAATTCATATCGGATGATTGAAAAAGCCACTCTTGCGAGTGGCTTTTTTATTATTTCTTTTTGGTGTGAAACTGTTCACAAGCCAACATAGTGTTCTCAATCAAGCTGGCCACTGTCATTGGCCCAACGCCACCAGGAACGGGAGTAATAAAGCTCGCGCTTTCCTTTGCGTTTTTGTAATCGACGTCACCCACTAATTTGCCAGATTCTAAGCGGTTGATACCGACATCGATTACCACGGCGCCTTCTTTGATCCAATTACCTGGAATAAAGTTAGGTTTACCCACAGCCACTACCACCAAGTCTGCTTGACGAACATGGCTTTCGAGATCTTTGGTGAATCGGTGGCAAGTGGTCGTTGTACAGCCAGCGAGCAGAAGTTCAAGCGTCATAGGGCGGCCAACAATATTGGAAGCACCCACAACAACAGCATGCAGACCGCGAAGATTAATATTGTAGCGGTCAAGTAACGTGATGATGCCTTTTGGTGTGCATGAACGAAGCTTAGGAATGCGCTGAGCAAGACGACCAACGTTATAAGGGTGGAAACCATCAACGTCTTTTTCTGGGTGAATACGCTCTAAAACATGTGTTGCATCGATACCAGCGGGTAATGGCAACTGGACCAGAATGCCATCAATTTCTTCGTCAGCATTCAACTCATCGATTAGAGACAGCAACTCTTCTTCTGATGTTGAAGCAGAAAGATCAAATGATTTTGATACGAATCCTACTTCTTCACACGCGCGGCGCTTGCTTCCAACGTACACTTGTGATGCTGGATCTTCACCGACCAGCACAACAGCCAGGCCAGGCGCTCTTAAGCCCGCATTAACCCGAGCTTTTACACGAGCGGCAACTTCCGATCGAACGGTTTGAGAAATAAGTGTTCCATCAATATTTTGAGCAGTCATGGCGTTCCTTTAAATAGAATGGCTATTTAGTTGCTGCGCATTGTCGCAAAAAATTTGACGAACATCTATAAGCAAACGTTTGCTTTGGGGTGTTTTTAATCAAAATGAAGTTCGGTGACCTTTTTTTAGTCATTCAGATCAGAATGTTAAGAAAAGACCTTGTTTTAAGGACTCGAACTCGTATAATCCTTTCCCTGTAGCGCGCCCTTAGCTCAGTTGGATAGAGCACGTGCCTTCTAAGCATGTGGTCGCAGGTTCGAATCCTGCAGGGCGTGCCATTTATTTAGAAACCCTGATAGCTTGACGGCTGTCAGGGTTTTGTCGTTTCGTAGAAGGATGAAAATTGGGTCGTAACCATTGCGTGATGATTGCATTAAATTCGACCTGTACATAAGCTGAGCTTTTCTGTAGCATGGCGTTCCTTCTCAAAGTACCTAAATTGATTAAAGCTTGAACAGGGCACCATACGTTCAGACAACATGCGCAGTATCCATACTAAAATTAAACCCGAGTTTGAGCCTCTCCTGTCTGAGCTAGCATTGCATGCACTGCTTCATCTGCACACCAATCATTCTGCACATGCCTTAGGCCGAAAATCGCGCTCGGACATTAACGACATTCTTTCTGCTTGGCTGAACAAAGCGGCTAATAGCAAGAAATATAAGCCTTTTAAGAAGAAAGTTCGTTCTCTGGTTAGCCACGCTCGATCTCAGCGTCTGGATATGGAATCAATGCTAGGCAATCTGTTCTCGCCCATTCATGGCGATGAATTGCCGCATCTAGATAGCTTTTTACTGCTGATTAACATGCTGGAGAAAGAGCTTAATACGACGGTATTGGTGTCTAGTGCAGAAGAGGTGGACTTAGCCTTTAATCCTAAAGGTTGCCTATTGTGTGTGCTGTCACCGGATTTGAATACGCATTTTGACAATCGCAATCGTCTATCTGCTGATATTTCAATGCTATTTCGTGGCACTCGTGGCGAAAAGCATGCCATTCTTCGAACCATTTACGCTTCTGCAATTTTTGAACATAAAGTTGATTACGAAGATGATAACTTTGTGCGTATTAGCTTAGGCTTGAAATAATTAATTGCTTCCCACCTGTTCGAGCCTAAAATTCGACTTTTGTTATTTGATTCGAGTTTCGCGAATTTTAGCCGCAATTTAACTACAAAGTTTGCACTGGAGCCAATTGTTTACACTTTTTAAAACTCAAAAAAACTAGCCTAAGCTCTCAAATTTTTCAGATTGTCATAAAAATTTAATCTTGGTGTGTATTGAGAAAAGTCTTCGAATTCATCATATTGTAATTAAGATGTAATAAAAACAACGAGGAGAACGTATGCAGCATCAAGAAATGATCCAACCTTCTAACTTTGGCGTTATCAGCCGTACTTGTCTATTTTCACTTGTTGGTATTGTGGGTGTTTTTGCTCTCATCTAACATTGGACGTCAGTGAAGCTAAGCCTTAATAAGTGTGTAACTACTTACTTTTAGAGTCATTTATTAGGGCAGCTTTCGAAGCATTCCTATCCGCTTTATGCTAGTTTCTGCGATAACAGCTTTGCAAATGGACTGCATATGTCTTCTCTGTCGTCGCTCAACCTTAATTACCGCTTTAGTCAATTTCCTTCAGCATTCTATACCCATGTTCAGCCGCAAGCGCTCGACAACAGTCGCTGGGTGGCTTGGAACAGTGAGTTTGCTCGCCAATTCGGCCTACCTTTGCAAGCGCCACAAGGCTCACTGAAATCTTTTCTTGCCGGCGAACTTAAACCTATGCCTACCCCCTGTTTGGCCATGAAGTATGCGGGTCATCAGTTTGGTATCTACAACCCAGATTTAGGTGATGGTCGGGGATTGTTGCTGGGCGAAATTTCTAATCAGTCAGGCATCTTATTTGACATCCATCTTAAAGGTGCTGGATTAACGCCTTATTCGAGGATGGGTGACGGGCGCGCGGTACTGCGCTCCACGATCAGAGAGTATTTGTGCAGTGAGGCAATGGCAGGCTTAGGGATCCCAACGACACGGGCGTTAGCGATGTTAACCAGCGATACTCTTGTTTACCGTGAAAAAGCCGAGCAGGGCGCGCTTTTACTACGAATGTCTCAGAGCCATATTCGTTTTGGGCACTTTGAGCATTTCTTTTACACCAATCAGATAGCCGAACTGAAGTTGCTAGCGGATAAAGTGATTGAGTGGTACTGGCCGGACTGCGTCGAGACTGACAAGCCTTACTTAGCGATGTTTGAACATGTGGTCAAAGGTACAGCGAACATGATTGCGCACTGGCAGGCTTATGGTTTTGCACACGGTGTGATGAATACCGACAATATGTCTATTCTTGGTGAGACGTTTGATTATGGCCCGTTTGGATTTTTCGACGATTATGATCCTAGATACATCAGCAACCACTCTGATTACGAGGGCCGCTATGCGTTTGACCAACAGCCTAGGGTGGGATTGTGGAACTTATCGGCCCTTGCCCACGCGTTAACCCCGCTCATTGAGAAGAACGACTTAGAATCTGCACTGGAGCAGTATGAAGACATACTTGGTAAGAGTTTCAGCCGATTGATGCGAAGCAAACTCGGCCTTCAGAGCAAGCGAGAAAAGGACAGTGAGTTCTTTCAATCGATGTTCGAACTGTTAGAGAAAAACCAAGTCGATTACACACGCTTTATGCGCGAACTATCCAATCTGGACCGTAAAGATACCCAAGTAGTGGTCGATTTGTTTGTCGATTGCGAAGCGGCAAAAGCTTGGTTGGAAGCCTATCTTGCCCGATGTGAACAAGAAGCCGATGAATTTGATTCTCCTATTGAGGCATCAGAGCGCTGCGAAGCCATGCGGCGCGTGAATCCCAAATACATATTGCGTAATTATCTCGCTCAACTGGCGATCGATAAAGCGGAAGAAGGCGATTTTAGTGAAGTGAACCGAATCACTGAGCTACTCAAATACCCTTATGACGAGCAACCGGAAATGGACGAGTACGCTAAGCTGCCACCCGAATGGGGGAAGAAAATGGAGATCAGCTGCTCTTCCTAATTGACCTCTCTTGTGAAAAAGCACTTAATTACTTTTATATTTGTTAATAGGTTGTGATCTGAATCTGTTTTGTGATCAAATAATCCAATTTTATCAATCTGCCCCATACCTATTAATCTCTAAACTAGGGCGAGACATCGTAAGTAATAATTGAAGTGAATGAACGCAAAGATACTTGTTGTAGATGATGATCTAGAAATTCGGGAGCTGTTGGGTGAATACCTAACCAAAGCGGGTTATCAGGTCAACGCCGTGGCGGATGGCGATGAATTAAAGGCGTATCTCGATCAAGAAGGCTACCCAGATATGGTGCTTCTTGATGTGATGCTACCGGGTGATGATGGCTTTACCTTGTGCCAACACATTCGTCGCGACTCTAATGTACCTATTATTATGCTGACCGCAGTGTCGGACGAAACTGATCAGATCATTGGTCTGGAAATTGGTGCCGATGACTACATTGCCAAGCCATTTAACCCACGTCAGCTTATCGCTCGAATCAAAGCAGTCTTGCGACGGGTTCAAGTCAATGAAGATAAAAGTTCGGACTCTCTACCGAAACAGATTACGTTTGGTGACTGGCAACTTGATACCTTAGCGCACAAAATTACCCATAGTGATACCCAAGAAGAACACGATCTGTCGGGCAGTGATTTCGCACTATTAATGCTGTTTCTCTCGCGCCCGAACGAAGTTTTAGATCGCGATACGATTTCTTTTGCGACCAGAGGCCGAGAGGCACTTCCCTTTGAACGAGGTATTGACGTCCAACTGAGTCGCTTACGTCATCGCTTGGGCGACAGCGGTAAATACCCGCAATATATTAAAACTATGCGTGGAAATGGTTACATCCTCGCCGTACCAGTCAGTATCGAACATTGATAGATGAACACTCTGTTACGTAGGCTAAAACCCAATTCATTGGTTACCCGCACTCTAGGGTTAGCGTTATTAGCGGTGATATTAGCGCAAGGTATTGCCACGGCGATCTGGTATACCGAATCGAAGCAAAAAGAGTTGGCGGGTATTCAGTCAGCCTCTGAAAGTATGGCGAACATGTTTGCCTCAACCGTGACCTTCTTCCAATCCCTACCGACGCGCTATCGTCATATTGTGCTGGATCAGATTCGTAATATGGGTGGCACACGTTTCTTTGTGTCATTCAATAAAGAAAAGCTGATTGTTGAGCCCATTCCAGATACACAGTTAAAAAGAGCCTCTCTTTCTGCGGTGGAATCTGTGCTCAACGACAAGCTGCCTAAAGTGTCTTCGATATCTGTCGACTTTTCTCATGCGCACAATCTTCGTCTGCTGAAAAATGACATCTATCTCAGTGATTTACCAAAATCATGGGCGCATCATACTTTAACTCTATCGCCCATCGATCCTCCCGTTCTGGTGGTACAGATTGAGCTTAAAAGTAATGAGTGGGTCTACATTGCCGCGTTGCTTCCCGCACCTTATGTGACATTGGATGACACCTTAATTGGCCGAGAGCAGATCCTGTTTATCTTCTTCTCGACGACCTTGTTGCTTGGTCTGACTTATCTATTAATGCGCCGACAAGTCAAACCGTTAAAGCGTTTAGCAAAAGCGGCCAATGAAATGAGCATGGATATTGATCAGCCGCCACTAGGTGAAGAAGGGGCGAGTGAGCTGGTTACTGCGACGCGAGCATTTAACCGGATGCAGCAGCGCATCAGGCGCTATGTGGCTGATAGGGAGCATCTGTTTTCGTCCATATCTCATGACCTAAAAACGCCGATCACTCGATTACGTTTAAGAGCTGAGCTACTCGATGACGACAAAAAGCGTCATAAATTCAATCAGGATTTAGATGAGCTGGAGATGATGGTCAAAGGGGCACTTCAATGTGTAAAAGATACCGATTTACACGAGAACAATGCCTTTATTGATCTCAATGCCATGATTCAGTCGGTAATCGAGCCGATGAATTTTAAGCATGATTGTGTCACCTTTACGCCAATCGAGATGGAACCTATGGTGGCTAAGCCCTTAGCCATTAAACGGGTGTTGACCAATTTAATCGATAATGCGGTTAAACATGGAAATAGTGCGAGCGTGTCGATTGAAGTGACGGATGAATGGATTTCCGTCTTGATTGACGATGTTGGACCGGGCATTCCAAGTGACAAGCTTGAAGCCGTTTTTGAGCCGTACTTTCGCTTAGCTTCTGATGATCAGGGGCACGGTCTTGGCTTAGGTATCTGCCGTAACATTCTGCATGGGCACGGCGGAGATCTCATTATTAGCAATCGCCCACAAGGCGGTTTGAGAGCGCAACTCTTTATTCCACCGACACTTGAAGTTTAATGTAACATTGGTGTTACATTCCTATTACGGTTTGTTTCAATCTAATCTGTGCAAATCTATACACTCATTTTCGAACACATGAAACAGGGGCTTGTTCGCTGTCGGCCCTGTGTCTAATCCAATACATGGAAGATAATAATGAAAATGAATAAAACCCTACTTACCTTATCCCTTCTATCAGCGGCTTCTATGACTCAAGCGGGCGAAGTTGAAGTGCTTCACTGGTGGACTTCTGGTGGCGAAGCTAAATCTATTTCTGTTCTGAAAGACATGCTGGAAGAGCAAGGCCACAGCTGGAAAGATTTTGCGGTTGCTGGTGGCGGCGGCGAAAGTGCGATGACGGTACTGAAAACTCGCGCGGTGTCAGGTAACCCACCTTCAGCGGCACAGATTAAAGGCCACGACATTCAAGAGTGGGGTGGTCTGGGTTTCCTGACTAACCTAGATGATGTTGCAGAAAAAGGTAACTGGGATGGCGTGGTGCCAAAAATGGTGACCGACGTCATGAAGTGGGACGGTGATTTTGTGGCTGTGCCAGTCAACGTTCACCGTGTGAACTGGCTTTGGGCAAACCCAGCGGTATTTGAAAAAGCGGGTGCAAAAGTCCCAACGACATTGGATGAGTTTTTTGTCGCAGGTGACAAAATCAAAGCAGCAGGTCTAATCCCGTTGGCTCACGGTGGTCAGCCATGGCAGGACGCAACCGTGTTTGAAGCGGTAGCACTGGATGTTCTAGGTAGCGAAGACTACGTCAAAGCCTTTGTTGAGCTGGATATGGATGTTCTGTCTGGCGATAAGATGGTCGAAGTGTTTGCAAAATTCCAGAAAATGCATGATTACATCGACTCGAATTCGCCAGGTCGTGACTGGAACGTAGCGACTTCTATGGTGATCAATGGTGAAGCGGCAATGCAAATCATGGGTGACTGGGCGAAAGGCGAATTCTCAGCCGCCGGTAAAGTGGCAGGTAAAGATTATGTCTGTGTACCAGCTCCGGGTACCGCAGGTCAGTTTACTCATAACGTCGACAGCTTTGCTTTCTTTGAGCTAGGTGAATCAGGCAACCAACAAGCGCAAAAAGCGCTGGCTGCCACTATTCTTGACCCTAAGTTCCAAGAAGTGTTTAACCTGAATAAAGGTTCTATTCCAGTGCGCCTGGATATGGATATGTCGAAGTTTGACAAGTGTGCACTGGATTCAATGGACGAGTTTAAAGCAACGGCGAAATCCGGTGATCTCGTACCAAGTATGGCGCACGGCATGTCAACAACCAGTTACGCTCAAGGTGCGATCTTTGATGTTGTGACTAACTTCTTCAATGACAAAGATGCCAATCCGCAAGACGCTGCGCAGAAATTGGCGAAAGCAGTAAAAGCGGCTATCTAACGGCACTTTATTCTGTCACCCCCAAGGGCAGGCAGGCTTGTGGGGAGCCTGCTTGTCCTTTCCTTCTAAGACTTACTTTCAGGGAAAGTGTCACAAGGATTCGTTATGGAGCATGTTTTGACTGGGTCAAAAAGTCAGTCTGTCTATAAGTCAAGCTTTGCTGACAGGCTACAAACCTGGCTGCCGAAGATCGTATTAGCACCGACCATGTTGGTTACTGTGGTGTGTATTTACGGTTACATCTTCTGGACTGCCGCACTATCTATGACCAACTCTCGATTTCTACCTAGCTTTAATTTTGTCGGTTTTACCCAGTACGAAAAGCTAATGGATAACGATCGTTGGATCACTTCGATTTCAAACTTAGGCATTTTTGGTCTGCTATTTATGCTGATCGCAATTGGCTTAGGTGTCGGTCTAGCAATATTGCTCGATCAAAATATTCGTCAGGAAGGGGCGATTCGTACTATTTATCTCTACCCGATGGCGTTGTCTTTCATTGTCACGGGTACGGCTTGGAAATGGATTCTAAACCCAGGTCTTGGCATCGAGAAACTGATGCACGACTGGGGATTTACAGACTTCAAATTCGACTGGTTGGTAGACTCTGATATGGCGGTTTACACGTTGGTCATTGCTGCGGTGTGGCAATCTTCCGGTTTTGTGATGGCGATGTTCCTCGCGGGCCTCCGTGGTATCGATTCATCCATCATCAAAGCCGCTCAAATTGATGGTGCTAATCTGCCGACGATTTACGTGAAAATTATTCTACCTTGCCTAAGGCCTGTGTTCTTCAGCGCGGTAATCATTACTTCGCATATTGCGATTAAGAGTTTTGATTTAGTGACCGCAATGACGGCTGGGGGGCCGGGTTATTCCTCGGATTTACCTGCATTGTTTATGTATGCCCATTCATTTACGCGTGGTCAGATTGGCCTTGGTGCTGCCAGTGCCATGATGATGCTAGCCGGTATTCTTGCCATTCTGGTGCCGTATTTGTATTCCGAACTTAGGGAGAAAAAATCATGACCAATAACATGAATTTTGCTCGCCTATTCATTTACTCAGCGCTGATTTTCTTCTGTCTGGTTTACCTGATGCCATTGTTTGTCATGGTCATCACATCATTCAAAACCTTACCAGATATCAAAGCGGGTAATTTGATGAGCTTACCCAAAGAGTGGGTGTTTGATGCTTGGTATAAAGCTTGGGACGGAGCTTGCACCGGAGTGAAATGTGAAGGTGTGAAAGGCTATTTCTGGAACTCTTTCCAGATGGTGATACCTGCTGTTGCGATCTCAACCTTACTTGGCGCTTTCAATGGCTATGTTGTGACTAAGTGGCAGTTCCGTGGTTCGAACCTCTTCTTTAGCTTATTGCTGTTTGGCTGTTTTATCCCATTTCAGGTCATCTTGCTGCCTATGGCGGCGGTACTAGGAAAGTTGGGCTTAGCGAATACCACGGCGGGCTTGGTGACCGTTCACGTTATCTACGGTATGGCCTTTACGACGTTGTTCTTCCGCAACTTCTACATCAGCATTCCTGATGAGTTGATCAAAGCAGCAAAATTGGATGGGGCGGGCTTCTTTACCATCTTCTTCAAAATCCTGCTGCCACTTTCAACGCCAATCATCATGGTGACCGTGATTTGGCAGTTCACATCGATCTGGAATGACTTCTTGTTTGGTGTGGTGTATTCAGGATCCGACACACAGCCGATTACAGTAGCACTTAACAACCTAGTGAATACCAGTACAGGTGTGAAGGAATACAACGTGGATATGGCCGCGGCCATCATCGCCGCTCTACCGACGTTGCTGGTTTACGTGCTGGCAGGAAAATATTTTGTTCGTGGCCTGACCGCCGGATCAGTAAAAGGATAATCATAATGGCAACTTTAGAACTCAAACAGATCCGTAAAACCTACCCAAAAGCGGAACAGGAAACCCTCAAGGGAATCGATATCAGCATTGACTCGGGGGAGTTTCTGATTTTGGTTGGCCCATCGGGCTGTGGTAAATCAACCCTGATGAATACCATTGCTGGCCTAGAAGGTATCAGTTCAGGTGAAATCGTGATCGATGGCCGTGATGTCTCAGTCGTGGAGCCAAAAGATCGTGATATTGCGATGGTTTTCCAGTCGTACGCTTTGTACCCGAACATGACGGTGCGTGGCAACATCGCGTTTGGCCTTAAGATCCGTAAAATGCCCGAGGCTGAGATTAATGCTGAAGTGCAGCGTGTGGCAGAGATGCTACAAATCGACCATCTGCTTGACCGTAAGCCATCTCAGCTATCAGGTGGTCAGCGTCAGCGTGTTGCGATGGGACGAGCCTTAGCGCGTCGACCTAAGTTATATCTGTTTGATGAACCATTATCGAATCTGGACGCAAAACTCCGTGTCGAAATGCGTCATCAGATCAAACGCCTTCATCAGCAACTCAATACCACCATTGTTTATGTTACTCATGATCAGATTGAAGCCATGACTTTGGCTGATCGCATTGCCGTGATGAAAGATGGTGAATTGCAGCAACTGGGCACACCTCAGGAAATCTACAATACGCCCAACAATATGTTTGTTGCTGGTTTTATGGGCTCTCCATCAATGAACTTCATTAAGACCATGGTTGATCTTGATGATGAGCAGCAGCCTGTGATTAAAGTTAAAGGTGGTAACGATCAGGAACACCATATCCGTTTACCTAACTCAATGCGTGAGCAAGATGGTAAGGAAGTTGTGATTGGTTTACGCCCAGAGCACATTACAGAAAAAGAAAATGAGGAATCGAGCGCTACCACGCAACTTGATCTGCAACTTGAGGTTCTGGAACCCACTGGGCCAGATACTATCGCGATGATTAAGGTCAACGATCAGGAGGTGGCATGTCGACTGTCTCCGGAGTTTGATGCTCGTGTTGGCCAGGTTGCTCCCCTGCATTTTGATCTGTCAAAAGCGGTATTCTTTGATGCGAAAACAGAACAAAGGATAGAGTTCCATTAATAAGATTGAACACACTCCCAACCAAGTACGGGGGAGAATCGGACTGGCTTGCTGTCCGAGTTGGGAGTGTGTTCGCCCTTAATTCGGCTAGATAAAAACTTATTTTTAATAAAAATATCAATAACGACTATGCTTATAGCATCAACATGAATATGAAATTCGTGTTTGTCTTGAGAGGGGGAGCCAGTCAGTCTCCTTGCTGACTCTCAAATCTCATGTAATAAAAATGGCAGCATGGCGCTGCCATTTGTTTATCTAACGTTTGGGTAATGTTAAATATGTGTAAAATGACACATTCGAGAAGTTTCGATGTGTCATTTCCCACCCATTTTTATCTAATAAATCTGTTTATAATTATTTTTCCGCATAGGACTGAATTTAATTTATTGAAATATAAAGATTAAATTTATTTTCATAAGTTGGCTTAGTTATTGCCCTTATAAATGTATCAACACCCAGTGATGGGGTTGTTCTATTAACAAGGAGAAAAACAATGCTAAAGCCTTTGACCCTACTATCTGCTTCGATTCTCGCTGTAACCAGTTTTAATGCGGCCGCTAACTGTGACCCAGGCGAGACTGTGATCAAGTTCAGCCACGTAACGAATACAGATAAGCACCCTAAAGGTATTGCGGCTTCACTGCTGGAAAAACGTGTTAACGAAGAGATGAACGGAAAAGTGTGTATGCAGGTTTTCCCGAACTCGACACTTTACGATGACAACAAAGTACTGGAAGCGCTTCTAAACGGTGACGTGCAACTTGCTGCCCCTTCTCTTTCTAAGTTTGAAAAGTTCACGAAGAAATACCGTATTTTCGATCTGCCATTCCTATTCGAAGACGTTGACGCCGTTGACCGTTTCCAAAACTCAGAGTCTGGTGAGAAGCTGAAAAATGCAATGAAGCGTCGTGGTCTGCAAGGCCTAGCTTTCTGGCATAACGGCATGAAGCAAATGTCGGCAAACAAGCCACTACTGTCACCTGAAGATGCTAAAGGTCTTAAATTCCGTGTTCAGGCTTCTGATGTATTGGTAGCGCAGTTTGAGCAACTAGGTGCGAACCCACAGAAGATGTCGTTTAAAGAAGTGTATGGCGGTCTACAAACTAAGGTTATTGACGGCCAAGAAAACACTTGGTCAAACATTTACGGTAAGAAGTTCTTTGAAGTTCAGGACGGTATTACAGAAACCAACCACGGTATCCTAGATTACCTTGTGGTTACCTCGAACGACTTCTGGAAAAAACTCCCAGCAGATCAGCGTGAACAATTGAATACCATTATTCAGGAAGTCACTGCACAGCGTAATGCAGAGTCAGCTAAGGTGAACCTAGCGAATAAGAACAACATCATTGAAGCGGGTGGTGAAGTTCGTACATTGACGCCAGAGCAGCGTCAGCAATGGGTTACTGCGTTGCAACCTGTTTGGAAGAAGTTTGAAAAAGACATCGGCTCTGACCTTATCGAAGCTGCATTGGCTTCAAACCAGTAACACGATAATAAAAACATCCCTGACTATTGGCCCTCCGAATCGGGAGGAGGGCCTTTTTTACCCTGCAATACCTGTTAGGCGCGACCAACGGGTGATCAAAGCGATGTAACTATGGAACAGTCAATTTTTGCCAGAATAGGAAAGGTGACAGATGCTATCGAGGAAACGCTGATTGCGTTTTTCTTGGGAGCAATGACACTGCTGACCTTTGCTAATGTAATTTTTCGATATGTCTTTAATGACAATATTCTTTGGGCTCTTGAGCTCACCGTTTTCCTTTTTGCCTGGATGGTTCTGGTCGGTGCGTCTTATGGCGTAAAAAAACACTTTCACATTGGTGTCGATGTCATCATCAACATGGCACCAGACCAACTGCGTAAAGTCTACGCGTTACTTGCAGCGGCTTGCTGTTTAGCATTCTCAATTCTTCTTCTGGTTGGTTCTTGGAACTATTGGTATCCGTTTGTCACTGAACGTGCTTGGTATGAAACCGACGATATTCCAATGCCTGAAATATTGCAGTTCCTAGCTGACTGGCTGAATGAAGGTGAGCGCTACGAAAAGCTTCCACGCTTTATTCCTTACATGGCGCTGCCAATTGGCATGGCGCTGATGACATTCCGTTTTATTCAAATCACCGTACAAATTGCAACAGGCAAATTAGACCGTTTGATTGCAGGTCATGAAGCGGAAGAAGAACTTGAGGCGCTGAAAGAAGAGCTCAAAGACGCTGGTGAAGCGATGGAGCCGAAAAAAGCCGACGATAAGAGTAAGGAGAGCTAAACCATGGATATTTTGTTTTTATTCGTAATGGTGGTTGGCTTTATGCTGATTGGTGTGCCAATCGCTGTATCGCTTGGCCTATCGAGCATCCTGTTTTTGATGATGCACTCTGACGCTTCTTTAGCCTCAGTAGCCCAAACCCTGTTCAACGCGTTCGCAGGCCACTACACCTTACTCGCTATTCCATTCTTTATTTTGGCATCAAGCTTTATGTCGACGGGTGGTGTAGCTAAGCGAATTATTCGTTTTGCTATTGCAATGGTCGGCTGGTTCCGTGGCGGATTGGCGATGGCTTCTGTCGTCGCGTGTATGATGTTCGCCGCGTTATCAGGTTCGTCTCCGGCCACGGTTGTTGCCATCGGTAGTATCGTTATCGCAGGTATGATCAAAAACGGTTACTCCAAAGACTTTGCCGCTGGGGTGATTTGTAACGCGGGTACGTTAGGTATCTTGATTCCACCGTCAATCGTTATGGTTGTATATGCCGCTGCGACGGACGTGTCGGTTGGTCGTATGTTCCTCGGCGGTGTGATTCCAGGTCTTCTGGCGGGCGTGATGCTGATGATTGCTATCTATATTGCCGCGCGCGTGAAAAATCTGCCAAAACAGCCATTCGTTGGCTGGGGTGAAATGTTTGACGCCGCGAAAGACGCAAGCTGGGGTTTGCTGCTGGTTGTGATCATTCTAGGCGGTATCTACGGTGGTATTTTCACGCCGACTGAAGCTGCAGCGGTTGCAGCGGTCTATTCCTTCTTTATTGCGAACTTCGTCTACAAAGACATGGGGCCTTTCGCAGAGAAAGAAAATGGCAAACCAGCCATCGTCAAGATCTTCCAAGCATTTGTCCATAAAGACACTAAGCATACGCTGTATGAAGCGGGCAAACTGACCATTATGTTGCTATTTATCATTGCTAATGCCTTGATTCTTAAGCACGTACTAACAGAAGAGCGCATCCCGCAGATGATCACCGAGTCGATGCTGTCTGCTGGTCTTGGGCCGATCACCTTCCTAATCGTGGTTAATGTCTTGCTTCTGATTGGTGGTCAGTTTATGGAGCCGTCGGGTCTGCTGATCATTGTTGCTCCGTTGGTGTTCCCAATTGCGATTGCACTGGGCATTGACCCTATTCACCTTGGTATCATGATGGTAGTGAACATGGAAATCGGGATGATCACTCCGCCTGTCGGGCTCAACCTGTTTGTGACGGCCGGGGTCGCTAAAATGTCGATGATGCAAGTGGTCAAGGCGGCGCTCCCTTGGGTGGCGGTAATGTTCTTGTTCCTCATTATCGTTACTTACGTACCATGGGTATCGACTTGGCTGCCAACGACACTAATGGGGCCTGAAATCATAACCAAGTAAACTTCCCCCTGAATTCTAATGAAAAAGCCTCACTGTTGATGTGAGGCTTTTTTTTGCTCGGAGCGATTCGGTCTATAGTTAAAGAGGAATAGTTACTGTAATTGTGGCTTAGTTGTTTGTTCTGAGAATCGAGTGAGGACATTATGGAAATGCACCAACACTCAATGCGTGATTTGTTTCAGCAACTTGGGTTAGCGAGCTCCGACGACAGCATTCGGGAATTTGTTAATCACCATAGTGGGTTGGTGGTCGGCACTGCACTGCATGAAGCCTTTTTCTGGTCGCCTTCACAGGCCGCGTTTCTAAAAGAAGCGATAGAAGAAGATGCCGATTGGGCAGAACTGGTCGATCAGCTCGATGTGATGTTGCGGACCTAAATTAAAAAAGCCAGCATCTGATGCTGGCTTTGTTATTGCTACGATTAATCGGCTTTGTAGTTGGCCTTGTCTAGCCCGTAACGCTGCATTTTGTCGTAGAGCGTTTTTCTCGCCAGACTGAGTTTGTCCATGGTTTGTTTGATACTACCCCCAGACTCAAGCAAGGCTTGCTCTATTGCACTTCTTTCGAACTCAGCCACTTGTGTCGCCAGTGAGAGTGGTTGATTACTTTGCTCGATACTTTCCCCAAATTGAGTCAGCTTACCCAGCAAGACGAAACGTTCGGCGGCGTTTCTTAGCTCGCGGACGTTACCGGGCCAATCGTGGCTTAAAAGCTGACTCAGTGCGCTGTTTGGAAGCGCAGGGGCGCTTTTTCCATAGCGTGAAGCGGCAACCAACAGGAAATGGTGGAACAGAGCCGCGATGTCTTCTTTGCGTTCTCTCAGTGCAGGCAAATCCAGTGTGACGATGTTAAGGCGATAGTAGAGGTCCTGACGAAATTCTCCTGCCTCTGCTGCTTTCTTAAGATCTACCTTCGTAGCAGCAATGACTCTTATATCCAATGGTAACAGCTCATTCGAGCCCACTCTTTCAATTACGCGCTCCTGAAGGACGCGTAACAGTCGAATTTGTGCCTGCATCGGCATGGATTCAATCTCATCAAGGAATAAGGTTCCGCCCTGAGCATGCTCAAACTTACCGATACGCTTAGTTTCTGCACCAGTAAATGCTCCTTTCTCGTGGCCATAGAGCTCACTCTCGATGAGATTCTCAGGCACTGCGCCACAGTTGATGGCGACAAAGTTCGCGTCGCGTCTTGAACTCTGTTCATGAATTGAACGAGCAACCAGCTCTTTGCCCGTCCCTGTTTCACCAAATAAGAGAATATCGGCGTCGGTATCGGCAATATGTGAAATGGTCTCTCTCAGCATCTGTATTGACGGTGTGTCGCCTATGATCCTAGGGCCGAGCGTCTGACTCGCTTTGAGACTGCGTTTGAGTTCCTGATTCTCCAGAGTGAGGTCACGCTTTTCCAATCCTCGTCGTGTGGTATCGATCAGCCGGTCGATGGGGAAGGGTTTCTCGATAAAGTCATAAGCCCCATTTCTGAGAGCATTGACTGCCATGGAGATATCTCCATGGCCCGTAATGAGAATGACGGGAACATCTTTGTCCTGATGCAGTACCGTTGAAAGCAGGTTTTCACCGGAAAGACCAGGCAAGCAGATATCGGAAATGACCACTTTTGGCAAACCGTCCTGCTTAATGGCAAGAAGTGCATCTTCGGCACTGGAAAAAAATTGTGCGGATATTTCTTCTAACTCGAAGCTCTGCTCTATGGCTAAGCGAATATCGCTTTCGTCATCGATAAAAAAGACGTCGTACATCAAGATTCCTTTGCGTTGTCTCTTACAGTCGAAACATGAAATGGTAATTGTATGGCAAACCTTGCTCCGCCATATGGCGAGGTTTCCACGGTTAACTGGCCATCCATTGCTTTAATGATCTGCTGGGAAATCGACAGGCCAAGACCCAAGCCATTTTTCTTCGTAGTAAAGAATGGCTCAAAGAGGTGCTCAGCTTGATCTTTTTTTATCCCTGGGCCGTTATCATCGATATAGATCATGATCGATGCCTCTGTTTGTTCAGTGCGGAGTTCGACAATGCGTTCGTCCTGTTCTTCCACAGCTTGCGCAGCGTTGGTAATCAGATTAATCAAAACCTGTTCCAGCTGAATCGCGTTTACCTCGGCGGAGCCTGTGGTGTGATTAAACTGCGTGGCTAATTCTACCCGATAAGATTTTATCTGAGGTGCAACCAGTTCTTTCGCTGAAAGCAGGATAGGTTCGATATCGAGTACGTTTTTTTCGCTGGTGTCTGATTTACGCGTAAAGGATTTTAACTGATTGCTGATTTTTGCCATCCGATCAGTCAACGCTGAGATTCGGCTGAGATTATCATCGACACGTTCAAGTTTGTTCTTATCCAGAAAGCGGCGGCCATTGTCTGCAAAGCTTCGAATCGCGGCGAGTGGATTGTTTAATTCATGACTGATACTGGCAGACATTTGGCCGAGAACCGCCAGTTTAGCGGCTTGAATTAACTCATCTTGTGTTTGACGCAGCATTTGTTCGGTACGAGAACGCTCCAACACTTCGGCCTGTAATTCAGACGTTCGTTCAAGAACCAGAAATTCCAGCTTTTGCTTTGCTTCAGACTGCAATTGTTCAAACTGACGCTTTTTTAGGTGCCTTTGGTAGGTCAGTTGCAGTGTTAAAAATGCAATCACAAACAGCAGAGTCAGTATCAGAGCGAAACTTAACGTAGACCAAAAAACGGTTATCTTTTCAGTCAATACACGAATGGTAAGATCGAGCAAGGAAAGCGTTCGACTGGAGACAATGTAGTCGCCTTGTATCCAGCCGAGTAAATGGTTTTCGAGCTCAGACTGGGCCTTGTCGAGTTGCCCAACCAGCCCGAGAGATTTTATGTCTTTATCTAGGTATTGACGGCTGTTGGAAATCTGATTCCGTTCTGCTTCTGTCAGAGTGAGCAGGCTTTTAAATAACCACTGCGGGTTACTCGACATGAAAATCACGTCGTAGCTGTCGGTCGCAACAAACGTATTTTGCTTACCTTTCCAGTTCTCTTCGATTGCAGACAGGTCCATCTTGACCACAATAACGCCGGCTATTTCACCTGCGTACACAACGGGGAATGAATAGTAGTAGCCTCTTTGCCCAGAGGTTGAACCAAGCGCGAAATACTGGCTGGAGTTGCCTTTCACCGCTTCTGAAAAATAGGGGCGCCACGAAAAGTTTTTTCCAATAAACGAGCGCTCCAAATTCCAATTGCTGGCAGCAATGGTGTTGCCGACCCGATCAATTAGATAAGTATCGGACGCTTGGATGATGTTATTGACGTTTTCTAGATAGCGGTTTGTGATGTCAAGTTGAGCCGGGTTGTCAGGCTGCATTAAGGCAGAGATTAGCTCAGTATCTTTAGCAAGCAATTGGGGGAGGTGAGCGTACTTATCCAGTCTTGAGGCGATATGGCTAGCAAAGCGATCAAGTTGTGCCTGATGTTCGTCGAGTAGGGATTGATAGTGGTAATTCCATACCCATTGAGAGCCAACAATTAGGCAGAACAGGTAAAGAATGAGCAGGTAGGCATTTGCCCGACGAAAAGGTGACATTACATTCCCTGTAACTGAGGTACTACTGATAACTTAGGGTAATGTTTTTTGTTACAGGTGTGTTTAGTTGTGTAACGAAAATGAGGAACAAAACCGGACTTGGATCTAGTTTTCTCGTTTAATTCAGAAAAAAGATTAGTTTCTCTTGAAAAACCGATTAATGTCCCCATTTCTGGAACGGTTAGCTGCTTGATTGATGTTTTTTATAGCAGTTAGCTGAGTTTTTAGGGTAAAGCCTGACCTATGTTAGGGATCGGCTCGACAGTGACCGACGAGGTCGGTAGAATGCTGCGTCTGAATTTTTATCCTGAGGCTAATCGGAGATACCTTTCACCCACTTGGTTAGAAAGATATCGCTAATTAGTCCGGTAACTGACTCGTTTGGTTATCGATACTCGATTTACGAAGAGTGCTCTTAGAGCGCAAACAAGGATGGGTCCTGAGCTTTTCAAGTTTTTAGGGCACATACGCTCAGCTCAGTCTGAGCCAGTTTTGAGGTTAATGAATAATGCAAGTTACTGTTGAAACGCTAGAGGGCCTAGAGCGCCGTCTAAACATTACTGTTCCTGCTGCTAACATCGAAGATGCTGTAACAGCTGAACTACGCAACATCGCTAAAAACCGTCGTTTCGATGGTTTCCGTAAAGGCAAAGTGCCTCTGAAAATGGTTGCGAAGATGTACGGCAAAGCAGTACGTCAAGACGTAATGGGTGAAGTAATGCAACGCCACTTCATCGAAGCGATCGTTAAAGAAAAAATCAACCCAGCAGGCGCACCAACTTTCGCTCCAGTAGAGAGCAAAGAAGGTGAAGACCTAGTATTCAACGCAACTTTCGAAGTTTACCCAGAAGTTGAGTTGAAAGGTCTAGAGAACATCACTGTTGAAAAGCCAACAACTGAAGTTCAAGACGCTGACGTTGAAGAGATGATCGAAACTCTACGTAAGCAACAAGCTACTTGGGCAGAAGTTGATTCAGCTGCTGAAGAAGGTACTCGTGCAACTATCGATTTCGTTGGTTCTATCGACGGCGAAGAGTTCGAAGGTGGTAAAGCTGAGAACTTCCCACTAGAAATGGGCGCAGGTCGCATGATCCCTGGTTTCGAAGACGGTATCACTGGTAAAACAGCGGGTATGGAATTCGACATCGACGTAACATTCCCAGAAGATTACCACGCTGAAAACCTAAAAGGTAAAGCAGCTAAGTTCGCGATCAAAGTGAACAAGGTTGAAGCTCGTGAGCTTCCAGAAATCAACGATGAGTTCGTTTCTAAGTTCGGTGTAGCTGAAGGTGGCGTTGACGCTCTTAAAGCTGAAGTTCGTAAGAACATGGAGCGTGAGCTTAAGCAAGCAGTTAAAAACCGCATCAAAGAGCAAGCGATTGATGGTCTAGTTAACGAAAATGAAATCGACGTACCAGCTGCACTTATCGATCAAGAGATCGGTACACTACGTCAGCAAGCTGCACAGCGTTTTGGTGGCAACCCAGAAGCAGCTGAGCAACTTCCACGTGAACTGTTCGAAGAACAAGCTAAGCGTCGCGTAGTTGTTGGTCTTCTTCTAGGTGAAGTAATCAAGTCTGAAGAGCTAAAAGCTGACGATGAGAAAGTGAAAGCGCTTATCGAAGAAATGGCGACAGCATACGAAGACCCATCAGAAGTTATTGCATACTACGAGCAAAACACTCAGATGATGGACAACATGCGTAACGTTGCGCTTGAAGAGCAAGCTATCGATGCAATCATCGCTAAAGCACAGGTTTCTGAGAAAGAAGTTAGCTTCAACGAGCTAATGAACCAACAGCAGCCAGCTTAATAAGCAATATCTTGCGTAGAAGGTTGACGGAACGTTAACTATTCTGCTAACAATGGTCCGTATGATATTTATCATCCGGGCCATTTATTTTAGGGACATAAGAATATGAGCTACCAAGAAAAAAATGCAATGTCACCAATTTTAGACGCGCTGGTACCAATGGTGGTTGAACAGACTTCCCGCGGTGAACGTTCTTACGATATTTACTCTCGTTTATTAAAAGAGCGCGTGATTTTCTTAACTGGTCAAGTGGAAGACCACATGGCAAATCTTGTCGTGGCGCAGCTGCTTTTCTTAGAATCTGAAAATCCTGATAAAGATATTTTCCTCTACATCAACTCGCCGGGCGGCAGTGTAACTGCAGGTATGTCGATCTACGATACGATGCAGTTCATCAAGCCAAACGTTAGTACAGTATGTATGGGCCAAGCGTGCTCAATGGGTGCTTTCCTTCTTGCTGGTGGTGCACCAGGCAAGCGTTATGTACTACCAAATTCTCGCGTGATGATTCACCAGCCTCTGGGCGGTTTCCAGGGCCAGGCGTCTGACATCCAAATCCACGCTCAGGAAATCCTGACCATCAAACAGAAACTGAACAAGTTACTTGCTGAACACACAGGTCAACCTCTTGAGGTGATTGAGCGTGACACTGACCGTGATAACTTTATGGCCGCTGATCAAGCTGTTGAATACGGTTTGGTTGATGCAGTGCTAACTCATCGCGGTGAGTAATAATTGCCAGAGCATTTTGGCTATAATTGATATACACTCAGATCATAAAGAGTAAAGGCTAAGAGGTTAGCGAATGACAGACAAAAGCAAAGAGAGCGGTAGTAGTAAGCTTCTTTACTGCTCTTTCTGCGGCAAAAGCCAGCACGAAGTTCGCAAGCTAATCGCTGGTCCATCCGTTTACATTTGTGACGAATGTGTCGATTTGTGTAACGACATTATTCGTGAAGAAATCAAAGATGTTCTGCCGAAGAAACAATCGGAAGCACTACCAGTGCCAAGAGAGATTCGTGAACATCTTGATGATTACGTGATTGGCCAAGATTACGCTAAGAAAGTGCTAGCAGTAGCCGTTTATAACCACTATAAGCGTTTACGTAATGGAGACACGACAAGTGAGGGTGTTGAGCTCGGTAAGAGTAACATCCTTCTTATTGGTCCTACGGGTAGTGGTAAAACACTACTGGCTGAGACATTAGCGCGTTTCCTAGATGTACCATTCACAATGGCGGATGCCACTACGCTAACCGAAGCCGGTTACGTAGGTGAAGATGTTGAAAACATCATTCAGAAGCTACTGCAGAAATGCGACTATGACGTAGCAAAAGCCGAGCGCGGCATCGTGTACATTGATGAAATCGATAAGATTTCACGTAAGGCTGAAAACCCATCAATCACTCGTGACGTGTCCGGTGAAGGTGTTCAGCAGGCGTTGCTAAAACTGATTGAAGGTACTGTGGCTTCAGTTCCACCTCAAGGTGGGCGTAAGCATCCACAACAAGAATTCCTTCAAGTTGACACATCTAAGATCCTATTTATCTGTGGCGGTGCATTTGCGGGCCTAGACAAAGTGATTGAGCAGCGTGTTGCGACGGGTACAGGTATTGGTTTTGGAGCTGAAGTCCGCTCTAAAGACGAAACGAAGACAGTAGGTGAACTCTTCACTCAGGTTGAACCAGAAGATTTGGTTAAATATGGCCTGATCCCAGAGTTCATTGGTCGTCTACCTGTCACAACAACGCTAACAGAGCTGGATGAAGAAGCACTGATTCAGATCTTGTGTGAGCCTAAGAACGCGTTGACCAAACAGTACGCAGCGTTATTTGAGCTGGAAGATTCTGAGCTTGAGTTCCGCGAAGACGCTCTACGTGCTATTGCGAAGAAAGCAATGGAACGTAAAACGGGTGCTCGTGGATTACGTTCAATCTTGGAAGGTGTTCTGCTGGAAACCATGTATGAGCTTCCATCCATGAATGACGTTAGCAAAGTCGTCATTGATGAATCGGTGATTAATGGTGAGTCTGACCCACTGCTGATTTACAGCAACTCGGATAATCAGGCCGCGGGCGCAGAATCTTAATCAGATTCACATAAATTAATGAATAATTTAAGGAGGTAATCATTTACCTCCTTTTTTTTATTCTTTCATTGAATCCAACCAATTAGCCCCCATATACTGCTCATAAGACTAAGCGGAAGAGAGAAGAATATGAACTTGGAACGTTCCGAACGTATCGAGATCCCCGTACTACCTCTAAGAGATGTAGTCGTTTACCCGCACATGGTAATTCCTTTGTTTGTTGGACGTGAAAAGTCGATTGCTTGCCTTGAAGCGGCAATGGATAACAACAAGCAAATACTGCTAGTTGCGCAGAAAAAAGCCGAAACCGATGAGCCAGCAAAAGACGATTTGTTTGATGTTGGTACCGTGGCAACCATTCTTCAATTGCTAAAGCTGCCGGATGGGACAGTAAAAGTGTTGGTTGAAGGCCAGCAACGTGCAAAAATTCATAAATTTGAAGAAGACGAATTCTTTACTGCTGACGCAGAATATCTGACGACAGAGCAGCTCGATGAGCGCGAAGAAGAAGTGATTGTTCGCAGTGCGATTAATCAGTTTGAAGGCTTCATCAAGCTAAACAAGAAAATTCCACCTGAAGTTCTAACATCACTCAACGGTATCGACGAAGCGGCTCGCCTTGCTGATACGATTGCTGCTCACATGCCACTGAAACTGGCAGATAAGCAAATCGTGCTGGAAACGCTGGACGTGACCGATCGTCTTGAGTTCCTGATGGGGCAGATGGAATCTGAGATTGACCTGCTTCAAGTTGAAAAACGTATTCGTACGCGCGTTAAAAAGCAGATGGAAAAATCTCAGCGTGAGTACTATCTGAATGAGCAGATGAAAGCCATCCAGAAAGAGCTGGGCGAGACTGAAGACGGTGTTGATGAGTTCGAAACGCTGAAGCAGAAAATCGTCGACTCTAAGATGCCGCAAGAAGCGCGCGAAAAGACCGAGCAAGAGCTGCAGAAGCTGAAGATGATGTCGCCAATGTCTGCGGAAGCAACGGTTGTTCGTGGCTACATTGATTGGATGCTGGGTGTACCCTGGCACAAGCGCTCAAAAGTTAAGAAGAATCTGGCAAAAGCCGAAGAAGTACTGAATGAAGATCATTACGGTCTGGAGCGCGTTAAAGAACGTATCCTAGAGTACTTGGCGGTACAGAATCGCATTAATAAGTTGAAAGGGCCTATCTTGTGTCTAGTGGGGCCTCCAGGTGTTGGTAAAACATCCTTGGGTCGCTCAATTGCGGCGGCTACTGGTCGTAAATACACTCGCATGGCGTTAGGTGGTGTACGTGATGAAGCTGAAATCCGTGGTCACCGCCGTACTTACATTGGTTCTATGCCAGGTAAGCTGATTCAGAAAATGTCCAAAGTCGGTGTTAAAAACCCGCTGTTCCTTTTGGATGAGATCGACAAAATGTCTTCTGACATGCGCGGCGATCCTTCATCAGCTTTGCTGGAAGTACTTGATCCAGAGCAAAACAACGCATTTAACGATCACTATCTAGAGGTGGATTACGACCTATCTGACGTGATGTTCGTTGCGACGTCTAACTCAATGAATATTCCAGGTCCTCTGTTAGACCGTATGGAAGTGATTCGTCTATCTGGCTATACAGAGGATGAAAAGCTCAACATTGCGAAGCGTCACTTGGTTGAAAAACAGATCAAGCGTAATGGTTTGAAACTGGGTGAAATTGAGATCGAAGACTCTGCGATCATTGGCATTATTCGTTACTACACACGTGAAGCGGGTGTACGTAGCCTAGAGCGTGAAATCTCGAAGATCTGCCGTAAAGCGGTGAAAAACATCCTGCTCGACAGCAGCCTTAAAACGGTCACTGTGAACATGGATAACCTAAAAGAGTACTTAGGTGTTCAGCGTCACGATTACGGTAAAGCGGACGACAGCAATCGCATTGGTCAAGTAACGGGTCTGGCATGGACTGAAGTCGGTGGCGATCTTCTCACGATTGAAACAGAAGCGATGCCGGGCAAAGGCAAGCTGACTCAAACCGGTTCTCTTGGCGATGTGATGCAAGAATCGATTCAAGCGGCGATGACAGTAGTTCGTTCTCGTGCTGTGAAATTGGGCATCAACTCTGACTTTTATGAGAAACGTGATATTCATGTCCACGTTCCTGAAGGTGCAACACCAAAAGATGGTCCAAGTGCGGGTATAGCAATGTGTACAGCGCTTGTTTCTAGCCTGACAGGTAACCCTGTGAAAGCGGAAGTGGCAATGACAGGTGAAATTACCCTTCGTGGTGAAGTTTTACCTATCGGTGGTTTGAAAGAAAAACTACTGGCAGCACACCGTGGAGGCATCAAAACGGTACTGATTCCTAAAGATAATGAGCGTGATTTGGAAGAGATTCCAGACAACGTTATCGCTGATCTTAAGGTGATTCCGGTGCAATGGATTGATGATGTTCTTAAAGTTGCGCTAGAAAAAGACCCGTCAGGTGTCGAAATTGCTGCTGTAAAATAGTGATGTGCAGCAAAAATAAGTAAAAGATTACGCTGATAAGCATAAAAAGGCTTGTCAGCGTTTTTTTTGGACGCTAACGTTACCCACATAGCTTCAGGCCTTGTTGTATAAGGGGTTGGAGTTACTTTAAAATTGAAATGGAACGAAAGCTGCCTTTAAAAATAATAACAGGTGGCGCAAAGGGGAATCACAGTGAATAAAACACAATTAGTAGAAAAAATTGCAGAAAACGCTGACCTTTCAAAAGCTTCAGCAGGCCGTGCTCTAGACGCATTCATTGAAGCTGTGGGCGACACTCTTCAGTCTGGCGACCAAGTTGCTCTAGTTGGTTTCGGTACGTTCAGCGTACGTACTCGTGCCGCTCGTACAGGTCGTAACCCAAAGACTGGTGAAGAAATTCAAATCGCAGAAGCAAAAGTTCCTGCGTTCAAAGCTGGTAAAGCTCTAAAAGACTCTTGCAACTAGTCTGAAAATTGCCGATAGCGGCAGTTTTTATCGAACCTTTTTAAATTATGCGCATCATACTGATGCGCATTTCTTTTTCTGGTATTATCGCGCTATCTGATTTTAATTATAACGTATGTCGTGTTAGCAACGATTAGAGCTAGTGCGGTCTACACGCGGAGAGTGTTTTAAATATGATGGATCGATTACGCGAAGGCGTTAATAGCATCGCGGTTAAAATTATCCTTGGATTAATCATCCTATCTTTTGTCTTTGCCGGTGTTGGCAGCTACATCGTTGGCGGTAGCAATAACTCAGCGGCAAAGGTTGGTAACGTCGAGATTGGTCGTGGTGAGTTTGAACAAGCTTATCAGAACGAACGTAATCGCATGCAAGCTCAGCTTGGTGATTATTTCTCAACTCTGCTAGCAGATCCAAACTACGTTGAGTCTTTCCGCAAGTCAGTGCTTGACCGAATGATTAACGATTTGCTGCTAGAGCAACACGCTGAGTCTTTAGGTCTACGTGTCAGTGACTCTCAAGTTCGTAGCATGATTGTTGATATGCCACAGTTCCAAGTCGATGGAAAGTTTGACCAAGAGATTTACCAAGCGTCTCTTCGTCGTGCAGGCTTCTCGCCAGATAGCTTTGCCGAATATCTGCGCAGAGACTTGGTTCGCAATCAACTCCTGACTGCAATTCAGGCGAGCGACTTTTCTCTTGAGGGAGAAGTGGAAGCTCAAAGCAAGCTTTTGACTCAAACGCGTGAAATCAAGAAAGTAACGCTTTCATTGTCAGACTTTGCATCTAAAGCTGAATTGTCAGAACAGGAAATTAACGACTACTACACTCAAAACCCAGAGCGTTATACTCGTCCTGAACAGGTTAAAGTGGCGTATGTTGAGCTTTCTGCTCAGCAGTTGAAAGACGCTATTGACGTTTCTGATGAGCAGGCAAAACAATATTACCAAGAGCATCTTGATAAATACTCATCGGAAGAGCAGCGTCGTGTTAGTCATATCCTGATTGAAGGTGATGACGAAGCGAAAGCTCAAGCGATTTTGGATGAGCTCAATGCTGGTGCAGATTTTGCGACGCTAGCAGAAGAGAAATCTGATGACTTTGGCAGTGCTTCAGAAGGCGGCTCTCTAGGTTGGATCGAGCGTGATGTTATGGACCCAGCATTTGAAGAGGCCGCGTTTGCTCTGAAGAAGGCTGGTGACGTGACAGGTTTGGTGAAATCTGATTTTGGCTATCACATCATTAAACTGGACGAGTTGAAAGATTCGGTAGCTAAGCCATATGAAGAAGTGGCTTCAGAAATCAAGCAAGAGCTAAAAGATCAGCAAGCGATCGACCAGTTCTATGAGCTACAAAGTCAGCTAGAAACGGTCGCATTTGAGTACCCTGATTCTCTGGATGATGCTGCTGACGCAATCAAAGCTGAAATTCACACGACAGACTTCATTTCTCAAGCTGATGCGCCAGAGTTGTTAAAAGCACCTGCTGTAATGCAGGCCATTTTAAGCCCTGAAGTAAAAGAAGACGGGTTGAACTCAGAAGTGATTGAAGTGGCACCTGAACACGTGATTGTTGTTCGTGTAGAAGATGCGCGTGACGAAACAGTGCTTCCACTAGACGAAGTTCGTGAGCAAGTGACAACGGCGCTGGCGAAAGTGAAAGGGGAGCAAAGCGCAATTAAGCTTGCCGACAATTTGGTTGCAGAGCTGAAGAAGGGTAACAAAGACCTAATGACTGAAAATGGTCTTGCGTTCAGTGACTCGGAAAACATTGATCGTAGCTCTCCATTGGCTGATGTTGTCTTCTCTATGAAGAAGCCAAGTAGTGGTCAAGTGGAGTTCGCTCAAGCTAAAGATTTCAACGGTGACATCGTTGTGGTTGAGCTGACCAACGTGAAATCTGATGTTAATGCGCAGTACAACGAACAGATTGGTACTCAGTTAACCCAGATGAACGCACAACAAGATCTTTCTGGCTTAATCAATATTCTTCGTAAAACTATCGATATCGAATATTACGTTGTGACTCAGTAATCCTAGTTGATGTAATTGATAGACTACTCATAACGGGCTGCATTTGCAGCCCGTTTTATTATGCGCTGTTTTCTCTACTCCTATTGTTAGGTTCCTCTACGGTATCTATTCCACCAAGTGACATAGAGGAATATGGGAAATGCTACGCATACTTTGGACGAGTCTTTTAATGGTGCTCGCGGTATATAGCCCAACTACTGTATCGGCTGAAAAAACCACCAACTCAGAATACGCTGGAATAGAGATTACAGTGAATGTTAATACGGCTGAAGCGGCTGAATTAGCGGCGCTACTAACTGGTGTTGGTGCGAAAAAAGCTGAGGCTATTGTTCAATATAGGGACGAAAACGGTCCCTTTTTGAAGGTGACTGATTTGGCTTTGGTTAAAGGTATTGGCCCCGCTTTAATAGACAAAAACCTCAGTCGTATAAAGTTGTAAATTGATAGAGCGCTAAGCGCTCTATTTTTTGGCTTTTTGCTGTCAATACTCTCTGGTGCGAAGAGGCGAATCCCACTATAATTCACGCCGAATATTGGTCAGCTCAATGACTATTATTTTCAACTAATGTGGAGTAAAACATGTCGTCTCATACGCCGGTTGTAACCGTTGATGGACCAAGTGGTGCAGGTAAAGGCACTCTTTGTATGCTTCTGGCGAAGAAGCTTGGCTTTCACTTACTGGATTCCGGTGCGATTTATCGAGTATTGGCTTTAGCTGCGATTCATCATGGCGTTGACCTTGAATCTGAAGATGCGCTTGTCCCCTTAGCCACTCATCTAGACGTACAGTTCATCGCAGAAGGTGACTTAGTGAAAGTCATCTTGGAAGGCGAAGATGTTTCAGGTGAGTTACGCAAAGAAGAAACCGGAATGGCCGCTTCAAAAGTAGCTGCGTTTCCTCGCGTTCGTGAAGCTTTACTGCGTCGTCAGCGTGCTTTTGCTGAAGGCTCCGGTCTTGTAGCGGATGGCCGTGATATGGGAACTGTTGTGTTCACTGAAGCTGAAGCCAAAATCTTCCTTGATGCTAGTGCTGAAGAGCGTGCGAACCGCCGACTTAAACAGTTGCAAGGCAAAGGGTTAGATGTTAAATTTGACGACCTTTTGAGCGAGATCCAAGAGCGTGACGATCGAGATCGTAACCGCCCGGTGGCGCCATTACGCCCCGCTGAGGATGCGCTGTTGCTAGATTCTACCTCGATGAGTATCGACGAAGTGGTAGAAAAGGCACTACAATATATCGAATCTAAGCTAGTCGTTTAGGCGGCTAGGTCAGAGCGTTGGTCGCATGGATGATGACTGGCGAATTTAATAACCCCACGCGGTAGGATACCCGTGGACGTTTAATTTATTGAAGATTAAATAAATGACTGAATCTTTTGCTCAACTCTTTGAAGAGTTTCTAAACGAGACTGAATTCCAACAAGGTACTATCGTTAAAGGTACTGTAGTAGCTATCGAGAACGGTTTCGTTCTTGTTGACGCTGGTCTAAAGTCTGAGTCTGCAATCCCTGCTGAACAGTTCAAGAACGCTGCTGGCGAACTTGAAGTTGAAGTTGGTTCTGAAGTAGACGTAGCTCTAGACGCTGTAGAAGACGGTTTCGGTGAGACTCAACTTTCTCGTGAGAAAGCGAAGCGTCACGAAGCTTGGATCGTACTTGAGAAGGCTTACGAAGAAGCTGAAACTGTTGTTGGTATCATCAACGGTAAAGTTAAAGGTGGTTTCACTGTTGAACTAAACGGTATCCGTGCCTTCCTTCCTGGTTCTCTAGTAGACGTACGTCCTATCCGTGACACTGCTCACCTAGAAAACAAAGAGCTAGAGTTCAAAGTTATCAAACTTGACCAGAAGCGTAACAACGTAGTTGTTTCTCGTCGTGCAGTAATCGAGTCTGAGAACAGCGTTGAGCGTGATGAGCTTCTAGAAACTCTACAAGAAGGCGCAGAAGTTAAAGGTATCGTTAAGAACCTTACTGACTACGGTGCGTTCGTAGACCTAGGCGGCGTTGATGGCCTACTACACATCACTGACATGGCTTGGAAGCGCGTTAAGCACCCTTCTGAGATCGTTAACGTTGGTGACGAGATCCAAGTTAAAGTTCTTAAGTTCGACCGTGAGCGTACTCGCGTATCACTAGGTCTTAAGCAGCTAGGCGAAGATCCATGGGTAGCAATCGCTAAGCGTTACCCAGAAGGTCACAAACTATCTGGTCGCGTTACTAACCTAACTGACTACGGCTGTTTCGTTGAAATCGAAGAAGGCGTTGAAGGTCTAGTACACGTTTCTGAAATGGATTGGACTAACAAGAACATCCACCCATCTAAAGTTGTTAATGTTGGCGACGAAGTTGAGGTTATGGTTCTTGAAATCGACGAAGAACGTCGTCGTATCTCTCTAGGTCTGAAACAGTGTAAAGCTAACCCATGGCAGTCTTTCGCTGAAGCGCAAGCTAAAGGCGACAAAGTTACTGGTAAGATCAAGTCTATCACTGACTTCGGTATCTTCATCGGTCTAGAAGGCGGCATCGACGGTCTTGTTCACCTATCTGACATCTCTTGGAATGTTGCAGGTGAAGAAGCAGTACGTGAGTACAAGAAAGGCGACGAAATCTCTGCAGTTGTTCTAGCAGTAGACGCAGAGCGTGAGCGTATCTCTCTAGGCGTTAAGCAAATGGAAAATGACCCATTCAATGCTTACGTTTCTGAGAAGAAGAAAGGTGTACTAGTTAACGGTACTGTTACTGCAGTAGACGCTAAAGGTGCAACTATCGAGCTTGAAGAAGGCGTAGAAGGTTACATCCGCGCTTCTGAAGTTTCTCGCGACCGCGTAGAAGATGCTTCTCTAATCCTAAGCGTTGGCGATAGCGTTGAAGCGAAGTTCACTGGTGTAGACCGTAAGAACCGCGTAATCAACCTATCTGTTAAAGCTAAAGATGAAGCAGAAGAGCAAGAAGCAATGGCTTCTCTGAACAAAGCAGATGACGCATCGTTCGGTAACGCAATGGCTGACGCTTTCAAAGCAGCTAAAGGCGAATAATATCTCGCTTTATTGAAAAAGGAGCCGAAAGGCTCCTTTTTTATGGATTGAGCTAAAATAGTCTTAATACCAATCTCAGCAAGTGACTCTGATAAAACGCGATTTGGAATTGCGCAAATTGTTGGTTTGTGTCTAGAATTGATAGCAAGTGTTTGTTGGAATTGGTATTACTTACTATAATAAGTGATAAACTACTCTACGAGGGAAACTATGACTAAGTCTGAACTGATTGAGAGACTCTGCGCTGAGCAAACCCATCTTTCAGCGAAAGAGATTGAAGATGCTGTGAAAGACATTTTAGAGCATATGGCTTCGACACTAGAAACTGGCGATAGAATCGAAATTCGTGGATTCGGTAGTTTCTCTCTGCATTACCGCGAGCCTCGTGTAGGCCGAAACCCAAAAACGGGCGAGAAAGTAGAGCTGGAGGGCAAATACGTCCCTCACTTTAAACCAGGCAAGGAATTACGAGAACGCGTTAACCTCGACTAATTTCAAAATACTTATTATTGAAGCGGCATACGTAGTGTATGCCGCTTTTTTATGAAATGAAATTCTGAGATAGGCATGGTTTGTTCAAGGGTTTTACTGCATAATCGTATCGGCAGATATCGACTTAGGTGATAGAACATGAAAATTATAAAAATTGTTATCGTGCTGGCCCTATTTTTAATTGCACTGGCTTTAGGCTCTCAGAACCAGGAAGTAGTCAACTTTAACTACTTACTGGCACAAGGTGAGTTTCATCTTTCAACACTGCTAGGTGTAGTGTTTGTGACTGGCTTTGTTTTGGCTTGGATTATCTTCGGTAGTTTACATCTACGTTCTCAAATGCAACTACGCAAGCTGAAAAAACAAGTGAAAAAACTTTCACCTCCAGAGAGTGAACCTCAACAGGTTAAAGCCCAATAAGTTGTATAGGTAGGCTTTTTACTCAATGTTAGAAATACTCTTCTTGTTACTACCAATCGCAGCAGCATACGGTTGGTATATGGGTAATCGCAGTGCCCAGCAAGACAAGCAGAAGCACTCCAACCAAATCTCTCGTCAGTATGTGACGGGTCTTAACCTGCTATTGTCCGATCAATCGGATAAAGCGGTGGACCACTTTATCGAACTTCTTCAGGTCGACAACGAAACGATAGATACACATTTGGCCTTGGGTAACCTTTTCCGTTCTCGTGGAGAAGTCGATCGCGCCATTCGTATTCACCAGAATTTAATATCTCGTTCTGGGCTGACCATAGACCAAAAAAACATAGCTCTTCAGCAACTAGCTAAGGATTACATGGCATCGGGCTTTCTTGACCGCGCAGAGAAAATCTTTGAGCAGCTCGTTGATGAACCTGATCATCGTGAAGCAGCATTGCAACAGCTAGTGTCGATCTACCAACAAACACGGGAATGGGGCAAAGCGATCCAATACGCGACCCAGTTGGTAAAATTAGGTAGAAAACGTATGCGTACAAGCATCGCACATTTTTGGTGTGAGCTTGCAATGCAAGAAAAAGCGGACGGTGATAATAGTCGAGCGATTCAGCACTTTAAGCGCGCACTATCTGAAGACCCAAAATGTGTTCGTGCCAGCATCGCCCTAGGTAAGCTCTACCTTGAGGTTGAAGATTATGCTCAGACCATTAAGTACATGGAGATGGTGATTGAACAGGACATCGACTTTATTAGCGAAGTACTCCCAACATTGGCAGACTGTTACCATCATTTAGGGCAGGAAGAGGAGTTACTGGACTTTTTACGACAATGTATTGTCTCCAAGGCTGGCGTCTCGGCAGAGCTCATGCTTGCTCAAATGGTTGCTCAACATGAAGGTTCTGGTTCTGCTCAGGAGCTTCTCACTCGTCAGCTCGTTAAAAATCCAACCATGAAAGGTTTTTATCGTTTGATGGATTATCATTTGGCCGACGCGGAAGAAGGCCGAGCAAAAGCGAGCCTGCAGACGTTGCAAAAACTGGTGGGAGAGCAGTTAAAAGTTAAACCTCATTACCGATGTCGTAAGTGTGGTTTCTCTACCCATTCAATGTACTGGCATTGTCCATCATGTAAAGGTTGGGGAACCATCAAGCCAATTAGAGGCCTTGATGGTGAATAAGAAATTCGGTTGGGGATTCCAATCAAGAAAATAGCAGCGGTGATCCCGCTGCTTTTTTTAGGCATGTAATTAGTTAGTAGGAGATGAAATGATTGACCAAAAAGTTATTGTTGCACTGGATTACGACAATCAAGCTGACGCCCTTACTTTCGTAGACAGAATTGATCCAAGCTCTTGTCGATTGAAAGTTGGTAAAGAAATGTTCACGCTGTTTGGTCCTGATTTCGTTAATGAGCTACACAAGCGCGGCTTTTCAGTATTCCTGGATCTAAAATTCCATGATATTCCGAACACATGCTCGAAAGCAGTGCGAGCAGCCGCGGAGCTTGGTGTATGGATGGTGAATGTTCATGCGAGTGGAGGAGAGCGCATGATGGCGGCTTCACGCGATATCCTAGAGCCATATGGTAAAGACCGCCCGTTACTGATTGGTGTGACTGTGTTAACCAGCATGGAGCAAAGTGATCTTACCGGCATCGGACTCAACGTCGAGCCAAAAGAGCAAGTTATTCGTCTAGCAACATTGACCAAAAACTCTGGGTTGGATGGGGTTGTGTGCTCTGCTCAAGAGTCTTCAATGCTGAAGAGTGAGTTAGGGCGTGAGTTCAAGTTGATTACACCAGGCATCCGTCCAGCAGGGGCTGCTGTAGGGGATCAGAAACGCATCATGACGCCAGTCGATGCAATTCAAGCAGGTTCAGATTATTTAGTTATCGGTCGTCCAATTACTCAAGCTGCGGATCCTGACAAAGTCTTGATGGATATCAACCAGTCACTCAGTATCTAGAGTTTTGTAAATCGCCAGTTTGACACTGGCGATTTTTTTTCGTTACAGGTACAACCTCTCGATATTATAAACATTCATGCTAGTTATTAGTCTGCTTTTCGTTTAGCTTGGATTTAGTGACTATAATGAACCTCTAAACAAGGAGTTGGTTATGACTGATACATTATCGGCGTCAGTTGGCGCTAGCGAAGCTTTGACTGATGCAGCAACCAAAAAAGTAACACCAGCAGATGTGGCTAAGGTGAAAGCGGAGGTTTTAAAGCGCATCGAACAATCCACTCACTTATCTCAGGGCTTCCGTCTGGTGAACCAAGCGGATTATCAGTCTGGTCTCGCAGAGCTCAAAGCCAAATTGAAATCGAAGAGCTTCCAACGAACTGAAGAAGGCAAGATGTGTAAGCTGATGCTCGACATATTGACCGATGATGCTCATCTTGCGGAATATCTAGACGAAGATTTGTCCCAGTATTTAGTGACCAACGATGCAGGGAAGAAAGTACTCGATACAAGCGCTATGGATTTTAAGGCCAAAAATCAGGTTGCCAATGCTAAGTTAAAGCGTAAGCAGCTGTTCCTGATGTTTAAAGAGATCATTCAAGCTCAGGTCGAACTGAATACTTTTGCTCAAAGACTGAAAGTGGCGTTTGGCGCTGAAATCAGCTTTCCTCCCGGCGCTTACGGCGGTATTAAGAGCTACAGTGGAGCCTTGGCAAAAATTACCACCCGAGAGCGTACTAACGATGTTGGCGACTTAAAGGACTGTGCTCGTATTACGGTGAAAGTAAAAAGCTTCAGAGACCTTCAGGGGGCGAAACTGTTCATCTGCCGTACTGAGGAGTTCAGGGCTGTTGCTCAATATCAAAAAGCATTGAAGGACCGTTACCAGCTCGCTAAATCGGGCTCTAATTTAGAGCGATTTAATGTCGAGGCCGATGGCAGTGGCTATAAGGATATTAAGTTCTTCCTTAAGATGAGTAACGGCCAAATCGCCGAATTACAGCTCAATATCCCGGGTATGCTGGTTGCGAAGAAAAAAGCACACATTATCTATGATATCGCACGGACCAATCAGGAAGCATTTGACTCCAGAGCCGAGTTTCAGGTCGCAAGCCAAGAAGTTCTCGATAAAGTCAAAGAGAAGATGAATGATGACTGGTTTGGCTTTATTCGCTCAAAACTGTCAGGTGTCGACAGTGATGCTAACTGCATTGAATCTATGATTGAAGTTTTACGCAGCAAAGGGAGTTTGGTCATTGGTGCCAATGAAGCAGAGGCACTCAATCGAGTGAGTAAGAAGTTGTATGCTGCTGGGTTGGGCAATGCGCTTTTGGACCCGAGTCCCGCCTCCAAATAAATAATCTAAGCAAAAGAAAGGATGCCAGTTTGGCATCCTTTTTAATATTTTGTGCAGAGTGTTAGTTTTTAAGGGGAGTACCGCTGTGGAATTTAAAGTCGCTATCAGGACTGGTGATTAAGTCGGCTTCGAGTTGACCAAAGTAAGCGACTCGATGTGAGACATCTTCGCCAGCGATCTCTTCAGCAAGGCTTAAGTAGTCCTGATAATGGCGTGCTTCCGAACGAAGCAGCGAGATATAGAATTTAGCAATATCTTCATCCATATGAGGAGCGAGCTTTGCAAAGCGTTCACAGGAACGTGCTTCAATGTATGCTCCAATGATCAATTTGTCTATGAGTGTTTGCGGTTCGTGAGTTGCCATACTTGCAAGTAGCCCTTTTGCGTAGCGGCTCGCTTGTACAGGTTCGTAGGCAATGCCTCGGCTATCCATAATTTCCAAAACCTGATAGAAGTGATGTAACTCTTCTTTGATTAGCAACACCATTTTGTCTATCAAGTCCTGACTATAAGGCGAATCAGCTTTGGCCATGATCGCTTTCGAAATATTGCTTTTACCCTTGAGAGTTTCCAAGCTGCCTGTTTTTCTATAAGCGAAATCTTCGTAGGGCTTAAACCAGTTCAGCAAGTTGTGAGCGCTGCTTTTGTCTACCGCATACTTACGAATTAAATACATCGCCGACTGGCCAGCCTTGAGCTCACACAACAAATGATCGATAAGAACGGTTTTTAGGTTATCTGGTTTACTGGCTTCGGTGATCCACTCTTCCGGTGTGGCACACTGAAGAAAACTGTTGATTGGTTCCAGTAAGGTGTCGTAGCTTTTCAAATCGATCATGATGTTATTCAATAAATAGAAAAGGCCGCATAAGCGACCTTTTGGAAACGGACTGAGTGGATTATATTACCATTTTTTCTTTTCGCCAAAGAGCTCGTCCATATCATTTTTGCGTTGATCTTCTTCAATCTGATGAAGCTCTTCTGCATTTTTAGATTGGCGTTTCTGCTCTAGGTCATCGTACATTTCTTGGAGCTTTTCTCTGGCCTGATTCGAGTAATTATCGTTTTTATTGCTCAGTGCATCGAGGCCTTTACGCAGTAACTGAATCGCAGTGCCAGGTTGACCACGAACAATGGCATCATTAGCGCGTTTAATTACGTTCTCGATGTTAATACGAATCTGAATGGTCTCTAGACGAGCGTTTTCAGCAACATAAGCTTGAGTCTCAAATCTGCCTTTATTATGTTCACTACGAATAGTGTCACGTAAGCGCTTCACCAGCTTCAACATCACAATTGCTTGCTTGTCGCTACTTGGCGTCTTGAACGAGGTGCTCTCGCCACCTTTTTTGTCGCTCTTTAATTGCTGTATTTGCTGTTTAACATGTTCAACGCGTTGTTCCAGCTGCTTATTCTTTGGATCCAGCTCAAACATGCTTTCGACAGCGTCAAGAATTCGAGTATTCAGACAAACCAGTAGTTCTTTGCTGTACGGCATGTGGTGTGCGTGGCCAATCAGCTCTTCTGTCGCATCGATGATGGCGAGGTATCTGGCACCTTCTTGCTTTCTTGCAGTTTCAACTTTGACTTTGTACTGGAGCATGATGTTATAGCCAAGCACTAACACCAGTAAGATGGCAACTAAAGCTATGATTAACCCAATATTCATAAATTCCGTATCTTATGTTTTGTTGGCTAGCGAGTAAGGATACACGATTCTTAAGAACCACTGCACCTATTTTGTATTATTACGTTTCCATGGCTAATTATTAACGAAAACTCTGATCTATGGGTAATTTTTGAGTTATTGCTTACAAAAAAGCCATCCAAATCAGAAATTACTCTTTATAAAGTACCCAAATAGTCAATTGTGCTATCAATTTCAACCAAGAGGCGTTATAACTAAATATTATAAACTATATTTGCTCAGAATGGGGCGTCGAGTAAGGGATTACGGGGTCGAGAATGAAGTTACAACAACTGAAGTATATTGTTGAGGTAGTTAACCACAATCTGAATGTATCTGCTACTGCCGAGAGTTTATATACCTCACAACCTGGCATCAGTAAGCAGGTCCGTTTGCTAGAAGATGAGCTTGGCATTCAGATTTTTGAGCGGAGTGGTAAACACCTGACTCAAGTGACTTCAGCGGGCGAAGATATTATCCGCATTTCTCAGGAAATTCTTGCACGTGTTGAAAGTATTAAAGCGGTTGCTGGAGAGCACACGCATCCTGAAATGGGAACCTTGAATATATCGACCACCCATACTCAAGCACGTTATGCGTTGCCAGACGTAATTAAAGGCTTTACCGCTCGATATCCTAAAGTGTCGCTTCACATGCATCAAGGTACGCCGACACAGATGTCTGAAGCGATAGCTAAGGGAACGGCAAATTTTGCGATTGCGACGGAAGCTCTGCATTTGTATCAAGATGCCATCATGCTGCCTTGTTATCACTGGAATCGTTCAATTGTTGTACCCAAAGAGCACCCTTTGGCTCAGAAAGGTAAAATCTCAATTGAAGATCTCGCCTCTTATCCGTTGGTTACATACGTGTTCGGATTTACTGGACGTTCAGAATTGGATACAGCCTTCAATAAGGTCGGCTTGACGCCACGAGTAGTTTTCACTGCGACAGACGCCGATGTGATTAAAACCTATGTTCGTATGGGGATTGGGGTTGGCGTGATTGCTAGCATGGCTATCGATAAAGAGCAGGATGAAGATTTAGTTGCGATCGACGCTAGCCATATTTTCGGTGCGAGTACGACCAGCATTGGTTTCCGCCGAGGCACTTTCCTTCGCTCGTACATGTTCGATTTTATGGAACGATTTGCTCCGCATTTGACTCGTCCAGTCGTTGAGCAAGCTCTCTCTCTGAAGTCGAGCGCGGAAATTGAAGAAATGTTTAAAGATATTGAACTACCGGTACGCTAGAAACTTTCTTCTCACCTTGCTTCCCTCTAGAATAAACCCTTGTCAGGGGGAAGCATGCAAGACACATTTCAACAACTCGATTCATTTCTCTTATCTCATCAGAAATTTTGGCGCTTTGAGCCCTTCTTTTCTAGCTATGATGATCAATTACCTTGGCAAGCTGAACACCCTCAGTTGTGCCAATGGCTTACTGAACTTTGCCCTCAACAAATTGAAGAGTTGAAATTTGCCCCCGAGCAACTCCATAAAGCCCTTGAGCAATTTATCCCTGCTCTATTTATCGTTCATGGCCTCACTCAGCTCACCAGCTCTGCTTTATACGGTTTGCAATTGGAACGAGGTATTGAAACAGGAGTTCCGGGCAGAAAGCTTGAACAGATTGTGTCGATGGGGGAGGCGGCGTTACGCTCTCACCAAGGCAGTGAATGGCTTGAATGGTGCTCAGGTAAAGGCTTCTTGGGCCGTATACTTGCCAGTCAAAGTCAGCAGCCAGTGACCAGCTTCGAATTTCAACAAATGCTGTGTGATTCGGGTCAGCAAGAAGCGGATAAACAGAACTTACCCATGAGGTTTGTCCAAGGAGATGCGCTTTCCGCTGACGCAAAGCAAGCACTTAACCCTAAACAGCATGCGGTTGCATTACATGCATGCGGCGATTTGCATGTTTCTTTGATTGAAAAGGCAGTTTCGGTTGGATTGCCAGCATTAAGCATCTCGCCTTGTTGTTACCACCTTATCCAACAGGATAAGTATTGCCCTTTGTCTAAGCTTGCTTGTTCGTCAGCACTTAAGCTAACAAAGCCAGAGCTGCGTATACCACTTCAGGAAACCGTTACAGGTGGTGAGCGAGTTAAACGGCATCGCTTTCTCGAAATGAGCTATCGGCTCGGTTTGGACCTGCTATTGAAAGAAGTCGGTGGTCATCAAGATTACATACCAGTACCAAGTGTTAAAAAGTCCTTGTTGGCCGATGGATTTGGCGCTTTTTGCCAATGGGCGGCCGATCAGAAACAGCTGGATTTGCCAACGAATGTGTCGTTCGCGGAATTTGAAGCGAAAGGTGAACAACGTTATTGGCAAATGGAGAGGCTCAGCCTTGTTCAACAACAGTTTCGTCGCAGTCTGGAAATGTGGTTGGTACTAGATAAGGCTTTGTATCTTGCAGAGCATGGTTACCAAGTATCTGTTGAAGCTTTTTGTGCTAAAAAAATTACGCCGAGAAATATCCTGATTCAGGCGATTAAAAATTAGCCGTATACACACCTCTAAGTTTGTTGATTTTTTGTTAAAACTCCCTTCCAATTTTTCTAAGTTATTGGTAATAATGAACGATGTGCACAGAAAATGTGCAACTCAATCAATAATTATATAAACACTAACCGCACACAACATCACATCAATAATGCTGTAATCAAGGAGTCGAGATGAAAGCAGGAAAAGTTATTGCTACCGCTGTATTGGCAGGAGCAGCACTACTGTCATCAACAAGCATCATGGCGAAGACAGCCAAAGTAGCTGTATCACAGATCGTTGAACACCCGGCACTGGATGCCACTCGTCAGGGGCTTATTGATGGCTTGAAATCAAAGGGCTATGAACAAGGAAAAAATCTCGAGTTTGACTACAAAACGGCACAAGGCAACCCTGCGATTGCCGTACAGATTGCTCGCCAGTTTGTCGGTGAAAAGCCTGACGTTCTAGTTGGTATCGCTACTCCGACCGCACAAGCATTAGTATCAGCAACACGCTCAATTCCTGTTGTATTCACGGCCGTTACGGACCCGGTAGGCGCTAAATTAGTCAAAAGCATGGAGAAGCCAGGAAAGAACGTCACTGGCTTGTCTGATCTTTCCCCAGTGAGTCAACATGTTGAACTGATTAAGGAAATCATGCCAGATGTGAAATCCATCGGTGTTGTGTTTAACCCTGGAGAAGCGAATGCTGTCACTTTAGTGGAACTACTTAAACAGAGTGCAAAAGCGCAGGGTATTGAAATTGTAGAAGCTACGGCGCTAAAGAGTGCTGATGTCCAGTCCGCGACCCAGGCAATTGCGGAGAAGTCTGATGTGATTTATGCACCGACAGATAACACTGTTGCCAGTGCGATTGAAGGTATGATTGTAGCGGCGAATCAGGCAAAGACACCTGTTCTGGGTGGTGCGACTTCATATGTTGAAAAAGGCGCGATTGCTAGCTTAGGTTTTGATTACTATCAAGTTGGCGTTCAGACAGCAGACTATGTTGCGGCGATTCTTGAAGGTTCGGCGCCAGGTTCATTAGACGTTAAAGTTGCCAAAGGATCTGATTTAGTCGTTAATGCGACGGCGGCGAAAAAGCTGGGTGTGACGATTCCAGCATCAGTACTTGATCGCGCAACTAGCGTTAAGTAACCCAAAAAGAGAACGCGCTAAGCGTTCTCTTGTTTAAGGCAGAAAAGGGAGTTGTTATGTCTGCTTTTGCTTTTTTTGGTGCGCTTGAGATTGGCCTGCTTTACGGTTTAGTGGCTTTGGGCGTTTACCTGACTTTTCGGGTATTGGACTTTCCCGATCTCAGTGTTGACGGCAGTTTTCCAATGGGGGCTGCTGTGGCTGCGACAGCAATTGTTGCGGGTATTAACCCTTGGGTCGCGACCGCAATGGCTATCTTAGCGGGAGCTGCAACCGGTTGGGTGACGGCTTTTCTCGCCGTTCGATGTGGGATCCTTCACCTTCTCGCCTCCATTCTTACCATGATCGCTGCATTCTCGATCAACATTCGCATTATGGGTCGCCCGAATATGGCCTTATTGGGGGAAGAAACGATTCTGACTCCATTTGAAGCAATTGGTGACCCGATGCTAATGCGACCATTGTTGGTTGGGATACTCGTGCTCGCTTCGGCATGGTTTGTTGTTAGACTCCTTAACAGTGACTTTGGCTTAGGTTTACGTGCAACGGGTGTTAATGCGCGTATGGTATCCGCACAAGGTGGCAGCACGTCCTTCTACACTTATTTTGGTCTTGCTCTATCGAATGGCTTTGTTGGTTTTGCTGGTGCTCTATTTGCTCAGACTAACAGCTTTGCAGATGTGACTTCTGGAGTGGGGACTATCGTTGTTGGTCTTGCTGCCGTTATCTTAGGGCAGACGCTCATTCCTGGGAGAAAGATATGGGTGGCTGTGCTGGCTGTTATTGTAGGCTCTGTGCTATATCGACTTGCTGTGGCATTTGCATTAAGTACAGGAATGTTTGGTCTACAAGCCTCTGATCTTAACTTGGTTACAGCGATTTTGGTAGCAATTGCGCTGATTGCGCCGAAGCTAAAAGGAAACTTCAAATCAAAAAAGCCTAGTTCACCTGCTCAGAACAAAGTCATATCTAAGCAGGTAGAAAAATCAGGAGATGCAGCATGATTCAGCTTGAGAACATTCAAGTCACTTTTAATCCTGGAACCATTCTTGAAAATCCAGCACTGAAAGGTGTTTCACTGGAAGTCCCTGAACATCAATTTTTGACGGTTATTGGCTCTAATGGCGCCGGTAAGTCAACATTGTTAGGAGCCGTGACGGGTGAAACGCCAATGGTGGGGGGACGAGTCGTCATTAATGAGTTGGATGTCACACGGCAAACTGTTGATCAGAGAGCGCGTCAATGTGCCCGAGTATTCCAGGACCCACTGGCGGGAACCTGCGGTGATCTTACGATAGAAGAAAACATGGCTTTAGCTTATATGCGCGGAAAAAAGCGTGGCTGGAGTCTGTCTTTATCAAGTAAGCGTCGCAAACTGTTTCGAGAGCGTATCAGCATTCTTGGGCTAGGTCTGGAAGACCGTTTAGGTGACAACATCGGCCTGCTATCGGGTGGCCAGCGTCAGGCTGTAAGCCTAGTGATGGCAACGCTATCTGATAGCAAGCTGCTATTGCTCGATGAGCATACTGCCGCACTTGATCCAAGAATGGCGGCATTCATCATTGATTTGACAAAGAAAATTGTGACTGAGTTTAATCTGACCGTGATGATGGTGACACACTCAATGAAGGATGCGCTAGCGTGTGGTGATCGCACAGTGATGCTCCATCAGGGAGAGATTGTGCTTGATGTGGCAGGTGAGCAAAGAGCGAATATGCAAGTGCCAGATTTATTAGAGATGTTCTCTAAAGTAAGAGGAGAAGAACTGGCAGACGATAGTCTTCTCCTTAACTGATAAGTGGAAGTTAACGATACCTTAACCTTATTGCTTTGAGTTCTAACAAGTTTCTATCTAAAGCCCATTTTGTAGATTATCCTATGAATGGGCTTTATTTATTTGCAAGGCACTCCCCCTAATGAAGGTGAAAGGGCATTTCAGTCTTAAGTTTGTTATTTTTGTTCCCGCAGTGATCGCTAGCATATTGCTTGCTCTCACGGTAAAAAACTATCTAGATGCGGTCAATCGCGATATCGATGATGAATATCAGCGCATCGAAACTTCTCTTGAACGGGCAACAAAAGTGGTTACTGCGCTGGATTACAGCTTCAGTAATTACTACAAGTCAGGTACTGGCCTTTTACTGGAGCACAACAGGAAGATTGAAGACGGCTTATGTAAAATGTGGCCGATTGACGCCCTCCTTTTGGCAGAGAACAAAACACTCGACATTCCTTCAGTCGACATCAGTTATATGCTGGTGGGTGACAAGTCTTTGTGTCAGCAGGAAAGTGCGCTGTACCAAGATGTGACTGATCATGTTTCTATGGCACCATTACTTTCGTTCTTGCACGATATTGATGCTTTTTTGTTTGGTATTCACTACGTCGACTTCGACGGGTTCATCATGTCTTCTCCAGATACGCTTGCTAAAAGAATCACCAAGCCTTTATTGGATAATGCTTTGATTCGCGCGCGAGGTTTGTTTCGAGAGCCAGGTAGTCGTAAAGACTTTATTGCGATTTATGGTCCTGAAACATTAAGCATGCCCGAGCTAAAGCTTTTGAATTTAAGTGCCCCTGTTTATAGCTCGACTCAGCAAGAAGGCGTTTTGACGCTTCAAGTCGATGTTAATCAATTACTTGCGTCAGAATCTAAGCTGGCCAGCGCTATTCACCTGATCAATGTCCATAATTCTCAGCCGACGGACAATGCGGTAAGAGAGTATATGTTGGGTATTAACGGTATTGTTTCCAACCATATGCTTTATTACGAACTTGATATGCAAGCTGAAATTAAAAACTTCTTTCTGTTCGAGAAGTACAGCTTAGTTGTGACGCTTTGCTTATACATACTGCTCGTTACTGTACTGTTTTATGTGAATACGCACGTTGAAAGAAGCTACTTTAGAGATCTAGCTGCGAGAGACCCAATGACAGGATTACTTAATCGACGTGGAATGGAAGCCTTCCTTAGAAACACAACTCATAGTGAGTATCTTGCGCTTTCCGTGCTGGATATTGATAACTTTAAATCTATCAATGACGCTTATGGCCATGATGTCGGTGACGATGCGATCTGTTTTATGGCTGAGCAAATTGAAAAGAGTATTCGAGACAGTGATGCTGTAGCTCGTTTTGGGGGCGAAGAGTTCGTGGTTTATCTTCGTGGTCGAGACGTTGAAAAGATGCGTATGACGATGGAACGTGTACGCGAGGCAATTGGTCGGGACTCTGCAAATGTTGTAGAGGGAGGGTTTACGGTCTCGGGGGGAGTAGAGATAGTTAGATCTGAAGAAAACAGCGACTTTGAAAGTCTATTCAAAGCCGCGGACGAAAAGCTTTATGAGGCCAAAAACACTGGTAAAAACAGGCTGGTGTTTTAGGCCACATATAACTGAGTTTGGTATTCCTTAATGCGTTCTACAATCGGCTCAGCCTTGTTAAAGGTACGAATTTCACGAAAGAGCTCATTGGCTTCAGGGTACTCGTGTCGTAAATAGGAGAACCATTGTTTGACGCGGTTCGGGTAGTAGAGGCCCTTATCGCCTTTCATTTCGTATTGCGAGTAAAGTAGCAGCAGTTTGACCACTTCTGTCCAAGGCATCACGGTGTGATTATGCTTAACTACATTGCCCAAGTTAGGCACATTGAACGCGCCACGGCATACCATTAGAGAGTCGACACCTGTGGTTTCGATACAGGCTTGACCATCTTCGAAATTCCAAATCTCGCCATTCGCAATTAATGGGATAGTAAAGCGCTGACGAATTTGGTTGATATAGTCCCACTTAATTTCGCTGGCCTTATAACCCCCCGTTTTTGTGCGTGCGTGAACAGTGAGTTCGTCTGCACCAGCGCTTTGAATAGCATCTACGATCTCGAAACAGTCTTCTGGGTTATCCCAACCAAGGCGAATTTTGGCTGTGAGCGGAGTACCTTCTGGTACGGCTTCACGACAGGCTTTGACCACGCGATGAATAAGCTCAGGATGCTGAAGTAGTGCAGCTCCGCCCTTACTTTTGTTTACTAGCTTTGCTGGGCAACCGAAGTTGATATCAACGCCTTTCGCTCCCAGTTCAGCGGCGCGAACCGCATTTTCAGCCATCCAATGTGGGTCTTGTCCTAACAGCTGGATATGAACTGGGACACCGGATTTGGTGTGTGAGCCTTGTTTTAGCTCTGGGCAGAGGCGATAGAATACGTGTTCTGGCAATAACTGATCGACCACGCGAACGAATTCTGTGACACACAGATCATAGTCGTTGATGTCAGTTAATATCTCTCGCATCAAATGGTCTAAAACGCCCTCCATAGGGCCCAGAACAACTCGCATAAAAAACGCCTCCGAATTAGGAGGCGTGATTTTAGTGACTTCATTACGAGATGTCTAACAACTAGGCGTTATTTCTTCCGATCGCCTTCTCAATGACTCCAGTTAAGGGTGAGTAGCGCAACATCGGGAACTCTTCATCTTCGTCATAGCCGCTGGTGTAGTAATACGTGCACTCATTGTTGGCGGTATACCAAGCGACAATATCGGTATCGGAAGGCAATATGGTAGAAGTCAGTGGCCTGATTGTTAAATCCACCTGCATCAGTGCATTCCACATTGCGACACAATCTTCCCCTCGGATAGGCCCTAAAGCGGGATCAGAAGGCTCATGATTGACTGACATAGGGAAGCCCAGAGCAGAAGGGTATATGTCTTCAATCCCATAATCGACGTGACTGGTAGGTTCACCTTCTGTCAGCCATTTCGCTTGATAGAGCTGAATGGCATTGGCAAAACTGGCAAACGCAGCGTCGGCCCTCGAAACATGAGCATCACGTTGGTAACTCAAAAATCTGGGGGCGGCGGTGACGGCAAGCACGCCGAGAATAACAATCACGACCACCAGTTCGATCAGCGTAAAGCCGCTGGGTTTGTGCTTTTTCATGGTTAACCCGACTGCATCCAAATAGGTTGCTAAAACTATAATCGACGGGATTTTGCATTCATCATTCTAATTCTCAAAGTGAAATAAGTCATTGAATTGAATATTTACTCCATTTAGGTCTAAGTTTGTTAAATGAAATGAACGACTTCTCAAAAATGAACCAATGGAGCCGTCTATGTTCCTTACCAAGACTTGGGTGACCCACAGCGGCGCATGGGGTTATAATGGCGTGAGAATCTAGCAACATTGAATCAGATAATGACTTATCAACTACTGACACTTGAACCATCCAAAACTGAAGAATCTGCACTGTATCTTGAAGGGATCACTTTGGCCGCAAACTTGGCGACAAAGCCTCTCGCACCAGAAAGTTGGTTGCCTAGCCTTTTTTCCGAGCAAGCACAGTCTGTTAAGGCGGAGGTTGAAGGTCATATAAATCAGCAATACAGCTATTTAAAGCGCAATGAATATTCTTTGTTGTCCTTGCTTAATGAAGAGCAGCGTGGCGAGCAGCTCGCTGATTTCGCTGAAGGTTTTATGATGCTCTGGCCTACCATCGAAGAGCAATGGGCGGAAACGTCTATCGGTGATGGGACATTACGCATGCTACAAGCTTTGCTAACCACAATGATGTTGGCAATCGATGAAGAGCAGACTCAAGCACAAATGAAAGAGGCAGGTATCGAAACGCCACCGGCACTAAATGACTTTCTTGGTCAGCTGGATTTGATGATTAATGAAGTCGCACAAGCGGCAGATGAAGCAATGGTTGGTGCCAAAGCACAAAGTGTAAATCCATTTAAAGATATCGGGCGTAACGACAATTGCCCGTGTGGTAGTGGCAAAAAATTCAAACAGTGTTGCGGTCAGTAGAACAAAGTTAACGTTACCCGGTCAAAACAGTATCGAAACCGAGGTATAACGTCGTATTCGCGACGAAATAGGATGATAAAGAATGAAGAAATTAGCCGCGTTGTTTTTCCTTAGCTTCTCCGTCATCGCAGCGCCCAAAGATGAATTGAGCCAGCGACTGCAACTGACTGACGGGTTTAGTGCGGATTTTTCACAGCAGTTGATCAGCCCGGAAGGGGAAATGTTGACGGAAGGTGAAGGCAAAGTCGAAATTGCGCGTCCAAGCTTGTTCCGTTGGACTACCACGTCACCAGATGAGAATGTCTTGGTGTCAGATGGTGAATCTCTGTGGTATTACAGCCCTTTCATCGAACAAGTTAGTATTTACTGGCAGGAGCAAGCTACTGAGCAAACCCCTTTTGTTCTGCTGACTCGCAACCGCGCCAGCGATTGGGAAAACTACAAAGTGTCACAACAAGGCGATGTGTTTACACTGGTACCGACCGCAGTGGACACCAATCAGGGGCAGTTTAAGCTAGAGATTGATGGTAAAGGTGCGGTGAAAGGCTTTAGTGTTATAGAGCAAGATGGCCAAAAAAGTACCTTCAAGTTTAATAACATCAAACTGGCTAAACCAAGTGCCGATCGCTTTACCTTTACCATTCCTGAAGGGGTAGAGGTCGACGACCAAAGGAATTAATAGTGAGCAACTATTCATTGGACTTTTCAGGGGACGAAGATTTTCGTCCCCTTGCTGCTAGAATGCGCCCAGAAACACTGGACCAATACATCGGTCAGCAACATATTCTTGGTCTAGGTAAGCCCCTGCGCCGTGCGCTGGAGGCAGGTCATATTCATTCGATGATTCTTTGGGGGCCGCCTGGAACCGGAAAAACAACTCTAGCTGAAGTTGCGGCAAATTATGCCAATGCGGAAGTCGAGCGAGTTTCAGCGGTGACCTCTGGCGTCAAAGACATTCGTGCGGCGATTGATAAAGCTCGTGAAAATAAACTAACTGGTCGAAGAACGATTTTGTTTGTTGATGAGGTTCATCGCTTTAACAAATCCCAACAAGATGCGTTTCTCCCTCATATTGAAGATGGCACCGTGACTTTTATTGGCGCGACAACGGAGAATCCCTCCTTTGAGCTTAACAATGCTTTGCTGTCGCGTGCTCGAGTTTACAAACTCACCTCTTTAGCTCAGCAAGATATTCGTCTGGCGTTAGAGCAAGCAATCAGTGATGCTGAGCGTGGATTAGGTCAGTTTGAAGCCCACTTCGTCGATAACGTATTGGATCGCTTATCTGAGTTAGTGAATGGTGATGCACGCATGTCACTTAACTATCTTGAGCTGCTGTATGACATGGCGCAAGAGGATGATAAGGGCGTTAAGCAAATCACGTTAGAGCTCCTTGCTGAAGTGGCTGGCGAAAAAGTGTCGCGCTTTGATAACAAAGGAGACATTTGGTACGACTTGATCTCAGCAGTGCATAAATCGATTCGTGGTTCGAATCCAGATGCGGCACTTTACTGGTCAGCACGTATGATTGCCGCAGGTTGTGACCCTTTGTATATCGCTCGCCGATTGTTAGCGATTGCATCTGAGGACATTGGTAATGCCGATCCGCGAGCAATGCAGGTCGCGCTGTCAGCGTGGGATTGCTTTACCAGAGTGGGCCCGGCAGAAGGTGAGAGAGCCATTGCCCAGGCTATTGTATATCTTGCTTGTGCACCTAAAAGTAATGCGGTTTATACCGCTTGGAAACAAGCCCTGCGTGATGCCCACAATCAACCTGAGTACGAAGTACCACCTCATCTTCGCAATGCACCGACAAGTTTAATGAAAGATCTTGGTTATGGAGCGGAATATCGTTACGCTCATGACGAACCCGGTGCTTACGCGGCTGGAGAGAAATATCTACCACCAGAAATGGGGGAGATTCGTTACTATTCTCCTACAAACCGAGGCTTAGAGGCGAAAATTGGCGAAAAGTTAGATTACTTGGCTAGTTTAGATGCAAAAAGCCCACAAAAGCGCTATGAATAAGCGTCTTTTTTGGATACATTTGTTCGGTTAATTATAAAAGCGTTTGAGCATGAAGTTTGGACGCACTTTCACAACCAAAAAAGCATAGGATTAACAATGCTGGATTCTAAATTACTTCGTACAGAGCTGGATGAAACAGCTGCTAAACTGGCGCGTCGTGGCTTTAAGCTAGACGTAGAGACAATCCGTACACTTGAAGAACAACGTAAGTCCATTCAAGTAGAAGTTGAAAATTTACAATCCACGCGTAACTCCATCTCCAAGCAAATTGGTCAGAAAATGGCTGCTGGAGACAAAGAAGGTGCTGAAGAGATTAAAAAGCAGATTGGTACGTTAGGTAGCGATCTGGAAGCGAAAAAAGCTGAGCTGGTGGAAATCCAGAACAAACTGGAAGACATCACGCTGTCTGTGCCAAACCTGCCAGACGATGAAGTGCCAGATGGCAAAGATGAAAACGAGAACGTTGAAATCTCTCGTTGGGGTGAGCCTAAGTCTTACGATTTTGAAGTAAAAGATCACGTTGATCTAGGTGAAATGGGCGATGGCCTAGATTTCGCTAGCGCAACAAAGATCACTGGCGCTCGCTTTATCATCATGAAAGGCCAATTTGCTCGTCTACACCGTGCAATTGCTCAGTTCATGCTGGATCTTCATACAGAAGAGCATGGCTATACGGAAATGTATGTACCTTACCTAGTGAATTCTGACAGCTTGTTTGGTACTGGTCAGTTACCTAAGTTTGGTGAAGATCTGTTCCATACTGAGCCATTGACTGAAAAAGTGAATGATGAAGAACCACGTAAACTGTCTCTTATCCCAACGGCAGAAGTACCGGTAACCAACATGGTGCGTGACACTATCGTTGATGAAGCGGATCTGCCAATTAAGATGACAGCACACACTCCTTGCTTCCGTTCTGAAGCAGGTTCTTACGGTCGTGATACTCGTGGTCTTATTCGTATGCACCAGTTTGACAAAGTTGAGCTAGTACAAATCACTAAGCCAGAAGAGTCAATGGCAGCACTTGAAGAGCTGACAGGTCATGCTGAGAAAGTGCTACAACTTCTAGAGCTTCCTTACCGTAAAGTGGTTCTATGTACAGGTGACATGGGCTTTGGTGCTCGTAAAACTTATGACCTTGAAGTTTGGGTTCCTGCTCAAGAGACGTACCGTGAGATCTCCTCATGTTCAAACACTTGGGATTTCCAAGCGCGTCGTATGCAAGCTCGCTTCCGTCGTAAGGGCGAGAAGAAGCCAGAGCTAGTACACACGCTAAACGGCTCAGGTCTAGCAGTTGGTCGTACTATGGTTGCGATTCTTGAAAACAATCAAGAAGCGGATGGCCGTATCGCAATCCCTGCTGTACTGCAAAAGTACATGGGCGGCGCAACGCACATCGGTTAAACTCAAATAAACACCAAAAAGCCAGCTCAAGTGAGCTGGCTTTTTTTGTATCTGTTTATTATCCACGAAGAATTGGGTAGGTATAAAAGAGCAAGTGACTGAAGTTAAATAGAAAGTGCACCAAAACTGCAGCCCATAGTCTTCCAGTCGTATGGAAGGTTAAGCCGTAGCCAAGCCCAGCTAGTGACGCGAAAATAATTAATAATGGGCCGCCTGCAAAGTGTGCGACTCCAAATAACAGACTCGCGACTACAACGCCGATATAGGCACCATACTTATTCGTTAACTTTTGTTGGATAAAACCACGGAACAGGGCTTCTTCAGCGACACAGGTGAAGAATAGATTGTTAAAGGCGAACAACCACCACCAGTTGGGGATAGAGAACTCGGGTTTGATTGCTCCTAGCAGTGACGCAATAGGCAGTAAAGCGAACAGTGGGATTGATATCAACAGCATGGTTCGATAATTGATCTTGCGGTTTTCACCTAGCAACGCAGGGAAGGCCAAAAGAAGGGCGAAGAAGGCCAGTGGTTTGTCTAGGTTCAAATACATGCTGAAATCGGCACTCAGAAGACCAGCTTGCACATTTTGAAGTACCTGCGGATTGCTAAAGCCAGGCACCAAATGTAGAAAGAGTGCGAGGCTCCCAATGATGACTACGGTTGAGAGTATTTCTGGTGGTAGCGAGGACTTGTTTTTGAGGTAGTAAGTAGCTGCTAGAAAGGTAACTACGAGTATCAAGCCTAGAGGTGATAATACACCAGCTATCAAGCCACCGAGGAGAGTTGCTGCAAGCAAACTCAATGAGGCTTTCGGCGCTTTAAGAAACGCGGCAAGAATGGAAGCGCTGAATAGTAGCCAAACCCATATAGAATGATCGATGTGCATAAGGTGAAATGGATTGCGATTGAAAAGCATATGATGAACTGAATCCTCAGTCAGAACAAGCTCGCCGAATCTCATCAGAGCACTGAATTAAAAAGAAAAAGTCGACATATTGTCGACTTTTTTATCAGTAAAATCTCTTGAAGATATGTTGTTATATCGACATTTCACCGCGCAGTACTTGCTGCATTTGGACTTTGACCTGTTCGTAAGTCAGATTTTGACTCAAGAGGTAATGCAGTTTGGCAAGTGCAGCTTCTGGGGTCATGTCGTAACCACTAATTACACCAGCTTCAGCCAGTGCACAGCCAGTCGCATAACCGCCCATGTTGACTTTACCCGCTAAACATTGAGTTAGGTTGACCACGATAACACCACGCTCTGAAGCATCCTTAAGGTGAGCGAGTAGCTCTGGGTTTTGCGGCGCATTACCCACACCAAAGGTCAGTAGGATCATCGCATTGACTGGCTGAAGTAGCGTATTGCGTATCACTTCGTGTGAGATGCCCGGGTACATGGTGATCACGCCAATTGGCTGAGGTGTTATGTCATGAACCTTAAATTCGCCTTCTGGCTTTTCACCCACCACAATATCGTTGCTGATCTGGATGTTGATCCCCGCTTCTAACAACGGTGGTAAGTTCGGGGAAGTAAAGGCATTGAAACCATCTGCGTGTGATTTCGTACTGCGGTTACCACGCATCAATTTGTTGTTGAAGAACAGAGTGACTTCATTGATTGGGTAGTTGGCCGCAATGTGCAGAGCGTTAAGCAGGTTGGCCTGGCCATCCGAACGTAGCTCCGCAAGTGGGATTTGTGAGCCAGTTACAATCACAGGTTTGCCGAGGTTTTCCAGCATGAAAGACAGTGCCGAGGCAGTATACGCCATCGTGTCTGTGCCATGCAGAATAACGAAACCATCGTATTTGTCGTAATTCTCTCGAATATCATCTGCGATTTGCTGCCAGTCCTTTGGCGTCATGTCGGATGAATCGATCAGAGGGTCGTACTCGTGAATAGTGAATTCTGGCATTTCTGGGCGCTGGAACTCTGGCATGCTAGCCAGTTGTTTTTCCATGAATCCAGCCACTGGAACGTAACCATGGTCATCTGACTTTTTCATGCCGATGGTTCCGCCAGTGTAAGCGATATAAATGTGTTTTCTTGCCATTGCTTAGAAACCAGTTAATTGTAGGGGGAACAGAGCGTGGGATTATATATCAATCAGTAGCAATAAAAAGGGGCATCCCGCACAGGAATACCCCAGATAGACTTAATCCAGTTTGTGAATCAGTCGCTCAATCGTTACTGAACCTGACAGTTTAAACAGAACGCATATTGGCCTTTTGGATCATTGAAACTGTCCAGCAGGTTAGCATCCTGAACAACTTGTGCAGCCACAGGCTGTAGGGCGGTAGGCAGCAATGCGCTGGCATCGACACCAAGATTGACTTTGACTTGATTCATGAAGTCTTGGATGAACTGTTCAGCAGGCGATAGCGGCTCCTCTACCCAGTACAGGTTGTAATCTTCGACTTTTGCCAGCTCAGCAGCCATCTTCACAGCGTCGTCAAAGTCACCCATTTTATCAACCAGACCCAACTTCGCTGCATCTTGGCCCGTCCATACGCGGCCTTGAGCAATGTTATCCATGTCTTTCAATGGGATTTCACGGCTTTCACTGACTAGGCCGATAAAGCGATGATAGCCGTGTTCAATCCCCATTTGGAACGCATCTGCAGCACCGTCGGATAAGCCAGTGGTAACGCCCACGCCCGAGAACGGGGAAGTTCCGACGCCATCAGTGTAGACGCCGAGTTTGTTTAAGCCTTTTTCAAACGTTGTGATCACACTGAAAATACCGATTGAACCAGTTAACGTTGTTGGCTGAGCAACAATTCGATCTGCGCCCATCGAGATCCAGTAACCGCCGGATGCTGCTAAGCTCGACATAGACGCAACCACAGGTTTGCCAGCTTCTTTCAGTGCTTCGATTTCATTACGAATCACTTCAGAAGCGAATGCGCTACCACCTGGGCTATCTACACGTAAAACAACGGCCTTGATTTTGTCATCATTGCGCGCTTGACGTAAAAGTGCAGCGACGGTATCACCACCGGTTGTGCCTCTCGGTTGAGAACCATCCATAATGGCGCCGCTAGCGACAACAATCGCAATGTCATCTTGTGACAAATCGAATTTCGGCTTCATTGTGGCTTGATATTCGTAGTAATCAACGTAGTTGTAGCTGTCCTCTCCGTTGCTACCAAACACTTCGGTCAAATCGGCACGTACTTGTTGTCGGGTCGCCAGCTCATCTACTAAGCCCAGCTCCAAAGATAAAGCAGCCAAGTCGCCGTCTTGCTCTTTTAATAAACCTAAAAACTCTTCCATGGTTGGATTGAGCGTTTTGGCGGATACCTGACGATTAGTGGCAACGTCATCCACATAGGCTCCCCATAGCTGACCTAACCAGCGTGACGCGGATTCTTTCGCCGCGTCTGACATGTTGTCACGCACAAACGGTTCAATGGCTGATTTATAGGTGCCTACGCGGAAAACGTGGGTATTAACATCAAGCTTTTCTAACAGCGTTTTGTAGTACATCGAGTAAGCGCTATAGCCTTTGATTAACACGGCACCATCTGGAGCTAGGTAAATCTTGTCGGCGTAACTTGCTAGGTAGTACTGGCTTTGGTTATAGAACTCTCCCGCGGCGTAAATAGGCTTGCCTGAAGCCTTGAACTCATTCAGAGCTTTAGCAATGTAGCGCAGTTTGGTTAAGTTGGTTTCTGGCATATCGCGTAGAGCCAGCACAATACCGGTGATTTTAGGATCGTCTTTGGCGTGGCGTATTGACTCAACGATATCAAATAAGACGTTTTCCCTTGGTATATCCTGACCAAATAGCGAACCAGTAAAAGAATCCATTGGGTTGACGTAGCGAGACTGTTCAACAATTGGGCCAGAGATGTTGAGAATCAGAGCCGATTCTTTTGTCTCATTTGGTGCAACAGATCCAACTCCTGAGTAGATGAAGTAAAGAATCCCGATACTGATAAGAAAGAAGAGATTAACCAGGGCAAGACGAATAAAAGTAATGAGTTTCCAAATGCCCTTAAAAAACAGGCCAATAAACTTAAATATTTTTTTCATTGTGGCTCCGCTGTGCTTTAGCACAGGTATAGGTATCAGTGAACTAAGACCTTATAAATACAGATATGTTACATCCTACTTAAACTAGTATATCTGAACAACAGCAAGATTGATCGGTGTTACAAAAATGTAAACGCTTGTTTGATTTTTATTACAACTCGCCGTATTGTGGTCAGACCAGAACAAAATAACAAAGTGATGTCTGCCATGTACCCAAACTTGTTAAAGCCGTTGGATCTAGGATTTACTCAGATTAGAAACCGAGTCTTGATGGGCTCAATGCACACTGGTCTGGAGGAACACAAAGAAGGTCTCGGAAAACTGGCTGCTTTTTACGCTGAACGCGCGAAAGGTGGTGTTGGTTTGATTGTTACCGGTGGTTTTTCGCCTAACCTACGTGGTCGTTTACACCCATTTAGCGCGGAATTCAGTAAACCCAAGCATGCCAAAGCGCACAAAGTCGTAACGGAAGCCGTTCACGAACATGGCGGGAAAATCGCTTTACAGCTTCTTCATGCAGGGCGTTACGCCATGCACCCATTTTCGCAAAGTTCTTCTGCCATAAAGGCACCAATTGCTCGCTTCTCTCCAAGTGAGATGAGTACTCGTCAGATCCACAAAACCATTGATGCATTTGCTAACAGCGCCAAGCTGGCACAATCAGCAGGCTACGATGGGGTCGAGGTGATGGGGTCAGAAGGTTATTTGATCAACCAGTTCATCTGTAAACGAACCAACATGCGTTATGACGAGTGGGGCGGTTGCTACGAAAACCGCATGCGTATGCCATTAGAGGTTGTGCGTGCAATTCGTAAGGAAGTGGGTGAAGAGTTTATCATCATCTTCCGCCTTTCTATGCTGGACTTGGTTGAGGAAGGCAGCACGTTTGACGAAGTTATTACTCTGGCAAAAGAGCTTGAGAAAGCTGGGGTGACCATTATTAATACCGGTATCGGCTGGCATGAAGCAAGAGTCCCGACTATCGCAACTCAAGTACCTCGAGGGGCCTTTACTTGGGTGACGGAAAAAGTGCGCCCACATGTCAATGTGCCGATTGTCACCTGTAACCGTATCAATACGCCAGAAGAAGCTGAGCGTATTTTATCGGGTGGTCACGCTGACATGGTGTCCATGGCGAGACCTTTCCTTGCCGATCCGCATTTTGTCATTAAGGCTGAAAATAAACAGTCGCATTTGATTAATACTTGTATCGGTTGTAACCAAGCGTGTCTGGATAATGTCTTTAAAGGCAAACGGGCGAGCTGTCTGGTCAACCCGCTTGCCTGTCGTGAAGATGAACTGAAAATTACACCTACCGATAAGCCGAAGAATATCGCTGTGGTTGGAGCTGGTCCAGCTGGCCTTTCATGTGCGACGACTCTGGCGAAACGAGGCCACCATGTTGATCTGTTTGAGCGCAATGACCGAATCGGTGGGCAGTTCCGCTTAGCCATGCAGATTCCGGGTAAAGAGGAATTCCGCGAGACCATTCGCTATTTTGCCAATCAGATTGATGAAACAGGCGTGAAGCTACATCTTGAAACGGATGCCAACTTTGACCTATTGGCCGAGTATGATGAAGTAGTCATGGCATCGGGCGTGGAGCCGCGTAAAGTCAAGATTGACGGGATCGACAACCCAGATAAAGTGATTGATTATCAGACGCTAATTAAAGAGAAAACTTACGTTGGTGAGAAAGTCGCGATTGTCGGTGCGGGTGGTATAGGTGTGGATGTTGCGACCATGCTGACAGAGCCCTCCGGCCACAACTTAGACGACTGGCTGCACGAGTGGGGAATTGATAAAGAGATCGCACATCCGGGCGGTTTGTATCCTTATCCGGAATCCCTAAGCGAAAAAGACGTTTGGGTTCTGCAGCGCCGCAAGGGCAAAGTGGGTAAAGGACCGGGTAAAACTACAGGCTGGATTCATAAACGTACGCTTGAGAAGCGTGGCGTGAATCTGGTGGGTGGTGTTAGCTACAACAAGATTGATGATACTGGTCTGCACATCAGCCATGATGGCAAATCTGAGTTACTTGAAGTGGATAAAGTAATCATCTGTGCGGGTCAGGAGTCGGTGAGACCTTTTGAGGACCAGTGGCAGCAGTTTGGTGACAAGCTTCATATCATAGGCGGCGCCGATCATGCCGGTGAGTTGGATGCTGTTCGTGCTATCAGACAAGGTGTTGAACTGGCTGCGAAGCTTTAAGTAGGTTCGAATAAAGTCCTGAAATTAAAAAGACCTCCAATGGGAGGTCTTTTTGCATTTAGATACAAGATTAAAGAATCACAGTCTTGTTGCCATAGACAAATACGTGGTCGTTTATCACCTTATTGAGTGCTTTGCTGAGTACATTCTTCTCAACATCTCGTCCTGCTTGTGCCATATCTTTCGCGCTAAAGTTATGATCGACCGGAATCACGTCTTGCTTGATGATTGGCCCTTCGTCGAGGTCATTAGTGACGAAGTGCGCTGTTGCACCAATGATCTTAACGCCTCGCTCGTAAGCTTGCTGGTAAGGCTTCGCGCCAATGAAAGCGGGCAGGAAGCTATGGTGGATATTAATGATCTTATGGTGATACTTTTCGACGAATGATGGTGTTAGTACGCGCATGTATTTAGCCAGAACTAGATAGTCCGCATTGTACTGATCGATGACTTCAAGCATCTTCTGTTCATGTTCTTCACGGTTTAGCCCTTCGTGAGACACATGATGATATGGAATATCAAACTTTTCAGTCAGGCTCTGTAGTGTATCGTAGTTGCCCACCACTGCCGCAATATCGACATCCAGACTGCCGTCGTAGTTTTTCATTAGGATATCACCAATACAGTGCGCTTCTTTGGTGACGAGAATGACAATGCGTTTACGGTTTGGGCCAATCAACTTTCGTTTAGCGCCTTGAGGCAGAGCCTGGTCGAGATCGGCAAGGAAGGTTTGGTCATTGAAGTAACCTTCCAGCTCAGTACGCATGAAGAAATGGCCGCTAGTATTATCGACAAATTCATTGTTGTGGATTATGTTGAGTTGGTGCTTGTAACAGATATTGGTGATCTTAGAAATCAAGCCAGGTGCATCTGTACAATGAGTGAGCAGTGTTTTCTTTTCCATTGGGTTAAAACTTCCGTGAATTATTTTTTTCGTATTCTGAAATTTTTGCCGGGCGTTGAACGGTGAAGCGCCCCACAATATGGAAGCTACAATTAAACTAATATCAAGATGGTTTCAACAATTAATCCGAGTTAACCGATTAGCTTGGCGAATTTGTTTAAAAATTGTCAGATTTTAGCCCGACAGGTGGTACGTATGGATAAAGATCTACTAGCACGTAAGTTGTATTCCGAAAGAGTCAGTGCGCTACTAGGTGACCACGAAATCAATGAAGAGCTTCTCAATGAAATGTGGGAAAATAAAGCGTCGCCCAGTGAAGCGGCTCGAGCCATGATGGATAGCCAGAATGAGTTTGCTGGTCCCGCTTGGCTATCGCGTTATCTCAACCGTCGTTAACACAATTTACTCATCAATAAAGTGACCTATCGGCGCGGATCAGATTTGCATTCGCGCCAGGTCTTTAAACCTGCCATAATCCCTCGTTCCTAATCTTGTTCAACTCAAATTACAGCCTTTGATGATCTCTAAAACGTTCTCAGCAGATGGTGCTCTAGGTAAAGCGATTCCTGGGTTCCAACCACGACAGGCTCAGCTAGATATGGCTGAATCTGTGGTTAAAGCGATAAAAAGTGACCAGCAAGTGGTCATTGAAGCAGGAACCGGAACGGGGAAAACCTTCGCTTATTTGGTTCCAGCTTTGCTGAGTGGCAAAAAAACCATCATCAGCACGGGCTCGAAAAACCTGCAGGAACAGTTGTTCCATCGTGATTTACCTTTAATGACCGATGCCTTGGGCTTTTACGGGCAAGTGGCGTTACTTAAAGGTCGAGCAAACTATTTGTGTTTAGATCGCCTTAGCCGCCAAATGGTAGAGAGTCATGGACATCATGCGGATCCAACACTGCTTAGCCAGTTGGTTAAAGTGCGCTCATGGGCGAGCGAGACCAAAAGTGGGGATTTGGGCGACTGTGACGAAATTGCTGAAGACAGCCCAGTGATCCCAACGATCACTTCAACCAACGACAATTGCTTAGGTAAAGAGTGCCCAAGTTATCAAGATTGCTTTGTTCTTAAGGCTCGCAAAAAAGCCATGGATGCGGATGTAGTGGTCGTCAATCATCACCTGTTTTTGGCAGATTTAGCGATAAAAGAAACGGGGTTTGGGGAACTGATACCAGAAGCGGAAGTGTTTATCTTCGACGAAGCTCACCAGCTACCTGATATTGCCAGCCAGTATTTTGGCCAGTCTCTGTCTAGTCGTCAGATTCAGGAGCTATCCAAGGATATTGAAATTGGCTATCGCACCGAAGCGAAAGACATGCGCCAATTGCAGAAGATCAGTGAGAAATTGCTGCAAAGTGCGATGGACTTAAGAATTGCCCTCGGTGAACCAGGTTTTCGCGGTAACTGGCGTGAAGCGATTCAGTCTCCCTCAATTGCCAGAGAATTAGAAAGATTACGTGAGTCGCTGGATTTTTGTCTCGAGGTACTCAAGTTAGCATTGGGGCGTAGCCAACTGTTGGATACGGCGTATGAGCGTGCCAGCACGATTCAAGCAAGGCTTGAACGGATTTGCGAAGTTTCTATCACGGGATACTCCTATTGGTACGATACGACCCCGCGTCATTTTAGTCTTCATATCACCCCGCTTTCGGTATCAGATAAGTTTCAAGAACAGATCGAGCTAAAGCAAGGGGCGTGGATATTTACTTCTGCAACTCTGGGGGTAAAAGGGGATTTCGGCCACTTTACTTCTCGGCTGGGTCTCAAACCTCAGACGGAAATGTCTTTGCCAAGCCCATTTGATTATCAAAGTCAGGCAAGGCTATGTGTTCCGCGTTATCTTCCTGAGCCGAATAGTCCGGGGATGGCGGATAAGCTTGTTCGCATGCTCAGCCCTTTGATTGAACAGAATCAGGGTCGCTGCTTTTTCCTTTGTACCTCTCATAGCATGATGCGAGAGCTTGGTGAAAGGTTCCGTGAGTGCTTGAGTATTCCGGTGCTGCTGCAAGGGGAAACCAGTAAACAAAAAACACTGGCAGAGTTTATGGAGCTGGGTAATGCTTTGCTGGTGGCGACCGGAGCATTTTGGGAAGGGATTGATGTTAGAGGTGACACCTTGAGCTGTGTTATTATCGACAAATTACCTTTCACTGCACCTGATGACCCGTTGCTTAAGGCGCGGATAGAAGATTGCCAGCTTAAAGGCGGGGATCCATTTTCTCAGGTCCAGATACCGGATGCTGTGATTACCCTCAAGCAGGGGGTTGGTCGCTTAATCCGAGATAAGAAGGACAAAGGTGCGCTGATCATTTGTGATAATCGATTGGTGACGCGCGAATATGGCGGCGTATTCCTTGCCAGCTTACCTCCAATTCCCCGAACACGGGATTTAGAGTTAGTGCAGGATTTCCTTAAACAAATTTCAGAAACAACCGAATAATCAGAGAATTCAATGAGCGCAAAAATTCTTGCCTTAGACACGGCAACAGAGAACTGCTCTGTTGCATTGCTAGTTAATGACCAGATCTATGTTCGCAGTGAAGTAGCACCGCGAGACCACACCAAAAAGATTCTTCCTATGGTGGATGAAGTGCTGAAAGAAGCGGGGATCACTCTGGCTGAACTTGACGCGCTCGCGTTTGGTCGTGGACCGGGTAGCTTTACAGGTGTTCGCATTGGCATTGGTATTGCACAGGGTTTAGCGTTTGGTGCTGACCTGCCTATGATTGGTGTTTCAACATTACAAGCAATGGCTCAGGGTAGTTACCGTAAACACGGTGTAAGCCACGTGGCGTGTGCGATTGACGCGCGAATGAGCGAAGTCTACTGGGGTCGTTTTTCGCGTCAAGAAGATGGCACTTGGATGGCTACTGATGCCGAATGTGTTATTCCTCCTGCGGTTTTGGCTGAAAATAGCCAAAGTGACGAACAACGCTGGTTGACTGCAGGAACGGGTTGGGAAGCGTATCAGGAAGCGCTAGCTGAGCTGAAATTTGAAGTCGCGGCGGGAGAGGTTCTTTTCCCAGATGCAGAAGATATCGTCGCACTTGCGAAATTCGAATTGGAAAAGGGCAACACTGTGACGGTAGAAGATGCTAGCCCTGTGTATCTGCGTGATACCGTAGCGTGGAAGAAATTGCCAGGCAGAGAATAAGGTGTAATTAGACGGATAGTATGGTTTCGATTAATGGATTGCCTCCTTCGGTTCCGGGACCGAACAAGGCCAATAAAGCCGGAAAAAAGAATGAGGTAAAAAAATCTCAGGAGAAGTCGTCCGTTGGCCAGCCATCCAAAGTCGCCAACGCGGTGGCGCATTCTATCCGTCACATCAACGAGTCAGACATTCATAAAGCTCAAGTGCAATACGACTTGCCTGAAGGGCAGGGCCGCAAAGCGATGGAAGAGTATATGAATGTCATGAACCAGTCTAAGCGTGATGAACTATCGCAGCTGTTAGGTGTCGATATTTATATATAACTCTTTTTGGTAAGTCCTTATGATGCCACGTGTTTTTAAACTTGTTTCTATGGCTAGTGTGCTTGTTGCACTTACCGCGTGCAGTACGCTTCCAGAAAATCTCGCGTCAGATAACCCAGATCTACAAACGGATTACTCCGGCTGGCAAGCTTCTGTATCACAAGAGCAGGAGCTTCGCTTGGGCGGTGTGATTGCCAGTGTGACTAACCTGACAGACAAGACGCGAGTGGAAGTCGTTAATTTGCCCATCAGTTCCAATGGTAAGCCTGATATTGACCAAGAACCTCAAGGCCGATTCGTAGGCTACATCGACGGTTTCGCTGACCCAGTAACGCTGTCTGAAGGGCGATTGATTACCTTGCTCGGTGATAGCAGTGGCACTGAAGCCGCCAAAGTGGGTGAATATAGCTATGATTTTCCTGTCATGAAGATCAAAAGTTATCATCTGTGGCGAATTGAAGAGCGCGTGATTGTACACGATGACTTTGGGCCCTCAATGTACCCTTGCCGCAGTTTGTATTGTCGTGACCTCACCCGAGGTACCAGACAGGGCAAAGTGATCCAAGAAGTCAAATGACCCGAAGAGACACTCGTTACCCCTTAGCCGATGGTCACCTAGCCGCAATCGAATACGGTTATAGCCAGACAGCAGACTGCTCTATCGTTTTCCTTCATGGCTGGTTGGACAATGCCGCCAGCTTTGAATCCTTGATGCAAGAGCTGCATCAATCCGCCCCTTCACTGCACTTATGCGCTATTGACCTGCCCGGTCATGGTCATTCCAGTCACAAGCCAGGCAGTAATTTCTACCCATTTCATGACTATATTGACGATGTTTATCAGTTTTTGGCTAACTTATCGCCAAACAGACTGGTGTTGGTTGGTCATTCTCTTGGTGCTTTGATTGCAAGTTGCTATAGTGCCGCCTTTCCTGAACAGATCAGTGGATTGGTTCAGATAGAAGGGCACGGGCCTTTGGCGGAAGAAGAGAGCGAAACGGTTTCTCGTTTAAGAGAAGGCGTTTTGAGTCGCCAGAGAGTTCGTAGCAAACCAACCAGAGCATTTGAGTCTAATGCCACCGCTGTTGATGTCAGGGCTAAGGTTAATCAAATTGCTTCTGACCTTATCAGACCCATCGTCCAGCGAGGATTGCTAAAGACTAATGATGGTTGGATATGGCGTCACGATGAGAAATTACAAAGCCAGTCTTTGTATCGCATGTCATTTGAGCATGCACAATCAATCAGCCGACAGATCACCTGTCCGCAGATTGTTGTGCTAGGCGAACAAGGTTTCCCCCACTTGCAGAAAACACAGGATGACACTCCTAATCCGGCCGAAATTTTTACGGTTGAGGGTGGACATCACTGCCATCTACAAGTCCCTTCTAGAGTATCTAACCTAATTTTTGGCTTAGTTAACAAAATTTAAACAAGTGTTTGAGTCTTTCGTGCTCAACCCCTTTGCCTGTGTTGTAATAGTCGTCAGTAAAAACACGGCGTTTCGTCGACAACAGTCAGCTTAATTCGAGGAGTATTACCGTGGATAAACCTTGGTTATCACGCTATCCAAGTGATGTGCCTGAGCATATCAACCCAGATCAGTATCCGTCATTGGTGGAAATGTTTGAGCAGTCAGTACAAAAATATGCTGATCAGCCTGCCTTTATGAACATGGGCTCGGTAATGACATTTCGTAAGCTTGAAGAGCGTAGCCGCGCTTTCGCTGCTTACCTACAGAACGAACTTAAGCTGGAAAAAGGCGACCGCGTTGCTTTGATGATGCCAAACCTTCTGCAATACCCAGTGGCATTGTTTGGCGTCCTGCGTGCAGGTCTGATCGCTGTTAATGTGAACCCTCTATACACGCCACGTGAACTTGAACACCAGCTGAATGACTCTGGTGCGAAAGCGATTGTAATCGTATCTAACTTTGCCAACACATTAGAGCAAATCGTAGACAATACTCCTGTTAAGCATGTTGTACTGACCAGCTTAGGTCAGATGCTTCCACGCGCAAAAGGCACATTGGTCGACTTTGTGGTTAAGTACGTGAAAGGCATGGTGCCTAAGTATGACCTACCAGGGGCAATTTCAATGCGTAAGGCACTGCATAAAGGTCGACGCTTGCAATACGTTAAGCCTTTTATGTCCGGGGATGATATTGCTTTCCTTCAGTACACCGGTGGTACGACAGGGGTTGCGAAAGGGGCCATTCTGACTCATAGCAATATGATTGCAAACATTTTGCAGGCCAAGGGAATGTACGGGCCAGTATTAGAAGAAGGCCGAGAAGTGGTTGTGACCGCGCTGCCTCTTTACCACGTATTTGCTTTGACAGTGAACTGCCTACTGTTCCTAGAACTGGGGGGACGTAACCTGTTGATCACTAACCCGAGAGATATTCCAGGTTTTGTCAAAGAGCTACAAAAGTGTCCGTTCACTGCAATTACTGGTGTGAACACGCTGTTCAATGCTTTGGTCAATAATGAAGATTTCCACGAGCTGGACTTTAGCAATCTAAAGTTAGCGGTAGGTGGCGGTATGGCCGTTCAACGTGCGGTTGCTGAGCAGTGGAAGAAGACAACTGGTGTACACCTATTAGAAGGTTATGGTCTTACCGAATGTTCACCTTTGGTGACGGTGAACCCATATGACCTCACAGAATACACAGGCGCAATTGGTTTGCCTGTCCCTTCTACAGAAGTGCGTATTATTGATGATGAAGGGAATCCTGTACCGAATACTGAAGTTGGTGAACTGCAGGTTCGTGGCCCTCAAGTGATGCAAGGTTATTGGCAAAGACCAGAAGCCAGCAAAGAAGTCATTAATAGTGAAGGATGGCTGTCGACGGGCGATATCGTTAAGTTTGATGAGCAAGGTTTGATTCACATTGTGGATCGCAAAAAAGACATGATTCTGGTGTCCGGCTTTAACGTGTACCCAAATGAGATTGAAGATGTGGTAGCACTGCACGGTAAAGTACTGGAAGTCGCAGCGATTGGTCAGCCGCATGAAGTGTCGGGTGAGCTCGTAAAAATTTACGTTGTCAAGCGAGACCCAAGCCTGACGAAAGACGAGCTCATTGCTCACTGTCGTCAGCACTTGACGGGCTATAAAGTGCCTAAGCTAGTTGAATTCAAAGATGAATTACCGAAAACCAATGTCGGTAAGATACTACGCCGTGTTTTGCGTGAAGAGAATGATGCAAACTTGGCAAAGGCTAGCTAAAGTTAAAAATAAGCAGAGCCAAGTGTTTAGTGTTAAAATGCCGACTAATACCAGTCGGCATTTTTATTTGCAGACCCCATCAGTCACAGTGAGAGCTTTGTGAATTATCAAATCATTACCCGCCCAGACCAGCTAGAAAAAGTGTGTGAACAAGCTAGAAATGCAGATGTCGTCATGCTTGATACCGAGTTTGTCCGAACACGAACCTACTACCCTCAGCTTGGCCTTATTCAGTTATTTGATGGTGAAACACTTTCTCTGATTGACCCAACAGTCATTGATGATATGACGGCGTTTGTTCACCTTCTAAAGGACACATCAGTGTTAAAGGTTTTACACGCGTGTGGTGAAGACTTAGAAGTGTTTAACAACAGCTTTGGTTGTCTGCCTTACCCGATGGTGGATACCCAACTGATGGCGGCATTCTTGGGCCACGGATTGTCAACGGGCTTTGCTTCTTTGGTTGAGTCTTATCTTGGCGTAGAACTGGATAAAAGTGAATCTCGTACAGACTGGCTTGCCAGACCGCTAACGGATAAACAGCTCGACTACGCGGCCGCAGATGTCCACTATCTATTGCCATTGTATGAAAAGCTGCTTGAAGAAATTACTCAGGCTGGCTGGTGGGAAGCGGCTCAGCAGGAAAGTGATTTACTGGCTACCAAGCGAATCAAGTCACTTGATCCTGAAAAAGCCTACTTGGATGTTAAGGGCGCTTGGCAACTGAAACCGAGTGAGTTAGCTTTATTAAAGCCGCTTGCCACTTGGCGCTTCAAAGAGGCGATTCGCCGTGACCTAGCACTGAATTTCGTCTTTAAAGAACATGATCTACTTACGATCGCTCGTTTAGGCTTACAGAACAAACAAAGAATGGAGCAGGAAGGATTAGATATTCGTTCTGTGCAACGCCACAGCGCACGTATCATCTCGATTGTTAAATCAGCCAAAATGACGCCTGTAGATGAGTATCCGGCTAAAATTGAGCGTTTGATGGATATGCCAGGCTACAAGCAGAAGTTTAAAACCCTTAAGGATGAAGTGAAAAAAGCCTCTCAGGCTTCTGGGTTGGCAACGGAGTTTTTGGCGTCCAAGAAACAATTGAATCAGTTGATTAGCTGGGTATGGAAAAAAGATCGTGATCCATCAATATTACCGGATGTGATGCAAAGCTGGCGTTTGGAACTGATGGGTGAAAAACTCAATAAGTTGTTGTAAGTATTAGCGATAAATAAAAAGGGCTTCCAAATGGAAGCCCTTTTTTCGTCTGCTTAACCCGCTAGTACGTCGGTTGCGACTTTGTAGCTTGGGTCTTCTTTGACGTTAATCTCTACCAAGCTGCCTGCTTTGTCGAGAAGCTTACGACAATCTGGGCTTAGGTGGCGTAGATGAAGTGTCTTACCCTGAGCAGAATAACGCTCGGCTAGTGTTTCTATAGCTTCGATAGCTGAGTGGTCGGTTACACGTGAATCAGCGAAATCGACGATAACATCACTTGGATCTTCATGTGCATCGAAAATCTCAAGGAAGTTTGCGACTGAACCGAAGAATACCGGGCCGTGAATTTTGTACTCTTTAGAACCTTCTGCATTGATACTTGTATCGGCATAGATGTGTTTAGCGTGTTGCCAAGCAAACATCAGAGCAGAGGCAATAACACCAACAAAGACGGCAATAGCAAGGTCGGTCATTACTGTTACGACCGTTACTAGTACGATTACGAAGAAGTCTTGCTTTGGTACGCGACGAGCCAGTTTGAATGTTGCCCACTCGAAAGTACCGATAACCACCATGAACATTACACCAACTAGTGCGGCTAGTGGGATCATTTCGATAAGTGAAGAAGCGAACAGGATAAATATCAGTAGTGCTGAGGCAGCTACAATGCCCGACAAACGACCACGGCCCCCTGAGTTAACGTTGATCATCGACTGACCAATCATCGCACAACCACCCATAGCGCCAAACACTGAACATGTCATGTTTGCCATGCCCTGACCGATACATTCACGGTTTGACTGACCGCGAGTGTTTGTCATTTCATCCAGAACAGTCAGTGTTAGCAGAGACTCAATCAGACCAATCGCCGCAAGAATGATAGCGTACGGAAGAATGATTTGTAGTGTTTCCAGTGTTAGCGGTACTGCTGGGACAGAGAATGTTGGTAGTGAGCCAGCCAGCGTTGCTGCATCATCACCAGACATTGTACGTAGGAAATCGACAACTGTACGTGTTTCCAGGTCTAAGCCTACTACCAAAGCTGTCACTGTGACGATCGCTACCAAGGAAGATGGTACGGCGGTAGTGAATTTTGGTAGGAAGTGAATAATAGCCATGGTTAGCGCTACTAAACCCAGCATCAGCATCATTTGATCTTGAGGTAACCAAGTTAGCATGCCGTTAATGTCTGGTGCTTTGAACTGACCAAGCTGAGCTAGGAAAATTACAATCGCTAGACCGTTAACGAAACCAATCATAACTGGATGCGGCACGATGCGGATGAACTTACCTAACTTAAATAGACCAGCAGCTACCTGAAGGATACCGGCAAGTAAGATGGCAGCAAAAAGATACTGGACACCGTGTGATGCGACTAGCGACACCATCACTACTGCCATTGCACCTGTTGCACCAGAGATCATACCTGGGCGGCCACCAAAAATGGAAGTAATTAGGCCGACAATAAATGCTGCATACAGGCCAACCATAGGGTCGACACCAGCCACGAAGGCAAAGGCAACGGCTTCAGGAACCAATGCAAGTGCAACGGTCAGGCCTGATAACACGTCATTTTTTACAGAGTGTTTCGAAAATTGAGGGAATTCAAACATGCTTGCTCAGTTATGCTAAATGTTTACGGTTATTCTGAATACCAGAGAACGACAGATTTAAGTATAGGTTCTGGCTTAGTTTTCATGTGAGCAAAATGCGATGTAAAAGAGCACTGAAAACCAAGCGAATGATTCAGATCGAGTCGGCGAATGCTACCTAAAAGTGTGATTAAGTTCAACAAAGAAGCAGATATTGGCTAATATTTGTGACAAATAGTGAGAACAGTCATGCTCGTTACCATATTCACATAAAAAAACAGCTCCATCATGGAGCTGTTTTTATTCTTCATCAAACCGGATTAAAAGCTTTGAGGCTTTGCCATTGCAGCGCTGGCTTTATTGCTAGCAACCTGGCTGCCTGCACCTTTAGATAGGTAGCGCTCTTCTCGGAAAGGTGCAGCAATCACAGTAATTTCTTTCATTTCTGTGGTTCCTGGTGCTTTCGCCATAGGAGCAGAAGCGTGACCCTTAAATGCTGTCGGTACGATAATCTCAGAGCTTGTATTAACAGGAGCAAGTGCTGCTTCCGCTTCTACAATAGCAGCCGTGTCTGCAACTGGTTCTGGAGCAACTTGTGGCTCAACCGATTTAGGTGCAGGTGTCTCCACAGGTGTGGTTTCAACCGTAGCAGCTTGCTCATCAACTTTCGGCTCTTCAATCACTGGCTCTTGGCGACGTACGATAACTTTGCCCATTGCCATTTCAGGGCAAGCAAACCCACCAAGTGCTTGAGTAGCCACGTCTGGTGTTGCAGCCTGTTCAGCTTTTGCTTTGTGCTTCGGTTCTGGTTTAGAGATACCGTAGCTTGGCATGACTTTACCCATTGCCATCTCCGGTGAAGCAACACCACCTTTGCGTAAGCGGAACGGGTTAGGGCGACGATCGCGACCACGACGACGACGTTGACCGCTGGCACGTAGATGACGTGGAGAACGGCGATTACGACGTTGTTTAGGTTGTTCTGCATCTTCGGCTGCGATTTCTTCAGTCGATTGCTCGATGGCTTCTGCTACAGCTTCAGCTTTAACCTGTTTTACTTCTTCAACCGCTTCAGCTTTCGCTTTCTGGTCTTTAACTCGAACCTGCTTGTTCAGTTTACGACGTTGACGGCGCTCTTTTACCTTGGTCGTTTTTTCTTCTGCACGATTCGGTTTGTCGTCTTTTTGCGCTTCAGCCGCAAGTTTCAAACCTTCCTCTGCAACTTTGCTCGCTTTCGCGTCGTCTCGCTGCTTGTTACGGCGATCCTGCTTAGGCTTGCGATTTTGTTGCTTACGTTCGTTCGATGCTGCTTTATTTTCATTGGCAGCTTCATCACGTTCGCGTTGAGGTTTATTGCGTTTGTTATCGCGTTTATCTTCACGATTCTCGTTACGATTGTCACGAGAATTGCGACGACGTTGGTCGTTGCGATTACGGCGGTTGCGGTTGTTACGCTGACCGTCTTTCTTCGCTGCTTTTTCTTGTTTCTCTTCAACCTGTTCTTTTTCAGGTTCAGAGCTGAATAGACTACCCAACGCTTTGAAGAATCGAGAGACTAGACCCGGTTTCTCTTCACGAGGTTCTGATTTTTTCTCTGGTGCTTTCTTTGTTGGCGGTTTTGGTGCTGGCGCAGACTGAGCCGGTGCGGCAAAACCTTTTAGTGCTGGCTCTTCAAGCTTCTTAGGTTTAACTTCAGGCTCTACAACCTCACGGCCTTCGGCTTCTTTCATAGACTCGAGCTTTTTAGGCAGCAAGTAAGACAGCAAATCAAACTCTTCACCTTCACGAACTCGAATTACTTCGAAATGCGGTGTTTCCATATCTGAGTTAGGAACTACCGTGATCTTAACTTCCTGAATGCGTTCAATGTGGTTGATTGAACGACGCTTTTCGTTCAGAAGGTAAGACGCAATCGGAACAGGAACAACAGCCAGAACTTGAGCTGTGTTGTCCTTTAATGCTTCTTCTTCGATCAAACGAAGAACAGAAAGAGCAAGAGATTCATTATCACGAACCACACCTGTACCGCTACAGCGAGGACAGATATGATGGCTTGCTTCTGCTAGAGATGGGCTCAAGCGTTGGCGAGACATTTCTAGTAGGCCAAAGCGTGAAATACGACCAATCTGGACTCGAGCGCGATCAAGACGAACTGCGTCTCGCAGACGGTTCTCAACTTCACGTTGGTGACGCACTGGCGTCATATCAATGAAGTCAATAACGACCAAGCCGCCTAGATCACGTAGGCGAAGTTGACGTGCAATTTCATCGGCCGCTTCAAGGTTGGTATTTAGTGCAGTTTCTTCGATATCGCCGCCTTTCGTTGCGCGAGCGGAGTTGATATCGATTGACGTTAGTGCTTCGGTTGGGTCAATAACGATTGAACCACCTGATGGCAAGCGCACTTCTCGCTGGAAAGCAGATTCAATCTGGCTTTCGATCTGGTAGTGGCTAAATAGTGGAACTTCACCGTCATACTTTTTGACTCGATTGACGAAGTCTGGACGAACTAGTTGGATATGTTCTAGCGCACGTTCGTAGATGGTGTTGCTATCGATAAGAATTTCACCAATATCACGACGCAAATAGTCGCGAATAGCTCGGACGATAACGTTACTTTCTTGGTGAATAAGCAGTGGAGCTGGGTTGGCATCAGAAGCTTGTTTGATGGCGCCCCAGTGATTAAGTAAGACGTTAAGATCCCACTCTAATTCTTCAGCGCTTTTACCTACACCCGCTGTACGTACGATAAGGCCCATACCTTTTGGTAGGTCTAACGTGTCCAGTGCAGCTTTCAGTTGAGTACGCTCATCTCCCTCGATACGACGAGAAATACCGCCAGCACGAGGGTTATTAGGCATCAGAACAAGGTAACTACCTGCAAGAGAAATGAATGTGGTTAGTGCAGCACCTTTGCTGCCACGTTCTTCTTTCTCAACCTGTACAATTACTTCCTGACCTTCAGTCAGCACTTCTTTAATGCTTGGACGACCTTGGTAAGTGTAACCTTCAGGGAAATATTCGCGGGCAATTTCTTTTAGAGGGAGGAATCCGTGTCGTTCGGCACCGTAGTCAACGAAGGCTGCTTCCAGGCTTGGTTCGATGCGAGTGATACGTCCTTTGTAGATATTTGCTTTTTTGGATTCGTGGCCTGGGCTTTCGATATCTAAATCATATAAGCGCTGACCATCAACCAAAGCAACACGCAACTCTTCTTTTTGAGTTGCGTTGATTAACATTCTTTTCATTGATAAATCTCGTTGTCATTCTATGTTTTCTTGCTGCCTTGATGTGTCTTTCACGGTGCCGGATCCCATGGCTTAAATTTGTGCAGCCTCCCGGCTGGAGGGATGCTCTTTGGGCACGTCAGTCTTACAAACAAGTTTGGCTTGTAAGCCGCAATGATGGCGGATAATACTCAACATGAAAGATTTATGAGTAGGGCAACAAGTTGTACTAATCCCGGAAATGTCTTACGCCGTGTGCTGCATTTTGGTAAATTAGCGGGCTACTCAATATCTTGCTCAAAAACGATTGGGTTTGATTAAAATGCAACCTAATCATTCATTGCAGGTGTGAACTATAGCAGTACCCATTAAACTCAGCAATCTGCTTTATTATAAAACGCTAAAAAACCCATTTTTAATTTTTGTAAGATTCTGTATTTAAAGGCTTTGTGTGATAGTTTCTGAGAATTGTAAATATGTTGATGGATTTTTATCCGTAGCTGAACAGAAATTCATTCTTAGAGAGCGATTTACCAGATTGTTGCCTAGAAAACGTGAACTTACGCAAGTTAGAATGGTAGAATATCGGAATGAGCGAAATTAGAACAAAAGTCCAATTTGTCGATATCGACGAAGATATGGCTGGCCAGCGTATCGATAATTTTTTACGCAACCAACTGAAAAGTATTCCTAAAAGCATGGTTTATCGGATCTTGCGTAAGGGAGAAGTACGCGTAAACAAAAAACGAATCAAAGCCGAATATAAATTGAAAGCGGGGGATTTGGTCAGAATTCCTCCCGTAACGATTGAAGAGAAGCAAGACGAAGTTGCGCCGAGTACCAAACTGAATAAAGTCGCTGAGCTAGAACATATGATCATCCATGAAGATGAACATATGCTTATCCTCAATAAACCTTCGGGTACGGCAGTTCACGGAGGAAGTGGGCTTAAATTTGGTGCTATTGAAGCTTTACGGGCACTGAGACCGCAAGCTCGTTTTCTAGAGTTAGTGCATCGTATTGATCGTGATACTTCGGGAATTCTTTTGGTTGCGAAAAAGCGTTCAGCGCTGCGTCACCTTCAAGCTCAGTTTCGTGAGAAAACCGTGCAGAAATACTATTTCGCATTGGTGATGGGGCAGTGGAAGAGTAGTTGCAAGGTCGTAAACGCACCACTATTGAAAAATGAAGTGAACAGTATCGTTCGCGTCAACCCACAGGGTAAGCCTTCTGAGACCCGTTTTAAGATTATTGAAAAGTTTGCTGAGGCTACTTTGATTCAGGCGAGCCCAATAACGGGGCGTACGCATCAAATTCGTGTCCATACTCAGTATACTGGTCATCCAATTGCTTGGGATGACCGTTATGGTGATCGACGTTTTGATGCCTACACAGGAAAAGTTGGGTTAGACCGACTGTTTCTTCATGCCGCTAATATTAAATTTAAACACCCATCCAATGACGAGTGGATGGAAGTGAGTGCGCCAATGGAAGCAAAGTTGGAGAAGGCGCTAGCGAGTTTACGTAAGCTGTAAGAGCAGTGAACTCTCTCACTCGAAGACTAGAGTTGTTTGCTTCGATTAAGAAGGCCAACTCTAGTTATTCCGTTTTTACAAGATTGAGAAACCTTGCGTTTCAAGCATATCAATTAAGTCAATCAGTGGTAGCCCAACCAAAGTATTGGGATCTTTCCCTTCTAACTTTTCAAATAGTGCGATACCCAACCCCTCACTTTTAAAACTGCCAGCGCAGTAATACGGCTCTTCTTTCTCTACATAGCGGCTGATCTGTTGTTGGGTTAGCTGGCGGAAATGAACCGTGAACGTATCCAGTTTGACATCTGTGATATTCGTTTCGGTGTTGTGAAGCGCAAGCCCGGTATAAAACTGGATGGCCTTACCGCTTTGGCGGCTTAATTGTTGGATAGCGTTTTCTCGATTCAGAGGTTTGCCAATGATTTTTCCATCAATCACACAGACTTGGTCGCTGCCGATGATAAGACTAGGCTGATTGGTATGGCATGATTCTGCTTTTTCCTTCGCAAGACGTTTCACTAGATCCTCAGGTCGCTCGTCAGAAAATGGTGTTTCGTCACAGTCAGGTGAGGCGGTTTCAAAAGGGACTGATAGTTTATTGAGCAGTTGTTTTCTAAACGGTGAAGTCGATGCTAAAACAAGTTGGTATTGTGGCATTTTCCAGTACAATCTTTCAGGGAGTTAGCGATAGCTTAATGGATATTATGATGGTAATCCTAGCTCTTCTGATAAGAAGGAAAAAAACTGCAACTTTTTATCCTTTTTCTTTGACTCAAAACGAATTGGAAGATAGAATTCGCGCCCTATGCAAAAGGTAAAAATACCGCGAACGGTTGATCCGGCACGCGCTGCTCAGAAGCGACTTGATTATGATGGTATCATTCAGGTTAGTCTTTTTAAGCGTTTGTTCGAATCAGTTGAAGGCGTTAAACGCGACGCTCAAGTGTCATTGTCATTTGAGTTAGATGAACAGCGACTCGTTGTTATCTCTGGTAAAGCTAACATCGAAGTTGATTTAGAGTGTCAACGCTGTAATGAGGTTTTCGCACATGAGTGCGATGTCCAATTCACTTATACACCTTACAAAGGTGAAAAGACTGAAGAGGAAGCACCGGAAGAGTACGATTTGGTAGATCTGAACGAGTACGGTGAAATTGACCTGATACAGTTAGTTGAAGACGAGTTCATTCTAAACTTGCCTCAAATCGCAAAGCACGAAGAAGCGGATTGCAGCGTTAAATCAGACAATTTGGTATTTGGTGAAATTCCAGAAGAAATTGTGGAAGAAAAGCCGAATCCATTCGATGTTTTAAAAAACTTAAAGAAGTAATTCTTTAAGAATTAACATAGGAGTAGGGTCAATGGCCGTACAAAAGAGCAAGAAATCACGTTCAAAGCGTGGCATGCGTCGTTCACACGATGCCCTATCTACAGCTGCACTATCTGTAGACGCAACTTCAGGTGAAACTCACCTGCGCCACAACGTAACTGCTGAAGGTTACTACCGTGGTAAAAAGGTTATCAACAAGTAAGGTTGACCTTTGCCTAATATAACCGTTGCACTTGATGCAATGGGCGGGGATTTCGGTCCTCGCGTCACAGTGCCTGCCGCCGTGCAGGCACTGTCGCATTTCCCAGAGCTGAAAGTGATCCTCACAGGTGATCAGACCGCGATCACAACTCAATTATTGTCTCTTGGTTATCAGCCTGATGCTCGCCTGAGTATTCAGCATAGTGACCGAGTGATCTCAAACTCAGAAAAACCTTCTCTCGCACTTCGAAACAGCAATGGCACCTCTATGGGGATGGCGATTGATGCTGTCGCTCAGGGTACTGCCGATGCCTGTGTCAGCGGTGGAAACACTGGTGCACTCATGGCTTTGTCACGTTTTCGGTTGAAATTATTACCAGGAATTGAACGTCCAGCATTAATTTCTGCCTTACCTACCGCTTCCGGTGGCAGAACTTGGATGCTTGATCTGGGCGCTAATGTGTCCAGTGATGCTGATTCATTGTTCCAATTTGCTGTGATGGGAAGTGCGTTAACTGAACAATACTTAGACCGACCTCCACGTATTGCGATTCTTAATATCGGTGCTGAAGAAATCAAAGGCAACGATCTCGTCAAACGCTGTGCTGAAATGTTGTCTCAGACGCAGTCCGTGAATTTTGTCGGCTATATTGAAGGTAATCAGTTACTCCACGATGCTGCGGATGTGGTGGTATGTGATGGCTTTGTTGGTAATGTTTGCCTCAAAGCATGTGAAGGTACAGCCCAGCTATTTATCGATAAGTTGAAATCGAGCATGATGGCCTCATCTATAAAGGGTTGGATTGCAAGAAAATTATTTTCTGGGTTATTTAATGAACTAAAAACATTGAACCCCGACCAGTATAACGGCGCAAGTTTGCTAGGATTGCGCGGCATTGTCATAAAAAGCCACGGAAGTGCTGATGTAGACGCGGTCATCAACGCCATTGGTGAAGCGTTACACGAGGTCAAACGACAAGTACCAAGCCGTATTAGCGATCGTTTGGAAGCGGTTTTACTCGAGAGGCATTATTAGTCTTCATGTATAGCAAAATTTTAGGTACTGGCAGCTACCTGCCATCTCAGGTGCGTTCAAACGCAGACTTGGAGAAAATGGTAGATACAAGTGATGAGTGGATTGTCACTCGCACAGGTATTAAAGAGCGTCGTATCGCAGCCGAGAATGAAACCGTCGCCGACATGGGATATATCGCTGCTCAAAACGCGATCGAAATGGCAGGCATCGATAAGAATGATATTGACCTGATCATCGTAGCGACCACCAGTAGCAGCCACACTTTCCCTTCTTCTGCTTGTCAAGTTCAAGCTAAGCTGGACATTAAAGGTTGCCCAGCATTTGATATTGCCGCTGCATGTTCAGGTTTTGTCTATGCGCTTTCAGTTGCTGATCAGCATGTTAAAACAGGCATGTGTAAAAATGTGCTTGTAATCGGTTCAGATACTCTGTCTAAAACCTGTGACCCAACTGATCGTTCAACCATTATTCTGTTTGGTGATGGTGCAGGCGCTGTTGTTGTTGGTGCAAGTGAAGAGCCTGGGATTCTTTCAACGCATATCTACTCGGATGGCCGTTTTGGTGAGTTGCTAAGCCTTGAAGTTCCTGAGCGCGGCAAAGATGCTGACAAGTGGCTACACATGGCGGGTAACGAAGTCTTTAAGGTTGCTGTGACACAGCTATCAAAACTCGTTAAAGATACGCTGGCGGCCAACGATATGCATAAGTCTGAACTAGACTGGCTAGTGCCTCACCAAGCGAACTATCGCATTATTTCTGCAACAGCAAAGAAATTGTCTATGTCGCTTGATCAAGTTGTCATTACACTAGACAGACATGGCAATACGTCTGCGGCTACTGTACCTACGGCACTTGATGAGGCTGTTCGTGACGGACGAATTAAACGCGGTCAGACGCTTCTACTAGAAGCATTTGGTGGCGGCTTTACCTGGGGCTCAGCACTGGTTAAGTTCTAATCCCAACCAAATTTAAAAGATTAAGATGCCTTTTTAGGCATCTTAATCTTTCTTACTTTGTTTTAAAGGAAAAGAAAATGAGCAATTTTGCTATCGTATTTCCAGGTCAGGGCTCACAAGCAGTCGGTATGCTTGCTGAACTTGGCGAACAGTATGAAGTAGTAAAAAACACTTTTTCGGAAGCATCTGAGGCGTTAGGTTACGACCTATGGGCGTTGGTTCAAAATGGCCCAGCTGAAGATCTCAACCAAACTTTCCGTACTCAGCCAGCACTGTTAGCATCCTCGGTGGCTATCTGGCGTGTTTGGCAAGAGCTTGGCCTAGAACAGCCAGCAAACCTTGCGGGCCACAGTCTAGGTGAATATTCGGCATTAGTATGTGCTGGTGTGATTGACTTTAAAGAAGCCATCAAACTGGTTGAACTACGTGGTCAACTGATGCAAGAAGCTGTGCCAGCAGGCACTGGTGCTATGTTCGCGATCATCGGTCTAGATGACGAATCTATTGCTAAAGCATGTGAAGAAGCGGCTCAAGGTGAAGTGGTATCTCCAGTAAACTACAACTCACCAGGTCAGGTAGTGATTGCAGGTAGTAAAGACGCAGTCGAACGCGCAGGTGCCTTGTGTAAAGAAGCTGGTGCTAAGCGAGCTCTGCCGCTACCTGTTTCTGTACCTTCTCATTGTGCTTTGATGAAGCCAGCAGCCGATAAACTGGCTGTTGCTCTTGAAGAGATTGAATTCAATGCTCCTCAGTTGCCAGTGATCAATAACGTTGATGTTGTTGCTGAAACTGACCCTGCGAAAATTAAAAATGCACTTGTGCGCCAGCTATACAGCCCAGTCCGCTGGACTGAAAGTGTACAGCTAATGAGCGAGCAAGGTGTTGAAAAACTTCTTGAATTAGGCCCAGGTAAAGTTCTAACGGGTCTGACAAAACGTATTGTGAAGACACTAAGTGGCGCTGCAGTAAATGATGCTGCATCTCTAGAAGCCGCTAAGTAAACTTTTAAGGAATAACAATCATGATGAACCTAGAAGGCAAGATTGCACTGGTCACTGGCGCAAGCCGTGGTATTGGTCGTGCTATCGCTGAAATTCTTGTTGAACGTGGTGCGACGGTTATCGGCACTGCGACTTCAGAAAATGGTGCCGCTGCAATCAGTGAATACCTTGGTGAAAATGGTAAAGGTCTGGCACTAAACGTGACAGATATCGAATCAATTGAAGCAACTCTGAAAAACATTAACGATGAGTTTGGTGCAATCGACATTCTGGTAAACAATGCAGGTATTACGCGTGATAACTTACTTATGCGTATGAAAGACGATGAGTGGAATGACATCATCAACACTAACCTGACACCGATCTACCGCATGTCTAAAGCTGTACTTCGTGGCATGATGAAGAAGCGTGCAGGTCGTATCATCAATGTTGGTTCTGTTGTTGGTACTATGGGTAATGCAGGTCAAACTAACTACGCAGCAGCAAAAGCAGGTGTGATTGGTTTCACTAAATCTATGGCACGTGAAGTGGCTTCTCGTGGTGTAACTGTTAACACTGTTGCACCAGGATTTATCGAAACTGACATGACTAAGGCGCTAAATGACGAACAACGTGCAGCAACGTTAGCGAACGTTCCTGCTGGCCGTCTAGGTGACCCTCGTGAAATTGCATCAGCAGTAGCGTTCTTAGCTTCTCCAGAAGCTGCTTACATTACTGGTGAAACTCTGCATGTTAATGGTGGCATGTATATGGTTTAATGCCTAAGTTGGAACAAAACGGGCTATTTGCTGTCACAAAAATAGCCTATAGTTTGTGATAACTGGCATTGATATGCGCAACATTTGTGCATGATATAAGTCAAAAATGTATTGAATTTCGGTTAAAATCGCGAAAATTGTGGTTTGACCAGCAAGGACCCCCTTGCAACTTTCAATAGTTCGAATAAACTACGGAATCATCGCATTGAGCGAAATCTGTAAAGGAAAAGAAAAAATGAGCAACATCGAAGAACGCGTAAAGAAAATCATTGTTGAACAGCTAGGTGTGGACGAAGCAGAAGTTAAAAACGAAGCTTCTTTCGTTGACGATCTAGGTGCTGATTCTCTAGACACTGTTGAACTAGTAATGGCTCTAGAAGAAGAATTCGACACTGAGATTCCAGACGAAGAAGCTGAGAAGATCACTACTGTTCAAGCTGCTATCGACTACGTGAACAGCGCTCAGTAATATCTCTCCCAGGCGGCCTTCTGGCCGCCTGTGTTCTTTTAAACCCTTCTATACCTCTCATAGAATCATTTCAATCCCGGAGAATAAAATCGTGTCCAAGCGTCGTGTTGTTGTCACTGGCATGGGTATGTTGTCACCGGTAGGCAACAATGTAGAATCATCCTGGAAGGCCCTGCTAGCTGGTCAAAGTGGTATCGTTGATATCGAGCACTTTGATACTGAAAACTTCTCAACTCGTTTTGCAGGCCTAGTAAAAGATTTCGACTGCACAGAGTACATGTCTAAAAAAGATGCGCGTAAGATGGACTTGTTCATCCAGTACGGCATTGCTGCGGGTATTCAAGCCCTAGACGACTCTGGCTTACAAATTAATGAAGAAAACGCAGCACGCGTTGGTGTCGCTATTGGTTCAGGCATTGGTGGTCTAGACCTTATTGAAGCGGGCCATACTGCGCTTGTTGAAAAAGGCCCACGCAAAGTCAGCCCTTTCTTCGTACCATCAACTATCGTAAACATGGTTGCAGGTAACTTATCTATTATGCGTGGTCTTCGTGGTCCAAATATCGCGATTTCGACGGCGTGTACAACGGGTCTACATAACATCGGCCATGCTGCTCGTATGATTGCTTACGGTGATGCAGAAGCTATGGTCGCCGGTGGTGCTGAAAAAGCTTCAACTCCTCTAGGCATGGCTGGCTTTGGGGCAGCTAAAGCGTTGTCAACTCGTAATGACGAGCCTCAAAAAGCTTCTCGCCCATGGGACAAAGATCGTGATGGTTTTGTTCTTGGTGATGGCGCAGGTATCATTGTTCTTGAAGAATATGAGCATGCGAAAGCACGTGGCGCTAAAATCTATGCAGAGCTTGTTGGCTTTGGTATGTCGGGAGATGCTTTCCATATGACTTCACCTAGCGAAGATGGCTCAGGTGGTGCGTTGGCTATGGAAGCAGCAATGCGCGATGCAGGCATCACTGGTACACAAGTTGGCTATGTGAATGCACATGGTACATCTACTCCGGCTGGCGATGTTGCTGAAGTGAAAGGCATCCGTCGTGCGTTAGGTGAAGAAGGTACTAAGCAAGTGAAAGTTTCTTCAACTAAGTCAATGACTGGTCACCTACTTGGCGCAGCTGGTTCTGTTGAAGCGATCGTGACCATCATGTCATTGGTTGATCAAATGGTTCCACCAACGATTAACCTAGATAATCGAGATGAAGGCCTTGACGATATTGACCTAGTACCACATAAGGCAAAACCTATCGATTCAGAGTACGCAATCTGTAACTCGTTTGGTTTTGGTGGTACTAACGGTTCTTTGGTTTTCAAAAAGATCTAAAGAGTCACAATCCAATTTGTGATAAAACGGCTTAATGCTTTGGCATTAAGCCGTTTTCTTTTATGTGGATATCAATTATGTACTTGGTAAATGGACACACCACAGACTCAATTTCCCTTTCTGATCGCTCATTTCAATATGGTGATGGCTGCTTTACGACCATGCTGGTTATCAACGGTCGTATCCAACACTGGGATAAACATCAAGAACGGATGCAATCCTGCCTTAACTTGCTCGGCATAACTCCTCCAAACTGGCGAGAGGTCGAGGATTGGTTAGAAAAAGCGTGTTTAGAGTCTACTCGTTCAGGGTTGAAGTTACACATTAGCCGAGGAGAGGGGGGACGTGGATATAGCCCTACTCAAGTGACCTTACCAAATGTTACTATTAGCGCCTTTAACTATCCGGCTCATTATGAACAATGGCTAGCGGATGGTATTTGTTTAGGTGTGTGCCATAAGAGACTAGGGGTTAATCCTTTACTCGCGGGTCATAAGCACAATAATCGCCTTGAGCAAATTTTGCTCAAGGCGGAAATGGATCAACAAGGCTTCCCCGATGGGATTGCATTAGATGTGAGCGGCCATGTGATTGAGACAACAATGGCGAATGTTTACTGGGTAAAACAGGGAGTCATCTATACCCCCGACCTGATGAACGCTGGTGTTGCAGGTGTTATGCGCCGCGTTATTGTAGAACGTTTATCGAGCTGTGGGCAAACGTTGTCTATTGGGCACTATACGTTTGAAGAGCTAAGTGATGCAGAAGAAGTTTTTATCTCAAATTCGATTCTTGGTGTCGCCCCAGTAAAAAGCATTGGCACACAGACCTTTTCAATAGGAACAATAACAAAAAAAATTCAGGAGATGGTTAACCCGTGATTAAGAGAATCACCTTATTTCTGGCACTTGTATTACTGATTGCTGGTGCAGGATTTATTTATGTTACTAAACAAGTTGATGAGTATGTGACTCAGTCATTAAAGCTGCAAGAAGAACAGATTTATACGATTGAGACGGGTATGAGTTTCAACCGTTTACTGGCAGATTTGACAAACGATGAACTGATTGTTTCTAGCGATGTGGCAAGACTAGTGCGACGATTCCACCCAGAACTGACGCAAGTAAAAGCAGGGACCTACCTTCTCACTCCCGGCATTAACCTTACACAAGCGCTAGAACTGTTCAAAACCGGTAAAGAGCATCAATTTGCAATTACCTTTGTGGAAGGTTCAACATTCGCCGAATGGCGAGCAGCATTAGAACAAGCCCCTTATCTAGAGCACAAAATATCTGGGCTCAGTGAAGCGGAGATCGCACAACAAATTGGCATCGAGAAAGCCAAGCTAGAAGGACTATTGCTCGCTGAGACTTATCATTACACGTTCGGTACCTCTGATCTCGATATCATCAAGCGCGCCGCAGATAAACTGCAAAAAATTCTTGATAAGCATTGGCAGCAAAGGCAAGAGAACTTGCCACTGAAGACGCCTTACGAAGCGCTGATCCTTGCTTCTATTATCGAAAAGGAGACGGCTGTTGGTGCAGAGCGTGAGCGTGTTGCAGGGGTGTTTGTAAACCGCCTTAATAAGCGTATGCGTCTACAGACTGACCCTACGGTTATCTATGGGATGGGAGATAAGTACGACGGCAACATACGTAAGAAAGATTTACGTACTCCAACCCCATATAATACGTATACGATTTTTGGTTTACCACCAACACCGATTGCGATGCCGGGGGAGGCGTCCATTGCCGCCGCGACAAACCCAGAAAACAGTAATTACTTGTATTTTGTGGCCAGCGGCACTGGCGGGCACGTTTTTTCTAAAACGCTGAGTGAACACAATCGCGCGGTACGCGCTTATCTAAGACAACTAAGAAGTAACAAATGACACAAGCGAAGTTTATCGTAATTGAAGGCCTGGAAGGGGCAGGGAAAAGCACAGCAATTAATGCGGTGCTTGAGACTCTTAAACAGGCTGGTATTGAGCAGATAAAGAATACTCGTGAGCCGGGCGGAACGGTCTTAGCCGAGCAACTCAGAACTTTGGTCAAACAAGACCATGAAGGGGAAGAGTTGCAAGACATGACTGAATTACTCCTTATGTATGCAGCTCGGGTGCAGCTGGTTGAAAATGTGATTAAGCCAGCTTTGAACAGTGGTACTTGGGTGGTGGGAGACCGACATGATATGTCTTCTCAAGCTTATCAGGGAGGCGGCCGTCAAATCTCCCAACACACCATGACAGCACTTAAGCAGACAACATTGGGTGACTTTAAACCAGATTTGACCATTTACCTTGATCTTGACCCGCGCATCGGTCTCGAACGCGCGAGAGGGCGAGGCGAGTTGGATCGAATTGAGAAAATGGATATGAGCTTTTTTGACCGCACCAGAGCGCGTTACTTGGAACTGGCTCAATGTGATTCGAGTGTTGTAGTGATCAATGCTGAGCAGACGATCGAATTAGTCGCGCAAGATATCAAGCAAGCGCTGCGTAGTTGGTTGGAACAATAACCATGAATTCTACCTACCCTTGGTTAACAGACATTTGGTGTGAATGGCAGGCAAGTCTGGAGTCAGATAGGTTTTCCAATGCAGCGCTACTGACAGCAGAAGAAGGGCTAGGCGTTGAGCAGCTAGTAGAGCGATTTAGTGAAGCTGCCATGTGTAGCAATTATGCCAGTGAAGCTTGCGGCTTTTGCCATAGCTGCCAGCTAATGAAGTCGCATAACCATCCTGATTATCACCTAGTGAAACCAGAGAAAGAAGGCAAAACTATTACGGTTGAGCAAATTCGTCAGTGTAACCGCCTAGCACAGGAGTCATCGCAGCTATCTGGACGTCGATTGTTTGTTATCGAGCCGGCTGAAGCGATGAATGACTCCGCTGCCAATGCGTTGTTGAAAACACTCGAAGAGCCCTCTAGCAGTTGTATGTTTTTACTGGTCAGTCATAAAGCACACCAGCTTTTGCCCACGATTACCAGTCGTTGCCAACATTGGCATGTAGTGACTCCGAGCTCAGAATTGCTTGCTCAATGGTTAAATGAGCAAGTTACTTCGACAATCCCTGCTTTTGCAGCACATATTAATGGCAATGCGCCACTGAAAACTCAAGCGTTTGTAGAGCAGGGGCAAATTGAAAAATATCAGCAGGTTGAAGAACAATTTCTTGAAGTGGCTCAGTTGAGAGGCGACAGCGTTAAGTTAGCAAAAGAATTGGCGACTTCACCCTCTGAGTATCTACAATGGATATGGTACTTGTTGACAGATGCTCAAAAGATTCACTTTGGCGTTCAGATGCCTTATTTCACTCCAGGCTCGAATGCTCTGTCGGCTAATCTTGGTTATCAATTGCTCTATACTCAGACAGCAAACCTAAGTCTGCTGCTTGAACAGTTACGTGAGCACACAGGTTTGAACAGCGAATTGCTTATCTTAGATTGGCTATTTAAATTTAATGAGGAATCATGTTTGTAGACTCTCATTGTCACTTAGACAAATTGGATTATCAGGATCTCCACTCTGGTATTGAAGATGTAGTTGCCAAAGCTCAAGCTGCTAACGTTTCTGAGCTACTGTCCGTTGGCGTTACGTTGGATTCTTTCCCTGGAATGATGGAGATGATCGAACCCTTCGACAACATATTTGCTTCATGCGGTGTTCACCCGCTGGATGTTGAGAGTGAGTTTGCCTTAGATCGATTACATGAATATGCCTCGCATCCCAGAGTTGTGGCGATAGGTGAAACGGGGCTGGATTACCACTATCAACCTGAGACTGCTGAGTTACAAAAGTTACGATTCCAACAGCAAGTTGAATTAGCAGTTAAACTGAATAAACCTTTGATCATCCACACGAGGAATGCTCGCCAAGATACGTTGGATATTCTACGTCGAGGTCAGGCAGATAAATGTGGTGGCGTGATTCATTGTTTCACTGAAGATCTTGCTTTTGCAGAAGCAGCGATGGAGCTTGGTTTTTATATCTCTATCTCTGGGATCGTCACTTTCAGGCAAGCTACTGAACTTAAAGAAGTGGTCAAAGCTCTGCCGCTTGAGAGACTATTGATTGAAACTGACTCACCATATCTCGCGCCTGTGCCACACCGAGGTAAACAGAACCAACCAGCATACGTGGTTGAGGTTGCCTCCTATATTGCCCAGTTAAAAAATACGTCATTGAGCGAAGTTGGGTTAAAAACCAGTGAAAACTTCCGAAATCTTTTTTTGAGGTAGAAAAAGAGTTTTGATTAAAAAAGGAGCGGAAGCTCCTTTTTTTGTGTCTGAAATCACTCTAGGTTACATAAATTGCCTTGTTTACTAAATATGTTGAAGCTGGGAGGCTGAAAGTATCAAATTGTAATTTTGTTACATAAAATAACAATTGGGTTTATTTTATTTACCCATCAAAATTAATCGGAGTTAATATTAATTTAATAAATATCAATTAGATAGGTTGTAAATATGGTCTCGATTTGCCGATTTTGGATTGTGATCTATCTATTAGTTTGAAACTAAATTCCGTAACCAGCTAGAAAGTTTGTTCACCATCAATATATATTTAGAGCCGGAAAATATACTACTAGATGTGGTTACATTTTTTCTGGGTGCTAACATTTAAGGCTACGGGGGTGTGCCGTTAGAGCCCAATAATTCTTATAACTTTTCAGGAGCATAAACATGTTTAAGAATCTTTTTGCTAACCTGCAAAAAGTGGGTAAAGCTCTGATGCTACCAGTATCGGTTTTACCTGTTGCAGGTATTCTACTCGGGGTAGGTGCTGCCGACCTGAGTTTCATTCCGGAAATTGTTTCCAACTTAATGGAACAAGCGGGTGGCTCGGTATTTGGTCAGATGGCACTACTTTTCGCAGTAGGTGTTGCACTTGGCTTTACTAACAACGATGGTGTAGCAGGCCTGGCTGCAATCGTTGGTTACGGCATCATGACTGCGACGCTTGGCGTTATGGCTGGTGTTATGGGTGTTGAGAAAATCGACACTGGTGTTCTGGGCGGTATCCTTGTTGGTGGTGTTGCTGCATGGGCATTCAACCGTTTCTTCAAGATTCAGCTTCCAGAATACCTAGGCTTCTTCGCAGGTAAGCGCGCGGTGCCTATCATCACTGGTTTTGCTGCTATCGCATTGGGTATTGTTCTGTCTGTAGTATGGCCTCCAATTGGCGGTGCTATCGCTTCTTTCTCAGATTGGGCTGCACACCAGAACCCACAAGTTGCATTCGGTATCTACGGTATCGTCGAGCGTTCTCTAATCCCATTCGGCCTACACCACGTTTGGAATGTACCATTCTTCTTCGAAGCTGGTACTTGTGTGAATGCTGCTGGCGAAACACAAAATGGCGTTCTAACTTGTTACCTAGTTGCTGACGAAGCATCTCGTGCTGCAGGTAATGGCTTCGGTCAGCTTGCAGGTGGCTACATGTTCAAGATGTTCGGTCTACCAGCTGCTGCTATTGCTATCGCTCACTCTGCTAAGCCAGAGAACCGCGCGAAAGTAATGGGTATCATGGCGTCTGCTGCATTGACTTCATTCCTGACTGGTATCACAGAGCCAATCGAATTCTCATTCCTATTTGTTGCTCCTGTACTGTACGGTATCCACGCTCTACTAGCTGGTTCTGCATACGTTGTTGCAAACACTCTAGGTTTTGTACACGGTACTTCGTTCTCACACGGCCTAATCGATTTCATCGTACTATCTGGTAACGCACAGAAAATCGGTCTGATGGTGGGTGTCGGTTTGGTTTACGCGGCTATCTACTACGTAGTATTCCGCACTGTTATCAAAGCGATGGACCTTAAAACTCCTGGTCGTGAAGATGAATCTGAAGAAGCAGCCGCGACATCTGGTTCAGACATGGCAGGTGAGCTTGTTGCGGCATTCGGTGGCAAAGCAAACATCACTGGCCTAGACGCATGTATCACTCGTCTACGCGTTGCGGTAGCGGATACAGAGGCTGTTGATCAAGACAAACTGAAACAACTAGGCGCGGCTGGCGTAGTGGTTGTAGCAGGTGGTGTTCAGGCTATCTTCGGTACTAAGTCTGACAACCTAAAAACTGAAATGGATGAGTGGATCCGTAACCACGGCTAATACTCACTTACCCATTTAATTGATAGAGGAGGCCTAAGGGCCTCCTTTTGTTTTATTAGAACGTCACTCTCTGAAATCAATCGCGGTTAGCGAATACGTTTGGTTGAATGTTGTTGCATATTGGAAGCGATAAAACACTCTGCATTCTAACGACCTCCTTACCTTTCTATGACATCTTTTCATTACACAACTGGAAAATTGCACACTGTTTTATTTGAATCAAGAGCAGAGTGATGAAGAAAAGTACACTAGTTAAAAGCTTATTAGGTGTTACGGCCGTCGCAGGGAGCGCAAGCGTCATTGCTGAAAGCTCAGAGTCCATGGAGCTCTCGGTTGGAATGGCAGTAGACCAAGACTTAAGTGCAGTCATTGAATTGGATAATCAGTACCGTTTTACAGTAGGTAATGACGGAGCTGCATTCGACTACATACTAGCTCGTGGAGAGTTTGGTCAGGACGTACCTTTTACTTGGTATGTCGGTGCGGGTGCGTGGAGCGAATGGGACCATAAAGAGTTTGGGGCGCGTGTCCCCCTTGGTCTGAACTGGAACTTCAGCGAAGGCTGGAATATGTATGGTCAAATTCAACCAGAGTTAGATATGTATAGTGGCCCAGAACTACAGATTGGCGGAGCACTCGGCGTTAAATACACATTCTAGCTCTGACCAATCAAAAATGCCGACACTCAGTGTCGGCATTTTTATTTCAAGCAACAACAGCAATCACTGCTGCTGTTTGTTCATTGCTCGTTTAATACAGATAGCAGCGCCGCCCCAAGTTATTCCAAGGCCCAGTACCATCATAATAATCGCACCTGTTGTCATAATCAGGCCTCCTTACGACTTGTTGCGTTAATCAATACACCAATGACAAATAGAGCGGCAATCATTGCCCAACCAAGAGTTAGGTCGTAGCCACCGTAGCCTTCAGTGAATAGTGTTTGTAGTTTGGTTGCGAGAATAACTGTCAGCATAATTGGAGTGATGAAGCGCAGACAAACCACGAACCAAGCACCGATAGAAAAGTCAGAGATCTCATTGACGTATTCGCGTACATCACCAACTTTATTCAGTAGCCAAGCCATAAGAATAATCTCGACAAAACCACCCACCATGATGCCGACATTGTTCGCGAAGTGATCGACCAAATCTAGTAGTAGTAGACCGCCATTGGTTGCAAATGCCATAGAAACGACAACACCAACACCAATAACAACGGTTGCTGCTTTCTTACGGCTCCACTTTAGTTTGTCGATAACGGCTGATGTCACGGCTTCCATGATGGAAATGTGTGAGCTTAGACCTGCAACAACTAGTGCGAAGAAGAAAAGTGGGCCTAGGATGTATGGCGCTGGCAGCAAGTTGATAGCAGCTGGCAGTGTAACAAATGCTAAACCAACGCCCGCTGATACGACTTCAGTCAGAGGCTTGCCTTGCTCTTGCGCCATATAGCCGAGGACTGAGAAGATCATGATGCCAGCTAGGATCGAGAAACCACAGTTAATCAAAACCGTCATGAAGGCGTTGTTAGTAATGTCTGACTTTTCAGGTAAGTAGCTTGAATAAGCCAGCATGATGGCGAAACCAATACTCAGAGTGAAGAAGATCTGACCATACGCAGCTGCCCAAACTTTCACGTCCCAGATTTTGCTAAAGTCAGGCTCAAACATGTAGTTCACGCCATCCAGAGCACCAGGTAGGAAGACCATACGTCCAATCAGTAGTACAACCATGATAAATAGAATTGGCATCATGATCTTAGATGCGCGCTCAATACCTGCTTTGACACCACCGACAATAGCAGCGTAAGTGATACCCCATGCAATTAGCATTGCAATAGCAATTTTCCACTGAATGCTTCCTAGATTAGTTGGTGAGTTGTCACCTAAACCGAGGTATTCACTGAAGAAGAAAGCGTTAGTGTCAGTGCCCCAGCTCTGGTTGAAAGACATACCAAAGTAGGAAATCGCCCAACCGATAACAGCAACGTAATAAACAGCAATAACCGCAGCGACACCTACTTGAAACCAACCTAGCCATTCAAACTTAGAGTGAATTTTCGCTAGCGTACGAGGTGCGCTTCCACGGTATTTCTGACCCATGCTGAATTCAAGGATCATAAAGGGTATGCCTGCGGTGATCATGGCAAAAAGGTACGGTATAAAGAAAGCACCACCACCGTTTTCATAGGCCATATACGGGAAACGCCAGATGTTTCCCAGACCGATAGCCGATCCGACTGCAGCTAGAATAAATCCAGCGCGGGACCCCCATTGTTCTCGCTTCATAAAAAGACTCCTGTAAATCCGATATCTGAGATTGAAGATGCCTTAAAATCACCAGTCAGGCTGAACGGACGCCTGAGTAAACTTACTACTAGTAAAGCAGGCACGTGTCTGTTTGTGCCAATATGAATAATTAACTATCTTTTATTGCGTAAGTTTGTGGTTTTTTGTGCTGTGAAGTTAAAGGCTTCTCAGATTTTAGTTCTTTAAATTTAAATGTGTGTTTGCTCTAACTGAAATATTCAGCTGTGCATGATGAAAAGACTAACTACTAACAATAGTTAAAGCAATAGATTGTAGTTGTGATGGTATTGTTCGTTTGTGGTAATAAAATTGTTTTTTATTGTATTTTATAGAGTGATTGAACTGGCTTGTGTTATTAAACTGGAAGCATTTTATGGTTTATGGCTTTTATGCAAAATATAACGCTTTTATAATTTAGAGAGCGTATGACTGAAAAATATACGCTCCATTAATCTATATTACTAAATTATTAATATTGTAAAGATATTGTATCTAGAAGCGCCAAGTTAATCCGAGGTTTGCTGAAAACTGGTTCATCCAATCAGTTTTGAATTTGATGAGACAACTTCCTTCCTGTGAAGCGGGCAGATTGCATACGCCACTGGTATCGTTATCGACAACTGTGCCAAGCCAACGCAGCTGAGTATTCAGTGCAAAGTGTTCAGTGAGAAGATATTCAAACCCACCAAAGATACTGGCTGAAAAGCCAAACTCGTCTGTGACCCAATCGGCATCTATGTATGAACCCCCAAGCCCTATACCAAGATAACCGTATAGAGACTCCTCTGCGGGGTAATAAATACTACTCTGAAAGTGCAGGTAGTACATGGTGGAGCTGAGGTTCACTGTTTCGACATCAGTATTTTGATTGGCGTAAAACAGGCCAATTCGCCCTTTATCCAACGTCATTTCTGCGCTTAATGCGAAACTCTCAGAGCCTTTTAGGTCATATTTTTGCTGATCTTGATTTTCTACTTCTCCGCCTGCGGTAAAGCCAAACCAAGGGGTCAGATAGATATCAGCTAAAGCGGGTGATGAGAACGTAAGTAAAATGCTACAAAATAAAGAGAGGTTCTTGCTGTTCATAGTCACTGTCCTATAAGAGTGATATACCCACTAATTGTGATAGTAACGTCATAATTACGCACAAAAAAAAGGGAATATTTGAAGATGACTCACAACGGTGTTATTACTTTGTTACACAATAAAGGAGGTGTCTATGGAACACGATCTAAAATATGCGTTGGTCATCACTGTAACAGTCTTTACTGTTTTGATTGGTTTTGGTCTAGTCGCCATTACTTCAGCCTAGGTTGGGTATATGGACAATAGCGGTGTCGTTACCAGCGCTGCTATCCAGCTGGATACTCAACGTCTTGCTAAGTACACTGGTGGTAAAAATGCGCTGGTAGCCCAAGGTGGTGGACAGCGTGGTATCTTTACTTCCGGTGTGCTTGATGCCTTCCTTCTTTCTAACTTTGACCCTTTTCACGCTTTCTATGGTACCTCTGCTGGTGCGCTAAATCTTTGTGGTTATCTGTGCCGTCAACGGGGAATAGGGCGCTCCTTTATACTCGACCTCACCACCGCTCCTGAGTTTTTCAATCTCTTCCGTTATATACGCCGTAAACAATACCTTGGGATTGATTGGGCACTTGATAAGATCAGCGATTTTCCTTATCGGCTTGATGTTGATATGGGAAAAAGAGTATTGGCCAGTAGGCAAGCCTTTGCTGCGGTGACCGATACTAGCCGGCTGTTCGATCACTATTTGCCCATGCTGCAGGATGACTGGAGAAAAGTGTTGATCGCCACATGCGCGATCCCAAGGCTTTATCAGGAGCCCGTTAAGTTTGATCATGGAGAGTATGTGGACGGAGGAGTTTCGGCGTCTATTCCAGTTCAAGAAGCGTGGCGTAAAGAAGCGCGTTGCATTGTTGTGATTCGTACAGAAGGAGAAGATCTAGAGACGGACACAGAGCAAGTGACTCACGAGAATGAGGTTAAGTGGTATCGTGATTCATTTAACGTGGTGCAAGATCATTGGCAGCAAAAGCTGGTTCAATGGAAAGAAGACTGGGCGAGCTTTTTCACGGAACAGTTGCAACGTTCTCAGGAGGACAAATTGCAACATCGTCACTTGGAGTCACTCAATGGCGGACGTTGGCTATTTGGAGCCGATGACATCTACCGATTAAGTCATCTACTGGGAGAGAAGTTTGATTCCGGATTGGCGGATATGTTGATGGTTCATTACCAGACCTATTCTCTTACTCAAGACTTTCTCCACAATCCGCCAGACGATTGTTTTATTGTACAGATAAAGCCTGAGCAGCCGCTTAGATCTAACTCTTTGATGAGTGATCGAGACGATTTGCTTCATGACTACCAGATGGGGCTTGATTCAGGTTTTCGCTTTGTTGAAATGTATTCATCGCTGTCTAAATCCGCAACGACGGCCATTCAGAAGTAACTGTCATTCAGAAGTTACAAGGGAGCCCAGCAGGCTCCCGTTTTCATGTGAAGTCCAATATCAGGCAGAAAGAATACGCATACAGTTAGTTGACCCTACCACATCCATGACATCGCCTTGAGTGATGATGACCAGGTCGCCATCATGCAGTAACCCCTTGCCTTTCAAACACTCCACAGCGGCTTTAGCTGTTGGTAAACCTGAGTCGCCTTTAGAGTCAAAATAGACGGGCGTCACTCCACGATAAAGCGCTGTGTGGTTAAGTGTGCTTTCATTACGTGATAGGGCAAAGATAGGTAAACCAGAACTAAGGCGAGACATCATTAATGCCGTTCGGCCGGACTCAGTCAGGGTAATGATGCCTTTGACACCTTTCATGTGGTTCGCGGCAAACATGGTCGACATAGCGATGGTTTCTTCACTGCCTTTAAAAACCGAGTCCATCCGATAGCTGGACCGGTTAATGGCTGACATTTTCTCTGCTCCCAGACACACCTCAGCCATTGAACGTACTGTTTCCAACGGGTATTTACCTGCGGCCGTTTCTCCTGACAGCATTACGGCATCAGTACCATCGAGTACCGCATTGGCTACATCCATGACTTCTGCACGGGTTGGCATTGGATTCTCAATCATGGACTCCATCATTTGTGTCGCGGTAATGACGGTGCGGTTGAGGCTTCTTGCCCTGCGAATGAGTTGTTTTTGCACACCAATTAATTCTGGGTCTCCAATTTCTACCCCTAAATCGCCGCGAGCGACCATTACGGCATCTGAAGCGAGAATGATGTCATCGATATTCTCCTCACTTTCCACTGTCTCGGCGCGCTCCACCTTTGCGACTAATTTCGCTTCAAGACCCGCATCTCGTGCTAGGCGGCGAGCGTACTTCATATCCTCCCCATTGCGTGGGAACGAAACTGCGAGATAGTCGACTTTGATTTGGGCGGCAATCTTGATGTCATTCTTATCTTTTTCAGTCAAAGCGTCGGCCGATAAGCCTCCGCCTTTTTTATTGATGCCCTTATTATTGGAAAGCGGGCCGCCAATGATGACTTTAGTAACGACTTGATTGCCAGATACCTTAGTTACCTGCAGCTGCACACGACCATCATCGAGCAGCAAAATATCACCCGTTGAGACGTCTTGTGGCAGCTCTTTGTAGTCGAGACCTACGGCACTCTGATCACCTTCCCCCTGAGCGAGATCACTGTCGAGGATAAAAGTGTCACCAACAGTGAGGTGAATTTTGTTGTCTTTAAATGTCGATACGCGAATTTTAGGCCCTTGTAGATCACCAAGAATGGCAACATGAGTACCGTACTGCGCTGCGATATTGCGTACGCGAGTAGCACGCTGGATATGATCTTCTGCGGTACCATGTGAGAAGTTCATTCTGACAACATTGGCTCCTGCCTGAATGATCGCTTCGAGAATCCCTTCTTTGTCCGTCGATGGACCTAACGTAGTGACGATTTTTGTTCTTCTTTGTATAGCGGTCATGATGATTTCCTTGATCAAGCTTTTTGGGTCGGTAATAAATTATAAAAATATAAAGACCCCAATTGAGTATATGCAAAATGCTGAGTTATGAGAGATTTAGGGATAACTTATCTTGTCAGGCACACATATTTATTAATGCAAAAAAATGGCGCTTTAAATGTGATATCTGTTTTGCAATTTGATTGAACGCCCAAAGAATCATGTTTATCCGTGATGCTTGTCACGGCAATCTACCAAAGCTCTTCACAATTACTTCGCAAAGTAAAAAAATTGCTTAGTTGTTGATATTTGGAGCACCCTATGTACATGGCTCAACCAGGCCATATTGATCATATCAAGCAGGTCAATGCTGGCCGTGTATATAAACTCATTGATCAAAAAGGCCCTATCTCTCGAATTGATTTGTCAAAAGAGAGCGAGCTTGCCCCTGCGAGTATTACCAAGATTACTCGTGAGCTGATTGATGCTCATCTGATCCACGAAACTACCGTGCAGGAAGCGACCAGTCGTGGCCGCCCGGCAGTGGGGCTACAGGTGAACAATGAAGGCTGGCAGTTTCTCTCAATGCGTCTCGGCCGTGGCTATTTGACTATTGCTTTGCATGAGTTAGGCGGTGATGTTCTGATTGACACTAAAATCGATATCCATGAAATCGATCAAGACGATGTGTTAGCTCGCTTGCTCCATGAAATCGATGAATTTTTCCAGACATATACCGAGCAGCTAGACCGCGTAACCAGTATTGCACTTACTCTTCCTGGTTTGGTGAACTCTGAAAAAGGCATTGTGTTGCAAATGCCGCACTACAATGTTGAAAACCTTTCTCTTGGCCCTGAAATCTACAAAGCAACAGGTCTTCCAGTCTTCATCGCTAACGACACCCGAGCGTGGGCATTGGCAGAGAAGTTGTTTGGTCATTCTCAGGAAAACGAAAACTCAGTACTGATTTCTATCCACCATGGTCTTGGTGCAGGTATTGTTCTTGATGGTCGTGTGCTTCAAGGGCGTCACGGCAACATCGGCGAACTTGGCCATATTCAAATCGATCCGAATGGTAAGCTTTGTCATTGTGGCAATCGAGGATGTCTTGAAACTGTTGCCAGCTCTCAGGCTATTCGTAGCGAAGTGGCGGAACGTTTGGCAAATGGTGAAGAATCAACGTTGTCAGACATTGAAGAGCTGTCAGTTGAAGATATTTGTGAAGCTGCAGCAAATGGTGATCCATTGGCAGTGGATGCTGTCGAAAAACTTGGTCGCTATCTGGGCTCGGCGATTGCGATCGTCATAAACCTCTTCAACCCGGAAAAAATTCTCATTGGTGGGGCGATTAACCAAGCAAAAGACGTATTGTATCCGGCCATTCAAAACTGTATTAAAGAGCAAAGCCTGCCTGTTTATCATCAGGATCTTGAAGTTGTAGAGTCTCGCTTCTACAAACAGGCGACCATGCCTGGCGCGGCATTAATCAAACAGGCCCTCTATGATGGGTTATTATTGATGAAGGTGATAGAAGGCTAAGCTCGCAGTTAATAAGCTTTATCTTTTATGTAAACCCATATAACCTTCAAGTTGTATGGGTTTATTTTTGTTTAGCCTGGCTTTAGGCTATTTTTGATATATTACAAAGTAGTTGAGAGATCGTATGTCCGGAGTTTTAAATAGCGTTGATCAGCGAACCAACCTTGTAGGTGAAAACCGATTAGAGTTGCTGCTGTTCAGTCTTAACAGCCGTCAGGTCTTTGCGATCAACGTTTTTAAAGTTCGTGAGGTTATCAAAGTCCCGCCATTGACTAAGATGCCTGGCTCGCACCACCATATTACGGGCGTGGCTTCTTTACGCGGTGTATCCGTACCTGTGATTGACTTACGTAGCGCGATAGGTTTCCCACCATCTCGTCAGGAAGACCAAGAACAAAATCTAATTATTACCGAATACAACCGAACGGTGCAGGGCTTTTTAGTCGGTCAGGTACGTAATATTGTCAATACAGCTTGGACTGAGATTCAGCCGCCGCCGAAAACGGCAGGTCGAGCAAACTACCTAACGGCTATTACTCAAATCAAAAATGAAGATCAGCAGCAAATTGTTGAAATCATTGATGTGGAAAAAGTGCTAGCAGAGATCATCGATTACGATGTTTCTATCTCTGAAGGAGTGCTGGATGAAGATCTGTCTGCACAAATGGTTGGTCGCAATGTGCTTATCGTAGATGATTCTTCTACCGCTCGAGCCCAGGTTAAAGGAACGCTTTCTCAACTGGGGCTGAATATTCTTGAGTGTCGCGATGGTCTCGAAGCTCTGAGGCTTATTAAAGGCTGGAGTGAAGAGGGCAAAGATGTACCCCGTGAACTTCTTTTGATGATTACCGATGCCGAAATGCCAGAAATGGATGGCTATAAATTGACTCACGAAATACGCAGCGACCCTAAGCTGAAAGATCTTTATATCACCTTGAATACATCGCTCAGTGGTAGCTTTAATGAAGCGATGGTGAAGAAGGTGGGGTGTGATCGATTCATTTCCAAGTTCCAGCCAGATTTATTGGTTGAAGTGGCACAAGATCGACTGCGTGATATTTTGTCGAGATAGTGTCTCGATTGATATAAAGCATGTAATTCAGTTAAATTATTGATAGTATTTATTAGATTGTTTACTTTACGAATTAATTAATCTTCACTTTTCATCAGAAGCTAAAGGTAGTTCCTATTCATGATATGGTTCACGTCTAAGGTTGTGATGACCTTATGCATGTTACTGTACAGGGAATACAAAAAGAGACGTATGGACGCTGAAGACGATGTGTAACTCGTCTAACTGTTAATCTAAAGGGAGCCGAATGGCTCCTTTTTCCGTTTATGGTGGTTAGTGGAAATCTCGTGATTTGCTTTTGAGCCCTTCTAGCTTGTCCGTCATATCGATCAGCCTCCCAGCAATGATGTGCGTGACTTCTCCTTCTCTTTCTAGAATGCCTTTTACCATCATTACCTTGGCTGTGAGATAGGCCTGTTTTTGCGCTCGCGCCGTTGCCTGCCAGACCACGACATTCATGTTGCCGCTGTCGTCCTCTAAAGTGAAAAAAGTGACGCCAGCAGCGGTACCGGGAGCTTGTTTACCTGTTACAACACCGACGATGGTCACCAGGGACTGATGCGGCTTATGAATAAGCTCCTTCATTCTTGTAAAGCGCCCTAGGACACCTGCTTGTTCCAAAAGCGTAATAGGATGTTTGCTGAGTGATAGCCCAATGGAAGAGTAGTCTTCCAGCAGTGTTTGAACCTCTGAAGGCTTACTGATTGAGTCACTTTGTGGCTCTTCTAAATCTTTAAATAGAGGTAAATCGGATAACGAATCCATCATTGCCCAGCGGGTTTGAAAACGGTTATTCGCAATAGTCTGCATAGCATTAGCCGAAGCGAGCAGTTCCAGATCTCGCTGATTTAAACCGATATGCTTGAGTTGCTTGGGGTGTTGAAAGCCCTGCTTGCCGCGTGCTTTGAGTAGTTGCAGGGCACTTTCTGCGCTGAATCCTTTGACTTGACGAAAGCCAAGTCGGATAGCCAGTCTGTTGCCACAATGAACGACCTGATGATCATAATGTGATTGGTTGACGCAGACAGGCAGAATCAATACGTTATGACGCCTTGCATCCTGCACTAGCTGCGATGCACTGTAAAAGCCCATCGGCAGGCTATTGAGGAGTGAAGCGTAAAAAGCTTCCGGATGATAATGTTTGAGCCAAGCAGAACAATACGCCAGTACAGCAAAAGAGGCGGAATGACTCTCAGGAAAGCCGTACTCACCAAATCCAAGTATCTGATCAAAAATGCGTTCAGCAAATTCTTGTTCGTAGCCGCGAGCCAACATTCCCTCAATCAGCTTGGTGCGAAACTTCACTAGATCGCCATTCTTTTTCCAAGATGCCATAGCACGGCGCAGCTGATCGGCTTCCCCACCACTAAAGCCTGCAGCTACCATCGCCAGCTTGATTACCTGCTCCTGAAAGATAGGCACCCCCATAGTTCGAGATAAGACATCTTTGACTTCATCCGAAGGGAAGGTCACGGGTTCGATACCATCACGACGTTTGAGAAAAGGGTGAACCATGTCGCCTTGAATGGGCCCCGGGCGTACAATAGCAATCTGGATCACCAGATCGTAATAAGTCTTGGGCCTGAGTCTGGGAAGCATGCTCATTTGGGCTCGTGATTCGATCTGAAATACACCGACTGTGTCGGCTTTCTGGATCATGCCATACACTTCAGGATCATCTTGCCTTCGGGTGATCTCTGCAATAGTCAGATCTTGCTGATGGAAGCGTTTGACCAACTGGAAACATTTATGAATAGCGCTGAGCATCCCTAGGGCGAGGACATCAACTTTCATTAGCTTCAGGCTTTCCAGATCATCTTTATCCCACTGAATAACTGTCCTGTCTGCCATAGAAGCATTCTCAACCGGCACCAGTTCATACAAAGGGCCAGCGGCAATCACAAAGCCGCCGACATGCTGTGACAAGTGACGAGGAAAGCCGAGAATATCGTTAACTAGAGTGATGAACTGCTCACCTTTGAGAGAATCCGGCTGAAGGCCAAGCTCGACGATCTGTGCCTGCCAGCCGAGCTCACGATCTCGACGGTTAACGTTTTTGATGAAGTAATCGAGTTGGCTTTCTTCAATCCCAAGCGCTTTACCTACATCGCGAACGGCACTTTTAAAACGATAAGTGATCACTGTTGCCGCAAGCGCTGCTCGCTCACGGCCATACTTCTGATAAATGTATTGAATGACTTCTTCACGGCGTTTGTGTTCGAAGTCTACGTCGATGTCAGGTGGCTCATCACGTTCTTTACTGATAAAGCGCTCGAAGAGAACAGAAATTTGTCGAGGGTCGACCGCTGTAATTTCCAGACAGTAGCAAACGACAGAGTTGGCTGCTGAGCCACGCCCTTGATAGAGAATATTCTGACGCTTGGCAAACATCACTATGTCGTGAATGGTCAGGAAATAGTAGGGGTAGTTGAGCTCATCAATCAGCTCAAGCTCTTTGTCGATAGTTTCTGAAATATCCTGAGGAATACCTTCGGGAAAGCGGCGACGCTTACCACTGTCGACCAATTTGCGCAGATAGCTCATCGGCGTTTCACCACTGGGTACTAGTTCATGGGGGTATTCGTACTTGAGTTTTTCTAAACTGAACTGGCACTGTTTAGCTAGGCGAACACTCTCTTCCAACCATTCTTGTTTAAACAGTCGGGCGAGCTTTTCTTTGCTTCGCAGTGTCCGCTCTGTATTAGTGAGTAGGTGCTTACCAATTTTATCGACACTACTGCCATGCCGGACGGCGGTCAGAACATGCTGTAAGGGGAGACGGTTAGCGGTATGCATAAGTACACCACCGCAAGCGGTAATTGGCACCATCAGTTCCTGAGCGAGTTTCTCACAGTGAATAAGGTAGCTTTTATCGTCTGCATCTAAATGGCGCTGAACACCTAACCACAATCTTGGTTGATGATGTTGAGCAAGCCAGTGTCCCCATTTCTGATCGCTATGTTGATGGCTGGGGAGCCAGACAATCAAGCAGTGGCGAAGCGACATTAAATCCCATTCTGCCAGCTGATATTGCCCTTTCTCGGTGCGCCTTCTTGCGTTTGTGATGATTCGACAGAGTTCGGCATAGGCTTCACGGTTTGGGCAAAGTAATACGACCTGACACTCATCATTTAACCAGAACATACTTCCTATGATCAGTTTGATATTGAGGTTATGAGTTTTGATCGCTCTATAAGCTCTGACCACTCCTGCTACGGAGCATTCATCGGTAATCGCCAGTGCGTGATAGCGTAAAAAGTCTGCTTGTAGAATAAGCTCTTCTGCGTGAGAAGCGCCGGTGAGGAAAGAGAAGTTGGTCTGGCAGAAGAGTTCAGCGTACTTCATTATCGCATCTCCGCTTAGCTAAATAACCCATGCAGAAACCACTGCATTTCTTGATTGCGAAATACCCAGAGCCAACGTCCACTGTCACTGCGTGCAATAAAATAATCCCGCGTCATTTCCTCACCATCCCACCAGCCAGTCACAAAGCGTTCAGGGCCGTGCATAACATTGACCTTTTCTGTTAAAGGCTCAGGGTTTGGTAGCATCAAAGAGGGGCGTAAGCCAGAGAGCGAAACTTTAGTAGGAATGGGGAGTTCGGGGGCACACAATGAAATCGATTTCTCTGGTCTAGGGTCATCTGTTGGTGCGACTTTAAGGACTTGGTGATTACCTAGCTTAGCTTGTAGCGTGGCTATCAACTCCAGTTCTGTTTGTTGGCCTTTACGTCCTGCGAAAATGTCTTGGCTGGTGGACTCAAGTTCGCCACTACGTACCACTTTCAGAGTCAAACCTTGTACTGGAGCATCAAGTTTAATGGACTCCATTGTTAGCTGACAAAGCTTAGCCCAGCGCTGAGCGGAGTAATCTCCACAGGCGGAAGTAAATGCAATCACACCAGCGGCACGATCGCGTTGATGAAGAGTCAGCTCAAGTTCGTATGCGACCTGATTACGTAATGTTAGAAACCCTTCCAATTTTTCTAGTAGTTTCAATAGCGGTTTTTCCAACCACTGGGTATTTTCGATATCAAACAACAGCTCAAGATAACTTTGGAAGTGTTCAGGTGGGTGGTAGAAGTTTACTGGATGTTTAAACTGACCCATCAGTCGTCCGACATAGTTAACCAAGTCGATATCAAAACGTCTGGCGACTTCTTGCATCGGCAGTTCCAGAAGATCGTTGAGGGTCAAAACCCCCACACGGGAGAGTTTTTCAACCTGTTTACTGTCAAGCTCAGTGGCTGAAACTGGATAGGATTTGAGTGCTTCACAGAGCTGAGATCTATCTTGGCTGATCAATGCACTTCCAGACTTTGCCAGCAGAATGGCAGAGAAAGGAGAAAAGCCAGTGGCGTACTGATACTGGATATTCAGCTGCTGTAAATGCTGAGAAACTCGGCGCCAATAAGCATCCAGCCCACCATAGAGTGACAGCATATCAGTGACTTTTAGCAATAACCCTTGTGGCGGAAAGAGCACCAGATCAGAGGTCACCATATACAGCCACTGAGCGATATCCAGTAAGGTCTGTTGCTCCACCTTCTCATCATAGGGGTGAACCTGAAGCGAGTGACACAAAGCGCTGGCGCTGCCCAGTCCCATTCCCGGTTGAATACCTTGTTCGTGCGCGGCGAAATTGCATTGCACGATTTGGAAACGTTTGGAATCAACCACCACCAAAGGCTGCTGAGCCTGTTCAGAGTACAGCGCATCCAGTTGTAGAGTCGGGAAATGCAAGTACAACCACACCTGCATAGTTAGCCTTGCTTACGCAGTGGGAAAGGAAGAATGACAGGCTCAGGTCTGGACTCTGTTAATGAAGGCCAGAGCGTACTCATATCCAGAACGAAGCTAGCATGTGGCCACCCACCTTTGCGTTTTGTAATGGTGATTTCAATTCCAAGTGAGTGGGGGAGTAGTGTCATGCTTAAACTGACGGGCAGAGAAAAGAGACTGCGTTGCTCGGTTTTAAACAAAAACGACAGGCAATTTCCAGTTTCACTGGCGACCTGAAGTCGACGAGCATGGTGGACTTCCAGAACAGAATGCCAAAGCAGAACGTTACTGCAAGCGCCACTTTTCAGACACTGCTCTGCAGCCCATAAGGCTTCGTTATCTGTTTTAGGATAAAGCAGCAGAACATGGTTCAGATCGAGCCCTTCTGCTGTCAGAGACTGCGCAGACAGGTGGCCAGGTGGCTGTATGAATACGGACAATCTACCTTGGCTGCTGTTTTTAAGGTGAGGGAGTAGCAGACGAAGCTCTCCGATGCCGGGAGTCGTTTGTAATTCCACCACGCCGTGAATAGGAAAGCCCCCTTCCAGTTTTTGATCCAGAAGCTCAAAACCTGTCGGGTGGTGATCTCTGGACTCGGGAGTATGGTTTCCCTGCCAAAGCCATTGTTTTTTCTTAAGATGTTCGATCAGTTCATACATAACAATTTACCTGTATATATATACAGTATAAATTATTATTATTTATCAGCAAGGGAAAGGCTGAATAAGTGGATAAAAAAACGCCTTGTGTTTCCACAAGGCGTTGAATATCTGAGAAGTTTTTTCTATTTCTTTGGCTGTGCGTCAATACACTGACCACGAACGTCCTTGCTCTCGTTCGACATCAGGTGAAGATAAAGCGGCATGATATCCAGTGGTGTTTTTAGCAACTCAGCGTCTTCCGCTGGGTAAGCCTTCGCGCGCATGGAAGTGCGTGTACCGCCTGGATTAATCGCATTGACACGAATGTGTGTATCGCTCAATTCATCCGCTAGAATCTGCATCATGCCTTCCGTTGCGAACTTAGATATTGCGTAAGTCCCCCAGAAAGCACGGCCAGCATGGCCAACCGTTGATGAAGTAAAGATAACGCTGGCATCATCTGATTTATGCAATAGCGGAAGGATTGCCTGAGTCATCAGGAACTGAGCTTTAACATTAACCTGCATGATATCGTCGTAAGTGTCTTCACCAATCTGATCAAATGGGCTCAGTACACCCAGTTGACTGGCATTGTGTAGCACGCCATCAAGTCGACCAAACTGACTACCAATGGTATCGGCCATATCAATATAGTTTTGCTTGCTTGCGCCTTTCATATCCAGAGGAATGATCGCTGGTTGAGGGTAGCCAGCAGCTTCAATTTCATCGTAAGTTTGCTCAAGCTTCTTCACTGTACGACCTAACAGAATGACGGTGGCACCATGCTGAGCAAATGAGATTGCGGCTTGTTTACCGATGCCGTCACTGGCACCTGTCACGAGAATGACTTTGTCTTTTAAAGCGTCTGAGGAAACGGAATAATCCACGACATGCATCCTTATTGTAATGTTCTGCTTTATGAATCCGTAAGATGGTGGTTACAATACACTAATTCGCACATTAGGGGATATCACATTGGAATTTTTGTTGGACTACGGGCTGTTTTTAGCCAAGATTGTGACTGTTGTAGTCGCAGTGATTGCGATTCTTGTTATAGCCAAAGCCGTAGGGGGTAAGAGTGGTGCTGCAAAGGGTGAATTGGAGATCACCAACTTGACGGATCAGCATAAAAACACCGTTGAGCAGCTTGAGCATCACCTGCATGATTCAGCGTTTATCAAAGCGCGTGATAAGGCAGAAAAGAAACAAGAGAAAGAGAAAACAAAAGCCCGTGAAAAAGAAGTGAAGCAGGCTTCAAAAGACGGCGATTTGGACAGCAAGCGTGAGCCTCACCTATTTGTTCTGGATTTCAAAGGCAGCATTGACGCCAAAGAAGTCGCGTCACTACGCGAAGAAGTGACCGCAATTCTCGCGGTAGCTCGTGAAGGGGACGAAGTACTACTGCGCCTAGAGTCTGGTGGCGGTATGGTGCATGGCTACGGTTTGGCATCGTCTCAACTGGATCGTATTAAGGCGGCTAAGCTACCACTGACGATTGCGGTAGATAAAGTGGCTGCCAGTGGTGGTTACATGATGGCATGTATTGCTGACAAGATTGTTTCAGCACCATTTGCAATCGTAGGCTCCATCGGCGTGATTGCCCAGCTGCCTAACTTCAATAAAGTGCTCAAAAAGTACGATATCGAATATGAACAGCTCACAGCGGGCGAATACAAGCGTACCTTGACCATGTTTGGCGAGAACACCGATAAAGCGCGTGATAAGTTCAAACAGGAGCTCGAAGAAACACATGGTCTGTTTAAAGACTTTATTCGTGAGCGTCGCCCTGAACTTGAATTAGATAAAGTGGCCACTGGTGAACACTGGTTTGGCACTCAGGCGCATTCACTGGGTCTGGTTGATGAAATCAAAACCTCTGATGACCTGGTTGTGGAAGCGTGCAAAGATAAAACAGTCTTAGCGATTCACTACGTAGAGAAGAAAAAGCTAACCTCAAAGCTTGCTGGATTAGCAGGTGAAGCGGCTGATAACGTACTGATGAAGCTGATTGATCGTGGTCAGCGTCCTATCGTGTAAGCTGACTTCTTTTGTTTAGTTAAATGAAAAGCCCCTCAACTGAGGGGCTTTGTGTATTTGGTTACTGTGCTTTAGGTTGCGAATGGTTTGGCTTGCGGTTCGCTGGTCTACGACGTTTCTGTCCATTATTGCCAGCATTGTTAGAAGCTTTGCTATTAGAACTGCCGTCCTTACGTTTGCCACCATTATTACTCTTGGAGCCATCACCATTGGGTTTGTTATGGCCAAAATGACGTTTGTTTTTCCCCGCTGGCTTATGGCCACGAGCATTGTCACCTGAGCGCTGACCATCGGCATGGTCGACTTTTGGCTTCTTAGGCTTTTTCGGTTTCTTAGGTTTGATTGGGCGAGTATCTAACTTAGATTCTGGCAGCACATTGACGGGCTTATAGCCTTCCAGCTCCAAACGAGGTAATACTTGCTGGATGAGTCGTTCAATACCAAACAGTTCACCAGCTTCCGCTGCTTCAACTAAAGAGATCGCTTTGCCGACTTCACCCGCACGGCCAGTACGGCCAATTCTGTGGACGTAGTCTTCTGCTACGTGAGGCAGTTCGAAGTTAACGACCTGAGGCAATTGAGGAATGTCGATACCACGTGCGGCAATATCTGTGGCAACTAATACACGCACTTCTCCGGATTTAAAATCAGCCAGTGCCTTGGTACGTGCGCCTTGGCTTTTGTTACCGTGAATAGGTGCCGCCGTAATACCTTGATCATTAAGGTAATGAGAAAGTCGGTTCGCCCCGTGTTTGGTACGGCTGAAGACCAGAACTTGCCTCCAATCACCGTCTTTGATGAGCTTCACCAGCATCGGTGCTTTTTTACGCTTATCTGCTGGGTAGATAGATTGTTCAATGGTGACCGCAGTGGAGTTCTCAGGGTTAACAGAGACTTCGACCGGATCATTAACTAGGCCTTTGGCTAGTTCGCGAATCTCAGCAGAGAAGGTTGCAGAGAACAGTAAGTTTTGGCGCTTCTCTGGAAGCAGTGCGAGAATTTTACGAATATCGCGAATAAAGCCCATATCCAACATGCGATCTGCTTCATCCAGCACTAAAACTTCCAGCTGGGAGAAGTTAATTGCATTCTGCTGGTATAAGTCGAGCAATCGACCCGGGGTTGCGACAAGCACGTCTGTGCCTTTACGCAGCTTCATCATTTGTGGATTAATCTTCACTCCGCCGAATACTACATTCGACGTCAGACGTTGATAGCGGCTGTACTTGAACACGTTTTCCTGGACCTGAGCCGCCAATTCACGAGTCGGTGTCAGTACCAATGCTCTTACATGGTTGCCTTTGACTCGGGTACCATTATCTAATCGTTCTAGAATCGGTAATGTGAAGCCTGCGGTTTTACCCGTACCTGTCTGAGCCGCTGCCATGACATCTTTACCTGCTAACACTGCAGGAATGGCTTGCTCCTGAATTGGAGATGGTTTGTCATAACCCTGATCGTCGATGGCTTTGAGGAGCGGGGCAGAAAGGCCTAAAGCGGTAAAACCCATAAATTGTTCTCTGTTTAAGGTGAGATAAGTGCTCTGGCGGCAATCGACCACCAGCAAAAGGGCGCCATTCTGAGCCCTTTGGTCAGGAACATCAATAGAAATTATCGCTGAGAGCGGTTAAGTCTTGTCTGAAAGTTTAGCTTAGTAGTGACAAAAGCAAGCACGAGACCGGTCAATGCGCCAAACAGATGAGACTCCACCGCTACACGGGCATTGATTAACTCGCTGGTCGATTGCGAGGCGCCCATGGTCATTTCCCAGCCCACTTTGGCTAATACACCAATGACAAGTAACCAGCTACCTTTACGACCTTGTAAGGATTCCTGAAGCGCATAATAGGCAAAGATGCCATGTAGCACACCAGAAAGACCAACATAGCTAGTCATGCTTGTTGTCAGGTTGAGTACACCCACGGATAAGCTAATCACGAACAATACACAGAGCAGAGAAGTTACTCTTGGCTTAAACAGATAAGTGATAACCCACAAGCCAGCCAGATTCATGCCTAAATGAGCAAAGTTGGTGTGGGTGAAGTTTCCTGTTAGGATTCGCCACCACTGGCCTTCAGAAATAAGTTGATGATGCCAGTATGTCAGGCTGGCTAAAGGCTCGAACTGCACGCCTAGGCAGACTAAGCTGATAGCAATTAACAGAAGAAGTAAACGCACGCTATGTCCCGATATTGTTCTCAATGTGGTAAGTCACTCAAAGCTTGTATTTGTGAGTGGATACAAAGCCTAACATCGAATGTTGAGCTGGTCATCTTACAGCATCCGACAGAAACAAACAGACCCATGGGCACCGCGCGCATTCTCAGGCTCTCGCTTGAGAACAGCTACCTGTTTGAAGGTGAAAATTTTACTCAGCATAGTGAACTGAATAAGCTGTTGGATGAAGAAGGCTATCAACATTTTGTGCTTTATCCGGGAGAAGTGTCTGTCAGCCATGAAGAGGTAGCTAAAGCCGTCTCCAGCGAAGGCAAAGTGCGGATTATTTTGCTCGATGGCACGTGGAAAAAAGCGTACAAAATGTGGCAATTGTCTGAGAATTTACAGGCATTACCTTTGGTGCGTTTGCCAGAGAACCTACAGGGCAATTACCGTATTCGCAAAGCGCCCAGTGACAACAGCTTGTCTACCGTGGAGGCTGGCTACCATATCCTGACTTTGCTGCAACCAGAGCAAGACTTCACCCCATTACTTGATACCTTCAATCACATGATTGACTTTCAAATCAAGCAGATGCCGCCCGGTGTGTTTGAAAAAAATTACCTGTAATAAACGCAAACTCGTCATTTGAGGTCTAAAATTATTTGCAAGCGCAGCGTTGTACAGTGAATCTTTGTCAGAATATAATGACGCGCAATCGTTTAGTTATGACTGTTAAGTCATAAACGATGCTTCGTATAATCCCACTGATAGGGTGTGGGAGTCTCTACCTGAAACCGCAAATTTCAGATTACGAAGAGTGAAGTGCATTGCGCTTTTCTCTTTGTATGCCTGATTATCTTCACAAGAGAAAAGCGTTTGTTGAATACCAATCGAATTGAATGGGGAGACAAGCGTGAACCAAACCGAATTTATTCGCCAGTTACCGAAAGTTGAGTTGCATCTGCATATTGAAGGTTCACTTGAACCTGAGATGATGTTTGAACTCGCATTACGCAATCAAATCGCGCTGCCATTTACCACGCCTGAAGAGGTCAAAGCCGCGTATGAGTTTACTAACCTTCAGTCATTCCTTGATATCTACTATCAAGGCGCCAACGTGTTGATTCATGAGCAGGATTTTTATGATTTAACCTGGGCTTATTTGTTGCGCTGTAAGGCTGACAATGTTATTCACACCGAGATCTTCTTCGACCCACAAACTCATACTGAGCGTGGTATTGCGTTTGACACCGTGATCAACGGTATACACCGCGCTTTGCAAGATGCGAAAGAACAATTTGGCATCAGTAGTCGGATCATCATGTGTTTTTTACGTCATCTGGATGAGGACAGTGCTTTTGTTACCTTAGAACAAGCATTGGCACACAAAGATAAAATCATTGGCGTTGGTCTGGATTCATCGGAAGTGGGTCACCCGCCAGAGAAGTTTACTCGTGTTTTTGCCAAAGCACTCGAGGCTGGTTTTCTCACGGTCGCCCATGCAGGAGAAGAGGGGCCTGTTGCCAACATTTATAACAGCCTTGAATTATTGAAAGTGTCGCGCATTGACCATGGTGTGCGCTGCGCCGATGATCCGAATCTGGTGGTGTCGCTGGCTCAGTCGCGTATGCCGCTGACGGTTTGCCCACTGTCCAACACTAAGCTCAAAGTATTTGAGGAAATGAAGCAACACAATGTTGTCGATTTATTGAGGCAAGGGCTGTGTGTAACGATCAACTCAGATGACCCAGCCTATTTTGGTGGCTACATGACTGACAACTTTCTTGCAGTTGCAGACAGCCATATGTTGACGCAAGAAGAGTTGGCGCAATTTAGTCGCAATGCGATTGAAGCGAGCTTTATCAGTGACAGTGAGAAGCAGAGGCTCGCGAACCGACTCGATGAATTTGTCGACAGGTGTTAAAGCAAGCGGAGCATAAGCTCCGCTTTTTGTTAATGAGATGAGAACAACTGCTGGTGCAGGCGCTGAGCATGGCCGTCAGTCATCGAAGAAATATAGTCTGCAATCACACGATAACCTTCGCTTTCACATTTTGCTTGCTGCCATTCATGACGAATTGGAGCAGGCAGTAATCTTTCAGGATCGGCGCTAAACGCTTCGAAGATATCCATAATGATCTGTTGCCCCTTGTACTCGACAACTTGAACATGAGGCACCTGAATCACGTACTCACTGACAAAGCGTTTAAGGACTTCCAGCGCCTGAGCCATTTCTGGCTCCAGATAAGCATTAAATGCCAGCAGTTCACTTTCGAAAGGCGCGTCAACGGGCTTGATGGAAATACTGGTGAGTAAAGCGTTCACCATGCCACCTATAGCATCTTTACGCTGGTGGTGAGTACCGGAAAACAGCATGTCTGTAATGGAGTCGATATGGGTTTCAAACCAAGGCTCACCACATTCTGAAAGCAAACTCGCCGCGCCTTCAATCCACTGGTGTCTTGTCACCATACCTAGCACCACCGCATCTTCGAGATCATGCACCCCATAGGCAATGTCATCGGCCAGTTCCATGATAGAACAGTCGATGGACTTAAAGCGGGTCTTTTTATGTTGACGCTCAGTTAATTGCTCATCGCGCATCTGGCTGAAAAGTTGTTTATCTGACTCACTGAGCGGCTCAAGTACCCAGTCAAATAGTGACTGGTCACAGTCATATAAACCTTTGGCGGGCGCCCACTCTTTTGCTTTGAGCTTACGCTGGTGAGAGACACTGTCTGGAGTGACATCAGCGCATGTTTTACTGATTAGCGCTGGGTATTTGATCAGGCCAAGCAAAGTTCGTCGCGCCAGGTTCATACCAAAATGTTCGGTATATGGCTCAAGCTTGGTCACGATGCGAAATGTCTGTGCGTTTCCCTCAAATCCGCCATGCTCACGCATCATGTAATTAAGGGCGACTTCACCACCATGCCCATAGGGTGGATGGCCAATATCATGAGCCAAGCAAAGCGAATCGATTAAGCTATCGCTAGGCAAAAGGTCGCGAAATTCTGCCTGTTTCTTCTTTATCTGCGCAACGATACCTGTCCCTAACTGAGCCGCTTCGAGAGAGTGGGTAAGCCGAGTACGGTGAAAATCGTCAAAACTGTTGCCGTGAACCTGAGTTTTTGCCTGCAAACGTCGAAAGGCTGCGGAGTGAAGAATTCTCGCTCGGTCACGTTGGTAAGGACTACGGTGATCGTCGCGACGAATTTTATGTTCATCATCGTGGCGTTGTTCCCATAGCAGCTTATTGTTTGAACTCATATGAATTTTGGCCTTTAACTTCATGAATAATATAGCGCTTTAGTAAAGGCGCCTAACATGTTGGTGGAGGTGCATAGGTTTATTGTGCTTGAGTATGACGCTGAGAGCAAAGGAAGCTTCTCTCCTAGAGGTGGGAGAGTGGTATTAAAAAATCCCCGCATTAATGCCAGTCTCATTTTATGTATCCAAGTTTTTAGAATGATTCACCTCTTCCTGCCTATTTTTTATATCTTTCGTTCTAAATTGAATTTGCCAATATGAAATTGGTTTTTATTAAATTTGTGTCATTTAAGCGTATGCGCACAAAACAATTTGGAATCTAAGAAATGAAGCTAAATTTATTAACAACGTCAATTTTAGTACTCATAGCGTCTACTGCCATTGCGGGTGATTTTACTCGTGAAGATGAGAGATACATCTCTCCGGAAGAGTGGGCGGAACGGACAGATCCATTGGCACCGAAAGGGCCTGTTGCATCAGGTAGCCCGTTTTATGTCAATGAGTACGAAGAGAACTCTGAACTGCCTAAAATCTCGGCTTATTTATCTAACTGGGGCTTTTATGCTCGTGGGGTCGATCTATCCAAATTTTCCGAGGGTTACGACAAGATAATACTCTCGTTCTTTGGAATGTGTGGCTCCGAAATAGGTGATAGCTCGAATACATCCGCGGTTGAATCACTTGAGAAACTTTGTGGCTTTGCCAAAGATGCGAACCCTGAGCATGGTAAGGATTTTGAGGTTCTGACCACTGATGCTTGGGCGGATATGGCAACCGATGGTGCCGGTGTCTTAACGGATGACGAAATTGCCGATGCAGGTAACCCAAACTGGGAAGAGGAAGATGTTTTGCTCCAGCGTTGGTACCAGGGAGAAGACAAAGTTGCAGGCTTCTTAGGGGCAATGAAAAAGCTTAAGGGGCAGAATCCAGATTTAGCCGTCGCCTTTAGTGTCGGAGGCTGGTCTCTATCTGAGCCGTTTTCACGCATGGCCGCCGAACCGGACAATCGCGCCATCTTTATTGCAAGTGTTGTGGAGATCTTCAAGCGCTTTACTTTCTTTTCTCAGATTGATTTAGACTGGGAATACCCTGGTGGAGGTGGTGCTGATGGTAACAGTTCAAGCGACGCGGACGGTGAAAACTACGCGACGTTGATTAGAGAACTGAGGAGCGCTCTGGATGACGCAGGTCTTGAAGAAGTCGAAATTGCCATTGCTGCCCCTGCGCCCGTCGATAAAATCCAAGCAGGTGATATTGGTAATGTCTATCGCGCGGGTGTCGATACGATTCACCTGATGACATATGACTTCTTTGGTACGCCTTGGGCGGAATCTCTCGCCCACCATACCAATACTTTCCCTTATGCAGAGGCTGAGTGGTCAGCGGATGATTCTATCAGCTACTTGATTGAAAGTATGAATGTTCCATCCCAGGCGATTCAGATTGGGTATGCTACATACAGCCGTAATGCTACAGAAGCTCAGGTGACCAGCTTTTCTCCACTTGAGGGTAGTTACAGTATGCCTTCGGACCCTGATGTAAAAGTGGGTGGGTCATGGGAACCTGGAATTTACGAATGGTATGACATTGAACAAACCTTTGCTTCGATTTCAGAAAGCGACGGCTTTCAAATAGACAAGATAGAAAGTTACAACTTGTATACCGATGCACATGCTAACGCTGATTACATATACAGCCCCGATAGAAAGTTCTTTATCTCTTTAGATACCCCACGCACTGCTTATATGAAAGCGAAGTATGTAGAGAAGTACAATCTGGGCGGGATTTTCACTTGGATGGCTGATTATGATAACGGCATTCTGCTTAATGCAGCTCGTGAAGGCTTGGGGTACCAGCAGACAGATGCTTCAGGCAACATTGATATGAACAATATCATATACAGCTGTGGTACAAACATTACATCACCTCAGCAGTGTCGTGAGTTAACGAACCTAGAACCTGAAAACGCGGAAACGGCTGCGGATGCTGGAGCGGATATGAGTGCTGAGCTTGAATCCGGAGTGCAATATACGCTTGATGGCAGCCAATCAACCAGTGCACAGGGTGCGTTGACTTATGCATGGTCCTTGGTGGATGTGGAAGGTACAGATGCTTCGGCCATCTCTATTGATGACTCAACCCAAGCAACGACACATTTTACCGTGTCTGATGTAGATTCTGATGTGACGGCAACCTTCCAGCTTACCGTTACAGATGAAGCGGAAGCTAGCTCAAGCGATACTATGGTTTACACCTTGACGGTACCTACACCGGATAATCAGCCACCAGTGGCGGATGCGGGGCAAGAACAGTCCATTACCCGTGGTGATAGTTTTACTCTGAATGGCTCTAACTCGAGTGATCCCGAAGGGGAAGAGCTGAGTTACCAATGGGTACAAACACAAGGCCAGAGTCTGCCACTTGAAGATGGTGGGGCGAAAGCTGTGATCGAGGTTGATAGTAGTAGCCTGAGAAACTATGACCAGACGCTAGCCTTTACACTAACAGTATCCGATGGAAGTCTAGAAGACAGTGATTCCGTGACGATTGTGGTGTCCGGAGATGCTGACGCCAATGAAGATCCTCACGCTGATATCGCCGTAACGGTAGAAGGAGGAGAAATTCATTTGGATGGCTCTAAGTCCAGTGACGATGGAAGGATTGAGTCATTCTCATGGAGCGGTACTGCACCAAATGGTGACGTGCTAACGATTCCGGGCTCGGATCAACCCACGACGGTTTACACGCCTGAGATGGAAGGAGAGTTTAACTTCTCGCTAAACGTAACCGATAACTTTGGTGCAACGGACTCCGCAAATGGAAGTGTGAACTTTACTTTCCCAGAAGGGGATAGCTGTGAACCTCAGCCAGACCCAGATGCGGGCAACCATCCAGCTTGGGATAGCAGTGCACAATACCCAGATTCAGGAACACTCGTTAGTCATAACGGTTTTGTATGGCAAAACCAATGGTATGCGAATGTAGGGGAAGAACCAGGAGTCGCTGATGTTTGGGAACTGGTGAGTGACGTTGTACTGCCATGGGATGACTCGAAGTCGTATGCTCAATATTCTGAAGTGACTCATGATGGTTACTTCTGGATTGCGGCATACTGGGCGAGCGCAGGTGATGAACCAGGTGTTGCTACCATGTGGGAACAACAAGCGGCTTGTAACTAGTACAATCGCATAGATGTAAATAACAACGGCTCCTTTAATAGGAGCCGTTTTAAATTTACGTTATGTCATCCGAGATTGTGGCTTGAAAAGAGCCGCTCAATTTTAACTAATCTCGTCCAAAGATAATTCAAAGCTTGGAGCAAACGTGGTGAGAAAGTAGTCCATTTCAGGGGTTCGTCTTTCTTGCAAAGTGATATCAAGGCGTTTTTTGGCCAATGCATACTCATGGTTACCTGCACTGAGTTCTTCCAGGCATTTGAGATAGGCGCAGATGGTATCCGCTTGTTTGACGATTGCTTCATCTTCTGGGTATGCAGCCTGAGAGACCAGATAAGGTGCAAAATCTTCCTGAAATTCTTCAGGCAGCATTGATAGCAGTTTTTTTTCCGCTGCGGCTTCTATCTTCTTATATTCCTTTGCGATTTCTGGGTTGTAATACTTGACGGGAGTGGGGAGATCACCAGTCAGCACTTCACTGGTATCGTGGTACATTCCCAGCAAGGCGATGCGTTCAGGATTGAGATTACCGCCATACTTTTTGTTTTTGATTAATGCCAGAGCGTGGGCGACAAAGGCAACTTGAAGACTGTGCTCTGAGATATTTTCTGTCGACACGGAGCGCATTAATGGCCAGCGCTGAATCAGCTTCATACGAGCGAGATGAGCGAAGAAATGACTTTCTTTAGACTTACTCTCTGTCATGGATCTTCCTCCTAATAAAAAAGAGCACTCACTGAGTGCTCTTTAAGCATATGAAAGATCGAATCTAATTACTACTGGCTATAGGTCGACAGGAAGCGTTCAAAGCGTCCAATTGCCATTTCGAGATCTTCAACATGTGGCAGGGTCACAATGCGGAAGTGATCGGGTTTTGGCCAGTTGAAGCCTGAGCCTTGAACCAACAGAACTTTCTCCTGAATCAGGAAGTCGAGAACCATCTTTTGATCATCTTTGATGTTGTACATCTTAGTGTCGATTTTCGGGAACAGATACATTGCGCCTTTAGGCTTCACGCAGGAAACCCCTGGAATCTGGTTGATCAGTTCAAAAGCGCGGTCACGCTGCTCCAATAAGCGGCCGCCGGGCAGGATCAGTTCATTAATACTTTGATAACCACCCAGTGCGGTCTGAATTGCATGTTGCATCGGTACATTGGCACATAAACGCATTGAAGCCAGCATATCTAAGCCATTAACGTACCCTTGCGCGAGATGTTTCGGGCCGGTGAGGAACATCCAGCCACCACGGAAACCACAAACGCGATAAGCTTTAGATAAGCCGTTAAAGGTAACAGTCAGTACATCATCTGAGAGTGTCGCAACAGAGGTGTGTGTGGCGCCGTCATAGAGTACTTTATCGTAGATTTCGTCAGCGAAGATAATCAGCTTGTGCTTACGGGCAATCTCAATCACTTCCAATAAAAAGTCGCGACTATAGACTGCACCTGTTGGGTTATTGGGGTTAATTAAGACGATACCACGGGTCTTTGGTGTGATTTTCTTGCGAATATCATCCAGATCTGGGTACCAGTCAGCTTGCTCATCACAAAGGTAATGCACGGCTTTTCCGCCAGACAGGGCAACAGAGGCTGTCCAAAGTGGGTAATCCGGAGCCGGGACCAGCATCTCATCGCCATTGTTGAGCAAAGCCTGCATCGCCATAACGATCAGTTCTGATGCGCCATTACCGATATACACGTCTTCGACATCTAAAGAACGGATGCCTTTACGTTGATAGTGCTGAACGACGGCTTTACGAGCAGAGTAGATGCCTTTCGAGTCACAGTAACCTTGTGAAGTCGGTAGGTTGCGAATGACATCAACCAAGATTTCATCTGGGGCGTCAAATCCAAATGGGGCGGGATTACCGATATTCAACTTCAGTATTTTATGCCCCTCTTCCTCCATGCGCTTAGCATGTTTGAGTACAGGCCCCCTAATGTCATAGCAGACATTATCGAGTTTTGACGACATCCCGATATTTTGCATTGTGTAAAACCTAAAAATGATTGTATTTCTTTATTAAAGTACATCAAAAAGGCCTTTGTTAGAATAAAAAACTGAATTAATACGCTTTTTTGTATGCGCTTTGTTCGTTTGCAATCACAGGATTATGCAAAAGATGGGCTACAACCTTGATCTGAGTAAGGTCTATTAATAGAGTAGCGATCTAAAATGAATAAAAATCCCCAGGCATACGAGGCTGATTTGTCACACTTTCATCAAGCCGTTACTGAACTAATCGAACGCGTAAAGGATGCAGAAGACGGCGTAAACCGTCTGGTTCAAGTTCTTGAGGAAAAACCAGATTTTGCATTCATAGATTGGTTGGAAGCCCAGCCAATCTTTCCAAAGTTTTATTGGCAGTCTCGTGATACTCGCGAAGAAGTGGTGGCATTGGGGCAGTTACACACCTTTGTTGATCCAGCTCCGGCCTATACGATTCTGGCGGATGACCAACGCATCTGGGGTGGGCGTTCTTTTGACGGCCAGACAGAAAAGAATCGTCGCTGTATGTCTTCTTTTTTCTTCCTGCCACAGATTGAGCTAATTCGTTTTGATAATCGCTGGTCATTAGCCGTCAACCTGACAGCTGACAAACATCGCACGCTGGCAGGACTCAGTAAACTTAAAGTTGAAGCTGGCTCTCTACTGCCGGTCTCTGCACAGATCAAAAGCATCAGCCACATACCGGAAAAGCCGCAATGGTCTGAACTGGTTGAGAAAGTTCTGACTGGTATCGAGAATGACGACTTTAAGAAAGTAGTATTGGCCCGCAGAACTTCCGTACAGATGGACAGCACGGTGAGTGCCGCGCAGCTACTCAAATCAAGCTACCTGCAAAACCACCATAGCTTCCACTTTATGCTCTCTCTAGATAAAAAGCACAGCTTTATAGGCTCTACACCGGAACGTTTGTATGCCAGACAAGGTCAGGAGCTCTACACCGAAGCTTTGGCGGGCACGATAGGTCGAGGCGACAACGCCAGCCACGATATGGAATTGTCAAATTGGTTATCTCAAGACAGCAAGAATCTTAATGAGAACCAATATGTCGTCGATGACATTATTGATCGACTAACGCCTCACTCGGAGCACGTTGAGGTTGAGCAAGAAGCCCGTTTGGTTAGGTTGCGCAAAGTGCAGCACCTTAAACGCAGTATCCACGCACACCTTAAGCCGGGCATTAACGGTGTTCAACTGTTGGGAGCATTACAACCGACCGCAGCGGTTGCCGGACTTCCACGTAAAGAGTCGATGGCCTTTATTCAAGACAACGAGCCCTTTGCACGTGGTTGGTATGCGGGCTCGATGGGTTTTATCAGTCATCAGCGTGCGGAGTTTTGTGTGGCGATACGCAGCGCTCTTATTCTCGGGGAAGAGGTTCAACTATTCGCAGGCGCGGGTATTGTTCCGGGCTCTGTGGCGGATAATGAATGGCAGGAGTTGGATAAGAAAATGTCGACCTTGCTATCGCTGATCACCGATATTCCTCCACTGGGAGTAGCGTCGTAAATGGGCTGTCAAAACCAAGCCGTCATCAATCGCATTTGGTGTCAGACTTTGCTTGAAGAGTTATCTCGTCTCGGGGTGACTGAAGTGTGTATTGCTCCTGGCTCACGCTCGACTCCATTAACGCTAGAAGCGCAAGAAAATACAAACCTGAATCTTCATACGCATTTTGATGAACGTGGTTTAGGTTTTCTCGCTCTCGGATTGGCAAAGGCGAGCAACAAGCCCGTCGCACTGATTGTGACATCGGGTACAGCGGTAGCAAATCTGTTGCCTGCGATTGCCGAAGCTAGACTGACGGGTGAAAAGCTGGTGGTGCTGACCGCAGACAGACCCATAGAATTGATTGACTGTGGGGCCAATCAGGCGATCCATCAATCTGGAATTTTCTCAACTCATGTCACCTCTAGCCTTGAGTTACCAAGCCCTTCGGACTCCATATCGCTTAAGTGGCTGCTGACTTCCATTGACCAACACATGTTTGAACAAGCAGAGAAAGGCGGAGCTGTTCACATCAATTGCCCGTTTCCTGAGCCTTTGTATGGTTCTGAATCGAAAGGAATATTTCAGGCATATCTTGATGAAGTAAAATCTTGGTCTCACTCTGACAAGCCTCATAGTTGTAAGGCTCGAACTCAATCATTACCCGCTCTTCACTACGCCGACTTAGCAGATAAGCCAGGAGTTATTGTCGTTGGTAGTGTCACCCTAGAGGAAGCACAGCAGGCGAAACTGCTGGCGGAAAAATTGGGCTGGCCATGCTTGTGCGATCCGCAATCGGGGATTTCATCTCCTTTCGCACATTATGATCTTTGGTTGCAGAGCCCGTCTGCAAAAGAAGTGCTGAATCAGGCTCACGTTATTGTGCAGTTTGGCTCGCGGATTGTATCAAAACGGCTCAATCAGTGGATATCTCAGCAAGTGGAATCCAGGCAAGTGGATTATCATTTTGTTTCTCCCCGCATAGAGCGCAACAACCAAAGTCACTTACCACAAACTCACCACGTCGTGGACATCGGGGTTTGGATTGAGAGTTGGATGAAAGAGCCTGCGGAAGATAAGAGCTCTCATTCTGGTTGGGCTGCGGAGTTAGAGCACTATTCTCAGCGCGTCGCAGCGATATCTTCTCAATATGAACAAAGTCAGCAGTCAGCCAATGAGATTGCGCTGGCTACATCTATCAAAGAGTTACTACAGCAAGCTCAGGTCTTTTTAGGAAACAGTCTGTTTGTTCGGCTGGTGGATATGTTTGGTTCGATGCCAAACCTTGAAACGTTTAGCAACCGAGGCGCATCGGGGATCGACGGTTTGATTGCGACTCTAACGGGTGTTGTGCGGGCCACTTACAAGCCAAGTATATTGTTCATTGGTGATACGTCGGCATTGTACGATCTGAACTCTTTGTCTCTGTTGACCCATGAAAAAACGCCGGTAGTTATTGTGGTCACCAATAATGACGGAGGGGCTATCTTTGATTTACTCCCTGTCCCTCAGGCGCAGAAACAATCTCTGTATCAGATGCCTCATGGTTATACCTTCGAGCATGCCGCGCTACAATTTGGCATTCGATACGAAAAGCCAACTACGCTTGCCGCATACACTGAGTTAGTTGGTCAGCATCTACAGCAGGGTGAGGGAGCATTGCTTGTCGAAGTGCAGACACCTCCCGATCAGGCCTCCTCACAACTGAAAGAAATCACTCAGCGCCTTCATGCTTTATAACCGCCTTTACAACAATGTGAGCAATGATAGCTCGCAGCCGTTGATTGTTTACCTGCATGGTCTACTTGGTAGCAGTGATGATTGGGACCGCTGTGCGCAATTACTTCCCGAATACCCTACTTTATGTATTGACCTTCCTGGTCATGGGATGAGCAAATTGATGCATTGTCGCGATTTTAAAACGTGCTGCGATCAAATATCTGACGTTCTACTTACTCAATTTCCTCACCGACCACCTATAGTGTTAGTGGGTTATTCAATGGGAGCTCGAATTGCGATGGTAGGGCTCACTCAACAGTATTTTTCTGCACACAATATCCAAATGCTTATTTCTGAAGGTGGTAATTTTGGATTGTGTAGTGGGGCAGAAAAAACAGCTCGCTTAAACAATGACTCTCGCTGGGCTGAGCGATTTCATCATGAGCCAATTGAACAAGTGTTAGGCGATTGGTATCAGCAGCCGGTATTTAGTTCACTAAACCATGAGCAAAGACAAACACTCATACACAAGCGCAGTGCTAACCTAGGCCCATCAATTGGCAAAATGTTGATGGCAACCTCATTAGCAAAACAAGATTATTTGCTTGAGTCACTAACAGACTTGAGCATTCCAGTACATTACATTTGTGGTGAAAAAGACAGTAAGTTCAGCCGCTTGGCCGAACAGAGCGGTTTGTCTTATAGCCAGGTAGAGCAAGCGGGGCATAATGTTCACATCGAACAGCCTGAAGCGTTTACCGCCATTGTTAAATCTCAAATTTGCGCATTTCTCTAACAGCGCAACGTCAACAAACAGGAATCACCATGGCAAAAACAGTCGGTATTTCAGAAGAAGAACTATACGCACCAGTACACTGGAACGATTGCACAGGTGAATATGAAGATATTCAGTACCACAAATCCGAAGATGGTATCGCAAAAATTACCATCGCCCGCCCTCAGGTACGTAATGCGTTCCGTCCTCAAACTGTAAAAGAAATGATCAATGCGCTAGCGGATGCTCGCTATGACGAAGGCGTTGGCGTGATCATTTTGACAGGGCTTGGCGAAAAGGCTTTCTGCTCGGGTGGTGATCAAAAGATCCGTGGCGATTACGGGGGCTATCAAGACGATTCAGGTACTCATCACCTGAACGTGCTTGATTTCCAGCGCCAGATTCGTACTTGCCCTAAACCAGTTATCGCGGCTGTTGCAGGTTGGGCTGTGGGTGGTGGTCACGTACTGCATATGATGTGTGACTTGACCATTGCCGCAGAAAACGCTCAGTTTGGTCAGACGGGGCCAAAAGTTGGTTCGTTTGATGGCGGCTGGGGTGCCTCATACATGGCTCGAATTGTTGGCCAGAAGAAAGCGCGTGAGATTTGGTTTCTATGCCGTTTCTATGATGCTCAAGAAGCTCTGGATATGGGGCTGGTTAATACAGTTGTGCCACTTGAAGAATTGGAAAAGGAGACCGTTCGCTGGTGTCGTGAAACATTGCAACACAGCCCGATGGCACTGCGTTGCCTGAAAGCAGCACTGAATGCTGATTGTGATGGTCAGGCTGGTCTCCAAGAGTTGGCTGGTAACGCAACCATGATGTTTTACATGACTGAAGAAGGTCAGGAAGGTCGCAATGCGTTTAATGAAAAACGTCGACCAGACTTTAATAAATTCCCTCGTAATCCTTGATGCGCAGTTCGGTTTATAGCGTAAAAAGTAAAGGCGTTTAACTAAGCGCCTTTAGTTCTCGTTTAAATCGGAAAAATTAAATAGACAACAGCGTATATCAACGATTACAAAACGATTAGAAGGGATATTGGTATGAGAACAGCCAAACTGTATCGCTACGAGCTGCCTATGGATAGCGGAGTGATACTGAGAGAGCAAAGGCTCACGGAACGAGAGGGCTTTGTGGTTGTACTAGAAAGTGACGGGGAAGTAGGTCGAGGTGAAGTTGCGCCTTTGCCGGGATTTAGTATCGAGAGTATGGACGACGTATACTCTCAGCTCATCGAGCAACTGGCTCTTTGGCAAAACGGTCAAGTACTCGACTATACAGATTTATACCCATCGGTGGCTTTTGGTTTATCTATGGCTCAACTGGAGTTAGCTAATGGTCTTCCTGATACAGGCTGTTACCAAGCTGCGCCACTGTGTTCTGGTGACCCAGATGAACTGTTACCTAAGCTTGATAGCATGCAAGGCCAAAAAGTGGCGAAAATCAAAGTGGGGTTGTATGAACCTGTCCGGGATGGGCTGCTAGTCAGTCTGTTTTTGGAGTCTATTCCGGATCTGACACTAAGATTGGATGCAAATCGTGCTTGGACTGCGGAAAAAGCGCAGCAGTTTGCCAAAAAAATTGCCCCTTCTTTGCGTCAACGAATCGCATTCGTCGAAGAGCCGTGTCAGGCTCCGGGTGATAGTTTTTCTTTTGCTATCGATACTGGGATAGCAATTGCTTGGGACGAAACTCTTCAACATGCTATCCGTAAAGATGACTTTAAGCTAGAAGACTTCAACGGCGCCAAAGCCATTATTATCAAGCCAACATTAATTGGTTCTCTAGAGCGCTGCATCGAGCTTATCAATCGTGCTAAAGAGCTAGGTATTAAGCCTGTGATCAGTTCAAGTATTGAATCCAGTTTGGCTCTTACACAATTGGCTCGCTTCGCACAATGGCAGCTACCTGAAGAGATTCCGGGCCTTGATACCATAGGTTTGTTTGCCCAGCAGCTAGAAGTTACTTGGCCTGGCTGTGAGCTTCCGGTGACTTCTCTGTCAGACCAGTCACTAATCTGGCAATCTTAATGCACAACCAACTCTCTCCTTTGAAACAATGGGCTCAGTTGAGCCCATCTTTGTTAGCTCTGCATCACCAAGAAACGCAATACACTTGGGCTGAGCTAGCGCAACTTGTGGATGAAGTTTCCGCAAGCCTATCTGCACAGGGGCTAGCGCGCGGCGAGGTGTTGACGTGCGTTGGTAAAAACAGCTTGGATCTATTGTTGGCCTATCTCTCGTGCATGGAGATTGGTGCAATTTGTGCTTTGACGATGCCACAGACCCAAGTGGAGCTAGAAACCAAGTTAACATCACTCTATATGACAGGATCTGAGCGGAAAGTCTGGGTGGAACCACCTAATTTGATGCTTTCTTCCTTGTCGACGATGACGATAGCGCGTGCAGATTTGGCGGACTATCCCGCGGGTTATCAAGCAGACAATTTAGCTTCGATTGTATTTACCTCAGGTTCTACAGGAACCCCGAAAGCGGTCGCGCACACCTCTGCCCAACACCTTGCTTCTGCATCAGGATTACTGGAAAAATTCACCTTCAAGCAGAGCGATAGCTGGTTGTTAAGTTTGCCTATGTATCATGTCTCTGGGCTGGCGATTATCTATCGCTGGTTGCATGCTGGCGCGACGTTAAAAGTGGGAAGCGGGCTACTTCAAGAAGATATTTGTCACGTGACGCATGCGTCGTTGGTTGCAACACAACTTCAGCGGTTATTGGACAGTAATACGCCACTGGAACTGACTCATGTCTTACTCGGGGGCAGTCACATCCCTGTTTCTCTTAGCCACAAAGCTGAGCAACAGGGGATTGAAACTTGGCTAGGTTATGGGATGACGGAAGCTGCTTCTACTGTGACGGCTAAGCGGGTGGATAGCGACTATACGGCAGGGAAGGTATTGCCCAAGCGCAGAGTCAAACTTGAGGGGCAGAGGATTTATATTGGCGGTGAAACGCTAGCATCTGGTTATTATCAGCAGGGTTCTCTTGAGCCTATCGTCCAAGACGCGTGGTTTGATAGTAAAGATCTCGGTGAATGGGCAAACGGTGAACTGAAAATTATAGGTAGAGCAGACAATCTGTTCATCTCAGGCGGCGAAAACATCCATTGTGAAGAGATAGAAGCCGTACTCAACCAGCTCCCAGAAGTCATTCAATCCATCGTAGTGCCAGTTGAAGACGAAGAGTTTGGACACCGACCAGTCGCGGTCATTCAAAGTCATCAACGCTTAGATATAGAGTGTATCGAGCAGCGTCTCGGTCAGTCCTTAACTCGGTTTAAGTGGCCTGTAGCCTACTATGAGTTGCCGGAGTTTCTTTGCCAGTCGGGGATCAAAGTGTCGCGAAAAGCAGTCAAAGATTGGCTTTTAAATCAAATCGATAAATAAAGTGAAGTGCAGAATCGGTGACTAGTCGATCCTGCACTTCAGGGGAATGGTGAAATCACCACATTCTTCTCTGTTAACTGACGAGTGTTTTTTCTTTGGCTGAGCACTAATGCTCAAATTACTGAATTAAGCAATGGCTCGTACGTTAACTCAATCTGCAAATGCGAAAGTCAACTTAGTTGAAATTGATCTTTCATAGTCCAAATCTGAATTTATCAAACTTATAACTCTATCTCATAATGCTTTCGGGAATATGAGTATATGGATATAAGAGGCGTTCATGAAAGCCGTCATTGTGTTGGCAATATTGATTCAGATTCTAGTCGCAGTCCAAAGTGAAGGCTTAGTGCGATCACTGGCTGAGTTATCTGCGTTTCTATTTATCGCCGCTTTGGTCTTAATATACCAACGACAAAAGCGCAGAAAGCTCAAAATAGAGCCTGAAGAACTTTAGCTAAGTGTCAACCATGCCAATGAGCTGGTCGATATAGCAATCCACAGCGTGACACCAAACAGCAATGGCTTAGGCCCAGCAGACTTGAGTTTTTCCACCGAAATTCCGCAGCCAATCAAAAACAAACACACCACTAAAGCCCGCTTAGCAACATCGAAGATTCCCTGATAAATCACTTCAAACTGTGGTAACATATCACTGACTGCAATGGCGACGCAGTAAAACAAGATGAAGTAGGGGATAGTGATTTTCTTCGAATCGCTGCGGAATAAAAATGCACTGAACAAAGCTACCGGAATAATCCAAAGAGCTCGTGCTAGTTTTAAGGTTGTCGCGGTGGTGAGTGCTTCCTCACCGTAGGCGGATGCCGCACCAACGACGGATGAAGTGTCATGAATGGCAATCGCAGCCCATGTACCGAAAGTATGTTGATCGAGATTCAGCGCATGGCCAATCACAGGGAAGACAAACAGAGCTATAGAATTGAGGACAAATACGGTGGCTAAAGAAAGGCCGATTTGCTCATCGTTTGCTTTGATAGCAGGGGAAACCGCGGCGATAGCACTGCCACCACAGATGGCTGTTCCGGAAGAAATCAGGTACCCCGTCTCTTTATTTAGGCCAATGGCTTTTGCTACCCACCAGCCTATGAATAAGGTGCCGATAATGGTGGTAACGATAAGGCCTATGCCATCGGAGGTAACCGCAAGTGCATTTTTGAATTGAATGCCAAAGCCCAAGCCGACGATTGAATAAGCCAATAGTTTTTTGGTCACTTTTGCCAGATTAAAATCGTGTGGCACCATGCCCAATGAAGCCAGCAAGAAACCAATCACCAATGCGGTTGGTGAAGTAACCCATGGTGTTAGGCAGATGATCATTGCCAACCAAAATGGCAGTTGCTTTTTAATCGTCGTCATTACACAAAATAGCAATCAAAACAGCTGGTCAGTGTAACTAAATCCAGCCGATAAGTAGATTTGAATGAATTGAACATACGTTCATATTTAGTGAACGTATGTTCGCAAAGTTATTTCCAATCACCTCTGAGCTGAGAGACCTGATGCTGCATTAACTCAGTGGTTGCCTCCGAGGAATCAACAGGTTGGCCTGCTTCTATCTCTAACTTGGACCAGAATCTAGTTGGTAGGCCGCTACAAGCCTTTCCTTTATAGCGACTGAAGAAGCTACCCCACAACCCTTTAATCGCAATCGGGATCACTGGGACAGGACTCCGTTTTAGAATGATGTCCATGCCACGCATAAAGTCATTCATTTCACCATCGCTAGTGAGGCGTCCTTCAGGAAAAATACACACTAAATGGCCTTCTTCTAACGCTTGTTCTATCTCACCAAACGCATTGCGAATGGAGCGTCGGTTGGAAGCAGAGATAGGGATTACTCCCGCGCGCTTAAGAAAACGACGCAAAGGTGGAAGGTTGGCGTAATCTTCTTCCATCACAAAACGAATCAGCCTTGGGCAAACCGCGCTTAGCAGCAAAGCATCCATATAGCTAACGTGATTGCAGACGAGCAACGCTCCGCCTTTTTCAGGTAGGTGGTGTAAGTTTTTGTGTTTAACGCGGTACATAGTATGGGTGAGAACCCAAACGATAAAACGCACGGCGAAAATGGGAACTCGTAAGAACAAGGTGATAGCAACCACTAGGTTCATGAGCGCGAGTAATAGGAATAGCTGTGGAATACTCATTTCTATAATCGCTAGACAGATGATACCGAGTACGGCACTGCCCACCATAAACAGGGAGTTATAGATGTTAAGTGCTGCAATCACCTGAGCGCGCTCAGTGACTTTGGCACGCTGCTGCATCAATGCATAGAGCGGGACAATAAACACGCCACCGGATGCTCCCAGCATCAGCAGCGAGATAAATACAGGCCACAGTGGCTGATAAGAGACAAAGTCTGTAAAGGTTTCAAATTCTGGCAGGCTGGTTGGTACAGACGTTGCCATTAAGAAACCAAAGATGGTGATACCTAAGCTGCCCAGCGGGACGATTCCGATTTCAATGCGATGGTTGGATAGTTTGTCACAGGCCAAAGAGCCGAAGGCGATGCCGACAGAAAAAAGTGCCAATAGAAACGAGACTGCGCTTTCACTGCCATTAAGGTAGATTTTTGTGAAATTGGGGAATTGAGTCAGGTAGGCTGCGCCTAAGAACCAGAACCAGCTAATTGCCATCAAGGCTTGGAAAATCGTTTTGTCTGATTTAGCGATGGCAATGGTGTTGCGGGTTTGTTTGATCGGCTGCCAGCGGAACTTTAAGTCTGGCGCGCTGGCGGGTGCTTCAGGAATTGAACGACTGGCGAGATAACCAAACACCGCAAACAATACGACGCATCCGGCTGCTACGTATTTGGCGCTTTCAGCTGAAGCAATAATTCCAGCACCTAGCGTACCAAGAAGAATTGCGAGAAATGTACCCGTTTCAACCAAAGCGTTGCCAGGCACCAGCTCTTGGGGTTTTAACTGTTGTGGAAGCAATGCGTATTTGACCGGGCCAAAAAACGCAGATTGTGTCCCCATCAAAAACAGTAGAATGAGAAGAATGATGTAGCTCTCAGTAATAAAACCTATAGCTCCAAGGCACATGATGCCGATTTCAGCCAGCTTTACTTTGCGAATGAACCAAGACTTTTCGTATTTATCGGCTAAAACACCAGCGGACGCGGAAAAAAGGAAGAAGGGAAGAATGAATAATCCAGCCGCTAGGTTAATAAACAAGTCGCTAGAAATAGGTAGCGCTCCAACTCCAGCAAAAGCAACAAATAACAGTAAAACGTTTTTGAAGATATTGTCGTTGAAAGCACCAAAAAATTGAGTCACGAAATAGGGCAGAAAGCGTCTCTGCCCTAAAAGAGAGGTTTGGCTGTTTGGCATGATTATCCCTGTTCCTTTAGGATGCGATTACCAGTTCGCGATATAGTGAGAGAGCAAGTTGTTGATGAGCTCTTTGCCGTCAACTGGCTCAGCTGCGAAGAATTTATCATCGACACTAAGTAGTGTAATTCCATGCACACCTGACCATAGAACGCGGCTTGCTTGCAACACTTCTTTTGATGAGCGATGAGGTGCAAGAACTTGCAGCAGCTGTTCAAGCATGCCAGTCATGTTGTCAATGCGTTCAGCTTGCCACTCAGGGAGGGTTTCGCCGTTCATGTTGTGCTCAAAAATCAGCTGCCAGCGATGGGGGTGGCGCTGAGCAAAATCATGATAGCAGTAGGCTAACTCGTAGAGCGCGGTTTTAGGATCTTGGCTCTGAGAGACGACGACCTTAGCTTCTTCAGCCAGTTCATCGAGAGTCTGGGCAACAGCATGGAGTAGCAGTAAGTTGTAATTGCCAAACACATTGACTAGCGTGCTCGGCACATAACCGATCATATTAGCGACTTTACGTAGGCTTAACTCGTGGTAGGAGTTTTCGCTGAGGAAGTCTTTGACAGTGTCGAGAGTGAGAGCGATGAGCTCTTCACGCGTATGATCGTTTCTACGGGCCATGATAAATTTTCAAAAATGAACAACGTTCAATATTCTAATAAGGGTCTTGGCTAAGCGCAACTGGCGAAGCGCTAATTTGCAATACTTTGATACATGTATTCGACTTTGGCATATTTCATTCTCTAGATACAAAGGCTACTATTGCCCCATAAGTATAATTCTTACCTTATACAGGAAACCCTAAGGAAAAATATGAAACGACTTTTTTCCCTCGTTGCTTTGCTAATGGTATCTGTTGCTATTACTCCTATCGCAGAAGCGAAGAAGTTTGGTGGCGGTAAGTCATTTGGTAAGAGCTATAAAACAGCTCCTGCACCAAAGCAACAACAGCAAAACACAAACACGATTGGTAAAGACCAAGGCGCAAAAACGCAAGGGTCTAGTAAAAAAGGACTAATGGGCGGATTGCTTGGCGGTCTTTTAGCAGGCGGTCTTTTAGCAGCATTCTTCGGTGGCGCGTTTGAAGGAATCCAGTTCATGGATATCCTGATCATGGGCTTAGTGGCGTTTATCATCTTCAAATTGATGCGCGGTTTGCTTGGTTCGAAGCAGGGCAGTATGAATCAGCAAAGACAGCAGCCTGCGTTTGGTGGCTCTGCACCTAAATTTGAGCAACCGAATGTTCATAACTTCGAGCAACAGCCTCAGTCTGGTAGCCAAGGTGGTTTTGGCTTTGGTGCGCAATCTGATATTCCACACAACTACCCACCGGGTTTTGATAAAGTGGCCTTTATTAATGGCTCTCGTGAGCATTACCGAACTCTTCAAGGCGCATGGAACCACAACCAGCTTGATACGATTGAAGAATATGTTTCTCCAAGTCTTTTTGAAGACCTGAAAGCTGAGCGTGCGAAACTGGAAGGTGAGCAACATACTGATGTGATGTACGTTGATGCAGAAATCGTTCGTGCAGACTATGACGCAAGTAAAGCTCAGCTTAGCTTACAGTTTAGCGGCCGCTACCGTGATGCTGTAGAGAATGTTGAAGAGAACATTGAAGACATCTGGCACCTTGAGCGTGACCTAACGGTACCTAATGCTCCATGGTTGATTGTCGGTATCCAAGGTTAAGTAGAATTTTATGATAAACGCCCGAGCCATGTGCTTGGGCGTTTTTGTATTGGGCCAAGACTTGATAAGATAATTCGATACAGAACAACAATAGGTAAGTAAAGTGGCTGAATTTAAATATAAAAACCTTTCTCAAGAAGAGCAGGACAAACTAGATGCAGCGGTATTTCGCCGTTTGCTCTCTCACCTTGATGAGAATAAAGACGTGCAGAATATTGATCTGATGATCCTTGCGGGGTTCTGCCGTAACTGTTTCAGTAAATGGTATAAGGCTGAAGCGGAAACTCAGGGCTTAGAGCTGGACATTGATGACGCTCGTGAGCGTGTTTATGGCATGACTTACGATGAGTGGAAGCAGAATCATCAGCCGAAAGCGACACCTGAACAACTCGCCGCTTTCGAAGCACGCCAGAAAAACAGCTAATCAGAGTTTGCAGCTTCTGGCTTAATATGAAAACGCCACTCAGATGAGTGGCGTTTGAGTTTCCAACTGACGTTGTTATTGTTATTTAGATTTGGCCAGTTGCTTCAAACGTTTCTAATTTCGTTAGATAAGGTTGCAAATCGCCGATGTTTTGTTTGACCCACTCACTATTGTAGTAGGTGTCTAGGTAACGTTCACCACTGTCACACAAAAGTGTCACGATAGAGCCTGTTTCACCACGTGCTTTCATTTCACTTGCTATCTGTAGTACACCGTACAGGTTAGTCCCTGTTGATGCGCCGACTTTACGGCCAAGGATCTTTTCAAGCCAGTGCGCTGTGACGACTGAAGCGGCATCTGGAATGGTGCGCATCTCATCAATCACGCCTGGAATAAAGCTTGGCTCTACGCGAGGTCGACCAATACCTTCGATCTTACTTCCGCAGTTGCCCTTGAGTTCAGGGTTGCCTGTTTTGAAGAAATCATGGAAGACCGAGTTTTCTGGATCAACGACGCAAAGTTTAGTCGAGTGTTGCTGATAGCGAATAAAACGGCCAATGGTAGCGGAAGTTCCCCCTGTGCCCGGGCTCATGACCACCCATTTTGGAACAGGGTTATCTTCAAGCTTCATCTGGCTGAAAATGGAATTGGCAATATTGTTGTTTCCACGCCAGTCTGTCGCACGCTCAGCATAGGTGAACTGATCCATGTAATGACCATTGAGCTCTTTCGCTAATCGATGCGATTCTGCGTAGATTTGATCTGAGCGATCAACCAAATGTGCCTGACCACCATAAAACTCTATCTGCTCAATTTTCTTCTTCGCTGTGCACTTCGGCATAACGGCAATAAATGGCAATCCAAGCAGACGAGCAAAATACGCCTCAGAGACCGCGGTGCTGCCTGATGACGATTCAATAATAGTGGTTTCAGGGCCAACCCAACCATTACAAATCGCGTATAGGAAAAGTGAACGCGCTAGACGGTGCTTTAGAGACCCTGTCGGATGTGTACTCTCATCTTTGAGGTAAATGTCGATCCCTTCCACACTTGGCAAATCCAGTTTGATCAAGTGAGTGTCCGCGGAGCGTTGGAAATCAGCCTCAATTTTTCGAATCGCGTTATTAATCCAGTTGTGGTCTGTACACATGGGAATCTCCTTAGCATCGTTATGTTAATAATCTATCTATATAATAGGAGAAATACTTTGCCTAATTGCCTTTAATTTGCTTTATTTGGAGAAAACTTTTCTACTGTGAATGTGGTGTAGATATGGAACTGGATAAAGTGGATCGAAAGATCCTAGCGTTGTTACAGCAGGATGGGACTTTGTCGCTCAATGATTTGGCAGAAGCGGTAAACCTGACGACAACACCATGCTGGAAGCGATTGAAAAAGCTAGAAGAATCAGGGGTGATTGAAAAACGTGTCGCTTTGCTCAACCCAGAAAAGCTCGACTTATCTTTTACTGCCTTTGTTTTGGTGAAAACCTGCGATCACTCCCATGAGTGGTATAGTCAGTTTGTATCAACAGCCTCGGATTTTCCTGAAGTAATGGAGTTCTATCGCATGGCCGGAGAATACGATTACATGATGAAAGTGCAAGTCAAAGATATGCAGTGTTTTGATAACTTTTATAAAAAGCTGGTTAACTCTGTCGCAGGGATATCCAATGTTACCTCAACCTTTGCGATGGAACCGCTCAAATACACAACAGCGTTGCCGATAGGAGAAACGTAAAGAAGTGTATAGACACGTAAAGTCTGGTAAATCAGATTTATAAATTTGGAGGTCTGGCTAATCTCACTAAAAATAATCATAAATAGAGTGAATGAAATGCCAGTCTCAAATCTAGTCTCATATTCCTCGACGGCGGTAATAACGTTGTTGCTGTTTGGTTGCAATAGTGGCGAGGAGGAAAGTTCTGCCACGGCTTCCAGCTCTGACATCACAAATACCTTTTTCACTAACCTTTCCGGTGATTGTCAGCAGTATTTAGGGAATTTCTTTTCTTCAGTTAACGATATTCAGCGGTCGCTACTGTTTACAGGACAAGTGGATATTTCCTCCAGTGGCACTAAGTGTATCGTGCAGTCGAATGCAATTCCCAATCATGACTTTAACGATGCGACTGCGTCATTTGCAACAAATGTGTCGGAGCAGAGTATTGGTTATGAATTCACTGCTTCTCCGAGCGCCGCTTCCAGTGTAACCGAGCTGAGTCTTGGCACATCAGAAGCGATTTTACTTAATGGTGTAAAAGTGGATTTGCTTGCTGCTGCTTGTTATGGCGTTGGAGATGAAAGAACAGGGTGCGGTCAAGACCAGATTAACAACCCTTGGCGTTACGATCCTATGTCTTCCTTGAATGGTTTCGGTACTGATATCCACAATGCCCATGTACAACCAACAGGCGAGTATCACTATCATGGTAATCCGGTCGCAATGTTTATTCAGGATTGTGCTGGTGGTGAAGCGTCGCCTGTTATTGGCTTTGCTGCCGATGGTTTCCCGGTATACGGAAGTTGTTTTACTGACAGTTCAACCGGTCAAGTAAGGAAGGCGGTTTCAAGCTATCAACTAAAATCTGGAGCTCGTGTTGATGAAGGAAGCTATACCGCACCAGTTGTAGGAGGTAATGTAGCCAGTAGCAATTACGATGGACAGTTTCGCGGGGATTGGGAATATACGCTCGCGTTAGGAGACCTTGATGAATGTAATGGTATGACGGTAGATGGGCAGTATGGCTACTATGTTACGGACACTTTTCCTTGGGTACTTAACTGTTTTAAAGGCACAACCGATTCGAGTTTTAGTGGTTACAGCGCCGAGCGCTCACACGGGCATTCCCATTAATTATGACTAGCAACTTGAAGTTAAAAAAGAAGCCATTTACGGCTTCTTTTGTGTGTTTACTTCACAGAAAACTGTTCAAACACCAGATTAGCAACTCGATTTATTACGCGGTTACGCTGCGCCATATCAAGCTGAGTTTGCGTCAGGTAGATACTGAGGATGACTGGTTTGCGCTGTGAGTTCCACATTAGTGCAGTGATACCTCTTGAGCCTTGATTACCCGCTCCTGAGCGGTCGGCGATAGACCAGCTTTGAGGTAAAACGGAACGAATCAGAGGATCCGAGACCTTATTGTTTTTCATCCACGTCAGTAGTTGTTGCTGAGATTCCTGATTCAACCCGTCTTGTAGTAAGAGGGTGTTGAGTAACTCGACCATAGCACTAGGTGATGTGGTATCTCGCTTGTCTCCTGGTATAGCCTGATTGAGCTCAGGTTCAAATCGATCCAGTCGAGTGACCTTGTCGTCGAGACTGCGGACAAACTGTGAAACCTGCTCTGGCCCGCCAATTTGATGCAACACGATATTAGCTGCAGTGTTGTCGCTCATCAGCATAGTCGCTTCACATGCCTTTTGAACAGTGATCTCTTGACCAATCAACTTCTCAGTAATCGGGGACCAAGTCACTAGATCGCTTTCTTTGACCTTGGTTGTGGCATTTAAGTTAAGCTTTTTTTGTTCAGCTAAGTAGAGTGCATTGGCACACATGAGTGTTTTAAATGTGCTCATCATTGGAAAACGATCATCGCCGTGATATTGCCATTGTTTGTGATTTTGTGTGTCGAGTACAGCAACGCCCAAACGACCGCCAGATTGCTGCTCAATCAGAGCTATCTGCTTTGTTAGTGAGTCAGCAAGCACTTGCGTAGAGAAAAGAAACAGAATGAGAGTGAGGAGATTTTTTTTCATCGCGATAAGCTAAACATAATGCATATGCCAGCATCCTAATCTGATGAGATGCTCAGAGTAAACCTGAATTCTCTGAGCATACAGAAATTTTACATTGGGTGTCTTTTTGGGGATTGGTTACTTGGTAAACCTCATCACACCTTCCTGAACAGCAGAAGCCACCAGATGGCCCTGACGATTGTATATTTCGCCTCGAACTAAACCGCGAGTATTACTTGAGGTTGGGCTTTCAATAACGTAAAGCAGCCACTCGTCCATCTTAAAAGGTCGGTGGAACCATATGGAATGGTCGATAGTGGCGACTTGGAAATTAGGTGTCATCAGTGATACGCCGTGTGGGTGTAATGCTGTGACCAGAAAACCCCAATCCGATGCGTAGCCCAGCAGGTACTGATGAATCAGTTGGTTGTCCGGCATCTCCCCGTTAGCTTTAATCCACAGATATTGCTTTGGCTCTTCTTTGTGTGGTTTTAGTGGGTTCACTACCGTTACAGGGCGAGTTTCAATTGGTTTCTCGCCACAGAATGCCACTTTAATTTTCTTTGGCAAAAAGTCCGCGATTCGTTCCGCCAGCTCTGATTCTGAGGCGTAATTCTCTGGGCCAGGAATGTCTGGCATGGTGTTTTGATGCTCAAATCCCGGTGCTTCGCCATGGTAGGAAGCGGTGAGATAGAAAATCGGTCGGCCATTTTGAATTGCTTTGACTCGGCGAGTGCTAAAACTTCTGCCATCACGTAGGTTTTCTACATCATAAACAATCGGCTTTTCTGGATCCCCAGGGTAAAGAAAATAGCTATGGAATGAGTGAACGGTTCGATCATCAGCCACTGTGTATCGAGCTGCTGAGAGTGCCTGACCGATCACTTGCCCACCGTAAACCTGAGGTAGGCCAAGGTTCTCACTCTGGCCTCTGAAAAGCCCTTCTTCTAGCTTTTCCAGTTTCAATAATTCCAGAAGTTCGTTGAGTGGCTTGCTCATTCCTGCACCTTTAACAATTTAGTCAATATACGTCTATTTTAAGCACAAACTGATAAGTTAAACAGCTATTTGGCGGTTAAGTGATAAAAATGACCAACGTGTTTAGGTGACGGAGCATCACGCGGTTAGGAACATGACAAAGCGAACTTCACTGCATATAATCTTCCGGTATTTTATTGTTTATGTGAGGCTTTATGAAAAAAGCGTTGATGCTGTTTGTTTCCGTTGTGTTGGGTATGACATTGCTTGGTTGCCAGTCTCCGCAGAAAGCTGAAGGGGAAGTGGAAATGACAGCTGTATCTGGCACCGTCGCTTATCGACAATTCATTGCATTGCCTGACAATGCACTGGTAACCGTGACGCTGCAAGATATCTCACTCGCTGATGCGCCCGCTACAGTGATAGCAAAACACCGATTTGAAACGGGAGGTACTCAAGTACCTTTTAAGTTTGATTTAGCGTTTGATCCGAGAAAAATTAAGCCCCACCACACTTATAGCGTCAGTGCGCGAATCGAAGTAGACGGTCAACTGCGTTTCATCACTGATACCGTATATCCAGTGATCACCGATCAGAATCAGACCAGTCACGTTGATTTAGTTTTGGTTGGAGTCAGCCACTAGTATGCAATGTTAGATGGCAGCCTAAGGCTGCCATCTAAACTTTCTCAAGCTCACCTTTCCATCGTTGGTGACTTCAATATCTTCCGCTATCAGCAACTCTCTTTGTCTGACTAAATGCTCACCTTTTAGCGAAATTCTTCCCTGACTATTAATGACCCTAAACCAAGGGAGTTTTGAGTCTTTTGGCAGGTTACCTAAGGCTTTTCCAACATGGCGAGCATAGCCCGGATAACCAGCAAGTTTGGCGATTTCTCCGTAAGTGGTTACTTTTCCACATGGAATTTGGTGAATCACCGCAAAGATTTGCGCTAAAAACTGGTCCATAATGATTTTGTCCTAGTTCGATTTTTCCATGGAAGGGATAAGGAGAGGGCATGGTATTTTCTACATTTCAGTTCTTAGTGACAACCTTGTTGGCTGTTGTTTGTGCTCGGGCTATCAGTCTGAGTGACGGCGACATTCCTGTTTTGGCTTTGATCATTCCTGCGTTATGGATATTTCCGCAAGGGGGTGTTGTTGGGCTTATTCTGATGGCCGCGCTAACGACCTATGGTTTGACGTTGCCTTATCAACCGATTGCACTTTCGATTAGCCAGTGGATATTATTCCCGCTGCTGATGGTGGTATTTTCCAGACGAAGCAGTTTAGGTGTCTTATTGACCGCTGCACTTATCGTGTTGACATTGCAGGTGGGAATTATGGTGACTCAGTCGGGAGGCAAACTCGGTGGAGATCCGATGATTACCGTTGTGCAGACTTTGTCGGTGATTGTGACATGGTGGGCTGCACGCCATTGGCAGTCTAACAACAAACATAGTTGGTGGGCATTGGGGCTTATTTTGCCCTTGTGGATGGCTGACTTATCCTACGCGGCATTAGTTGCACTGTGTGTTACAGGAATATTTGCGTCCATGGAAAGCTTGTCTAAATTAGAGAGCTTCCGTTGGGGAAAGCTGCTGTGCTGGACGCTCCCTACGGTTGGATTTGCAGCGTTAGTGGTAACGCCAACGGTTGAGGTGCCAAACCCTGTTTTTGTCGTGTGGATTTGCTTGCTGGGTACCGCATGGATGACCGACTACATTTTGCGTAGCTCAGATGAGGAAGCAGATTTATAGTTAAAGATGATAAGTTCATTTTAAAATATGCGCTTGGACAATTTCATTATCTATGCCAGAATTGCGCATATTTTAAACATTACTTATTGTGTGGTTGCACTATAACCACCTCCTAGTCGCACTGTCTTTTTGAACGTTCTCTATGCCAATAAAACGACGCTTCGGCTGGATAGCTGTATTGCTTTTCGCTATCTGGTTTCTGCCCGTCAAAGCCCAGACTCCCAGTTATAAAGTTGCCATGGAAGCAGACGACGTAGTGACGCGCGTTCTGTTTGATGCCGTTGCGTCTAAATTTCAGCTTGATGTTCAATACGTTTATTACCCTAGCTTTGATGCGATCCTGGACTCAGTGAAAACAGGGGAAAGTGACTTCGCGGCGAACGTAACTTACACGCCAGATAGAGCGCTTTATTTTGATTTCTCTAGCCCAACCAATATTGAGTATACCTACGTCTACAGCGCTACTAATGCGACATTAGATAAACTTCATACCGTCGGCGTACCGAAAGGCACTATTTATGGTGAGCTGATCCGCAAGGTTTTTCCTGCGATAGCATTGGTTGAGTATTCTGGTCAGTCTGAAGCTCTACAGCTACTCAAACAAGGAACAGTAGAGGGTGTGGTTGATGCTATCAATCAGCTCAAGCCTATGTTGCTTGCGGGGTATGATGCGCAGCTGCTCAATCACCAGCTTTCAATCAAGCCTGTTTCTATCGTTTCACTTAAAGGTGCCCACCACCAATTATTGAAAATGATCGAGCACTATGTACATAGCGCTGAAGTGCAAAAGCTTTTACGCGAATCTATCAACCAATATCAATTTGAGATTCGTCAGCAGGCACTACGACAAGCGGTAATCAATAGTGGTATCAACTTTAATCGTCCGCTAAGAGTTAAAATCGAAAATATCGGTCAATACGCCACGTACCTAAATGATGGTTCTATAGCGGGCATTACTGCGGATATCGTTCTTCAGGCATGTGACATCCTGATGTTGAACTGTAGGCTCGAAAGCACCGCGGACGAATCCTGGGAGAGCATGTATGGTGACTTGATTGCCAAACGTATTGATGTGCTTTCTCCAATTGCTATATCTGAAGCTCGCAAAGACTTAGTCTACTACAGTGACCCGTATTATCAGCCTGAAGCCATATTAGTTAAGCGCGAAGGCTACAAAGATAATGTATACAGTAATGTCTCAGAGCTGATTGTTGAGCGTATCGGTGTCGTTAAAGATGATTTTTACGAAGAGCTGCTAAGGGGGCTACTTCCTAAGAAGACATTGCTAACGTATGACAGCAGTGAGTCGCAATTGAAGGCGCTTATGAATCATGAAGTCGACTACATTGCGATAAGCCGAGCGAACTTTAATACGCTATTGCGAGAGTCAAAAGATCTACTTCCTTTGACGGAAGACCTGTTGATAGGAGGGTATTACACCTCAGACATTGCGATAGGGTTTGCCAAAAATCAGGTGGGGGCGTCCTTAGCGCCCTTGTTCAGTCGCGCGTTGAAGATGATCGACACAGAACGAATCGTCAAACGCTATGACTATCGGCCAGACTGGAAAGCCACTCTTCAGGCGGAACAGAGCTTTTCACGCCAGAGTAGGGCGTTGTTTATGTTGGTGTTAGGTTTCTTAGCGATCGTGGCTATATACCTTCACAGCCAGTCAACCACAGATAATCTGACCCGATTGAAAAACCGACGCTCAATGCACCGACGTTTTCGTTCTGGTATCAATGCTCATTACACCTTGCTCTATCTGGATATCAACCGATTCAAGTTTATTAATGATACCTATGGACATGAAATTGGCGACCAAGTCTTAAAAGCCGTAGCGCGCCAAATCGAACTTTATTGGAAAGGAAACAGTTATAGGATTGGGGGGGACGAATTTATATTGATTGGTCAGCCTGAGGAAGTAACTCTAAATGCTCTGATTGATAAGTTATCTTCATTGCACTTTGTTTCCGAAGACCATCAAGTCTCCTTGGATGTGTCTGTTGCGATTGGCATATCATGCCCAAGAGACCGCTTTATGACGCTGCAAGAAGTGCTGAACGAGGCAGACCAAGCTATGTACGATCATAAACGAGAGAAGCATCGCTGTATAATAAGCCGTCAGTCCAATGAGCAAAATGTTGTCCATTTTAGTAAGGGTGGTTAACGACTAATCACTTGGCACAAAATCGAAGGTAATATTAAGAATTTCCCTTGAATTACCTGCGGTGATGGCTGATAATCCCCTCACTCCTTAGCCATGCTAAGGAAACAGAATCTATGGAGGCCCTGGTCCTCCCGCAACAATAGCTCGTGAACTCGGTCAGGTCCGGAAGGAAGCAGCCGCAGCGAGTGACTTGTGTGCCGGGATGTGGCTGGGGCTTCCACCCATTCAAAAGCCCGCAAAGTGATTTGCGGGCTTTTTGCATTTTATGTCTCGTCCTGAAATGAATGAGATTATGAGTTTAAATATCAAATGTTTTTCTAGAGGTACATTTTCAAGTTTAGATAAGTCAAAATTTGTTAATTTAACGTCTAACCAGTTCAACTTATCGTATTGTTCTTTCATACCAATTCTCTAGTACTTTGGTACTTCTTGGTCACAGTCTAACTTGAATATTCTTAAGTCTTCAAATAGTGAGCTTTTTCTCGCAAGATCATAAATCTCTTCACAGAATATCGTCGCTGTTTCTGCACCTTTTACTCTGAACAATACTCTTTTATTGAATGGAGTATTAAGTAGTTTTTCCTCAGACAAATAGAGGACCATAATTAGTATTTTATTTCTTTTGGGGGATTTTCTAGTCCTTGATTTAGATTCATCAAGGACATCGATGACATTATTCAAAGCCAATATATATCTGTTCTTAAGCACTCCATCCTGCAATCTAAGTTCTGCTGGATAGCATTCAATTCCAAAAGGATCAAAGCTCATAACTAGCTCAGCAAATTCCTTACTTACGCAAAGATCGCCGTTGTCTGATATGCTTCCGACACCTTTTATTGAGCCATCAGTAGCCTCCCAAACAATAGGCTCTGCTGAACTAGTTGGTTCGTAATCTGCTTTACTGTAAAGAGGTTCTCTGTTGTCTACACATGTAAAACTTGTACTCGAAACTTGGTAATTTTCGCTAATAATCGAGAATTTCATAGTTTAAGTTAATCGGTTTTAGACTGATTTGGAGGCCTTTCTTAAATCTTGTTATCAATTTTAAGGTGATGAGTTTGAAATCTATATAATCGTTCTACCAAAGTAGTGGTGCTTTCCAACATACGATAGAAAAGGGTGCACCTACATAGTGCTCCCCTTTAGTCACTAAATATCTCTAACCCAAACGTCTTTGACATGTTTCTTAAGCAAATCGATCACACTTTGGTGGATGAAAATTAACCCAAAATCTTCTTCGAGTTTAAATATCAAACGTTCCTCTAGAGGGATGTGTTCAAGTCTAGAGAAGTCAAAATCTGTCGAATTAACGTCTAGCCAGTTCAGCTTACCATATTGTTTTTCTTTGTCCGTCAGTCTATAAGTTTGATGGATATACGGCATTCGATAATCTTCATAAACCTTTATTTGATCATCTGAAGGTTGGCTTGGAGAACAGTCAATACGAGCATCTAACCATTCAACGCCATGCTGCACTAGTTGCTCTACTTTTGAGGCAATATCGCTAATAATAAATAGCTTTGGTGAAAAGGTCATCTCCAACAGCAAATCAGGTTCTACTGGAACTATAGGCATCGGGGTTTGCTGAAAAGGGAAACCCTGTAAATTTTTTTTCGTTAGTACCACATATTGTTCTTTCATTTATATTCCTCAAAATTTAGGAGCTATATCATCTGTACTAAATTTAACTTTTTTCAGTAAATCTAATTGTGGTATTGAGTTTATAACATCGAACAATTCTTCACTAAAAAAGATGGCTGTTTCTACGCCTTTAACACTGAAAGCAACTCTTCTTTCTTTAGGAATTCGCTTTAGTTTATTTTCAGATATATAAAGAGTGTGGATTATTTTTTTTCCACTTCTTGGTGAAATCTCGATGTCTGATTTACTCTCATCGAGCACATCAATCACATTATTAATCGCTATAAGGTATCGGTCTTCTATTTCACCGTCGTCTAATTTTAACTTTGATGGGTAAAACTCAACACCATAAGGATCAAAGCTCATTAACTTTTCTGCGAATAGTTTATTTACAGATAGGTCTCCACAATCAATTATTGGACCAACATCTTTAACGCTTCCATTCTCTAGCTCCTGCCAGACTATTCCCTTTACAGCTGAGGTAGGATTATAGGTATTTGTACTGTACAAATACTCTCTATTATCTACGGGAGTAAAATTTACATTTGATGTAAAGTAATTTTCAGAAATTAAAGAAAGATACATATAATACGTCCATTATTTTTGTTCTTTAACAGTTTTCAATCGAGCTCCAGTGTAGCAAAAAAGTGAAACTTTAGTTTCATTTGGAGCATTATCTAGAGGTCCGAAATGAATACGGTTAGTTTTTGCACCGGGTGACTGACATATTTCACATCCACTTTTCCCTTTGGCGAAGTCTTTACCTCGTTTTATGAGGAGAAGTTGGTCACGGCTTATCTCACCAAGTATCTCGAGCGATAAATCATCTAATGTAGCGGAAAACTCTTCTATGTCAGTTTTACAATGTAGGCCTTTTAGTGCTCTAGCAAGCTTAACACCTACGATTTTGTGGTAGCCATTCAATACGTCAACTACACCAATGTCGTCACCAAAAACTTTCTGTTTGTGTTGATCACCTTCTTGATGAGCTTCAGCTTGAAGCTCCTTCTGCAAGCCGGAAACAGAAACGCCTTTAGATTTTTCGTAATGGGTAATGATAGCTTCATCCTTATGTCCCGATTTATGTAAGGGCATTTGGTAATGGCAAGCTATTCTATCTTTCATTGGGAGAATTACTAAATTCCATGGGTGGTTAACATCGTAACCTTTGTAAGTAATTTGCTTTCTACGATAGCTTGAAAGCCTTCTAGTGGCTTCACATGAAATAATATGGTGTGACGCAATCGCACGATCCATGAAATTTAGAGGGTGTTTTCTCTTTACAGCAGAGTCTCTTAAGCTCTTTGAGCGAATGTATCTGCCTTCATTTTTTATAATACTCATTCCACATCCTCTATTTCATTTTCAAAGCTTCAGAACATTGTCCTTTATTCTTACCAGCAATACGTCTACATATTTTGCATCTGGCGGTCTTCTTGTTCTTTTCTTCGTTTGCTTTATCACTGCTTTTTCCTGACTGAGAGGATTTGCCAGTATTATGCTTCACCTTTGCTGGATAAGCTCTTTCACTTTTACCTAAGATTCGTGCAAAAAGTTGATCAAATTCGCCCATTGCTTCTTTCAGCTTATCTGGCACCATTTTATCAATCACTTTGACTTCGTCGGCTAGCTTTAAGAAATACGCACCAAGCTCGTCCGCTCCCATTCTATTCGCGTAAGAGGCTAGCTCTGTCGCTACTTCGATACATGGTTTCAGTACATCGGAGATAATGTTGCTTGCTTGTTTGGCGTAGTCCATCCAATCCAGAGTTCTGAGGAACTTTTCGGGGTCTCCTTTTCCAAGGCCTCGAAGTACCGCAAGTAAAGTGTCTTTAGATGTCCCTTTGCCACCTTTTAGCGCGACTTTACAGGTACCTTTAACCGCGCTGCCGAAGGTTGGGATACAACCGATGAGGGTAAGGGAGAGTGCTAGCCAGTTTTCTGGCTTATCACGTTCAGCTTCATCAAGCAGTGTCATGACGTTAGCGGACAGATCTCGTACATCTGCTGCTTGGTCAACGACTGGAATCATAGTTAGTGCTGTGTTAGCGATGATTTGCTCTACTGATGCGTCATCATTGAAGTCCCCAAGGATAACTCCCCATATCCAGCTAGCTGCACCGGACATACGCTTCCAGGCATTTTCCCAAAAGCCCACTTCACCTTTTTTTGTTTTCTCTATAAGCAGTTGTGCATTAGCATTTGGATTAAAATTGGGGTTGGTTTTTGTCGGAACATTAGGTGCGAAATCGCGAGAGTCTTCACCATATTCGATAACAAACTCCCCAGGTGCGACACCTCCTACTGATGCCTTACCTTTATCATCCAGTTTGCCTTCAAAAACGCCGCCTTTTTGATCGGTCAGCTTGTAGGTCGCACCTTGAACAGGGTCACCATCTGAATAAGAAAGGAAGAGATCGACGGTATACGTCCCTTCAGCATCTTCGGTTACGGTGACAGAAGGGTTTTGGGCACCACCAAGACACATGGTGTTGGCCTTGTTCATTGTCATTTGGTCTGACAAGCGACACACACCTTTTCCTTCCATTGAAACGGTTGGAGAGGCGGAGATGAACTCGGCTTCAGCTTCTATGGTACCTGACGCTACACCTTTCTTATCGCCACCTGCGTCGCCAGTACTTGCCGCGAATTTACTGCCTTTAATCGCAATACTATTGCCGCCATCCATAGAGACGGTGGTCGTTCCATCTGCTAGATCAGCGGATTTTGCATTATTACCATATGGGATAGGTACAACGGCATTACCGACTGTGGTCAGACAAACGTCGGGCAATGTGGCATTGGCTTCACCGCCGGATCCCTTATGGACTACGCTAAGTCCATTAGCACAAACTGTTACACCCATGATGCACCTTGAGTTATTCAAACAAAGATAAGCAATGATATAAAAGAAAGTGCACATCAATCTAACTAAAAACATAGTTATAATGAATGGTTTGCACTTCAAATTCACCAAAGTAATAGATCTTGGCTACATGTCTCACAAAATGGATGAAATTTTGTTGTTGCTCATCTCTTAGTGAAGTCGCTGAGCTGTGTCATTTCTACTTAAGACTCAATAGTTAATGCTCTATTCGGGCATAGTGGATTGAAGGTGTAGCGCTGTTGGAACCAAGCTGAGGGAAGATTATTGTTTTGGTAGCATGAAGGTATAGAGCTGGTCGTACATATCTCTGGCGAGAAAAGCTGCGACCAGCTTGATCTGAAGCTGTCTGTCTGACTGCAAAAATACTATCCGCCCCAATTCTCGGCTTCAATTTTTGCCAGCGCTTTGGCGGCCTTTTGCAGGGCAGGGAGAAACTTAATGGCCTCATCCGGTTTGACTCGAATCACGGGGGCTTGAATAGCTAAACCGAGATTAGATTGCCCATTGGGTGACGGAACCAATACGGCGATACAGACTAAGCCGGGTAAAAATTCTTCATCATCGATGGCAAAACCGTGGATTTTTGCATCGTCGATGTTTCTCTCCAGCTCATCAAAATTGGTGATGGTGTTGACCGTATATTGGGTTAGCGGGACGCTTTCTATCAAGCGGCGGCGCTGAGACTTGGACATGTGAGCAAGGAACAGTTTTCCTGTCGCGGAGCAATGCACGGGTACTCGTGAGCCGGGGTGGAGATGGAAACGCAATGGCGCTTCGGTTTCAGCACGGTCGAGATAGATGATCTCGCCACTGGACAGAGCGGTCAGGTTACAACTTTCACCGACTTCCGCTCTAAGGTTTTCGAGAATGGTGCGGCGTGCACTGTGCATGGTGCTGTTGAGCAACAAATTCTCAGCCAACTTTCTTAGGCGAATGCCTGAGCTGTAATGCTTTTCATCACCATCTTTCTGAATAATACCTGCTGATTCGAGCTGCTGAAGCATACGGTGTAGCGTCGGCTTTGGCAGTCCGGTCTCTTCCACTAAGCCTTGCAGTGAAATGAACTCGTCTTTCTGAGCGATCACCTCCAACAATGCAAAAAGTCGGAGTGTTGGCGTATCCCCCTGAATTTGAGGTGCTTCTTTTGTCATACTTTTATTCATCCTTGCGATACATCCAAGTCTAAGATTGTACAGTCCTAATAATAATATATCCATTTTCTGAATAAAAATTGATCTTTTGTTGTCTCGTCATTAACATGAAGTAAATATATGGAACATTTTGTCTCACTAAATGGAGTTTGTTAAATGAAAGCGATAAAAAGGATCATCAACAAAGCTCAACAGAATCGTAAGCGGATCATACTGAGTGAGGCGCAAGACCCGCGTGTGCTAGCTGCGGCTCGAATGGCAGTGGACAGGAAGATTGCCCACATCACTTTAGTCGGTGACAAACAAGTGATTCGTGATGCCGCCAAGTTGCATCAAGTCAGTCTGGCTGGGGTGCATATTGTGTCTCCTGACAGTTCGCCACTTAAAGAAGTGCTGGCTGAGCGTTATTACTTATTGAGAAAGGCGAAAGGGCTGTCTTACGACCAAGCACTGCAACAAGTGCAAGATCCGCTGATCTTCGCCAACCTGATGGTTCGTGAAGGCTTGAGTGATGGCACGGTCAACGGAGCGCAATACACAACTTCAGATGTGGTGAGAGCAGCGTTACAGATCATTGGCCCAGCGCCGGACAGTGAATTGGTGTCGAGTTTTTTCTTGATGATGCTGTGTGAACCGTTCCATAACCTTAAAGGGGGCTTGATCTTCAGTGATTGTGGTTTAGTGATCGATCCTAATGAAAGCGAGTTGGCCTCTATCGCTGTTGCCGCGTCTCAAAGTGCGCGTAACCTTTTGATGGAAGAACCTAAAGTCGCAATGTTGTCCTTTTCAACCAACGGCAGTGCCAAGCACGAATCCGTCGACAAAGTTCGCCATGCTGCCCAGCAGGTGAAACAGCGATGCCCAGATATCGCTGTCGATCAGGACGTTCAGCTTGATGCGGCTATTGTGACGGAAATTGCCGCCAAGAAACTGCCAGACTCTCAAGTGAAAGGGCAATCAAATGTGCTGATTTTCCCTAATCTGGAAGCTGGCAATATTGGATATAAATTGGCAGAAAGGCTCGGCGGGGCGGTTGCGATTGGCCCGCTTTTGCAAGGTTTGAATCAACCAGCGAACGATCTGTCTCGCGGTTGTACCGCTGACGATATCGTGAATGTCATTGCTGTGACAGTCGTGCAGGCACAAGAAGAGAATAACACGCAACCGGACCCGGTTGACCCCGCGCTCACCAGTAGCGTGAATTAGGAGATTGAATGGAAATACCCGCTTTACTGGCCATACTCGCGACCATCGCCATTGGTACTTACTTTCAAACGGTAACGGGCTTTGGGTTAGGAATCATAGTGATTGGCCTGACGGTCAGTCTGAATTTGGTCTCTTTACCCGCTATCGCCGCTGTGGTCAGCATTGTTACCCTGTTTAACTGTCTAGTAGCTCTTGTTGGTAAGCCACTAAAGGGGGAATTGAAAATCATGCTGGCATTGGTCGTGGGTATCGTGCCTGGGGTCATGGCGGGCGTGTATTTGCTCGATGAACTGAGCGCGTCGGCGACCAATATCATGCGAGGGATGCTGGGGATCATGATTCTCGGTGCCGGACTTAACTTCATGTTTAAGCCCAAAACGCTTGAAAACCGTTCTGCTTCAACATCTTTTTTGTTCTCAGGGTTTGGCTCTGGTCTGGCTGGTGGCCTGTTTGGTATGGCTGGGCCGCCGATTGTCTATCATCTCTACAAACAGCCGTTTTCCATTGAGCTAGTGCGTAGCACTTTATTGATGGTTTTTGCGTGTACTTCGGCTTCTCGCACCGCTTATGTCTATCTTGATGGCAGCTTAGAATCGAGCATATTGCTGCTATCAGCAGTAGCTATTCCTTTGGTAACAGGGGTGACCATCATCGCGCGGCGTTTCCCACCCCCTTTATCCAATCAACAGCTGAGGAAGTTGGTATTTTCAGTACTGTTGATGATAGGCAGCTACCTAATCATTGCCTCTCTTCTTTCACTACAAGTTTAGCAATGCCCTGTTCACCGTTTTAGCATGGTGAACAGGTGACGACAGATGGTAAACAAGCAGTTTTCCTGATGATCAATAACGATGTTGCGCTGATAATAAGGGCTGAGATCGACCCCCATGCCAACACCATAGACGTCAATCTTGGCGCTATTCGTTGCTTGCTCGATGACTTGTTTAAGGTGGTTGTCGAGATAAAACGAATCGTTCGCTGTTGAAGTCGCGGTATCCATCGGGCACCCATCAGAAAAAACGATCAGAATCTTACGTTGTGTGCCTTGTTGAGTGAGCCGTTGGCTTGCAAACTGAATAGCTTCACCATCTATCCCTTCTTTGAAAATGTCGGCTTTACGAAGGCTGGCGATTCCCCGTCTTGCACGGCGCCAGTGGGTATCAAAGTCTTTGAAAACTATATGGCGCACTTCATTTAAACGTCCAGGGTGTTGGGGTTGCCCTTGCTTCAGCCATTGCCGATAAGCTCTGCCGCCATTCCAGTTTCCGGTGGTGAATCCTAGAATTTCACATGGGATGTCGGCTAGCCCGACAGATTTAAGCAAGGTATCCATTAACATGCTGAGCTTATGGGCGTGTTTTTGCATTGAGCCTGAGCAGTCAATCAGGAAGGTAATGGCAACGTTGGAAGAGGCGCCGATATCAGTTTGAAAGAAAATGTGGCGATCATGGGGCGATGTCACCACCCGTGTAATGGCGGTGGCGTCAACGATGCCTTCTTCCAACTGATCCCGATGACAATTTTGCTCTGGCATTAGCACACTGCTGGCTAACATCGCTGCCAGACGTCGGGTATTGATCGAACGTGCCATCATATCATCGGTCAGTTTCTGTCTTAGTTCATCGAGCAGAGCATGGCGGACAAGGGACGTCGCTTGGCGAACTTGATCAAATTCACGTGTATAAACCTGGTACTGCGCATCGGCCAATTCAAACACTTTACTCTGGCCGGTTTCATCGGCTGGAATGTCAGTCTCTTCTATATCTCCGTCGACGATAAGGGCAATTTGCGCGAGGATTTTGATGTCTTCTTCGACGGTAGGTGTGCTTGGGTTCTCGGACTCTTTTTCTTCGCTTTCAATGAGTTCGGAAACACACCGGGCAAGTTGCAGAGCGTAAGTCGAAAACTCGGCTTGCTGATGCCTATTTTGTTTTAATGACTTGAGCGAATGCCCGATTAACGGCACGATTCCGGCACGCGTCGCCTCAATCGACTCGGCAATCGGTTCAGCAACCGCAACGCCAGTTAATCTTGAATAGATCACCTGCATAAGGGTAAACAGCAGAATACCGAGGCGAGACTCAGTAAAACCATTTTGATGATATTGCTCACTCCAATAAGCGAAGTTAAAGCGAGTGCTCCGTTGAACACCTTTGAAATGCTCTGGGATTAATGACTCTACCCGTACTTGTTCGCAGAAGTCGAAAAGCAGCCTTTCAATGTCTTGTTCTGGTCGCCGTGCTTGGTGCAGGTGGGAGTCGGACAAAAGCAGTCTCAGTGCGGCTGAGTCCATTTTTCCCTGCGTCGCCTGTTTACTTTTTGTCAGTTCGTGACGAGTCAAGAAAGTCAGGTCATTGGTGTGGGCAGACAGAAAATAAAACGGGCGATTGCCTTTGTACAGACGGTCACCTCGGTAGCTTAATGTGTCTTCGCCACTGATTGCACGGGCGACAGAAACACTCAGGTCGAGGATCTTTTTCTGCTGAGAGGAAACACTAGCCATGGCTGATGGGCTCCTGAGATGTGGTCGCGCATTTGTCAGAGAGCAGAGCCTCCCCAAAGCAGCGGTAGTAATACTCAGCGACCAGTTCTTGCTCTTCATCTTCACAACGATTGACGAAAGACAACCTGAAAGCGGTGGCGACGCTGTTGAAAATCTGAATGTTTTCCGCCCAAGTCAGAACAGTTCTCGGAGACATCACGGTGGAAAGGTCACCGGCGGCAAAGCCATTTCGGGTAAGCCCCGCAGTGGCAATCATCTTATTGACCAGTTGGCGTCCGTTTTCCGTGTTGAGCTGGGGGATCTTCGACAAGACGATTGCGGCTTCATGCTGGGCATCCAAATAGTTGAGAGTCGCAATGATATTCCAGCGGTCCAGCTGACTGTGGTTGAGGACTTGAGTTCCGCTGTACAGTCCAGAAAAGTTACCCAAACCAAGAGTATTGCATGTCGCAAACAGGCGAAAAAACGGATGCGGGGTGATCACACGATTCTGTTCGAGAGACGTGTATTTGCCATCTTGTTCCAGCAATTGCTGGATAACAAACATCACATCTGGCCTGCCAGCATCGTATTCATCCAGTACTAATGCAATTGGCTGTTGTATGCTCTGAGGAAGAATACCTTCTTTAAATTCAGTGACCTGCAAACCATCTTTGAGCACTATGCTGTCTTTGCCAATTAAGTCGAGTCGGCTCAGGTGGCCATCCAAATTGATTCGCAGACAAGGCCAGTTAAGTCTCGCTGCGACTTGTTGGATGTGCGAAGACTTGCCCGTACCGTGCATGCCTTGGATCAAGGTGCGTCGGTTTGAAGTGAACCCAGCTAAGATCGCCAGTGTGACCTCAGGATCAAAGCAATAGTTAGGGTCTATTTTAGGAACATATTCTCCTCTTTTTTCAAATGCTAACACCTCCAAATCACTGTCGATGCCAAAGGTTTCGCGAACGCTAACCTGCTTGCTTGGTGCCATGAGTGCCTGATCCATTTTCCTTCCCTCTTAATACAGCGCTGATCCCCATATGTTCAGTGACCATCTACTAGCTTGAACAAATCTGTGCTCGATTATGAGCAGGTCTGAATGACTTAACGACACTTTCTGTACAAAAAACTGTCAATAATGTGATCTAGTTTTATTAATTAGAATGAATTGTTCCAATTTGATGAAAAAATTTGACGGCGAAAAAATCCCCAACTAAGGTGAATTTGAATCAAAAAAAGAGACAATTCATTCCGAAAAGTGAAATTTATGTCAATTCAAGGAGAAGGGAAGAATGAGTGAGCAAGAAAAACGCACGGTTGTTTCCGGCAATGCGACAATGACACCATCAGAAGCATTCGTTGAGACCATGGTTGCCAATGACGTAACAGATATGTTCGGCATCATGGGATCAGCATTCATGGATGCGATGGATATATTCGCTCCTGCAGGCATTCGATTGATTCCGGTAGTGCACGAGCAAGGCGCTGCTCACATGGCTGACGGTTACTCACGAGTTTCTGGACGACATGGTGTTGTTATTGGACAAAATGGTCCGGGCATCAGTAACTGTGTTACTGCGATTGCAGCGGCTTATTGGGCACACAGCCCAGTTGTGATTGTCACACCAGAAACGGGCACAAAGACTATGGGTCTTGGCGGTTTCCAAGAGTGTAACCAGCTGCCAATGTTTCAGGAGTTTACTAAGTATCAGGGCCATGTGACCCATCCAGATCGTATGGCGGAGTACACCGGTCGCTGTTTTGACCGAGCAATGAGTGAAATGGGCCCAACCCAGCTCAACATTCCTCGTGATTACTTCTATGGTGAAATTCAGACTGAGATTCCAAAACCAGCTCGTCTGGACAGAGGCCCAGGTGGTGAACAATCCCTTAATGAAGCGGCAGAGCTGATCGCAGAAGCGAAATTCCCTGTCATCATTTCAGGTGGTGGCGTGGTCATGGCTGATGCGATTGAAGAGTGTGCGGCACTTGCAGAGCGTCTAGGCGCTCCAGTGGTTAACAGCTACCTGCATAACGACTCATTCCCAGCTAGCCATCCTCTTTGGTGTGGTCCGCTAGGCTACCAAGGTTCTAAAGCAGCGATGAAGCTGATTTCTCAGGCCGACGTGGTGATTGCGCTCGGAACTCGTCTTGGCCCATTTGGCACGTTGCCACAGCACGGCATGGATTACTGGCCAAAAGACGCCAAAATCATCCAGATCGATGCTGATAATAAAATGTTGGGTCTGGTTAAGAAAATTTCTGTTGGTATCTGTGGTGATGCGAAAGCATCAGCAGTGGCATTAGCGACAAGGCTTGAAGGACGTGCTCTGGCATGTGATGAAAACAAAGCAGTACGCTTGGACAAAGTCGCGACAGAAAAAGCATTGTGGGAAAAAGAGCTCGACGAGTGGACGCATGAACGTGACCCGTTCAGCCTAGACATGATCGAAGAAAATGCCAATGAAACACCGTTCTCTGGTGGTGAGTACCTACACCCACGTCAGGTACTGCGTGAACTTGAAAAAGCGATGCCAGAAGATGTCATGGTGTCTACCGACATCGGTAACATCAACTCAGTGGCGAACAGCTATCTTCGCTTTGAAAAACCGCGCAGCTTCTTTGCAGCAATGAGTTTTGGTAACTGTGGTTACGCTTTCCCAACCATTATCGGTGCTAAGGTTGCAGCGCCACATCGTCCGGCGGTTTCTTACGCGGGTGATGGTGCATGGGGGATGAGTTTGATGGAAACTATGACATGTGTTCGTCACAACATTCCTGTAACCGCGGTGGTATTCCATAACCGTCAATGGGGCGCAGAGAAGAAGAACCAGGTCGACTTCTACAACCGCCGCTTTGTTGCTGGTGAGCTGGATAACCAAAGCTTCGCTGAAATCGCACGCGCAATGGGGGCTGAAGGGATTACCGTCGACAAACTGGAAGATGTTGGCCCTACACTGCAAAAAGCCATCGACATGCAAATGAACGAAGGCAAAACCACCATCATCGAAATCATGTGTACTCAGGAATTGGGCGACCCGTTCCGCCGAGATGCACTGTCTAAACCTGTACGCTTCCTCGACAAATACAAAGACTACGTATAAGTCGCGGGCTGGCTGTCCGGCCAGAAAGTGGCCGGACTCAGGGATTGAGTAAGATGGTGGATGTAATGATTTCTAAAACAATGAAAATGCCGCGTAGTCTCTACTTTGAGGCGACAGGCATCGCCCCGGGATTGCTGCTAAGTGTCGTGATTGCAGCGGCAGCAACCTTTGTCTCTGATCATTATGGAGGCCCTAAGTTTCTTTATGCATTGTTGCTGGGTATCTCATTGCACTTTTTATCCGATCACGAAAAGTGCGGTGCAGGTATCGAGTTTGCGGCAAAGAAACTGGTGCGAATTGGTGTGGCATTGTTGGGCGTGCGTATTGCTTTCAGCGATGTCAGTGCGATTGGGCTGGAAGGGGTAGGGATTCTGGCTGGCGCAGTCGTACTGACCATTTCATTTAGCCTTATATTGGCAAGACTGCTTAACGTATCGGGAACGTTTGGCCTACTTGCTGGGGGCGCAACGGGAATCTGTGGCATTTCAGCGGCCATGGCCATTTCATCCACCATCCCTCAAAGCAAGGAGAACGAGCAATACACCCTGATGACAGCAATTGGTGTTGCTGCATTCTCAACAATTGCCATGGTGTTGTATCCACTGATTGTTAATTCACTTGGCTTAACAGCGAGCGAAGCGGGGATGTTCCTCGGTGGTTCGATTCACGATGTGGCTCAGGTAGTTGGCGCCGGATTCATGTTATCGACAGAAATCGGTGATGCATCGACGCTGGCGAAGATGTTCAGAGTCGCCATGCTAATGCCAGTGATTTTACTCATTGCATTAACTTTCAGGGTAAAAAGTCATAACGGCAATTCAGATTCGCATATATCAACACCAATAATGCCGTTCTTTCTGATTGTATTTATTGGATTAATTACGATTAACAGTTTTGGTTGGGTTTCTGCGCCATTGGCAGAAGGTATGTCTGAACTTTCTAAATGGTGTCTGGTGATTTCAATTGCAGCGTTAGGGGTAAAAACCTCATTTGAAAAGCTTTTTTCTCTCGGATGGAAACCAATACTGTTATTACTGCTTAATGCTATTTTTATAGCGGGATATATGTTGACTGTGATTTATGGTCAACGAATGGTTTCTTAGTATTTGTGATTATTAGTACTGTAAGGATGTAATTATGGATGATAAACACTATATAAGTTCGATTAAAGACTTTTTCAATATAATAGAAACCATTGGCAATAATAGCGGTCCAACTTTATATCATGCACATGAAAATAATAACTCTATATTAGTTCCTAAACTTGGTTGTGTGCGTGCTAGAAATATATATGACCTAGAGCAAGAGACGTTATCAGCCATTAGAGTTTATGGCTTCCATTATCAGGATAAGCGTGAGATTAATGACTGGCTATTGATGTGTATGGCGAGGCTACAAGGCTTTCCAACCAGGCTATTAGAATGGACTGAGAATGCCAGTAAAGCGCTGTGGTCTGTCTGCCACAGTGACAATGTTCAGAGTATGACGGTACTTAAAGCTAATGATAATCAGCATGTTAGATTTGTTGATTGCCCGTACTCTCTGAAAAGCACAAAGATATTTAATGCTGCAAGCTGTGATACGTATGAGCGAGACCGAGAGAAGTGGTATTCCATCCACCCTCTGAAACGCAGCGCGACAGAATACTTTGAATCCTTGTATGCGGAAAAGGAATATGAAAATCGATTGACTTTGATTCATATATTACCTTCAGTGAAAAAGAAACTTATAGAGGAATTGATAGCTATGGGTATTTCGTATCAACCTGAAAAAGAAAGTACAGATGTGCATACTCACTTAGATGATGCAGAAATCATGAGTAATAAAAATAAAGGAGACATTTCCTCAGAACATGATAATAAAAATGAACAACGTGTTCTTGAACAATACGGAAGAGTTTATCATCAAGACTTTGATTTTGATTGAGCATACAGTGTCATTATTATTTAATAATTCAAATTGATAACTTTATTAAATAAATCTAGATTTTATTTTTAATTGAATAATTAAATAGTCATAAAACTGTAATCTGTGAACTCAACGTTTGAATTAAATAAAACTCAAAGATAAAGTGAGGGGCGTTGTTAACAAAATGTTAACTAGTCTTATTGCTCTAATTATAAATGGCAGATCATCTGCTGATATTAAACCAATAACGTAAACATAAAAGGACCTTGGAATATGAATATGCAAACTACTGCAGCGACATTAGTACAAGAAAACCAAGTCGATAGTGCTTTCTTACAATCATTTAGCGATGCGTGGAACAACCACGATGTTGAAGCCTTGATGACGTTCATGACTGATGATTGCGTATTCCACACGGTTGCTGGCGAAGGATTGTTTGGCACCACTATTGAAGGAAAAGAAGCGGTTCGTGACAGCTTTGCAGCGGTCTTCAAAAACTTCCCTGATGCAGCTTGGAGTGATCCGGTTCACTTCGTCTGTGGTGACCAAGCCATTACAGAATCAACGTTCTCTGCCACCAATCCAGATGGCAGTGTGACTGAGGCTCGTATGGTCGATGTCTTCACGCTTAAAGATGGCAAGATCCAAGTGAAGAATGCGTTCAGAAAAACTCGACCGGCACAGACTCCTAATAAATAAACGCGCTAAGAAATCGTTATTCACGTGTTATGACCAGGAGAGTCGAATTATGAGTTTAGTCATGGACCAGCCAGCCTTTGATGCTGAAGAGCCTCAGGTAAAAACGACACAAGCAAAAGATAAGTACGATCCCAAGTACGATCCGCTTAAAGACAAAAACCCGGGACAGGGTAAGGAATACGCGCCGACTTACTGGGTTGATACAGCAGGCGCACCGCCAGAAGACGACGGCCCGATCACATCCGATATGGATGTTGATGTCGCCATCATTGGCTCAGGTTTTACTGGCTTGAGCACCGCGATTCACTTAGCTGAAATGTACGGCATTAAAGCGACAGTGATTGAAGCCAACCGCTTAAGTTGGGGGTGTAGCACCCGAAATGGCGGGCAAGCGCAATGCGCCTCCGGAAGACTGAAGCGTTCACAATGGATTCAACGCTGGGGTGTTGATACTGCTCTAAAAATGCACCAAGAGTGTGTGGATGGAATGAACACCTTTAAGTCTCTGATCAAAGACATCGATTGTGATCCCCAGCCGGGTGGCCACTTCTATATTGCTCACCGTGCCAAGATCATGCCGACGTTGGAGAAGGAAGCCAAATTGCTTCGTGAGACCTTCAACTATGATGCGCAGGTCTTAGATGCCGACACCGTGAAACGAGAGTACGTTGGTGATCAAGAAGCCGCAGGGGCGATGCATGAGCCTGAAGGCATCGGTATTCATGCGGGCAAGCTGGCGTTTGGTTACCTGAAAAAGGCGCGAGCACTTGGAGTTAAAGTGCATCCAGCCAGCCCAGTCACAGGGTGGGAAACCCGAGGTGGTGTGCATTATCTCAAGACACCCGGTGGAGTGGTGAAAGCGCAGTCGGTCGGTGTGTGTACGGGTGGCTACACCAGTCAAGGTCTGCATTCTTCTCTCAAAAACCGTCTGTTACCGGTGTTATCTAACTCCATGGTGACGCGTCCACTGACTGCAGATGAAATAGCAGCGTGCAATTTTAAAACCAATCAGGTGATTACCGATACACGCGTATTGCGTCACTACTACCGTTTATTGCCAGACAACCGAGTACAGATCGGTACACGAAGTGCTATCACGGGCCGTGACGCTCCGCAGAAAAAGTACGAAGACATGCTAAGAGCGGATCTGGCGCGTAAATTCCCAGCACTGGATCAGATTCAGGTCGATTACTCGTGGTGGGGCTGGGTAGACGTCAGCCACGACATGATGCCACGGATTTATCAGCCAAATCCGAGCGAGTCCATTTTCTATGCGTTGGGCTATGGCGGAAATGGCGTGATGTATTCGGCGCAGGCTGGTAAGCGCTTAGCACAGTGGATAGCAGGTGAAGGCCATACACTCGACCTTCCAATATTTGAATCAAAACTTCCATTCCCGAACGTGAGGGAAGTGGTGGAATCGGAGTTATTTGCACCATTTCGACGAGTTGGGCAGCGGTTCCTCTATCAATGGTATCAGCTAAAAGATGAGGTGCTGTAATCAGTTAAACGTTCCAGATTAGGGAAATACAAACGACCAGGAAAGTTGTACCAGGTCACCTTGTGAGCAAAGCGCAGGTAGGGAATCTGCGCGATATGAAAAGGTTAAGACTATGAAACTTATAAAGAATAAAATTGTAGCAGGCATGACAATTGTAGCGATGACAGTATTGTCACACTCAGCGGCTGCACAAACTTTCAAGATGGCAATCGGCGATGCTGCCGGTGGCACTCAATGGGAACTCGGCACTAAGTTTACAGAGTTGATGGAGCAAAAAACGGATGGAAAGGTCAAAATCGACCTGTTTCCGAATGGTCAGCTAGGTAACGAGCAAGATACCGTCAACGACGCGGCCATTGGACTGTTGGACTTCTCTGTTTTGGCGATCAATAACGTCACACCTTTCTCTCCAACTGTTGGCCTTTTAACTATGCCTTACGTGATTCAAAGTGCCGAAGAAGCCGTGCTATTGACGCAAGGCCCTGTCGGTCAGGAGCTGGTGGAAAACACCATCCGTGATGCTGGTGTGCGTGTTGTGGGCTGGGCCTATTCAGGCTTCCGTGTGCTGACAAACTCGAAAAAACCGGTTGCGTCTCCGGCTGACCTAAAAGGCTTGGTGATTCGTGTCCCTCGTAACGAAATTATGATTGCCTCTTATCAGGCATGGGGCGTAAACCCAACTCCGATGGCGTGGTCTGAGACATTTACTGGTCTGCAACAAGGCGTGGTTGATGGTCAAGACAACCCATACATCACTGTCTATGCGATGAAATTTAATGAAGTGCAGAAGTACGTCACCAACATTCGTTACATCTTCTCGCTTGAGCCACTGATCATCAGTGAAAGTATCTTCCAGCAGCAATCTCCTGAAATGCAGAAAATCATTCTTGATGCAGGTAAAGAAGCAACGGAACACAGCTTTGCTTACCTACAAGAAACAGAAAGCAAAATTCGTAAAGACCTTGAAGACAAAGGCATGGTGTTTACAGACCCAGCTGACGGTGAAAAAGAGTGGATTGATAAAGTCACTAAATCTGTCTGGCCTAAGTTCTACTCAAGTATCGGAGGCAAAGAAAAGCTAGATAACGTTCTTGAACTACTGGGTAGACAATAACGACAAGATACACCCTATCTGTCCCGAGCAGGGCAGGTAGGGTTTTTACATGGCCTTACTTGTTTATCTGTTCAATACCCTTGAGCGACTGGTTGTCATGTAAAGATCAACACCGGAGGCTATATGTCAGTCGCTAAAACAATTAAAAAACACCTGAACAATGTCGAGGAATACACTTGCTGCCTGCTACTGGCAAGCTTTGTCCTGCTGTTGTTCTCACAGATCATTTCACGCCAGCTGTTCGATTATTCCATTCCATGGGGAGACGAAGTCGCCACCTACATGTTTGTTTGGTTTGCCTACTTAGGCGCGGTTGTCGCAGCCAAAATGTCGGCGCATAACCGAGTCAGTTTTCACTTCAAGTTTTTCCCTCCTATCGTCCAGACCATCAGTGAAACCATTGCAGATTTCCTTTGGTTACTGTTCAACGGTTACTTCGTTTATCTGAGCTATGACTTTGTGTTCAACAAAATGAACCTGTTCTGGAAATCTCAGACGACGGGGATTCCGATGAAGTATTTCTACATGATTCTTCCGATCGCGTTTTCACTAATGATGATCAGGATCCTCTGGAACAATTACGAGCGCTTGTTCAAAGGAGTGAAAAGTGAAGACCCTGAGGTCAAGGAGCTCAATAAACTGACAATGCAGAAGTCGCTGAACTCGCAGTAAGAGAGAGAAGTAACGATGGATGAATATTTAACTCTGATTTTGTTTGGCGGCTTTTTAACCCTGCTGATCTTAGGCGCACCGATTACTGTGTCTCTGGCAGGGGCATCAATGGCTGCTTATTTAATACTGGATAAGAACCCTATAGCGTTAGTGCAAATCGCATTTACTTCAGTCGGTAATTTCCCTTTGATGGCTTTGCCTTCATTTGTACTGGCGGGCGCTTTGATGGAAGCGGCCGGGATTTCCAAGCGATTGGTGGATATCGCTGAGAGCCTTGCCGGGCCAGTGACAGGGGGGCTGGGTGCCGCCACTGTAATGGCGTGTCTGTTCTTTGGTGCGATTTCGGGCTCAGGGCCAGCGACGACCGCGGCCGTGGGTATGCTGATGGTGCCAGCGATGGTGAAACGTGATTATGAGAAGAGCTACGCGTCGGCGGTCACCGCTGCCTCAGGGGGCCTCGGGATCATCATTCCGCCGTCGATTCCTTTGGTCATTTTTGGCATTTCGGCGATGGGCTTGATGGCCCCACCGGAAGCCATTGCGCAGCACGGGCAGTTCGCTTCCCTATCGATTCCAAAGCTGTTTGTGGCTGGAGTCATTCCGGGTTTGATCATGGCATCGACCTTAGTTATTACCAACTACATGATTGCGAAGCGCAAAGGCTATTCCGGCTTGACAGAAAACTGGTCTTTCGGTGATATCAGGCATACTTTGCGCCGTGGTGTGTGGTCCATATTAGCGCCGTTTCTGATCCTTGGCGGTATCTACAGCGGCATGTTTACGCCGACCGAATCGGCTGTGGTTGCGATCTTCTACTCGCTGTTTGTCGGGCTGTTTATTCACCGTGAATTGTCGTTTAAGAGCATTACTAAATCGCTGTCGACCACAACTTGGATTACAGGTCGCGTCCTGCTGATCTTGTTTGCTGCCACTGTGTTTGGTCGCCTGCTGATCGAACAGAAAATACCAGTGGTAGTGGCGGAATCTCTGCTTGGCTTCACCGACAACATGTACTTAGTGTGGGCGCTAACCATCACGCTACTGCTGTTCATTGGTATGTTTATGGAAACCCTAGCAGCGATCATGATCATTGTGCCGGTATTGCTGCCCATTATGTACATGCTTGGCGCCGATCCAACGCACGTTGGGATTGTGGTGGTATGTACGTTGTCGATTGGTTTTGCCACTCCACCACTGGGAGAAAATATCTTCGTTGCCTCGGGGATAGGCGGGGCCACAGTGGAGCAAATTACCGCTAAGATTCATCCATTTGTGCTTGCCTCGGTAATTGGTGTATTTGTGATTGCCTTCTTCCCACAAATCAGCTTATGGCTGCCATCTATGGTCGGATACTAGGAGGTATGAACGTGAAATTACAACGAATTCTTCTTTTAGCCACTGTGATGCTGAGTGCACTCAGCTGCGCGATAGTACAAGCTGAAGAGAGCCAGCAAGCGGTCAATGTACTGGATATCTCGGAGCCGCATGTCGCAACACAGGCAGAGCGCAGAGCAAAAACGCTGCTATCTAAAGCCGTGCTGCATATTCAGAACCAAGGCGATAAGGCGGTCAGTGATTTTTCTACTGACCCAGCATTTGTTGATGACGAACTGTATGTCTTTGCGGTGGGAGTCGATGGCCAGTTTCTCGCCAGCGGTGGCTCATCAATGGTGCTAATTGGTGACAGTGTATTGGATACTCAGGATGTGTATGGTAAGCCCTTTTTTCGTGAGATGATCTCGAAAGCGGTTCACAATGGCTATGGTGAGGTGGAATACCATTGGACCAATCCAACCGATCGAATGGGGGAGCCCAAGAAAACCTTCTTTGAAAGGGTGGGAGATGTGATTGTGGCCGTGGGCTACTATCCTGAGCGTTCCAGTGCGACTGAAGCAAAACAACTATTGTCGAGGGCCATGGCCGCAATGGTGAATTCAGAGCTGCAGAGTTTAGACGCATTCAACGATATTGATGGCAATTTTGTTCAAGGCGATCTGTATGTGTTCGTGCTCGATATTAACTCTGGTAAGTTTCTCGCTCACGGCACCTCTCCAGAGTTAGTGGGGCGTTCGCATAACGAAATTCTTAACCCAGATCTCAAACCAATCGTGACCGAGTTATTATCGTTGGCGCGTAAGAATGGTCGAGGGGAGTACTCCTACCGATGGTTGAATCCGTTATCAGGTAACGTTGAGAATAAACACACTTATTATCGAGTATTGGATAACAAAGTCGTTGCTGTAGGTTATTACACTAAATCTACGTCGTAGTAATTAAAATGAAAATCTAGAACTGAATAAGGCCACTCTACTGAGTGGCCTTATTATTTCTTCATTAACAGATATTCATTAGTGTTTTGATTAACAACTTATTTTATTTAAATGAAAAGTTGGAGATGATTGTAACGATATTAAATAATGGGTATAGAACGTTAAGTTATAAGGCCGTCGTTTTTAATGATTATTCTTTCTTTCATTTATAAGTATTAATGGATTTTTCAGTAAAAGTGGGATTTCATCAGGGGAATACTTGAAAAGTTAACTTTTTATTTCGAAATTGCTTTATATAAGCCATTGAAATTGTTTGTTTTTGTATAAATTCTCGTCGCTTTATTGAATGGGCTGGTTTTTGTCGGTGAAAAGGTATTAATATTTATCAATTGATTTAATTGATATTATTTTTATCTGAGTTTTTCAGCTATATATGTTTCTATATTGTTTCATTTCTTCACTTTTATTTTTGAGTATTATAAAAATCTCAAGAATTAATAACGTTTGGTTATTTTATTTTTTGACAATTTAAACGAGGTTATTGAATTCTGGGATGCTTATCAAAATTTAATTAAGCAACTTTGCCTTATTAAGATTCCCACTAAAAAATAGTTTTGGTTCCGACTTTTCCTGTAAGACAGAGAATTACTGTCTTAATACAGGTGATGGTGCATCGGAACAAACTATAAATTTGGCTTAACAAATAAAGGCATCACCTAAGTTTGATATAGGTGTCATAGGATTTAAATCATGAAAAAGACAACGATCAGTTTGTTGGTAACTGCAGCGTTAATGGGATCGCCATTGTTGGCTGTTCAATCTGCCATTGCCGCGCCACAGAATAGTATCGCCGCTACTCAGAGTGAGTCGGTGGAAACAGAAATTACAATGCAAGGTGTGGAGCAATGGTACTCAACGGCTCAGGTCACAGTGAGTAACGTGTCCGGTGAAACGTTGGATTTAGACAGTGCTGAAGTTTGGGTCACCACAAGTAAAGATGCGTCGGTGAACACCGTATGGGGTGCTCCGGGTTTTAGCGTTAGTAGTCCAGCACCCAATACTTTTGTTTTTACACACGATGCGACGTCTGACCCGCTGTCAGCAGGTGCATCATTCGATCTGATATTTGGTCTTAACTCAACAAACGGAGATTTCATCGATCAAAACGACCTTAGTGTTGAGCAAGTTATCATCAAGAATGACCCCGCGTTACAAGGTAAGATTGAACTGATTGCGCCAACATCCCCTCACTCCAGCCTGTCTTCAGCTTCCATTTTGGTTGAAGGGGAAAGTTACACAGAAACGGTTTCAGTCGCATGGGGCTCTACCTACACACTCGACCATTTAAAAGATGGTGAATATCAGGTCACCGCTTTGGATGTGTCGAGTGAAGAGGGGATTGCTACAGCGGCTTCGCCAGCAACAACGGTGACAGTGGATAGTGACCAAGCCGCGCCAACGGCTTCCGTTCAATACGATGCATTTGTTTATTACGCGGGTATTGATCTTACAATGCCTGCCATTGACGGAGTCGCTGGAAACCTGACTACAAACGTTGCGGTACATCCTGCAGGCAGCGAAGATATTGAACGCAGCGTCATCGTGCCATTTGCTGGAAACCTGGATATTGGTAAACTGCTTGACGGCCACAGCTACGATCTAAGTTACTCGCCAGTCACCGTGAATAACACTTTGTACCAACCTCAGGACAACTTGAATATTTCAGTCAACAAAGACAGTGCGACTGAAATCACCGCAGACGTTTCGTCCACTGCCATAGATACTGAAGGTTTCCGTATTGTGGAAGCAACGATTTCAGGGCTGCCAACTGAAGCCATGCCGGTTTTAGTGAATTTAGTAGCGACAGATGGTTCTGGTCTTTATAGCTATGAGATCACAGAGAACACGTTCACCCTTCCTGATACGGTAAAACCGGGGGAATATCAGGTAGAGATTGATCCAGTTTCCGCTGGTGAGACGCGCTACGCCTACGATGGCGAAGAGTCAGTTACGGTGACCGAAGGTAGTACTCCGTTTGTGTTAGCCCTGCCATTCCGAGAAGCGATGAGCCTGGCAGTGAAAGGTTTCCCTGATTTCGTTGCCAACGGCACCGTGACCAATGACAGCGAGCAGGCTACTCAAGAAATCGGTGCTACGCGCGTCGATGCAATCTTCAAGTACGCGGGCCTGAGTGGCTCCGGTGACCCGGATGTCATCTTGCCGAAAGATGGTCTTCCTCTCCATACGACCTACGCGAACGCTCAAACGGCTTCTGGAATTTCTGGAAAGCCTGTGTTGCCTGTCATGGTAGTTTACACCGCGAACGCCAGTGGTGGCGCAAGCTGGGGTGACCTGAAAGACAACAACCTTCTTTACAAACATTACGCGACCTTTATTACTCAGGCGACAGCAGCGCAGGAATACGCTCGTGGCGATGGCAGCTCGCCTATGTCGTTTGTACTGAACCCAGACTTCCTTGGTGAACTGCAGAAAAACCCATCTGACGTTGAAATGCTCAGTGTGTCGGGCAGTGTCGAAGTCAACAATCAGTTGGCGCGTGCCTTGGAGTACATGGAAGAGACCTACGGCTATCAGCCACCTGTAGAAATCCCGCAGTTTGAGGATACGTTGAAGGGCTATATTGCGTCATTAAACTTCATCATGAACGCGCTCGCTGAGGATGTTACTTACGGTTGGCAGATTAACCTTTGGGCAGTGGGCTCTGCGAATTGGATCCATACATCCGAGGATCAGTCTGAAGCTAAAGGCCAAGAAGTGGCTGAGTTTATCGCTTCGTTAGATGTCTACAGCGGCACCTACACTCCTGACTACATCGTGTTTGATAAATATGAACGAGATGGTTTTGGGTCGGAAGCGATTGCTAACTACGCATACAATGCAACGAGCTGGACACGTTATCTTTCTTACGTGAAAACCATCAGTGACGGTGCCGATTCACCAGCAATGATTTGGCAGATCCCAGGCGGCCATATGCCGACCGAAGAGGAAGGTAATGATCTCATCGGCGTTGAACATGAAGCGTCAGGTGGCTCTTACTTTATGGGTGACGCTCGTATCAGTACAGATATCAGTACTATTCGAGCAGGCTTACTCGATAAAGCTCTGAGCGCGGAGATCTACAACGGTGCGAGTAACGTTGGTGAACTCCTTGCAAAAGACAATGGCTATGATTGGTCGAGAATGGCGATGCATGATTTGCCGAAGAGTAATGTCTTCTCTATTTTCTGGGGAGGCGGCTCGACTACAGCAGTCGTATCGATTGGCTCCAACGGTACGGACAACGGCTGGTTAGACGGTAAGGTTGACGCCTACGCTCAAAGCCCGGCATGTCTGATGGGCAACGAATGTGATGGTTCTATCTGGGGTGGAGAAGGTGGGGAAACGCCACCTCCTGGTAATCAGCCTCCAGTGATTGATCTATCACCGAATTACGAGGTTAATAGTGGGGAAACGGTCACCATTACGGCATCGGCAACCGATCCGGAAGGTGCACAAGTGAGCTACCAATGGACCGTACCTTCAGATCTAACAGTCGTGGGTGACACGAACAGCGCCACGCTCGAAGTGACCGCGCCTGTGACGGATTACAATCTGACCTACTCTATTTCACTAGAGGCTTCAGATGGTGAGGAGTCAGCGGTTAAGTCAACACAGCTGAAAGTGATTGGCGAAAACACTGGTGGTGGCGATGGCATTTGTGCGGATATTCCTGAATTTGAGCCGGGGCAGTATGAGCCAGATGCGCAGGTGACGTACCAAGGCAGCCTATATGAAGCGGAACGTTGGACAGATGCAGAGTTAACGCCTGCGGATCCATATTCTGGTTGGGTGTGGATTGGAAGCTGTACTGAGTAGTTTCACTCCAATCGATAAAGAATAAAAATGACCAATCCGATATTGAGTAATCAATATCGGATTTTTGTATAAATTAACATCCACTAATCAATAAGGATATATTACTCTTTTTTGAAATATAGGTGTTTATATTTATTTTGCTTATTCTATATTTTTATTTATTTGAATATGTTTGAATTAACTAGTTTAGTTATTGTTCATTTTATGTGACATAGAATTGATTGTTAGAAAATATCGATATCTCTTCATCACAATATCACCAATATTATTCCTGTTTGGAATAGCCTTTTCTCATCTTTGTAATCATAGCTTTTGATATCTTTATTCATAATTAATCAGTGTTTTATTCCATTTTAAAACTTATTGGAATAGATAAGTCGTGATATTTATTCCAATAATTATCGTGTTTATTGAATAGCATTCTACCGAGCAGAGATTAGCGTGGCGCACTTTATAGGCGAATACGCGGTCAATCTGAGAAATAAAAGCATATTATGCGGGGGGGGGTAGAATGAAAAAGAGCTTAAGACTTTCTTTAATTACAATAGCATGCCTGATGGGAGTTGGATGTCTTGATGATTCGGACTCCCTCTCTTTGGAAGATAGGGCACGCGTAATTACACAAGATATGACATTGAGAGAAAAGATCTCACAAAAAATAATAATGTCATTTCGTTATTGGTGTGATGAAGGAGATCCTGAATGTGTTGATGGATTAACGGAAATAAATGAGAGTGTTCGACATATTATTGGCAATGATAAAGTCGGTGGTGTGATTTTATTCAGTAGTAATTTGGTCGATATTAATCAAACTGCCGAGCTGATCTGGAACATGCAAAACGCCGTTGAGGAGGATCAAGAGGTTGGATTATTTGTCACCATAGATCAAGAAGGTGGGAATGTTGGTCGTTTGCCAAGAGCACAAGCCACAAACTTACCCGGTAATATGGCTCTTGGCGCTGCTTATTTAAATGATAATAAACCTGAACTGGCCTACGAGTCGGGTAGAATTTTAGCGAAAGAAATTAAATCGGTTGGGTTTAATGTCAACTTCGCTCCTGTTGTTGATGTCCAATCCAATCCGCTTAACCCTGTTATTAATGTTCGATCCTACGGCGAAGACCCTCAACTGGTGGGCTTACTCGGAGGGCAGTCAGCAAAAGGAATGGCCGATGAAAATGTCATCGGGACGTTTAAGCACTATCCGGGGCATGGTGATACTGAATCGGATTCACACTACGGCTTACCTATCGTTAATAAGTCCATTGAAGAAGCGTATGCGATTGATCTAGCCCCTTACAAAGAAGCCATCGACCAAGGCTTGGCACCAGACATGATCATGACGGCTCATATTCAATATCCGGCCTTGGATGATTCCGAAGTCGTGGGCAGTCGCAGCGGCGAAACCATCGTTGTGCCCGCGACATTATCACACAAGATTCAAACTGAATTATTGCGTGAAGAACTCAACTATCAGGGCCTCACTATTACCGACGCGCTGGATATGCAAGGTATCGCTGCACACTTTGAAGAAGCGGATGCGGTGATTAAAACGTTCCAGGCTGGTGTAGATATCGCACTGATGCCAACCCTTTTCAGAACAACCAGCGGTGAAGGGCAGTTAGGTGAGCTGATTGATGAAGTGGTAGCAGCGGTAGAGGCTGGAGAGCTTTCTGAGCAAAGCATTGATGAGTCTGTTGAACGAATCATTGCTACTAAGCTAAAGCGGGATGTGCTTAACGTTGCGGGGAAAGTAGACCTTTCTGAGGTTCAAGATAACGCTCAGAATTTGATAGGTAATGTGCAACATCAAGAGACAGAAAGGGAGATAACCGACAAGTCAATTACCTTGATAGAAAACCAAGACGACACCTTACCCCTCAATCCAGATGAAATTGAAAACGTACACATCATCATGCCTGATTATGGCGAAGGTGATAAAGCCAAAGCGTTGAAAGCGGCGCTCAATGAGCAAGGGCTAACGCAAGTGACAGGTGTTTTAATATCTGAAACCACGGAAGATGCAGAAAAGACAAACATTGATGGTGCTCAGACCATTATTGTCGGTACTGCTGCCACAGAACCATCTCCAGTCGAGGATAACGGTGACTCTTTCAGTACATCCTTGAAGCGCTTATCCAGTGCATCAAATTCACTGGTATTCAATGTTCACGAGCGTCAAAAAGCAGAGGAAATCGATGATAACCAATTTGCTTACAGCATGATGAAATACGCTTTCGACAATCAAAAAAGAGTTATCCACCTTACCTTGCGGGCTCCATACGATGTCGTGAACTTTGAGGATGTCTCGCACAGCGCTATTGCGACTTACAACTACTACGGTATCGATGAGCAAGGCAACGATCTTGGCTCACACGTGATGGAGTCTGTGGCTAAAACCATTCTGGGTACCCTCAATCCAAACGGGCGATTACCAGTGCAAGTCTTCGAACAGAACGAAGACGGTAATATGGGCGACCTCAAATACCCCATCGGCCACGGCCTGAGCTACTAATCCCACTGCTTTTTTAGCGAATATCCCTACCACCCTTTTCAGGAAATGAAGAGGGTGCTTAACAACATCTAAATATCAAGCAACACACTAAAGATGAGGTAATAACATGAAGGTTTTACTGTCGATATTATTGATAGTCAGTACGATATTTACCCTAGGTTGTGATGAAGAAGAGTCAACTACTTCATCAATTGCAGTGGGCGCCGATCAACTGGAAGAATACCTGCCTTATTTGGAGGGCAAACGGGTTGGGTTGGTAGTCAATCCAACTTCGCGCCTGAATACGGGCGTTCACCTTATTGATGCGATGATTGAAGAACAGGTAAACGTGACGACTTTGTTCGCACCTGAGCACGGTCTACGAGGTGAGCAGGATGCAGGTGAAGAAGTGGAAGATGGCATTGATCCTGAAACTGGGCTGCCAGTCATCTCTTTATATGGCGATCATAAAAAGCCTACCGAGGAAGATCTGCAGAATGTTGATGTACTGGTCTTCGATATGCAGGATGTCGGCGTCCGCTTTTACACGTACATCAGTACTATGCACTTGGTTATGGAAGCGGCGGCAGAATATGGTCGTCAGGTAGTAATTCTCGATCGCCCGAACCCAAATGGGAGCTATATCGCCGGCCCAATCATGGAGCCAGAACATGTCTCCTTTGTGGGGATGGCACCCATTCCTGTCGTCCATGGCCTGACGATTGCTGAGTTAGCTCTGATGATTAACGGTGAATTGTGGCTCAGTAATGGTGTGTCCCTTGATGAAGGTGATCTTAAAGTTGTTAAGGTACCGGAATACAGTCACAGCGATAGCTATTCTTTACCTGTCGCGCCATCACCAAATCTGCAAACGGATGAGTCTGTTATTCATTACCCAAGCTTAGGATTGTTTGAATCGACCACCATCAGTGTAGGCCGAGGAACGAATACTCCCTTTGAAGTGATTGGTTACCCCGATGAAAACTTAAAAATTAACCATGAGTTCCAAATTGCAGATGACAGCTCTGCATGGCCGCAGCAAGGGCAATATGTGTATGGTGAAAGCTATCGAATTGCTCCACCTGAAAACACCAAATTCAGTATTGAGGCATTTTCTCGTTGGTACTGGGCGATGCGCGATCTAGGTTATCAAGATAGTGAAATTGTGGATCGGCCAGAATGGCTTGCTCAGCTGATTGGGACAACGGAAGTACTCAATCAAATTCGCCAAGGAAAACCGTATCAGGAAATTGAAGCCAGTTGGCAGCCTGAACTAGATGCATTCAGCACATTGCGTGAAACTTATCGTTTATACCCTGATTAAAGTCATTAAGCGCCAAAATCAGAGCAAGATTCGGCGAGCGATTGCTGCTCGCCAATTTCAGTCCAAAGGAAATCCTCTTTAGCAAAGGCTGAAGTGTTACCACTCCAGTCTTTTGCATGTTTATCAGTGACTCGGTTAAAACGACACTTCTACACTCACCCCTTCAATCCATCGTTCTTCAGGAATGGGCTGATCGAAGCTTAAGTTGACTTTTAGATATGCAGGTTGGCCTTCAAAAGGGCTTTGTAGTTCTTGTGGTAACTTATTCACAACTTCAACTGGGCTTGAAACTGTTGCAATGTAGGTTTCCCCATCCGGATATTTCACTTTAGCCTGAGTGCCTATTGTGCTGAATCGCAAGTACTTTGGATCAAGAAATGCTGTGATTTCGGGCGTTGTGTTCTTTGTAATCGTAATCAGAGGGGTGTTTTCTGAAACTCGCTCTCCTTCAAGGACGTGAATGTCAATAACCCGCCCTTCAAATGGAGCTTTAATGGTTAAGCTCTCTTGAATTGAGCGCTTTACTACAAGTTCTTTCATCAATGAACGATATTCGGTGGCGATTGGTCCCGCTAACTTTGTTTCAATATCAGTACGTTTTGACTCAGCGAAAGCAATTTTTTGGCTGCTTAACTGGGAGTTAAGAGCATTGGTTATATTGACAATGGACGCGTAGTCGACCTCAGATACCTGACCTTTTGAGCGGTAAGTATCGTAATTTGATTGAATTTTCTGAACTTTATCGAGATTACTCTTTGTTTGGTTTATTGCTTCAGCATATAAGGCTTCAATGTTAAACCCATTGTCGGTTGGTAGTTTCAGAAGTTCACTTTTAATGAAGTTAAGCTCCTGATCCAACGAAGAGTCTTTGAGAAACAGCAACGTTTGGTTATGCGAGACTTTCTTCCCTATATCTGAAGGAATGGGACCGACGATGCCTGTGTGGGTGGCGTTGATGGTAACGGGGTGTGAGGTAATTATCGCCGGAGCCACCACCAATACCTGTGTTTTAAATAAGTAGTAAGCCATTGCTATCAATGGACTAATGACTATAGCCAGAATCAAGTACCAGCGTATTCGATACCCGCCACGCTTAGCTTTGCCGTAGACGACTTTAACGCCATCCTCTGAGTGTGGGTTATTCTTCTTATCTAAATGAAAATTCACTTTCATATTAAAATCTCTTACCTTTCTTAAGTACCCACCAAGGTGCCATACTTGATTCTTCATGACTTCTTCTGACAACCTCATTCACCATTGAAAAAGCGGTTATGAGCCGCATGAAAAATTGGTAAATCGGGTAAAGAGGGAGCCATTTCATCTCTTTGATATCTTCTTTTTTTCGCTCAGACACTAAGCCCACATACACAATAAAAATGATGAGTGACAATGTGAGATAAACGCAATACAGCATGAGTGTCAGTGCCAAAACGAAGGCAATGGGATAGCTGTAGGTGATGAACAAAGTGAAGAAAACAACCAAAAGTGGTAGTAGTACGTTCTGAATCACCCCATATGTGATGGTAAAGATGAAGTTTCCCCATCCCAGCAGAGAAGGGGACAAACCATCTTTGTGCTTGCGAAGAAAAAGGAACAACAAATCACCGTCCCAACGCAGCCTTTGCAATACTAAACCTTTTAAGGTGTCAGGTACGTCAGTATGGCCAATAGCATGTGTTGCGAAGGCGAGCTTGTTCGTTGGGTATCGGCGCTTATATTGTTTGAGGCGCATGGTTAAATCTAAATCTTCCGCGGTATGGGTGTCCCAACCGCCAACTTGCTTGAGAATATTCTTTCTGAAAGCACCGAAGGCACCTGAAATGTTGTTGAGCACTCCCCAGTTTGCCATGCCGGTTTTTCCTGCTTGCATCGAAAGCATGTACTCCAGAGACTGCATTTTAGTCAGGATATTCTGGCTGTGATTCCTCACTCGTAAGGCACCACCACTGGCGATCACATCAGCGGAAGAAAACTGTTTCATCATCGTGAAAACCATGTCGTTATCAAATGACGTATCTCCGTCAACATTGATAACTATTTCACCTGAAGCAACTGATAAACCAGCATTCAATGTGGAAACCCTTCCTCCTCTTTGCCATTTTGGTACAACACGTACCTTTCGATTTTTTACATGGGCATGGCGTTTTACCCCGTTTACTGCGGCTTGATAAGTCGCTTGGTTTTGCACAGCACCATCAACAACGGCAAGGATCTCAATTGAGCCCGGGTATATTTGCTCAACTAGTGTATCTATCGTAATACCTATAGCTTCGCCTTCGCCATAGCAGGTGATGACAAAGCTAATTGAAGGGAAGTGTTTTGGCTCTTCTGCAGGAGCTTGGTAAGCCCAGCGAAAAACCCCTGTTAGAACAAGTAAATAAAGCGGTAGCTCAATAATGATCATCAGAGGGAAAAGCAAAAACCATAGCTCCTGATTGTTCAGAAGCATGCCTCTAAAGTAATCGAGTAGCGTCAGACTATCAGACAGCATAAACTTCTCTTAGAAGGTCATCTAACCAAGACTCAGGGCTACCATTTAACGTATTGTCAGGAAGGGGACGGGCGAAAACGTTCAGTTCGAAATCATCTTCTTCAATAAGTTGACTGAGTTCTGAAAGCTTGCCTTGCAATGCGGATAAGCTTGCGCGGTGGGTTTTTGGCATAAGTACCAAAAGCACATCTTGCTTGTATTGACAGCAAATGTCTGTATCTCGAAATAAACTGCTTAATCGGGTAGTAATTTGTTCTATCAGAGCAAAGAGCTTTGCATCGCCATATTGCTGCCCATAACGGTCTATGGAAGGTAAATATAGCGCTAGAAGTAGATGGTTCTCGCTGTGCCTCAATGCCACTTTATTAACCCAACTTAGCAAGTTAACAAAGTAGCCTGCTTCAACTCGACCTTTGATTGACAGCTCAGGAGCTTGGGTTGTTTTGCCATGTTGGTAAATGTATTCACCGGATTCACCCAGTTTGTATTGATAGATCTTTCTTTCGATAAGTTCGTGTACAGGAACTTTGGAGTCGCAGCTCATACACTGTGTTACGGTTGAAGCTTCAACAAATGTATTTGAGCAAGTGTTGCACTTCTGATTCTCTAAAGGACGATCATAATCAACGCCAATGTGGCGAAGCTGTGTGAGGCATTTTGGACATTCAAGTTTCCCTCGGCGAGCAAAACTGTGTTGAGCATCGACGTGTCCACAGGTGAAACAGTGCAACGAGCTTTGAGAGTCAATATCAATACTTTGGCAACTGGGACAAACATCAACATAATTCAAATGCCCACTGTTACATTGCGAGCAAATGCGAATTCGGTCGATTAGCGCTTCTTTTTCTATGATATTGCGGCTCTGCTCCGACAAAGCATAGCGGTATGCAGAGTCTAGATCTGGATACAAGGCTTCAATAAGTGGGTATTGATATATAGAGGGCTCACTGACATTTTTAAGTGAGATTATTCGACGCTCGCGATTAACACCTAGCCAACCAATAACAGGGTCAAGAGCACTAATATCTGATACTGCTAAGAGTCGTTTTTGCGTATTACGCCACAATTCAAAAGAAGCATTTTCGTCAAACAGGCCATCAGTTAAGCAAGTGCGTAAAGTGTGGTCTGTTTTAGTAAAAAGAGACCAGCTCCATCTCAGCTTTTGGTTGTAGAAAGATTTGAGAGCGTCCTCTTGAACATCACTATTTGCATAATCAACACAAGCTGCACCACCAAAGCCTTCAGGTAGCTCATTAATTGAAGGAATATGAATGACTAGATCAGTAAGGTGGTCTGAAGGAGGAGTGTCACTGATCCAGTAAAAGTCTTTTATTGATATCGGCATAGCTAGTCTCATTAGGTAACTATTCTGACAATCGTGCCACTAGAAATCGCAGACAAGTCTAGTGCGTACTATCGTAAGTCTAGTTGAACAATATTTGCGTGGTAGGTGTATACATACAGCGCAGAACCCAGGCTCCTTTCTTGGCCGAGCGAAGCCATGTTGTGCCTAAATTCCAGCGCGTTTATCCCTAACGAAACGTCTCCTAGTCTTTGATAGAATCTAGTCGGCGCTGATTAAACTATAGTTGCACGTCTCAAAAATAAGACTGAGATTTTTTAATTATTGAGTCATGAGATTTTAGATTTTTAGATGAATTTTTATATGGGATGCGTGTCTAATTAACATTTTAATATATTGTTTTTATTAGATTATTTGGGATTGCTTTCTGGTGCGCCGATTTTCTATGGGCAATGAGTATTAGAAGGTAAAGGCTGGTGGTTAACCCTTCCAGCCTTGGAGTAATGTATATCCTCAGTTTTAGTGAACAAGTTTCCACGCCATTTCCCAATACAAGCCGACGCCCGGTTCATATTGATTGGCAGATTCTGACCACTGCTGACAATAGCCGCTGGCTTGACCATCCAGACATTGGTAAATGTTGCCATCTTTTTCCTGAAGTACCTGAGTGCCAGCTTGATAGCTTTCTAAGCTTTCAGGGAAGACGTAATCGTAGCGAGGTAAAGGGTTAGCGTTAGTCACTGAAAGTAACCAATGTTTATAGCTTTCAATGGCTTCTTCTTTCATGAAGATCAAGTGATCCCCGTCTAGCTGTAGTGCACCATCTCCGGAGCGATAGTCAGGTGCGGTCTCAAGATGTTCGCGTGTTTCAAGGACAGGTTCAATCAACGGAAGATCACCCAACTCCACCAGTGCTTCACCTGTGTATGGTGGTACAAAGCTGTCTTTTAGGCCATATACCATGCCAATTGGAGTGACCTTATCCTCCAAGTAACTAACGCCTTCGCCGATTTCAAATTCCGTCTGCATCATAGACCAGAAAAGTGAGGCTTCTGATCCCGTGGCGGATTCAGGTACGACTCCCTGCCAAGATACTGAGTTAGAAGTGTAAGTGACTGAGTTGGTTAGGATTCGGCTAAAGTTTGTGCCGGGTACTTGCAGGAAGCCACCATTCAAGCCTTGACCGGAGGTAGTCGATAAGAATCCATGCCCTAGAATCGTGCCGAGAGACGTTCCAAGGAAGGTTATCTTGGTCTTATCTAAGTCAGGCACACCATCGGGCGAAGGTAAGAAGTCCAGCTCTTGTAAAGATGTATTGATTGCATTGAGGAGAGTGTGCATATCTAGGTTACTTTGCACAGCACCACCCGGCAGGCTGGCCGCATTTTCCGGGGTCATGATTGAGCCAACGTGCCCAGAATCATCCTCCGCTCTCGAGCCATGCCATACCCAGTCAATGGCGATAACAGCATGACCATCTTCAAGCGCCGGCGCGGCAGCGAAGCTGGCATCTGATTGGTCGCCATTAAGCCCGTGTGCGTAAATAACAACAGGGGTTGAGTGCGATAGTGCGTCTTTGGGGAACAAGATAGTAAAATCTAGCCAGACATCACGTGATTTATCTGTGATTCTGCCGGTCTGTTTGTCTCTGAAGTCTTGAGACTGCAAACGTCCCTTAAGCGAATAAACCACTTCATTGCTGTCATGCACATAGCCAGAGTTATCCCATTCAAATTCAACCTTTGGTGCTGTCTGAAGCACTTGCTCCTTTAATGGTGCGAACTGCTTGGTTGCGTCATCCTTGGTGACAGTGGTGAAAACGGTCAGAGAAAGGATCTCCTCTCTTTCGATGCCTTTCGCTTCGAGATACTCAATGTAAGGTTCGTAGAAATTGGATAGCTCTGAACCATCTTGGCTCAGTGCTTGTTCCACCCCTTTGGAAGGATGAAAGTGCTCACCGCTTTCACTTTTTAGCTTGTTAGTGACCACCGCAATGTGTGTATTGCCATAGTTAAATCTTGCTCTTGGGTAGACTGAAAGTACGTGGCTATCGTCGTCTTTGACATCCGCTGGCTTGCTCGATAAAGGAGCAACAGGCACTTTTTGGTCGGTGCTGAAGTCGAAAACCTGAACGGTGTTACCACCATCTTCAGGCAAGCTGGATTCATCAAATGGTTGGGGAAATTCAAAAAGTACGGGAGCCGCCACTGAGAATCCGGTTTTACCATTGACAATATCTTCAGGGGTAAAGCTCTTCGGGAGTTCTTGAACAAAGATGTCGGAAAACACCGCATTCTTGATGTTAATACGAAGCCCTGTTTCTGATTGGCTATCCTCTTTTGTAAACGCCTGATTACTTGGCCATGGTAATCCGCATGAATCGCTCGCTAACGGGTTACAGTGATTGCTATCCACTGCACCCCATGCGCTGCCTGTCAAAAATGTCATGCCCAATACAAGCTTGTTTAATTTCATAGTTTTTCTTCTCGCCTTGTTGTTGTGAATTCTTCTTGTCAGCACGTCTTGTGCTATAGATAAAATTATCCATATGCACTTTGTTGCTTTTTCGAACTCTATGGCGAGAAGAAAATGAATGCTTGCTAATGATCATTAATAGTTATTAATTTTCATTTATTCATTCTCATCAATGATCATTAATATTCATATTAAATGTAGAGTGAATGCACTAACTTTTTGATGTAAATAGATAAAATATCTTTATAAAAGCTTAAATCTTGCAGCGACTATAGAATTAGTCAGCAAGTAATAAGTTCGCTTTGAGGTGGATAACTTTCGTCTATGAGATATTTTTTACCGACCAACTTATGGTTTCTGCTAGGAAATGACACAGTAACCTAACCGATGGGCGTCAAAAATGATGTGTATTTGCGGAATTAAGCCCTACGCCTGCCCAATTTTATCTTGTCAGTGATTGCTCACTTTCGACATAATACCTCTTCGTACTATTTGAACCTTGAATGTATGTTTGATAGCGTAACTGTTTGTTAAATATAAGATATTGGTGGATCGTTGCTGGGTTTTATAACAGTAGTGTTTCACTATCTAGGCTGTTTTACAGACGCGTTCACTGAGTGGGCTACTTCAGCTTGATGGACGCTTTTAAGGATCGATAGATGCGTTTTCCCTTAACTACATTAGCTGTATCTGTGGCGCTTATTGCCGGGTGCAGTTCTCAAGGAGTTCAAACTGTGGCTCAACCTTCTCAATTAGAACTCGCGGTTCAGCAAGTTCCGGCTCCTGTGGCCAAGAAAGAACCCTATGCGCTTAATAATCACGGTGAGCGCCGTATAGATAACTACTACTGGATGCGTGACGATGAGCGAAAAGATCCTGAGATCTTGGCGCATCTCGAAAAAGAAAATCAATACACGGATTCGGTGTTAAAGCACACTGAACAGCTACAGGAAAAACTATTCCAAGAGATCAAAGGGCGTATTGCAAAAGATGACAGTTCAGTTCCTGTAAGAGAAGGGAGCTATTTCTATTCGAACGAAGTCTCTGGCGACAATGAGTACCCTATCTACCAGCGCGCCAAAGATTTTTCAGGGACGGATAAGACCGTTATCTTAGACGTCAATGAGCTGGCGAAAGAGCACGAATTTTTCAGTACGGGTGGCTTGTACGTTAGCCCAAATGAGAATTTACTGGCGTATGGTGAAGATACCCTAAGCCGCCGAATTTACACGATTAGAGTCAAAGACCTTGCCACAGGCGAATACCTCAAAGATGAAGTCGAAGGGGCATCGAGCGGTGTGGCTTGGCAAAATGACAATCAAGCTTTTTACTACATCAAGAAAGATCCTCAAACCTTGCTGGGCTACCAGGTCTATCGTCATGTGCTAGGTACTCCACAAAGCAGTGATGAGCTGATTTACCAAGAAGATGACAGCGCGTATTACATGTCTTTGGGCAAGAGTAAAGACGGCGAACAAGTTTACATCTTCCACTCAAGTACAGAGACAAGTGGGGTGTCTGTACTTGACGCCAATGATCCTAAAGCCAAGGCTGAACCTTTCTACCCGAGAGAGGAAGGCATTGAGTACAGCATCGCTAAGCTGAACGACTGGTATTTTATCTACACCAACTATCAGGCTGTGAACTTTCGTTTAATGAAAGTGCATAAGGATCAGATGCATGACCGTTCGAAATGGCAGGATGTGATAGCCGCGGATGATAAAACTCAACTGGTCGATTTTACGCTGTTTGAAGATCATTTAGTTTATGAGCAGCGTAAAGACGGCTTAACCACGGTTAAGGTGCGTCAGCTTTCGACGGGCAAGGAGTTTCCATTAGCCTTTAACGACACCGCGTTTGCGGCTTACATGACTGGCAACCGAGAGCTCGATAACTCAAAGGTTCGTATTTACTACAGTAGTCTGACGACGCCGGGGACGTATTACGATTTCGATCTAAAGTCAGGTAAATCCGAAATCATGAAGCAAACGCCAGTGCTTGGTGATTTTGATGCCGACAACTACCAATCTGAACGTATTATGATCACCGCTCGAGATGGGAAGAAAGTGCCAGTTTCGTTGGTTTATCGTAAGGATAAGTTCAAGAAAGATGGTACCAATCCTATCTACCAATACGGGTATGGTTCATATGGTCATACGATCGACCCTACTTTTGGTTCAGCGCGTTTGAGCTTGCTGGATCGCGGATTCGTCTATGCGATAGCGCATATCCGTGGCTCTGAAATGTTGGGAAGACCTTGGTATGAAGACGGTAAAAAACTGACCAAACAAAATACATTCAATGACTTTATAGATGTTACCAAAGGCTTAACGGAAGCTGGTTATGGTGCCAAAGACAAAGTGTTTGCGGTCGGTGGATCGGCGGGTGGTTTATTAATGGGAGCCGTTATAAATCAAGCACCGGATCTGTATCGAGGCATTGGTGCTCATGTCCCGTTTGTGGATGTGGTAACAACCATGCTGGATGAATCTATTCCCCTGACAACCAATGAATACGATGAATGGGGTAACCCGAATGACAAGGCATACTACGATTACATGCTGAGCTACTCGCCGTACGACAACGTCAAAGCGCAGAGCTACCCGAACATGTTAGTGACAACAGGCCTGCATGATTCTCAAGTTCAGTATTTTGAGCCAATGAAGTGGGTGGCGAAATTGCGAGAACTGAAAACGGACGATCATGTGCTGCTGTTTAAAACAGACATGGAGGCGGGGCATGGTGGCGCATCTGGTCGCTTTAAGCGTTTACGAGAAGACGCACTTGAATACGCCTTTTTCTTAGATTTGCTCAACGAAGAGTAAAATTTAACCAAGTTATCGATATGCCCGCCTTGTGCGGGCATTTTTTATCGACGCAACAAAGTTAACAGAAATAGGGTATTGCAAATAACCTTCTCATATATAAATAAAAATCGCTCTAGATAAATACTGAAGTACCCAACCTGCTTTTTGTTGGAACCATTCACGGTTCTGATGTTTGGTTGATTTTCCCGATTGATTTGCGGAACAAAGATCACCACTCTACGTGCCGCCCAGAGTCGAGGTATCACTCTGGCTTATAGAACATAAAAACTAACAACGTAGAGCTTTATAATGAAAAAAATCATCACCTTGTTGTCTATCTCGGTGCCTTTGACCGCTGTTGCGGACAATACACGCATAGATGCGTTTATGACGGCGTTTCACGCCAATCCGCAAAAAGTCATGGATGCGTTACCTGAGAAAGAAGGAGACGAATATCAAACCATGAGTGCTGAAGAGCTTGAGCGCTTCAGAGATCAAATGCGTGAAACGGTTATGGAGAGAGCAGAGCCAGTCATTGCTCCTCGATTCTCAGCAAACCTGAACAACGATAACCCAGCGCGTCTGGTTGATGTGGGTAACGCACTGATTCGCAATCTGGTTGAATTGGATAGTGCGGCACCAGATTCAAAATATCTGGACGTTCAGCCTTGGTCTGATACTTACTGGCCTTTGTACTCCGGCGCAGCCGCGTGGCGTTATTCTGACCGTGAACTTTACGCGTCAGACTGGCAGGAATACTACGATTTTTCACATACCATCAAACCGTTGGATAGCTACTCGAGCGAGCAGCGCCACTTACTTTCTCCGGCAGAGAAGTATGACTTATTAGTCGGGGATAAAAACTTCACGCTGACTAAGCGTTCTTGGGACTCGGGTAAAGGTTACTATGAATCTCAGGGTAAAGTAGAGCGTTGGATGGGACTTTGCCATGGCTGGGCTGCGGCGGCTTACATGCTTCCTCGTCCTGAAAAGTCGATTACAGTACCTGATGCCAATGGAGAGATGCTTAAGTTCTATCCGTCAGACGTTAAAGCTCTAGGCACACTGCTTTGGGCTGAAGCGCCGTTCAATACACGTTTTATTGGTGGTCGCTGTAATATTCAGAACCCTGAAAAAGACGAAAATGGTCGTGTTATCGAACCTGACTGTGTGGACAACAACCCAGCAAGTTGGCACTTATCTGTACTCAACCAGATCGGTATTACGGGTCGTAGTATGATTATGGATGCGACATATGATTACCAAGTCTGGAACCAGCCGATCCTTGGCTATCAGGTTAAGTACTTTAACCCAGAGACTAATCGTTCATCAGGCAATCCAGCCGATGTGACCATTGCGATGGCGGACTACAAAAAAGATAAGTTCACCCAGTATCGTGCATCACGTGCTGTCTCAGTTGTTGGCGTACAGATGGTTGTTGATTATATGGTAGAGACGAATCCAACTCATCGAAACTACGACAAGCCAAAGCTTGATGGTGTATCGCGAGTAACGTATTACTACGATTTGGAATTGGATGCGCAGGGCAATGTGATCGGAGGCGAGTGGTATCAGAATCGTCACCCTGATTTCCTTTGGACACCAACCCCTAAAGCGGTAGCGAAGTCTTACTACGATGGCAGTGGCGAATGGGATGTGACTCAGTCAGTTCCACAGAGCTGGCAAGATAGAGCGCCTAAAGCGTCTCGCTATACTCAACCTATGACTTCTGTTGTTTCAGCTTTGTTTAGTGCGGCTTCAGGCGATGAAAAACCAGCAGAGCAATGGAAACAAATTGCTACTCAAGGTAGCCAGTGTCTGGACGTTGAAGGAAGTTCTGCCACTCCGGGAGCTCGAGTATACGGCTGGAGTTGTCACAGCGGTGACAACCAACTTTGGCAGCTAACGACTGAAGGTAAGATGATCAGCAAGGTAGCACCAGGTCTGTGTCTGGATCAGCAAGGGTCAAGCATCACTATGGAAACTTGTAGCCAGCGCCCGAATCAGACATGGCGAATGGAAAATGGCCAGCTTAAAAATAGCCTAGATAACGCCTTGAAATGGAATTCCAACAGTTGGTTGGTCCAAGCTGACGTCAATGGCAGTCAGTGGTCTTGGAAATAAATCACTAAAACAATAACAATGCTCTCCTTACTAAAGAGCCCGCATACGGGCTCTTTTTTCATTCGATTATTGCAGGCAGCTGCCTTCAAATGACCAGTACCAGTAGTAACTGTAAGGATCGGCTCCCCAGTTAGTTTGGGTTGCGATAAAGCGGTTCCCGTAGGACTGCACCTCGGTGCCTTGTGGGTAATAGTAATAAGGTGACCATTCTTCTAAGTTGGCGCACAAGTCCTGTGGTTCTGGTGTCGGTTCTTCGAGATAGGCACTAACACCAACATAAGCATCTGAGGAGCTACGTGCACCTGTGACCATCACATAAACATCGGCATCACCTACACCGCTGAAACCACAGTATTCGTTGTTATCGCGGTTGGTGGAAGCACAGTCATGATCCGACAGTGAAGCAGGACGATTGATCGCGACATACATATCAACATTGCCATAACCATTATAGGTTTGTACCCAGATATCCTCAGCTGGTGCATTCTTCAACACAAAGTGTTGCTCGTCATTACCCGCTGATTCAATCGCACTTGGTGTATTGATTTGTAAGCTTACGATATCGGGGGTAGGTGTCGGCTCGGGATCTGGTTGTCCAGAAGCGCACTGTGCCACCTGAATACCTACCTGAGCGAACGCGTTGTTCACCGCGGAAGTGTCGTATCCCAGTTCATGAGCCGCTTTACAAACACCTTCAGCGCCCTGTTGAAAATCTGAGTTTGGTCGCCAGTAAAGTTGGTTAGCGGTAGCATAGGCGATGAACGCTTTTTTGATGTCCCAGTTTGAGCTGGTCGCGAGATGGTAAAACGCCTTGTTGAACACACCGGAGCTGTGGTGGACGTCGATACCATTGTAATACTGGTTGATATGGTCAATGGAAACGCCGTCTTTGCTTGGCTGAATGAAGTAACGCATGGCATCAGAGTACTTCATGACATGTTCGCCCATTTTCCAGTTGAAGCTGCCGTGAACGTACTGGCTGAGTGCCGCCGCAGCTACATCAGAGAAGGACTCATTCATCCCACCTGACATACCACGGTATTCCAGACCAGAGTTCTGCTCTGTAAAGCCGTGGCTGACTTCATGTGCAATCACATCCCACGTGGCTAGTGGATACATTGACTGGTTACCATCACCAAAGGTCATCTGACGACCATCCCAGAATGCATTACCATAGTTAGAGCCATAGTGAACGCGCATGGTCAGTTTTTGCTGAATAGGTCGGGTGTTTAACCAATCCATGTACATATCGAAAACGCGTTGACCAAAATAGTGTGCGTCATTCATTGGAGCGTACGCCCCATTCACGCTACGGTAGTTATTGACGTTACAGTCAAACTGATGAACTTGCCCACCGTATTGCTGGTTGTTCATATTGAGTGTGACGACATTTGGGCTGTCCATTTGGCAATACTGGTTAACTTCAAAGCCGCCGTATTGCGTTTTAGGTCCAAAGTAGTAGCGACCACTTTTGCGGTTGCCACCAGGTCCTTCCGCTTCAATGAAAGCAATCCCTTCCCACCGGTCAAGCACGTCACCGGACTTAGCATCGACTAAAGTAATCGGCCTTGAAGGCCCCATACCATTCATCTGAATAAAGTCGACTTTGTAGACCAAACGAGCGATCTGTTGCTCATCTTGCCAGATCATTAGTTCAGCATTCGGATCGCGAATCGCTTGAGAAGCAAAGCCTTGGCTATTGCCTTTTGCCAGCTCTATCGCTTGCTTTGCGTTGAGCATAGGTAAGGTAGAGCCAATATCAGCATCAATGCCTGTTAGGACTTTTCCGTCAACAGGTGTCACTGTACCTTGGGCGGAAACTTGAGCGACTAATGACTGGCCGTAAACCGGGACACCATAGTGTAACTGTTGCTTGCGAAGCAGTGTCTGCGGGCCAGCTTTCACACGGCTAGCATCCTGATAAGCCAGCGGCTGATTGGGTGCTGAAAATGCCCGTGTTGTCGGCGGATTAAGTACTTGGGAAAGGTCAACTTGAGAGTAGTCAACAACGTTGGCAGCTTGAGAAGCGAAAGCCATTGGAAACAGCATAAGTAAATTAACGTTACGCATACTTCACCTTTGTAGTTATTTTTTAATTGATTGGGGCAAAAATTGCGTGTGTAGAGTAGTGATATGCTGGTTAAATCATAAGTGCAATTAGTTTTATATGATGCTTGGGTGCAAAACATTTAAGCGCTTCTCTAATAAATGAGATGCTGAGTCGAGAAATGATAATCCCTATTTTATGTTTGGCGCTTTTTGGTCGCGTCCATCCCAGACGTTAAATGTCAAAAAAGACAAAAAGTTAAAAATGATAGATTTATTTATGTCTTAAATTCAAAGTCTTAAATGTAAATTAAACATCCATTTTGTTTTGTGTTGATTCGTTATTTGTAGTTGTTGCAGCTTACTTACACACTAACCCCACTTTATACGGTTTAGAATGAATTGAGGGTGTGATGAAGAAGAGTGTTCTACTGACATTGGTCAGTGCAGTGGTAATGATACAAGGGTGTACACGTAACGTGATTAACCAGACCGAGCTTGCTCAGGTGAAGAAAGTCGCAGTTGTGATGTATTCCGTTCCGGAAACCATTGTACGTGATGTCCGAGATCCAGAGGATATTTCCGAGGACAAACAAGTCATGGCATTTGATGCGTTGTCCATGGCGAGCCAATTGTTGGATGGCTCGGCAAAGAAAGTCGTGAATATGATGGACTCAACTTCTCACGTTCAAAAACAGATCGACGGGCAAGAAGCCGCGGACATCTCTTTGGTTGCAATGCTCAGTGAGTTAAGTGATGAAACAGGCTGGCAATACCTCACGCCACAGCAAGTGGCAGATAACACTGAGTATCAGCAGTTGAGCCTAAAATTAGCCAGTTCTCAGTATATGACAATGGAGCGTTCGATTCGCCGACATGCTGCAGTGCCTGCGGGTTACGTTAATCTTGGCCTGCCTCATGGTCACGCTGAAGTGATGAGTTACCAAGATCGAGAAGAGTTTAAGTTGTGGGCGAGTAAAGTCGCTCGTGCTTTGAATGTTGATTCCATTATTTTAGTGAGCGATACCGGATACGCAACGGATGCAAAAAGCCTTCTGATGGGCGGTGGTTGTTACACCAAATCAGCTATGCACTACTCCATGTATAACGTTAATGGCGAGCAAATTGTTGATACGCGAGTGAGCTTTTCTGAAGCGCCGATGATTGAGCAATCAGGGTGTGTTGATGGCAGTTTCTTTAAGTCAGACTACAAAGGCGCTCTGGTACAACATGGTCAAGAGCAAGGCCGGAAAATCGCGGAAAAACTGCGTTCATAAATTGTCAGAATAAATTTAGATTAATTTACTGTCCTGTAGACCGGCCTAAGTGTATTACTTAGGCCGTTTTTTATATTGTCAGAACGGGCCTACAAACTCATACAATCTGTGACTGTATTTCACGCTTCAGTACGCTGTATGATTTTCGGAACTTAATAATCTCAGGGTAGTCAGATGGCTACATATAAAAATCATTGGAAGTAAAGCATGGCTAAACGTTGGCTCTTGTCTGCTGCGAGCATCGCGCTGCTCGGCGGTGGCGCGTATTTTTATCTGCAATCCTCTGCTCAGCCAGAGGCGTTTCCTACTTTGGCAGTGGAGAAAGGCACCATTGAGAAGGAAGCCGTAGCGGTGGGTAAAATTGTCCCAGCGCATTCAGTCTCCATTAAGTCTCAGATCGACGGTATTGTTGGGGAGATTTATGCGCAGGTCGGAGAAAACATAAAGCAAGGACAGCCGCTGATAAAAGTTCGTCCCAACCCTACACCACAAGCGTTAACCGATGCCTCAACAGAGCTGATGAGCAGTGAAGCAACGTTGGAGTCGGCTAAGCAAAAGCTAGCGAACTTAGAGAGCTTAGTTAAGCAAGACATTATTCCAAGCAACTACGATGATTACGTTAGCGCGCGATCGGAAGTGAAATCAGCACAAGCTGCAGTGCTGCAAAAACGTCAAAACCTTGAGTTGATTCAAAGCGGTGAGGCATCCATCGGTGATGCTCGTCTGACTTCGACCATTTATGCGCCGATTGATGGCACAGTGTTGAACCGAAAAGTGGAAGTAGGCGAACCGATCATTTCAACTGAGTCGAGTCAGGCTGCGACAGAAATGATGTCTCTCGCAGACATGAACAGCCTTATTTTCAAAGGCAGCGTGAGTGAGCACGACGCTGCGCAATTAACACCGGGAATGTCAGTTCTACTGACGGTAGCACCATACCCTGATGTACAAATCGAAGGGGTCTTAACTAAGGTAGCGATACAATCGGAGAACCTCAATTCACCAGAGGATACATCGACAGTAAAGAGCTTCGATAATGGCTTTGAAGTGGAAGTTGGGGAACTGAAAATTCCACAAGACGTTACATTACGTTCGGGATTCTCTTCTACAGCAAAGATCACGCTCAAGAAATCTGAAAATGTACTGACTTTGCCAGAGCGTGCACTGCAATTTGAAGGGGACACGCCAAATGTGCTGATCCCGGATAGTTCAGAGCAAGGTTTCCACAAGCAGAAGGTCAAGCTTGGTCTGTCAGACGGAATCAACGTTGAAGTATTAGAAGGCGTTGAGCTCGGTGAAGATATTATCGATAACAGTATGATGGGAGCCGCCCATGGCTAAACATCATCTCTCATACTTTGGATGTGCATTGCTGGCTGCAATCTTGAGTTTCCCCAGCTATGCCATTTCGATTGAACAAGCTTGGAAGCAAGCGAAACAGAGTGATCCCGATTACGAAAAAGCCAAGATTGGTGTCCAGATCAGTGAAACAGGTGTTGCTTCTAGCCGCAGCTCGTTGTTGCCATCTTTAAGTGCGACTGCATCATCAAACTGGAATGAAGACAGTGATAACACCAATACCTATGGTGCGACGTTATCCCAAACAATATGGGACAGCAGTCTTTGGTCTGACTTAGATGAAGCACAAGCAAACTATCTGCGAACGGAGCTGGAGCTATCTCAGGCTCACAATGAATTAGCCCAGAAGCTATTGGCGACTTATCTTGATGTCGCTAGTGCACAAGGTGACCTTCTACTGGCAAAAAATAAGCTGGAAGAAGGTAATAAGCTGCTGAAGATTATCGAAAAACGTTACCAGGCCGGTAAGGTCAAATCGATTGACGTTGAAGAAATTCGAGCCACTCTGGTGACCGATAAAGCGGGGATCCTCAGCGCACAGGCTCAGCTAGAAGAGAAAAGAGCCGAGCTGGGGGCGCTCATCAACCAGATGCCTGAGCATGTTGACCAAATTCGAACCGACAACCTGATTCAGCCTCCGATGTTGGTTGAGTCCCAAGAACAATGGCTTAAGTTGGCGAAAGACAGTAGCCCAGAGCTGTTAGTCGCCGCGCAAAAGGTCAAAGCCAGCGAGTTCGCACGCCAATCAGCCAAAGGCGGCTACTACCCAACGGTAAAGGGTAATCTTGGCTACAGCGACGATGACAAATATTCTAACGGAGAGTTTAATGCCGGGCTCACCTTGAGTGTACCAATTGACCTCAACGGTGCGACACGCGCTAAGGTGGACGAAGCGTCTCTGAATATATTGAGTGCTAAGCAGGACTTGCGCAGGGTTGAAATTGATATTCAGAAACGCATTGTCCAGCAGTTTACTCAGGTCGACATCAATTGGAATCAGGTTCTGATGGCCAATGAGGTGGTTGAGTCCCGTGCTAAGGTTTTGAGCAGTAAGGAAAAGCTCTACGATGCTGGACTTCTCGAAGCATCGGAAGTTATTGATGCTCATAACAATCTGTTTGATGCGAAGAACAGTTTGCAAAACAACCTCTACAACTACTGGCGTCAACGAGTTGGTTTGCTGCAAACGGCTGGTAAGCTCGACGACAATACGATGGCCCTCATTTCTCAGGCCTTTCATTCATGAGTAGCTTGCTTCAGCAAACCTGGCAGACTCTGATCGCGCATCGGATGAAAAGCATTCTGGCCATTATTGCGATCGCTTGGGGTGTTATCTCTGTGGTGGTGCTGATTGCACTTGGGGAAGGATTCTACCGTCATCAAAGCCAGTCTTTTTCATTTATGGTGAACAACGTGCAGGTGGTTTTCCCGTCTCAAACTAGTAAGCCTTGGCAAGGATTACCATCGCGTCGTGAAATCGATATTCCACAAGATAAAGTCGAGATGATTAAGCAGTCGGGCTTTGTTAAGGAAGTTGCGTCCGTGTATGCCAAGTGGGATGCCAGTGTCACGAATATCAAAGGACAAAATTTAGCTCGCGCCGTGAGTGGGATTGACCCTGCTTACTTTGCTCTTGCAGAGCGGAAACTTCAGACGGGTTCCCGCAATATTTCACCGAGTGACATTGCGAGCCATACTCGCGTTGCAGTGCTGGGCGATCAGATTGCCAAAATGGGGGGTATCGGGATAGGTGAGGAGGTCAAAGTTAATGGCATTCCTTTCTTGGTTATTGGTGTACTCAGCGACGAAGACACCGGTATTTCTTTTGGTGATAGCCGCAGAGTTTTCATCCCGCAAACCACCTATCGCGATCTATGGAACGATAAACCTTGGATGCTGTTGATGAAACCGATAGATGGTATGGACTCTGCCTCGTTCCGAGAGAGTATTGTTCGCTTTTACGCTAAGCAGCTCCACTTTGACCCAAGTGATAAGGATGCGGTGCGTTTGCCTGACTTTAGTGAGGGAGCAGCTGTGATCAGCGGTATTCTTCGCGGGATTCAAATATTTCTTGGAGCCAGCGGTGCAATGACAATGGCGGTGGGGGCACTTGGTGTGGCGAACATTATGTTCCTTTCGGTCACCGAACGAACCCGAGAAATCGGTGTGCGATTGGCGATAGGGGCAACACAGGTGTCAATACTGAGCCATTTTATCATTGAGGGGCTAATACTGGTCGCCGTTGGAACTGCCATTGGTTTAATGATCTCGTTTGCATTGATTGCACTACTGAGCACTGTTGCGTTACCAGAGTGGATTGGTTCGCCAGTGATTACCCCTGACTCGATTGCGTTGTCATTACTGGTCACCGTGGTATTAGCGTTAATGGCGTCTTACTTCCCTGCAAGACGAGCTTCGCGACTGACGCCGGTGTTAGCGCTGAGTGCGAGGGCTTAAACAATGTTGCTACCAATGAGACAGATTTTTCAGGAAATGGCAGCAGAAAAGCTGAGGTTAGGGCTGACAATATTGGCAGTTGCTTGGGCGACCTTATGTATTGCGGCCATGTTAGCTGTGGGAGAGGGCATTCGCCAGGGAGTGCTGAAAACCGCGCAAAATGGCAATGGCAATTTGATCTACCTGACAGGTGGGATGGCAACCGTAGATTATGGTGTGTTCCATCAGGGCAAGCCGCTGACGCTCAAAGTCGATGATGCCGATGTCGTCAGCGCGCTGCCGGAAGTCAAAGCTGTAGCGCCGACGGCACTATGGGATGAGCGCATCACGGTTGGCGATCGCGGTACATGGCGAGAGCCACTTGCAGTCACCACTGACTTTCGAGCTATGACCAACCTTGCTCCGCTTTCGGGTGGTCGCTGGCTCAATCCGCTTGATCAGAAAGAACAACGTAAAGTTGTTGTACTTGGCTACCTGTTAGCTGCTGACTTGTTTAACCCAGAAGATGACTTTAACTGGTTTGCGACTGTAACACTGAAAGTCAATCCGGTTGGGGAAAAGGTCAAAATCGGCAGTGAAGAGTTCACAGTGGTTGGAGTACTGGAAAAAAACAGTGCCGATATTGAGCAGGGTGATCCCATTAATTATTCCAGCTTTGTCCCGCTCTCCACGTGGCAGCGCTTTCATACTAGTGGTGATATAGCTGGTATTAATGTTCAACCAAAAAGTGGTGTTGATAGAGTCAAGTTAGCGGAAACCATTCGTCAGGTGATTGCGCGCAAGCATGGTGCCAGTGTTACTGATCAGCAGATTGTTCAAGTAGAAGACATGTTCTTAAAGCAAAAAAGCATGCAGCAGTTTCTGGTTGGCTTGCAGAGCTTTCTTGGCATCATTGGTTTTGTCACACTCGCGGTAGCGGGAGTCGGTATTGCCAATGTCATGTACGCTACCGTGAAACGTTCAACCCGAGATATTGGTGTGCGAATGGCTGTGGGTGCAACGCCGACGGCGATTCGGCTCCACTATCTGGTTCAGTCGCTCATGACGATGGTGATGGGTGGAGCTCTCGGGCTTGCAGTCACTTACGCATTGGTATCGGCGATTGGTTCTGTCAGTCTCGAAGGCAATGTTTTTTATGAACGCTTGGGCAAACCTGTCCCAGAGCTTTCTTGGGTTGTGGTGGCAATTGTGATTGCGACTCTGGTTGTCATAGGCGTGGCATCAGCGTGGTTGCCAGCGAATCGCGCCGCTAAGGTGACACCTATGGAGGCGTTACAAAGTGAATGATGTGGTCAAAAAATCAGGAGTCACTATGTCAGATAATGCATTGGTTCAACTGACGAATCTTTGTAAGTATTACTCAAGCGGTGAAGTGGAAGTTCGTGCATTGGATGGCGTAGAACTGACGATTGAGCAGGGCGAATTTCTCTCTATCCTCGGCCCTTCAGGTTCGGGCAAATCTACTCTGATGAATATGCTCGGCTGCTTAGATAAACCAACCGATGGTGACTATTTGCTTGATGGGCAGAACGTGGCAGCCCTGAGTGCTAATGAACTAGCGGGAATACGAAACCAGAAAATCGGGTTTGTTTTTCAGAGCTTCAACCTGCTTGAATACGCAACGGCGCTTGATAATGTCGCGTTGCCTTTAGTGTACTCAGGTATCAAAGCTAAAGAGCGTCGCCAGCGCGCGGCCAAACTGCTTGAACAGGTTGGGCTGGGTGATCGTCTCGATCATAAACCAAATCAGTTATCCGGTGGCCAAAAACAGCGTGTTGCGATTGCTAGAGCACTGGTTAACGATCCGCAGATTATTTTGGCAGATGAGCCGACCGGTGCTCTGGATTCCAAGTCTGGTGCTGAAATCGAAGCTTTGTTTAATCAGTTACATGCGGAAGGACGAACCTTGATTATCGTTACGCATGACAATGCGCTGGCTGAACGTACCAAACGCATTATTACGATTAAGGATGGCAAGGTCATATCAGACAGGCTACCCGTCTCAGAGGTCGCATAAAAAAGCGAGCCATTCGGCTCGCTTTTTTAGTTCTCATGTGGTGGAGACAAGGTGTGATTAATGGCATGAGCCTTATGAGCACTGTGCCACTCCTCAAGCTTTTTGCGTGTTTCTTTTGAGGATGGCTGATTGAGGCAGTGTTCAGTAACGCACTGGTACTGCTGAATCAGCTTGTCACTGGCTTCCACCGATTTTTCAGAAATGTCGGTTGCCGCTTGCTTCAGGCGTTTGGTCTTCGCTTTGTCGAATACTGATGTCATGGCGCTCTCCTTAGCTGATTTTATACACGTTGACGCGATTTAAAGCGCAGTCAGGTAGGTAAAGGGTTCGATTGTGCGCATGGAGAAGGTAGGGCATCCATAGTTCGCCTTTACTTGGATCAGCGCCAAATCCACTAAAACTATCGATAAACTGGCCTTGTTGATCGAAGACTTTGATCGCGCGGTTGACCAAATCCGATACAAACAATTTGCCCTCATCAAAATCGATACTGGTCGGCAACAAGAAGTTGTCGTTATCTGTGCCGTAACCTTGTTGGCCAAAACTGCCTACGTATTTGTCATGACGGTCATAAATGACTACTCGGTTGTTGTTCTGATCCGTAATGTATTTTTGCCCGTCTGGCGTGATAGTAATATCGGTTGGAGTAAAGAAATCTTGGTCACCGTGGCCCTTTTGACCAAAGGTACTCACTAGGCCAGCAATCCCCTGAGCATTTAATCGCCAGCGGCAGATGCGGTTATTGCCGGAGTCGGCGACGTATATATCTCGGCTGATCGGATCCACCGCGATTCCTTGAGGTTTAAATAGTTGCCAGTCGGCGTGGCCTAAACCACCAAAGTAGCTGAAAGGCACCAATTCGCCGATGAATTCATCGTATTGGTAAATGGTAATAATGCCGCTGATGTAGTTGCTCACAACTAGCAGCGGGAGGTCAGGGTTAAGCTGACCAATTAACGGAGTGGTAGGCGTAAGCGAGCAGATGCCCAAAGAGCCAGGAAGAAGTGGTAAGCTTCCCGGTCTTGCTGCATCTGGTTGGCTTCGCTCAGTAGCCTGAAGTTGATAGTTACCGGCATCTACTAACCAAAGCAACTGGTTTGGGTCATCGAATTTGTCGCCAAGGAAGATACGTACCCAGGTTTGCTGCCATCTTTGCGTCCATTCAAGCTGCGTGCTCAATGTCATCGACATCCAAGATGGTGCATCGAGCTGATGTATTGAGTCGAGCCATTTATCTTGCTGCTGGAAGTGTTGATCCCACCATTCACTGACCAGAGGGAACTGGCTGGTGTATCCACCTTGAGCGGTTGGTGAGGTATCACCGGCAACCGAAGTCACGAAGTGAAGCTGGCCTTTTCGATCCCGCTCATCACCTAACTGGTCGATAACTAAAGTCGTTGTTGGTAGCTCTGGTGATAAGTCGGACCAATCAACTTTATGAATTTGTAGTGAAGCGAGAATGGGCTCAGTGATCAGTAACACGTCCTGATGCAACTTAGTGACCTGAATCGGTGAGAAGAATCCACTTAGGCTGCCAGAAAACTGGCCGTCAATGTCGTAAACTGATACGGAGTACTGCTTCGCGCCGGGAATGAGTATGCGGTTATCAATGATTGAAACATCACGAGCAAGATCGATGTCATCCAAGTAAGTTTTGCCGCTGGTAAACGGGACCGGGTTTCCATCCCAATCGCAGCGAACCACAGTGGCAAATCCGGTATTTGCAACATACAAGTGGCCATTGTTATCGCAGCTCAGACCCTGTGGCCACAGAAAATGCACCGCTTCTTGTGCATTAACGACATTAATATCCCTTAGCCAGTTTCCATTTTCGTCGAACACGACCAAACGGCTTTCGTTGTCGGGTCCTTCGTAAAATTCATCAGCGACACATAGTTTCCCTTCATAAAACGCTAATCCATTTGGTCCCTCGAGGTGAACGGGTTCACCTGCACCGAAGCGGTGAATGGATCGAATGTTTAGTGTTTGGTTGTATTCAAGGATATGGATGCGTTTGTTGGCAATGTCACTGACATAAATCCATGGCTTTTCTGGGTGAGGAAGAAGGCGAAAAGGCATATTAAATTGTTGGCTGCCACTTCCTACCGAACCAAAACTGGCGAGTAACTTTTTCATTTTCCTATCGAACACCAACAAACGATTGTGTGCAGTGTCTGCCAGCCAGATGCGGCCGAAGCGATCGATGCAGTTGCCTACTGGTGTATTCAGAGAAACATTTCCTGCCGCTCGGCAGGGGAGATTGGGCAAGTGAGTGACCTGCTTGCCAATATAGGTGTGATACGCGATTCCCATAGTTCTAGCCTTTGACATTAATTATATGTAATCAAATACATAACTCTAGCAGTCAAAAATGACAGTTCCACGTTGCCACTTGTATAAACGAACGCTCAGGTATCTGGTGTGACGTTTTTGCAGGTAAGGTTCAACTATGCGTATTTTGTTGCATATTTGTTTGCGGAATAAGTTGCTTTGTGACGCATGATTGTGAACCTGCACACTGGGTATCTATAATTTAAGCGTGACCACCAAAGACTTGTTCACGACAGGAGGGTGGTATGAAACGGATATCGATTTTTATCATCAGCTGGTTACTGGCGATGTCATCGGCTGTGGCTAATGAAATATGGATTATTCCACTCAAGGGAGCGATTGGCCCTGCGACCAGTGATTATGTGTCTCGCGAGATAGAACAAGCGCATCAGACGGGAACGGTTAAGCTGATCCTACTCAAAATGGACACCCCCGGTGGGCTGGACAGTGCGATGAGAGACATGATTCGCTCAATCACTACATCACACATTCCAGTCGCCACATGGGTTGGCCCTTCAGGCGCAAGAGCCGCCAGTGCTGGTACTTACATCTTATTTGCCAGTCATATCGCAGCGATGGCTGAAGCGACCAACCTTGGGGCCGCCACGCCTGTCAGTCTGGGAGGCGGTGCACCGCCGTCTACCACACCTGCTAATGAAGATGACTCAACTCAGGGAAGTGATGAGTCTGCACCTCAAAACTCAGAAAAAGTGCCTGCTAAAACGGCGATGGAAAAGAAAGTCATCAACGATGCGAAAGCTTACATCAAAGGTTTAGCTAGGCTACATGGTCGTAATGCCGAGTGGGCAGAAAAAGCCGTCAGTGAGGCTGCCAGTTTGGATGCGATGGAAGCGTTTGAATTAAACGTGATCGACTTTATAGCCTCTTCACCAGAACAACTGATAGAAAAAGCCAATGGTCGCGAGGTGATGATTAACAGCGTTGCTACAGAGCTGGTGCTAAAAAACGTGGCTTGGGTCGAGCGAAAACCTGATTGGCGAGCGGAGATGCTTGCGGTGATTACCAACCCTAATGTTGCCTATATTCTGATGCTGATTGGAATCTACGGCTTACTGCTTGAGTTTTATAATCCAGGAATTGGCCTGCCCGGTGTGTTGGGTGGCATCTGTTTATTGCTGGCGATGTACGCCTTGCAAATGTTGCCCGTGAACTATGTCGGTTTAGCGTTGTTACTGCTCGGTATCGCGTTGATGATTGTGGAAGCATTTAACCCCAGCTTTGGAATTTTTGGCTTGGGTGGCATCACAGCATTTGTGCTTGGTTCGATCTTTCTCCTTGATAGCGGCATGCCCGGTTTCCAGATTGCGGTGCCTTTGATTCTCGGTATTGCACTGTTTTCCGCGGCATTCATCATTCTTACTGTTGGTCTGCTACTTAAAGTGCGTCGTAAGCAGGTCACAACAGGGGTGGAAAATTACACAGGAAAAACGGCGGTGGTGTGTGAAGACTTTGCTGAAGGTGTTGGCAGGGTAAGAATGGATGGTGCGTTATGGCATGCAAAAGCGACAGATGAAGAAATACTAAGGCAGGGTGACAAAGTCGAAGTCATCCAAATTCAAGGGTTAAAGCTGACAGTGAGAGCGCAACAAGGCGCGAAAAACTAGGAGGCGTTTATGTGGATGTATACAGGTGGAGTGATCGCGCTATTGTTGATTGCAGTAGCGACTCAAATGTTCAAAGTACTGCGTGAATATGAGCGCGGTGTGGTGTTTTTCCTTGGCCGATTTCAAGAAGTAAAAGGGCCGGGGCTAATAATCTTGATTCCGTTTATACAACAAATGGTGCGTGTTGATCTTCGTACAGTGGTGTTAGATGTGCCGACTCAGGATCTGATCACACGGGATAATGTCTCTGTGCGTGTTAACGCCGTGGTCTATTTTCGGGTGATAGACCCGCAAATGGCGATCAACAATATTGAAAGCTATAGCGATGCGACCAGTCAACTCTCCCAAACAACGCTGCGTTCTGTGTTGGGTCAACATGAGCTGGATGAACTGCTGTCGGAACGAGAACAACTGAACAAAGATCTACAGGCGATACTTGATCAGCAAACGGATGATTGGGGAATTAAAATCGCCACTGTTGAGGTGAAACATGTAGACCTCAATGACAGTATGGTACGAGCTCTGGCTCGGCAAGCGGAAGCCGAACGTAATCGGCGAGCGAAGATTATACATGCGACTGGTGAGCTAGAGGCCTCGAATAAACTCAGAGAAGCAGCAGAGATACTTAATCAAGCGCCCAATGCGTTGCAGCTTCGATATATGCAGACGCTAACGGAAATCTCTACCGATAAAACCTCAACTATTATTTTCCCAATGCCGATTAATTTGGTTGAAACCATGGCTGAGTTTGCTAAATCACAGCAGAAAAATAATGAGTAGAGACGGGATGTCTTTGCTTACTAAACAAAGTGAACCTTAATTTGGTCGCGTTTCAGTGTCACTTCTAGTTTTCCGTTTGAGATAACGGGGTATGCTGACTTTTATGAGCCTGAACTATCAAAATCCAAATCCCCAAAGAATCATGGGGATTTGGATTAGCACAAGCAGATGTTGAGTCTAGACTAGCGCCATACTCCCCAGTAGTGCCCGGCTTTTCACCACGTGTCCACCACTGTGCTGTCCATAAGCAGTTCTCATTGCTTGCAGGCGTTATTCAATAGCAGCTCTATATCAAATCGATAGGTGAATGAATACGCCTCCACGAGGAGGAATTTTTTATAACATCAGTAAGTGTAAGGACTAACCTCCGCACGCAGCATGCATCACATGTGAATTGAAAAAAGACATGAAGCATAAAATAAAAAAACACACAACTTCACACAAAACATAAATGTTAATTTTTTGTTTTTTTAATTTGCATTTTTATGACATTGCGTTTTGTTTGATGATTATTTTTATGCATGTTTTTTTACAAAAGGAAGAGATAGTGAAAACAATTTTATTAACAGCGTCAATTGGTCTGGTTAGTAGTATTTCTTATGCAAGTGTAGCTCCTGCTAGTAAAACAATAGAGCTTGAACCAGCGGTCGTTCATAGTGGTCAAAATTATATGGCCATGGTTGAAAAACCAGTAAAGAAGCTATACATGATGACTTGGTCTTCAGATGAGAAATACAATCATCTCAGTGCGTTGAACCTCAAAAATGGACAAGTGGTTAAAGTCGCGGATACTAACGGTGGGTCAAGTATTGAAGTTGTAGACGAAACAATTTTTGTTTCAGCGAGTTCGAACACCGCTCAAGGTATTTGGACTATAAATACTAATGGTTCTGAAGAATCCCTGTATAACTACGTGCCGATGGCTGGACGGCTTCCTATTGCGGTTGATCAAGACACATCGGAAGTCTACGTTGGAAGCAACGTAAATGACTCTGTCTTAAAAATTATCCATGGTAATGGTGATGATGATTATCCAGAAGAAGGAGAAGATTACGAGTTTATCTTGGATCCGATTGCTGAAGGTTGTTATGCGGGATGTGAACCTGGAGCTATGTTCGTCGATGAAGATAATCAACGTTTGTATCTTGCATATGGTCTTGGTGAAGATGCCAAAATAATAAGCTCAACTTTGGGGGAGCCATCAGATGTAGAACGTGAAGAAGAAGTCACGGTTGGAAATGGCTTCATTAATGATACTCATGACTCTATTAAACAGATGGTCGTCGATCCAAAGACTAAAAATATCTATTTTTCAAACGATAATTTCATTTATAAAGCGAAGGTTAACAACGGTAGAGTGAAAATAAAAACTCTTCGAACTGCTCCAGATAACTTGGATTTTGGGATTTTAGGTATGGCCGTTGACTTTGAAGATAATAAGATCTATTGGTCAGAAGACTACAATATCTATTCTTCCAACCTCCAAGGCAATGATATTGAGCTCGTGCTTGAACATAATATGGTTCCGCTTGATCTATCGATGGGCAAATAATTAAGTACTAGATTGATGTTATTAGCTAAGAAGCCGAGGGGCTGGTTGTATCTTTAGGTAATAATATTTGTAATCAATATAGCCCCCTCATGAGTGATCTGAGGGGGAGTTTGTCAAAGCATGATGTCTTTTATAGTTGAGTTTAGACTAGTGCCATACTCCCCAGTCTCCGGTAGTGCCCGGCTCTTCACCACGTGTCCACCAATGTGCTGTCCAAGAACGGCCGTTATGAGTAACCACATCACCTTCCTTATAAGTACTGTCAGCAGACCACGCATTATCCGGTTGCGTTGGTGGTGGCGTATCACCTTTCACCAAGGACAATTGATAGCTGAAGTTTGCGGTTGGAGCATGAACTTGATTTGCATGGATGTTCGAAGAGTCATACATATAGTGGTTCATTTCGGCATGCCAGATGCCAATAAACCAAGCCCCCGCTGTCAGGCTGTTAAATTGCCCAGCCAACTCAGCAGACCAAATTTCTTCACTGGTATTGTTAGCTGTGATCGCCAATGAGATATCGTGCTGTTCGCTGCCGTTCTGATCAAAGGTACGGTAACGAATGGTATCACCAGATTCCACTGGCCCAAATCCTTGCGGGACATAGTAACCAAGTACAGAGAGGTTATTGCCCGGTTCGGTTGGGTCCGTCGGGTCGGTAGGCGTGCTGCCATCCCCATTGAGGGTAATGTCACTACAGTTATAGAAACCTTCACCAGCTGGGTCTTCACGTTGCCAGCGGGTATAGAGAACCGCTTCGCCTGTTCTGTCAGAGGGCAATGTTATTTTGATGCGGTATTTTTTATCCGAACCGACTGCGACGTTACCCGCAGTATCCACCAGATCCAAGTCGGACCAAGTTAAAGGCTGGCTGCTATCGTATTCCGGCTTGCTCAAGTAAAACTGCCAATAAGACGGGTTGTGCGGAGCGGTGGCGTTAAATACCAATTCGAATTGGTTGTTGGCATCTAGCGACAGTGCCGTTTTCTGCCAATGTGGGGAAGCGACATCTAGCCCTGCTTTTGCACTGTCACCAGCGCTACACAGTGTGCCATCTCGGACAATGGCATGTACGTGTGCCATATCTCGATAGTTAGCTACATTAGCTGCCACTTCATTACGTTGAACAAAAGGGTAGGCACCGGACTGATCAAAGGCTGCCTGACAAGCAGCATTCGGAATCTGATCGTCCCAGAACCCCCCATCTAAGTAGCAAGTATTCTGACGAGCACTTGGATATTCGACCCAGCCATGAGCATGGACATTGACTGATGTGAGGGCCGTTAGGCCGGCTAGGGTAGCAAAACTGACATTCAAATAAGATTTCATAATCTTTCCTTATAATGGTTATCGATCATCTGAAAGCACCTACAACGTGCAGACAGCGATCTCAACCTAGCAAGAATTTTATAAAATATTCATTTAAGTGATTAATAAGTCGTCGTTTTGATGTCAATTTGCCACATTGTCCGCATGGAAAAGTAATGCGCTGTTGGCCGCTGATTTTCCCTTCGAGTCACTTCAAATAAATTTGATTACCAATATTTACTCAGATTCATACCTAAGCATTAAGTTGAGATTTAGCAATAAAAATAGTTCATATGATTGTTTTATTTTAAAGTGTGAAATAAATCCGTGATAACCATACAAAGAATTGCTCTTGAAGTGGGGCGCACAAAGCGGGTGAGTTATCTTTGCAATTGTGTAGGCGAGCAACTACAGCTTAGTACTGCATGACGATAAAAATGATCAAACAAGGTTGTCCTATGTTTAAAAACTTGTCTTTAAAGAACAAACTGGCGTTGTCAGCCAGTGTTGCCATCATCGTTGGTGGTTTGCTGGTGGAGCTGCTCTCTTTTCGAGCGTCTTTACAACGTCTGGATATTGAAGTGACTCAGCGGCTTGAGAGCTCATCGGCATCTTACAATCAATACGTATCAGACTGGATCGAATCCAAAGAAAGGGCGCTGACGTCAATCGTGCCTGATGCCAATATGAGTTCGATTGTCAGTAACCTCAAACAGGTGAAGAATTCAGCAGGTTTGGACAATGTATTTCTTGCTTACCCCGACGGCTCTCAGGAGAACGCTAATGGTGTCGTCTTACCGCCTGGTAATGATGACCCGCGTAAGTGGGGGTGGTACATCAATGCGATGAAGAACCCGTCAAAAGTCTTTATGGACAACCCAACGGTAGCGGCGGCGACAGGTGCAAATGTGGTCTCTTTAGGTAGCGTTGTCAGCCTAGGTGGCGAAAACGTTGTGTTGGGTGCGGATGTTGAAATTACCGATATTATCTCAGGGCTGGACAAAGTAATTCTTCCCGGTGAAGGCTACATGTTTATTGCCAATCAGCAAGGTAATGTATTTACTCATAAAGATACCAAACTGCTAAACCAACCTGTGCAACAGCTCGGTTTAGACTTCGGTGTTATCCAGCAGGCGATGAGCTCGGGCAGTGATGTCTATACCGACGTTAATGGCGAGTTAAGCGTCGTTTACGCAGCGTCGATTCAAGGAACGCCACTGATTACAGTTACTGTGCTTAATCGCGAGTCGTTAGTGGCTCCTTTGTACAGTGCAGTCTGGGGACAAATCGCAGTGACTATCTTGGTGGTCATTGTCTGCACTTTCTTGTTTAACATGTTGTGTGGCATTTTGTTCCGTCCGCTAACGAATGTATCAAACGCACTGGAACAAATAGCGCACGGTAGTGGTGATCTTACTCAGAGACTTGAAGTGGACAGCAATGATGAAGTGGGTCAGCTTGCTAATAACTTCAACACATTTGTTGGCAGTATGCGTCAACTCATCGCCCATATTCGCGAGCAGTCCCAGCAGTTGTCTCAGCAATCAGAAGTCAGCAATCAACGTGCTAATCGAAATGTGGATGAGATCAATCACCAGCAGCAGGAAATCACTATGGTGGCGACGGCTGTTACAGAGATGGCTTCCGCAACTGCCGAGATTGCTTCTCACGCAGAACAAACCGCTCATTCTGCACAAGGCTCAGCGAAAAATACTGAGAATGGACGTGCTGTTGTTCTGGAGAACAAAAACTCCATTAACCGTCTCGCCAACGAGCTGCAAGAAGCAAGCAATGTTGTTGGAGAGTTAAACCGCCATTCTCAGGATATTTCAACCGTTCTGGCGACGATTCAGGGTATTGCTGAGCAAACCAACTTACTGGCACTGAATGCTGCGATTGAGGCTGCGCGTGCAGGTGAACAAGGACGAGGCTTCGCGGTTGTCGCTGATGAAGTTCGAGTGCTGTCTCAGCGTACTCATGATTCAACTGAAGAAATAAAAGCGACGATCGATACGCTGCAAGTTACTACCGGTAATGCCGTTAAGTTGATGGAAAACAGTTCCGCACTAGCGACGCATTCTGTGGAAGATGCGGACAAGGCAAGTGTGGCATTGGAAGAGATTAATACTGCCGTTCAAACCATTAGTGACATGGCGACACAAATTGCGACAGCGGCTGAAGAGCAAACCCATGTAACGAATGAGATTACGCAGAATATTACTTCAATCAAAGATGTCGCTGATCAGTTAGTTCATAGTGCTCAGGAAAGCTCGCAGGAAGCGGGCACAGTGAAGGGACTTTCTGGCGAATTAATGGCCAAGGTTTCGACATTTAAGCTCTGATATTTCAATAAATTATATCTTGATTAAGGCACTCTTTGAGTGCCTTTTTATTCACCTCAATAAAACGACCTGTTCAATTTTCTTTACTCAAAAACAAATATGCAATTGATTGCTTATTTGTTTTTTCCGCATATGTTTGTTTTTGGGACAACACAAATAAACAAAAAAGGAAAAAACAATGAAGACAAATTTATGCAACGTTGGGTTGGCTATTGCATGTTTTATCACTCCAGTCGCGGTGGCAGATACAGTGTTGCCTGTCATTGCTGATGAAGTGAAATTCACTATGTCAGATGCAGAATTGACCGGTGTTTCAGGTCAGCACTTGAGCCAGATAGTGGAGCATGAAGGGGCTGCGTTCATTAAGTTGCACTTCAAACAGCTTTCACTACCAAAAGGGGCGGTTTTACGTGTTAAATCCGCTACTACGGATGAGATGGTTGAGTACACTGACAGCCAGCTAGATTGGTTTGCACAATCTATCTCAGGCGATGCACTTGTTATTGAACTGATAGCGAATTCTAAAGGTCAGCAAGGACAGTTTGAGCTCGATTACTACATGGCAGGTAAAGGTACGGCAGAGCAAGAGATGTCGACACTTTCCACCTGTGGGGTAAATGAGAGAAAAGATGTGGCGTGTTGGGAAGATTCACACCCAGAGAAAGTCGCTTGGACAACGCCAGTCGCAAGGTTATTGATTAACGGCCGTAGTTTATGTACCGCATGGCGCGTAGGTCCGGATAACCGTATGTTTACCAACAACCACTGTGTTGAGAGTGAAACGGAACTTAAAAATACCGAAGTCTGGTTTAACTATCAGCGCTCGACCTGTAATGGCTCGATGTCGACGACCGTCAAAGTGATGGGTGATCAAATGCTCAGCACAGACTATGAGCTGGACTACACGCTGTTTACCGTTGATGATTTTGCCAAGATCGCCTCGTTTGGTTACCTAGGTCTGGATGCGTCTGAGCCGACTTATGGTGACGGTATTTATATTCCGCAACACGGCTCGGGTAACCCGAAAGAGCTCGCGATTGAAAGCGATCAAAATGGCTCTGGGCTTTGCCAAATTGATGTTGCTTCGGCCAATGGCCGTGGAGTGAACACCGATACAGGTTACTTCTGTGACACTATTGGTGGCTCTTCAGGTTCACCAGTGCTCAAAACCAGCAGTAACAAAGCGATTGCGCTGCATCACTTTGGTGGCTGTGAAAACCAAGGGGTGAAAATCAGTAAAATCTGGCCAAAAGTGGCGAGCCATTTTAACAACACTCTACCCGATGGCATGGTTGAACAACCAGGAAGTGATATCACTGAGCTGAGCCTAGATACGCCGTTGACTGGTCTTGCTTTAGCGAAAGGTGAGCAGAAAATGTATGTCCTTCGCTCAGATAAACGTGCTTCTGACGTCACAGTGTCTATTGCATCTGGATCGGGCGATGCTGATCTGTATGTTCGTTCAGGACTTCAACCAACTAGGAGTGCCTACGACTGCAGACCATATCGCTCCGGTAATACGGAGTCATGTGATGCAGTGAATGCGAGTGAAGATCTTTACATCATGCTCAATGCGTACAGCAATTTTTCAGGCGTAACCTTGTCCGTAACGGCAAAATAGTCTGAGTCAAGCCTGGGGCACTTCGGTGCCTTTATTAACCATTTTCTGTATTGATATAAAAGTGACAACATATTGTTACGCCTTGATGTAAAACGAATAATTCTCAAAATGTAAATAAATATCCTAAGTTTTGGTGATTTTATAAAACTCCATGGAGGAGATAATGAACTACACTAAAACTCTTTTGGCTATGGCGCTTTCCACGGCTTTCATGAATGCACACGCAGAAGACAAAGTATGGATATCTATCGGTGCTGATGCATCCAAAACAGTGGCGAAATCAGGGGCACAAGCTGTGCTGCCAAATTCACTGGCTAGCAGTGGGAGTGTTTGGGTTGGGCAGGTTGATGAAACGGAACTAGCAGAATTGTCTCACAACATGCATGAAGAGCATCATCGTTGTGGGGGCTACATGGTTCACCCTTCGGCTCAGAGTGCAATGGCGGCAAGCGCGATGCCACTGGCCCTCAATATTTTTGCAATCCCTGATATTTCTCAACAAACAACCGTTAATGCATGGCTGCCGCAAGTGGACTCGGCGCAGATCACTGGCACAATCACTTCGCTGACGAGCTTCAACAACCGTTTTTACACTACCACCTCTGGTGCGCAAGCGTCTGATTGGATTGCCAGCGAGTGGCGCTCCTTGATTTCAGGGTTGTCTAATGCCAGTGTTGAGCAGTTCTCTCACTCAGGCTACAACCAGAAATCTGTGATCTTGACGATTCAGGGTTCTGAAAGCCCTGATGAATGGGTTGTGATTGGTGGCCATCTAGATTCCACTATTGGCTCAAGAACGGATGAACACACAATTGCCCCCGGTGCTGACGATGATGCGTCGGGCATCGCAAGTGTGACGGAGATAATTCGTGTTCTGGCTGAGAACAATTTCAAGCCTAAACGCTCGATGGCCTTTATGGCTTACGCAGCAGAAGAGGTAGGGCTGCGTGGCTCTCAGGATATCGCCAACTCCTACAAATCTCAGGGTAAAAATGTCGTGTCTGCCCTTCAGTTGGATATGACCAACTATCAAGGCTCTGCTCAAGATATCGTCTTCATTACCGATTACACTGACAGCAGCCTGACTCAGTTCTTAGCTAACTTGCTTGACGAATATCTGCCAGCGTTGAGTTATGGCTATGATCGTTGTGGCTATGCGTGTTCAGACCACGCTTCTTGGCACAACGCTGGGTATTCTGCTGCGATGCCTTTTGAGTCAAAGTTTAATGACTACAACCCTAAGATTCACACTTCACAGGACACCTTAGAGAATTCGGATCCCACCGGTGCTCACGCAACCAAATTTACTAAGCTTGGTCTTGCTTACGCAGTCGAGATGGGCAATGCATCTGGTGGAACAACACCTCCTCCTACTGATAACGTCCTTCAGGATGGTGTGCCAGTGACTGGCTTATCGGGAGCAACTGGCAGCGAGGTCGCGTACAGTTTCGAACTGACTTCTTCTAAAACACTTGATATTAAGACCTCCGGTGGCTCAGGGGATGTGGATCTTTATGTTAAGTTCGGTTCGGAAGCCAGTAAACAGAATTGGGACTGCCGACCATACCGTTATGGAAATAGCGAGACTTGTACATTCAGTAATGCCACACCGGGTACTTACCATGTTTTGCTAAACGGATACTCTTCGTTTAATGGCGTCACGCTTGAAGCCTCTACACGCTAAGAGCAGATAATTGATGGCCCTTTATGGGGCCATCTTACCTAGCGTTCATATTGCTTAAGTCGCTGAATTAAAGCGCAAAAGAATATAGACTTCCCCGATTTTCGCGTCGCTTCTTCCTTTTTAAAGATAATAAATTTATATAATAATGGTTGCATATATTTGTGATATCAAGCTAAGGTAATTGTGTTGGCTGGGTGTATAGACGGTTTGATGATGGGCACAAGCTCACGATTTGCTGATAATTCAGCAACCAATATACAAATTAAAATGCAGACCGGAATTCATCCTTACGTTCTTTTTATCGCTCGTTCATGTAGTGAGGAGGCGTAATGAATATAGGTTTTAAAACGCGTATCTATCTCGGTGTTGGCTTGTTGGTGACGATCTCTTTGATTGTTCTTGGCACGCTTAACATCCTATCTATGAAAGAAAAAATGGTCACGTCCTTGGTAAATGAAACTCAAAACAAACTGAGTTTCCATGTGACCGAACTCGAACAGTTGATGCAGTTCCGTATTAATGCAATTGCGACTGGTGCAGAACAATTCGACCCTAGCTTGTCTGATGCTGATAATCAGAAACTGGTCAATCTACTTGCCAAAAGCACAGGGATTTCCAATGTCATCATGACCTATGAAGATGGACGGAACTACATGTCTGTCGAGAGTAGCAATCAATTCGACTTCAGAACTCGTGATTGGTACAAAACGGCAAAAGTAGCTTCCTCAGTGGTATTGACGGATATTTATCAAGACAAAGTTACTGGAGAAAAAGTGGTCAGTGCGACCATGCCTGTTAAACAAGGCGGTCAGGTTGTTGGTGTATTGCTTGGTGATATCCAGTTAGGTGAAATCATCAGTACAGTTAGCAACATGCGCTTCGCAGGTGGTGCGGCAACGCTGACTGATCAGAACGCAGTATTTTTTGCTAGCGATGATCCTAATGATATCGGTCGGACACCTTCTCAAGTGAGCCCGAACTTTATTGAGATGGAGCGGATGTTCAGCAGTCAGCAAAATGGTCATCTGACTTTTCCTTACCTTGGTATTCAGTTTGATGGTTATTTCCAGAGAGTGAATCTGACAGACAATATGTACTGGACTCTGATGGTATTCGTCGACCAAGCCACAGCGTTAGCGCACGTTGACAAAGCCGAGCAAGAATCAATCATTACGGGCTTTTTGCTGTTCCTTGTCAGTTTTGGCGCTATCTTTGTCATTCTTCACTATGCCTACAAACCTTTGCTTGGCCTAAAGTCTGCTGTGTTGGATCTGTCTCAAGGGAATGGTGATTTAACCCAGCGCCTTGAGGTGAACAGTAACGATGATCTCGGGCAAATTAGCCAGGGCTTTAATCAGTTTGTAGAAAACCTACAGCAGATGATGTTACAAATTTCAAATGCCAGTGAAAGCATCTCTTCTAGTCTGGTTCAGTTAGGTCAAACCGCGAAAGAAAATGAATCCAAGTTACTTACGCACTCCAGTGAAACGGAACAAGTCGTCACAGCAATTACTGAGATGAGTGAAAGTGCGCGAACGGTAGCCGAAAGTGTTCATCAATCCAATCGAATCACCGAAGCCGCCAGTGGAGAGGCACAATCGTCACTGGATATCGTGAACAACGCAGTATCGACGGTGAGTGCGTTGGTGACGGAAGTGGATGACATGGCAAACCGTATTGTCAGCATGAAACAGGATGCGAATCGTATTAGCGAAGTGTTAACCGTAATTGGTGAAATCTCGGAGCAAACTAACTTGCTGGCGCTTAATGCGGCGATAGAAGCAGCGCGTGCTGGTGAACAAGGCCGAGGTTTTGCCGTAGTTGCGGATGAGGTTAGGGCACTGGCTGCAAGAACGCAAAACAGTACAACGGAAATCTCCGATATGCTTAGTCAGCTCCTTGATGGTACCGAGAGTGTGGTTCGCGCTATGGAAGCAACCAAAGATCAGTGTCAGTCTACCGCTGAGAAAACGTCAGAGGTATCTGAAAGCCTTGGAATGATGACAGTTTCAGTCAAAGAGATTGATGATGTCAGCACACAGATCTCGGCTGCAACCGAAGAGCAAAGTACGGTAGCAGAAGAGCTAAGCCGCAACATGCTCTCGATTAGAGAGATCGTTGAATCGCTAGTAAGCAGCGGCCAGCAGACAGTTTCAGCAACAGAATCGCTGAGTGAATCCAACCATGAACTAGAAAGGTTAGTCGCCAACTTTAAATTACGATGACACTTTTAAGCCACTAGGAGGTGATGTATGAATCATGCAGCAATACTCGAGAAAGATGGCTTAAAAGCGAATGCGTTATCACCTTGTTATGTAGAGAAATATAATGAGGTGATCCGCCGTTTTTTTAGTCGTGATAAACGGTTATGGCCTCTGTTTGCTTCCCCAGAAGTGAGCATGCTTGCAAGTAGAAACTCTCCATTTTCTACAGAAGATTATCGTCAGCTGGAAAAAGCACTTCGCGAACGTGAAGATATTCCTGACCGAATGAATGCTCCTAATGATGCGTTTGATCCACTAGCGTTATTTGCGGCCCATCATTGTAAAGACTGGCAGGATCCAAGATCGGTTGAGAATGTCATTTCAACACCTTGTGATCCGGCGATTCATGGAGCGATGCTCGCAACGATGAAAAATCCCAATTTGGTTTATAGCGAATATGCGGGCATGGCCGTGGAGCTGGAGAAAATGGTAGTCCGCCAGATTGCTCATTTAGCTGGTTATGATCCTCAAACTGCTGGAGGCCTGTTTACGCAAGGCGGCACGTTTTGCAATCTTTATGGCTACTTGTTTGGTTTACGCAAAACGTTCCCAAAGTCCAAGTCTGAAGGGGTGGCAGGTCGCCGATTTTGTATGCTCAATTCAGAGTCTGGTCATTATTCAAATATGACCAACCTGTCTTTACTGGGTATTGATCTTGATAGGCAGGTCATTCGGGTTCGTATCAATCGAGATAACCAAATTTGTCTCGATGATTTGGAACGTCAACTAGAGACATGCTTTAAGCAGGGAACTGTGGTTCCGACGATTATGCTCACTTGCGGCACCACTGATACCTTTGCGATTGATGACATTCAGCAAGTTCGCCAATTGTCAGAACGCTTGTGCCGCAAGCATGAAATCGTTCGCTCTCCTCATATCCATGTGGATGCGGCAGTAGGCTGGAGTTTGTTGTTTTTCCTTGACTACGATATCCAAGCGAATCCTTTGTCGATCAATAGTGCCACGCTGACCAGTTTGCGTTACTTAAAGAAAATGATAGCTGGTCTGAAAGAAGCAGATTCTTTTGCCGTCGACTTTCAAAAGTGGGGCTACGCACCTTATACCTCGAGCTTATTGATGGTACGAGATAAGCAGGATTTTGAAGCTCTCCGGCAGGAACCGAGCTACTTCTCTTATTTTGAATCTCAACTCAAACAAAAGACTCACCTGCAATCGACAATCGAGTGCTCGCGAGGGGCGGCAGGTGTTTTTTCTGCTTATTCCGCGATGCAATTTCTCGGCAAGGAAGGCTATCAAGTAGTATTAGCTCATGGCCTACAGAATGCGAACTATTTGCGAATGAGGCTGGGCCAGTTACCCGGTTGTAAGGTGGTATGTGCAGGTAACCATGGCCCGGCGGTTGCGCTGAGGTTATACCCAAAGCATACGCCTTCCGTTCTCCATGCCTTTGAACGTGAGCTCGCAATTAAGAACAGTGATGCCGCAGTTGATGAGTTGATTCAACATACTTTGTTTCATCGCAATCATTTTCTTAAGCGGCAAGGGCAAGGGCTGAATACAAACTGGGTCGAATCTATCGCTCATACAGATTACGACTTTCAAGGACACTGTATAGCCTTGCCGGGTGAGAAGGCAGTGTTTCTCAATCCATATACATCTCGAAAGCAAATTGATGAGTATTGCCGCTTATTCGTATAGGGACCCATAGAACAGCTGTTTTAATCACTACGTGGTAACGGATGAACTAATCTTTATATATGAAGATTTGTTCGTCTGTTGCTATGAAGATAAACGCTGTATCGATTTTCTGCGGCTTAACCTACTGTTGTTCATCTAGTGTTGGTGCTGAAACCGTCCGGCTGCTTGAGCTTGACTGGTCAAGTCAGCGTGTCCTCACACACGTGTTGGCAGAGATATTACAGTCAAAGCACGTCGATACTGAAGTCATCACCATTCCTTCAACACCACAATGGATGTACTTGAGTACAGGGAAAGCGGATATTCAGGTAGAGGTTTGGGAAGGGTCAATGGGGCCACAATACCAAGAATTGCTGGACAAATCTTTGATTGAAGAGGGAACAACCCATCAAGCAAAGACCCGAGAGGAATGGTGGTATCCAGACTATGTTGAATCTTTGTGCCCTGGGCTACCTGATTGGAAGGCTTTGGAGTCGTGCTCATCGGTTTTTGCCGAAAATGGTGACCAATTAGGGACCTTTTATACCGGACCTTGGGAGAAGCCAGATAACGCGAGGATACGTGCATTTGGCCTCAACTTTAAAGTCGTTGTTCTACCAACCGGGCAAGCGATTAATCAGAAAATCCATCAATATGTTAGAGACAAAAAACCTCTACTTATCTTTAATTGGACGCCCAACTGGGTTGAGTCTGTGTATTCGGGAAGCTTTATTGAGTTCCCTACCTATACACATGAGTGTGAAAAAGATCCTTCTTGGGGATCAAATCCTAAATATTTGTGGGATTGTGGTAATCCATCGGGTGGTTGGCTGAAGATAGCGATTTCCAATCAGCTTAAAAGCCGTTCTCAATGCGCTTATGACGTAGTTCAACGCTTCCAACTTAATAACAGAGATATCGCGTTGGCGGCTACATTAGTCGATGTCGAACATTTTGATGTTAAAGGAGCTGCGAAGATTTGGATAGAACGTAACTCAGAGTATGTTGAACAGCTATTGATGTCGGTTAATTGCCAATAAACACTTCTCTACGTCAATCTTGATAATGGAACGTAATACACTTGTTTCGCCCACTCTGTTTTGCTTGGTATAGGGCTTTATCTGCTTTTCTAAAAACGCGATCCCAATCCGTTTCAATATCTTGGTAATGGCACAACTGAGTACCTACTGAAATGGTTACAGCAAGGCTATCTTCATCGATATGAATCTTGTGATTTTCAACGCTCTTTCTAAGCCTTTCTAAGGTTTCTTCAACTGTATGTACGTTATCGATAGGAATGATCATGACAAACTCTTCACCGCCCCAGCGAGCGATAATGTCATGGCTGCGAGTATTGTTCTTTAGCTGATTCGCTGTTGCTTTGAGTACAGTATCACCCACATCATGGCCGTGAGTGTCGTTGAATTGTTTGAAGTGATCAATGTCGATCACACTCAGAGCATAAGACTTATGTTGTTGCACATTATCAGACTGCGACAACCAGTTTTCGATATAGCGACGGTTAGCTAAGCCAGTGAGTGGATCCGTGGTGTTTTGACTCTCTAGCTCTTTAGTAATTCGCTTCATCTTCCACAGGCGTCGAATGACAAGATATGCTAATGCAAAAAACAGGGTAATAAATAGAATCTCACGGGTACGTTGAGACCGAAGCTTGGTTTGCTGCAATTCATTTTGAGCCTCAAGCAACTCTATTTCCCGTTTATTTAATTGCCTTTCCAGAGCATTTTTCTCACTCAGAATCTCGTCGTCGTATGTCTGTCGATAGAAGTTTTGACGTACCTGTGATTGTTGTTTCATGTAAGCCAAAGCTTGTTGATAATCTCCTTGCGCCTCATAAGCTTTGACCAATGTCTCCAGAGTTTGAATTTCCCAAACCACTTCGTTGCTTTCTGAGGTATGCAGTACTTCGATGACTCGTTTGGCGTAGTCGATGCTTTTTTGATAGTCACGAGCGACAAAACTGGCCTCGGCATAGGCTTCATAACATGTGGCTAAGGTGATGTTTGACTTGGTATCGAGAGCCTGGCTTTCTTCAATACATTGTCTGGCGAGTTTTAAAGCTTCTTGTGAGTTTCCAACGTCACTGTAACGCTGTGACATATTTGATAATGTTGAAAACTTAATCTTGTTTGACCCGGTTTTGTCGGCCTCCTTGAGTGCTTTCAACATGTATTGTTCCGAGCGCTCCTCTTTGCCCAACGCAAAATAAATGGCACTGGCATTTGAGTACATAATGGCTTCAAACAAGCTATTGTCATAACCGTGTTTTTGGTAAAGATCCAATGCACGCTTGATGTATTTATTGGCACGTTTCCATTCTTCAGACTGCATGTAGACAGTGGCAATATTATTGAGCGTCATTGTGGTCTGAAAGTTGTCTCCAATCTCTGTCATCACCTCATATGCGGTTTTGTAATAACTGAGACTGGACTTAAGATTGGAGCGCTGAATCTTTACGTTACCTAACCAACGATAGGTTCGACCCAATAGCCGCTTATAACCAATGTCTCTCGCAATTGGGACGACTTCATGGAGTAAGAACTCCCCTTCCAAAAGTAAATCAGACTCGATTAAGTGAATAGCTTTGTTGAGTGTTGCTTCTGCACTGACCCATTCAATACGGCTATCGTCGCCGAGTGAAAGTAAATCGGGTATGCGAGGTGTTCGTAACCCTTCATATTTGCGAAGATTTTTGAGGCCAAAGTAATAAAGTGCCTGTTCAGACGCAGACGCGTTTGGCGGCAATTCAATATGTGAAAGGTCGACTTGTCCTGGTTTACAAAGTGAGTCGTAGTAAAAGGTCAGCATTGCCTTTTGCTTGGCGTTCGTATGTGAGTAGAGATAATCGCTATCTGTCTGGATATTGCACGCTGACATAGCGGGCAGGGGGAGAGTGGAAATAAAAATTGCGACAATTAGCACAAAGAATGGGGGCATTATTCACCGAGTCAAAAGATAACGATAGCTCATGCTTAAGTTTATCATTATATAAATAGCCTGCCTAACCGCAGGGAAGAAAAAGCCAGCTTAATGCGCTGGCTTTAAACACTTACTTTTGCTTCTCAGATTAGAACGCGTAGTTCAACTGAGCTCCGACTAACCAGGCACTCGTGTTGACCGTTGCTTCGATGTTGTACTCATCAACAACAGTTTGGGATTCATTGATTGCAGCCTGTTCACCTGTTAAGTAACCGACGGACAGATCTAGCGTTAGCTGATCAGTTGCTGCGTATGAACCACCGAATGTAAACCAGTGTCGGTCTGTGTCAGGAATAGACAGTGAACTGATTTGGTCGACAGGTGAAAGGTCATACATATAACCTGCTCGTAACTCAATATCTTTGTTTAGATAGTGTGTTACACCAACAGAAACATGACCTGCATTCTTCCACTCATAGTCTTTAATCGATGCATTGTAGTTTTCCGAAGTCAGCTTATCAAACTCCGACCAAGCAACGTATTGTAGGCTGTAATGCGCGGCCCACTTAGCATTGAGTTTGTGGTAGCCGGAGAACTCAATGATATCCGGAAGGGGAATATCAACACTATCTGTCTTACCTTGCTCCCAAGCGTAGACATCGCCTTCGGCTGTTAGCTCAGGGCTGTATCGGTATGACAAACCAAATCGATTGTTTTCATCGACCACATAGGCGACACCTAGATTGAAACCAAGCCCTATGCCGTCTGCATCAATTCGCAGAGGGTTAGCGCTGTTAGGTGTTCGAGATATCTCACCCTCACCGTAAATAATATCGATGCCACCACCAAGTGACCATGCTTCATTCAACTGGTAGGCTGCTGAAAAGCCAGTATTGATGCTGCTAAGGTAAGTTTTTCCACCAAAGATCGGAGCTTCAAAGCTATCTTCAAACTCAACGTCGGTACCAAAGTTTGAGTGAACCGTCGCGCCTAGCGTCCAGTCTGTACCCTCTAATGGGTAAACCACGTGAGCATTAGGAATAAAGGTGTTGTTATCCAACCCAGTATCGCCAATTTCCTGTGTCGTAGAACTAGGCGGCGTGTAACGAATATTGCTGAAGTCTACCTGGCTGGCAATATTCACTGCACCAACAGAGATCATCGGCTTGTCGATTAAACTCATAGCAGCAGCATTTTTGGCTACAACTGAGGCATTATCAGCAATGATTGCATCACCCGCGTATGCACGGCCTAAACCAGTTGCGGATTGGGCGTTAAGTTGGAAGCCTGCGGCGTGTGCTTGTACTGCTGCAGAGAGAGCTGTGAGGCCAAATATTATTCTTTTCATTCTTCAACCTCGTCATTACTGTCTACAATATTGATAAAGTCATCATCATTTAATGTTATGTCTTTGCCCTTTGTTTGGATCATCTCCAAAACGGCTTCCTGTTGCGTTTGTCGCGAGCTTTCAACATCATCAAGATTTTCTGTGGACGGTAATCCACTTTCATCCATTGGGCCTTCGTATGGGAATAGGAAAGTACCATGGCCACCAACAGTTGCCTTAATGACACCTCGTATTCCGCCTGCATTGCTTGTAGTCTCCAAAATTGGGTCAAGCCCTAGAGCACTAATCAACGGATCAGTCCCCGTCATGATATTGTTGTCGGCATTGTTCGGAACTACGGTATCAGGCATGTATTCGCCGACTTCACATTCAGTACCACAATCACCAACAGCTTCAATAAGCAAAGTTGGCTGCTTAGCTTCGCGTTGGCGAGCGACTTTGCCCGCTGGATCAGCACCATCAATCGTTTGTTGAACGCCATGCTTTAAAACTGGAATTAGAGCGTCATAGATCTCGTCTTCCAGCATTTCAATGCTGTCACTCAACTGATCACTATGGTTATTAAGCTGAGTGATACACTCTTCATTGCTTGTCTCAACAGTACACAAATTAGGTATCAAGGTTTCTGCGATGGCGCGCTGAACATCTGCTGATTTCTTGACTGACTCTTCCATCTCCGAACCAAGCGTTAATGATGACAGAGTAAGGTTAACTAAGCCTTGGCCCGGAACCGCGTAGTTAGCGGTTTTGAACTGCAGTTTTCTTATCGGATGACTATCTTGGTCATAGGTGGCTTCTGTTGTCATAACCGACATAATCCCTCCTAGCGATACGCCAACTAGGTGCGCTTCTCGGCCAGAGAGCTCACCAAAGTTCAGAGCCGATCTTAGTCCAATGAAGTCACTGACTGACTGGTGAATATTGGAGCGTAGCGCTAGTGGAGACGTGATATTGATAAAGTACGATTTGTCTGCTCGAGCACTAATGGGCTTACCAAATGCTGGCTTTGGACAGTAAGCTATTGTTGTATCGTCACTGTAGCCTGAGGTGTCACACACGATTCGATCACCGTGATAAGGCATGTCGATTGCAGCGAATACATAGTTGTTGTTATCGGTAACGTAATCTGCTGCAACTAGAGACGCCGAGCCACGATCACCGGTAATACCGTGAATAAATAGGATAGTAGGATTCGCAGTATCTTCTATGTACTGTTTAGCGATTACTGAGTGTAGTCTTTCGTCTTTACCTGTAAAGATATCAGGCAAATAAAAATCTACAGGAATCAAAGTGGTAGGATCTTCGTGTATATCAATTGTGCCTCCATTATCAAAGAAATTTTGAGTAAGATGTTCGCCATTCTCACCAGCCATCCACTTAAACATCGACGGGCAACCAGCAATAGGGTCGTAGCTGTCTAGAACACAGTTTTCCTCATTAGCTATTTCTTGAGTAAAAGGGAGATAGTTGCTGGTCGTGAGCATTGCACCAGTGACCAGCGCGTACGTATTTCGACCGAATCCTTTGACTTTTACTTCTAGGTTTGACAAATCTAGAGATGGATTGTTTGCAAGAGTTTGCTGAACAATGTTGTCGATGCCTGCATAACTGCTCTGAGTTTTGAACGTTGCAGCGTAAGCGATACCACTTGTACCGCCCAACTCTTGGTATGCGCGTATAGCTTCTTGAGTAAGTTGTTGTAGGTTGGTTTGCTTCTCATATATATCTTCTGGATTGGCACCTAACAGCTCTGTGAATGCAGTTGATGCTTGCAGAGAGATACCTTCGGTTGTTTTCACACCGCTTGTGACAATGAGGTGATATGTAGTACTTGGTTGAAGTGCAGATCCACATTCAATAACCAATTTCCGACCATCACTAGATAATTTGAGTCCGCCATCAAATACGTCGTTTGTCTGACTATCTATTAGCAGTACATTCCCATCTAGCGAAGATTGGTCAATAGCCGGTACCTGTCCTGAATTGACACTATCTAGTGGAATCTCTATTGGTTCAACACAAAGTCCCCAACCGTCAATCGCAGCATAACTGGTTTCGAAACTCTGGTAGTAGGCCTCGTACTCTTCATTAGTGGAGTAGCTTTGAGGAGATGACGGTTCATCGGGTAGGGAAATGGAGCCATCTTCATCGTATCCATAGCCATCATTTGGCATCGGGATATCGTTTAATGCAAAAGGAACTTCTACCGCAATGTTTTCTGTTGTGCTTTCTTCACCACCGCAGCCAGCGAGTATAAATGCGGCAGATAGTGATACAGTTAGTATATTGAGCTTTCTCATAATAGAGGTGCCTATACAGTTGTGGGGGTAGCGGTATATCAATGCGCATGCGGCTCTCTCACAAATGATTAAGCTTAAAAAAAACTAAGAAAAAACTAAAAATCCTTATTTTTTATAAACTTAATCATTGTTATCAAGATGTTAAATTTTGGGTGATTTTGAGGTGTTTGGACCAAAATGGGGCATAGAGCACATTACTTGTGCAACAGAGTGATTAACTTCACAGAATGCTATTTTGGTAAGAGGAAAGTAGTTAAATGTTATGTTGCTTACATAACTTTTGTTAAAAGTTTTGCACAATATTTAGAATAAGATGCTAAAAACTAGCGCCTTATTAGATGGATTGGCACTTCAATCTAAATCTGAAGAATTTCTTATTCTAATAAACTGGGAATCCTTTCTTTAGTAGTGTTTTTTACCAAAATGTTGCACTGGTCGGAGAATTAAACGATTTTTCGCTACATTTTTATGGCAAATTACACCGATGATTGATAATGTGTGCTGCAATCTTTGTAGGGTTTTAGATTTTTGTGCTTAAATTTTGCGCTAAACAGATCTAAATCACTGTCCGTTCTAGTGGCCTTACGAAGAAGTCATGGATGCAAATGAAAAACTTGGAGTTTTACTCATGTATAAGAACAAAATCACTCAAGCCCTTCTTCTGGGTGCTGGTCTGGCAGTGGCCGCTACTTCTACCGCAACACTCGCTGCAGATGTCCCTGCAGGAACTAAGTTAGCAGAAAAACAAGAACTAGTTCGTGGTAACGGTACTGAAGTTGCGACGATCGACCCGCATAAATCTCAGGGTGTTCCTGAGTCTCACGTGATTCGTGATCTTCTAGAAGGCTTGGTGAACCAAGACGCGGACGGTAACACTATCCCTGGTGTTGCGGAGTCTTGGGAAACAACGGACAACAAAACATTCACTTTCCACCTACGTAAAGATGCTAAATGGTCAAACGGCGACCCTGTAACTGCCGGTGACTTCGTATACAGCTTCCAACGTGCTGTAGACCCAGCAACAGCTTCACCATACTCTTGGTACATGGAATACACCAAGATGGCGAATGCGAAAGACATCATCGCTGGTAAAAAGGACAAGAGCACTCTGGGTGTTAAAGCAACAGACGACCACACTCTAGTTGTTGAGCTTGAAACAGCGGTTCCTTACTTCGTAATGATGACTGGTCACACAACAATGAAGCCAGTTCACAAAGCGACAGTTGAGAAGTATGGTGATCAGTGGACTAAACCTGAGCACTTCGTTGGTAACGGTGCATTCGTTGTAAATAACTGGGTAGTGAACGAGCGTCTAGAACTAACTCGTAACGACCAGTACTGGGACAACGACAAAACGGTTCTTAATAAGGTTACTTTCCTACCTATCGAAAACCAAGTAGCGGAAATGAACCGTTTCCTATCTGGTGAGATCGATTTCACTTCTACTCTCCCTACAGAGCACTTCAAGCGTCTTAAGAAAGAGCACCCACAAGAAGTATCAGTGGAAGGCAGCCTATGTACTTACTACTACTCATTCAACACAGCTAAAAAGCCGTTTGATGATGTACGCGTACGTAAAGCGATTTCTTACGCAATTGACCGTGACATCGTAGCAAATGCGATTCTAGGCCAAGGTCAGAAGCCAGCTTATTTCCTAACTCCGGAAATTACAGCTAACTTCAACCCAACATTGCCTGCTTATGGTCAAATGTCTCAGAAAGATCGTATCGCTGAAGCGAAACGTCTTCTTGAAGAAGCTGGTTTCGGTCCAGATAACCCACTTAAGTTCAACCTTCTATACAACACTAACGAAAACCACAAGAAGATTGCGGTAGCGCTAGGTTCAATGTGGAAGAAAACACTTGGTCTAGAGGTTACTCTAGAAAACCAAGAGTGGAAAACTTACCTATCTTCTAAAGACCAAGGTGATTTCGAAGTAGCACGCGCTGGCTGGTGTGGTGACTACAACGAAGCAACTTCATTCCTAACTCTAATGGTGAGCTCGAACACTACCGGTGGTCAGCACTGGGGTAGCAAAGAGTACGATGCGTTGATTGAAAAAGCGCTGAAATCTACTTCTGAGGAAGAGCGTACTAAGATCTACCTAGAAGCTGAAAAGATGATGGCGAAAGAAATGCCTATCGCTCCAATCTACCAGTACGTACGTTCTCGTCTACTATCAACTGAAGTTGGTGGTTTCCCAGCGAACAACGCTGAAGAGAAGATCTACTCAAAAGATCTTTACATCAAAGCTCAATAATTCTGAGCAGATAGAACTATAAAAAATTTGGCTCTACATGTGAGAAATCACATGTAGCGCCTTATTTCAGTCCAAATTTATGGAATATGGGCTGATCCTTTTCTTTTTAACCGTCACAGACTGAAAGAGTGAGTTTATGCTTAAATTCATCGCAAAAAGGATATTTGAAGCGATCCCAACTATGTTGGTATTGATCACAGTATCTTTCTTTCTAATGCGTTTCGCACCGGGTAACCCTTTCTCGAGCGAGCGTCCTCTTCCGCCAGAAGTTATGGCAAACATCGAAGCTAAATACGGCCTGGATAAGCCAGTATTTGAGCAATACACCACTTATTTGACCAACGTTCTCCAAGGTGATTTCGGACCGTCATTTAAGTACCTAGATTACTCTGTAAATGAGCTAATCTCGGTGGCGCTTCCAGTATCGGCAAAGGTTGGTTTTATCGCCTTTATCTTTACCGTGATTATGGGGGTGACCGTCGGAACCATTGCTGCGCTGAAGCAGAATACTTGGGTCGACTACACCATAATGTCGACTGCAATGCTAGGGGTTGTAATGCCATCGTTTGTACTGGCCCCAGCTCTGATTTATCTATTCTCCCTGCACTGGAATATCTTCCCTGCGGGTGGCTGGCATGATGGTGGCTTTAAGTATCTTGTACTTCCTGTCATTGGTATGTCTTTACTCTACGTAGCGACATTCGCCCGTATTACACGTGGTTCGATGATTGAAACGCTGAACAGTAACTTTATCCGTACTGCTCGTGCAAAAGGTCTAAGTTACCGCTACATCATTGTAAAGCATGCTCTTAAGCCAGCACTTCTTCCTGTTGTGTCTTACATGGGCCCAGCATTCGTAGGTATCATCACAGGTTCGGTAGTTATTGAAACTATCTTCGGCCTGCCAGGTATCGGTAAGCTTTTCGTTAACGCTGCATTTAACCGTGACTACTCGCTAGTAATGGGTGTAACCATTCTGATTGGTTTCCTATTCATTTTATTCAACGCGATTGTAGATATCTTACTTGCAATGATTGACCCGAAAATTCGCTACTAACAGGGAAGTTTGGTTATGTTAACGAAAAAAGAAAACCTTGAAGCGATTGAAAAGTTCTCTGAAAACTTAGAGATCGAAGGTCGCAGTTTATGGCAAGACGCCCGCATCCGCTTTATGCGTAACAAGGCGGCAATGGTGAGCTTGTTTATACTATTTGTAATGACATTGGCGGTTATCGTTCTGCCAATGATCGCCCCTTATGCCTACGATGACACAGACTGGTATGCTATGCATGTAGGTCCAAGTGTAGATCATTGGTTTGGTACTGATAGCTTAGGCCGAGACCTATACGTACGTACACTTATCGGTGGCCGAATCTCATTGATGGTTGGTGTTATGGGCGCGTTGGTTGCGGTACTGATTGGTACGCTTTACGGTGCGGCTTCTGGCTTTATCGGCGGTAAAGTGGACCGTATCATGATGCGTATTCTGGAAATCCTGTACGCTGTACCATTCATGTTCCTAGTTATCGTACTGGTTACCTTCTTCGGTCGTAATATCATCTTGATCTTCGTTGCGATCGGTGCAATTGCATGGCTGGATATGGCGCGTATCGTACGTGGTCAAACCCTTAGCCTACGTAGCAAAGAGTTCATTGAAGCAGCTCATGTTTGTGGTGTGAGCAAGTGGAAAATTATCACTCGTCACATTGTTCCAAACGTTCTGGGTATTGTAGCTGTATACTCGACGCTGCTAATCCCAAGCATGATTCTGACGGAGTCATTCCTATCCTTCCTTGGTCTTGGTGTCCAGGAGCCGATGACAAGCTGGGGCGCACTACTTCAAGAGGGTGCACAAACGATGGAAGTTGCTATTTGGCAGCTAACATTCCCAGCGGCGTTCATGGTTGTAACTTTGTTCTGTTTCAACTACGTCGGTGACGGTCTGCGCGATGCGCTGGATCCAAAAGACAGATAAGTAAAAAGCAATAAATTATAAAATCTATAAAGATTAAGGAAGCAATGATGAGCTTATTAGATGTCAAAGATCTGCGTGTCGAATTTACCACTCAAGATGGTATTGTTACCGCAGTTAACGATCTAAACTTTTCTCTGAACCAAGGCGAAACTCTCGGTATCGTGGGTGAATCTGGTTCAGGAAAATCGCAAACAGTATTCTCTATCATGGGATTGCTGGCAAAAAACGGTATTATCTCTGGTAGTGCTAAATTTGAAGGTAAGGAAATCCTTAACCTTCCAGAAAAAGAACTGAATAAAGTACGTGCTGAACAGATCGCGATGATCTTTCAGGACCCAATGACGTCTTTGAACCCATACATGAAAGTTAGCGACCAGCTTATGGAAGTACTTATGCTTCATAAAGGTATGGGTAAAGCAGAAGCGTTTGAAGAGTCGGTACGCATGCTTGAAGCCGTGAAAATTCCGGAAGCACGTAAGCGTATCACTATGTACCCGCACGAGTTTTCAGGCGGTATGCGCCAGCGTGTAATGATCGCAATGGCACTACTATGTCGCCCTAAACTACTGATTGCAGATGAACCGACAACGGCACTAGATGTAACCGTTCAAGCGCAGATTATGGATCTGCTTAATGAGCTGAAAGATGAATTCAATACAGCCATCATCATGATCACTCACGATCTGGGTGTGGTTGCTGGGTCATGTGACAAAGTGCTTGTTATGTATGCTGGCCGTACGATGGAGTACGGTACTGTCGATGAAATCTTCTACAAACCAAGCCACCCTTATGCTGAAGGCCTACTCAAAGCCATCCCTCGTTTAGATACGGAAGGTGAGATTTTGCCGACGATTCCGGGTAACCCGCCAAACTTGCTACGTCTGCCAACTGGCTGTCCGTATCAAGAGCGTTGTCACCGTGTTATGGATCGTTGTAAGCGTGAAGCGCCAATTCTGACACCATTTGGTGATGGTCGTCAGCGTGCATGTTTTTCAGAATGGGAGGCTTGGGAAAAATGAGTGCAGATAAAAAATTAATTCTGGATGTATCGGATCTTAAAGTTCATTTCAGCATTGCGTCTAAGTCCGCTTGGCCTTGGTCCAAGCCATCGAACCTGAAAGCCGTTGATGGCGTTAATGTTCGCCTTTACGAAGGTGAAACATTAGGTGTAGTAGGTGAGTCGGGTTGTGGTAAATCGACGTTTGCACGCGCCATTATCGGTTTGGTTGAAGCGACAGATGGTGAAGTGGTTTGGTTGGGCCAAGACCTGACTAAGATGCAAGACGTACAACGCCGCGAAACACGTAAAGAAATTCAGATGATCTTCCAAGATCCGCTAGCATCGCTTAACCCGCGTATGACGGTTGGGGACATCATCGCCGAGCCTCTGGAGACTTTCTATCCTGAGTTGTCAAAAGAAGAAGTAAAAGATCGCGTTAAAGAGATGATGGCCAAAGTAGGTCTTCTGCCTAACGTAATCAACCGCTACCCACACGAGTTCTCAGGTGGTCAGTGTCAGCGAATTGGTATCGCTCGTGCACTTATCCTCAAGCCTAAGATGATCATTTGTGATGAGCCGGTTTCTGCTTTGGATGTGTCTATTCAGGCTCAGGTTGTGAACCTTCTGAAAGAGCTGCAAAAAGAGCTAGGGTTATCCCTTGTCTTTATCGCACACGATTTGTCAGTAGTTAAACATATCTCTGACCGCGTATTGGTTATGTATTTGGGTAATGCTGTAGAGCTGGGTGAAGCTGAATCGTTATTCGCTGATCCTAAGCACCCTTACACACGCGCTTTGATGTCAGCGGTACCAATTCCTGATCCGCACCTTGAACGCAATAAGCAGATCGAAATGCTGGAAGGTGATCTACCATCTCCAATCAGCCCGCCGTCTGGTTGTGTATTCCGTACTCGTTGCCCTCAGGCAACAGAAGCGTGTGCTAATACTAAACCGTCTATACAGGGCAGTGATGTTCATGCCGTATCTTGCCTGCATGTCAGTGTCTAGCCGATTCAGCCTGTGACGGGCTTAAGCGCGGCCTCCTTCGGGAGTCGCGCTTTTTTTACTTCAAATAATTCGAACAACAAAGCCAACTTATTCTGCTTTAGAGTAAGCTGGCTTTTTTTATACTTAGTCTATAGATATTAATCAGTTGAGAGTGTGCTATGGGCAAGTTAGTAGAAGGTAAATGGCAAGACGTTTGGTATGACACTAAAACCAGTGGCGGTAAGTTTGTCCGAGAAGATGCTGGGTTTCGAGAATGGGTGGAAAATAAGCCTAATGCCAAGTTTCAGGCTGAATCAGGTCGCTATCATTTATACGTATCGCTCGCTTGCCCGTGGGCTCATCGTACCCTCATATTCCGAAAACTGAAAAAGCTAGAAGAGCATATTGATGTGACTGTGGTGTGCCCAGATATGATGGGAGAGGGTTGGCAAATGGGCTTGCCTGAGCCTTTATTTGGGCATACTCGAATGCACCAAATCTACACTCAAGCTAAATCAGATTACACGGGGCGCGTTACGGTGCCAGTGCTGTGGGATAAAAAGCACAATACGATAGTGAGCAACGAGTCTTCAGAGATTATCCGCATGTTTAACTCAGAGTTTAACGAACTCACGGGTAATCAAGATGACTACTACCCGGATGAGTTAAGAACGTTGGTGGACGAGTGGAATGATTACATATATCCCAATGTGAATAATGGTGTATATCGTTGCGGGTTTGCAACGGCTCAGGAAGCCTACGAAGAAGCTTACGACAATTTGTTTGAAGCGCTTGATCGGATCGACACGCATTTAGCAACCCACCGTTATCTTGCTGGTAATGTTATCACTGAAGCGGATTGGCGATTGTTTACGACATTGATTCGGTTTGATGCCGTGTATGTCGGTCACTTCAAATGCAATAAAAAGCGCATTGCCGACTATCCAAACTTGCACGGGTATATGAAAGAGTTGTATCAGGTAGAAGGGATTGCAGACACGACCGACTTTTATCACATCAAGCGTCATTACTACTTTAGCCACACAGGAATCAATCCAACGCAAGTGGTTCCCAAAGGCCCCGAGCTTAACCTAGAATCTGCTCACGGTCGAGAGAGCATTTAAATAGCAATAACCTGATTACGGCCCTGTGCTTTCGCTTGGTACAGGGCCGCATCTGTTATCTTCATTGTTTCGTCAATTCGGACGATACCTTCCTCGACGACCAATTCGCATAATCCTCCACTCAGCGTCACTTGCAGAGTTTGATCTCCAATCGATATGGGTGTCTGACTTAACTTCTCTCTCAGTGCGTTGGCAATGCTGAACGCGCTTTCTTTGTCGGGCGCTGAAAAAATAGTGCAAAACTCTTCGCCGCCAACTCGATAAAATGCATCTTGGTGTACTTGCTGACCTACTATTTGAGCGACCATTTTTAATACTGTGTCACCTGCGGCATGGCCATAGTTGTCATTGACTCGTTTAAAGTGGTCGAGGTCAAAGTGTACAAGGTAGTGATTGTGAACCAAATCCGGATTGTTGGATGTGTCTGCTTCAAGAGCTAAGCGATTTTTTGCTCCGGTTAATGGATCTAGGAGAGCTGCATCACTGAGCTTGCCTTTGATCTTGGTTTGCATATCCTCATGAACAAAAGAGATCGCCCAAATTAGAAAGTAAGGAATAGTGAAGTTGATTAAGGTATAGGGTGTTGAATTGATTAGTGGTGGATAAGAGGCAAGGATAGAAATCGCAACTAAATAGAAGGCGAATGTGATAGCTGAAGCGATATAACGGTTAAAAAATATATGGTACAAAGCGGGAAAACAAAATGCCCAAAAAACCAGAACAGAGTAGCCATCTGCAACTGCCATGCTGTAGATAAGCAGGGCAGTGAGACCAGAAATCAGTAGCGCCGAATGCCAAGGCCTGTAATGACCAAATTCGATTCTCAAATACACGTAGATACAGATAGCGGTATAGATAGAGTCGATAACACCGAACTTTGGTAAGTCCCAGAAAAAAAAGTTAACAATCGTAAAGCCTGTGCCGGTGATCGCCAGAAAAAAGCTGGTGATTTTCAGAACATTTTGTTCGAGTGAGGCTTGTGAGGAAAATAGCTTTACTGACATTTGAAACCCAAGCATGACGTTTGGGATAAGTGTAGCAATAAAAAAAAGCAGCAGTAAAATACTGCTGCTTTTTCATCAACATAAACCAATAGAGCTTAGTTTTGCTCTTGGTCTGCCTGAATTGCCGTCAAAGCGATTGTGTAAACAATATCGTCTACTAGTGCACCGCGAGACAAGTCGTTTACAGGCTTGCGCATACCTTGCAACATTGGACCGATAGAGACTAGGTCTGCTGAACGTTGTACCGCTTTGTATGTCGTGTTACCCGTGTTTAGGTCTGGGAATACAAATACGGTCGCTTTACCTGCTACTGGAGAGTTTGGCGCTTTAGATGCTGCCACGTTTTCCATGATAGCCGCGTCGTACTGAAGAGGACCATCGATGACAAGATCAGGACGCTTCTCTTGAGCTAGTTTCGTCGCTTCACGTACTTTATCAACGTCTGCACCCTTACCAGATTCACCAGTAGAGTATGAGATCATTGCAACACGTGGGTCGATACCAAATGCCGCTGCAGAATCCGCCGATTGGATAGCGATTTCAGCAAGTTGTTCAGCCGTTGGATCTGGGTTGATAGCACAGTCACCGTAAACCAGTACTTGATCCGGCAGAAGCATGAAGAATACTGAAGATACGATAGACGCATTTGGTGCAGTCTTGATGATCTGGAATGGCGGGACAATCGTGTTTGCTGTTGTATGAACAGCACCAGAAACCAGACCGTCAACTTCGTTGTTCTCAAGCATCATAGTGCCTAGGAATACGGAGTCTTGTAGCTTCTCACGAGCAACAACTTCCGTCATGCCTTTCGCACCACGTAGCTCAACTAAACGAGCAACGTAGTTTTCGCGGATCGCATCAGAATCAATGATCTGAACACCTGCGCCAAGTTCCACACCTTGCTGGGCTGCAACACGCTTAATCTCTTCTGGGTTACCCAGAAGTACACATTCTGCAATGCCACGCTCGGCACAGATAGCTGCCGCTTTTACTGTGCGAGGTTCGTCACCTTCAGGAAGAACGATGCGTTTACCTGCGCGACGAGCGAACTCAGTAAGCTGGTAACGGAATGCTGGTGGGCTTAGACGGCGAGACTTTTGAGTGCCTTCCGTCATAGACTCAATCCAGTTGCCATCGATGTGGCCAGCAACGTGTTCGTTGATGAACTCGATACGCTCTTTATCATCTTCAGGTACTTCAAGGCTGAAGCTCTGTAAGTTCAGAGATGTCTGCCAAGTGTTGCCTTGTGCTTTGAAGATTGGAAGGCCGGTGTCAAACGCTGGCTTACAAAGACCAACGATTTCTTCAGGAATGTCGTAGCCACCCGTTAGAAGAACCGCACCAATATCCACACCATTCATTGCTGCAAGTGCTGCTGCAACGATTACGTCTGGGCGGTCCGCAGAGGTTACCAATAGAGAGCCATGCTTAAAGTGCTCAATCATGTTTGGTAGTGAACGTGCACAGAACGTGATGCTCTTGATACGACGAGTGTTGATATCACCTTCGTTGATGATGTCAGCATTGAGGTGCTTCGCCATATCGATTGCACGAGTAGCGATCAGATCAATGCTCCATGGCACGCAACCAAGAACGCGGATTGGAGATGTGTTAAAGATCTCCATCACTTTCATTTCGTTTTGCTTCGCGCTGTCTGCATCATCAAAGATTTCTGACAGGTCTGGGCGAGTACGGCCTGCTTCATCAACTGGAGCGTTAAGCTTGTTGATGATTACGCCGGAGATATTCTTGTTCTTAGTACCGCCGAAGTTCGAACATGCGACTTCGATACGCTCTTTAAGCTGCGCAGGGTTATCTGTGCCTGGTGTCGCAACAAGTACGATCTCTGCGCCAAGTGTTGCTGCGATTTCCGCATTCACTTGGTTCGCAAATGGGTGCTTACGAGTAGGTACAAGACCTTCGATTAACGTAACGTCCGCGTCTTTGTTGATTTGGTTGTAACGCTCTACTACTGTTTCCAGCAGCTCGTCCATGTTGTCGTTACCAATCAGGCTCTCAGCTACAGACATTGCCAAAGGTTCACCGATCTTCATATCGCTGTTATAACCAACGATAGTTGAAGTCAGATCTGGTTGATCACCACCTGAACGTGGCTGACAAATTGGCTTGTAGAAAGAAACCTTAACGCCTTTGCGCTCCATTGCGCGAAGAACACCCATGCTTACGCTAGTAAGACCAACACCAGCGCTGGCAGGGATAAGCATAATAGTACGAGACATTCGTAGAGTACCTTTAGCTATTTTAGATAAAAGCCCAACTTCGTATTCCCTGAGATGGAATAGGAGTTACGCCCCTTAGTAAGAAAACCGGCTGACTTAAAAGTCAGCCGGTTGAGTCAATTAAAGACCTGCTAGACGTGCAGTGTCTTCAGCGATAACGAGCTCTTCGTTAGTAGAGATAACCATCGCTGGGATGCGGCTGTCAGCTGTAGTGATAGTACCTTCGCCGCCAAAACGTGCTTTCAGGTTAGCTTCACCGTCAACTTCGATACCGAATACGCCTAGACGGTTAAGAACCATCTCGCGGATTGGACCAGAGTTTTCACCGATACCACCTGTGAATACGATCGCGTCTAGACGACCTTCTAGAGTCGCAGTGTAGCCAGCCACGTATTTCGCTAGGCGGTGGCAGAATACGTCCATCGCGCGAGTTGCTTCTTCTTTCTCACCGTAGTTGTCTTCAACGAAACGGCAGTCAGATGTCACTTCAGTCAGACCAGCAAGGCCAGACTCTTTCGTTAGCATAGTGTTGATTTGCTCTACAGAGTAACCAAGTGCATCGTGTAGGTGGAAGATGATCGCAGGATCGATATCACCACAACGCGTACCCATTACTAGACCTTCAAGTGGAGTTAGACCCATTGAAGTATCGACAGACTTACCGTTCTTGATTGCACAAACAGAAGCGCCGTTACCTAGGTGACAGTTGATGATGTTTAGTTCATCTGCAGGCTTACCTAGACGCTCAGCTGCTTCGCGAGCGATGAATAGGTGAGATGTACCGTGCATACCGTAGCGACGGATACCGTGCTCTTTGTACAGGTTGTATGGAAGTGCGTATAGGTACGCTTCTTCTGGCATAGATTGGTGGAAAGCCGTATCGAATACCGCTGACATTGGCAGGCTAGGGAATGCTTTCTGAGCTGCTTTGATACCGATGATAGCCGCTGGGTTATGAAGAGGCGCTAGTGTTGCACAGTCTTCGATACCTTTAAGAACGTCGTCAGTGATAAGAGCAGATTGAGTGAACTTCTCACCGCCGTGTACAACACGGTGACCAACTGCTTTTAGCTGATCTGCAAGTTCTGGCTTAGAAGCAAGAATAGTTTCTACGATGAAAGAAAGCGCTTCATCGTGTGCTGCACCTTCACCTAGTTGTGCTTCGTGCTTACCATCCAGTTTCCATTTGATACGTGCTTCAGGAAGGTGAAGACATTCAGCAAGACCTGTTAGGTGCTCGTTGCCGTTTTCTGCATCGACAATCGCGAACTTAAGAGAAGAACTACCGCAGTTTAAAACTAAAACTAGCTTAGACATGAGTGACTACCTGTAATAATCAATTAGGATAAAAAATTAATCACAAGAATAGACGAAGCTCAAAAGGCTGCGTACTAATCTTGGTCAAAAAACTTCGAATTCCGTATAAAAGACAGCAGTGATTCCTGCTCACTGCTCTTGCATCCGCTGCAGAAAGGTCCCGAGAGTTGCTTAAATTGTAAATAACAGCAACAATGAGATTGTGGGCCTGCAAAGGATAACGATAATAGCCAATAATAACAAAAAAATTTGAAAGAATATTAACTTTCATCAATTTTTTACGCTGAAAGTTGAATCTTTAAACTGAATTTTAGTTTTTAAGGCCAGATACTGGAGTGAGAGAGTCCTATGAGTAATAAAGTCGGTTTAGTTCATAACCTACGTGATGGGCAGAAGTACATGGAAACGTGGCCTATGCGCAAAGAACTCAATTTACTGTTTCCAGAGCAGCGCATTATCAAAGCCACTAAATTTGGTGTGAAGGTGATGCCTGCAATCGCTGCTATTAGCGTTTTGACCCAAATGGCCTTTAATAACTACTCAGCAATACCTCAATCGGTGATTATGGCATTGTTTGCTATTAGCTTGCCTATTCAAGGGATGTGGTGGCTTGGTAGTCGAGCGAATACCCAGCTTCCCCCAGCATTGGCGGGCTGGTATCGTGAAATTCACCAAAAGATCGTTGAGAGTGGGTTTGCGTTAGAGCCGATGAAAAGTCGCCCTCGTTATAAAGAGCTGGCTCAAATTCTTAATCGCGCCTTTCGTCAACTAGACAAAAACGCACTGGAACGTTGGTTTTAGAGAACAAACCGGCGACTTCCAATGAACACCTCAATTTTAATCACGATGGCTTTGCTGAGAAGCAGTAAATAAAGGAAAGGCTTCATCAACCAGCGCAGATCAGGTGAAGCCAAAACATATCCCTACTCCCCACAAAAAAACGCCCACCGAAGTGAGCGTTTTTTGCTATTTAATGCGATTCAACATTAGTTGAACATTGCGATAGCATTCGCTGGGTCTACGTATTCTAGATCGAAGCTTTCTGCTACCTCTTTACAAGTTACTTTACCGTGAATGACATTTAGACCTTCTAGGAAGCCGTTGTCCTCTAGAAGTGCTTCGCGGTAGCCCTTGTTCGCTAGCTTAACAATGTAAGGCAGTGTTGCATTGTTCAGAGCGAAAGTAGAAGTGCGAGCAACAGCGCCAGGCATGTTTGCTACACAGTAGTGAACAACGTCATCAACAATGTAAGTTGGATCTGCGTGAGTTGTCGCGTGTGAAGTTTCGAAACAACCACCTTGGTCGATTGCTACGTCAACAACAGCTGCGCCTGGCTTCATCTTAGCGATGTGCTCTTTAGTCACTAGTTTAGGTGCAGCAGCACCTGGGATTAGAACAGCGCCGATGACTAGGTCTGCTTCTAGAACATGCTTCTCAATAGCATCTTCTGTAGAGTAAACCACTTTTGCACGACCTTGGAATTCTTCATCTAGACGACGAAGCGTGTCTACATTGCGGTCTAGGATAGTAACGTCAGCTCGTAGGCCTACAGCCATACGTGCCGCGTTTGCACCTACTACGCCGCCACCAACAACAACAACTTTTGCTGGCTCAACACCTGGTACACCACCAAGAAGAAGACCACGGCCACCGTGAGATTTCTCTAAAGTTTGTGCACCCGCTTGAATAGACATGCGACCTGCTACCTCAGACATTGGAGCAAGTAGTGGCAAGCGACCCATATTATCTGTTACAGTCTCATACGCTATACAGACAGCTTTGCTCTTGATTAGCTCTTCAGTTTGTGGAAAATCTGGTGCTAGGTGCAAATAAGTAAATAATATTTGTCCCTCGCGGAGCATAGCACGCTCAACAGCTTGAGGTTCTTTAACCTTTACAATCATTTCTGCTTGCGCGAAAACGTCAGCAGCGGTAGGAAGAATGGATGCGCCTACAGCGATGTAATCATCGTCTGAAAAGCCGATGCCAGAACCGGCATTGGTTTCTACAAAAACCTGGTGACCTTGAGATACTAGCTCGCGAACGCTCGCTGGGATCATACCAACACGGTACTCGTGGTTTTTGATTTCCTTAGGTACGCCAATGATCATCCTGACTCCTCATTTTATTTTGGTTGTATTAACTATGTGTAGGGTAATTCTGTCGAATTAATATCTAGTATAGATATGATTGAATAAAATTTGATACTGAATATTAAAAAGTTGTAGTATATTTTTTTGCAAGGAAGTAATAAGGTGGAATAAAAAATGGCAGACAACAATAAGAAGCCGTCTAAGGATCTAGACCGTATCGATCGCAACATTCTAAACGAACTGCAGAAAGACGGTCGTATTTCAAACGTTGAACTGTCTAAACGAGTTGGTCTTTCACCAACGCCGTGTTTAGAACGTGTTCGTCGTCTGGAACGTCAAGGGTACATTACGGGCTATACAGCTTTGTTAAACCCGCAGTTCCTTGATGCATCACTGTTGGTTTTCGTAGAAATTACGCTAAACCGTGGTGCGCCAGATGTGTTTGAACAATTTAATGCAGCAGTGCAGAAGCTCGATGATATTCAGGAATGTCACCTAGTATCAGGTGATTTCGATTACCTATTGAAGACTCGAGTGTCGGACATGAGTGCATATCGAAAGCTCCTTGGCGATACGCTTCTACGTCTTCCTGGTGTTAACGACACACGTACGTATGTTGTTATGGAAGAAGTTAAACAGACAAACCAGTTAGTTATCAAAACACGCTAATCTTTGCAGAGTAGCGTAATACCTTTCGATATTCTGACTTAAGGTAATTGGGTTTTAAGTCCCGATATGGTTAAATCGATAGTCCGAGTGGCATAGCTGCTCGGACTATTTTTTTCCTTACTGATTAGCCGGGTGGATGTTCAAGCAAGGGTGTTGCATTCGGATCAGTATCACGCAGTTGATAAGTTGGTTATGTTCAAAGAGAACAAAAATAAAGTTGAAACAATAATCAAAACCGGAGAAGAGCCTCAGTCTTCTCGTCTTGATGGCCCTCAACGCCTTAAAGAGTGCAGTCTTATCGTGATTGTGCTGTCTTCTATATTATTGTCCATCGCCTTACTCACGTTTAATCCTGCTGACCCCTCTTGGTCTCAAACCGCTTGGGGTGGAGACATCAATAACGCAGGCGGTTTGGTCGGCGCTTGGGTTGCCGATACATTATTTTTTACCTTTGGTTCGATGGCCTATCCGATACCAATCATCATCACGATTACCGCTTGGGTCATGTTGAGAAAGCGAGGTGAAAACGAACCTATCGACTTGATGCTTTGGGGCACACGTCTTCTAGGTTTAACGATACTTATCCTGACGAGCTGTGGTCTTGCAGATATTAATTTCGATGATATCTGGTACTTCTCTTCTGGTGGGGTAATAGGAGATGTGTTGACCAGCTTATCGCTCCCCACGCTTAACATCTTAGGAACTACCCTAGTTTTTCTCTTTTTGTGGGGAGCGGGTTTCACCCTACTTACAGGTATTTCATGGTTATCGATAGTAGATTGGCTGGGCGAAGGTGCCATCCACTTACTAACAAACCTGGTGAACAAAGCTCGTGGTGAAAAAGAAGAACTCCTAGAACCTCAATTAACGACACCTCGTGATGATACAAAGCAAGCTCCGGTAGATGATGCAGAAACAGAAGACGCGTTATTTGCAGCGAATGTGGATGAGGAACCTCGCCGTTTCAATATCCACATGCCTGATACTCACAAAGAGCCAACGGTGAGTGATCCAGTAGTAGAAAGAATCGACATCGAGCCTCGTTCGTATCAACCTGAACCGGAAGTGCTTCCTGAACCTATTGTCGAAGCGCCTCAAGCCGTTCAAAACGACATATATGAACAAGAACCTAAAGAAGAGCGCACCAGACAGCTTGGTTCGACGATAGAAGAACTCGAAGCGGTGGCTCAAAGCGAAGATGATTTTGCGGTTCAAGAGCAAGAGAGTACCATTGAAAATATCGATGTCGCAGATAGAGAACCTGAAACGGTGGAGTCTCCTGTTAACGCCGACCCTATTCAAGGTATGCCGTGGAGCACCGAAGAGGTTCATGAAGAGCAAGAAATAGTTCAGCCTCGAATTGACCCAACAGAACTGGAACAGATCTCGACTGAGGTGGAACCAGACAGCAGCCATCAAGACCCCGTTATCTCGTCATTTGAAGTCGCTGATGAAGACAGTGATATTAACGCCTCCGTAGAAGTCGAAGATGTTGAAGAGGACGATGAGGATGTCGCAGCGTTCCAGAACATTGTCTCGGATGCTCAGGCAAAAGTTGCTGCTCAGCAGAACCCGTTCCTTGTTCAGCAAGAAGCCAACCTCCCTACGCCAAAAGAGCCAATGCCGACACTGGAGCTACTGTATCACCCAGAAAAACGCGAGAACTTTATTGACCGCGCTGCGTTGGAAGAGATTGCTCGCTTGGTTGAAGCTAAGCTTGCTGACTACAAGATTAAGGCTGAAGTCGTCGATATTTTCCCTGGCCCCGTCATTACACGATTTGAACTGGACTTGGCGCCAGGGGTTAAGGTAAGCCGTATTTCGGGCCTTTCGATGGACCTAGCTCGTTCATTGTCAGCGATGGCAGTTCGTGTTGTGGAAGTGATACCGGGTAAACCTTACGTAGGACTTGAGTTACCAAACATGAGTCGCCAAACGGTGTACTTCTCAGATGTTGTTGGTAGCCAGCACTTTATCGAAGCCAAATCACCCACAACGGTCGTACTTGGTCAAGATATCGCAGGTGAGGCAGTTGTCGCAGATTTGTCGAAGATGCCGCACGTGCTGGTCGCGGGTACCACGGGCTCAGGTAAGTCGGTGGGTGTAAACGTGATGATCTTGAGTATGCTGTACAAAGCGACGCCTGAAGACGTGCGTTTCATCATGATTGACCCGAAAATGCTCGAGCTATCGGTATACGAAGGCATTCCACATCTTCTATCTGAAGTTGTTACTGACATGAAAGATGCGTCGAATGCGCTGCGTTGGTGTGTGGGTGAGATGGAACGTCGTTACAAGCTAATGTCTGCACTAGGTGTACGTAACATCAAAGGCTTTAACGACAAGCTCAAGATGGCCGCAGAAGCAGGGCATCCGATTCACGATCCACTGTGGCAACCGGGTGACAGCATGGACGAAACTCCTCCGTTGCTGGAGAAACTGCCTTACATTGTGGTTATTGTTGATGAATTCGCCGACTTGATGATGGTGGTTGGCAAAAAGGTCGAAGAGCTCATTGCCCGCCTCGCTCAAAAAGCGCGAGCTGCTGGTATTCACTTGATTCTTGCGACGCAGCGCCCATCTGTTGACGTCATTACTGGCTTAATCAAAGCCAATATCCCAACCCGTGTTGCGTTCACTGTATCAACTAAAACAGATTCTAGAACCATTCTTGATCAAGGTGGTGCTGAATCACTATTAGGTATGGGTGACATGCTTTACCTTCCTCCGGGTTCCAGCCACACGGTGCGTGTACATGGTGCGTTTGCTTCAGATGACGATGTACATGCTGTGGTAAACAACTGGAAAGCGCGTGGTAAGCCAAACTACATTGATGAAATCACCAATGGCGATCAAGGACCAGAAGGCCTACTACCGGGTGAGAAACCTGAAGGTGAGGAAGAGATGGACCCGCTGTTTGACCAGGTTGTCGAACACGTCGTGCAGTCACGCCGTGGTTCTGTTTCAGGTGTGCAGAGACGCTTTAAAATCGGCTATAACCGTGCCGCTCGCATCGTTGAGCAATTAGAAGCTCAAGGGATTGTAAGTGCGCCTGGGCATAATGGAAATAGAGAAGTGTTAGCCCCTGCACCTGGCCGTGAGATGAACTAATGCCATCTGAACAATAGATGAGAGACCGAAATAAAAAGGGTTGGCACATATGCGTCAACCCTTTTTAATTTCTAGCTTCTAGCTTCTAGCTTCTAGCTTCTAGCTTCTAGCTTCTAGCTTTCGCAAACTGTGCAATAACGATAACGGCCAATGCCGCTAGGTTTGCTGCGAAAATGACGACCAACCATTGAGGCATAGAGAGCGAAAGAAACTGCCATACGACTTTGCTACAGTCACCAAATGCTTCAAACATCCAAGGTGCCCATTTGTTGAGAGGTGCCCAATCGGGGAAGGTGACAAACAAATCGCAGGTGGCAAACGGAGAAGGGTTGAATTGGTAATCGACGTGCTCCAGAGCTAGCATTAAGCCTTTATATGAACTCGCACCCCAAGCCGCGAGTCCCAGCCAGCGTGCCGCTGTGTTATCCGGTGCTATCAAACCGATTATGGCTGCTGCGCCGATGCCAAGCATAGCGACTCGCTCGTAGATACACATAACACAAGGGGCGAGCATCATGATGTGCTGAAAGTATAATGCCGCAGCCTCAAAGAAGATTACAAAGGCTAACAACAGTAACCAAGACAGGCGTGATTGGGAAAAATACTTAATGGTAGAAAGAATGTTCACAGAGATATCCTGTTTATAAAAAAAGCTCTGACTAATCAGAGCTTTTTATCGTGGAAAAGTTTCGGCTTCAACTAAAACTTTTGAGTTTTCTTGATTAATGTCCGCCAGAGACAGCTGGAGTCAGCTCACCTACATGTGCTGAAATCCAACCTGCGTCGTAAAACCACGCTGTCATCGGCTCAACAAGGAACACAATACCTGCAAGACCAACCAGCGCAAGGACGATCGTGTAAGGCAGAGCCATGATAACCATGCGACCATAAGATAAGCGAATCAGAGGCGCAAGAGCTGAGGTCAACAGGAATAAGAAGGCTGCCTGACCATTTGGCGTTGCTACCGAAGGAAGGTTGGTGCCCGTATTGATTGCTACTGCGAGTAGGTCGAACTGGTCGCGAGTGATTACTCCCTCAATCAGTGCAGTTTTCACCTCGTTGATGTAAACCGTACCGACGAATACGTTATCTGACACCATCGAAAGTATGCCGTTAGCAATATAGAAGAGTGCCAACTGAGCCCCTTTATCTTCGACGTGTAACACCGCATCGATAACAGGCTTAAATAGCTGTTGGTCGATGATCACTGCAACAACGGCAAAGAAGACGGCAAGTAAGGCAGTAAACGGCAATGCTTCTTCAAACGCTTTGCCCATTGAATGTTCTTCGATGACACCAGTAAATGCGGTAGCAAGAATGATGACAGACAAGCCAATCAAGCCAACAGCCGCAAGGTGAAGTGCTAGTCCGACGATAAGCCAGATAGCAATTGCGCCTTGAATCCACAGCTTCGCGACATCTTGCTTAGTACGTGTTTTACGTTCTGCATTGTCAAAGTCGACTAGGATTTGACGAACGTTATCAGGTAAACGAGCACCGTATCCACAGATTTTAAGCTTTTCAACAAGTACACAAGTAATTAAGCCGCAGACAAAAACGGGTGCCGTAACCGGTAGCATACGAATAATAAATTCGCCGAACTGCCAGCCGGCCTGATCAGCAATGATCAAGTTTTGCGGCTCACCAACCATGGTCATTACGCCACCCAGTGCCGTACCGACACCTGCATGCATCAATAAAGAGCGTAAAAAGGCACGATAGTTCTCTAAGTCATCGCGCGTTAGCTCTGAAAGGTGGTCGTCTTGCGTGTGGTCGTGTGACGCTGTTGAGCCTTTGCCTGAAGCGACTTTGTGGTAGATCGCGTAGAAACCGACCGCCACACTAATGACAACTGCAATTACGGTTAGTGCGTCAAGGAACGCAGACAGGAAAGCTGCGGCAAAACAAAAGGCCACAGATAGCAGGCTTTTTGAGCGAATGCCAAGCAGTATCTTTGTAAAGATAAACAGCAGTAGCTGTTTCATGAAGTAGATGCCCGCTACCATGAAGATCAGAAGCAATAGCACTTCGATGTTGGCGACTAACTCGTGTTTGACTTGCTCTGGGCTGGTCATTCCAATCGCAATAGCCTCAATGGCTAATAAGCCACCCGGCTGAAGAGGGTAACACTTGAGGGCCATCGCGAGAGTAAAAATAAACTCGGCGACCAGAAGCCAACCCGCTACGAATGGGTCGATAAGGAAAAAGACAATCGGGTTGATGATAAGAAATGAAATGATGGCAACTTTATACCAATCTGGGGCCTTTCCTAAGAAATTCTTAATGAAAGCATTCCCGAGTGACATCGGCATGATACTAATACTCTTAAATGTTGTTATGAATAGACACTGCGTGTGCTTGCATCTATATATCTGCGTCATTGTGGGCTTAGCTCATCACCAAATTAATTGTGGCGAATGACAAGAAAAAACGCTGAAACAGACCTGATTCAACAGTGACTTAGAAAAACAACATAAAGCAAAATGATATGTGGCCTTGCCAAGTCACTCCCTGAGAAAGACAAGCACTCCTTACTTTGGTCGCAACTGTACTCCTCAAGTTAATTTAGTCAATAATAAAGTTTATCTTGATAAATCGCTCAGTGGACTTTTGTTTAAAAACGCGATCAGAGTGGCGTTAAGGCGGGATGAGAGTTGTGAAAAAAAACAATTCATGGCAGCTAGGCCTCGAAAAGGTCGAATAAGATAGATTATGTCATTATATTGAATGGAAATGACAGTTTAATATTGCAAAATTAAAAACTTATGTTTTGCAAACTAAGTCAATACCCATAAGGGCTAGCAAGTGTGAAGTTTTTATTAAATTTATAATAAATTAGCTTTGACTCAAAGACATAATAACGCAATCGCTCAGTATAAATTAGAGCTATAACTCTATTGGTGTTTTGCGTCAAGTTTACTTTCGGTTTGTTTCCGATAACTAAGAACTAGTGGTATGATGAGTTCTATTCGACCCTATAAATAAAAATATTGGATAGTTAAATTAATGGTCATCAAGGCAAAGAGCCCAGCAGGTTTCGCAGAAAAATACATCATTGAGAGTATTTGGAAAGGGCGCTTCCCTCCAGGTTCTATTCTTCCCGCTGAACGCGAGCTCTCTGAATTAATAGGGGTTACCCGAACGACACTGCGAGAAGTGCTACAGCGCTTGGCACGTGACGGCTGGTTAACCATCCAACACGGCAAACCAACCAAGGTTAACCAGTTCATGGAAACATCGGGGCTACATATCCTCGACACTCTAATGACCTTGGATGCAGATAACGCAACTTCGATTGTGGAAGATTTGCTTGCGGCACGAACAAACATCAGCCCTATTTTTATGCGCTACGCGTTTAAAGCGAATAAAGAAAGTGCTGAGCGCACTATTAGTGGTGTTATCGAATCTTGTGAGAGCCTTCTTGCTGCAGACTCTTGGGATACGTTTATGGAGTCTTCGCCTTATGCAGAGAAAATCCAACAACATATCAAAGATGACGGTGAAAAGGACGAAGCTAAGCGTCAGGCAACTTTGATTGCCAAAACCTTTAACTTCTATGACTACATGCTGTTCCAACGTCTGGCGTTCCACTCAGGTAACCAGATTTACGGTTTGATTTTTAACGGTCTTAAAAAACTGTACGACCGCGTAGGAAGTTACTACTTCTCAAGTCCGGAAGCACGTAATCTAGCACTGCAATTTTATCGTGATTTATTGGAAGTTTGCGAAACAGGTGATCGTGACCGAATCATCGTTGTTGTTCGTCACTATGGTATTGAAAGTGGGCAGATTTGGAACGAGATGAAAACTTCTCTGCCAACAAGCTTCACTGAAGATGACAGCTAAGAGTTGTAATCTAATAAAAGAAAACCCGCCGATTGGCGGGTTTTTTGTCTTTTAGGTCTGAGTTTATCTAGCAGACATCGCAGTCGTCGTATCCGCCCGCCTCTTTAAACCAGTTGGTTAAGTGCGTTTTCAGGTCTTTTAATTCATCTGGACCAATTAGCGCTAATCCGAGATCTTCAGCTCGTGTAATGTCGTTGTAGCGCAATGGTCGGAAGCTGACCAGCATGGCTCGCGCTTGAAGGCCACCCAACAGATCGCGCAAAGATTCGAGCTTGTATAAGGTGTCATCACCGTCATCGCGCATACCTTTAGTTTTACACTCAATGATATGAAGTTTGTTATTGGCGACCGAGGCAACATCAAGCTCATTACGCACTTCACGATCACCAAGCTGGCGATAAACCTGCACATTGAGTGAATGATCCTGAATGGTTGGCATATCTTTTTGGATCTGACGCACGGTGCTGTGAACTAACGTCTCCAACCATTCACCATTTGAGAAGCGACGGGCGTCCTCATCTGCGAAGGTCAGAATACCATGCTCATAAGTTGCAATTTCGGCTTCGACCAAGTCACTGAGCAGCATATTGAGCTCGCGGTAACCTTGTTGTTTCTCGGATAGCGCGACATCGAGCTTTTGCTCTTTACGGCACGTAGTGGCAAGATAGTTAAGTGTCGCAAGACCAGGCCCAAGTTCAAGTGCATTACTTGCCCATCGTTCTCCAAGCTCATACAGTTTCTGATCAAGCTGTGGAGGAAGTTGTTGGTCATTAAACTCGCCCCTAGCGCCAAATACTGTTAGGTAGTCGTCAATCGTAATTCGATCTTCTACTTGAGTATCTTCTTTACCGTCTGGGTATAGCCAGCAAAGACGGTCACTATTTGGTTCTACGACAAAAATTGGCCAATGAAAAGTACGAAACACCTCGTAAACAGACAGCAGACGATGACGCAGTCCACAACTGGCGTTTAACTTAACGTCTTCTCCACGTGCACTAAGGTCGTCAGCCAGAATGCCGACAGCACGTTTGATTCGTGAAGTATTCGCGACATTCGGAATCTCAAAAAACTCTGATGTAATGTCTCTTTTTGCCAGAACGCTATGTAATCGATGATACATATCTTTCTGGCTCTTAACGCCAATAAAAACAATGTGATCACTGACGGTCCGGTTATCCAATAATGGAGTGACTAATCGGATTGGGTCCTGATCAATGATGCCAACATGAACTGCCATAAACCTTCCTCATGCTTGGCTTGCGAAAAATGTGAAGTTAGAAGTGGGCAAGCCTTAATAACCATATAACGACAGCGCATATAAAAAACAAGGGCGATTAATGAAATTAACCGCCCTTAGTGAATAATTTGCATTGTCTTTACAAAACTAGAGTTTAAAGCGATGCACCAGTTCACCTTGTTGGTTGGCCAACTGGGTCAAATCCGTACTAGTTTGCGCGATTTGAGCCATGGCTTGGTAGCTGGTGTCGGCAATCTGATTGATTTCATCAATGTTGCGAGCAATTTCCCCTGTGGTTTCACTTTGTTCGGCAGCTGCTTGGGAGATGTGTCCACTCATTTGGCTGATTTCAATAATCAATGCCTGAATTTCCTCCATTGCGCTGTTTGCATTGGAAGCTTGAGCAACCGACTGATCCATATCATCCATACAGCTCTGAATCACTTTATTGGCCGATGTAGAGCTGTTCTGTAGGTTACTGATCATGTTTTCAATTTCTGACGTTGATTCCGTCGTTCGTTGAGCCAACACCCTAACTTCATCTGCTACAACGGCAAACCCGCGTCCTTGTTCACCTGCTCGTGCAGCTTCAATTGCAGCATTGAGCGCCAGTAGGTTCGTTTGTTCTGCGATATTGCGGATCACATCCAAAATCGAGCCAATCTGACTGCTCATGCTCTGGAGGTCTTTAACGGCGTCAACTGACTGGGTAAGGCGACTCTCAAGTTGGTTAATGGTGGTGATGTTGTCATTCATGATCTGACGACCTGATTCTGAGGCCGATTCAACCTGTTCAACCATCTGCTGCGAGCTTTGTGCACTTTGCGCGACTTCTTGAACCGAATGCGCCATTTCTGTCATAGCGGTTGCAACGTTAGCGGTTTGCTCACGCTGCTGGCTGAGCTGCGATTGCGCTTTGGAGGAAGTTTGCTGGTTAATGTTAGCGGTATCAGTAAGATTATCGGATGCGCTGTTGAGCTTCTTCAAAATGTCGTGAAGATTGTCTGCTAGCGAATTGATATGGCTACTTACACGGCTGAACTCATTGTTGTGGCGATTTTCTATGCGCTGGGTCATGTCGCCTTGTGTCAGGCTTTCAAGTGTTGAAAGGATACGAGTGAGTGGCGTGCGCACACTATGGGCGATGTGGTAGCCAATACCGAGTGCTAAGGCAATGACAAGAATGCCCAATGTGATTGAATTGATTACCCCTTGGTCATAGACTTCACTCGCCTCTGCTAGGGAAGCGTGTAGGCCTTGTTGCGCGGCTTCACTAAAGGAGGTGAGCACTGCCATCGTGTTATCCACTTCCAGAGTAAGGTTAGCAATATTGGCATACAATGCAGCTTTGGCTTGTAAGTACGAAGCGTGCTGATCGAGTACGCCGCCTTTTTTACCAATATCTGTGGTGAACTGCTGTACTGACTCATCAAACACCTTTTTAATTTCAGGCATTTGTGTGGTTAGGCCGCGGTATGCGTAATTAAGGTGTGTGACGGCTTTTTTGTTTTTAGCGACCGCTTTATTTACCAGCTCTAAATCGCTGCTTGCGAGAGCGTCGGACGTAATCACCTCTGCGTCCTTCAGTTTAATAAAGTAGCTTTTAGCCATTACTTTGACGGAAATACTGCTCTGGTCATCCACATACTCTTTCATTCCAACTCCGAGCTCAGAATGAAGACGCTGGAAGCGGCGTGATGATTTCTGAACATCAGCTTGAGCTGCAAACATGTTGCGATAATTATTCATAGCTGCATCGGCTTCGGTAAAATAACGCAGCTCCATTTCTTTTAGCTGTTCGATGCTTGCCTGGAGTTCCGAGTTGCCGGTACTGGCTTTAGCCAAATCTTTCAGAGCTTGGTCGTAGCGACTTTTAGCGTCTTCGAACTGACCGCGAATTTCGTCCATTCGATCAGAGCTCTGCGTTGTTAAAAAGTCTTTAAAAAGTTTGTCGGCAGAGAGTAGGTAAACACTGGTTTGGTTAGACTGCGATACCAAAGGTAAAGCGGTGTTAGACACACTGCCAAAGTTGGAGTGAATTTGTTGCATCCCTCGCATTGTCATAATGGTTGAAATAACAAACATTATGATGATCAATGCAAACCCAGCGTACATACGCTTGATCACTGAGCCCTTCATAGATCTCTCCCTAAATAATACGTAATGTCTTAAAAAATTAACAAAAAGAGAGTCATTGTATTGATAGCGAGACACGCATTTTATGACGCATAATACAAATTTAGCCATCTGCTACTATCAGTACGGTGTATATGTTAAGTGAACACTGTTTTTTATTGTGATCTGAGCGAGCTTAGCGCATACTCCTTTGCAACGTTCAACGAAAACAACACTTAATGGAGTGCTTCATGGCCGAAGAAACCATTTTCAGTAAAATTATTCGCAAAGAAATCCCTGCCGACGTGGTTTATCAAGATGATCTGGTCACGGCATTTCGCGATATTAATCCACGTGCTCCAAGTCACATTTTGATCATCCCTAATAAGTTGATTCCAACAACAAACGACATTGAAGAAGCAGATGAACTGACAATGGGTCGCATGTTTACTGTTGCTCGCAAGTTGGCGAAAGAAGAAGGGATCGATGAGGATGGATACCGATTGATTGTTAACTGCAACTCTCATGGTGGCCAAGAGGTATATCACATCCACATGCACTTGGTCGGTGGGCGACCACTTGGCCCAATGTTGATGAGCTAAGGTTACACATTTTTATGAGGACGGCGGTATTCATGCAAACTTTTTATCAATACCGTTGTCCAACCGCGACGATGATGAAATTCTAATAAATAATTCGGAGTACGAAGTGCGTAAACACGTTCGACTCGCATTCGTGATATTCAGCTCTGCTGCTCTTTCTGCATGTGCCAATCTATCGGCTGGAAACTTATTTAGCCACTACAGCGCTCAAAACAACGAAGTCTATCAGGCGGTCAAAACAGGTCAGTATCAAAAGGCGGAAGAAGCCTTACCTGAAGAGGTGGCTGGTGACATTCTTGATAACTTCGAAAAAGGGCGAGTGTATCTGCTTAACCAGCAGTATGAAGACAGTAAGTCAGCATTTGAAGCTAGTGATACCGCAGTTCGAGTTCAACAAGACAAAGCTACGATATCTGTGACAGAAACGGCGGCCAGTGTTGGTGCTTTAGCTGTTAACGACAATTTAGATATCTATAAACCTGCCGATTATGAGCTGGGTTTCTTACATCTCTATCTAGGGTTGAACTACCTTAAGAAAAACAGCCTCGAAGGTGCCTTGATTGAAATGCGCAGGGCTAATCAAGTTCAAGAACAAGCGCGTAAAGACCGCGAAAGAGAACTTGAGTCGGCACAAAATGACATGCAGGCGCAGGGGTTAAGTCCTAACCTAGGTAGTGTGCTGTCTAATTATCCTGATGCAGGTAAAACCTTGCAGGCGGTGCAAAATGGTTATCTTCTTTATTTATCAGCGCTTTTGTACGAAGCCGATAATGCACTGAATGATGCCTATGTTGACTATCGACGCGCGTTAGCTGTGATGCCTGATAATGCACAAGTGATTGATGGTGCGAAACGTGTCGCTAAACGCCTTGGTATGAACGAAGACCTGGTTCAGCTAGAGAAACGTTATGGTAAAGCTAGTTTCCTTGATAGCGACACAGCAAGAGTCATAGTTTTAGAAGAGCAGGGCGTAGTAGATGCTTTGCAAGGTTGGAGGCAAACTCTGCCACTTTATGACAGTCGTGGGAATGGCGCTTTGTATACCATTGCGCTTCCTTATTACCCTAAACAAGTAAGCCAATCATTTTCGCCTATGCAGCTTAATGGTCAAAAGCTTCAAAGCGACTTACTGACGGATGTTAACTTAATGGCACAGCACGACTTGTCAGAGCGAATGCCGACCATAATCATCCGTCAGGCGCTGCGTGTTTGGGCTAAAGACGAATTACGCAAAGGTGCCGCGAAAGATGATGAAGTAGGCAATGCAATATTGAACATCTGGAACACATTGACCGAGCAACCAGATACGCGCAGTTGGTTAACATTACCGGGTGAAATTCGCAGCAGCAGTGCTGTAGTTGAGCCGGGTACTCAAACCATCGTTGTTGGTGAACAGCAACATCAATTTGACGTTGAGGCGGGGCGAACCGCTATCGTTTGGATCTCTCGTCAGGGAGGCAATGCTACAATTTGGCATAAACAGTTAGGAAAAATTCGATGAAAAAATGGCTTATTGCAGCTGTGGCTGTGTTAATAATGGTGGGTTGTTCTAGCAACACCGCTGGATTACGTATCGATGGTGAGTCGCAAACCGTTTTGTTTGGAGACAACGTGTTGGCGGGTCGCCTGCAAATTGAAGATATCTCTACTACTCAGGTTGATGGTCGTGCTCGAGGTATTGTTCGACTCGCTAGTCAATACAAAGGTGATCAGCATATCCAGTACAGATTTTACTGGTACGACGACAATGGTCTAGAAGTGAATAACAAGCTAGGCCCATGGCGTCAGGCGATCATTCGAGGTATGGAAACGATCGCTATTTCTGAAGTTTCAGTGAATCCGAATGGCACGCAGTTCCGCGTTCAGATTCGCGAAAATGATAACTAAATCGAACTAAAGTCCACTAACTTTAGTCATACACTCATAACACAAGATTCTATAAAGATTTGAGGAACCAAGAATGAAAAAAAGTGTTATCGCATTACTTGGCTTGGCTGTCATCCTGGGCGGTTGTTCGAACAAAGTCAGCTACGGTGATGCACAGGCGGTTGAGACGACAACGATTGATTTTGGCTCAACAGACCTGCAGAAAATTGCGGGCGAAATGGTCGACAGCATGATGATGTCAGGCTCTGTGTCAGCCATTACACGTGATTCTCGTCCGATTGTTTTTGTTGAACGTATCAAGAATAAGACAAGTGAGCATATTGATACTGAGTCGATTACCGATACTATCAGTACTAAGATGTTGAACTCTGGTAAGTTCCGTTTTGTTGATATGGACCGCGTTGAATCAGTTCGCGAGCAACTTAACTTCCAAAACAATGATGAGCTTGTAAACCAAAGCACTGCGATTCAGTTTGGTAAAATGGTTGGTGCGCAGTACATGCTATACGGCAACCTGTCGAGCATTGCTAAAGCCGGTGGTAGTGACAAAGACGTATACTACAAGATGACAATGCGCCTAATGGATTTGGAAACAGGCCTGATTGAATGGGCAGATGAAACTGAAATCCGCAAACAAGAGTCTAAGAGCTTCTTAGGTCTTTAATCTATAGAGGAGTGATTTATGGCAAGGATGTCGTGGCATGAGGCATGTCAGCTAGACGGTTCATTGAAGTCATTAGATCACTTCTTTTCTATCTCTCCGGATTATGCTCAGACGCTGACCGGAGGCCTGACTAATCGCTGCTGGAAGGTTGTTACCCAAAGCGGCGATTGTTTTGTCTGGCGTCCCAATACTTCGATAACCAAAGCCTTTTCTATTTCACGTTTTCAGGAATATCAAATCCTGACAGCGATAGAAGATTCCCACCTAGCACCTAAAGCTATTCACATCAACGAACAAGGGTTGTTGGTGGAATGGATTGAAGGTGAATCATTAACTGATGGATTGCCTTTTGATTCTCTGCTTAAGACAATGATCAAAATTCATAGTTTAGAGACGGCTCGAATCCCTGTGGCTCCATTTAACTTTACCGCTCGTGTCGATCATTATTGGATGTTGCTGCGAGAGGAGCTGAGGTCTGATGATTACCTGAGCATTTACCAGCAGTGGCGAAGTGCTCCGAGCCTAGCTGACATTGGTAGCACTTTATGTCACTTTGATTTGGCTGGTTATAATATGGTCAAGCAGTCGGAAGGCAATATGGTGATAGATTGGGAGTATGCCTCGATGGCTGACCCAAGGTTGGATCTTACTTTGAGTATTGGGGTGGTGGGGGAAAAGCCGCTTGAGTCGGTTTATCGATATTGCCAACTTAGGGAAATTGAGGGTGTTGATGACTGGGTTGAAGGTGTGATGGCTTGGCAACCTAGAGCAACTATGATGGCCATGTTGTGGTATTTACTTGCCTATCAGCTTTGGGGGGATGAGCAGTACCTTGTCCAAGCGCAAGCTTTGCGTGACACATTTTGTAGTTAAGATCACTGTTTGAATGCCTCATAGATATAATTCTATGTGCTGACTTTAAAACCTTAGTATTCGTGGTAGATTAAACCGATAAGAATTGAGGGTGATAGAATGATTATTTACTTACATGGTTTTGACTCCACCAGTCCGGGAAACCACGAAAAAGTGCTCCAGTTGCAGTTCATTGATGAAGACGTCCGTTTCATTAACTACAGCACTTTGCATCCCAAGCATGATATGCAGCATTTGTTAAAAGAAGTGCATAAAGCGATAGAACAATCTGGTGATCGTAACGCCATTATTTGTGGAGTTGGCTTAGGTGGCTACTGGTCTGAGCGAATCGGCTTCTTATGCGGTATTAAGCAGGTGATTTTTAACCCTAACTTGCACCCGGAAAATAACATGCAAGGACGCATAGATCGTCCTGAAGAGTATGAAGATATCGCCACAAAATGTGTTGAAGAATTTCGTAGTAAAAACAAAGACCAGTGTTTGGTGATCCTATCTAAAGATGATGAGGTTCATGACAACCGCCAAACGGCTCAGGCACTCGAGAAACATTACCAAATTATCTGGGATGAAAATGAGACTCATAAGTTTAAGAAAATCTCTCAACATCTGCAGACCATTAAAGCGTTTAAAGCAGACAGCTAAACGTCATTTCTAACCAAATTTCTTCAAAAGCGACGTCAATTGAGCACGTCGCTTTTTTCTTACTCATTCAAATTTAAATTAAGGAAAAATTAAGTGTGATTGACGTAATCTTTTGTTGCGCGGCACACTTTGCCCTATATAATGAATCCACCATAAAATTTTTGACAAATATCAAAAAAAATTGAGAGCAAACCAATAAGTTTGCCCATTATGAGCTAATGCCTGAGCACATTAGCCTTGAGTCTTCAGACTGTTATTCCAATTATCGCGTTGTATTTGACGAAAAAACCTCTAATGGCCCTTTGATCGTAAGACTGAAACTGATTCTGCAGATTGGCCAACATTACACAATTTCATCGGGGCGAATTCTTCGACTCGAAACATAGTTTTTATCTTTAGAGGAAAGTTGCTGTGACTCGAATTATCGTAGTAGGCGGCGGTGCAGGCGGATTGGAGCTTGTTACCAAACTAGGTCGTACATTAGGTCGAAAAAGACGGGCAAAAGTGACCCTAGTGGATCGCAAAGCCAGTCATTTATGGAAACCACTTTTACACGAAGTGGCAACAGGTTCTTTGGATGAGGGTGTTGATGCGTTAAGCTATCGTGCCCATGCGAAAAACCACCACTTTGATTTTCAGATGGGTAGCCTTGAGGACATCGACAGAGAGCGCAAAGTTATCACGCTGGGTGAGCTAAGAGATGAACATGATGAGCTTTTAATGCCAGGCCGTGAGCTTGAATATGACATTCTTATCATGGCGTTGGGCTCCACTTCTAATGACTTCAATACTCCAGGCGTAAGAGAGCACTGTATTTTCCTTGATAGTACAGAGCAAGCTTATAAATTCAGAACTGAGATGAACAATGAGTTCCTCAAATTACACGCCAAGCATGGTCATGGCACTGTTGATATTGCAATTGTAGGTGCGGGCGCAACAGGCGTTGAATTATCAGCAGAACTTCATAATGCCGTGAAAGAGCTTCGTACCTATGGCTTTGGTGATCTTGACTCCAGCAAGCTAAACGTCAATCTGATAGAAGCTGGTGAGCGTATCCTACCTGCATTGCCAGCCAGAATTTCCAGCGCTGCACACCACGAGTTAACTAAGCTAGGTGTTAATGTGCGCACAACAACCATGGTGACGGAAGCGGGTGCAGATGGCCTCACTACTAAGGATGGGGAAAAGATTCCTGCTCAGATTATGGTTTGGGCTGCAGGGATTAAAGCACCTGACTTTGTGAAAAATATTGGTGGATTGGCAACTAACCGAATCAATCAACTCATCGTGAAAGATACACTACAAACGACTCTCGATGATGATATTTTCGTGATTGGTGATTTGGCTCAGTGCACTCAAGCTGATGGATCATTTGTACCACCTAGAGCTCAAGCGGCGCACCAAATGGCGAGCTGCGCATTTTCTAATATTGTTGCTAAGCTCAATGGACGCGAACTGAAAGCTTATGTCTACAAAGACAAAGGCTCTTTGGTTTCTTTGAGTCAGTTTTCTACCGTGGGGAGCCTAATGGGCAACTTAACCAAAGGCTCTATGATGGTAGAAGGTCGTATTGCTCGAGTGGTGTACATTTCCTTGTATCGCTTGCATCAGATGGCTTTACATGGCTTGTTCAAAACAGCTCTGATCATTTTGATGGGGCGGATAAACCGAGTGCTTCGCCCTAATCTTAAACTGCATTAATCATAGCCAAAAGAAAGAGCACCCTAGGGTGCTCTTTTTTCGTTCATTCTAAGGCAGTGAATTAACGAATATTTAAAAATGGAACTCCGCTACATGTGCGAGCGGGCTCTCCTCTTTATTTTTTGTATTGAGAGACAGATTCCCGACAATCTGGTACTCATTACCTAGGCGTTTGACCTTTAGTGATAGTCCGCCAATAAAGTGGAGTTGGTAACTGGTAACGATACTTTGCATACAGCCGTTTACGTCAAACAAATCGGTGACTTCATCAAAACAAGCCAATTTGTGGTTCTCCGAACCATCATTGAAGTAGTAGCTTTTTGATACTTTGGTATCGTCTAAGAGTAGTTTGAGCAGTGAGCCTACTGAGTCTGAGTTGAAGATGATCATATTGTTTTTCTTAGTTTTCTTTTAATTGGACGATCATACTATCTGACATCTTTGAAGAGCGGAGAGTTAAATAACTTTACTAAACGTTAAAATCTCTAAAGTTATTGTTATTCACTTTTTTTGAGATTATTTGTTGTTAGTTGGGATGATGGAATACACGAGCCCTTGCTTGGGCTGTCCATTGAATAGATAGCGGTTTGCGGCGCTTACTTCAAACACTGCACCACATGATTCGGCTAGTTTTTGGCTTGGAATATTGTCGGGATCGCAAACGACCTCAATACGCGTGATTTTAAGTTGCGCGAAGCAAAACTCGACTAATGCATTTAAGGCTTCTTTCGCATAGCCTTGTTTATGATACGAGTCGTTGAGCCAATAGCCTAAACTGGCCATATTAAAGGTGTGGTAAAGCTCATTGATTGCGACCATGCCAATCAGCGCATTATCACTGCGACGATAAAGACCAAAACCGTAGGCTTCTGATTTCACCCAATTCAGTCGAGTGGCAAGAACAAAGCGTTCTGCCTCTTTAATCGTGAACTTATCATGGCACCAATCTATCCAGCGGTGAAGGCTGGGAGATTGAACGACACACTGAGCCAGCTTTTCAGCATCTTCTTGAGGAATCAGTTTCAAAACTAATCTGGGTGTGATGATGTGGTAATCCGGCCCCATAATGCTCCTTTATAGAAAAACAGCCCTTGAAAGGGCTGTGAAACGCTATTTATTTCAGGTTATTGTGCGACACGGCGGACCTGAATAATCATCCCTAGCAAAGGGTGATCTAAGAAGTGGGTTTCGGTGCTTCGCATACGGCGTTTTTGGTCCATGCGGTAGCTCTTTAGAAACTCTTCGGTATGTACTGTTGGCGTCACATCTTCCATTAAGCCGACTTGAACCGTGTCTTCGGCAACCGTGTTGTCTGTGGGTGTGAACTCAAGAGGCTTTGCTTCGAATGTCACATCTCTTACGCTTGGTGCTTTCAAGTCCAGTTTAACGTCCGCATAAAGGTAGTGCTCGACGTAAACTTGCAACTTGCCGTCCAACTCATAAAGTGGCTTTGCAATGCTTTCTTCGGTGACTCCGTCAATGACCTCTGTACCAATATCCGAATCTTTCTGCGAACCGTCAGCATTGAATTGACCAGAAAAATCTCGACCGGCCTGAATATGGAAGGTTGGCGCGACATAGCGATTGCCGTCGCCTTGTCTCCATGCAGTATGCAAGAGTACTTTAAAGCCGGCGTGATTTTTTAGCTTCTGAGCTTGAGGGTTCAACTCATAGGATGAAGCGGGTAGCATTTCAACGCCTTTTTGCTGGCGGTAGCTAGCGTCATTGAAATTGCCGACTCGTTTCATTGAAATTTCAGGTACAGAGTTTGGCCAGGACTCAGCGGTTTGTTCTGGGTTTACCGCACGCTTAAAAATGATCACTTCTATATCAAATTGGCGCTGGGCCCATGAAGGCATCGCGACAACAAGAAGTAGTAGCGGGATCAGCTTTTTCATTACAACTCCATCATAAGGTGAGCGCACCTTGGAAAATAGTTAAGCCTGATCTAATCAGGCTTGTGGTAAAAGGTTCTGCTGGAACTCGCCCAACATATCACCAACAAATTGAATTCTCTTACGTCTGTCGACCAATGGTACCGTAAACTTGAACTTAGTTGGGCCTTCCATCGCGAATTTTTGTGGCTGAGATTGCAATAGTTTAACCAAATACATTGGATTAATGTCAGCGTCCGGATAGAACTCGATGAATCCACCTTTGTCGTGGGCTTCGATTTTCTTCACTTTTAGAGAACCAGCTTCAAGTTTCATTTCTGATACAGAAAGGAGATTCTTGGTTGCATCTGGCAATAGTCCAAAGCGGTCAATCAGTTCAATCTTAAGATCGTCCAGTTCGGCTTTGTCTGATACGCTCGCAATCTGCTTATACATAGATAAGCGCGTGTTGATATCTGGAATATAGTCATCTGGCAGAAGGGCAGGTAGACGCATTTCTACCTCAGTTTGTTCTCTGAGTAATTCGTCTAAAGAAGGCTCTTTCCCTTCTTTCAGCGCTTCAACAGCCTGCTCCAGCATCTCCATATACAGCGTAAAACCGACAGATTGAATTTGCCCGCTTTGTTCATCCCCCAGCAGCTCACCTGCACCACGGATTTCGAGGTCGTGAGTGGCGAGTGTAAAGCCTGCACCTAAATCTTCCAGTGAAGCAATCGCATCTAGACGCTTAATGGCATCCTTAGTCATGGCTTTAGGGTGAGGTGTGAGTAAGTAGGCGTATGCCTGGTGGTGAGAACGACCAACACGACCGCGTAACTGGTGCAACTGAGCCAGACCGAGGTTATCGGCTCTATCCATAATGATGGTGTTGGCGGTCGGAACATCGATACCGGTTTCAATAATGGTCGTACATACCAACAGATTAAATCGCTGATGATAGAAGTCATTCATGATGCGCTCAAGTTCACGTTCGCGCATCTGCCCATGCGCTACGGTAACGCGTGCTTCAGGAATGAGTTTTTCTAAGTCCGCAGCGACTTTTTCAATTGTTTCAACTTGGTTATGCAAGAAGTATATCTGCCCACCACGCATGATTTCACGCAGCACGGCTTCTCTTACAACGGCATCATCGCGTTGACGAACAAAAGTTTTAATCGCCAGTCGTCTTGCTGGTGGTGTTGCGATGATCGATAAATCGCGCATCCCACTCATCGCCATATTTAGCGTTCTTGGAATAGGCGTTGCTGTTAACGTCAGAATATCAACGTCTGCGCGCATCGCTTTCATTTTCTCTTTTTGTCGTACACCAAAGCGGTGTTCTTCATCGACAATCAACAAGCCAAGATCTTTGAATTTGATGTCGTTAGAAAGCAGCTTATGAGTACCGACCACCAAATCGACTTTGCCGTCCTCGATATCTTGCAGTACTTGCTTTTGTTCCTTAGCTGTTTTGAAGCGTGACAGTACTTCGACTCGAATCGGCAAGTTGGCAAAGCGGTCTCTGAAATTTTCAAAGTGTTGCTGGGCAAGCAGTGTGGTAGGAACTAAGACAGCCACTTGCTTGCCGTTGTCCGTAGCGAGAAAAGCAGCACGCATAGCCACTTCGGTTTTACCAAAACCCACATCACCACACACTAGACGATCCATCGCTTTGGCTTGGCACATATCGGACATAACCGCGTTGATCGCCATGGACTGATCATCGGTTTCTTCGAAAGGGAACCCGGCTTTGAAAGTGGCGTACTGGTCACGGTCAAGGGCAAACTTATAACCCGGCTTAAGCTCTCGTTTCGCGTAAACATCAAGTAGCTCTGCTGCCACATCACGCACTTTTTCAGCGGCTCTGCGACGCGCTTTCGCCCAAGCTTCGCCACCCAGTTTATGCAGTGGAGCGGACTCTTCTGCGCCACCGGAGTAACGACTGATCAAGTTTAATGCCGCAACCGGTACGTAGAGCTTGGCGTCATTTTGGTATTCCAGTGTGACGTATTCGGTTGTCATTCCACCTGCTTCCAGCGTTTGCAACCCGATGTAGCGGCCAATACCGTGGTCGATGTGAACGACAGGCTGACCGGGCTTAAGCTCGGCAAGGTTGCGTATGACGGCATCACTGTTTGTAGTTTTGCGATCTTTACGGCGACGCTGGATAACTCGGTCACCGAGTAAGTCACTTTCGCATATCAAAGCAACCTGACTATCGCCAAATAGGAATCCATGCTCAGAGGCGCCCAGTACTAAGGTGAATTTATCGTTGCTTTCTGTCGCGGCAGAGAAACTTTCGTGTTCGACCGGTCGAAGCTTTATGCGTTGCAGCAGTTCAAGGAGTGCTTCGCGGCGGCCTTCAGATTCGACGGAGAAAACGATTTTACCAGTGAAGTTTTCACTAAACTGGCGTAGCGCCGACATCGGTTCCTTGTTTTGGTGCTGAACAGCCAATTCTGGTAATGGTTGAATAGTTGGGTTAGTACGCCCTTGTTTTTCCACAACTGCATCAGCAGAGAGTTGTACCTGAGGTAGCGTTTTAAAGCGACTAAAGAGCTCATCTTTTTTAAGCCACAATTCTTCTGGCGGCAACAGAGGTCTCAGTGGATCTACTTTGCGTTGGTCGTATCGGTAGTCGACATCACTGAGAAAGTGGTCGATAGCTCCTTCTAAATCACCAACTGTGATTAATTGGCTGTCATCGGCAATGTAGTCAAATAAGGTTTCGGTGTGCTCAAAAAACAGCGGTTGCCAGTACTCAATACCCGCAGGCCAAGTTCCTTTAGACACTTGCATGTAAACTGACTCGGGCTCACGTCTGGCCTCGAATCTCTGACGCCAGCGGATCCTGAAGTCTTCAATCGCACTCTCTGAGGTCGGGAATTCATGAGCAGGTAGCAGCCTGATCTCTTGAACGTCGTCAATTGAACGTTGGTTTTCTGGGTCGAAAGTACGAATCGTATCAATCTCATCATCGAAAAAATCGATGCGGAATGGGTCACTGGCCCCCATAGGAAAGAGGTCTAAGATGGAACCGCGGCTGGCATATTCGCCAGGCCCAAAGACTTGATCAACGTGTCGGTATCCGGATTTCTCCAACTGAATACGCAGCTTTTCTAATGAGTAAAGGTCGCCGACTTTGACCATCAAGGTATGCTGCATTAGGAAGTCTCGAGGAGACTGTCTTTGTAGCAATGTGTTGATGGGAACGATGGTAATCCCGCTGTTTTGTGTCGGCAGTTGGTACAAACGTGCGATACGATCTGAAATGATCTCCTGATGGGGAGAAAAGTTATCGTACGGCAAGGTTTCCCAGTCTGGGAAAAGGGAAACTTCCTGCTTAGTAAACTGCTCGATTTCTTGTAGCAGTTTTAAGGCTGTTTGCGGGTCAGCAACAGCGAGCAGGGTATGACTAGAATGTTGATTAGCAAGTTCAGCAATCGCAAGGGCTAAACTTGCCCCTTGTAAATTGCCGACCTGTTTTTTGTCTCCGGCTCCGGATGGGTTAGCCAGATTAAAAAGCGATGTATTAGACATAATGGAATTATTGTTTGTCGCGATTTAGTGAACGCTGACGAAGTAACTTTTGTTGCTGATAGAGAGCGGCTTTGATCAGGAGGTCTTCATCCTGATCGCGCAATAAATCGTATTTGACCGTAATAATGTATTGATCATCCTGTTGCTCGCAGCTCTCAACATGGCCATAGCAATAGATAGCGGCAGAGGGGTGCTCCATAAACATTTTGACTCGTGTTTTGGTATCGACTGCCAGTGCGCTGTCTGCGGTATAGCTAAACTTACTGGCACCAAATGACTGAGTGAGGTGTCGATACTGTTCGTCATCTTGTTGAGACAGCATAAACGTCAGCAACAAGTTCAGTTTGGCATTTTGAGTGTCGAGCAGTTCGATAACATGTCTGAAGTCGTTGTTTTTCAACTCAGTACGAGCATTGTCATTAAGAAGATCAAGGTGGCTAAACTCGCTGGCCACCAAAAACGGCGCCGGAATTTCTCCTTCAAACTGATCAAAGTTTGGAAATGCCTTGTCGTGAGCGAGAGGCTCAACATTCACGATCATTTTGTGGTGTACAGTAAAGTATTCTTGATCAGACATGCGGAAATTCCTTTAAGTTATCCTTTGATTATCGTCATAAGAAGCAACTAATCAAGGTATGTCATTGTTTATCACACATTTTGACGCCTAATTAGCAATGAGGGGCTACAATCGCCTGCTATAAATCGTTACAGTAACGCCTATCAAACGTTATTGGTTTTATATATGTACCATCCGGTTTCCACCTTTATCGGTTTGCGTTATTTGCGCGGGCGTTCCGGTGACAGGTTCAGTCGTTTTGTTTCCTATATGTCGACCGCAGGTATCACAATTGGCGTGATGTCTCTGGTGACAGTTCTTTCAGTGATGAACGGTTTTGAAGCGCAGCTCAAAGGCCGCATTTTAGGCGTACTGCCTCAGGCTATTGTGTCTGAAGCGGATGGCAAAACGCCTTATACCGAAACAATCCCTGATTTTGCCAAACAATTGTCTACCGCGGCGCACCCTGAGCCTATTGTTCAAAGTGAAGCGGTGATTCAAAGCTCAGACAATCTTTCCGCGGGTCTACTGATTGGTATCAAGCCTAGTGATCATGACCCGATTGAATCCCATTTAATTGCAGGCCGATTGTCTTCTCTTCAGGCTGGTAAGTATCAAGTGTTCATTGGTCACACTCTCGCAAGAGCGATGGACGTATCGCTTGGTGATAAAGTGCGCCTGATGGTGACCAGTGCGAGTCAGTTTACACCTCTGGGGCGTATACCGAGTCAGCGTATCTTTACTGTGGCAGGCATTTACAACACAGGCTCAGATGTTGATGGTCAACTCATGCTAACTCATATTGATGACGCCGCGCGCTTATTGCGTTTCAAGCAGGATACCATCACTGGGTGGCGCTTGTTTTTCGATGACCCGTTTGTGGTGGGCGAACTGAGTAAGCAGCCATTACCTGAAGGTTGGCAGTGGCAAGACTGGAGAGAGCAGCGAGGCGAACTGTTTCAAGCCGTCCGTATGGAAAAAAACATGATGGGCTTAATGCTAGGTCTGATTGTGGGTGTTGCTGCATTCAACATTATATCAGCTCTGATTATGGTCGTGATGGAAAAGCAGTCTGAAGTCGCGATTTTGAAAACTCAGGGAATGACAGATAGACAAGTTCTAGCGATTTTCATGGTTCAAGGTGCAAGTAGTGGAGTCATTGGTGCCTTATTTGGTGGCACTTTAGGTGTGCTGCTAGCCAGTAATATTAACGCGCTACTTGAGAGCGCGGGCATTGCTCTGTTTGCCGTAGGAGGCGAACTACCGATTGTGATCAACCCTACTCAAATCAGTATCGTGGTTGCTTTGGCTATTGCACTAAGCCTATTAGCAACGCTTTTCCCTTCTTATCGTGCATCTTCCGTTAAACCAGCTGAGGCTTTGAGATATGAGTAACCTGCTTCAATGTCACAATATATGTAAAACATACCGCGAGGGCTCTCTTGATACTCAAGTGCTAAAAGGCGTGAGTTTTGATTTAAAGAAGGGGGAGCTGGTGTCGATCATTGGCTCGTCGGGTTCAGGAAAAAGTACTCTACTGCATATTTTAGGTGCTTTGGATGATACTACTCAGGGTGAAGTCACTTTTCTTGGCCAAAACCTCTCTCAGTTGAGTTCGAATAAGCAAGCTAAGCTTCGCAACCAGCATCTTGGCTTTGTTTATCAGTTTCATCATCTTTTGGCGGACTTTAGTGCGCTGGAAAATGTTGCCATGCCATTGCTTATCGGCGGAACTAAAACAGCTAAGGCGAAAGAGGCGGCAAAAGCGCTGCTGGATAAAGTCGGCTTGAGTCATCGCATGGATCACCGCCCGTCTGAGCTGTCTGGTGGTGAACGTCAACGTGTTGCTATCGCACGTGCATTGGTTAACAGCCCAGACTTGGTATTGGCCGATGAGCCGACCGGTAATTTAGATCATAAGACCGCGTTGGCAATCTACGATTTGATGCGCGAGCTTAATGAACAATCCGGGACCGCATTTTTAGTCGTCACGCACGATGGAGAACTGGCGAGCAAGATGGATCGCCAACTGCATATGCAAGATGGCCTATTGCTAAATGTTGAGGAGGCGTAATTTGTTCTCTTCACTTTCACTGTTTATTGGCGGCCGTTTTAGTCGTGCTAAGCAGCGTAATAAAATGGTGTCATTCATCTCACTGTCTTCAACGATTGGTATCGCGGTGGGTGTAGCGGTGATCATCATCGGCTTATCGGCGATGAATGGTTTTGAGCGTGAACTCAAAGATCGAGTATTGTCCGTTATTGCTCATGGAGAGTTTGAGGGGGTTCGTGGCCCGATTGAGGAATGGCAGTCGGTTATTGAACAAGCAGAGAAACACCCTAAAGTTGAAGCTGCTGCACCTTATGTCAAGATCACAGCATTGGCCGAGAAAGGCCAACAACTTAAAGCGCTTGAAGTCAGAGGGATAGATCCAGATAAAGAATCTGCCGTTTCGAATATGAGCCAGTATATCGATAAAGCGGTCTGGTCTCAGTTTAAAGCGGGCGATAAGCAAGTGATACTAGGGCAAGGTGTGGCTGACTTGCTTGGGGTGTCGCGAGGTGACTACATCACCTTGATGATCCCAACCTCGGGTTCAACAACTAAAGTTCAGGCTCCCAAGCGGGTGCGTGTGAGAGTGGCAGGGTTGCTAAAACTCAATGGTCAGATTGACCATAACCTCGCTTTAGTTCCTCTGAAAGATGCTCAGCAATACGCCAAATTGGGTGAGGCTGTTACAGGTGTGTCGTTGAAAGTGTCTGACGTTTTGAATGCGACGCAAATTGTGCGAGAGGCCGGAAACACATTGAACGTGTATGTCTACTTACGTAGTTGGCAGCAAAACTATGGCTTCTTATATCGAGATATACAGCTCGTCAGAACAATTATGTATTTGGTGATGGTTCTGGTGATTGGTGTTGCTAGCTTCAATATTGTGTCGACGCTGATGATGGCGGTGAAAGATCGCGCCTCAGAGATTGCGATATTGAGGACAATGGGCGGTACCGATGGGCTGATCAAGCGGATCTTTGTTTGGCAAGGTGTTTTCTCTGGTGTTTTAGGCAGCGTTGTTGGCAGTATCCTTGGCGTAGCGGTTGCCATGAATCTAACCAAGCTGATTAAAGGGCTGGAAAATTTAGTTGGTCACCAGTTCTTGTCAGGTGATATTTATTTTGTCGATTTTCTACCTTCTCAAGTCAACATAGCAGACGTCTGCTTAGTGTCGGGGACGGCGATAGTGTTAAGTTTACTTGCAACCTGGTACCCCGCATCGCGTGCTAGCAAACTCAATCCGGCGAGCGTACTGAGCGCGAAATAATGCTTCCACTAGAAAACAAAAAAGGACCTTTATGGTCCTTTTTCATTTTTAAACAACATCGTAATTGCAATCGTCTGACTGTACCGTCGAATACCAAGCAGTTCGATTTTTACTTTTTAAGTAACCCACCTAATCTGATCTTTCTTTGCTGCCAGCTTCGCACAACAGAATAGCGCCACAGAGCTTTGATACCGAAGTAGCCTGCAATGGCCGATACGATACCGCAAATCATGCAACCAAGTAGGAAAGGAGGCCCAATGGTACTCATCTGGTGCATGATGAACTCCCAAGAAAGCTCAAAATGGAATGGCTGAGGTGGGATATGCATCACCCAAGCGCCAACTTTATAAGCAAAGTAGAACAGTACAGGCATGGTAATGGGATTGCTCACCCATACTAAGGCGACGGAGAGCGGAAGGTTTACGCCACAAAGAATGGCTAAACCCGCAGACATAATCATCTGGCTGGGTAGGGGAACGAAAGCCATGAACAGGCCGACAGCAAATGCCCCAGACGCTGAACGGCGATTGAGACACCACAGGTTTGGGTTGTACAGCACGTTGCCAAAAATTTTGAGTGCTTTCTGACGCTTTATTACTTCGTGGTCAGGCATAAAGCGTTTGATGAATTTTCTTGGCATAGGGAAATATGACTCTCTACTTAAATTACTGGACGCTTATATCGTTCTCTTTCCTTATATCAACCGCTCAGTTCTGGTGGTATATGCCATCATGGGAGTGGTTGTTTCCCTGTATCTTGACCCTGATACTCAGTATAAGGTCAAAATCGCTAAGGTGGTGTGTTGGTCCTGTGTTCGCATGCCTGATACTAGTGATACACAGTAACCTTTTACGCCATCAGCAAGCAATGCTTTTCCAAGCAGGTCAGGATATTACCATAAATGCGGAGGTTGACAGCTTTTTTACGCAAATAAGTCACGGCTTTCAAGGGGAAGTCGTGGTGAGATCAATTAATGGTGAAGAATTAAACACGTTTGCCCAGCCGCGAATAAGGCTTGTTTCTCCAATTGTACTATCTCCCGGTGATGAAATAGGGGCAAGAGTCAGGCTTAAGCCTATTGTTGGTCTACTCAATGATGTTGGCTTTGACGTAGAAAAATATGCACTCCAGCAGCGCGTAGTAGGTAGAGCGAGTGTTGTAATCAAAACGCCTGACTGGACTCGTCATGCTGGCTCTGTACGTTATGAACTGTATCAACAAGTGTTGAACTCAGTAGAGTTTCTGCCAAGCAAAGGTTTGATTTTAGCGTTGACGTTTGGCGTACGAGAGAGCTTGTCTTTCGAGCTGAAAGAGCAGCTAAAAGCGAGTGGACTGAGTCATCTTATCGCGATATCCGGTTTGCATATTGGTATCGTGTTTTACCTTGGCTGGTGCTTTGGCAAATTACTCCTTAGGCTTTTCCCCACGGCATTAGCTGCTCCGTTTGCTATAGCAATAGTGTGTGCTTATTCCTATGCCTGGTTAGCCGGATTTTCTATCCCAACTCAACGAGCATTGTGGACATGTTGTCTGGCAGTGTTGCTGATAACCTCTTATAAGCGTCTCCCAGCAAGCTATAAATGGCTAATTATCCTATCTTGGCTTTTACTAATTGACCCGTTTTCAGCGGCATCATCAGGTCTTTGGCTGTCTATGTGGGCCGTCGCGATAATTTTGATGTTTGTTTCATTGCAAAATAGATCGTGGTCACCTTGGGTAAATGCGTTTGTGCTGCAACTGGCTTTGGTTATTGGAATGACACCAATAGTGGCAATATCGTTTCAAGGCCTGAGCTTAGCCAGTTTCGCATACAACCTCATATTCGTTACGTGGTTCAGCTTCGTTGTCGTGCCGCTAAGTCTCTTGGCACTACTGGCTGAAACCGTTTTTAATGTATCAGTTTTTTGGCAATGGGCTGATACCACTATTGTACCCGTCTTCTATGCACTTTCTTTTGCTGACAGCAGTTGGGTTCCATTAAGCCACTCCCTAGTAACCTTTTCCGTCGCGGGGCTGTTGCTGCTGTTATCCTCTACTTTGCTTAGCAATCACGGGAAAGCGCTACTTATATTGTGTGCGTTGGTTTGGGGTATTGACTGGAAAGAGAAGCCAGTATGGCAGACTTTCGTTTTGGATGTTGGTCATGGCTTGGCTATTGTAGTGAAGCAAGGTTCGCGAGCCATTGTCTACGATACCGGAATTGCGTGGGAGGGGAGCAGCATTGCTGCGCAGGTGATTACGCCTTTTCTTCAGTATCACGGTGTGAGTAAGCTGGATATGTTAATTTTATCTCATACCGATGGTGACCATGCAGGTGGCCTAGAGGTGTTGTTACGCGACTGGCAGCCGGAACTTCAAATGGCTAGCCAGCAACTTAGCCGAGCTCAAATGTGCTTAAAGGGGAATATACTCGCATGGGGCGAGTTAACATTGGAGTTTTTATGGCCGGTTGAGTCGGTGCGACGAGCCTACAACCCTCATTCGTGCGTTGTTAGAGTGTCCCACCCAGAATACAAACAATCGACTCTGTTGCCCGGAGACATCGATGCGATTGTCGAATGGCTTCTTGTCAGACAACCTGATGCGCTTCGTAGCGATGTTTTGGTTGTTCCACATCATGGCAGTAAAACGTCTTCCATACCGCGGTTTATTGAAGCGGTTAGCCCCAAGGTGGCCATCGCTTCATCTGCGTTGTATGGAAAGTGGCGACTCCCAGCTCCTAATGTGGTCAAACGTTATACAGACAGAGACGTACAATGGTTTGATACGGGGGCTCACGGTCAAGTTAGTGTCAATTTCTATTCAAACCATTGGAAAATTGACGCGATAAGAGAGTGGAAAGGGCTGGCTTGGTATAGGCAGATGCTACGTAAGGGAGTAGAATAGTCCGAATATTGTAAGAAAAATAAGCAGTTCTATGTCTCTTAATCAAGATGAAACGACCCTGCAAACTTTTAAGCGTTTATGGACTTACATTCGCTTATACAAAGCAGGTTTGGCTGTAGCGGTCGTTGCTCTCATTATCAATGCGGTAGCCGACACATATATGGTGTCACTCCTAAAGCCTTTATTAGATGAAGGTTTTGGCGATACCGAGTCTAATTTTCTTCGCACTTTGCCTTTCATTGTCTTCGGTATGATGGTTATTAGAGGGTTGAGTGGTTTCGTCTCTTCTTATTGCTTGAGCTGGGTATCAGGTAACGTTGTGATGCTGATGCGTCGACGGATTTTTAGCCAGTTCATGCACATGCCAGTGTCTTATTTTGACAAAGAATCGACTGGTGGATTGCTATCTCGCATTACCTATGACTCAGAGCAAGTTGCAGGGGCGACTAGCCGAGCTTTAGTGAGTATTGTACGTGAAGGCGCGAGTATCATAGGCTTACTGGTTCTGATGTTCTGGAACAGCTGGCAGCTTTCATTAGTGCTCTTCATTGTGGCGCCTGTCGTCGCTTGGGCTATTGGTATCGTGTCAAAACGTTTCCGTAAGATCTCTAAGAGTATGCAGGATACGATGGGGCATGTGACGGCCTCCGCTGAGCAAATGCTGAAAGGGCACAAAGTGGTGCTTAGCTATGGTGGACAGAACGTTGAACGCGAGCGCTTTGATACCGTGAGTAACCAGATGCGTCAGCAATCGATGAAGCTGGTCGCCGCTCAGGCGATTGCAAACCCAGTGATTCAGATAATTGCATCGATTGCTCTTGTTGTTGTTTTGTTCCTAGCGAGTGTTGATTCAATCAAAGAGCAGCTAACTCCAGGTACGTTTACTGTGGTTTTCTCTGCGATGTTCGGTCTACTGCGTCCTCTTAAAGCGCTAACCAATGTTACGTCGGAGTTTCAGCGTGGTATGGCAGCAAGCCAGACCTTGTTTGCGTTGATGGATCTGGAAACAGAGCAAGATAACGGTAAGTACGAAGCTAAGGCCGTTCGTGGTGAAGTTGCAGTTAAAAATGTCACATTTACCTACCAAGGCAAAGAAGCACCAGCGCTGCGTAATGTCAGCTTTGACATACCGAAAGGAAAAACGGTCGCACTTGTTGGTCGTTCAGGTTCCGGTAAGAGTACCATTGCGAATCTCTTTACTCGATTCTATGACGTAGATTCAGGCAACATTGAGCTCGACGGACATGACGTACGTGATTACAAACTGACTAACCTACGCAGCCATTTCGCTCTAGTGTCGCAAAATGTCCACTTATTCAACGATACCATTGCCAACAACATCGCTTATGCCGCGACGGATGAATACAGCCGAGAGCAGATTGAAGAAGCTGCTCGCTTAGCTTATGCAATGGACTTTATCGACAATATGGACGATGGGCTTGATACCGTTATTGGTGAAAATGGTACTAGTCTCTCAGGTGGCCAGCGCCAACGAATCGCTATCGCGCGTGCCTTGTTACGTGACGCGCCAGTTTTGATCTTGGATGAAGCAACCTCTGCACTTGATACTGAATCTGAAAAAGCGATTCAATCTGCGTTGGATGAGTTGCAGAAAAATAAAACGGTACTTGTTATCGCACACAGGCTGTCAACGATTGAAAGCGCTGACGAGATTTTGGTCGTTGATGAAGGTGAAATCGTTGAGCGCGGTGACCATAGCACTTTGATCGAAAAAGATGGCGCCTACGCACAGCTTCATCGGATACAGTTTGGTGCTTAAACCGTGATTGAAAAAATCTGGTTTGAAAACCATCCTTTACGCTATGTTTTGTGGCCATTGTTATGGCCACTCAGTTTAGTATTTGGAGTTATCAGTCGTTCGAGGCGCCAGGCATTTGTATCTGGGAGTAAATCCAGTTACAAAGCACCAGTTCCTGTTGTTGTGGTCGGTAATATTACCGCTGGTGGCAATGGCAAGACTCCTGTCGTTATTTGGCTGGTGGAGCAATTACAATCCATGGGTTACAACCCCGGGGTGGTGTCTCGTGGATATGGTGCTAAAGCGCCGAGCTATCCACTCATTGTCGAAGAACAAACACCGACCAAGCATTGTGGTGATGAGCCCAAGTTAATTTTCAAACGAACGGCAGCTCCTGTAGCGGTATCTCCGGTACGAAGTGATGCAGTCAAAGCTTTATTGCCTCTTGGCGTTGATATTGTCATTACAGATGACGGCTTACAGCACTATGCGTTACAAAGAGACATTGAAATCGCAGTGGTAGACGGTAATCGTCGCTTTGGCAGTGAGCAACTGATACCACTTGGGCCCTTACGTGAGACAACGAAACGGTTGAGCGAAGTCGATTTCATCATTACTAATGGTGGAAAAGCTCACGAGAACGAAGCCGCCATGGCTCTGACACCGAGTTTGGCAGTGAACTTAAAAACCCGAGAGAAAGCCCCTGTCAGTCAACTTGAACAGCTGGTGGCTATGGCCGGCATTGGTCATCCACCGAGGTTTTTTAACACATTAGAAAGTCTCGGTGCGAGCCCAGTCGTCACTCAAGGCTTTTCCGATCATAAAAATTTTGAACCATCAGAGTTGCAAACCTTGGCTAGCCGCGGACAACATCTGATCATGACAGAAAAAGATGCAGTAAAATGTGCCAGTTACGCAGAAGAAAACTGGTGGTATCTTCCAGTGACTGCTAGCTTTAGTCCCCAAGATGAGACGCGCATTTTAAGTAAGATTAAAGAGGTTAAAGAAAAGTATGGACCATCGACTGCTTGAGATTGTAGCTTGCCCTGTATGCAAAGGTAAGCTTACGTTCGACAAAGACAAACAAGAGCTGATCTGCAAGTTGGATCGCCTTGCTTACCCGATTAAAGAAGGTATCCCGGTCCTACTGGAGCCTGAAGCGCGCCAAATGAGCATGGAAGAGGGGCGATAATGTCATTTACCGTCGTTATACCTGCACGTTATGAATCAACACGTTTACCAGGTAAGCCATTAGCTGACATTGGTGGTAAACCAATGATTCAGTGGGTCTACGAGCAATCACTGCAGGCTGGTGCTGAGAAAGTTGTCGTTGCGACTGACGATGCGCGAGTGGAGAGTGCGGTACAAGCATTCGGTGGTGTGGTTTGCATGACATCCTCTGAACATGAGTCGGGAACTGAGCGTTTAGCTGAAGTTGTGAAAGTCATGAACATTCCGGACGATCATGTGATCGTGAATGTACAGGGCGATGAGCCACTGATTCCGCCAGCAATTATCACGCAAGTTGCGAATAATCTAGCGAGCAGCCAAGCTCCTATGGCAACGTTAGCAGTTGAAATTTCCCATGAAGACGAAGTCTTCAACCCGAATGCCGTGAAAGTTTTGACAGATAAGGATGGTTATGCGATGTACTTTAGTCGTGCGACTATCCCATGGGATCGAGATAATTTTGCCAATGGTGACAAGGTGATTGCTCAACCTCTGATGCGTCACATCGGTATCTATGCTTATCGCGCGGGGTTCATCAATACCTATATCAACTGGGAACCAACTGCTCTAGAGAAAATTGAGAGTTTAGAGCAGCTTCGAGTATTGTGGTATGGTGAGAAAATTCATGTTGAGGTGGCTAAGCAAGCGCCACCTGCTGGCGTTGATACTCCAGAAGATTTAGAAGTAGTGAGGAAGCTCATTGCTAATCAATAAAGAAAAGGCCCGTTAGGGCCTTTTTTGTTACTATATCTTTCCATCATAGTCGTTACGTTTTGGGCATGTACCCAGAATTTCGCGTCGCCCTGACTCTTTAACTTCTTCTAGTATGACGTCAAACCCCCATAGCCGATACATGTGCTTTAATACTTCATCGTAGCTATCATCGAGTGGAATACGATCATGTGGGACATATTGAAGTGTCAGTGAGCGATCACCTCGCACATCAACGTTAAAGACCTGAATATTCGGCTCTAAACTGCTGAGGTTGTACTGGCCTGCCAGCTTCTCTCTGATTTCTCGGTAACCCAGATCATTGTGAATCGCGGTGACTTCGATGTAGTTCTTTCTGTCATCATCAGTAATTGCGAAGAGTTTAAAGTCGCGCATTAGCTTAGGAGATAGGTACTGGCTGATGAAGCTTTCATCTTTAAAGTTTTTCATTGCAAAGTGAACCGCTTCTAACCAATCGGTTCCCGCCAGTTCTGGGAACCACTCCTTGTCCTCATCCGTAGGCTCTTCACAAATTCTACGAATATCACGGAACATCGCAAACCCAAGAGCATAAGGGTTGATACCGCTGAAATAAGGGCTGTTGTACGCAGGTTGCGCGACAACACTCGTATGACTGTGGAGGAACTCAAGAATGAAGCGTTCTGTCACCAATCCTTCATCGTACATATGGTTAAGAATGGTGTAATGCCAGAATGTAGCCCAACCCTCGTTCATTACCTGAGTTTGTTTCTGAGGGTAGAAGTATTGGCTGATTTTGCGAACGATACGTACGATCTCTCGTTGCCATGACTCTAGCAGCGGTGCGTGTTTTTCAATGAAGTATAAGATGTTTTCCTGAGGTTCAGAAGGAAAGCGAATCTTGGACTCTTCCTGTTCGACTTTACCTTTAGGGACGGTTCTCCATAGATCGTTCACTTGGGATTGAAGATACGCTTCGCGCTCCTCCTGACGCATTTTTTCTTCCGCAATAGAGATTTTCTCTGGGCGTTTATATCTGTCTACGCCGAAGTTCATTAAGGCGTGACAGGAATCTAAAAGCTCTTCTACTTCTTTTACGCCGTATTTTTGCTCACAATCCGCAATGTACTTTTTGGCGAACAATAGATAGTCGATGATAGAGCTAGCATCTGTCCAAGTTTGGAATAGGTAATTGCCTTTGAAAAATGAATTGTGTCCGTAACAAGCATGCGCCATCACCAAAGCTTGCATAGTGACCGTATTTTCTTCCATTAGATATGCGATACAAGGATCGGAGTTGATCACGATCTCGTAGGCTAAGCCCATTTGGCCATGCTTGTAACCTTGCTCTGTTTGAATAAATTTTTTACCAAATGACCAGTGATTGTAATTGATTGGCATACCAATGCTTGAGTAAGCATCCATCATCTGTTCAGAAGTAATGACTTCGATCTGATTAGGATAAGTATCTAATCGATAATGCTCAGCAACACGCTTTATCTCAACGTGATACCGTTCAAGGAGATCAAATGTCCAATCTGGGCCATCTGGCAGTGTCTTCTTCTTGGTTGGCTTTTTGGTTTTTGTTGTCATAGTGGCCTCCCTAAGCAGTTTCTTTTCTGAAGAGCTCTCGGAATACTGGGAATATGTCTTCAACGCTGCGAATATTCTTCATTGCAAAGTTGTCGAAGGCACCTTCCAGTTTCTCGTACTCATGCCACAAGGTCTGGTGAGAGCGTCGCGTGATTTCGATGTAGGAGTAGTACTGACAATTTGGTAGTAGGTTTTTGGTAAGCAACTCACGACAACGTGGAGAGTCGTCGGCCCAGTTGTCGCCGTCAGATGCTTGCGCCGCATAAATGTTCCACTCACCTACAGGATAACGATCTTCAACGATTTCCTTCATCAGTTTTAGCGCGCTGGATACTATTGTGCCGCCCGTTTCTTGAGAGTAGAAAAACTCATGCTCATCGACTTCTTTTGCCTGAGTGTGGTGGCGAATGAATACGACATCAACGTTTTCATAAGTACGGGTCAAGAATAAGTAGAGCAATACGTAGAAACGCTTGGCGATATCTTTGGTTGCTTGGTCCATTGAGCCTGATACGTCCATCAGACAAAACATTACAGCTTGGCTGGATGGAATAGGGCGGCGCTCGTAGTTTTTAAATCTTAAGTCAAAGGTATCAATGAAAGGGACAGTATCGATTTTTCGTCTGAGATCTTTAATTTCCTTCTTGAGTCTTTTTTCTTCCAGTAGTTGAGCAGGTTCGCTCATTTTCACTTGATCGAGTTCTTCTTCCAGCTCTCTCAACATACGCTTTTTACCCGCGGTCATTGCCGTCCGACGCGCAAGAGATTGCTGTAAGGATTTTACAATCGCGATGTTGGCTGGCACACCCGCGGTTTGATAACCCGCACGGTGAGTCTTCCACTCTGTAATCTTGTTGATTTGGTTTTTCTCTAGATTTGGCAGCTCCAAATCTTCGAACAGGATATCCAGATACTCATCTTTTGAAATCTGGAAAACGAATTCATCCTGACCTTCGCCATCTGGGCTTGCATCTCCTTCACCGGAGCCACCGCCCTGACCGCCACCTTTAGGGCGTTCGATTTTATCGCCAGTAATGAACTGATCGTTACCAGGGTGGACACGTTCTTTTACACCACCTTTGCCTTGGTGAAAGATTGGTTCTTTGATGTCTTTGTGAGGAATCGCGACATCCTCGCCTGTCTCGGTATTCGTGATTGAACGGCGATTGACTGCGTCTGCGACAGATTCTTTGATTTGTTCTTTATGACGACGTAAGAAACGCTGGCGGTTTACCGCGCTCTTATTTTTTCCGTTCAGTCGTCGGTCAATAAATTGCGCCATGAGTCACCCCTCTTTTGGTACATGCACTTATCAAGCGCATGCATCTTGTTCGCATCCAATAACCTGCCAGAGAATATGCTCCGGCAGGTACTTCATTGGCTCTCCTCTCTCGTTCAGAGGAAGGTTGTCTCAGCTATTAAGATGATTTACGTACGCGTAAATACCATTCCGATAGCAAGCGGACTTGTTTCTCGGTATAGCCTTTCTCCATCATACGAGCGACAAAGTCGTCGTGTTTCTTCTGGTCTTCAGAAGAGGTTTTCGCATTGAAGGAGATAACGGGTAATAGTTCTTCCGTATTTGAGAACATTTTCTTCTCAATGACAGTGCGAAGTTTCTCATAGCTAGTCCAAACTGGGTTTTGTCCATTGTTGTTAGCACGAGCACGAAGAACAAAGTTCACAATCTCATTACGGAAATCTTTAGGGTTACTAATGCCTGCTGTTTTTTCGATTTTCTCAAGTTCGTTATTTAACGCAGAACGGTCGAATAGTTGGCCTGTTTCTGGGTCACGATATTCCTGATCTTGAATCCAGAAATCGGCATAAGTGACGTAACGGTCAAAGATGTTTTGTCCGTATTCAGAGTAAGACTCGAGGTAAGCGGTTTGAATTTCTTTTCCGATGAACTCGACGTAGCGCGGAACCAGATAGCCTTTCAAGAATTCCAAATATTTCTCAGCGGTTTCTTGAGGGAACTGCTCACGTTCGATTTGCTGCTCAATAACGTAGAACAGATGAACTGGGTTCGCTGCGACTTCGGTTTGATCGAAGTTGAAGACTCGAGACAGGATCTTAAACGCGAAACGTGTTGATAGGCCTGACATGCCTTCATCGACACCAGCGAAATCTCGATACTCTTGGTAACTCTTCGCTTTAGGGTCAGTATCTTTCAGGGTTTCACCATCGTAAACGCGCATCTTGGAGAAGATAGACGAGTTTTCAGGCTCTTTAAGTCGAGAAAGAATACTGAACTGCGACAACAACTCTAACGTACTTGGAGAGCACGGAGCTTTCGCCAGTTCAGAGTGATCCAACAGTTTCTGGTAGATCTTCACTTCTTCCGCAACGCGCAGACAGTAAGGCACTTTGACGATGTAAACACGGTCAAGGAATGCTTCGTTGTTCTTGTTATTGCGGAAAGTTTGCCACTCTGACTCATTCGAGTGAGCCAGTATCATGCCATCGAAAGGCAAGGCTGATAGGCCTTCGGTACCGTTGTAGTTACCTTCCTGAGTCGCAGTTAGTAGAGGGTGAAGCACTTTGATCGGTGCTTTGAACATCTCTACGAATTCCATCAAGCCTTGGTTGGCACGACACAGAGCACCTGAGTAGCTGTATGCATCTGGGTCATCCTGAGAATAATGCTCAAGCTGACGAATATCGACTTTACCGACTAGTGATGAAATATCTTGGTTGTTTTCGTCACCCGGCTCTGTTTTCGCCACAGCGACCTGATCCAAAATAGAAGGACGCACTTTTACAACTTTAAACTTGGTGATATCACCGCCAAACTCATGGAGACGTTTTGCCGCCCATGGCGACATAATTGAACGCAAATAGCGTTTTTCGATGCCATACTCACGTTTAAGCAGTTCGCCGTCTTCACCGACGTCGAATAAGCAGAATGGATGGTCGTTTACTGGGCTTCGTTCGCCGTCTGCTGAAAGCACATAAATGGGCACTTGTTGCATCAGAGCTTTGAGCTTCTCTGCAAGGGAGGATTTACCACCACCTACAGGGCCGAGCAAATAAAGAATCTGTTTACGTTCTTCTAAGCCTTGTGCGGCATGTTTTAGGTAAGAAACGATTTGTTCAATCGCTTCTTCCATGCCATAGAAGTCTTTGAAGGTCTCATATCGGGAAATGACCCGATTTGAAAAAATTCGGCTTAAGCATGGATCTTGCGCAGTATCGATTAGCTCTGGTTCGCCGATAGCCATCAGTAGACGCTCTGCGGCATTAGCGTAAGCACTTTTATCATCTTTACATAGCGTCAAGAATTCCTGTAAAGATAATTCTTCATCCTTGGCAGCTTCGTAGCGCGCTTGGTAATGGTCGAAAATACTCATAATGAATTCCCCTCTGAACCTGTCTTTATAGACAATCAACCCGCATAGAAAAAACAAATCCTTTCCTATTAAAGACTAGTTGGTTTTTAGAATTTTGCTTAAAAAATATGTGTTTATTTGCAAATTGTGATGTTTGACCACTTGTTGACGATAAGCAGAATTTGAGCCCTGTTAAATGCAAATAAGTTGATATCCTTGGTGTGAATGTATTTTCTTATTGGTATAGTTTTTGCTCATTAAAACAGGTGATTAATCACTCAAGAGGGTGTTGTTTTGGTGTATGCCGTTTCGTATAATGCCACCCAGATGTCCAATCCCATCATAAATTAGGTATTAAATTGAAAACTTCCTGGCTTAAACTAGCGACGGTCACTGCTCTTACGATCGCTCCGCTTGCCCATGCAAAAATTTCTCAATGGTCTTTAGGTGTTGCGGCTTCTTATTCCCCTGCGGTGTACAAAGACACGCCGTCCAATGAAACCGTGATCCCTCTAGTGGGTTATGAAGGTGAGCACTTATTCTTACGTGGGTTTAGTGCTGGTTATCGTCTTTTTCCTGCTGGTTCGCCTCAAAACATCATCTTTCGCGCAGCTTACGATCCACGAACGTTAAAACCGAGTGATTCTGATAATCGCGCTATCCAACAAATGGATGAACGTAAAGCGACTGTTTTAGGTGGAATTAGTTACCAGTTAATCACTTTGGCAGGTGTACTGGAGGCTACCGCTGGCACGGATTTAGGTGGTACTCATAATGGATTATACGCTGAAGCTGCTTGGCGGTTGCCGTTTCGCCAAAAAGGGTGGGGAATTACTCCGTCGATCGGATATGCGTATAACAGTGACAAGATCAATGACCATTTATACGGTGTAAGCGCAGCAGAAGCGGCAAGAGCACAGGCATACGACCCAACTTTTAGTGCATTTGAAGCAGATTGGGATGGTCAGTATTTTATTAGTGCTTCTGCCTATTTGCATATTACGCCGAGTGTACGAGTAACAGGTGGGGTTCGTTATACCAACTTAGAAGGGTCGATTGAGAGCAGTCCGCTTATTGAAAGTGGAGTGACAACATCAGCCAACATTGGCATCGCTTACGTATTTTAGTGAGTTAATATGCGAATAATAAAAAGGGTTGCTCAAGAGCAACCCTTTTTTTGTATGCGTTCTGATTAAGCATTGAATATCTGTTTTAACTCGTTGTTGCACAGATGGTATTGACGAGGGCAGTTACGCCAAGTGGTTAGCATGCGGCGGTACTTCTCCAGCATCGGCATCTGGGCGTTAAAATGGTGGTCGCCTTTATCAAATTGTGAATATAGACCTTCAGAATCGACAAGAAATCGTACGTAATTTACATGCTGGGCTTCTGTTGCAATGTCAAAACCTAAGAACATTAGGCGGCGTTGATCTACGTCGGCTTGCTCCACTTCGGATAGCATCTTTGTAGATTCTTGCATTGCGTGGAACATCTCCATAATATCAATGATTTCGCGACATTCTGCCTCTTTCAGACAGCCAAATTCTTTGTCCAGTTCACGCATCTGAAGCCCGTAACCACGCTCAACGATGGTTTGTAAACGACTGTATTTTTCCGCGTTTTCTGGGTCCATTTGAGACATCAAGTAGTACTGGTTAGATAGGATCAAGCGCTGTGCGTTGGTCATTTCCATGGTGGCCTCACTAAAATAATCTAATACATCTTTAATGTGCTTAGGTTATCTTTTCATTACGCACTGAAACATGATCTCAACACATGTTTATTATGAAAAATGTAAAGAAATTTCAGTTTAAATGGCTACTTCTTGTGGTAGTGGTTATAGATGTAATCGCGGTCGGAGAAAACACGTAACCACTCCGGTTTGAATACCGCAAACATTGCCATCGTCATTCCATTGAGCAGACCTTCTGGGAACGCTAGAAGAGGAACAAAAACCATATAATTGTCGAATATGGTTTCCCAGTCGTGAGTGCCTTGAACGACATGATAGACAGAGTTGATAATAAGGTGAGCACTACCTGTGAAGGCTCCATTGAAAAATCCAGCAACGAAGATGAACACAAAGATGTTTCTCGGTAAGTATTGATAACTTACCAGAAAGACTAAGTAGCTGATTGATATTGGTAGTAAGCAAGAAAATAAGATGTATTCAGGTAACTCGCTAAATGCTAATTGTCCAAAGACGGCCAGCAGCAGCGCAACGACGATTGAGATGGCGTAAGCGCTTCGCCAACCATACATTAACGTTAAAGACGTCAGTGCCAGAAAATGGATTGATAAACCTTCCTTCACCCCTGCTTGTGCTGACCACAAAGCGAACAGTGCAAAGATTACGGCAAATGTCAGGTGCTGAAATCCTCTTTCAGCCGAGAGTTTCGGAAGCAATACGCGAAATACATCCTTCCAGATAAAATTCACTGAGAGCAGTATGAAAAACAATGCAAAGAGTTCAGGAAGTAGCAAAATGACCTCTTAAAAAAATACCAACCGCGATCTGGTTGGTATTTTTTATGAAATGTTTAGTAGATGGTATCAATATTTTACGTTTGAGTGATACTGCTCAAGGATTGAAACGATATTGTCCATGGTTTCTTTCGACGGCGGGTTAACGCCTTCTAGTGGATAATCCAACCCTAGTGCTTCCCATTTGTGGGCTCCTAACTTGTGGTATGGCAAAAGTTCGAGCTTTTCAATGTTGTCCATGTCTTTGATGAACTCGCCAAGCATATGTGCGGCTTCTTCATCATCGGTATAACCAGGTACTACGACGTAGCGAATCCATGTTTTTTGGCCAATACGGTGCAAGTAGCGGGCAAAGTCTAAGGTACGTCGATTAGAAACACCAATAAAGTCATGGTGTACTTCGTCTTTCATGTGCTTTAGATCCAGCATGACTAGATCTGTGGCTTCAAGTACTTCATCTATGACTTCAGTATGCTTACGAATATAGCCATTAGTATCGAGGCAGGTGTGGATTCCTTCTGCTTTGGCTGAGCGGAAAAAGTCGCGGACAAATTCAGGCTGTAACATCGCTTCACCACCTGAGCAAGTAACACCACCACCAGATGCATTCATAAAGTGACGATAGCTTTTCGCTTCGTTAATGATCTCTTCAACCGTGACTTCCTTACCACCATGAGTGTCCCATGTATCGCGATTGTGGCAATACATGCATCGCATTAAACATCCCTGCATAAAGACAATAAAACGAATTCCTGGGCCATCAACTGTTCCACAGGACTCGAAAGAATGGATACGACCGGTTGCTGACATGTGCTCATCTCTAATTAGTGATTTGTTCGTTATTTTATTACAAAAAGTAGGGTTTAAATAGCATTTCAGGTTTTTATCATCAAGATTTTACTGACTAATAAAAAAAGCGCACATAGACTAAAATGTATGTTATAAAAATGTTGCTAAATATGGTTTTTATAATAATTAATAAACAAACAGGCTAGGCAAGTTTTAGTTGCATCCGATTGATGTTTAAGGATTTCTTATGGATATGCTTGCGCTATCGCAAAAACAGAAAGTCACACTGTTTTTAATCGTACTGACAATAGGATTTGTCATACTCGCAGTGTTTACCTCCTCTAGGCTTACTCAAATGAGTGAGCAGTATCATTCCAGTGGTGATATTTCTTCTGGCTCCATTTCAATCTATCAGACCCAAAGTAAAATTCTTACCTTAAGTAGTGAGCTGGATAATCTAGAGGGCGCTCAGGTTGCGAAAGCAAAACAAGATATTAGCGATATTGTTGAAGCCGTTAACAATGATGTCGCCTTCCTCAATGTACTGAACCTAAAGAGCTATGCCAACGAACTGGAACAAAGTATAGGAGACTTCCAAGCTGCAGCTAACCCTTGGTTAGAGCTCAAGCAAGAACTTGGTTTTAATATCGATGAAGGCAAGCTAGGGGAATTGAAAAAGCTTGCCAATATTATCGAGCAGAAAATTGCTGAAACTGGGATGGTAACGCTCAACTCAGATTTCCAAGCGATGGTTAAGTCACAACAAAACTACTTACTACAACCGAACGAAGAAAACCTAAAGCTGTTCAATCGTGCCATGGGTGCATTCGAAAGCATGTCCAATGTTTACGCCATGTTGGATTTGTATGAGAAAGAGATAGAGCAATACAAAGCGACATTCGTCCGAGTGAGTGAGCTTTCCAAACAATTAGGCAGTGTCGAGCAGCAGCTAATTTCAACCAAGATGCAATTGACTCAATTGATTGCAGCCGTCACAAGTGAATTAGGCGGTATCAGTTCACAGTACCAGCTGTCTGCAGAAAAGTCCTCTGAGCAAACATTATGGTCCATCTTAGTCGCTTGCATCATTCTTGCCGTTTTCACCATAGCTATTTTCATCATGCAGAGCACTTCCTTATCTCGATCTCTGACCAAGACTCGGGAGATTTTGCACAATGTCTCGGCAGGTGATTTGTCGAAACGGATGGCTTTGACTAAGAACCCCAATGATGAGTTTAACCAACTGGCAATCAGTATTAATGAAAGCTGTGAAAACTTGGGTGAGCTGGTCTCTGGTGTGCAATCCAGCGGGCAGGCATTGTCTGGCAATGCAGTTGAACTTAACCAAGGCCTAGATATGCTGGCTCATCACCAGTCTGAAGTACTGGGGCAGACTCAATTATTGGCATCTGCTACAGAAGAGGTAAGTGTGACGACACAAGAGGTGTCTAATTCACTGGAATTCGTGTCAGAAATCAGTCGTTCTTCGACTGACTCGGCAGAGAAAGGGGCACAAATCATTAGAGCTGCGATTGGCTCGCTTGAAGAGGTCGGTTCGATACTTACATCCGCGGCTGGACATATTCAGCAGTTGGAAGAAGCGTCTTCCAAAGTCGATTCGGTTATGGACATTATCAACGGCATTGCAGAGCAAACCAACCTTCTGGCTTTGAATGCGGCAATAGAAGCTGCGCGTGCTGGTGAGCAAGGGCGTGGGTTTGCCGTCGTGGCAGATGAAGTTCGTAGTTTGGCGGTAAGAACCGTTGATGCGGTCGCCGAAATTTCTGAAACCATAGACACAATGAAAAAAGAAAGTGCTGAAGTTATCCAGTACATTGGTCAATCTGAAACGTCGATGCGAACGGGGCAGGAAAAAGGCCACGAGGCGATGCAAGCACTACGCACCATTACAGAAAAAGCCGATGAAGCTTCGCACCAGACAGACGTCATCTTTGCGTCCATTAAAGAATTAGCAACGACCAGTCAATCAATGGCAGACAGCATGACTCAAATTTCAAGTGCGATGAAAGAGCTGGAAGAAAACAATGAACAACTGCGCTCTGTCAGTCAGGTAGTGGAGCAGAGAGCTGGCAGCCTTAATAGTGACTGCCAGAGGTTTACGATTTAAAAGAAAGCATACAGTGCGAGGCCACCTGTGCCGTACATTGAATCTTTTGCTTCTTTGTAGTCAGGAGTTTTCGCTGTAGCCGTAACGGTTGCACCAAAATGCTCGTTATACCAAGCAAAGCCAGCCACCGCGCTGGCTTGTTTCTCTTCTAGTGTTACATCATAGATACTTGGGTTTTCACCGTTGCGATTCGCGTAGTCGACCACACCCGAGCGGTCGCCTTCAATTGTGATGTCGTTAAAGCGGTAGCGAGCTTCAATACCACCAAATATAAACCAACCACCTTGTGAAGCCCCTAGCATACCTGCGCGGAATGGGTTTTCATTATCAATGTTTGCCGCTCCCATGCTTCCCGCTAAGTCCGTTCCCCAACGGAACATGAAGCCTGTTGATACATCACTGCGGAAATTACCAGCGTTCACTTCGGAAACGTTTGAAATCTCCCAGTCTGTATTTGCGATGGCGCGTTCACGCCAAAGATTGAAGTGGCTAAGATAACCAACGCTACCAACAAACTCGTCATCAACCTGATATGCCCAACCACGAGGTTCATCAGAACCGGTAATTCCGTGAACGATATCTTGTGCTTGATCCGCAAGTGAACTTTCACCTGTTGTACCTAGTGTAAGGTTGAAACGCTGCGCTTGCTGAGGATGAAGGCTGATGTAGTTAAATTCAGCATGGAGGTAACCGGCGTATGGGCGGTCATTTATCATCGGGGTTGTCGATTCAATATCTGAAGGTGTATACATTTTGTGGCCAAGCGTGAATTCGTACTTGTCCAGAGAGGCGCCGCCCCAGAATGATAAGCTCATCGGGTTGGTTAACCAGTTGGGAGTAATAGCGCCAGAGGTATAGGTGAGAAACAGTCCGTTGGTATAATCCTGATCGACACCAAATACGCCATCATTATCAATTGAAAACGATACGGTTGAACGCTCGGAAGCTACAGCACTTGAGGCTAACAGTATCAAAGGAAGAGTGCGTAATAGGTTCATTTCAATACATCATTTCTGAATGGAGCCTAGATATTACTCCATATCGTATTCATCAGAGAGGAAAGAAAGAAAATTGAAATATAAATGTGGCTTGAGTCTAACTTTTGATTTGCTTCGCAATAAAAAAGCCCCGCTTAATTAAGCGGGGCTTTAAAGTCAATCAACCAAACTTATAGTGATTCGGTGAAAGTACGTGCGATAACGTCTTGTTGCTGTTCTGCAGTCAGAGAGTTAAAGCGTACAGCGTAACCAGAAACACGAATAGTTAGCTGTGGGTATTTTTCAGGGTGCTTAACAGCGTCTTCTAGAGTATCGCGGTTAAGTACGTTCACGTTTAGGTGCTGACCACCTTCGATACCTGCTTCGTGGTGGAAGTAACCGTCCATCAGACCAGCAAGGTTAGCACGCTGTGAAGTCTCTTCTTTACCCAGTGCGTTTGGCACGATAGAGAAGGTGTAAGAAATACCATCTTTCGCGTGAGCAAACGGCAGTTTACCAACAGACGTCAGAGAGGCTACCGCACCTTTTTCATCACGGCCGTGCATTGGGTTTGCACCTGGAGCAAACGGAGCACCTGCGCGACGACCGTCTGGCGTGTTACCTGTTTTCTTACCGTATACAACGTTAGATGTAATAGTAAGGATAGACTGAGTAGGAACAGCATCGCGGTAAGTCTTAAGCTTACGGATCTTGTTCATGAACACTTCTACCAGTTCACAAGCAATGTCATCTACGCGAGCATCGTTGTTACCAAATTTAGGGTAATCGCCCTCGATTTCGAAGTCGACTGCAACACCATCTTCGTCACGGATTGGCTTCACTTTCGCATGTTTAATTGCAGATAGTGAGTCTGCTGCGATAGATAGACCTGCAATACCACAAGCCATAGTGCGGTAAACGTCGCGATCGTGTAGAGCCATAAGCGCAGACTCGTAAGAGTACTTGTCGTGCATGAAGTGGATGCTGTTTAGGGCAGCAACATACTGCTTCGCTAGCCAATCCATGAAGTGGTCTAGGTTGTTCCACACTTCGTCGAAGTCCAGTACTTCTGAAGTGATCTTAGGCATTTCTGGACCAACTTGCATCTTCAGCTTCTCATCAACACCACCGTTGATTGCATAAAGCATAGTTTTCGCAAGGTTAGCACGAGCACCGAAGAACTGCATTTGCTTACCAACAACCATTGGAGATACACAACAAGCGATTGCGTAGTCGTCTGACTCCATGTCTGGGCGCATTAGATCGTCATTTTCGTACTGGATTGAAGAAGTATCGATAGATACTTTCGCACAGAACTTCTTGAAGCCTTCAGGTAGTTGCTCAGACCATAGAACAGTGATGTTCGGCTCTGGAGAAGGACCCATAGTGTATAGAGAGTTTAGGAAACGGAAGTTAGTACGAGTAACTAGCGTACGACCGTCAAGACCCATACCACCCATAGATTCTGTTGCCCAAATTGGGTCGCCAGAGAATAGGTCATCGTACTCAGGAGTACGTAGGAAACGAACCATACGTAGTTTCATTACGAAGTGGTCGATCATTTCCTGAGCTTGTTCTTCAGTGATCTTACCTGCAGCAATATCACGCTCGATGAAGATATCTAGGAACGTAGAAGTACGACCTAGAGACATAGCCGCGCCGTTTTGAGACTTAACAGCCGCTAGGTAGCCAAAGTAAGTCCACTGGATAGCTTCTTGTGCAGTTTCAGCTGGACGAGAGATGTCACAACCGTATTTCTCAGCCATCACTTTCATTTGGCCAAGTGCACGGTGCTGCTCAGCGATTTCTTCGCGAAGCTGCATAGTCATTTGAAGATCTTCGCCATTCTCAAATTTCTCTTGTAGAGAAGCGAATTGAGCTAGCTTGTCTTTAATTAGGAAGTCGATACCGTATAGAGCTACACGACGGTAGTCACCAATGATACGACCACGACCGTATGCATCTGGAAGACCAGTCAGAACACCAGATTTACGACATTTTAGGATGTCTGGAGTGTAGATATCGAAAACACCCGCGTTGTGTGTTTTACGGTAATCTGTGTAGATTTCTTTGATCTTAGGATCAAGCTCACGACCGTAAACCTTACAAGAACCTTCCACCATACGAATACCACCGTTAGGGATGATAGCGCGTTTTAGTGGGGCGTCAGTTTGAAGACCAACGATCGTTTCCAGATCTTTGTTGATGTAGCCTGCATCGTGAGCAGTGATGGTAGAGATAACTGAAGTATCAAAATCAACAGGTGCGTGAGTCGCGTTTTCCTGTTTAATACCTTCCATTACCTTTTCCCAAAGCTTATTTGTTGCTTCAGTACCTTCAGAAACAAGGAAAGATTCGTCGCCTTCATAAGGTGCATAGTTCTTTTGAATGAAATCACGAACGTTTACTTCGTTTTGCCAGTCACCTTCAGCAAAACCTTCCCAAGCTTTAGCAAATTGCTCTGCCATGACATACCTACCTTTTTAGTAGAAAAAACACGTACCTTTCTAACCATTGAGCTAGTTAGCTTTCCTATACAGGAGCGGTACACTCTTTATGAATAACAATATGTATAGTCTCTAAAATCGATCATTGTGCGCGTTTTAAACTATAAATATTGTCACTAGCTTTTACATGGTTTCTTATTAACTTGGTTTCAAGGTTAAACTAAAAAAAAATTGCAAACCTTAAACTAAATCAATAAATCCTCAAAAAAGTCGATAAAAAGAGGGTGGCATAGCTTGCCACCCACAATTTTTTTGAATTTCTATAGCCAGGCTTTAATACCGTATTGGCCTTCAAGCATACCCACTGCCAGCATCGCAATTAGACAGATAACAAGTACGCCTACTGGAATGACGATTTTATCGACGAAAGACAGGCGAGCTGCACGTTCTTTATCACCAATCAAGCCATTGTTATCTAGAAGCATAGTCAATGCCCAAGCCAATACTGGGTTAACGACAGCAGAACCGAAGATACAGATACCTGCGGCTTGGGAGTCTTTCGAGTCTTTAACCATCTGCATACCAGCTTCAAGTAGAGGCAGCGATACACCCACAAGCAATGCTACACGCATCACAGGTGGCCATACAGCGATGTCCATCGGGAAGCCAAGAATTGCAATGATCATCACTAATAGGCCAAGAAGGATTGCACCGCCTGGGATAGGACGTTTCGCAATCGCAGCTGGGATCATGTAAGTGCCCCAAGATGATGTAATATTACCGCCACCCACTGCTGTACCAACCATCTGACGAACAGAACACATGGTCATGGTGTCATCTACATCCATCAGTACTTTTTCTGTCTTCTTAGGGTAGTTCAGTTCTTGGAAGATACGATGACCTAAGAAATCAGGAGACCACATAGCGACAGCCAGAATGGCGAAAGGTAGTGACGCAATGAAGTGCTCCATGTTTGGTAGCCCAAGCATCCAACCTTCTTCGGTACTTCCCCACCAGTAAACAGGGTTTAGGTTCGGTAAGCCAGTTTCTGTGACGAACTTGATGTCGAAGCCTGCGCCAAGCACGAGTGCAATCGCTAAGCCTGTAAATGCACAAACGGGAATAGCAAGCCAACGTTTGTTTACTTTTGCCAAGAACGCATAAAGAGCGATGGTTACGGCCAAGACAATCAGACCAACATAGCCCATGCTACCTGCGGCTACTGTGTCTGATTGAAGACCTACAGCCCAAGCTTGGATAGAGTTTATCTGGCTCATAGTGCCGGTGAGGCCTAGGAATATCAGTAATCCACCTGCAGTACCTTCTGACGTGAGGTTTACTAACTTGGAGCCGCCTTTCAGGAAGCTCAGCAGTAAACCGAAAACACCGATCAGGATAGCCAATGCAAGAGGGTGTGCGCCAGCTAAAGCGATGGTGCCGATAAGAGGGATCATTGGCCCGTGGTTACCTGCGAGGTTTGCTTTCGGGTTGATGAAACCAGATGCCAATACACAGAATAGAAGGGCAGGGATGAGCATTTCTACTCGTGCCACCTCAATAGCGAAGTCCTTGCCTAGGTTGATGTGATCCCAAGCAGCGGTCAGGCCTTCAGCCCAAGACATCATTACCGCTGAGTACATCGCGATAATACCGATAGTGCCTGCTAGCGCGGGTACTAAGTCTTCGAGCTCGAAACGGAAGTCACGACCAGGTAAGTTTAAACCGAAGCGACGAGGCTTCATGATCTGAAGTTCATGATCTAGATAATCTGAACGGCTCTCAAATTCGGAAGCTGGGCGGTGCAGCTCACGATAGCTCTTGTTTTCGATATCCGAATCAGAGTGCGGTTTATTGACTGCGTCTGACATAGATTCCTCATATTCTAAAAAGTTAATGATTCTTCAAAGAGTCGCCCGTAATTATTGTGGGTGGGCGATCTTATAAAAACCTGACTTAGCGTCCTGCATTTGGGTCCTTGAGCTATCGTCTGTGGAGCGCATTTTACGTGCTTAAGCATAGACGATAGAAAAGACAAAAATTCGCTTATTGAGGCTTTTATCTTTGACGCGAGTGTAACGCGCTACCCCTAAGGAGTGATTGATTTAGATCACTTTATGAAAGAATGTGAAAGAAAACTACACAGCGAAGGCCGTATAAGCGAGTCGTTGAATTATAAAGTGAAAATTATTTTCACATTGTGAGTTTTATGACTATCGATTGGAGGAAAAAGAGCACTTCAATTTCCATTATTGAGAGAATTGTTGAGATAGATCTGGTTTTTATAAAAATGTTAATTTATCACTTCGGTAGATAATATGTTTATTAAAATGATTTATGCGTATTATGGAGCGAATTACTCTATAAAATGAATGTTTACTCATATAAAGTGGCTATATATCCCTAAAATGAAGGTTAATAATTTGTTGCATGTTGGTCTGGGGAGTGCTAGTTTGTAGCGAAATGTGGGTGGAACCCAGCAATTAGCCGGCGGAAAAGCCGTTTATCGAGTCGGCAATTATAATAAAGACAGGGAGTATTAGCGCATGAATGATGTACCAGCGCTGGACATAAAGGAACTGCACAAAACATTCGGGCAAAATGAAGTCCTTAAAGGTATCTCGCTTGAGGCACACAAAGGGGACGTTATCTCCATTATCGGTTCATCAGGTTCAGGTAAAAGTACCTTCCTAAGATGTATCAACCTTCTTGAAACGCCTACTGAAGGTGAAATTTGGGTTAACGGTGAGTTGATCCAAATGAAAAACAATCGCCAAGGTGAGGCTGTTCCTGCCAATGAAAAACAAGTACAGCGTATCCGCTCCAGACTTGCCATGGTATTCCAAGGTTTTAATCTCTGGTCACATATGACGGTGCTTGAAAATGTAATAGAAGCACCCGTGCATGTGCTGGGCGTACCAAAAGCTCAGGCTTTGGAAAACGCTGAACTTCTGCTCAAGAAAGTAGGTCTTTACGAGCGTAAAGATTACTACCCAGGCCATTTATCTGGCGGCCAGCAACAACGTGCAGCGATTGCGCGTGCATTGGCTGTCGATCCTGAAGTCATGTTATTCGATGAACCTACCTCAGCACTTGATCCAGAATTAGTCGGTGAGGTGTTAGGTGTAATGCGAGATCTGGCTGAAGAAGGTCGAACCATGCTGGTTGTAACGCACGAAATGGCGTTTGCACGCGATGTTTCTAACCACGTCATGTTCTTGCACCAAGGTCTAGTGGAAGAGCAGGGAGACCCTGCTAAGCTCTTCACTAACCCGGACTCAGAACGTCTACAGCAGTTCATCTCATCAATTTACTAAGCTTGCTCTTATAGCAGGCGAAAGACAGACACAATACAAGATAAAAATCACAATCACAGGAGTATGGAAATGAAAAAGTGGTTAGTAGTTGCAGCTTTGGCTGCTACGGCAGCAACAGGTGTAGCTCAAGCGAAAGATTGGAAGACAGTTCGTTTTGGTATTGAAGGTGCGTATCCTCCATTTAGCTGGACGGAGGCTGATGGTTCTCTTAAAGGCTTCGACGTAGACATGGCAAATGCTCTATGTAAAGAAATGCAGGTTAAATGTAAGATTGTTGCACAAGACTGGGATGGCATTATTCCTTCTCTATTAGCGCGTAAATACGACGCCATCATTGCAGCAATGTCTATCACTGAAGAGCGTAAGAAGAAAGTTGATTTCACGGGCAAATACGCTCTGATCCCTAACAAATTCATCGCGAAAAAAGGCGCAGGTCTAGATTTTGACAACCTAGATGGTCAAAAAATCGCGGTTCAACGTGCAACAACTCACGATAAGTACCTAACTGATAACTACGGTGACAAAGTTGAGATTGTACGTTACGGTTCTTTCGACGAAGCATACCTTGACCTAGCAAACGGTCGTGTTGCCGCTGTTCTTGGCGATGCATCTGCACTTGAAGAAGGCGTACTAAATAAAGCTGGTGGTGAAGCTTACGAATTTGTTGGCCCGTCACTAACGGATCCAAAATGGTTCGGTGAAGGTTTTGGTATTGCAGTACGTAAGCAAGATAAAGATCTTACTAAGAAGCTAGATGCTGCAATCCTATCTCTACGTGAGAAAGGTGTTTACCAAGAGATTGCTGCTAAGTACTTCAACTACGACGTTTACGGTCAGTAATCATCGTAAAGCGACCGCTGGTTCTAGTTCCTAGAAGTAGCCAGCGGTCGAATTATATCTATGGCTTGTTGATTGCTCTTAAGTCATTAAGCAAGCTTTGAGTCTAGGGATCAGGAACTCACCTATGCTGGATTTACAAGGATACGAAGCCTCTATATTTAAAGGGGCCATAGTGACCATAGAAGTAGCGCTACTCTCGCTGCTACTTGCGATGGTTTTAGGCATGCTGGGCGCATTGGCAAAAATGGCGCCATACCGCTGGGCACGCGCAATTGCAACGCTTTACACCACAGTGATTCGTGGTATTCCCGATTTAGTTTTAATGATGCTGATTTTCTTCGGCGGACAAATTCTTCTCAACAACAGCTTGTATGCCATTAATGAATCGTTAAATGAGTGGTTTGCTTCAAGCGACCCAAATCATGAGTGGACGTCTTATCTACCAGATTACATTGATGTGAGCCCATTCGTTGCTGGTGTTTTGACCATTGGCTTCATATTCGGTGCGTACATGGCGGAAACGTTCCGTGGTGCGATTATGGCAGTAGATAAGGGCGAGCTAGAAGCAGCGAAAGCTTATGGCATGAGCCCAGTACTGGCATTCCGACGCATTTTATTACCGCAGATGATTCGCCACGCGCTGCCGGGTTTTGGTAACAACTGGTTGGTGCTGCTTAAGACAACCGCACTGGTTTCCATTATCGGGCTGGAAGATATGGTGCGTATGAGTTCGCTTGCCGCAGGCTCAACGAAAATGCCATTCACTTTCTACATGGCTGTTGCGATCATTTTCCTTTTCTTCACCAGTGTCTCAACGGGCTTACTCAAGCTAGTCGAACGCAAATTCAGTATTCATGCGAGGTAAGAAATGGACTTTTCACTGATTATCGAAAGTTTGCCAATTTATCTTGATGGGTTATGGACGACGGCATGGCTGGTGGGCTTAGCTCTGATTATTGGCCTCTGCGTCGCGATTCCTCTTGGTGTGGCGCGTAATAGCACCAATTACTTAATTAATGGACCGAGCTGGGCATTTATCTACTTTTTCCGTGGTACACCGTTGCTGGTTCAGCTCTACCTGATCTACTACGGTATGGATCAGTTCTTCCCAGTTAAAGATACTTTGTGGGAGAACGCATGGTTCTGTGCGCTTGTAGCATTTGTGCTTAACACATCAGCGTATACAGCAGAAATCATTCGAGGTGCGATAAACGGCTTACCGAAAGGTGAGGTTGAAGCCGCGAAAGCGTATGGTATGGGGACATTTATGACTTACCGCCGTATCATTTTACCGAGTGCATTACGTCGTGCATTACCGGCCTACAGTAATGAAGTCATTTTCATGCTTCACGGTAGTGCCGTTGCAGGTATTGTCACGATTGTTGACCTGACGGGGGCAGCACGCTTGGTAAACTCTCGCTATTATGCGCCGTTCGAATCTTTCCTCACTGCAGGCCTGTTCTACATGGCACTGACGTTTATGATTCTCTGGTGCTTTAAGTTAGCTGAGAAGCGATTCCTAGCGTACTTGAGGCCGCTGAGCTAATCGTAGTTCAAAACCTAAAAAGGCTTCCGATTGGAAGCCTTTTTTGCATCTGGAACTCATCAACTGAGGATAATCAACACTGTTCCCGCGAGTGTCATCAGAATATTCGCGATAGCGTAAGTGCCCGCATAACCCAGTGCCGGAATAGTCGATTTGGCATAATCGTTAACGATATCCATCGCTGGTGCACAGGTTCGAGCACCGATAATGGCACCAAACAGCAGTGCTCGGTTCATTTTCAAAATATAAGCACCCACAAGGTAAGCAAGTGCGACAGGAACCACACTCACAAGGAATGATAGACCGATGACTTGTGGGCCAACCTGCGCTAAGTGCTCAAACATCTTACCGCCAGCACTTAGGCCGATACCGACCATAAAGAACATCAAGCCGAGATCTTTGACCATATTCAGCGCGCCCTGAGGAACATAGCCGAACGTAGGGTGGTTAGCTCGTAAGAAGCCTAGCGTGATACCAGAGAGTAGAAGGCCAACCGCGTTACCTAAGCCAAACGAAACTTGACCAAAGGTCATGGTGATAAGGCCAAACATGATACCAAGGATGAAGAAGCTGCAGAAAGCCAACAGATCTGCCATCTGACTGTGAATGGAGATGAAGCCGATTTTTTCTGCTAAGCCGTGAACGCGGCTCTTCTCGCCACTCACTTGCAGTACATCACCTTTAGCTAGGACGATGTCTAAATCCATCGGCATTTCTATCTGCGCGCGTACTACCCGGTTAAGAAAACAGCCATATTCGGAAAGGTTCAGGTCTGACAGGCGTTTGCCCGCGATGGAATCACTTTTTACGACGATCTCTTCTTCGACAATCCGCAAATCCAGTAGATTACGGTCGAACACCTCTTTGCCGTTTCTAAAACTAGGGTCTAGTCGCGCATGACTATCTGGAAAGCCAACCAATGCAATCTCATCACCTTCTTGGAGAATGGCGTCCCCATCTGGGTGGGCGAGAATGCCGTTTCGACGAATACGCTCAATATAACAGCCAGTTTGTCGGTAAATACCGAGCTCTCTTAGGTTCTTCCCGTCAATCCAGTCGATCAATTCCTGACCGACGCGGTAAGCTCGGATAATCGGTAAATAAACCTTTCGTTGCCCGGTACTGCCTAAACCACGCTCTTGAGCAATTTGTTGAGCAGAATCGGATAGATTTTGCTTTTGAAGTTTTGGCAGTAGCTTGGCGAATGTGATCATACTGATTAAGCCAATCAGATACGCCATAGCATAACCGACAGAGAGGTTCTCAATGACCTGTGAAAAATCCATACCACGCGGAGTGGTGGCTAAGCCGGAATTGAGCGCATCTTGTGCACCTACTAATACAGGGGTTGCTGTTAGGGCTCCTGCCATCATCCCTGCAGACAAGCCAAAATCTAAGCCCATGCTGTGGCTAGCGAAATAAGTGATACATACAGCGGTCGAAAGCACCACCATGCTTAGGATGAAGTAGTGTTTACCATCCCTGAAGAAAATACCGAAGAAGTTTGGCCCTGCCTCGATACCGACACAGTAGATGAAGAGCATAAACCCAATGGTTAAAGCGTCGGCATTAAACGTAAAGCCAAGGTGACCCATGATGAGAGAAGTAAGCAAAACGCCTATTGAGTTGCCAAGCTGCAGATTTCCAAAACGAATTTTTCCGATAGCTAAGCCAATGGCGAGTACCACAAAGATGAGGAGGATGGGGTTTTGCTCAAGCAAATTTACAACGTCGATGTTCACGGGGCAGCTCTTATGTCAGTGCCAGAGGATAAGTTAAGTGTGCGAATTGTATCTGAATATTGCAAAATGATAAGTGAAAAATTTTATAATTTACTATTAGCTGACTTGGGCTACGAATTCACAATATTGATTTAATTTAAAGTAAAAAAAAGCCGCTTATTACAGCGGCTTTTTTCAATTCGGAACGATTACTCGTCGAAAAGACCTAGGTGCTCTTTCGCGTAGGCTTCGAAGTCATCGCAGCCACCGATGTGCTCTTGATCTACGAAGATTTGAGGAACAGTTTCAACTGGCTTACCTACTGTCTTTTCAAGGTCAGCTTTTGAGATACCTTCTGCGTGGATATCAACGTAACGGTAGTTGAAGTCGTCACGCTTTGCTTTTAGTGTTTCTGCGTGCTCTTTTGCGCGTACACAGTATGGGCAAGCTGGGCGACCAAAGATAACTACGAACATATTGTCTTTCTCCTTTATTTTGTTACGTGCAACTATGCCCGAATCAAAGTCGGAAATAAAGTCGCAATTACCTCTTGGTTTGATAGGTAAAATCTATTGAATGATTTTTGCCCGTAATCTATACAATTTTGCCAAATAAGCGACATAATTAACTCGTGGAGTTGCTCGCGAAAGTCTTATTTTTTATGAGGTTAATCGTCACAAATTGCACTGTGTCAATTTAATTTCTATCGCTTCAGGGCACTCTATTGAAAGTCATTAGCAAGGAGTGTTCGGCTATGTTCCAGTTCATGACCTCCACCCGAATTGTCTTTGGTGAAGGTGCCTTACAGTCATCTCTTTCTATTCTTAATCAATACGGTTACAGCGTGTTGCTTGTCTCGGGCCAAAGTTTAGATAGAGTCGAGATGGTTGTCGACTACATCAAGTCGCAGGGGATGCGCTATCAGCACGTTTCCGTTTCTGGTGAACCTAACATCGTTATGATTGAAGAAACTGCTTTAGTGGGGCGGAAATTCAAACCAGATATGGTTGTTGCCATGGGAGGCGGAAGTGTTTTAGACATGGGGAAAGCCTTAGCTGCGATCATTCCCAACCAGGGCGACGTGTATGACTATGTGGAAGTCGTCGGGCGTAATGTGCCGTTAAAGGCTAAACCTATCCCTTTTATCGCAATCCCAACGACAGCAAGTACTGGCTCTGAGGTAACCCGTAATGCAGTGCTACGTTCAGGGCAGGACAAAGTTAAAGTGAGTTTACGTAGTCCGGAGATGCTTGCGGATGTGGCCATTGTTGACCCGACATTGACCTATGGGACCGACTCTTACAAATCAGGCCGTGGAGCAATGGAGACTTTTACTCGCTTAATGGAAGCCTATGTTTGTGGTGACCCAAACCCACTAACCGATATGATATGTGAAGAAGGACTTCGCAGGCTGAGTACTTCGATTTTGTCCGGGTGTCTTGAAGATAAACCGCAAGCACGCTCTGACCTCTCTTTTGTTGCTATGCTGGGGGGGATGGCTAGCACTAATGCCAAACTTGGCGCAGCGCATGGGTTGGCTTCCGCTTTGGGTGGCAAGCTGGAAGCGCCCCATAGCGTGATTGCGGCGAGGCTTGCACCCCATGTGATGATGGAAAATATAAAAGCAGCACAGGATGCAGAAAGGTACGACGTTTTAGCTCGTTACAAGAAGATGGCGATTTTGCTTACGGGTAGAGTGAATGCTAAACGGGAAGATGGGGTACTATGGGCTAACATGATGCTTGATAAACTCTCCTTACCTACGTTGAGTCAGTTTGGCGTGTGTAGTACGTCTTTTGATGTTGTTGCGGAAGATGCACTTAAGTCTGTGGCGATCAAAGGAAATCCATTGCCACTTACTAAGCAGAGATTAACTTATATTCTTCAACAGGTATGCAATTGTAATGATGATTGTCTTGTAGAAGAGTCGAGTGAGCAGTCAAGCGCTCAGGTTGTGAAGAGTGGCTTGGCTGACGTAGAAGTTCGATTACAGAACTCTTAAACATTGAAACAAAAAGGAGCGCTAATGCGCTCCTTTTTAAAACTGGGACAGCTTATCGTACCGAGAGTCTTTCAACGCATCTTTGACGCGTTTGAGGTTTTCTCTAAAGCCAGAGCCTCGGCGAAGGGTAAAGCCGGTTGCCAACACGTCAATCACGGTCATTTGTACAACACGACTCGCCATCGGCATGTAAACGTCTGTGTCTTCAGGCACGTCAAGTGAAATCGACAATGAGCTCGCTTTGTCCAAAGGTGAATCTTTTGCAGTGATCGCAATGACCGTTGCACCATTTTCGCGTGCTAAGTTGGCAATCTCGACCTGGCTTTTAGTACGGCCAGTGTGAGAAATCAGTACAATCACGTCATTATCTGTACAGTTAATACAGCTCATGCGTTGCATGACAATATCTTCAAAACAGGTAATCGGGATATTAAAACGAATAAACTTGTTTTGCGCATCACGAGCAACGGCAGAAGAAGCACCAAGGCCAAAAAACGAAATGCGTTTTGCTTGAGTTAGCAAGTCAACGGCACGGTTGATTTGCATTGAATCGAGGCTATTCTTGGCTACATCGAGACAAGCCATGGTTGATTCGAAAATCTTATGTGTGTAGGCGTCTGGGCCATCATCTTCCTCAACGTTGCGGTTCACATAAGGTGTACCATTTGCGAGGCTCTGTGCCAGATGAAGTTTAAAGTCGGGGAAACCTTTGGTATCCAAACGGCGGCAAAAACGGTTAACAGTTGGCTCACTCACATCAGCCATTTTGGCCAGTGTAGCGATACTAGAGTGAATCGCAGTCTGAGGAGATGCCATGATGACTTCGGCAACCTTACGTTCAGACTTGCTGAAATTCTCTAGGTTTTTCTGAATTTTTTCTAATGTATTCATAGTGTTCACGAGGGTATAGAGAACAACTCACTGGATATACCTGTTGGTAAAAGAGGTCACAAGTCGTCACCTAAAGGCAATAACTATCCAGCGCCATGCGTCCAGTATAAACCTAAGCAAAAGGTTTACAGTAATTTTTATACGGTTCAATTAGTGAGAATATGACAAGCCTCAAACTAAATTTTGCCAAAACTACATAAATGCGTGTTATATGCAAAGGTTTTCGCGGTTTGAGGCTGTCGATGTTCGGCAAGTTACAGCTTTTTCGAAAGAAATTTTCAGTTTTCTTTGATTTTTTGAGCGGCGGATTGGATCCTCGCCATCAATTTTGGTGCTTGTTTTGCAATCTCTCGCTGTTCTTCGAGAACCGTGCTCAGGATGTCTCGTCCAGTAAGAGGATTAGCTAGTACAACTCTGAATACAATGGTATTCATTCTGTCCCACTGCTCGGGGTTGAGGCGAGTTCGAGAAACAAAAGACTTACCTGTTTCGCGTTGTCGTTTCTGAATGAACTTTGTCAGCTCATTGAGCAACTCATTTATTTCCGACTTCTGCTGAGGACCGGCTTTTTCAAGAGCACTGCGGATCTCAGCTGGAATGTATCTATAGGTCAGTAGACACAGTTCCGGCTCTGAGACCAGTTCGAAATCGTTCTGCTGTTTGATCAACTCGGCGAAGTACTTGGCTTTTTCAATACTTTGATCGATCAGTAGCTCGTAACCAGGGCGACTGATGATATGCATCGCGGCATAAACCAGCATGGCCATACCAGAACGAGAGCCTTCTAGCGTGTGACTGCCTAGGTCTTTCGAGCCTTTACGCAAGATATATTGCGCGTGGTGCTCGATAGATTTCATCGCTTCTGGATCTTTAAACAGCACCATGCCCGCACCCATAGGAATGTAGAGCTGCTTGTGAGCATCAATGGTTATCGAGTCAGCAAGCTCTACGCCGTCTAAGAGGTGGCGGTAATTGTTAGACATCAGCGTAGCACCGCCCCATGCCGCGTCAATATGGAAATGGCAACGTTCGCGCTGGCAAATAGTAGCGATATCGGCGATTGGGTCGATCGAGCCAGTCTCTGTTGTGCCGGCTACACCAATTACTGCAAAAGGCTTAATGTTTTGCTGTTTTAGCTGAGTTATTTTTTCCTGCAGCGCTTGAGGACAAATACGGTTATTAGCATCTGTTTTAATGGCAACCAGACCTTCTTGCCCTATGCCAAGAACGTCTGCGGCTTTTTTCAATGAATAGTGGCCGCGCTCAGAAACCAATACAGCAAGACCTTCATAGCCATAATATTTCATGGCTTTGAATAGTCCTTCTTTTTCTACACCTTTGAAATCACCTGTCGCTTTTAAGGCGTTGTTTCTAGCAACCCAAAGTGCCGTAATGTTGGCGATAGTTCCACCAGAGCAAAAAGCACCCAGAGAATGATTAGCACTGTGCATCCATTTAGCGTAAAACTCATCGTTTTGGTTGTATACCAGTCGGTGAAGCATACCCAGTACTTGGCGCTCTAAAGGTGTAAAAGCTTTGGATGTTTCGATTTTGACCAAGTTTTGATTGAGCGCGATCATGATCTTAGACAGTGGCATCAAAAAGTAGGGAAGTGCCGAAGTCATGTGGCCGATAAAGCTCGGTGCAGAAGTATGAACTGAATGTGATACTAGGGTATCAAGCAAATGTTGAGTATGCTCGGAAACGAACTCGGGTTGCTCTGGAAGTGACGCATTGGAGAAGTCTTTTTCGATTTCTCTAAGTGGTTTTTCTTCCGCGACGATATGTTCGCGCAAAAACTGGTTCAGGTTTTGCGATAACTTTTCTTCGATTTTTGTCAGTGTTGAGTCTGGCCCTTCAGGGACGGTAAAGATTCGGAGTAAACTCTCGAAACTTGCGTCAGCCGTTTTATGTTCCGATACCATACAGCTACATTGCTCTTATCTTTTTTGTTGCAGCGGGACAATCTAAACGAAAACGGGCGCAAAGTCCCGTCTTAATTGTTTGATCTTAGATACTGTGATTTGAACGTTGCCGCTGAAGAAAAGGTCCAGCGGCAATATTCATTATGTATCACATGAAATGGTTTCTAGGTCTTTAATCGCTTCATTGTAGCGCTTTAACGCATCATCAATTTTTGTTGGATGGCTCAGCAAATCTGCGAAAGCCGAGCGAAGATCGTAGTTCTTCTCATGCGGCTTTGATTGACGATCACTGAAGGTGACCTGCGCCAGTCGACCGAGCTCGTCGCTACGCGAGGACAAGGTTTTAATGTCCTTCTGCTCAAGCTGAAGCCAAGCTTCAACGGGCTGACTGGTAGCAATCTTAGATGGGTCGTTTTCAAGGTAGTAGTGAACAGCAGCGCGGTTCAACTCAAAATGGTTTTTTCGACCTTCCAGAAACCACTCACTGACTTCTTTTAAGTCAGGGTATTGTTCAGAAGTTAGCTTTGCGAGATCTTCGTACCAGTGTAGAGAAGCATCAACATAGGCGTCGTATTTCTTGGACAAACATGCATTGTCAGCTGCGGCAACCATAGTAGAGGTTGCGCCCAGCAGCAAAGCAATAAGTAGACGTGTCATAATGATTCCTTTTGAAGAATAGTTATTATAAACCCACTAAATTAGCAAGCGCTAAATTATAACGTGTGGTTGAGCCCTAATATAGTGAATCTGAACATAAAATCATGCGATCTAGCCTGCAAGAGAGACAAAGAAAAGCATCAATACGGGCACTAATAGGCTTAATATAAATCCACTCACTATCGCAATTGGTACACAACGTACCCCACCAGTGGTTTGTATAACGGGTAACGTAAAGTCCATCGCCGTTGCACCAGCATAGCCAATCGCTGTACAGGGCTTAGTGCGTATAGCGAGGGGAATCAATACTAAGGCAACCAGTTCTCGGAGGAGTTCAATCATAAATGAGGCTCCACCGTAGACAGGGCCAAAAGCATCACCCATCAGAATGCCAGCTAAAGAATACCAGCCAAATCCAGATGCCATTGCCAAGCCACGGTAAAGATCGATGTCTAAAATCATGGCTGCAATCGCACCGCCTATCATCGACGTGGCAATGATCACTAGGGCGATGATCATGCCATGCTTGTTTAGCAGTATTTGGCGAAGAGTCAGGCCACTGTTACGCAACTGAATGCCAATGAAAAAGAGTAGGACAAACAAAATCCATTCGCTGGCAGTATCGACCCAACTCAAATCGATAGGAAGCATCAAGCCTGCGACTAACCCACCACCAACAACAACGATCAGCTTGGCCGATTCCATAGCCATACTGGATAAAGGGAGTTTGGTTTGCTTGGCATCTGTTTCAATTGGGAGAAGTTTGTCGATAAAGGGGAGTGCAGCTAAGTTACTCAAACTCAGGCAAGCGAAGAAGACTGCGACATATTGAAGGATCAGTTGTAGATTTTGACCCAAATTATCGAGCGCCGCGAGGCTCAGCCCCATTAATGCCAAAATGACATAGATAAGGTTGGAGGTCGTGGCGTTGATTTTATCGAGAATTGATGGTTTGGAAATCGATATCAGATACCCCACAACGAGCGGGGCAAAGATGAATATCATCCCTGAAAACATGTGGCTTCCTGTGTACTGGTACGTTTAACGCTAGAGTCCGCTAGCGCTAATTAACTCATTGATTTGTGTATTGAACTCAATATCACTTAAATTACTGAGTTTGTACAGTATATCTGCACCAGTCAGGTCAAATTCAACGGTGTGTTCATCGATCTTGTCATCTTGGCGACGAAACATCAGGATATGATTGGCGATACGGGCGATGTCTAGGTAACTGACATCCACACTTTGCCTTTGCGTGGTTTGATTGGTGGCGACTTCGAGGAAATCGCTATCAAAACCCCAATGTTCTAGAACAAGGCGACTTGCATTGGAGCACTGGTTATTAAATATCTGGAACGCAATGTCTTCTGCGAGGTAATTACCTTGCTCCAAGTACATATGGTATTCGTTCACGATGCAAAATAAGCCAATATCAGCTAATAAACCTGTCAATAAAGCCTTATCTGTTTCCAGATTGCTATATCTTGGGTCGTTTGACTCTTTGAAACCTTTCACCACCATCACCATGGTAGCTGCCAATTCTCTAGAGTTATGAGCACTGTTAATCAGAACTTCATTGCAGCTACGGCTTAAATTCACGGAGTGCTTAAGCTGTTCGATGGCTTGTGCGGTCACAATATCACGCACTCGTAAAATGCCGAGACGTGATACCGCCGTGACCAAGTCGGTACACGTAATATTGCGGCGGTTGAAGATGACCGAATTAGCGACTCGGATAACAATTGCCGCAAGGCCTGGGTCTTCTAGCAAGCTATCCGCAACGTCCAATACTGTAGTTGCGTCTTGGGTACATAATTTTTGTATTTTTAAAACAACATCTGATATCGGTGGCAGGGTAATCTTGCCCGAGTTGATGGCGTGTTCAACTAATGTTGAAAATTCAGACTCGATGCCTTTAACCAGAAGTTCATTGTTTTCAGGAAGCCAATAAAAAGATAGGTGGTTCATGCTTGATCAGCTAAAGATTCTACTAGTTACAGTTTAACTTCCCAGACCATTATTATGCAAATTATTGATAAGTTAATTGAGAGTTTTTGTCCGATGTATTTTTTGCAGTGAAGTATGGAAACGACACTAGTGTGATGTCAGTCCCGAATTTATATGAATTTAGTTTTATTGGTGTGAGCTGTGCACAGACTTATTTTGTAACGTTAACTATCATTTATAGTACTTGCAGTCGGTATGCTAATAAAAACATAAACCATAGCTTCGCTGGCTGATTTACATTTTTCGCTTAAAGCTGCTGCTATCTGGTGATCATAAATAATCGGGGTTTTCTAGATTAGAAGGATCAATGGATATGACAGAGCAACAATTTATTAATTACGTTAACAAGTTTGGTAGTTTCCAAAAACGTTCAATGTTTGGTGGAACGGGTTTATTCAAACAAGACGCAATGTTTGCCCTAATGAGTGCTGACAAAGTGTTTATTCGAGGTGGTGACTATTTAGATGACAAATTGACGGATTTGGGCTGTATCAAGTACCGTCATGTTAAAAAACAAACGACTGCGACGGTGAATTACTACGATATTACTCATCTATTTAATAATAAAAATGAGCTTTTAGATGAGATTGTTGAGAACTCGATTAAGTTTTCGGTGTCTCAGCGTCACTATAAGAAGTCGTCAGCGAGTCGTCGTTTAAGAGATCTGCCGAACATGCAGCTCACACTTGAGCGCATGGTGAAAAAAGCGGGTGTTGTTGATGTTGACACCTTCTTAGAGCTCGGTGCACCTGAAGTGTTCTCTAAAGTGAAAGCGACATACGGTAATGATGTCGATGTTAAGCTACTTTGGAAATTTGCTGGTGCCATTGATGGTGTACATTGGAAGCTTATCCAAGAACCGCGTAAACGTCAGCTTCTAGCGAGTTGTGCGTAATACACTTGCTGAGTAACAGACATAAAAAAGCCGAGGTCAATGACCTCGGCTTTTTAGTATTTGGTTATCTCATTCTGAAATGTGTTATCAGAACTTGAATCGCGTTGTGAACATTAGCTGGTCACCGTAGAAATCATTGATGCGCGCTTCAGCACCAATTGAGAAAAGCTCTGTTGAGTGGAAGCGTACGTACGCTGAACCAATCCAGTCATCGTTATCTTCGATGGAGACGTAGCCTGCTTTACCGCCTACTTCTAGTTGTGGACCTAGCCATTGACGAACCCCTAGGTTCAATTCCATACCCGTGTCAGTGCCTTTACCTTCTTTGCCACCAAAATCGACAAGGCGGAATAGCATTTCACCAGTAAAATCAGCCCAGTTGTTGATTGGTGCGTGGAAGCCAAAGCCTGCTGCCGCGTCATAATCACCTTCAAACTCTGAATCAACACGGCCAATCACATGAGCGTTTGGGTGGATAGATTTACTTGCAGCCGCGCCGAACGTTACAGGACTTGCGCCAATGCGAGCTTCCAGGTAATCGTAGCTGAAGTTACTCATTACGGTTGGGCTGTTTGGGTCGGTCTCTGCAAAAGCTTGACCAGATGCTAGCACAAGGGCTGCAGCTAAGATTGTTTTACGCATACGAAAGAAAAACCTATTCTTGTTAATTTCCTTGGTTTGGTGCGACGGAGCGCTGCCATATCGAGACATCATAATGCATTGTTGTAGTCCTACACTACAAAAATGTCATTGTTTTGTCGTTATTTACATGTTGAAGCAATCAATATGCCAAAATACGCACAATTTGGTGATCTATTCTCCAAAATTAATTCGGTTTTTTGCGACAGCATCTAATATCTGTTCTGTATCGAGAATGGCAGCCCAGGGCATCAAGTCAGCATTGTTCTCTATCATATATTGGGTAAGTTGTTTTTTGATGACATCGCGTAAGTTGTCCCCTCGCCAAGGTTTGGCAATGTAAAAATGCAGGCTGGAGTGATTCACAGCTTCTACTGTGTCTTCCAATCCGGCTTGGCCAGTTAGCAATACTTTGCGTGCCGTTTGAGTGGATGCGTTGTCATTAAGTTCAATGAGAAAGCTAATGCCAGTTTGTTCAGGCATTATGTGGTCGCAAAGAATGAGCGCTAGCTTCCCTCCCTCCTGCTCAGTTTCTTCTATGATAGATTTCGCTTCCGCGACAGATTCTGCGGCTTCAAGGTCGAAGTGTTCTTCAAAGCAGTCCAGATCCTGAATCACACTGTCTAGCACTTCGCGCTCATCATCGACACATAAGATTAGGTATTTAGTCATGTTGAGTCCTCAAATTGTGTCGTGTGTCTGCAAGGGGAGCCACACTGACATTTTTGTGAATCGATTAGGTTCAGACTGAACTTCAATCCGCCCCCCATGTTGATGAACAATTTGCTGGCAAACTGATAGGCCAATGCCTAATCCAAAGTTGCCTTCCTTTTTAGTGGTAAAGTTGAGGGCAAAAATTTGACGCTGTAGCTTTTTGGAAATACCACAACCATTGTCTGCAATTGAAATAACGGCCCATTGTTGGTCGTTATAGCTGCGAATTTCAGATTGAATCAAAAGTGTCCCTCTTTCAGGAAGAGCGTCAATGGCGTTGGATATGAGGTTAGTCCAGACTTGCTGCAAAGCCATTGGCATACACTGTATCAGTGGTAAATCACCGTACACTTTTTCTACGCTGTGCATCTTGAGTTTATTTTCAAAGATGACCAGCGTATCTTCAATTCCTTCATGAATGTCCGATAATCGAAACGTCTCATCGTCTGGCCGCGCGTACCCTTTAAGGCTCTTGACCATATCGGCGATACGTTGAGCACAAACATTGATGGATCGTAAAGTTGATCCTGTAATGTGATAACTCTCAAGAAGGTCGAGCTCATGCGCTACTTCAGCTTTGTTGTTTTGAGTACGCTTCAACCACTCTTGATTGTCTTCTAACCCGAGTTTGACCAGCTTTTTAGCGATTCGACGTTCACCCACCTGAGATTCTATATTTTTGGCTAGTTGCCTTTCATCAGAAGTTGACCTCGGTTTGGAATCGAGAGATTTAGCCAGAATATCCGCTCCTAGAGTTTTGAGTCTGGATTGACCATTATCATCACTGACTAATTTATGAATGTTAGCCGTTAGCGTTTCCGTACTGCGAAGAATTGCCGCAACAGGATTGTTTAGCTCATGGGCAACTCCCGCGACCAATTGGCCTAGCATTGCCATCTTTTCACGCTCAATGAGTTGTTGATGGGCAGACTCTAGGGATTCAAGCGTCTTTTGCAGTTCGAGCTTAGTATTGATACTGCGCTGCAGGCGACGATTGAAATGACGCAGAAGTAGGTTAGTAAACAAAGGAAGCAGGGTGGTGTTGGAATGCATGACCTTAGCGAAAATGTCTCGGTCGAGTTTTATCACCTCAGTTTGTTTTAAAGTCAGCGCCGTCGAGAATGAGGGCTCACCCGTGACAAACGACATCCCTCCGACAATATTACCTTTGTTGTGTCTGACCACCTCGCGCTGTATTCCTAGTTCGTCTTTTTTATATAGCGCAACTTCTCCTTTGGTAATGAACCAGAGAAATTGATTTTCTTCGCCTTCAATGGTGAGCAGATGTTCAGATGAATAGGTTCGGCAAGCGCGAGTGTCGTCCTGATCTGAGAAGAACTCGTGCAAAGCTGAGATAACTTGCTCAGCGAGCTCTTGATCGGAGAGCGTGTGATGATCAGTGATAAAACCCTCGCGATAGCTGCGCATTTTGAGTTCGATGTGTGCTCTAAGAAGGCGCTGTTGATCGAGTATTTGACTATATGCGAGAAGGTTTTCTTGGTCGTGCTTTAGAATAAAAGTCGTGAGTTCTTTTTTGACCGTTTTGTATACCAAGTTGTCCTGCAACGGCTTAGTCAGACAATGATCCAGTCTACCTTCATTGACGGCAGACAGTATCGCTTGTATGTCTTGTCCGCAGCTGATCAAAATCTTACGTGCGCTTTGTGTATGGTGGCTTTTGTCTAACTGAATCAGAAATTCAGCGCCATTAAAGTTTTCATGATGGCTAGCCAGTACCAGCGCGACAGGTTGCTGGTTTTCCTGACAGTAAGCTAGCGAAGCGTGTGCGTCTTCGATTGTATCAGCCGTATGTATGTCGAACCTTTCCGCGAATTGACCCAGTTCTCGTCGCAGTTGCTCTACACTAATAGGATTGTTGTCTAAGCACAGTAAGGCATACTGATTCACTGTTGTCGCCTGTCTCTAATGAACTCCCTGATCTGAAATTACTCTAACAAGGATTACTCAGAGTGACTGAGACACAGGTTTTAGATTCGTCTTCGATTTGTGAAGAAAGCCAATACTCTGATTTAACTCAATGTTTTTTGGTGTAAACTGCAAGAAATACCTAAGTGAAGATAATTACATGCATCAGTTGAAAAAATACGGCGCTATTGGTGGCGCAATCGCTTTGGCTTTATGTTGGCCTCTGGCGGTAGGACAAATTGGACAAAATGTTATCCATGATGGCATTACGCATCTAAGCAATGATTCAGTGAAAGCTGAAGTTGTTTCCTACAACCGCGGCTACCTCTCTTCTGAAGTACAAACTCGTTACACGGTTGCGGATGCAGAGCTTGCCAGCCAACTGGAGATTGATGGGTTGCCGACGGAATTCGTCGTGAATAGCCATGTCACTCACGGTTTGTTTAGTTTGAAAGCAGAGTCCACGTTGGAAAATGCCGAGCAGTTTCCTTTAACGATGACAACGGTGACTCAACTTAACGGCAATACGGACTACTCGTTGGAGCTGGGTAACTGGCATCAAACAACCGAAGGTGACGGCGGCGCTATGGTATCAGTGACACCTTCGTCTCTGAAAGGCCATGTTACGGTGTTGGGAGAAGTCAGCTACGACCTTAACATTCCTTCCGTTGAAGTCGATTTCAATACAGGTGAAAAGATGCTGCTGTCGAACATCACGGGCTCGGGCCTTGGCAGAAAGCAAAATAGTTTTTGGCTGGGCGACCAGAAAATCAACATTGCGGAAATGTCGGTGCTCGATTCCACACAGGCCCCTTTGTTCTCTCTGAAAAGTGGTCAGTATCAGTTTGCTTCTTCACTTGATGATGCCTCTCAACGTGTAAATAGCAAACATGTTGTGAGCGTTGATAAATTACTCATGTCTGAAGACGAGGTGGACAACTTGGTGCTGGATTTAGAATTCGGCGATTTAGACAGCAGCTCATTTGATCATTTGGTTAGTATGTATCAGAACAATCCGGTGCTGACGGCTGACGATATCCAAGATGCGATTCCTTACGTGGAAACCCTATTTTCAAAAGGTTTCTACCTATCTATGAATAAGATGGCTCTGACCTTAGGGGACAATGGCGAGTTCGAAAGTACATGGAAAATTACCGTTCCAGAAGGAACCACCAATGTCACTCAAAACCCTGCCAACATTCTTCCTTCTTTAACGGGGAACTTAGACACGTTTTTCTCCAATGGCTTGGTTGAGCAGTATCCTTTCATTAAACAGGGTGTCGATGAAGCGATGGTGATGGAGTTTGTTAGTCAGAACGATAAGGGCTACCAGATTCAGGCTGAGCTAAAAGATGGAAATCTTGTATTCGAAAACGGGCAGCAAATACCTTTGATGGCGATACTATTGCCAGCAATGATGCAGCCATAAGTTAGGATTTTTATCACTTACATGAAAAAGAGGTCTAAAGACCTCTTTTCTTGCTTTTTATACGTGAGAAAACGTGCTATTAATCCTGTCATTACTTATTGAAAGCATGAGCAAGGAATCTCGAAATGGACAATGTTTATAACTTTAGTGCCGGACCAGCGGGGCTGCCTAGAGCGGTAATGGAAAAAGCACAATCCGAATTCGTTGAGTGGAACGGATTGGGCACATCTGTGATGGAAATTAGCCACCGAAGCAAAGAGTTTATTATGGTTGCTGAGGATGCAGAACAAGATCTTCGTGACCTACTGAACATTCCTGACAACTACAAAGTCTTGTTCTGTCAGGGTGGTGCTCGTGCACAGTTTGCTGCTGTCCCATTAAATCTATTGGGTAGTGCTAAGAAAGCGACCTACGTTGATGCAGGGTACTGGGCAGAAAGTGCAATCAAAGAAGCAGAAAAATACTGCGAAGTGGATGTATTTAATGCCAAAACCACAAAAGAAGGTAAATTGGCTGTCACTGATGCATTAGAATGGAAGATTGACCCTCAATCCGCTTATGTACATTTTTGCCCAAATGAGACTATCGATGGTATCGAGATTTCAGAACTGCCTAAGACGGATAAACCGATCGTTGCGGATATGTCATCCAACATACTTTCAAGAGAGATCGACGTCTCTCAATACGGGGTTATTTACGCTGGTGCTCAAAAGAATATTGGCCCTGCGGGGATCTGTATTGCTATCGTCCGTGATGACTTGCTGGATCTTGCTCATGAACTTTTACCGAGCTTCATCAGCTACAAGATGTTGGCAGAGAAAGACTCAATGTTTAACACGCCACCGACTTTCGCTTGGTACTTGTCTGGCTTGGTGTTTAAGTGGTTGAAAGAGCAGGGTGGTGTCGCGGCTATGGAGCAGATTAACCGCGAGAAAGCAGCGATTCTTTATGAATGTATTGATAGCTCTGATTTCTATAAAAACGAAGTTTGCGCCCAGAATCGTTCACGAATGAACGTACCCTTCCAGCTTGCTAAACCTGAACTGGATGGCCTATTCCTAGAACAGGCAGCAGCGAAAGGCCTTGTTTCGTTGAAGGGCCATCGTGCTGTCGGTGGTATGCGTGCTTCAATTTACAATGCAATGCCTGTAGAAGGTGTAAAAGCTCTGGTTGAATTCATGAAGGAATTTGAAGCCGCAAACGCTTAACCCGGAGAGATAAAGTAAAGGCTTAGCCATTGAGGCTAAGCCTTTTTTATTGATTAAAGTTTAAAACGAGCGACAACTTGTTCCAGTTCCTCGACTTTTCGGTAAAGCTGGCTGACCGCTTGAGCGCCATCTTGAGTGGTGCGAACCGAGTTGTCGGCAATTTGGCTGATGGTATTGATGTCACGCGACATCTCTTGTGCTGCTGTAGCTTGCTCATTTCCGGCAGTTGCGATCATATCGATCATTTGGTTCACATCCTGAGCACGGGACACGATCTGTGTTAGGGCATCCCCGGCAGAATTAGAGAGGGTTACACCTTCTGCAACTAAATGAGTCCCTTCGCTCATCCGCTCTACGGCCTGACGTGTTTCGTTCTGAATCGAGCTTATCAAACCGCCTACCTCTTCTGTCGCTTTTGAGGTTCTTTCAGCCAGACTTCGTACTTCGTCAGCGACCACGGCAAACCCTCGACCAAGCTCACCAGCTCGTGCGGCTTCAATGGCTGCATTGAGCGCGAGCAAGTTGGTTTGTTCGGCGATATCGTTAATGACTTTGATAACGTTACCGATCTCTTCTCCGCGTTTACCTAAACTGTCGACAGTTTCTGCGGTTTCATTGACGACTTCGGAGATCCGATTCATGCCATTGACGGTTTCTTGCATCAATTTACCGCCATTGGTTGCTTCCTCACCAGCCTGACGTGAACTTGCTGCAGCGTCAGTGCTTTGATCTGCAACCTGATTGACGGTAACAGTCATCTCTTCGACAGCACTGGCGATGAGTGTAGCTTTGTCTGCTTGTTCCTCAATACCAGAAGCAACCAATTTAGTTGTGTCCTCGACCATTTGCGTGTTGCTAGCAACTTCAGAAGCAACACTTGTGATATTGGATAACACACTTCTGAGAGATTGTTGCATTGCATCAATTGCACGAGCGAGTTCACCCAATTCATCTTTGTTGGTTTCATTGATCGGCGGTTCTGACAAATCACCGTCAGCAATGGACTTGGCTTTTGCTGCAATCACATCCAGTCTCTGACGGATGATGTTTAGTAGTCCCCAAGCGACAGCAATACCGACAACCAATACCACAATAACATTGATGGTCAGCCAGAAAATAATGGTCGACATATTGTTGTTGAGTTCTGCTAAGGCTTGGATAGAGTCGTTAGTCTCTTCTGTGGCGGAGTTATTGAGGATTTCTTCCAGCGGAAGAATAATAGATTGCTTCAATTCACCGACCAGCATGTTTGCTGATCTCTTGCCCGAGGGGTCATAGCCTTCAAAGACCTCCTGAGCAATACGAATAATGTCGTAGTAATACTGTTCAACCTCGTCGATTTGGCTTGAAGCTTGTGGATCAGGTTCTAGGGGACGGAGTTTATCGAGATATCCTGCAAAGGCGCCGGCATCATTGTTAAAGGTGTCTCGTGCTGCTGGGTCACCCATGATGTAGGCATTGAGCGTTGCAATCATATCGCCGGCTTCGTCAACCAACTCAAGATAATAACGAATACTCGGTAAATCTTGATTCAAAGTCCTATCGAGCTCGGTGCTTTTATAGGCTTCGGTAAAGCGCTTTTCTGCGAGTTGATCGAGTAAATCCTCCAACGGTACCCCAATGTTTTTGGTCAGCTGATTGATTTTATCGATGGCCTGCTGTTCATCGGCGGGGTTGAATTTGGTGAAGATGCCTTGGTTAACGCGTTCAATGTACTGGTTCGCTAGACTAATGATGCGATCCATTTTTTCAACATCAGAGGCTTTAGCCGACTCTAACGCACGTAATCGCAAGTATTGTTGCTGGAATTCATTGGCATTAGCTTCAAAAGCATTGCGTTGCCCTGCATCGCCATTGAGATATTCGAGGGCGTTAGTTTGTAGGCTTCCAATTGCATCCAATACGTTGAAATAGGCCAACACTCCGGGTACATCATCAGACTCTATTTCCTGTGAAATGGTGGCAGATTTGTTGACAAGAGACCAGACGATGAAAGCTAAAATCAGGGTGGTAATTATTATTATTGAAAAGCCCATATAGAGGGCATGGGACAGACGAACGTTCATCTCTATCTCTCCATCGGGAGTTGGATTCCAATGAACTAAGTATGGAACCTATGAACCAAGGCGCAAATAATTAATAAATTTATCCGTAGCAAGCGAGTTAGAAGGGATTGATGACAATAAAAAAAACGCAGCCTAAGCTGCGATTTTAAAATGTGTCAGAGTGGGTTGCTTATCGACGTTTAGGCTTGCGACCTGCCGAAGGTTTTCCGCCCGCTGGTGGCTTACTGTTACTATGACCGCCCGGCTTACCATTTCGACCACCTGTTAGTTTACCACCGTTACCTGAGTTGCGGCTATTGTTTGGTTTTTTCTGACCAGAGCCGTTCATCTTTTCAAACCCTGGCTGACTTTTTGTATGTTTAGTCGCGAAACGGTTTGAGCCATGACGACCAGATTTTCTTCGCTGTGCGGGAGTCAGGGCTTCATTGTCTTCTGCTGGTACCAGACAGCTCTGTTTGTCACCAATTAAGTGCTTTTTGCCCATGCTAATAAGCGCTTCGCGAATTAGCGGCCAGTTAGCCGGATCATGGTAACGCAGTAGGGCTTTATGCAAGCGGCGCTGGCGCTCTCCTTTCGCTACTGGCACTTCTTCGCGTTGTTTGTACTTAACACGCTTAAGTGGATTGGTTTCCGAGTAGTACATCGATGTGGCGTTACACATCGGTGATGGATAGAAGTTTTGTACCTGATCACACTCGAAGTCGTTCTTCTTAAGCCACAGCGCTAAGTTCAGCATGTCTTCATCTTCGGTGCCCGGGTGCGCAGAGATGAAGTAAGGGATCAGATACTGCTTCTTGCCTGCTTCTGCACTGTACTTCTCAAACATTTCTTTGAAACGATCGTAAGTTCCCATGCCAGGCTTCATCATTAGGTTCAGTGGACCTTTTTCTGTGTGCTCAGGTGCGATCTTCAGATAACCGCCAACATGGTGAGTAACTAACTCTTTTACGTATTCAGGTGACTCGATGGCCAAATCGTAACGAACGCCAGAAGCTATCATCACTTTTTTGACACCTTCCACTTTACGTGCTGCGCGATACAGATCGATAGTGTGCTTGTGGTCGGTATTCAGCTTGTTACAGATCCCAGGGAAAACACACGATGGACGGCGACAGTTTGCTTCAGCTTTCGGATCGCTACAGCCGAGTCGATACATGTTTGCAGTTGGACCACCAAGGTCGGAAATGGTACCAGTGAAGCCTGGTACTTTGTCTCGGATTTCTTCAAGCTCGTTTATGATCGACTCTTGAGAACGGTTTTGGATGATACGACCTTCGTGCTCAGTAATAGAACAGAAAGAACAGCCACCAAAACAGCCACGCATGATGTTCACGGAGGTTTTGATCATGTCGTAGGCAGGAATCTTTGCTTTACCATATTTCGGGTGCGGTACACGTGCGTAAGGCAGGCCGAAAACGTAATCCATCTCCTCCGTTGAGAGAGGAATCGGAGCTTGGTTAACCCAAAGTTCACGATCACCGTGACGTTGAATTAATGCGCGACCAGAATATGGGTTAGTCTCAAGGTGCATAATACGGCTGGCATGAGCGTAGAGAATTCGGTCATTATTCAGCTTTTCAAAATGCGGGATACGTACCGCAGTTGTTGCCGCATCGTGACGAGAAGGACGAATAGCGATAGGCTTCGCTTCAGGCTCTTCAGTTTTCGCTTTGGTGTCACACTGTTCTTCTACCGCATATGGGTTCGGTGGGATGAAAGCTTCTTTACGCGGTTTTTCAATACGTGAAGAGTCAATGATCTTATAGCCTTCTGGCTCCGCTGGCAGGCTGACAACCGTACCGCGAATATTAGTCATCGTGCCAATCTCTTCACCATCAGCCAATCGGTGAGCAACTTCAACCAATGCGCGCTCTGCGTTACCAAATAGTAAGATATCTGCTTTTGCGTCAAACAAAATGGAGCGACGAACTTTATCGGACCAGTAATCGTAGTGCGCTAAACGACGTAAGCTGGCTTCGATTCCCCCAAGAACAAGCGGCACACCTTTGTAAGCTTCACGACAGCGCTGAGAGTATACTAATGTCGCGCGATCAGGGCGTTTACCGCCTTCGTTGTTTGGTGTATAGGCGTCATCATGGCGTAGCTTACGGTCAGCTGTATAACGGTTGATCATTGAGTCCATGTTGCCAGCAGTGATGCCGAAGAACAGATTTGGTCGACCCAATTGAGTGAAAGCATCTTTATTGTGCCATTCAGGCTGCGCAATGATACCGACACGAAACCCTTGAGCTTCAAGCAGGCGACCGATAATTGCCATACCAAAGCTTGGGTGATCCACGTAAGCGTCGCCAGTCACGATTATAATGTCACAGCTGTCCCATCCTAGGGCATCCATTTCCTTACGACTTGTCGGTAGGAAAGGGGCATTACCGAAGCACTCTGCCCAGTATTTTTTGTGCTCATGAATAGGGGTGATATTGCTGTACATATTTTGTTCTCTGTTCCAGGGAGCGCGAATTATAGCGGCTTGAGAGACTACTATCTACCTCAACATGTCCCTAGATTCTTCATGCCTAATGCACGTCCTATTAGTTATGCATCAGGTTGTTGTTAGTTGTGTTAGCTATATAACGGATTACGCCTTCATATGGGACTAATATTTAGAGTGGTGATGAATATAAAACTTGAGGTGTGTGCTTATGCATGGCGTAGATTCCGAGATAGCTGTGGAAGAGAAAGCAGCCCCCCATCGTCAGCGCAAATACCAAACGTACACCTGGCAGCTAGATCTTGTTACTCAGGAGTTTAGTTGCGAGCCCGAGGCGATGAAACGGCTCTTTGGCTGTCATAAACCCACCATTTCAGCCAAGGAGCTACTCAAGCTGCTGCCGACGACTCAGCGTCGTATGGCTCGTAATATGTTTAAGTCTGCATTAGCTTCCGACAAAACTCACTCATTCCATTGCTGCTTACTTACACCCAATAGCTTGTTCACTTACGTAGAGTTCATCATCCAAGCGGAAAGTGAGTTTGTGCTAAAAGGCGTGGTTGCTCCGTGTTTGGTTATTCCATCGAGAATGGTCGCAGCGGATATTTTTTATTCTGTATTTGAGAACAGACACCATGGTGTCTTAGTGACGGACTCAGAAACCCGAATCCTTGCGTGTAACCGCCATTTTGAGCGAATTACAGGCCATCAGCTCGAAGATATTCTGGGCTTAAAAACGAATATTCTGAACGCAGAAAAACTTAGCGCAGATTATTACCGTGACCTGTGGCACAGCATCGAACGGCATGGTCACTGGAGTGGTCCTATGCTGACTAAAAAAGCGGACAACTCCGTCCTACCCCAAGAATTAACTATTCATAAGATTGAGCCGGGAAACGGTGAATCTTACTTTCTGGGGTTGTGTGCAGATTTATCTAATCAGCTTCACCGAATTGACGACCGAGAAACTGGCGGTGTTGATTTACTGACTCAATTACCGTCTCCAGAGCGGTTTTTAGAGCAGCTGGACAAAGAGTATGGTGATAACCAAGGTGAAGAGTTGCTGATAATGCTGGCGTTACAACCGCAGTTTCCGTTGGCGAATGAGCAAGAGGTTAAACGTCAGTTTGCTAGCTACATTGCTGAAAACTCCTTGGTTCCGTATGCAAGCTATATTGGTGATGGTCGGTTTGCGGTGACATTGAGTGTAGAAAACTCCCAGGGGACTGAAAATGTTCGAGCTATTAGGAAGATGATTAAAGCCTTTTTCCACAGCTTCAAGCATGCTCAGGGCACTGTCGCTCAATCGCTCAAGTTTGGTCTAACAGGGGTTTCCGTAATGCACTCAGATGCCAAGTCGCCCAGGCAGCTGTTGTCTCATGCATTGCAGTCTCTGCTTGAACTCCATTCTGGCGAAAGTAAGAGGATTGCGTTTTATGATCGCGAGATCCATGAACAAGTGGAGCGTAAAAAGCAGCTAGAGAGTTGGGTCGAACAAGCCATCTTGGCGGAGACAATCGACGTTTTTTTCCAGCCAATTATCGATATTAAGAAGGGGAGAATCGACAAATTTGAGGCCCTATGTCGTTTTCCTGTCAACGAAACGACGAGTGCATCAACGCAGGAACTTATCAACATTGTCGAAGACCTTGATTTAATTGTCAGTTTGGATGACGTCGTTAACCGAAAAGCTATGTCTGTGCTACCGGAGCTGCAGCAACTGTTTGGCGACCGTGTTGGGCTATCTGTCAATCGTTCCTTCAATACCAAGCAAGACATCGCGGAGATCCTTCGCCACAGCGCCCAGCTCATCGATCAAAGTGGCATCAAACCGGATATGTTGACGATTGAGTTTACGGAAAGTGCGTATTTTGATGGCGACAGTTACCAAGAGCAGTTGCTTGCAGCGATTCGAAAAGCTGGCGTATCCATTGCTGTTGACGATTTTGGTACAGGATGTGCGTCTTTCGATTATCTCAATAAGAGCTACTTTGATGTTTTGAAAATTGATCGAAGCTTTGTCCAAGGCATTCGCTTTGCTAGTCGGCAATATCATGTCGTCAATACCATTATTCAGTTGGCTCAGAAATTAAAACTTAAGGTCGTGGCTGAGGGCGTTGAAACAAGAGATGAATACCTAACGTTGCGCAGCCTGGGTGTGGATTGCATTCAGGGCTATTTTTTCTCAAAGCCTCTTTCAATCCAAGATCTTAGAGTTGTAACCAACTACTGTACTTTACCTCCAATCGTGGCTGAATCTGACAACAATATCGGAACATTAGCGGATCTGATTACACCGCATTTACCGCACGTTGATCCTGGGGAACCTTTATCTCTTGTTCACACCTATTTTAAAGTGGATGCAATCAACGTCTTACCTGTTGTTGAATCTCATCAATGTGTGGGAATCATTAGCAGAGCAGCAATGAATTTGCATCTGACTCCCAATATGGGCACTGACCACGAGACCAATAAAGAGCAAACAATGTGGCACAAATCTGCGCACCGCATGATGTCTCCACCTGAGTCGTTATTGTCTTGGCATACTTCATTGACTGAAGTGGAAAACTTGATGATGACCACGCCATTGCCTTGGATATTGGTTGATGATGAATCGCGATTCAAAGGGATAGTTGAGCAAGAAAGGATATTGCATCATTTATTGGGGAAGATAATTAAAAATTAATACTATCAATAACGGCAAATTCACCTAAGTTTATAAGTGATACCGAACAATATAATGCTTTTGGGTGAGTCTTGATGTTGGGAGATCTCCGTTCTCGTGGTTCGATTGAATCGTATGTTAAAGGTAAAGCTGAGCTAAATTCTATTGAATGGCGGTGGGAAGCAGAATCTCACCACTTCTCAATAGAGCGCGATGAGTGTGTGCAGTTGTTTCAGTCTGACTTTCCTAATGTGACCAACAACTTTTTACTATCTTGCTTGAGCTACCAAGACCAGTCTGCACTTGTTAAACAGTTCGAAGAGGCCCATAAATCACTTCAAAAGAGGCGATTTAGTTGTTGCTTAAATCTAGATCAGGGCAAGGTCAGCTATGTCGAGTTTACCTTTAATGGTGACAAACAAGGGCGCGTGCTCGGTCACTTGGCGCCTTTGGTAACTTTTGACAAAAACAGTGACTTCGTAAGTCAATTGTTTGAGCAACTTTTTGATAATCCTCACCATGGTGTTGTAATCGCCAACTCTGAAAAAAACGTCATTGCCTGCAATAGCTATTTTCAAGAGCACACAGGGTACTCGCATCCCGATTTGGCAGGAAGAAATCTCGACAAGCTGGATTCGGGTAAGCACAGCAAAGATTACTATCAAAATCTCTGGAAAGAGGTCGCGCGAAAAGGGTTTTGGTCAGGTGTTATTCTTATTAAAACCAAATCAGGCAACACGATCCCGCAAGACTTAACCGTTCAAAAGTTCTCTTTAGGCGAAAATATATTTTATGTGGGTTGGTATTTAGATCTGTCTAAAAACCTCTATCGGGTGGCAGATGTCGAGCATGGTGGGGTTGAGCTTTTGACTCAGCTCCCTACTGAGCAGCAGTTTACTCAATCAGTGGCGAGCCGATGGATGGACGAAGCCGAAGAGCATATAAGTATGGTTGTCGCTTTTGTGCCGAAATTTAATAGTGAGGATGATTTTGAGCACAAGTCGGTATTGTCAGAACATTTGGCGAGAAATCGCAATGCTCAACAGGTCGGTTATATTGGTAACAACCACTTTGTCGCCTGCTTAGAGTGTGAGAAACGGCCTGGTCCTTCTCAGGTCAGGATTATTCACCAAACCATCCGACGTTTCTTTAGTTCGCTGAACCAAAAGGCAGGCAAAGAGATCCATTTGGCGATAGTTCACGGCAAAGTAGGTGTCTCGGTACTGGGCCATGATACACACAACCCTAAATTACTTGTTTCGCATGCTGTACAAGCGATGCTAGAGCAGCAAAATGATGCCCGAGGGCTCATCACTTTTTATCATGGTGCCATTCACCGAGAGGTATTACGTCGTAAGGAGCTAGAAGAGTGGGCCGTTAAGCTGATTCGCTCCAACGCTGTAGAAGTGTATTACCAACCTATCGTCGATGTTAAAACATGGGATATCGTTAAGTTTGAAGCGTTAAGCCGTTTTAAAGCACCCAATGGAAAAATACTCAATACCCAGGAAATGGTCACGGTCGCAGAAGACCTAGATCTAGTATCGGACTTGGATTGGTGTGTGGGAAGAAAAGCGTTGGAAGACTTATCCGTGATTCAGGAGCGATATGGTGAAAAGTTAGGGATGACGATCAATCGCTCTCTTAACACTAAGCTAGAAACGGATGAAGTGCTTCAGAGCGCAGATGACTTGGTGCATCAGTTCGCTAAAACTCCTGAACTCGTAACAATTGAGCTGACAGAAAGCGCTTACTTTGATAGCGAATCAGAACAATCTTCTTTGATCAGAAACATACGACGAAGAGGTGTCAGCGTCGCGATAGATGATTTTGGGACGGGTTACAGTTCCTTCAGCTACCTCAGTGACTGTAATTTTGACCTATTGAAGATCGATAGAGAGTTCGTCACAGGTTTAAGAGTAGGGACCCATAAGTACCATATTGTAAAAATGATCACGGAGCTGGCGCACACTTTGAATGTTAAAGTAGTAGCCGAAGGCGTGGAGACTCGACAAGAGTTGGAGGTTATCTGCAGTGTTGGCGTGGATTACATTCAGGGCTACTTTTTCTCAAAACCTTTGCCCATTGATCAGCTTGAAAGTGCCTGGAGTTATTGTGAGAGGCTGGAGGAGTTTCTCACTAGAGCGTCTAGTATGCGGCAGGTCGGGCTCCTCAACATCACACAAACTTATATACCGACCTTAGAACCTCAAGACACATTAGAAGCTGCCAGAAACCTTTTTGACTCAAAGCAGTACAATCTCGAGGTTATCCCTGTTGTTGATGGCACCACTTGTGTGGGAGTTGTTGGTAGAGAAGAACTGAATCATCACCTCTCGACAACTCTCGGCACAAAACTGGAAACGCCTAAAGATTTGGTTGCTTTGAAGAGAAAACTCAATCAGGTGATGAGGCGTGACATCCATCGTGCGTCATATCAGATAAAAATGTCTGAAGTGCCAGAATTGATAAAAAGTGGTATCAAGCCTCCTTGGTTAGTTGTCAACGAAACCGGACAGTATTTGGGTGTGGTCACAAGTCAGGATCTTCTCAGCCATTTTGCCAACGAATAGCTAGGAATCGCTGGTGGCACTTATCTAAGCAAGTCTGCTATTATCCGCTTCCATTAAAAACAATAGTGATAGCTCACACCATGGTTCAGCAATTGTTAGCAGTGTTTCCGCCTATGCTTTTAGGCGCTCAGTTGATTCTGACGCTTATCTTAGTCAAAGGGGATATTTGTCCTGGCCAGCGAGGCCGTATTCATAAAGTACTCCCCGTACTCGCCATTATGTGGCTAGCCGTCGCGTCGTTGAAAATCGAAGCCATGATGGTGGTGTTTGCGATTGCTTACTTTTACTCGCAGGTTCAGACCAAAAAAACTCGGGTACAAGGCCCATTGTGGGTGATGTACCTTGCTAATGGTCTGGCCTTGGCTTATGTCGCCATTGGCATTGGTGAGCAGCCTGATTTAGCGGCAAGTTTAAACGTATTTGTTCAGATCATTCTTCTAGGCGCTCTGTTTGCTCATTTACTCCTTACGGTCGCTCGCACTAGGCTTCAGGCTTTTCATCGTATTTTGCCAGTAACGGGTGTTATCTCAGCAATGTTGATGAGCCTATCAATTCTCTTAAAAGCTTTTGGCCTAGAAGAAGTCGCCTTAACTCAGGCGACTCAGCCTTTATTGGTAGGTTTTGCGCTTCTGATTACTTCGGTCCTCATCTGGTGTTGGCACATCATTGTGTCGAAAACCGTCAACAAAATTCAGTTAGCAGTAGCATTACTGACGTTAGTTTCGGCCACAACGTTTAATCAAGGCTTGTTCGTTCTTTAGAAGCGGCTCACTTTAAATTTGAGGATTTGAAGCTACGCTTGTGTTAGGTGATCAGCACAGGAGTGTAGCTATGGATCTAAGTAATGCTGGAAGATTAGATAGCGTCATCTTGCTTGGTATTGTTAACGAAAAGCTGAGATTGGAATGTAACAGTTTTGAGGAGCTTGTGACCATGTATGAAATGGATATCGAAATTGTGATTGGCAAGCTCGATGTCCTCGGTTATCAGTATGATCCTCTCACCAATCAGTTTAAATCTTACGACAGATAACATGTAAAAAGGAGGCTGAATGCCTCCTTTTTCATACTGTTTTTATCCCTTCTAAATGGCTCTTCGATTGCTGTCGTGCGGTATTAAAAAACGCCTGAAGGTAACGTTTATCTTTGTCTGAGTTGCGAGTCGCGGCGAAAAGGCGTCGCCATAAACCATCACCAAGCGAAATACTGGTTATTAACCCCTGACGAGAGAATTCGCTGATGGCCCAGTTTGGTAACGCGGCGACTCCCAAGCCTGCTGAGACCATTTGGACTAGCATCAGAGTGTTGTCAGCCTGTTTCCATTTTGCTGGTTCAATGCCTGCTGGGTGGAGAAAATGTTTCACCACATCCAGTCGGTTTTTTTGTACCGGATAAGACAACATGGTTTCGTTTTCCAAATCACTTGGTTCGACAGATGTGTTTGCCGCCAATGGGTGATTGGTCGCGGTGACAAGGCGCATTTCAAAATCAAACAAGGGTTCGTAATGGACTTCTGACCTAGGCTGGATATCCGAGGTAATGACTAAATCCAACTCGCCACTCATCAACGCAGGCAGAGGCTCGAAACCAAACCCCGATGAGAAGTCCAGAGTTACGCTTGGCCAAGCAACTTGGTACTCCCTCAAAGCTGGCATTAACCATTGGAAGCAAGAGTGGCATTCTATTGCCATGTGCAGGCGTCCATTGACGTCTTCTTTCAGGCTGGCAAGTTCATTCTCTGCTCGGGCTAATCTTGGCAGCACTTGATCCGCCAAATTCAGAAGAATCTGGCCTTCAGATGTAAACCTTACCGGGCGTGTTTTGCGCAGAAATAACTGACCGCCAATTCTGGCTTCGAGATCTTTTATTTGATGAGACAAGGCTGACTGAGTCAGATGTAACGTCGTTGCAGTGGCGGTTAACGACCCCGTATCTCGCAACGTTGCTAATGTTTTCAGATGCTTAAGCTCAATCATGAAATCCCTTCAACCGTAGTCACTGATGATGAATATAACTAACTTACCTACATTTTTTAGGGGTGTAAACATCTAGACGTCTAAAAGTTTAAATGATTTTTAATATAGAGCTTTTACATGTAGATCATAAGTAACATGAAATAATCTAATAAACAGGTTGAATAATTGGAACTTGTTCCGTCATGAGGTTGGCGAGATAGTTTAGCCATCCAGACGCCTTCTATGCCGTCTGAACAGAACATGCATTTACGATTACAAGCCAGAAGGATTAGGGCTATGACAACAACTCATATTTTGGGATACCCAAGAATTGGTGAAAAGCGTGAACTTAAGTTTGCGTTGGAGAAATACTGGCGTGGTGAAATTGAACAGGCTGAGCTAAAGGCCGTTGGCGCCGAGCTACGTAACAAGAACTGGCAGACGCAATCTGATGCAGATCTGAGTTTCGTTACTGCCGGTGATTTTGCATGGTATGACCATGTACTTACCACGACTTTATTGTTGGGCCATGTACCTAAACGCCATCGTGATGGCTTCCCGGATCTGGATACCTTGTTCAAAGTGGGGCGTGGGCAGTCGCAGGTGAATTGCGATTGTAATGGCTCTGCGGCATCAGACATGACCAAATGGTTTAACACCAATTACCATTATATTGTGCCAGAGTTCAGTGAAGACGATAGTTTTGACGTCAGCTGGCCGCAACTGTTTGAAGAGGTTAGCGAAGCTACGAAAGCTGGTTACAACGTGAAACCTGTTCTACTGGGGCCCATCAGCTACCTTTACCTTGGCAAAGAGGTGGATGAAGGGTTCGATCGCCTAACCTTGCTACCACGTCTTCTCACTGCCTATCAGAACATCTTGTCAAAGCTATCTAAGCAAGGGGTCGAATGGGTGCAGATAGATGAACCCGTATTGTCGCTAGAACTCGAAAAACCTTGGTTAACTTCATTCAAACTCGCGTATCAGGTGATTCGCAGCGACATAAAAGTACTGCTGACAACGTATTTTGATTCCGTCGATGACACATTAGATAAGATTGTTGAACTCGATGTTGATGGTTTGCATATTGACCTAGCGGCCGCACCTCAGCAACTGAGCACCGTAGTATCTCGTTTACCCAAAGAGTGGATACTGTCCGCAGGCGTGGTTAATGGACGCAACGTTTGGCGCGCTGATCTCAGCACACAGCTTGAGCTTTTGCAGCCTGTTAAGCAGCAATTAGGTGATAGGTTATGGGTCGCGAGTTCATGTTCATTACTGCATAGCCCAGTTGATTTAGAGCTTGAACCTGCGTTGTCGGAAGAAGTTCGCAGTTGGTTCGCCTTTGCCAAACAGAAGGTGCATGAAGTTGCTTTGTTAGGCAAAGCACTGGACGGCAACCAGCAAGCCATTCAAGAATGTGTTGTCTATAGTGCTCCAATTGAGGCTCGAAAAACAGCAACACACGTTAACAAACCTCAGGTGCAGGAGCGATTAAATCAAATCACCAAATCGCTGGCAGAGCGCAGCGCACCCTATGAGGAACGCGCAGAGTATCAAAGTGCTGTGCTAGGTTTACCACTTTTCCCAACAACGACTATTGGCTCATTTCCTCAAACTCACGAAATACGAGTTCAGAGAAGTGCTTACCGTACTGGTCAATTGTCTGACTCTGAATATGTAGCAGCCCTAAAAGGGCATATCGAAGACGCCGTGAAGCGACAGGAAGCATTGGATCTCGACGTGCTGGTTCATGGTGAAGCTGAGCGAAATGATATGGTTGAGTATTTTGCAGAGAACTTGGCCGGTTTTCAAACAACAAAGTTTGGCTGGGTTCAGAGTTACGGGTCTCGCTGTGTGAAGCCTGCGATTGCCGTTGCAGACATTGAACGTGAGAAGCCTATTACCGTTGAGTGGTCGACCTATGCACAATCGCTGACGTCCAAACAAATGAAAGGTATGCTAACTGGGCCTGTAACCATCCTTTGCTGGACGTTTCCTCGTGAGGACATCAGTCGCAAGGAGATCACCAATCAACTAGCGCTTGCATTGCGTGATGAAGTGTCTGATCTGCAGGATGCGGGCATCAATATCATCCAGATTGATGAGCCGGCGATTCGTGAAGGTTTGCCACTTAAAAAACGTGACCATGCAGAGTATTTAGAATGGGCGGTGGATGCTTTCAAAATTTCCGCAGCCAGTGCAAAACCAGAAACTCAGATACATACGCACATGTGTTACTCAGAGTTTAACGAGATCATCGACTCAGTCGCAGCACTGGATGCAGATGTGATTACGATTGAAACATCGCGCTCAAACATGGAGCTCCTTAAAGCGTTTGAAGAGTTTAATTACCCGAATGAGATTGGCCCAGGTGTCTACGATATTCACTCGCCTAACATCCCGAGTGAGGAGTGGATTGAAGGATTGATCAACAAAGCGGCTGAGAAGATCCCAGCGAAAAGGTTATGGGTGAATCCAGATTGTGGCTTGAAAACACGAAACTGGGCTGAAACAGAAGCGTCGCTAGCTAATATGGTGTCGGCGGCGAAAAAACTGCGTAAAGAGTTTGCGTAACGAAGGGACACCGTTGATGTGAAAATGCCGATCTATCGATCGGCATTTTTGTGTTTGGATAGAGTTAGATAGATTCGCCATTCACGGTTACTTGAACATCAATATTACCGCGAACAGCGTTAGAGTAAGGGCACACCTGATGGGCAACGCGAGTCAATTCTAGAGCCTGTTCCTGAGGTAAATCCACTTCTGCAGCGAGGCTAATAGTCAGCGCAAATCCGCCATTATCATTTGGGCCAATCCCGACTTCTGCAGTGACTGGTGCTTGACTGATCGCCACTTTCGCTTCTCGAGCAACGTGCAAAATGGCATTAGAAAAGCAGGCAGAGTAACCAGCCGCAAATAGTTGCTCTGGGTTAGTCGCTGCGCCGCTGCCGCCCATTTCTTTAGGGTAAGCAAGTTCTAGATCAAGTAAACCATCGTCAGTTTTCACTTTACCGTTACGACCTGCAAGCGCTTTAGCTGAAGTTTTGTATAGAGTTGTCATGTCATCTTCCTTTTATTTGGGTTGTGTGCAATTTAATTGCTTGCAATATTAGATCGAAAATTATCTGGAATGCAACTATATTGTGCACAATTTAATTGTTTTTGTTTGATAGGTGTCGAATGAGTAAGTGCCAAAATGTAGAAAACATGACGGATGAAGAGAAGCTGTTGCTGGATAATCAGCTTTGTTTCCCACTTTACAGTGCGGCTAATGCGGTAATTCGTGCTTACCGACCTATGCTTGAACAGCTGGATCTTACCTACTCTCAATATTTGGTGATGATGTTGCTTTGGGAAAAAGATGGCGCCAGCGTAAAAGATTTGGGAACAAGGCTCCATCTTGATTCAGGCACATTGACCCCATTGCTGAAAAGGCTGGAAGTGAAAGGGTTTGTTGTCAGAGGCAGAAGCCAAGATGATGAGCGTGTAAGAGTACTTAACCTGACCAATGCTGGTCAGGCGCTCAAGGATTCGGCGAAATCAGTGCCTAACGCGATGCGATGCAAAATTGATCTTGAGGTCGATGAACTGGTGACGCTTAAGCAACTATGCGAGAAGGTTCTGAACAATCTAGTCTAGGCTATACGCGATTATCCCCTGAACTAAAGGCAATCGTCTGGCTGATTTGGGTCAGGCTGCGCCCACTTTGTTGTTGCCATTCGGCGAACGCCTTATTGGCAGCATCCAGAGAGCGTTTAGTGTCTCTACCACCTTCAATAATTTTACAGTTTCTTAGGTAGGCTTCGACATCTCCAGACATAATGAAAGTGTCGACACCCATTTGGCGAAGGCTATATGGGCCGGTGTTACCTCCAAGTCGATTGCCTTTCTTCTTTAGGAAACTCCACAATTCAGTAATGGTTTCGCTTGGCCATTCGGCGATCATTTTACCGAAAGATCCATGTTCCAGAGACGCTTCATGAATCATTTGTGCGTTAGCGTGTATGGATTTCACTTTAGCGTGATGGCGAATAATGCGTTTATCCGCCGCTTTGTTATCCCATTGCTCATCAGACAACATCAATAGTGGTTCGATCTTAAAACCGAAGAAGACTTCTTCAAAGTTAGGCCACTTGTTTCGAACCACACTCCATGAAATGCCACTTTGAAATACCTTCATACTGAATGCAGATAGCCAGCGATCGTTGGGAATGGCCGCAATTTCTTCTTTGCTCAGTGGGGTTGAAAGCAAGGCTTCCAACTGGTCTTCGCCACCTTTACGCTCTGCTGCTCGTTGATAGATATGTTCAAACTTTTCAACTGTCATGTGCTGTATCCTTTTATTTTTCATTATCATAACAGCCTGTTATGCCTTATCTCAATTGACCTTGTCGGCAATTATTAAGGATGAAATCGGCAAAGGTTCTATTTTTCAAAGAGAGTCGTTTGCTCTTGTACAGCAAGTGAATAGGCTTGGGAGCAGGCACGTCTTGTTTGAGAATTTCCACTAGCCGACCATTGGCGAGATCGTCTTCAACCAAAATGGTAGGCTGCAGCATCACTCCAGCTCCTGATAGGGCAGCACTGCGCAACACCTCGCCATTGTTTGAGGCAAGCCGGGTTTGGCCGCGTAGAAAGGCACTACTGGCAATTTGTGTCGTTATGCTTGCACTGCCTTCACTGTAACTAAAGCCGAGACATTGATGCTGAGTGAGGTCTGACACTGACTGGATTAGGGCATTTGCCGCAAGGTAAGCCGGAGAAGCGCAAAAAATAAGCGTGTAGTCGCCAAGGTAACGTGCGACCAGCGCTGAGTCTTCAAGGTTACCGATACGAATCATCATATCAGCATCGGTTAGGTGTGGGTCGATCAGTTCGTTACTGAGCTCCATCTCGACATTGATGTTTGGGTGTTGCGCGAGAAAGTCTGCAATTAGTGGAGCGAGTACCTTATTGCCGTAAGTGACCGGACAATTGATTTTCACCACTCCTTTTGGGCTGTTTTCTAAGGTTTGAATCAGATTCTCTGCATTGGCAAGATCTTCGAGAATTCGTTGGCACTCTTTGTAATAAAGCTGGCCTGACTCGGTCAAGGTTTGTTTGCGCGTAGTGCGATGGATCAGTTGGGTCGCCAGATGATTTTCCAAGTGGCTAATGTGCTTGCTGATCATGGTCGGGGAAAGAGCAAAGTGGCTGGCAGCACTACGAAAACTGCCATGTTCGACCACGTAAGCAAAGACCTTCATACTGGTGAATTTGTCCATTGAACACTCAGAGTTTATAAATAATCAACTAAAGCTAAGTTTATCAATTGAACGGAGATAATTACATTATGAAGTCTGAATAATGAATAGAATGCCGATATGAATGAGATGATTTACGTGACCGCTGAGCTGAAAATAAAGCCTGAAATGGAAATACAACATGCGCAAGATGCCATTGAGCAATTTTGTCGTGATATGGAAAGTGAGGTGGGCTGTTTACAAGCTAAAGCAACGTACGATCTTAAGGAGCCTAGCCGTGTCATTCTCTGGGAAAGGTATCAGGATAGAGCGGCGATTGAAGCGCATTTTACCATGCCTCATACGCAAGCGTTTATTGCCTTGGGTATAACGGACTTAGTGCAAGTATTTGAATCGCAAAGTGGAGAGATAGCAGGATGAAATGGGGTGTACTCGGAACCAGTTTTATATCAGGTGTGATGGCGGAAGCGATCAATAATGATGAAGGCAGTGAGCTGTACGCAGTAGCAGGGCGCTCTCAACAACCTCTAGATGATTTTGTGGCGAACTATAGCCCAGCTAAAGCGTACTCGAACTACGACGAACTTTTGAATGATGACGCAATTGATATCGTCTACATCGCGCTGCCTAATCATGTTCACCACGAGTACGTTGTCAAAGCTGCGCAAAAAGGCAAAGCGATTCTGTGCGAGAAATCTCTGTCGGTGGACATGGAAAAGACGCAGCAGGCACTAAATGCTGTTAAACAGAGTGGTGTCTTCTTTGCAGAGGGTTTGATGTACCTTAACCACCCGCTAGTTAGCGCTATTCTCGAAGAGCTGAAACAAGGCACTATCGGCGAAATTCGCTCTATTCAGGCCTCGTATATCGCGGCGATCTCACAGTTTACCAATCCGGGTAGTAAAGGTGCGCTATACAACCTTGGCTGTTACCCAATGTCTCTGGTGCATTTGATTCTTCAATCTCAGTTTGGTGATCAAATATTCGATAACTACTCGATGCAGGCGTTAGGTCGCCTTGGTCAGGATGGTAATATTTGTGAATCTTCTGCGTTAATTTGCTTTAGCGATGCTCTCACAGTTCAAGTTCACACAGCGGAAGATCATGGCCTAAAACATGGTTTCACGATTTTGGGAAGCAAAGGGGCGATCACACTTGATTCAAACCCTTGGCTGGCAACCCAAAGCAACCAGTTCAGTGTGGAAGTGTATGAAACATCACAGCGACAAGTAGAGGTAGAGGCGCAAGGGGACGGATTCTTCTATCAAGTGGCTAACATACGCAAAGCCATTGAAGAGGGTCAGAAGTGCTTGAGCAGGCCAAGTGCTACCCTTGAAGATTCATACCAGATAATGAAGTTACTAACCGACTGGGAACAGGCAGCTTCAATATAGAAACAGGCCAGAGCAATAGCTCTGGCCTTTCTTGTTACAGAGTCAACAGGTAGTTGACCAGCTCATTATATTCCTCATATGAGCGAATCTTGTCGGCTTTAACAATGTATTTATCATTAACCAACACACCCGGTACACCTGTCAGCGTACTTTGCTTAAATTGCTTGTCGAAGTTCTTTTGCATCGAATTCACCACAAAGCTGTTATAAGCCGAGTCAAATTTCTTAGCATCAACACCATTATCGATAAAAATTTGGCGAAGTGCCTTTTCATCTTTAGGTGCACTACGGCGTTCGTGAATCTGCTTAAACATAGCCGGAACCAAACTCTTTTCTACATCCAGTGCTACCATGGTAGCGTAGGATTTGGCCATTGGAATCGCCATGTCGCTACCCATAAAGGCAACGTGCACTTTCTCGAATTGTGCGCCTTCTGGAAGCGATGTTTTAAGGCGATCGATCACAGGTTCAAAGTTATAACAATGTGGGCAGTAGAAAGAGAAGAACTCGGTGACCTTCGGAGTTTTCGACTTGTCCGTTTCGAGCACTTTGTAGTGGGTTCCTTCTTCGAACTTAGCGGCATTAGCGGCTAGTGCAAATACTAATGTGGCAAATAGGGCGAATAGTTTTTTCATTGAATAAATTCCTAATAGATACAGTTAGTTGCCGGAATATAACCGGAGTTGAACGTGAAAATTAAGAATTACGCAATAGGAGGGCGGAACAGAGTCTGAATTCGAGCCACTGCTTTTTCGGCTTTATCTTGATTGATAAGTGCCAGTGAAGTAGAGATGGCATCTGCTAATGTGAGTCCGGAGATATAAGGTACTTTCAGTAGGCAAACTGAGGCACAGCAGTGATGCGATGATTGAGCCTCACTGTGATTAGGCTTGGGGCATTCAATCGGGTGAACTTGAGAGAGGCGTTCTAGATTTAGAGTACTGTGGGTCAACTCAACTAATGCTTTTTCGCCAGCTTGTACGCCTACTGTTGCACTAGCAAAGAACAGTACGAAAGTGACAAGAAAAACAAGAGGTAATGAACGATTCTTTAGCAACACAATGAACCCAAAAGCGAATTGCGCCTAGCTTAACTGATTTGCCAGCGATGATAAATATTCAGTTTTTCGTTTTGTTGGTCGAACTTTATTTATGCACTGGATGTCCTATCTAGCAAATTCTCCAACTCCACTCGTTTATGTTTAACTTCAAAGATGCTTTTCTCTTTTTGGCTTTATTTGCGTCAACTGGGGTGTTCGCTGCTCCGTCTCTGACGTATCAATTATCTGTTGATCCTGATGATTCTGATAAAGTCATCGTCACAGCAGACACGAGTGGTTTAGAGCAAGTAGAGATAATACCTGCTCGTGCTTTAGCCAGTGCGGTCCAGCCGTTGATATCGTGCCAATTGCCTTCGGGTAAGATCACGGCTTTAGACCAATCTAGTCCTCAGAAATGCCAGCAAATTCAATGGTCGTTGAAAATGGAACACACGTCTGAACAGGGTATGGATATATCACAACAAATTGATAGCCGGAGTATTGATGAGGGGTGGTATTTCGTTAGTGAGTGGAATTCGCTGCCGCGCGTGAAAGGGAGTAGCGAGATTCGCGTTTGTACCCCTGAGCGGAACTGCCAGACGATTCCTGAGTTATCAGAGCCACCATTGTTTGTTGTTTGGGGAATGGAAAGTACAGAACTAAACATTAATGATATGAAAGTGACCGTTTTCAGCGATGCGCCTCAAGTGATGCTGCAAGTAGAGCAATGGAAACCGGTATTGGAAACATCGCTACGTTACTTGAACAGCGTATTCTCTAATACACAGCGGCAAGACTGGCAGATGGCGTTCTTCAAAAAGGACCGCTCATCAGGGAGTTTAAGTGGAGCCGCTGGTCAGAACATGATTTTGATTAATGCCTGGATAGCGCAAGGAAAACTCACATCAGTTTCACTAAAGATGCTTCTTAAGATTGCTGCGCATGAGTCGGTCCATGTTTTAGATTCTGCCAGCAGGCCGACTTGGGCTGCGGAAAGTCTTGCAGAGTATTACGCGATAAAATCATTGCAAACAACGCCTTATGCTGCGGATGAGCCAACTCGTTTCTGGCTTAGCTTTGCTCAAAAGTTTCCTTTCTCAAAAACAGGCTTGGTTGAAGCAAACCGCCTCTACAATGAACAAGGGGCAGGTCAATATTACCCGTTGTTTTACTTTAAAGGCTCTGCGTTTTGGTATGAATTGGATTCCGCTTTGAATCACACCGGCTCAAGTCTAGACAGTTTGATGAGTCAATTGAACTTTGAAACTGATGGACGCTTATCTCCAGAGTTTGTTAACGCAGTAAGTGAGAAAATAGGTGATAGGGAATGGACAGAGATCAGTCGTCGTTATCTGTGATTCTGGTCGGTACACACGGCAAATGGGAGCAACGCTCCCATTTGCTTACGTCACACAAAGGTTATTTATTGAAGTAATCAGACATAATTTGATTGGCATCGATCTTTTTCAATCCTTGGTCAACGATCGATTTCCATTTCTTGCCAGTTTCGTCATTGCCAAATGCGATGAATAGTTGTTTTTCTTCCAATAGTTTGGCGTTCATCTGTAACTTGTCCTTCGCTCCTTTGAGGCTCTTATCACTGGCCAATAAATAGCTGAGAACATTACTATCTATTACAGCGAGAGGGATACGTTGGCCTGAGACTTTTTTCAGGTTTTGACTGTCGCTGGTTACTGCTTCAGATTGAAGAGCGCCACTGGCAATCATGCTGTCGAGTTCTTCGGTGTTGACATAACCGCGAACCACGCCAATTTTGGTTGATTTTAAGTCCTGCATGTTGCTCCATGATATCGGATTAGCTTTGTTTTCAACGAAGCCAAGAGGGCCTGTTCCTATCGGTTCTGAGAAGATTAGATCGGATGCCTCAAAATAGTACTCAGGAAAGTAACCAGCGTACTTGGCTTGATTCTTGGCAAGGTGAACGGCTCGTTCCCAAGGGTAAAATTCTACGGTCAGCTCATGCCCCATTGCTTCAACAGCCGCTTTGACAACGGCTACGGAAGCTCCTTGAGAATCGAGACTTCTTCCAGCGTATGGAGGCCATTCCAGAGAAGTGAGAGTGAGGACATCTCCACGGACTGGTAACGCTAATAACATCAGGCTAAAGAACATCAGTTTCAGATTGTGCATTGACTCTTCCTTATCTCAGTTGCTGCTTTAACAGCATAGACAATATTTACCTGAAGGCGGATGAAGGCTGAAATGAAAGGGTATACATAGAAAAAACCTCAGACTTGTGTCTGAGGTTCTCGGTTCGATAGGGGAAGGGTTAAATTTTGAAGAAGCCAACTTCCTGTTTGAGTTGGTTGGCGAGCTGATTGAGCTTTCTGCCAGCGTTTTCGTTACTCTCCATGGAGTTAACGGAGTCATCCGACATACTCGAAATTTGCTCCATAGCCGCTGCTATGTCTCTGACACCTTCTACCTGTTCATTGGTTGCTTGCACGACGTCACGGATATGGCTAAGCGTGTCTTCGGCCTGATTTTCAATATCAACCAGTAGCTGGCTGGCTTGAGAGGTTTTCTCTTTGCCTTTTTCTACTTGAGGCTGAGTATTTTCCATCGCGATTACGCTGGCAGCGGTTTGGGTTTGAACTTCGTTGATCATGGACTCAATCTGCGAGGTAGCATCATTGGTGCGTTGAGCCAGACTTCGGACTTCATCGGCGACAACCGCAAAACCACGACCGGACTCTCCCGCACGCGCGGCTTCAATGGCGGCATTCAGAGCCAGTAAGTTGGTTTGCTCAGAGATCTCACTGATCACGTTAACGATGCCACCAATGTCTTTGGTGCGAGCTTCCAACTGCTTAACTTGCTCTACAGTCGCAAAAATCGTTGCAGAGATATTTTCCATTTCTGCTGCGACATCAAACACCAATTCGCGGCCACTGCGAGCGTTGTCTGTCGTCATGACAGAGTTGTTTTCTGTCTGTGTTGTTACTTGGGCAATCTGGTCAATGCTATGACGCATGTTGTCCAATTTGTCTACTGTCTCTTGAGTCAGGCTGGCTTGCTGCTGCGCAGAGCGCAAAACACGGCTTGAGCCATCCGCTACTTCATCGACTTGCTCAACCAACTGACCTGAAGCAGATACGATATTGCTGACTATTTGAGTGAGCTTCGTCGACATACCAGAGAGAGAGTTAAGAATACTGCCACTGACGCGTTCGCCGTAATTGTGAGTCAAATCGCCATCTGCCATTAAGCGAATGGCACTTTGCGCTTCATAGGGCTCTCCGCCCAGAGATTTGCGGAAGCTACGTTCGATAGCAATACCGACAACGACAGAAATCGCTAGCGCAATAGCGGTCAGTAGAAGCATCAAATCTTGGAAACCGCCAGCTTCGCCACGAGCCTCAGGAGTCAGGGTTTGGTTTAGGTTCTCTTGGTAATCAATAAACTGGTTAATGGTGTTAAGCCATTCAATAAAAGCGGGTCTTGCCTGATCGAGAACAACTTCTGTCATCACTTGATCGTTTTTCTTATCAGCGATGATCTGGCGAACAAGAGGGAGGGTTTTGGCTTGGATTTGATCAATGTGGGCGAGAATCTGGCGCTCTTCAGCGGTAAACATCACCCCTTTAGCTATCATAGCCTGCATGTTCTGCTCGGACTCACGATAAAAATCTTCCAGTTCTTTGATCTCTTGTTCTAATGCGGAAATTTCCTGAGGGTTACGTGCGATGGCGATATCTCGAATAGCGATGGCTCTGTCGTGAACACTGCCACGGTAGTTGATGGCATAGCGTTGTTTTACCGAGTTAATGTCTGTCATTTCCGAAAGCACCATATCGATGAAATTTACTTTCTGAATACCCAGAACGGTTAGCGTCACCATCAAACTGACTAAGATGCCGAAGCCGATCCCTAGTCGTGTTTTCACTTTCAGTGTTGAGAGGTAATCCATTGCACTTTCTCCTGCTTGGATTTGATTAGATATGTTGAACTTGACCTAAGCCCAGGCTGTTATCTTATTGATTTTTTAAGGCTGCGAAGCCACTAAGATATCAGTTTAGAAGATTTGGACAATTCATTTCATGAATATGACCGGAGTTAGAGGCAACTCTATTCATCAGGCTTCAGTTTGTATAGAGCAGTGACTCATTGCAGATGTCGAAAATATTCAATATTTCGCTTGATGCGAGAGATAGGCTATCGGTATCAAACAAGGAGATACCCTTATGACACCAAGACTTAATTACTTCAACGCCGCACCTGAAGGCATCCAAATTCTGATGGAGCAGGAAAATTACCTTCGTACCCAGTTTGAGAAACAAAACACGCTATCGATAACAACGTGGGAGCTAGTTAAGCTTCGCGTATCGCTGATTAACCAGTGTGCGTTTTGTATTGATATGCACAGCAAAGATGCACTGAAGCAAGGAGAGTCATACTCTCGTCTGATCGGGCTTAATGCTTGGCGAGATATGCCCGAATATAGCGATGAGGAAAAAGTTGCGCTACATTGGGCTGAATGTATCACAAAAGGTGGCGATGTCGACGAAAGTGCGTATCAGGCAACACTGAACATGTTTGGTGAACAGGGATTGGTTATCCTCACGCTGGCTATAAATGCAATTAACAGCTGGAATCGCATTGCCAAAACGTTCAAACCTGAAATAGGCAGTCTGTCGGCAGAATAACGACAGGAGCATTGCTCAACAAATGGATTTTGAAATAGTCAATCCAGACGGCCTGCTAGCCGACCATATTCAGGCAATATGGTCGGCTAAAGTGTCTTGTGGGCAAGCTGTCTCCAAACCTCTCTATTGCGATGGAGGCTCTGGGGTGATGTTTGTACTACAAGGGCAGGTGAGTTTAGAAGGCAAAACATATGGTGAAAGCGTGATGTATCAGCCATATAGCAGAGTCACTAAGAACATCACGATTTCCTGCGAAGCTCAGCTTTGCGGCGTTCGTTTTCATCCAGGTATGCAGTTTTCATTCTTGGAAGAGCTCGTTGAAGCAAATAGAGAAAGCCATCAAGACGTGTTTTGTTTTGAACCTTCAGAGGCTTTGGGCAAGCAACTATCTGAGTACCAGAACCATAGCAAGCGAATAGCGCTTCTGACGGATTGGTGCTTAGAAGCCGTATCTCAAATAGCTATGGATGACGAGAGAGCTAAACTGATTCATCTTGCGCAGGATGGCAAGATAGGCAAGAGCTTTGGAGAAAACCAAAGGCAGGTAGAACGTAAATTCAAACATTGGGTGGGTATGAGCCCAAAGCATTTCCAACGTCTTCGTCGAGTCCACGCCAGCATTCAAGAGCTGAGAGACAACCCAGAACTCTCATTAGCCGAACTGGCCGCCTATCAAGGCTTTTCCGATCAAGCGCATATGACGAGAGAGTTCAAAAACTTCGCCTTGATTACTCCGGGACAATTTAGCCGTCGAATCAAGCAAAACAACCCAAGCTCCTTGGCTGTTGAGAGAAGTAAGAAATGAATTTTGCCAGTAGTAATTTAGCTTACAAAGTAGAGAACCCTCAAAATCTTGGGAGCTCACTCATCGTTGGGTGGAGAAAGTAACGCCTGCAATTTTTTAGAGAACGATAACTTACTCTTGAATACATCTTGATAAAGATCTCCCCATTCCTTAAATGTAACTACCAGCGGATTGAAGCTCTCGACGGGTTTTGTGACACCGTAGCATACAGTTTCAACTTCAGGTTCAAAGGTACCGAACATTTTGTCCCAGATAATCAGTACGCCAGCGTAGTTTTTATCGATGTACTGAGGGTTACGGCCATGATGCACTCTATGATGAGAAGGGGTGTTAAACAGATATTCCAATGGTCCAAGAGTGCGAACCCATTGTGTGTGGACGAAGAACTGCAAACCTAAGTTTAATAATACGGCAAAAATGACCCATTTAGGTTCGAATCCGATGATCACAAGAGGAACCCAGAAAAGCCACATTCCCGCAATGGGGTACATTAAGCTTTGGCGAAAAGCAGTGCTGAAGTTCATACGTTCAGAGCTGTGGTGCGCAACGTGCGCGGCCCACATCCAACGAGTGCGATGACTGGCACGATGAAACCAGTAATAGAAGAAGTCTTGCAGTATGAGCAGAACAATAAAGCTCGCAACGCCCATTTCTATGTCCACCAGCCGCCAGCCAAATATCCACATATAGAGTTGAACGATCAGAAGCCCGGTTAGCAAATCCGCCAACTGATGCATACCCGCGAGAGCAAAGTTACATAATACTTCAGGCAGCAAATAGGATGAGTTTTCTGGGAGGTGACCTCGCTTTTGCCCGATGAAGTACTCAGCCAACATCAAACCAATGAAAAGAGGCGCTAATAGCATCAGAAGCCATTCAGGGTTATCGATAAGAATACTGAAGTCCATATAAAGCTCCGAAAATGTTACCAGCGAGCGAAGTGATCTTCGGTTAACCCGAGCTGGTGGTGAAGTGTGTGGCGTAAACCATTTCCATCCACAATATAGCCAGAAAAGTGGCCAACAAACTGACGAAAATTACTTTGCAAAACCCATAGGTTAAGCTTTTCACTTCTGCTGTTGAGTGGCGTAAAAGTCAATTCGACTCGACCATCATCAGAGAAAATACGCCATTTTTTTTGTGTCGCTTGGCGATCAAAAAGGAAGTGGACAGCCCCCAGTAAGTGCCGTTCCTCATCAACCCACAATGCGTTCTCGTGGCTGCCTGTTTCGTTAACGCCAGCGGCTAAGTTGAGGCCAAGCTTGCCTTTGTCACTGCAGCCATTGATGCTGGCCCATCGCCAACTCGTCTCGCGCCTCATAAAGCCCGCTGAAAAGTCATAGCCCCCCAACGCGAGAGAAGTGTCGATCTGGTTTCCACCTACCATAATGTTTCCCTTAACTGCGAGCGCGTTGTGCTTTTTGGTATAGGTCCAGCCGTTATAGCCAGTAGGAGTGCACAGTGAGAGCGGCAAGCTGCTGCTTGGCGGTTGGAGGGAAACATCGAGTTGTAATAGCTCGGTATTGGCTTTGACCTGCCAATTGGGGTAAGTAATCTCAAACGCTAGTTTCTTGGCCGCGATATGGCTGTAGCCTTCATGTGGCGATGGGGACATTTGCTTGTCGATATTCAAAGGCCTTAACCAGCTTTGCTCGACCAGAGTATCTGTCTGGACGTCGTAAACATAGCAAAACGCAGAGCCCACATAGCGAATATCTGCAATGGCTAGGCCAATCACATAGCGTGGTGTCATGATGCTGACAAATTGAAACTGCTTGTAGTGAAAGTACTTTTTCAGCTTACCGACTTTGCGATCCATGTTATTACGGTATTCGAAGCGGTGGATTCCCAATTGCTTTGGCACTCCATCGAAATGACCAAAACACGGCTTTCCATTTGAATGGATAAGGTATTCAGGAGCGGTTTGGCTAAGTATCATGATAAGTTCACAATCCAATAACATTTCAATCAGTGTTACGTGTTTGAGTGTTATTAAACAGGTCATTTTCGGTCATAAAGTGAATCACCATCACGATTGGAGAGGGTGAACTCCGTTATCCTGAATGTTGGATTACACGAGGAATAGACATGGAAGTCATCGCAGAATATCTGCCTATTGATCATCGATATCAGTTGGGGATCTTAGATATCTCTTTACTGCTTAGTGTCGTAGAGGAATATGGGCTAGATGCGGATAGCTTACTAAACCATGCTGGCTTAAGTGATATAGATTGGCATAGCCAAGAAAGCCATATCAGTTATTCGGATAAGCTTTTGCTATTCCACTATGTACAGAAGTATTTCCCCAATATTGGTCTAGGCTTGTTGCTTGGCGAGCGGGCGGCATTGAGCCATTTTGGTATTCTCGGTTACGCGGTTTTGAGTAGTCGAACCGTCTTTGAGGCGATAAAAGCGGGGTTTAAATATCTTGATCTCAATGGCCCTGTTTTTTCTGTAAGAGTATCCCGCGACGATGACACCGCATCAATCGAGATTGAAAATGACTTGGAGATTGGTGAGCTACTTCCTTTTTGTACAGAGTATTTTCTCAGTTCTATTACCTCTTTGTTTCTTGAACTGACCGGGCAGCGACTGGTGTTACAGAAGCTGGAGCTGCCATACCCAAAACCTGATTACGCAACACATTACGCAGACCGCTTCCGTTGTAATGTAATATTCGAACAGCCTCGGTGCGTGCTAACTTTTAAAGCGAACGTTATGGATTTGCAACTGGCTTCCCATAATTCAGACTTGCTCAGTACCTATCTCCATTCTTGTGAATCTGTGATAGCGGTATTGCAATCACCTACACGATTAAGTAATCAGATCAAAGCCATTCTCTATCAGAGTGTTGGTATGTTCCCTTCTATTGATGACATTGCCGTCCAACATGGATGCTCGGTTAGGACTTTAAGAAGGTTGCTCACTCAGGAGCAAACCAGTTATCGAGAGCTTGTTGATGAAGTTCGCTTTGAGCTCTCTAAAGAATTTTTGGTAAGAACACATTTGACGATAGAAGAAATTGCTTTTCGGCTTGGATACAGTGACAGCGCCAATTTCAGGCGAAGTTTCAAGCGCTGGTCCGGAAAGGCACCGAGTTGCTTTAGAGCGCTGTGATCTAGGGGCTATTTAACTCAGAAGCTAGGAACCCCTTCAATCATTTAGATTGCAACTACACTTAATATTGTTTTATTGATAGTTGTGTTTTTATGAATTTTATCGTGCTTATCTCTCTACTCATTTCACTGTGTGTATTCTCAGCGTTTGCCAGTGATAAGACGGTTCGGTTTGCGGTGGGAGACTGGGAACCATATACCAGCTCTCTCTCTGACCCAGAATTGAAGATCTCAGAAACTTTGGTGCGAAGAGCGTTTGAAATTCGCGGATATGCTGTCGAGTTAGAGTACTACCCTTGGGTTCGGTCTTATCAATATGCGATTCGCGGTGAATTTGATGGCTCGTTCCCTTGGATGAAAAACGAAGACAGAATCAAGGATTTTATCTATTCAGAGCCGTTTTTCAGTCAACGCGTACAATTCTTTTATCACTCAGACATACTGTTTTCTTGGCAAGAAGCCAAAGATCTAAATAAGTATCAAATTGGCGCTACGCAAGGGTATCACGCGACCTATTTTATGGAGCAGCTTGGTATCGACGTAAACATTAACAACTCAGAAGAAACCAATTTTCAAAAAATTGCTAAGGGGCGATTAGACGCTTATCCAACAGGCGTTGAGAGGGGCTTGTATCTCATTAAACACTATGTACCTGAAGAGCTAAGGCCATACATAAAATTAGATTCCAAACCTCTACTTGAAGATGACATGTTTGTGATATTCAGTCGATTTGATAGTGAACGCAGTCAATTACTGGTTAGTGAATTCAATGCAGGTTTAAAGCAACTTATCGAAACGGGTGAGTACAAGGAAATCATGCAGTCAGAAGCCGAGTTTCTACAAACGATACAAAGCAGCGACTAATTCGTCTGTTGGACATAGGTTAGGGGACTCAAAATGTTTAATTTACTTACGGCCTATAACCTAGCAAGGGCGTAGTTATGCATAAATACATCAAGACAATCCTAATCACTATGGCTGTTCCGACACATGCATTCGCCACCATTAATATGGCTGAAGTTAACGCTTATGCATATGAAGGGCTCGCGGAAATATGTGCTAACTCGAGACACATTCTCGGGCCAGAACTAAAAGAAATAAAGGTTCTTTATCTTAATAAGAAACGTTTGAGACAGGCGATGTTTCCGGCGGACCCGAATTTTTCCCATTACGCAGCAAAGCAGCTATGGGACATCGGAGCAGGTGACAACCCCTCTTTTGATGAATGCGTAACACTACTCAGTAAATAGTTATTGCTAACTCATCAGCTTCGCTGCTTTTTTTGCCAGCTTATTAACCTTATCAATGGTATCGGTTATCGAACCAAGAACTTCCGTCGTATTATCCAATGAATCAGCTTTGTCATTGCAGCGTTGCGCAAGCCGACTAAGGCTCTGTAATGCCGCATCAAACTCAGCAGAGGTACCACTTAGTTGGTGTTGAATGATATGAGCCAACCGCAGGTGAAGCTCAGCACTGGCATTGTTTAGGTTGAGCGCAAGCTGATCATTCATTTCCAACTCATAGCGCTTATCGAGTTCGAGAATGGTCGACAAGATATCGGCCTTCAAGCGGCGATTGGCTTCAGGAAGTTCTGCCATATTCGGTTCCTTTCAAAATATCAGGGTTTGCAGGCCACAACTTGAGAGAGAGGGTCGTCCCCTGTTAGCTCGTAGCCTTTCTCACAACGGGTGACGACTTCTCGGAAATCGTCGTATCGCTCCCACTGATTTTTCAGTTCGCCGACGATGGCGATAATGCCTTTGCTGTTAAACCTGTCCGCTTGAACTTCTTGGGTGATGCCATTGTGTGCTTTCTTGACGGCTTTGATAGCTTGTCGGGTCTGGTGTAGTGAGAGCTTGGTCTGGGACATGATGATGTACAGCTCGTACAGTGCCTGAGTCTCGCTGTAGCTCTGTTTGAATGTCATCGGTTGTTTGGAAGATCGCTTACTATAGCCCCTAAGGGCGTGTTTTAGGTGGGTACTTCTGCTCGACACCAACAGCTCTTCCAAGCCTGAATCCGCCAATTGGATGACTAACTCATCGGTAATGAGGTTCACTTTTTCATCGGCCTGAGTAATGACAGATTTCAAGGATTCCTGACGTTGTTTTTCAACGATGGAAGTTCCCAATGCAGCAACAGCGCTTGCCACAATCGACATGTCTTTGGGTTGAAACAGATCGTCGTTGTTGGTGAGGAGAGTGTAGCTGGTATTCATCCCGTTCATTGCGCTGGCTAGCTCAGCGGCCGCAATATCGATATCAGCCTGATTAACTGCACCGCTTAATGCCTGTAGCCCTTTAGCGTAGCGATTCAAAGCGTGATTAGCGCGATAGATAGCCATTTGTTTTTGGGCTGATTGATCAAAGAGTGGAGTGACTGACTGCAATGTTTCCCTAGTCAATGGTTCTCGACCACTAGCATGTTGCGTGGCGATATCCATGAGTTGTTTGTTGATATGACTTTGGTTAATTTCGACGATGACCTCATCGACTTGTAAGGTGATTTCTTGTGTTGCTTGAGCAAAAGCCCCGATTTCGTTGTGTGGTGTAGACTGACAAGCTGAGAGTACAAATGCCGAAGCAATGATCAACCAAATCCTTATCATTTCATTCTCCTAAGACCAAGCAAGGTGGAGATCCTGAGATAAGCCAGACAACACAACAAGGTTTATACGTCAGAACTGAACATATGGTAGCGAAACAGATGTATAAGTTAGCATTAGATTCATCAATGAATTGTGACTTAAATTCCATCAATTTTATAAATTGGTGTTGTTATTGAGAAAAATGAAAAGGAGCCAGTACGACTCCTTTGTTTTATTTTGAAACTCAGCCTTTATCTAGATATTCGGTCGTGTTGTTTTGTTACTTGATGGTGGCAGGTAGGGCAGCGTCACCTGTGGCTGCTCACCGGTGAGCGATTTCAGGAACTCAGTGATTTTTCCAGATTCGTCACTGGTGAGCTTTTGACCCAATTGAATGTCTGCCATGATTTCTACCGCCTGTTTTAAGTCCCAAACGGAACCGTCGTGGAAGTACGGGTAAGTCAGCTCAATGTTTCTCAGCGTTGGCACCTTGAATACGTACTTATCAAACTCTTTACCTGTAATGGCTTTGCGTCCGATGTCTGGATTGCTCGTTTCATAAGGCTTAACCAGCCCCATTTTTTGATACATCTGTCCACCAGCAAGCGGGCCACTATGGCAAGCGGTACAGCCTTTGGCTTTAAACAACGCGTAGCCTTCAATCTGTGCTGCTGAGAGAGCGGAATCATCGCCTTTCAGCCATAAATCAAATGGGGCGTTAGGTGTTCTAAGGGTTTTTTCAAATGTGGCAATAGCATCCGTCACTTCGGTGATGGTTATGGTGTCGGCGTTGTAGGCTTGCTTAAACCAATCGCGATATTGCGGAATGGATTGTAGGGTGTCTACCGCGAGCTGGTGACTAAACGCCATTTCCAGAGGGTTTTCAATAGGCCCGGCAGCCTGCTCCTGAAGATCTTTTGCACGTCCATTCCAGAACTGAACAAAATTCAAATCAGAGTTAAAAACCGTCGGTGAGTTTATCGGGCCAATGGACCATTTATGGCCAATTGAACTCGGCAAATTGTCTACGCCTCCTTTGGCTAAGTTGTGGCATGAGTTACATGAGATGGTATTAGAGGCGGATAAGCGAGGCTCAAACCATAGAGCTTTTCCGAGCTCCACTTTTTGACTGTCTAACCCTGTTGCGGGCTCAATGACTTTGATTGGTTCGTTGTTCTGACGTTGAGCGTGTGCGTTGAAAGTTAAGACTGACAATATGCTCACTGCTAATAGTGTTTTCATTATGAATTCCTTTTGATGTGATGGTTTATTCTCACCAGATCGGCACGCTTCTGATGGGGCGTGCTCGGAACTCAACATAAAGAAATAGCAGCTATCGATGAAACGCAAAATATCGATAGATTTTATGGTAAAAATCGATGTTAAAATGAACAATAAGCTTAAGGGTGTTGATGCATAAGGCTTTGGCAGGGTGGCAGTAACTTTTTGTTTACAAATCAATAAATAAACTAAAGGCTCTATTGTTGACGTAGGTCAAAAAAGCGCCAATGCCAAACTTAGGGGAAAGAGGAAGGAGTTTATTCATTAATCGCCTCCGAATGCTCTTATTTCAGAGGCGAAGATGGACATACTAGGTTTACGAATTTGCTCTGTTTTCGGATAACTCAGAGAGGTAGCGAGCCGCTTCCGTTTCATCAGCAAACCAAGGGAACAGGTCTTTAGGATCGTCAAATGCATTGGTAATACGATCCGCCAGCGATTGATGTTGACTCGCTGCACCTAGAATATTGAGCACAAAAGGCGGTGGAGGTGACAGCATCATATTGGTCCACTGAGTGACCCATTGTGCCTGCTCCCAGTACTGCTCAAACGTTGCCGTCATCCACTCTTCATCAAACGGCTTATCTCCTTGCTCAATAATGCTGTGCAGGTAGATTTGTGCTGCTTTTGCTGCGTTGTTCGAACCTTGCCCAGTGATAGGGTCATTAAGGCAAATAGCGTCAGCTAGACCTAATACGGCTGCCCCGGAAGGTAATGTAGCAACAGGGTTTCTGACTACAGGGGTAAAACGGCCAGTGAGTGCGGCTTTATCGTCGGTTAGGGTCGCTTGGTCTATGCGTTCAAGTTCCCATGGAAGGTAGGTATGGAGTAGCTCTCTGGCTTTATTGAAGCTTTCTTGAGGGGAAGAATTAGGATCAAAGCAATCCATTGGCCCACCTGGAATCGCTTCAAATAGCATCGCTTCACAAGGGCCAGAGCTGCTGAGAACTGGCATCACAAAGTACTCACCAATGCCAGGAATCACGTTAAATTTGACTTTATCTAGCTGGCTTCCAGATTGCGGGTGAGAAACGTAGAACAGAGAAAGGTGTCTTTGTGGTTGTGCGAAGGCGGAGCGCTGTTCGTTTCGTGTGAACATCTGACCGATGTTGCCTTTTCCAGTAGCTGCGATGACCAGATCACTGGTTGATGCGTAGTGTTTGAGATCTTGCTCTGAAAGCGTTTTGAATTCCAGAGTTCCACCTAATTCCTCAAATCGTGCCATCCAAGCTGGAAATTTGATGCGCTGATCGACGGACTGGGCATGCTTGTCGAGTTGTCCTTGCCACTCGATAGCGATATGACCCGGGTTATCTGGCGCTGTGATGCACAAGTTAATGGCTTCGATTTTAGGGCAATCATCTTGCCAGAAATCCAGACCGAGTTTGCCTTCTGACTCCAGCGCAGTATGGAACATACACTGAGTCGACATTACGTAGCCATGCTCAATGTCTTGCGGTTGTCGGTCGGTGACAAGTCGGACTTGGTAGCCCTGTTGTTGTAGACCAATCGCCAGCTGTAAGCCTGCCTGCCCAGCACCCAGAATAGTAATATTTCTCATGGCTATCCCTTGCTTAATAGTATTTGTCTTGATGATTTATTGTTCGATTTTTAAGGTCGAGAGCAGTATGTGATTAACATTCTGTATATGCAACTAGGCGGTTCGGAGGAGTGTGAGTTTTTCCGCATGAAATGCTAAAAGTGCTACAGAGAGCGAGTAAAGGGAGTAAGAGAGCAGGAAAATTGTGTCAGCGTTGCATTGATCGGCGCTATAAAAAATCTGCCAGCAAATGGCTGGCAGATTGGTAATAACGTTTTAGTTATGAACGAGAGTGAGACCGCTTGGCAGTGCATCACCAAAGACGCGTTTCGATTCGCTTTCGGATAGCTCTTTGACTTCTTCAACCAGCGAGACCCAAGACTCTGGAACCTTACTTTGTTTTAGTTTAGTTAGAACTTGTTCGCGGTAGTCATCAGAGATATCGAATAAACGGTCACCTGTCTTACGACAAATCATCACGGCGGCAAACGCAATCATCGGCTCCTTGAGCCAGTTTTGTTCGAGCAATTTAGGCAGCCACTGTTCAGCTTGTTCACGAGGAATCACACTATGCTGGCTACCGTACAAAGGTGTTCGTGACGCTAGGCGTCCCAACGCCCACCAATGAGCTTGTTCAAATTGATTGTGGTTGATGGCTTTGCTTAAGAACCAGCTGGCTAACAGCACCTTATCTTCCACTTCAAGATGCTCAAGTGATGCAGAAAGTCTAACCATCGACTCGTAACCCATGTCTTGTGCCGCTTTGGCTGACTGAGGATTCTTCATCGCACCGGGGTGTAAGTATTTGGCAATATCAGCCAACAGTGTTTCTTGTTGCTCCTGACTTAACCCGCCCGCGATGCGACGCCAGAACACCCACCAGTCTGTCCAGCCTTGGTGGTTTTTGAACTGAATACCTTGTTGGTAAAGGCCCCACACTTGTTCGATTCGCCAAGAGTCGGTGGCATCGCCAAAGCCAGGTCGCAGTGAGAACCCAGCCAAGCGAAGCCAGTTTTTCTCATGAGCTTCTGAGCGGCGACGACGTTTACGGCCTTGTGCAAAAGCATCGAACAGGTGACGTAAGGTCGTGAAATCCCAGTCGTCTCGTTTACCTAACTTTCTTTCTAGGTCTTTTGCGAGTGTCTTGATTTCTTTTGCGTCGGCGCTTTTCTTGTTGCCGCTGTAGAGGCGAGAGATGAGCTCTTTAGATTCTGTCAGGCGTGGGTGCAGTTGCTCTTGCTCTGTTTCGTCCGCTTGTTGATTGCGAACTTCGAATTCCAGCTCCCAGCGTTTGTTGTCATCTTCAACGCTGACACATTCCATTTTTAGCGTGCCAACTTCAGTTAGCTGGCAGGCCAGTTGTACTTCAACACGTTCTTTCTGGTTAGCTTGAAGATCAGTCCCTTCACTTTCCAGAGTTGAAATATAGGGAGGAAGAGGCGAGAAGATATCTGGGTCTACTTCGACCATCACACCGTTTTGAATTTCGGTGTTGTGAGTCAGAGTGTCGTGGGTTGACGTCAGTAGGTTAAAGCGAACTGGCTCACCCAGTGTTAAGGAGAATCGACGTCCACTTAAGCGAATCTCATGCCCTTCGTCCGTGCCTTTCGCCAGAAGGCAAAGTGCTTTGCCCATCTTGTTTTTTTCCTGTAAATGCAGGAAATAAGAACGTGCAGCACCGCCACCAATTTTGAGCTGAGCGCCACGGCGAGCCTTACCGAACGCGACGGCACCAAGAGCGACTGACCAATCAGGATGTGGGTTATCGAGTACTTTCACAGAAGCGCCGCGCCAGTTGCCAAGTAGGGTTGTGACTCGCTCAGTAACCAGCTCGCTATTAAATACACCACCGTTTAGTAGCAGGCCAACAGGAACGGCAGGCGTTGATGTGTCTTCCTGTCCCAGTGCGGAATAAGAGACTTGTTGATGCTGATTAAGAAACTCTGCAACGTGCTTACTGACCGCTGGGTCTGCAACATACGGCAATCCAAACTCGACCATCGCACTGCGGCGTTTGTCTGGCACTTCACTGAAATCAGAAAGTGGGAAAAAACCGTCCAGAGCAATTTGATGGACTTCTTGCTTGCTGAGGCCAATACTCTTTGTCCCGCCAAGTAGCTTAGACCCACTGCCCAGCACGGTGATTTTTACTTCGTCAGGCGCGCTCACTGACAGCAAATCTTCTTTTGCTTTACGAGTTTGTTGAATCAGTTTAGTTAGGCTTGCTGCGGTGAGCTTCTTACTTTGATTGAAGCGGCTTTCCGCGAGGTGTGCTAATGCTAAGTCGAGGTTGTCACCACCAAGCATCAGGTGTTCGCCAACACCAATTCGATCCAATGCTAACTCATCGTTGTGATACTTCGCTTCTATCAAACTTAAGTCGGTGGTACCGCCACCGACATCGCAGACCAGAATTAGCGGCAACTCTTTGAGCTCGTCTGCAGCGGTTTGCTGGTGGCGTGCATACCAGTCGTAACACACCGCTTGAGGCTCTTCGAGTAAGACGATTTTCTTCAAACCCGCCAGTTCAGCGGCTTCCAGAGTGAGCTTACGCGCGGTCTCATCAAACGAAGCAGGAACAGTTACGACGACGTCTTGATCTTCTAGCTTGTTGCTTGGGTGACGATAGTTCCACGCTTGGCGAATGTGGTTGAGGTAACTTGCGCTGGCAATGACAGGCGAGACTTTGTCGACGTCTTGTGCACCAGCCCATGGAAGGATATCTGAGCTACGATCTACTGCTTGGTGCGAGAGCCAGCTTTTGGCACTGGAAACTTGTCGGCCTTCTACCTTCGCGCCTAATTCACGCGCCCATTCACCAACGATGACATTACTAATGTCGCCAAAAACGGGTTCGTTTTCCCAAGGAAGTGTTAGGTCAGAAGGGGAGATTTGACCAACGGCTGGGTGGTAGCGGAAAGAGGGCAGCAGTGGCTTACGAACCACTTCACCCGGACCAATCAATTGGTCGATATCAAACAGGGATACTTCGGATTGTTCAAGGTTGTCGGTGATTTCACAGTAGGCGACCACAGTGTTTGTGGTGCCAAGGTCAATACCAACAAGAAAACGAGGAGATGCCATACAAACCTTCGTGTATTTAAAAACGGCACCCGATTGGATGCCGTTTGATTTTTATTTATTCTTCTTCGTTTGAGTCGCTTTTCGCGTCTTCGCGTACATCAAACTCAACATGCCATTTTTGACCGTTATCTGCGGCAATGGCTTCTAAGTAAAGCGTACCAAGCTCTGTCACGCGAGAGGCTAGGGTAACTGGCACCACTTCACCTTCACAGCGACCTTCAGAGACAGGTAGAGTAACTTGAATTTCTGGTAGCTCTTCCAACTCATCAGGGCCCCAGTGGTCAAGATGTGTACCTGCTTCGTCTTCACGGCGAACCGTCGAGCCAAAGAACTGGAAGTTCACAGGCTGGCCGATGATAAGACCAAATTCCTGACTTGGTACTTCAACCGCAGAGCCTTCTTCCATACCAAATGGTGCCACACACAGAGCTTCCATTGGTGGAGCCATGCCCGGAATCGCTGGCATAGCACTCTCGATGCCCACATAGTAGCTCGATGCAATACCGCCGCGAATTCGCACACCTTGGCCGCGACGCACGGAGCCATAGTAAGAAGCGCCACTTGCAACCGCCAGATCCAAATCCACGCCAGTTAAACGTTGAGCCATCTCAGTATCAGCGTCGATCAACCACTCATTGATGGTTTCTTCAAGGCGATTCGCCAGCAGGTCTGATTTTAAAACGCCACCATTGAACAAAATGGCTGTTGGCTTGATAAAGTCAGCTGAAGATGCTTCAGCGCCCCCCATACCTGGCATTCCAGCAAATGGATTGAACTCGGTTGAAGCGCTTTCTCCACCTTGAGCATTAGCCTGCTTTGAAAGGAAAGCCGCGATGTGTCGTGTAATCCCTGCATCTTGCGCATACGGAAGACCCATTTGAGTCAGGGCGCCGCGATTACGCTGAACTGGATGCTCAGTAACGGCAACTTTCGGGAAGAAACCGTCCACCAGTGTTTGCTGAACTTCTTCTTGCGTCAGTTCCGTCTTCAAGGTGGCGCCAAGCAGTTTAGAGCCGCGACTTGGTACTACGATTGGCACTGACTGAAGTTCGCTGTCGTTCAATAGTGCTTCTTTAGCGTCTCGACAGGCGTGCGTCATCGCTTGAACTTGCCATGGTTGTAGTTCTTTACCATCTTGCGCTAGCTTCATCTTCAAGCGGTACGCAAGGGCAAGGTCCATGTTGTCACCGCCGAGTAGGATGTGTTCACCTACCGCGATACGGTTTAGCGTCAAGTTGCCTTCGTCTTCGGTGACTTCAACCAGAGAAAGGTCAGTGGTACCACCACCGATATCCACAACCAGCACGATGTCGCCAACTTCGACTTCATCACGCCATTTGTCATTGCTGTTGTCGATCCAGTTGTATAGAGCCGCCTGAGGTTCTTCTAACAGTGTCAGGTGAGTTAAGCCAACATTGCGTGCAGCTTCAGCGGTTAAATCACGAGCCGCTGGATCAAAAGATGCCGGTACGGTAATCGTCACATCTTGCTCTGAAAGCGGGTCGCTAGGATGAGTGTGGTTCCATGCATCTTTGAGATGTTCAAGGTACAGCTCCGTTGCGCGAAGCGGAGACACTTTCTCTACTTCTTCCGGGCTGCCAGCAGGAAGGAATGCTTCACGTCGGTTGACACCAGCGTGACAAAGCCAAGATTTTGCACTTGCTACAAGGCGAATCGGCGTTTTTGAACCAAGGTTACGAGCGATTGCACCCACTAGGGCTTTAGGCTCAGATGACCAAGGCAATACACGAGCTGAAGGGTTCATCTCGTGCTCGTGTGGTTGATACAGAAAAGAGCCTAGCTGGTTGCGAGTTTCTACGGTGCCCGGTGCGGTCAGCTGAGAAATCGACATGACTTCAACACGTGCGTCTTCGATTGATGTATCCACATAAGACAGTACGCAGTGAGTGGTACCTAAGTCGATACCAACGCTAAACTTTGGCGTTTCAGCCTGCATGGTGTTCAGGTTTTCCATTACAGCTCAACCTCAGCAGGAGCAATGACAGAAGCATCGTAGTTTTCAGCCAGTTTTGGAAGGTTCATTTCGCGTGCTTTCCAGCCTTTATGAACCAGAGTGCCGCTGAATGGCGCACTGCCAGTCACGTTACCCGTTAAGCGAACCTCTTGTGGGTTAAAGCCTTCTTCAATAGTAACGCGCGTTTCTTCATCTTCATTACGGATGTGTTCAAGCGTCACGTAGTCGTTCAGTACTTTCTGGCCGCCAGTGTGAATAACACGTGCCGCAGCGCCGACATCTTCGTCTGAGAACGATGTCAGATCTTCTTTCAGGAAGTCAATCAGGCGAGCTTCCTGCTGCATGATAGATAGTAGTTGCATGGCAGAGTCGGTAGAAGCTGTAGCAAGTTTTGATTCCACTTCCACGACTTTCTCAATCACTTTTTCAACTTCGACCACTTTTTCTACTTCAACGATCTTTTCGACAGGCTTTTCAACTTCGACGATTTTCTCAACTGGTTTTTCAACCACTTTTTCGACTACTTTAGATTTGCGCGAAACCGCAATCAGAAGTAAAAGGACGCTTGAAGCCGTCAGGCCAGCGTGCAGCATATCGAACGTTTGAGGGATCATTTGTAAATCGAACGTCATGACATTTCTCTTAATTGATGGAAGAAATAGGAGTCACACTTTGACTGCTATTGTCGTAATTATTGGGTTAAATTGGGGCAAATATTATCACATTCAAGTCTACAGGCCTTCAGAAAAGAGGCGGTAACAGGCCTGATTGATTTGTTTTTAGTCATTTTTAGTCACACTATAGGTAAGTTGACCAAAATGACTGGGCAGTTCGACACAAGATTGCAGAAGATCTGCTCAATCAAATCGGTGGCATTCGAGTTTTGACCTCAACTGAGGTAGAATTCGGCGCTTTATCAGAATACTAAACATAGGCGAGCAATGAACCATAACCGTATAGTTTGTTTCGATCTGGAAATGTGCTGTTGGAATGAAAACGGTGTCGGTACTACGGGTGAAATCATCGAAGTCGGGCTGGCAGAAATCGATCTTGTGAAAGGCGAGATCGTTAAGCGTGCTCAGTACTATGTCAAACCCGAACAGGATGAAGTCTCGCTGTTTTGTTCGCAGCTCACTGGCATTACGCCACGCAAAATTGAAAAGCAGGGCCGCCCGCTTGAAGAAGTATTGAAGTCGATGATCAAGAACTTTGGCGGCGCGAATAAGATCTACGCATCGTGGGGTCGTGATGATCGTATTTTGGCGCAAGAATGCCAAGACAAAGGCATTGAGATGCCGTTTAAAGAATTCATCAACTTAGCCACTTTGTATCGCGTTCAACACCGCCTCAAAGATAAACGCATTGGTCACAAAGCTGCTCAGGAAGCGCAAAATATTGAGTGGGAAGGGCGGCAGCATTCCGGGTATGTGGACGCGTATAACCTCGCCAAATTAGCATTGACGATGCTGTGATAAAAGAGAGATGTAAAAAGGGAGCTTAGGCTCCCTTTTTGGGTTTTAGAGGCCTAAAAAGTAATATAAAGAGAGGTAAAAACCGCAATATCTCTTTGATCATTATAAATTAATTTTTAATTCATATTAAAAATGCCGCGTCTTCCTTACCTCGCTATGACTCCTTGTTAGTGTCTCGACTGTTCGCTGACCAGAACAACAATTCAATGAGGAAAAAAATGGAATTCAATTTTAGAGCCTTTCTGATGGCAGCATTAGTGAGCGTGCCAATACAGGTTAATGCCGCTTCCTATGGAGTCTCAATTGCTTGGAAAACCGAAGACTCACAGGCAATTTTCGATAATATGCCTTCACAAAAAAAAGCGTTTGCGAATTTGATTGATGCCGGATACATCAAAGATATGTTCGTGTCTTCCAGTCAGGTTGGAGGGCAAGACTTTCCAATCATCCGCTTTGTGATGGAGGCTGATAGTGAGCAACAGGTTCGAGATCGCGTTGGCAATTTGCCTTTCTACCGACAAGAGTTAGTTGAGATAGAAGAGATTCGCGATCTGGGCAGTAAATGGCTCGACAGTGTCCCTGCTTTCGAAAATTACTCAGTAGAGTTGGAATGGAAAGAACCATCTGACGTGTTGCTCGTCGATAAAGTGTTGGCGTCAGATTTACAGAAAGTGGTCGATTGGACTAACCAAGGCAAGGTGACGTCTGCATATTTGAAGAACGAAGGGGTGGCGGGTAGCGAGTTCGTCCGGCCTCTTTACTCAATTGCGGTACTGGCAAAAAGCGAACAGGATGCAAAGATCATTGCGGAGCAACTGGACGCAGTGAGACTGGGGTTAGCAGGAGTGTCTGTGACTAAGCTCGGTTTTAAGCTGGAACTGTAATGTTCCGAGAGAGTAAGTAGTAAGGCTTATTCGATTCGGATTTGGCTCATTAAATCAAAGGCTACGCTTTATCACAAAGCGTAGCCTTTTCTTTTCATAGCCTGAATTAGAACGGAGAGCGGCTATTAACGATAGTGAACTGCTGATAGAGTTCTGCCACTTCTACGGGGTTGAACGCCTCGGTATACGTTAACTCACTCAGACGATGTGTGATGTTTTGCAAATCGTGAGAGCGCTGCTGTGCCCGCAGTTGATAACGTTCGAATGCCGCAGGAATATCGTAGAAGTTGGAAGCCAAGCTTTGCGCGAGGATAAACGCATTCTCAATGCCAAGGCTAAAACCAATTCCCATTGTTGGCAGTACCGCGCAGCAGGCATCACCCAGCAGTACCGTATTATCACGAGACCATTGCTCAAAGGGGGCAACGTCGACCAAAGGAGAGGGCAGGATTTGCTCTTCTGGGGTCTGCTCGATCATTTCCAGTAGGTATGGAGAGTAGTGGCTGAATTTATCGAGAATCTTGGCTTTGTCGAGTGTTTCGCCCGGCTCAACTTTACAAGCGGCGAACCAGTACTTGCCATGCGTTTCACGATCATAGGTGTAGGTCACGATGCGTGACTGCATACCCGCAAACACATAACACTCGTCGTCGCTAATTGCAGGGTTATGGTAATCAACCATGCCTCGGCAGCAGTAAACATCTGGTTGACGTAGGTTAACTTCTGGCGCAACAAACTTTCTCACCTGAGAGAAGACACCATCCACACCCACAATCACATCTGCAATCAACGGCTCACCATTGATCATAATGGTATCGTTTTCGACCGTACAATGCTGGCCAGTGCGAATGTTTTCTTCACCGTAAGTATCAAGCAGCAATTGGTAGAGATCGCGGCGATGGAACAGGCCGACATCGGCGTTCACTTTACTTCCTGCCTGACGCATTGACAGCTGGTTCAGGATATCGGAGTTAAAGGTTGCTGTGGTGATAATATCGACAGTGTTGCCTAGCGTTTTGATCTTGGCCGCATCCGTTAATGCCGCGAGGACCTGCATTCCCTCGGGCCACATAATGATACCTGTGCCGTCGATCCGAGGTTTATCTGACTTTTCATAGATCGTAGCTTCGATGCCGAACGAGCGAAGCGATAACGCCAGCGCCAGACCGTTAAGTCCAGCCCCTACGATCGCTACTTTGAGAGACGCTTTGTTCATTTACTTTCACCATGTATTGTTAGTATTTTCCGTACGGTAACAGTAAGTTAGGCAACTGAATACATAAAAAGTAAACTTTTTGCTTAAAGATCGCAGATTCCCTTTTGAGGCGTGCTAACCGATACAATGGCTCAATTAATAGCGAATGATTATTGCCCGTCTTGCCCTTCAACTATCTGCAATTTGGCGCGAATAAATTCACTATGATCGACATACAATAGTTCTGCGGTTTTGCGAATGACGGCATCTTCCAGTGGGTCAATCTCGCCGTCGGCATGGGCAACTTCCCACATTGCTTTGATCAAGTCGAAGCGGGTTTCCTGACTGAGTTCTCTCAACTGAGATGTAAACTCATAAAGGGAGGCAGATTCTTTACTTTTTACTTCTGCACGGTCGAGTAGCGCTATGGCTTCTTCGTTGCTTAGATCCAGCAATCTTGTCAGAAGTTGAAGTTTGGCTTCGGTCTCTGTCTGATTGATTTGATGATCCGCTCCTGCGACTTCGCATAGTAAACAAGCGATAGCGAGATTTGGATCGGTACCTGCGTGGTTTCCCAGATCCTGACCATCGATGAGTTGTTTAAATAGGGTCGTGATTGAATTCAACATGTGATGCGCCTCAAAATTTGTACCTATTTCTATAGATAGTGATTATATGAGGCGAGCACAAGTGTCTTTACAAAAAGATTACTTTTCTTTTATGGGTGGGAAATCAATTTCCTTGCCGTCACCTGTCAATATCGAAATGCGTAGCGGCTTTCCGTGGTCGTCAAGTTTCAGCTCGCCAATGGCACTGGTGTTGACCAAACGGCGAACGCCCTCGGTGTTAGGGTCGCGTTTTTTGATTTTTAATCTCTTTCGCTTGGTCAGAAAGTTCAGTAGTGAGCGAGGTGAATAGAGTAGCCTGTCCATATGATCACACACCGCCAATAGCGGTTCTGGGAACTGGTTTTTAAATCCACTGGAAGTGATTTGGTAAATATTAGGGCTGGAGCGTCGAAAGCGCAGCTTAATGTCGTAAGCGAAAGAGTAGTGCACGTCGCCGGACAAGATAACAAAGTTGGTTGGTGTTTTGGTGTGGGTGAAAATACTCAGTAGCGTATTAGCGCTTCCTGGATGGGCCATCCAGTTCTCTGCGTCTATTACTAGTGGCTGACCAAGGGTCGTCATGCCTTTTTGCAGCGCTTCAATGAATTTCACACCGAACATAGGCGCGGCAGAAACAACGATCACCTTGTCCTGATGCATCAACTCTTGTTGAAACTCGATCAGAGCTTCCCAATCCATCAGGCCAGATGGTTTGTTCATTCGAGATTCGGATCGCCATCTTCGAGTTCGAGTATCCAACACCACAACCTTAGGGGAGGTGTGGATAGTAAAGTGCCACCTTTCGAAACTGTAAAGATAACGAATAAAGTCATCTTGGTGTTGTTCTGTGGGGCTTTTTAAATACTTGAGAGCGACAGACAAAAACTCATCATTGAAGTTATCTGGCTCATTCCCCCAGCCTTGGCATAACCAGTAAGCGATTAACCCATTACCAATAATCCGGTTAGAGAACGGGTTGCTGTACGCCGCTTTCTCCCAGCCGACCGTTAGATTCCAGTCATCTGTGACATCATGATCATCAAAAATCATGTAAGTCGGCACGTGAGCAAACAGCCTATGGACCTGAGGTAAGCCTTGAATGAAATCTTCCAGTATGTGCTTTTCTTCACGCCATTGCTGCTGCCATTTAGGCGACAGTGTTTTGCCATTGTGAGTGAATGCTTTGTCGAGCAAACGTGTCAGATTGAGGCACGGCCAAAGTGTCGGTGACCACACCAAAATGTACATGGCGAAAAACTCAGCGAAGGTGATCAGATGGTTTTCATTCTCACGCGAGCTGAAGATCGGCACATGCCGTTTAGGGAAAAATTTGGTTAGTAAGGAACCATCATCCACATAGTGGGGCAGTATTTTATCCCGCCCGTAAAAGCAGTCTGGGTGCGCGTACAAAGCTTCAGCGGAATCAATCGGCGCGTCACTGAACGATTCAGAAGGTAAGCCAAGCATGTCGATGGTTTGCAGGATGACATCCAACATCGGCCCCGCAACATGATCGGCATAGATCTGGTCACCACTCATGACCAACATGTCTGGTCGCTCGTCCAGTGATTGAGCGGCTAGTTTAGTGTCGATGCTGACTAACGCATCTTTGCTTGGGTGGTGTGGATTGCGACAGGAACCGTGCAGGACATAATCCGCTTTGGTTGAAATCTTAAACGTGAGCTTTTCTTCATCCTTGTACAGCAAGTGCGGATTTAGCTGACTAAGCGGGCCTAGCTGAGTCTCAAATTCGTAACTGAGCGCGACATCGGTTGGAAAATGATGTTTGAAATGCGCCAAGGTGACAAAACAGTGAGTACCGACTTGAATTTGATGGCAGTGACTGAGGTTTTCCTGAAATACCACCCCATGATCCGGTTCATGATGAAGGACAAATTGGCCTTCAAGAGGGCGACTGGTGACCAGCCAGAAGACAAGCTCTTCTGCGGTGGATTTTCTTAATATCGGGCCGGCTAATAGGAAGGGTAATTCAGGCGTCGGTTTCATTGGTTCTCTGTTGGATCCTTAGGTACTTCAGGGTCTTCCATGATTTCGATGATCTCGGAGCTCGACATCTCATGACCCATAAGAAAGAGCGCCAGCATAGCATCTGCTTTGGTTTTTGTATCGGAGCTTTCGTCAAGAATTTGTTCGAATCGTTTACGAATCATTTCAACTTCATGCTCGACAAAACCGCGTCCTTCCTCTTCACCTTGAGCTTCTTCTGGCGCGTTATCAAACTCTAAAAACAGCATCTCATCGTCTAGGTGTGTATTGACCAGCCGTTCGGGCAGCCATTCTTCACCCGTGACAATGTTAGGGTTTTGGCCTTCAGGAAGGGAGTCGAGTAGTTTCTTTAAATCTGATGCTTTCACAATTATTGGATTTAGGCGAACATATACTCTTATATTAACGGTGAATTGAGCTTAAAGATAAGTATTAACTTTATCGATTGATGAGAATTTGAGTCGTTCAGTCAGTTTTGGACAAAAAATGATTAATATAAATAGACAGTTGACACTGACGATGTTGGCTGCAAGTGCCATCAGTTTTTCTACAACAGCCGAAGAAGAAACCAGTATCAGTGAACAGGATTGGGGTATTGCGGCTGTCTATCGTACGGCGTCTATCCCTTTTTACACGGGTAACAATGACCAGACGGTTGGTACGTTTGTACCAATGATGTATTTCGAAAACGAGCATGTATTTGTCGAAGGTTTGCAAGGCGGGGCTTACCTATACAAGCCCGAGGATGAAGATTTTCAGTTAAGTGCATTGATGCGGCTGCGATTTGTTGATATTCCTTCTTCAGAGCAAAACTCGAATGGAGGAGACGCCGTCGACTTTGGTGGCCAGCTACGCTATTTCCTCGATGATGATTGGTATCTTGATGCTGAATTGATGACGGATGATGAGTTTCGTTTTCACAGCAACTTGAGTATCTCAAGCGAGTTTGAATATGGGGACTGGGAACTTAAGCCACATGCGCGCCTGCGTTATAAAGACGCCGACTTTAATAGCCAGTATTACACCTTCTCAGATGTCACTAAAGAAAATGTCGGTGGTGGCGTGGATCTGAATGTGGGAATCGATGCACGTTATCATGTTTATTCCAATCTTTATTTGCTCGGTTCCACCAGCGTAACTCGCTTGGATAACAATGCGTATCACTCCAGTACGGTTGAAGACCGTTATCAGGGGGAGTTTTACATTGGTTTTGGTTTCTTCAACGACAAGTCAAAAGCACCGAAGTCTGAGCTCAAGAACAAACGCTATTTCCGAATAGCGCATGGTTGGGCAACGCCGTCTAACATCGGCGATATCATGAAGCTCAATACAGAGAAGGATCCTTACAACAACCAGATGACCTCTTTCTTCTATGGACACCCACTGACAGATGAATTGTTTGGTGTGCCGTTGGACATCTATTTTACGCCGGGTATTGTTCATCACTGGTCCTCAGATGTGCAATCTACCAGTACTGAGTATGTTGCGGCGATTAAGGCTTACTATACCTTCAACTGGCCCACTCAGTGGCGATTTGGCGTTGCCGAGGGTATGTCGTTCATTGATAGCATTACCTACATTGAGCAGACTGAAATGGACTCCAAGGGATATAACGCGAGTAATTTGTTGAACTATTTAGATTTCTCATTCGACGTGAATGTGGGTGATCTGATCAATAATCGAGATTTGGACAATATGTGGGTAGGGTACTCGCTCCATCACCGCAGCGCGATATTTGAGCAAGCCTCTCAGTATGGCCGGATTAAAGGTGGCAGTAACTACAACACAATTTACGTTCAGTTCGATTTTTAACCGAAAGATAGATAAAGCCGTTAGTGATGAATTCGCTAACGGCTTTTTTGCGTTTTAGAAGTGGAATTCAGCGCTCAGTGCATAGCTGTTTTCAACCACTTTTGCTTCGTATTGTGTGTATTCAAGAGCAATACGTGCAGGGCCTAATTTTACACCGGCACCGACACCGTAATAGATGTCATCGCTGTCTTTGATGTTGTTTTGGAAGTGACCCACACCTAAACGACCGTAAATATCGAAAATAGTGATAGGTAGAGTCAATTTAGCACTTGCTAGCCAAGCATTTGAGTAGATGTGCTCTAAGTCTTTGTTAGTATCAACAAAGTCAGCGTAACCCGCTTCCACAGAAAGCAGTGAGTTAATCGCGTAGCCTGCGTAAAGGTTGTAACCACTGTTTGTGTCGCTTAGATCCAGATTGTCGTTTTTAACTTGGTAATCTGAGTACAAAAAGCTCGCACCGATGTAAGGGTTTGCCATAACTTGACCGGCGAAAAGAAGCGCTGCGATAGGGAGGATGACGGTTTTCAATTTCATGATTAACTTTCTCTTAAATGTATCTAAATAAAGGTTTATTGGTGTAATTAGCTGAAGTTGTAAGGAAGCTCATTCCTTTCCAGACGATCCATGTTTAGCTGGAACTTCAGTTCTTCCAGCTGTTTGCGTTTATCAACGCTGATTGTATTGCGCTTTCTTCTGCGCCCCCTTGGCTGCAATGCCACAATACAGTCGAGTACATCTTGTGTTTCGTCGTTGAACATAAAATGCCTTTTTCGTAGTCAGACAGACGTTATAACTAAGGTCACGAGATGAACGTTCGTGACCTCATTTGGACGAGGCATAGAATGGAACAAGGCAGGATATTAGACATAACAAGGCAATAAGCTTGTTATAAATCACGCTAAACTTATTATTTTCTGAATATATAAATTTCATAAAATACAGCGCATTAGCACCAAGCTTGGGGTTGATAACTAAATCTGTTGGCAGTTTTGGGCTTTGATTACAGCAAAATCAGGCTTGGCTCTGACGGAAAATTTGCTTTGCGCATTGAGACATTTGCCATAGCGACTGTGATACAATCCGCGACAGTTTTATGTAGTGAAAAGAATAGGTAACGCTTTGACTTCGTCACAGCCAGAAAAAAATCCCGCTTCTGAAGAAAAAGGGCAGGCAAACAACGCCGCCTCTCTTCGCAAGGCATTGAATCAGTGCATGCTCAAAGACAGATTTCGTCTGAGCAAGCGCATTTCAGGCGCGAGTAAAATAAAGAAAGAAGCGTCTCGTCATGCTGTGTTTGACGAAATTGCATTGGATATAGCCAAATCCATGATGGATGTAGAGCAAAGAGCCAGCTATAAGCCCACCATTGAATATCCAGAAATACTGCCTGTTAGTCAGAAAAGAGATGACATTGCAGAGGCGATAGAAAACAACCAAGTGGTTATCGTTGCTGGTGAAACAGGCTCAGGTAAAACCACTCAGTTGCCAAAGATTTGTGCTGAACTTGGACGCGGTCAGTATGGCTTGATTGGTCATACTCAGCCAAGACGTCTTGCAGCTCGTTCGGTGGCGAATCGTATCGCTGAAGAGATGGAAACCAAGCTGGGTGAGTTTGTAGGTTATAAGGTTCGATTTAACGATCAGATTTCAGACAATACTCAAATCAAACTGATGACTGACGGTATCTTGCTGGCTGAAATCCAGCACGATCGTTTCTTAAATCAGTACGACACCATCATTATCGATGAGGCGCATGAGCGCAGTCTCAACATCGATTTTATTCTCGGCTACCTCAAAGAGCTTTTGCCGCGTCGCCCGGATCTGAAAGTGATCATCACGTCGGCGACCATTGACCCTGAGCGATTCTCGAAACACTTTAGCGACGCGCCTATCATCGAAGTGTCTGGCCGTACTTATCCGGTAGAAACACGTTACCGTCCGCTACGTGGTGACGATGACGTCGATCGCGATCAGTTAGAAGGTATTTTTGACGCAGTTGATGAGCTGTGTGATGAAGGATTGGGCGACATCCTGATCTTCATGAACGGTGAACGAGAAATTCGCGATACTGCTGACGCGCTAGCAAAGCGCAATCTAAAAAGCACTGAAATTGTACCTTTGTATGCACGTCTCTCAGCGGGTGAACAGAACAAAATTTTCCAACCTCATGCAGGACGTCGAATCGTATTGGCGACCAACGTTGCTGAAACCTCTCTGACAGTACCGGGCATCAAGTATGTCATCGACCCAGGTACGGCGCGTATCAGTCGCTACAGCTATCGTACCAAGGTACAACGTCTGCCGATTGAACCAGTTTCTCAAGCGAGTGCGAACCAGCGTAAAGGTCGTTGTGGTCGTGTTGAGGAAGGTATCTGTATTCGTTTGTATTCGGAAGATGATTTTGAATCTCGTCCAGAGTTTACGGATCCAGAAATTCTTCGTACCAACTTAGCGTCGGTTATTCTCCAGATGACGGCATTAGGATTAGGTGATATTCAAGCGTTCCCGTTCGTTGAAGCACCTGATAAGCGCAATATTCAAGATGGTGTGCGACTACTGGAAGAGCTGGGTGCCATTAATGAAAATGCGAAAGATCCTAAAAAGCGTCTGACCTCGATTGGTCGCCAGTTGGCCCGTCTGCCGATTGACCCTCGTTTGGCTCGTATGGTTCTTGAAGCGCCAAAATATGGTGCATTGAAAGAAGTGATGGTTATTGCTTCAGCGCTGTCGATTCAGGATCCTAGAGAAAGACCGAGCGATAAACAGCAATCGTCGGATGATAAACACAAGCGCTTCTTCCATGAAGAATCGGATTTCCTGACGTTTGTTAATTTATGGGATTACGTTCAGAAGCAGCAAAAGGCATTGACGGGGAATCAGTTCCGCAAACAATGTAAGCAAGATTACCTAAACTACTTGCGAGTGCGTGAGTGGCAGGATGTCTATTTCCAGATTCACCAGTCTATGCGTGAAATGGATTTCAAGCTCAATGATGAACCTGCTAGTTATCAAGGTACTCATAGCGCGATTTTGGTCGGGTTGCTCTCTCATGTTGGTATGAAAGACCAAGAGAAAAATGAGTACCAAGGTGCGCGTAACGCGAGATTCCATATTTTCCCTGCATCAGGTTTGTTTAAGAAACAGCCGAAATGGATTGTGTCAGCCGAGCTGGTGGAAACCTCGAAGCTATGGGGGCGCATTATTGCTAAGATCCAACCTGAATGGATTGAACCGCTGGCGAAGCACCTTATCAAGCGCAGTTACAGTGAACCACACTGGTCGAAAAAGCGTGCAGCTGTCATGGCACACGAAAAAGTGATGCTATATGGCATCCCGATTGTGCCTAAGCGCCTGGTGAATTACGGCAGTATTGACGCGACGGTGAGTCGAGAAATCTTTATCCGCAGCGCCCTTGTTGAAGGTGAATGGGATACCAAGCACGCGTTCTTCAAACAGAATCGTAAGCTGCTACAAGAAGTGGAAGAGCTGGAGCACAAGTCCCGTCGTCGTGACATTTTGGTCGATGATGATGAGTTGGCAGATTTTTATGATCAACGAGTTGGGACGGAAGTAGTCTCGGGCCGCCATTTTGATACGTGGTGGAAGAAAGCGTCTAAAGAGAACAGCGAACTACTGAACTTTGAAAAAGAGATGCTGTTTAAGGGTGACGCGAGCCACGTTACGGATCTGGATTACCCTAACTTCTGGTACCAAAATGGCCTCAAGCTGAAACTGAGTTACCAGTTTGAACCGGGTGAAGACAATGACGGCGTGACAGTTCACTTGCCTCTGCCTATATTGAATCAAGTTGATCAAGCCGGGTTTGACTGGCAAATTCCGGGGCTGCGTCATGAACTGGTCGTTAGCCTGATCAAGTCGCTGCCTAAGACGATTCGTAAGAACTTCGTACCTGCACCGAACTACGCTGACGCATTTTTAGCTCGTGCCACGCCAATGGAAGCGCCTTTACTTGATGCTCTGGAAAAAGAGCTACGTCGCATGACGGGTGTGGAAGTGCTGCGTGACGATTGGAACATGGATCAGGTTCAGGATCACCTCAAGGTGACATTCCGCGCCGTGGACCATAGAAACCGGAAGCTGAAAGAAAATCGCGATCTTCATGAGCTAAAAGAAAGCCTGAAAGACAAAGTTCAGGAAACCCTGTCGAAAGTTGCGGATGACGACATTGAACAGCAGGGTCTTCATACATGGAGCTTTGGTGAGCTGCCGAAAGTGTATCAACAGAAACGTGGCGGCTATGACGTTAAAGCGTATCCGGCGATTGTAGATAGCAAAGATAGTGTTGAAATAAAGCTCTACGAGACAGAGCAAGAACAGGTTTCAGCGATGAGAGCGGGTCAGCGTCGTCTGATTTTGCTTAACGTGCCGTCTCCGATTAAGTATTTGCACAGCAATTTGCCAAACAAGTCTAAGCTGGGTCTTTACTTTAACCCTTATGGAAAAGTACTCGACCTGATTGATGACTGTATCGCTTGCGGTGTCGACAAGTTGATTGAAGAGAAGGGCGGCCTAGTTTGGCAGCCTGAGCAGTTCGAGCAGCTTAAAGAACACGTTCGAGCTGAGCTCGGTGATACTGTTGTTGAGATTGCGAAACAAGTTGAGACAATTTTGACGACCGCGTTCAGTATTAATAAGAAGCTAAAGGGTAAGATAGACTTCACAATGGCTTTTGCTTTGTCAGATATCAAAGCTCAGATTGAAGGACTGATCTTCAAAGGATTTGCAACGGAGTGTGGCTGGAAACGTCTTCCAGATATATTGCGTTACATGAAAGCGATTGAGCGTCGTATGGAAAAATTGCCGATCGATCCTAACAAGGACCGTCTGCATATGCTGAAGATTGAATCAGTAGCCAACGACTATAAAGAATTGCTCAACAAAATTCCTAAAGGAATGGCCGTGCCTGACAACGTCAAAGAAGTACGTTGGATGCTTGAGGAACTGCGCGTCAGCTATTTTGCTCAGCAGTTAGGTACGCCGTATCCGGTATCGGACAAACGTGTGAAGAACGCGATTGACGATTGTTAGGTATATAAATTGCATAAAAATTTAAACATAACAAAATTTTGACTGAGATTGGCAGAGGATTGCCGCGGCAGCTTCTGCTAAGGGAAAATAAAGAAGGTTAATATGAAAAAGACACTACTCGCACTAGCATTATTGGGTGCATCAGCAACAGCATCAGCAGACTCATGGATCTACGGCAGTGCAAGTGTAGGTCAAGCAGACTTAGGTGGTGAGTCTTCTACTTCGTACAATGTTCACGTAGGTACGGGAATCCTGCCATTAATTGGTCTTGAAGCGGGTTACCAAAACCTAGGTGACTTTGACAATGTGAATTACGGTGGTGTTACTCGCGCGAACCTTGAAGGTTCAACAATTTACTTCGCTGCTAAGCCAAGCCTAGACTTTGGTCCTCTGCATGTATATGCGAAAGGTGGTTTGCACTCGTACGATCTAAAAGGTAGCGGTGGCTTCCAAGAAGATGAGATCGACGTGATGTACGGTGTGGGTGCGGAATACTTTGTTATGGGTCCAATTTCTCTAGGCGCGAGCTACAGCGTATTCAACATGAAAGAAGACGATGTGAAAAACTTCTCGCTAAACGCGACCTTCCACTTCTTATAATAGACACATCACGAAAAAGCCCGGCTATGTTACTAGCCGGGCTTTTTATTACCTGAAATCAGCGCTTAAGCTTGCTGTTTTTGTAGCTCAGCTTCTTTTGCTTCTTCTTCAATCAGTGAATCAACAATCACAGCACAAGCGGCGTCGCCTGTGATGTTCAATGCAGTACGAATCATATCGAAGATACGGTCAAGAGCGAACAGTAGAGGTAGACCTTCGATAGGGATACCTGCTGCCAGAAGAACGGCAACCACTAGGAACGAAGGACCAGGTACACCTGCTTGGCCAACGGCACCAAGTGTCGAGGTAATAATGATGGCAATGTATGCACCCATACCAAGATCGATGTTGAACAGTTGTGCGAAGAAGATCGCGACCAAACCGTAGTAAATTGCGTTACCTGACATGTTGATCGTTGCGCCTAGCGGGAGAACGAAAGACGCTGTCGAGTTTCTTACACCTAGCTCATGCTCACAGGTATCCATCGTGACTGGCAGAGTCGCCATTGATGAAGCGGTAGATAAGGCCACGGCTTGAGGTTTCTTCATTGCTGTCAGGAATTTCTTCGCAGAGGTCTTAGTGGAGATTTGCACCATAAGAGGGTAGGCCACGAAACCAAAGATAAGAATTGCAGCGATGTAGACAACAAACAGTTTGAATACCACCATTAAGGCGCCAAAACCGAATGTCCCTACTGCTTCTGCCATCAGGCCAAATACACCTAGCGGAGCAATGATCATAACCTTGTTGATCATCCAAACCATTGCATCAACAATGCAATTTACGCCGTTAATGATTGGGTCACGACGCTCTTTAGCTTGCTTAGAAATCGCAATGCCAAAGAACATACAGAATACTAGGATTTGCAGTATGTTTGCTTCATTCAATGACTGGAAAACGTTTGTTGGGATCATACCTGTGATGGTTGCCCAGAAAGAAGGTAGTTCACCTTTAGAAGCGTATTCAGAAGAGAACATGCCTTCGATGCCTGAAACATCGATACCCATGCCCGGTTTGAATACTTCACCCATAAATAGTGCTAGGGCGACGGCAAGTGCTGACGTTAAGCCAAAGTAACCTAAGGTGACTATGCCCACTTTACCAGCCGATTGGCTGTTACCTAGACCTGCAGCACCTGAGATCAAGGCTACGGCGACCAATGGGATAACCAGCATTTTTATTAAATTGATAAAAATCGCACCTAATGGAGCGAAGATGGTAGCGCTGTCTCCCATGAAGGCACCCACGGCAGTACCTACAATCATAGCGATGACAACCTGAACGCCAATGTTGCTTAGCAAATTCTTTTCTTTTAACACTTCCATAACCTCTGTGCTAACAAAATTTAAATTCCCAGAATTACCATCTAAGTTAAATATTTTAATTAGATAATAATTTCGCCTCGCTTTTTACACGTTATTTTTACATTTAGCAATAAGGTGCAAAGTCAATCGAGCCAATTAAAAGCACTTTCATTGATGGGTGATAATTTTTTAACCAATAGCAAACGTTTGCTATTGGTTTGTGGGATAGATTTTGGCTTTGTAATACATTGTGTGATTAGGAGGTAGGGTGGAGGAGTTACACTGATATGTTAAAAAAAAAGATCGGTTTCTCTAATGATTTAAGAAACCGATCTCATAGAGGTTTAGATGGCTAGCACTTTACTTTTGTGTTGCTGCCTTCATCGGTGAAACAAAACTAGCCAGCTGATTTAACATTTCTTGCGGAGACTCAACGTGTGATTCGATGATTTTGACGATAGCAGAGCCTGAAATCGCACCAGCAGCACCAGACTCAATGGCTTGCTTAACCTGTTCTGGTTGAGAGATGCCAAAGCCCAACAGTGATGGTGGAGCATCGTATTTATTGAGTTTATCTAAAAGATCACTTACTGGCATGTTGGCCTTTGTTTCTGCACCGGTTACACCAGCACGCGAGAGTAGGTAGGTATAGCCGCCACCTAGTTCAGCAACTGATTTTAGTGTCTCTTCTGACGCCGTTGGTGGCGCAATGAAGATAGGTTCAATACCGTGCTTCTTTGCCGCCTCAACAAACTCTTGGCTTTCATTGGTTGGTACGTCAGCAATCAACACAGAATCGATACCGGCATTCGCACAACGCTGGTAAAAACTATCGATACCGCGCGCGTAAACAAGGTTTGCGTACATCAGAAGGCCGATTGGGAGTTCTGGGTATTTGGCGCGGATTTTTCCAATCAACTCAAAGCAGATATCTGGAGTTGCTCCCGAATCCAGTGCGCGAATGTTCGCTCCTTGAATAGTAGGGCCATCCGCAAGTGGATCCGAAAACGGAATACCCAGTTCAAGTGCATCGGCACCCGCTTCAACCAGTGTCTCCATAATTTTGAGGGACTGCTCCGGGTTTGGATCGCACACGGTTACGAAAGGAACAAATGCACCTTGGTTTTTCTCGTTCAGGCGCTCAAACATAGACTCATAACGGCTCATTAGATAACTCCTTTTTCTTCTAGAATGGCGTGAACAGTAAAGATGTCTTTGTCACCACGACCTGATAGGTTTACGACGAGAAGTTGTTCTTTGTCTGGGTTCTCACGAGCCATACGTAGTGCATGAGCTAGTGCGTGAGATGACTCTAGTGCAGGAATAATACCTTCACTTCGGGCAAGTTCTTGGAATGCTTCCAAAGCCTCATCATCGGTTACGTTGTCGTATTCCGCACGGCCAATTGCATTTAAGTGAGCGTGCTGAGGTCCAACTGAAGGGAAATCAAGGCCTGCAGAAACAGAGTAAGACTCTTCAACTTGCCCGTTTACGTCTTGCATCAGTGGTGCTTTCATACCAAAGAAGATGCCGGTTTTACCGTGCTTAAGAGGGGCGCCATGCTGGTCGGTATCGATACCTTTACCTGCAGGCTCAACACCGATCAGGCGAACCGTTTCCTCTTCAATAAAGTCAGCAAACATACCGATTGCATTTGAGCCACCACCCACACAAGCGATGACTGCATCAGGAAGGCGACCTTCGCGAGCCAGTATCTGGTTTTTTGTTTCTTCGCCAATCATGCGTTGGAAATCACGCACGATGGTTGGGAATGGATGAGGACCAGCAGCGGTACCCAGCAAATAGTGAGCTTCTTCGTAGCTTGCTGACCAGTCGCGCAGTGCTTCATTACATGCATCTTTAAGCGTGGCTGAACCGGAGTGAACAGGAATGACTTCCGCGCCCATAAGTTTCATACGGAACACATTCGGGCTTTGACGTTCTACGTCTTTTGCTCCCATGTAGACGCGACATTTCAGACCGAGCAATGCACAAGCCAGTGCAGTTGCCACGCCGTGCTGACCTGCACCAGTTTCCGCAATGATCTCGTTTTTTCCCATACGCTTAGCCAACAGTGCCTGACCTAGCACTTGGTTAGTTTTGTGTGCGCCGCCGTGCAATAAATCTTCGCGCTTGAGGTACAGTTTGGTTTTAGTACCTTTGGTCAGATTGCGAGTCAGTGTTAGCGCCGTTGGGCGACCTGCGTACTCTTGCAGCAGGGTCATAAACTCGCTGCGAAACTCTGGGTCTTCTTGCGCATCGATAAACGCTTGTTCTAGCTGTTCCAGTGCAGGAACGAGAATTTGTGGTACATACTGACCACCGTATTCGCCGAAGTAGGCATCAAGTTTTGCCATGGTTTTATTCCTTCAATTCAGTTTGGCATTGCTGTCTAGCACACCAAAAAATTTCTTTAATTATGAGTAATTGATCTTTAATAAATCTATTTAGTAGCTGCGAATCGCATCAAATGCCTGTTGCAACTTCTCTGCATCTTTCTTGCCGGGTGAAGCTTCAACGCCTGAGTTTAAATCCAGACCTAGACAGCCTTGTTGGGCCGCTTTCTGAGCGTTGAAAGGTGAAATGCCACCCGCGAGCATCACTTTTGATCTATCACCAATCAATGACCAGTCGAAGACTAGGCCTGTACCACCCGTTTGAGAACCAACTTTGGTATCGAGTAAGTGGCGGCTGACTGGAGTGTCTAGCAGTTCTGGTGAGCTGTCAGTAACACCGTAAGCTTTCCAGATTTCAACGTGATCACCTAGCTGCTCATGGATCGCAGTGACAAAGTTCTGGTCTTCATCTCCATGCAGCTGAACAGCGTAGAGGCCAAGCTCTTGCGCAATGCCAACCACGGTGTCGACATCATGGTTTTGGAATACGCCCACATATTTCAAAGGAGCACCAGACATGGTTAGGCGAGCGGTTTCTAAATCCACGCAACGCTTCGATTTAGAGACAAAAATCAGCCCGCCAAATACTGCACCTGCTTGGTAAGCTTTCGCAGCATCGTCTGAGTGTGTCAGACCACAAACTTTATTTTCACCTAGTGTGACTTTTCGTACTGCCAGCTCTAAGTTTTCTTCTGCCATCAATGAGCTGCCGATTAGGAAACCATCAGCAAAATCTGCAAGATCTCGTACTTGCTGGTGTGTGTAGATGCCTGACTCCGAAATGATGGTTGCTTCTGGTGCCAGCTCACGTATTGTTGGTGCCAGCTCTTTGGTGCGGTTCAAATCTGTTGTTAGGTCACGTAAGTTGCGGTTATTAATACCAATAACTTTAGCGCCAAGTTTTACTGCGCGGTGTAACTCTTCCTCATTACTGACTTCGGTCAGAATGCCCATGTTGAGTGAGTGAGCTACTTCTTCTAGTGCTTTATACTCGGCGTCATCAAGTACAGATAGCATCAGCAGAATTGCGTCGGCAGAATAATGGCGAGCTAGATAAACCTGATAAGTATCCACCATAAAGTCTTTACACAGAATCGGTTGAGATGTTTGCTTTCTCACTTGCGGCAGGAAATCGAAGTTTCCTTGAAAGTACTTTTCATCTGTGAGCACTGAAATCGCATCAGCGTGATTATTGTACACGGACGCAATGTAATCGAGATCAAAGTCGTCACGAATCAGTCCCTTGGACGGAGACGCCTTCTTACATTCTGTGATGAAGGCAGTTTTTTTACCGCTTACCGCGTCATAGAAGCTACGATCAGACGGAGTTAGCGCCTCTTTAAACTGCTCCAAGGGTTGAGAGGCTTTACGTTCTTCCACCCAGATGTACTTATCACGAACGATTTTTGCCAATACTTCTGCCATTTGCGCTTCTTTTAGGGACACGTGCTCTGAAAGTTTATCTTGCGTCTGAGTCATCTTTTGTTTCTTCCTTAAGGTACTTAGGCGTGAGCTGCTAGCTGATTAACCAGCTCAAACGCTTTACCAGAGTTCATAGCCTCAATAGCTTGCTGAGTGTTGGCCTTGAGATCTTCATGACCAAATAAACGCATGAGAAGCGCTACGTTAACCGCTACCGCGCCCAGCTGGGCATCGGTGCCTTTACCAGTGAGGATATTGGTAATAATGGCTTTGTTCTCTTCAGGATCACCGCCTTTAATTGCTTCAAGCGGATGCGCTGTTAGGCCAAAGTCTTGTGGAGTCAAAGTGTATTCGGTAATTTGCCCATCTTTGATTTCCGCCACTGTGGTGTCGCCATGAATTGCAACTTCATCTAGGCCGCTACCGTGCACTACTGCAGCGCGCTTCATGCCCATCTTAAGCATGGTTTCAGCGATAGGACGGACTAACTCTTCGCTGTACACACCCATGAGCTCAATATTTGGACGAGCAGGGTTAATCAGAGGGCCTAAGATGTTAAAAATTGTGCGGGTTTTCATGGTCTGACGAACAGGCATAGCGTGGCGAACACCACTGTGGTACTGCGGCGCAAACAAGAAAGCAACACCGAGTTTATCTACCGCAGTGCGAGTATCTTCAGCGCTCATGGAGAGGTTGATGCCAAATGAATCAAGCAAGTCAGAAGAGCCAGATTTGCTTGAAACACTGCGGTTACCGTGTTTTGCTACTTTCAAACCACATGCCGCAGCAACAAAGGCGGCTGTGGTCGAAATGTTGATGGTATTGTGGCCATCACCACCAGTGCCCACGATATCCGCGAAATCATAGTCAGGGCGAGGGAATGGATTTGCATTGGCAAGCAGTGCTTTTGCTGCACCAGCGATCTCATCCGGTGTTTCACCTTTAATCTTGAGTGCTGTCAGCGCCGATGCCATAAGAATTGGATCAAGTTCACCGCGAATAATGATGTCAAAAAGCTGTTGGCTTTCTTCCTGAGTTAGCGGTTGTTGTTCATAGAGTTTGTTGATGATCGTTTCCATTCTTATTTGCTCCTTATTGCTGCACTGACGTTAGATTTGATTCTTGTAAAGCCCACTCAATCGCATTGGCTAACAGTGTTGCGCCATGAGTAGTCATGATGGATTCCGGGTGGAATTGGAAGCCACAAATTTTATCTTGTTCATGAACCACAGACATGACGAGTCCGTCTACCTCTGCGGTTACGGTAAGTGTTTCAGGTACCTGAGTAGCCACTAACGAGTGGTAACGCGCAATGGCAAGTGGTGAAGGAAGGCGGCTATAAGTCGGATGATTCTGGTGTTCCATCATCGACACTTTGCCATGGACAATTTCACCCGCGCCAGCAACGGTGCCACCATACGCTTCAACAATGGCTTGATGACCGAGACAGATACCGATCATCGGCACTTTACCTTTCAGGCGTTGGATGACTTCCGGCATTGAGCCCGCTTCAGATGGCGCACCTGGGCCGGGGGACAACAACACAACCGGATTGTCTAGTTCGTTGACCGCACTTTCAATCGTTTCCGCGGCAATGTGGTTGCGGTAGATTTTGACGTCGTGTCCGAGTGAACGAAACTGATCCACTAAGTTATAGGTAAACGAGTCAAAGTTATCGATAAATACAATGTTAGCCATCTCTACGACTCCTTATGCGCTGACTGAATTGCAGAGATAACGGCTTGCGCCTTACCACGAGTTTCATCTGCTTCGGCTTGCGGTTCTGAATCAAACACAACGCCTGCTCCCGCTTGAACTTGAGCGATGCCATTCTCGACATAAGCAGAACGGATAACGATACAGGTGTCTAATGTACCTTCGCCAGTGAGGTAGCCAACGGCACCGCCATAGCTACCACGGCGTGCACCTTCGACATCTCTGATAAGTTGCATCGCACGGATTTTTGGTGCACCAGTCAGCGTCCCCATGTTCATGCAAGCTTGATAAGCGTGCAGAGCGTCCAGATCGTCTCGAAGCTGACCAACCACTCGGGATACTAAGTGCATTACATGGCTGTAGCGGTCGACTTTAAGCAAATCGGCAACGTGGCGAGAACCTGCTTGGGAAATACGAGCGACGTCGTTACGCGCAAGATCCACCAACATCATGTGTTCAGCGTTCTCTTTCATGTCAGTGCGCAGTTCAAGCTCAATACGGCTATCTAGATCGAAATCGATAGCACCATCTGGGCGTTTACCGCGGCGACGCGTGCCTGCGATTGGGTAAATCTCGACTTGGTTAGTATGGGTTTCGTATTTAAGCGCGCTTTCAGGTGATGCGCCAAACAGAGTGAACAGCTCATCTTGCATGTAGAACATGTAAGGACTTGGGTTACTCAGCTTTAGTTCTTTATACGCAGCGAGTGGTGACGGACAAGGCAGGGTGAAGCGGCGTGATGGAACAACCTGAAAGATATCGCCTCGCACTACGTATTGCTTTAGATCTCGAACGATTTGGCAGAAATCTTCATCTGAAACGCTTGGCTGTGGAGAAACGTCAGTTAATTTGGTCGCTTGCGGTAAATGTTTCAGATTAGCGCACTGTGACTGAATGCTATCAATGCGTGCTTCCAGCGTCGATTTTTCTTCGCTATTCGCAAACAATGTGGCTTGTAAATCACAAGACTCGCTCTGATGGTCAACGACGAGCAGAGTTTCTGCGACGTAAAAAACGTAGTCTGGGCATTGGTTTGATGCTTCTGCATCACCTAAAGGTTCAAAGTTCGCCACCATGTCGTATGCGAACAGACCACCAAGGAAAACCGCGTGTTGCTGATGTTCAGTAAGGTCAAAACTGTGCTGGACCAGACGCAACGCATCAAAAGAAGACGCTTCTCGTAAGCGAGAGTCTTCATCGAGTGTATCGCAAGGCGCTTCAAACTCTAGTGTCAGTGTTTGACCATCAAATGAGTGAGCCACATTGCTATGAATGTTGTGGGCCAAATGAGAAAGCAGGTGTTTACCGTTATTGGTCAGTGCTTGCATGGTCACAATGTGGCCGTTGCAAACGATGCGAACAGCGGAATCAACGATCAGCAGGCTCTTCAGATCCTGTTTTGAATCGATCTCTGCGGACTCCAATAACAGGCTGTCGGTTTTGTTTTCACACAGAGTATGAAACAGACGAGTAGGATCCTGCGTGTAAGGTGCAGATGCTTGGATAACTTCAAGGTTTCCCAGCTTTTTGATTTCAATGGCCTTGTTCACAAGACCTCCTTTTCATTTGTAATCTTTTTTACTTCCTGCCGTACATAGTCGCACAAAGAAAACATTCACCCAATGTGGAATTTGCTCTATTTGATGAATGTTTGACCAGTTGAGTGCTGAGTATCCGACAAAACAAAAAGCCCGCTTTAGCAGCGGGCTTGGTAACATTAATTTGGTAAATTAAAAGTACACGTTAGCCCACCAAGAACTTGTCCAAGTGCGCCACCAAGCAAGGTCTGCAGAACTGTCACGTAGAGAGTCAGCTGCAAGATTCGCTTTCTGGTTTTGGTTAATTTCTTGTAACATAGTGAGCCTTAATTCAGGTACTTCGTATTTGTGTACTAGTTAACTAGTGCAGAGGTAAAAAGTCAACTAAAAAAACACATTTATGAGAATTGATTTACACAGCCATACCACGGCCTCTGACGGACGATTACCTGCTAACGAATTGATAGACAGAGCGCTGGGTTTTGATATCGATGTGCTGGCGATTACCGATCACGATACGGTAGATGGTTTAGAGATTGCGCATCAGTATGTTCAAGACAACCAGCTCTCTATAAAAATCATCAACGGTATTGAAATATCCACGGTGTGGCAAAACAAAGACATCCACATTGTTGGGTTGAATATAGACCCGCAGTCCGCCGAGTTGGCTCAGTTAATCGAACAGCAGAAAAAGCACCGTGAAGGGCGAGCAGAAATGATTGCTCATCGCCTGAGTAAAGCAACCCGAGAAGGGGTGCTCGAAGAGGTACAAGCCATTGCTGGTGATGCACCTATCACGCGAGCGCATTTTGCGAAATGGCTGGTGGACAATGGCTATGCCAAAACCATGCAACAGGTATTTAAGAAATACCTGACTCGCAATAACCCAGGTTATGTACCACCGAGTTGGTGTTCGATGGCTGATGCCGTCAATGCCATTCATAGTGCGGGCGGACAAGCAGTACTTGCGCATCCTGGGCGCTATGATCTCACTGCAAAATGGATTAAGCGACTGCTCGCAGCATTTGTTGAAGCGGGTGGTGATGCGATGGAAGTAGCCCAACCACAACAGGGCCAACAAGAAAGGCGCAACTTGGCAGATTATGCTATACAATACAAACTATTAGCGTCTCAAGGCAGTGACTTCCATTATCCGTCTCCTTGGATGGAGCTGGGCAGGAATTTGTGGCTGCCATCAGGTGTAGAACCTGTATGGAAAGATTGGGGTATTGAGCCTTCGCAAGCTGATTGACCATAGATTGTGGCGATTAGTGACTTAGATTGCTATTAAATCAATACGTTACAAATATAGAGTCGAGAGACTCGATGATGAGGAATTACAATGAGCCAGTTTTTTTACGTTCACCCAGAAAACCCCCAGGCTCGCTTGATCAATCAGGCTGTGGCAATCATTCGTAATGGCGGTGTGGTTATCTATCCGACAGACTCCGGTTATGCATTGGGCTGTCAGCTAGAAAATAAACAGGCTTTAGAGCGAATTTGTAAGATTCGTCGATTGGACGAAAAGCACAACTTTACATTGCTTTGTCGCGATCTTTCAGAGCTGTCTCTTTATGCTCGTGTCGACAACACCGCGTTTAGACTACTAAAGAACAATACGCCAGGGCCTTACACGTTTATCTTCAAAGGGACGAAAGAAGTACCGCGTCGTTTGATGAACTCTAAACGTAAGACGATTGGTATCCGTGTACCAGACAACCAGATTGCGCTGGATTTACTGGAAGCGCTTGGTGAACCTTTGATGTCGACGTCCTTAATTCTTCCGGGTAATGATGTTACTGAATCAGACCCAGAAGAGATTCGCGATAAACTTGAGCATGCGGTGGACTGTATCCTCAATGGTGGTTACCTTGGTGAGCAGCCAACGACTGTAGTCGATTTCAGTGATGATGAGCCTGTCATTGCCCGCGTTGGTTCGGGCGACCCTGCTGCATTCGAGTAGCAACTTCGCTTTCGCAAAAACTTCAATAAGCAGAGCATAGTGTGTTGATACCTATGCTCTTTTAACCCGCAAAAATCCCAAGTGACTGCTATGCTGATTGTTAAGTCTAATAAATCAGATATGCAATATGCGTCATTTGCTTCCTATTCTATTCTTGTTCCCCGCTATTTCTTCTTACGCTGCACCGATAGAAGTGCGCGTTGTCCAAAGTAATGGCAAACCAGTAAAAGATGCCGTGGTCTATGTTACCGCCTCCAATTTACCCGTTGAGGAAACGACAACTAACGAAACGTTAGTGACCGAAGTATCTCAAAACGGCCGTGCTTTTAAGCCTTATATTTCAGTAGTAAGAGTCAACCAGCCCGTCCTATTTACCAACAAAGACGACATTTCCCACCATATTTATTCCATTACGGGTCCACTCGATTTTTCTTTTGTGATTCGTGCTTCTGAACAGGGTGTTGAGAAATCTTTTCCTAGTGAAGGCGTGGTCGCCATGGGATGTAACATTCATGACTGGATGAGTGGTTACATCAAGGTTGTCGATACTCCTTATTACACCATTACCGGTAAGTCAGGGGTTGCCAGAATAACGCTACCAGACGGTTTGGAAAATGTAACGTTAACGGCTTGGCACCCACAGATGAACGAAACACTGCAAACGGAAGTGGCGGGTGGCCAAGAATTTGAACTGGCGTTAACCAAGAAAATGTCACCGATACCGAAGCAGAAAAATGCTCAGATGATTGATTTCTACGGGTCCTATAAATGAATCAATTTAAAAGTATTCAGACTCAAATCCTGTTCTCTTTTCTCGCGGTGTTGATCGCTGTTCAATGCATTTTGTTTTACTCCATTTTCCAATCGAATGAAAAAGAAAGAGAAGAGCGAGCGCAAATACACCTCAGCACAGCAAAGGCGGTGTTTGAAAACCAGTTTGAACAACGTACGCGTAATTTAACCGGTTTTGCTCAGACCGTCGCAAAAGATTTTGGCCTTAAACAGGCTTTGAGAGAGGACGCGCGCAGTTTCTTAGTGGCGTTGAATAATCATCGCCAGCGGATTTCTGCCGACTTGGCGATTGCAGTTGATGAGAATGGTAATTTCATCGGCAAGCTGGTTTACGACAAAGGCACTAATCGAACCCGTGCCGATACAGAAAACAACATGCTGACCATGGAGGAAACCGCTGCTCCAGATGAGGACCGCCCAATACTCTATGACTATCAGGGAGCGGTGTTTCAATTAGTATTGGTTCCAGTTCAAAGTGGTGCTGAAACGGTCGCTTGGATAGGCTTTGGTTTTGCTATCGACCAGACTTTAGCGCAGCGACTCGCGCTACTGACAGGTATGAATGTCGATATCGGTTATCAGGAGAGCGGGCAATGGTCATTGCTTGCCAGCAGTGTAGCAGAGGCGGGTAATGGCCTTTCCGCTATAGAGCCTCAACAATCAGATGCACACACTATTGCGACTGAAGTGGCGATTGGCTTTAAAGACGAAAAAGATCTCATCGCATCCCTTTATCTCTCCAGAGCGGACTTATTCGCAACACTACAAAACCGATGGCTACAGATCATGTTGATCGTCTTGGTGACGTTTGGTTGTTCGATCGTCGCTGCCTTTTTACTATCAAAAAGCATCGCTAAGCCATTGCAGGGACTTGTTAGTAAAGCTAAGCAAATTGCTCAAGGGGAAAACAGCGAAGCCTTGGTGGTGAATCGTAAAGATGAGCTTGGCGTATTAGCCCATGAATTTAACCTAATGAATCAGGCCGTTAACGACCGACAGGCTGAGTTAAACTACCGCGCTTATCACTCTGATCTAACAAAAATGCTGAATAAGAAAAAGTTGTTTGAAGATATTGCCGATCTTATCAATAAATCATGTGACGGATTTTTACTCATTCGTTTCAGAGTCTTGGAATTTGAAGAATTAAATTACAGTCTCGGGTTAGACACTGGCGAAGAGCTTCAGGTTGCGGCGGCAAGTCGATTAATGGCGTTGGAAGAGAAAGCACAATTTTATCAACTTGAGTCCTCAGAATTTGCTTTGCTCTCCCAATGTAATACACAGCAGTCGGATGAGCACAGTGCTAGTGTTGTTCTACAATGTTTAGCTGGAGCGTTCAGTTTGCAGCGTATTTCGGTGACGGTACATACAGTATCAGGTTACTGCCGTTACCCTAAGCATGGTGAAACTGCTCGTCAGTTGTTACACAATGCTGGTATTGCCTTACAACAAGCGATGAAGATGAGAGTTCCAAGTCTTGAATTTGCATCCAGTATGGCAGAAAGCGCGATCAATCGTGTGCGCTTAACTCATGAGCTGACGGAAGCGATTCAAGACGATCAACTGATACTGCACTACCAACCAAAGCTGAACCTTAAGACCTCGAAAGTCGATAAAGTTGAAGCCTTAGTAAGATGGATTCATCCAGAATTGGGGATGATTCCACCGGATGAATTTATTGAAATTGCAGAAACCACTGGTCAGATAGATGCGTTGACTGACTGGGTTATGCGCAGTGCCTTGCAGCAACTCCAAGTCTGGCGAGAACTCGGATTCGAATTAGGTGTGGCAATTAATATCTCTGCGGTTAATCTCAAGCAGAAGAACTTTGACGACAAAATACTGACTTTCCTATCCCAGTTTGACTGCCGTGAAAACGAAGTCACAATTGAAGTTACAGAAAGTGCTCTGGCTGAAGACCCTGAGTACGCTTTGTCGATACTCAGCCGATTGTCTGAGAGAGGGTTGTCTATTTCAATTGATGATTACGGCACGGGTTATTCGTCCTTGTCACAACTGAAACATTTACCCGCAACAGAACTGAAAATAGACAAATCCTTCATTCTCAACGTTGCCAGTGATCAGCAAGATCAGACGATTGCACAATCGACGATTAAACTCGCCAAGCGCTTTGGGCTTAAAACGGTCGCGGAAGGTGTCGAAGACCAAGCCTCACTGGATTGGTTGGTCGCCAATGGCTGTGATCATGCGCAGGGGTATTTTATCAGCAGACCACAACCTGCGGACAAACTGACTAGCTGGCTGCAAATGTTGGAAGGTCAACGATGGGGGCAAGTCGAACCGGAAGCCAAAATAGTAGGATCGCCGCACTCAGGCCGCTAGTGGCGGCATTGACATGTATTTCATGGATATAAAACCTTACGATTATTCAATTTTTTGCCACCTTAGATTGGTGTCAAAAGTAAAAATAATGCATGCGTTTTTTTAGAGAATTTGCGATAATACGCGACCGCGATTTAGGGTCGCAAAATAGAATCGACGTCTGAGAAGACGACACAAAGGTAGATTGATGAACGAAAAATTACAGAAAGTATTAGCGCGAGCAGGCCATGGCTCACGACGCGAACTTGAAGCTTTGATCAAAGCGGGTCGCGTGAGTGTGAACGGCGTTGTTGCTAAGCTTGGTGAACGACTAGAAGACGAGAATGCGGTAGTTCGTATTGACGGCCACACTGTTTCTGCGAAGGCGCAGGAGGAAGTAGTTTGTCGTGTACTTGCGTACTACAAACCTGAGGGTGAGCTGTGTACTCGTCATGACCCAGAAGGTCGTCGAACTGTATTTGACCGTCTGCCAAAAATCCGTGGTTCGCGTTGGATCTCTGTTGGTCGTCTGGATGCGAACACATCTGGCCTACTACTATTCACAACCGATGGTGAGCTTGCCAACCGTTTGATGCACCCAAGTCGACAGGTTGAGCGTGAATACCTTGTACGTGTATTTGGTGACGTTGACGAGAAGAAAATCCGTAACCTAGTTGGTGGTGTAGAACTTGAAGATGGCCTAGCGCGATTTGAAGACGTTGTTTACGCAGGCGGTGATGGTATGAACCACACTTTCTACGTTGTGATCAACGAAGGCCGTAACCGCGAAGTACGCCGTTTGTGGGAATCTCAAGACTGTACGGTTAGCCGCCTGAAGCGTGTTCGCTACGGTGATATCTTCCTGGATAAGAAACTACCTCGTGGCGGATGGATGGAGCTAGACCTTAAAGAGGTGAACTACCTACGTGAATTGGTAGAGCTGCGTCCTGAAAAAGAGACCATGCTTGACGAAAACAAAGCCAATACATCACGTAAGCGTGAGCGTTCTCGTAGCCAGAAAATTCGTCGCGCAGTTAAGCGTCATGAAGAGCGAATGAACAACGGTGGTGGACGTAGCAATAATCCAGCTCGTCGTAAACCGCGTAAAGGTGCAGGCGAGCAAGGTGCTCGTAATAAACAGCGCTAGCGTTAAAAATATGAATAAAGAAGCAGCCGTATAGGCTGCTTTTTTGTATCTAAAATCAGATAAATAGCGTGCCTTTAAGCGCAATCACTGCGCTACCAGAAAGCTTGACTCGCCCACTTTCCACTCGTTCGATATCCAGATAGCCGCCCCTTGAGGATGCTTGGTAGGCGGTGAGTACAGGCTTATTGATTTTTCCTGCCCAGAACTCAGCCAGTGCACAGTGCGCTGAACCTGTCACCGGATCTTCATTGACGCCGACCCAAGGCGCAAAGTAGCGAGAGATGATATCGCTATTGGATTGAGTTGATCGAGCGGTGACAATGATCCCTCTCCCTAGTTGTCTAATTAATGAAGAAAAATCCGGGCTTAGATCATGCACCGCTTGTTCGTTGCTAAGCTCGAACAGCTCTTTAGAATCAAATTGACAGTAGGAGACAACTTGTTGTTCAGATAACCCGAGCGCTTTGAGTCTCTCTTCAGAGCAATGTTGGTTGTATTCCAATTCGGGCGCTGGGAAGTCCAACTCATAAGTCGAGCTTAACACCTTCACACTCAGCAAGCCGGAAAGGGTATTAAAGGTAATGCTGTCGCCAGTTGCAATCTTTCCTTGCTGCTTTAGGACATGGGCAACAGCAAGCGTGCCGTGCCCGCACAGTTTGACTTCTACTTCAGGTGTGAACCAGCGCAATCGCATATCGCTCAAGGACAAAAACGCCGTTTCAGACACCGCCATTTCTGCGGCAATGGCAAACATCAATGACTCCTCAAGTGGCTGGTCCGTAATGCAGACACCCGCAGGGTTGCCTTTGAAAGTTTCGGTGGTAAATGAGTCGACTTGATAGATGTCCAGTTCCATGTCTTGTATTCCGCTTCGATTAAGTGTGGTTACGCATACTAAGTTGCTTAATGTTTTCTCGCAACCAAGTGATTTTCGGGTTGTATGCGTTGCGCTTATGCCAAATTAATGTAAATGGAATCAGCAACTTTTGCTTAAACTCTTCTTCAACGGGGATAGGCAAACTGGTGAGGTTAGGGTGTAACTGCTTGACGTAGTGCTCGCAATAATTGGGGGCAGTAGTGATGTACTCATGACCCGCTTGGGCTGCCATAAACAGAGATTGCTCAAAGCTTGCCATGGTTAACGTACTGGATCGGCTCAGGCCTTGTTCTGCAAGGACGTCATCAAGCGCCCAAGTCTCACTCTTCTCCCAAAGGATATTAATGTGGGTGTAACGAAGAAAGGTATCCAGATTCCACTCTTGCTTAAGCGCTGGGTGGTCATCACGTAAATAGACTTTGGGTAGATCGGTAAACAGGACTTCGTAGTCCACAAAGTAGGGGAGAAGGTCAAGTGACTCTTTAGAGCGGGGGTGACTTTCCCGACCAGTAAAACCGATGTCCGCATCACCGCGGATGATGGCCTCAAGCGAGTCGTAATCCCAGTTGCTGGTTTTGACTTTGGCCTGTGGGTAGCGTCCATGTATCTGCTGCATCAACTCCCCCAATAAAGTCAGTAACAAAGGCGACTCAATCGCGAGATGAAACTGAATCCCTTTTGTGGACTCTTGAGTGCGCCTTTCTGCAATCTGAGCACTGATTTGCAGCCAGTCATTGAGGTCTTGCTCCATACTGAGGGTCAGCGGTGTGGGTGCCAGTCCGGTTGGAGTTTTGACAAACAAAGGATCATCAAACCAATCGCGCAGCTTCCCCAGTGATTTACTGACGGTTGAAGGCGTAACATTGAGCTTTTTCGCTGCTCTGGAAACACTCAGCTCCTGAAGCAGAAGCTGCAATGTAAACAGTAAATTGAGATCAAGCCGTGCCAGAGATTTCTTCATAACGATGTAGTGGTGTCGGTTTTGGTATCCATAGTATTAGAGCAAAGCTGATTAGGCTACCTGCCGCCAGTATTATTATCAGCATGTTTAGAGCACTGATGCCCAAAATACCCGCTAACCATATGTAGAAGGCTGAGCTGCACACTTGTGAAATTCCCAATAAAGAGCTGGCAACGCCGGCACGTTTAGAAAAAGGGCTGAGTGCCTGGCTCATGGCCACGCCAAAGCCGAGAGAAAAGCCAGCACATAACAGCCCAAAGCCTATGAAGTACCCGATGTGACTCAATTGAATAAAGTTAGTGATGATTAACGTAGTGGCGGAAGCCGCAAAAAACGTTTGGGATAACAGGCTCAAACTTCGCTGCTCAAATCGGGCCAGCAGGAGAGGCGCAGAGAAAGACGTGAGCATACTGATTAACGCAGTGAGCGCCATAACGGTCGAATAGCCGCCGCGATCGAAACCCATATCACTCATAATCAGCATTGGTGAAACATTAACGTATGTCAGGATCATGGTGACACTAAATGAAGTCACCATCAGACGACTCAAGAAGTAACTGTCTTTAAAAGATTCACTCTCTAAGTTAGCGGGCTCATTCAAAGGTTGCTTGGCGGTCTTAGGTCGGCTCTCTTTTAGAGCAAAGAGCGATAGAAGACAGACGATCACACCCATTCCGGACATGGTGGTGAAAAGCGCAGGCCAAGGGTATTGAAGCATGATCAAATGGCCGATGACGGGGGCAATGACTGGCACGATGCAAGTGATGCCGTTAATCATTGATAGAACCTTGGCTCTTCGCTGGTCGTCTAGCACATCGCGCAAAATCGCAAATGCAACGACGTAACACGAGCCAGCTCCGATACCCTGTGCAAATCTCGCGATGAGAAACTCAGTACTTTGGGTCGATGTACCGCCCAGAATGGACGCTGCGACAAATATGGCGGCCCCGATAATTGCTACTGGCTTTCTCCCCGATGAATCCGCAATTCGACCTGCGACTAGCATAGTGGTCGCCATGCCTGCCAGATAGATTGAAAAGGCAATGTGCAGCTCGGCTTCTGTTGCGTTCAAATCCTGAGCGATTTGCGGTAAACCAACCAGATACAGGTCGATGGCTGTGGGGTAGAGTAAAACAAGAGCAAAGCTACAAAGCAAAAATCGAATCATGGAAACCTCGCGAATTCAGAAGCCCTGATATTAAATTGAGCTTGAGGGAACCGCGAGTGGGAAATGCGACAACGGGTATTTCCAATTACGACAAACCCTGTATGAATGAGAGTGATTGGGAGGCTGGGACAAAAAAGGGGGCAATCAACATTGCCCCCTTGTGTTTATAGCGTTTGGTTGAGCGCGAAATACCGCCCTTGTTTTTCAAGCAGCGCCTGATGGCTGCCATGCTCAACTATCTGACCTTGTTCAATCAGACAAATTGAATCCATCTTATCAAGGTCGACTAAGCGGTGAGTGATGAAGACGACCGTTTTGTCTTTAAAATGCTGTTCAAACAGCTGCATGATTTGTTGCTCAGTCTGTTTATCCAAGCCTTCGGTCGGCTCGTCTAGCAACAGAATAGGGCCATTATGAAGCAGCGCTCTGGCGATACCGATGCGGCGTTTCTCACCTCCGGACAACTGGCGACCACCGTCACCTAACCAAGTATCCAAGCCCTGATCATCGAGTAGCTTTTCAAGTCCTACTTTAGTCAGAGATCCGCTTAGTATTTCATCACTGGCATCAGGGGAGGCCATCAACACGTTGTCACGCAAAGTGCCATTCAAGATATCAACCCTTTGGCTGACCACGCTGATTGCTTGACGAAGCTGACTTTCACTCCAATGACGAATGGATTGGCCAGCAATCTTAATGTCGCCTTGCTGGGTGTCCCAGTAGCGATTCAGCAACTGCATTAATGTCGATTTACCGGAACCAGTCTGACCTACCACTGCGATGCGGTGCTTGGCAGGGATTTGCAGGCTAATGTCTTGCAGTGTACTTGAGTCGCCATCCGGATAGCGGAAAGTGACATTCTCATACTCAATTGAATATGCGTTGTCGTGCTGCGTGTTTTGCTCTGGGAACTGAACGTCGGGCTCGGACAAGATGATATCGTTTAATCGACGTGCTGAAGTCAGTGTTTGACCTAAATGCTGGAAGGCGCCGGCAATTGGCATTAGAAGCTCGACACTGGCCATTGTGGCAAATACCACCAAGGCAACCATAGGATCAGGCATATTACCACCGACACCATCTGCCGCTAGCCATAGCATCAGAACGATCGTCCAACCATTGGCAAGCATCAACAATGCTTGTGCTAAACCTGCAAAGTGAGCATTAAAATACTGATTTTTCAGTAAGCGTTCTTGCACATTTAAAATCGCATTACGGTAACGCTCTTCGGCGCCAAATAGGGTGAGCTCGCTGTAGCCTTGTAACCAATCCAATGTCGCGATACGCAGATCGGCTTTGTTCTGTGTCAGCTCTGCACCATTGGTTTTACCTAATTTGTAGAACAATACTGGCCAGATGAGCAGTAAAGCCATAAGAATGGCGCCAAGTGTTAAGCCGAGCTCCATGTCAAACCAGCAAATTAGCGCTGTTAAACCTAGGATGCCAAGTGTGCCGACGACCATAGGGCTGACAAGGCGAAGATAGACGTGGTCCATCGCGTCGATGTCGGCAACTAGACGATTGAGTAAGTCCGCTTCACGCAGGTTTGATACTCGACCCGGAATTAGTGGTGCGAGCTTAGAGAAGAAGAAAATACGCAGATCGGTCAGTAGCTTGAAGGTGGCGTTATGACTGACTACGCGCTCCCCCCATCGACCAGCGGTACGTCCCATAGCAAAGCCGCGGACAAAAGCCCCTGGCAGCATGTAGTTGAAGGTTTCTCGGGCGATAGTTAACCCGGCCACTGCGGCGGCAGATAGGAACCAACCTGACAAAGTAAGCAGGCCAATAGAAGCAAATAGAGTCAGGAAGGCCAGCAGCATTCCCAGCGATAGGCCGAACCAGTGCTTTTTATACAGTTTTAAGTAGGGAACTAAATCACGCATCGAGATTCCCCTTATTGGCTTGGTTCAGAGCGTAATTCGCCTGAAGCATATTTTGGAATAACCCCTCTTGATTAGAGAGTTCGTTGTAGTGACCACTTTGAACAATCTCGCCGTTTTCCATGACCAGAATCTGTTCAACGCTTTGTAGAGGACTGAGCTGGTGGGTGACCATCAGCGTTGTTTTACCTTCGACCTGACCAGCTAACCCCTGCATGACCAGACGCTCACTGCGTGCATCCAGACTTGCAGTTGGTTCATCAAGCAACCAGAACTGACCGTTTTGAACCATTGCCCTTGCCAAAGCAAGTCGTTGCGCCTGACCGACGGAAAGGCCACCAGAGCGGTCGGATACGGCGTAATCGAGCCCGTGTTGCTCAACGAATTCTGCTGAGAAAGACTCTTGCAATGCGGTTTGGATGGCGTCATCTGAAACGTTGTCTTTGCCTAACGTGATGTTGTCACGAATGGAACCATGTAACAGCAACGGGTTCTGGCCAACCCAGCTGATTTTTCCCCGCCAGTTTTCGAGATTCAGCTCTGTTCTCTCAATGTCATTGATGGTGAGTGACCCCTGATATGGGAGGAATCCGAGTATCGCATTGATTAAGCTTGTTTTGCCCGCGCCACTTGGGCCAACTAAAGCTGTTGTTTGAGCCGTCGAGAGTTCAAAACTCACCGGGCCAAGCAATTTAGTGCCTTCAGGTGAGAACACCTCTAAATCTTTTGCTTGGATGGAAATAGCGTCATTCGCGCTAAGCGTCTTGTCACCTGAACGAACAGTACTGACATCAGTTTCAAGAAACTCAACAATGCTTTCAGCAGCCCCAACCGCTTGTTGCTTCGCGTGATAGAAAGTGCCTAAATCACGCAGCGGCTGATAAAACTCAGGAGCCAGCACCAGAATGAACAGACCAGCCATCAAGGTTACACCCGCGCCATAGTCGCCAAAGTTAAGCTCGCCGATAAAGGCAAAACCGAAATAAACGGCTGTCAGTGCAATGGAAATAGAGGTAAAGAATTCCAGCACGGCAGATGAAAGAAACGCAATCTTAAGTACATCCATTGTGCGAGTTCGGAATACTTCAGAAGCCCCACGCATCACTTCAGTTTCCGCTTTGGTTCGGTCAAACAGACGAATGGTGGTCATTGACTGTAAACGGTCATAAAAGTGACCGGATAAACGCTGTAATGCTTTGAAGTTCTTGCGGTTTGCGTCGGCTGCTTTCATACCGACAAGGGCCATAAACATCGGCACCAATGGGGCGGTCAGCAAGAAGATTAGTCCAGCTGCCCAGTTAACTGGGAAGACAACAATAAGAATCACAAAAGGAACCAACACAGACAAGGACATCTGTGGCAGATAGCGAGCAAAGAAATCATGCATATCTTCTACTTGTTCAAGCAACAATGTTGCCCATGAACCAGCAGGTTTACCTTTGATGTAAGCAGGTCCCAATTCTCGGAGTTTGTCGAGAATTAGCTGACGTATATAGATACGAATTTGCTCGCCGCAGCGATAGCCTGCTATCTCTCGGCCCCACGAACATAGCGCTCGAACGCCAATGACGGCGGCTAAACCTAGAAAATAGGGAACAAGTTCATATTTGTCGACCTGTTCAATGATCAATTGATGAAGAATGGTGGCGAGCAAGGCTGCTTGAGCTAACAAGAACACGCTTGAAAGTACGCCGAGGCCAACAGCAATCATCAGCCAGCGTTTCGCTAACTTACTTTGCTGCTTGAGCCATTTATTCAAGCTGCGCTGTTTCTTTTTGTCCATCGTGAAGGCTTAATGATAATTATTATGACTAGTCGAAGCTCGCGATTATACAAAAGAAAGCCTCGTGGGAATACCACGAGGCTTTAAGGATTTGAGTCAAAAATGAAAAATATTATTTACTGTCTGCAAGAGCGTCTAAATAACGTTCTGCATCCAGAGCGGCCATACAGCCTGTTCCAGCTGACGTGATCGCCTGACGGTAGTTGTGATCCATCACGTCACCAGCGGCGAAAACACCAGGAACACTAGTCTCAGTTGCATTCCCTTCAAGACCCGACTGAACGATGATATAGCCATCTTTCATTTCTAGCTGGCCTTCGAAAATGCCCGTATTAGGTTGATGGCCAATTGCGATGAAAGCACCCATCACTTCTAGCTCTTCAATAGAATCTGACTTGGTGTCTTTAATGCGAACGCCCGTCACACCCATATCATCCCCAGTGACTTCTTCCAGAGTACGATCGGTATGCAGAATGATGTTGCCGTTTTCGACTTTGTCCATCAAGCGTTTAACCAGAATCTTTTCGGCTCTGAAGCTGTCACGACGGTGAATAAGGTGTACTTCTGAAGCAATGTTAGAGAGGTAAAGCGCTTCTTCAACAGCGGTGTTGCCGCCGCCCACAACCGCCACTTTTTGGTTACGGTAGAAGAAACCATCACAGGTTGCACATGCTGATACACCACGACCTTTGAACGCTTCCTCGGATTCAAGGCCAAGGTACTTGGCAGATGCACCAGTAGAGATGATCAACGCATCACACGTGTATTCGCCACTGTCGCCCTTCAATCGGAATGGACGCTGGCTGAAATCAACTTCGTTGACATGATCAAACACGATTTCTGTCTCAAAGCGCTCGGCATGCTCTTTCATGCGATCCATTAATGCAGGCCCTGTTAGACCTTCAGGATCACCTGGCCAGTTCTCAACTTCAGTTGTCGTTGTTAACTGACCACCTTGTTGCATGCCAGTTACGAGTACTGGATTAAGATTAGCGCGTGCAGCGTAAACCGCTGCTGTATAGCCTGCAGGACCAGAACCAAGAATAAGTAGCTTACTGTGTTTTACGTCGCTCATTTGTGCTCCATTAGCGGTGACGCTTATCAATTTCTTTCGATTGTATGGAATAGTTGGGGCTATTGAAAGCGTTAGCAAGTCGCGGAAATGTAATTAATGGTTATAGATTAGAACGCAAACGATGGCGCTTTCCAAGCCTAATTTCCCTCTTAACTGTTTGAGCTTAAAGATATATATCGCTGTTAATAGATAAGTCATCTGAATTTTGGAGTTGAGAAACTTGTAAAATGGTTCGTATAACTGAAATTTTGCAAATTATTGGATTAAAGTTCTTAATTATTATTTTTGTTGGATGTAAGTGCTGATATTTGTTGATCTGGCGATATAAATGCGCAAATAATAATTGTGAATGAGATGTTAATCCTATATTTCAGTGTGAACATTCATTAAGGAGATGATGATGTTACATAACCGCGAAACAACTTTGCAGCTTACAAAGCTAAGTGACTCTGCTTTTGCACAGTTGGCGCCGTCTTTTACCAAGCTACCTAATACCGAGCATGCAGATGGAAAATTCCGTTTGCGCCGTTACTCTGTGATTCAGTTTAAAGATGGTCAGGTTATTGATCTTCAAAAAAATGAGTTCATGCAAACGGATGACATTAACCGTTTTCAGGGCAATGTCGTGCGTCAATTCGAGCCGATTGAAACACCGACTCTCCAAAGTGAAGGTATGCGTGAAATTTGTCAGCTTTTTGTAGATGCAAACAAGCTGGCGGACGGTCAGGAAATTGAAATTCACCAAATGCGAATCTCTGCGATTTTTGATGAGACGCAGGTCGCTCCTGAAGGCGTGCATCAGGATGGCTTTGAGCATATTGCTCTTATCGGGATGGGGCGCCACAACATCGAAGGTGGTGATGTGATGCTATACAGCAGCTTTAACGAGGCGCCTTTCTTCCGTAAAGTTCTGCAAAACGGTGAAGTCGCTATGTTGGCTGACAATAAGTTATGGCATAACGCGACGCCTATTCGCTCTGTGATTGAGGGAGAAGAAGGGTATATGGACGTATTTGTACTAACCGCGAAGGAAGCCGTGAATGAACTTCACTCCTAATTTGGTACGCGCACAGTTTCGTGCGCTACAGCAAAGTCACAATGATCTGCCGGTGATGTTTCTTGATGGGCCGGGTGGTTCACAGGTGCCAAATAGTGTACTTGAGGCGATGACCGCGTATCTTGGCTTTTTTAATTCGAATCTTGGTGGTCACTATTTTTCCAGTGCCCATACCACCGATTTGATGAAACAAGCGAGAGAGTCTGCACAAGCGCTAGTGAATGCAGAGTCAAGTGATAACATTGTCTTTGGCGCCAACATGACGTCTCTCACTTTCCAGCTTAGCCGAGCCATCAGTCGTAACTGGCAAGCGGGTGACGAAATCATTGTTACATCTCTCGATCATTATTCTAATGTTTCTAGCTGGCAGCAAGCGGCCAATGATAAGCAAGCGAAAGTCCTTCAGGCTCGAGTTAACGAGCAAGACTGTTCACTAGACATAGAACATTTGCTATCACTGATCAGTCCCCAGACTAAACTTGTTGCGCTGACTTACGCATCGAATACCACAGGATCGATTGTGGATGTGAAACGTGTAGTTGAAGCTGCGCACAACGCCGGGGCAATGGTTTACGTTGATGCGGTGCATTACGCGCCGCACCATCTGGTCGATGTTCAGCAACTGGGTTGTGATTTCCTTGCTTGTTCTGCATATAAGTTCTTTGGCCCTCACGTTGGGATTGCCTATGTTGCGCCTAAGTGGCTGCAGGCTTTACAGCCATATAAAGTCGAGCCCGCAACCAATATCGGTCCGGGGCGATTTGAAACCGGAACTCAGAGCTTTGAAGGATTAGCAGGTGTTATTGCTGCAGTGAAGTATCTGGCTCAATGGGGCAACGATGGCGATGATCTCCGTACTCGACTGATCGACTCTTTCCAGCAGTTCAATCAGCATGAATCGGCGATCAGCGAACGTTTTCTTGCTCGTTTGGCGGAGTTGGAAGGCGTGACGCTGTTGGGTCGTGATGAAGCCAACAGTGAATTTAGAACACCAACTTTTGCTCTGACGTTCGAGAACCATTCACCTGAAGAGATCGCTAAGAAACTTGGTAAGCGCAACATTTGTGTCTGGAACGGACACTTCTATGCACTTGGCTTGGTTCGTCAACTTGGTCTTGAGGAATCAGGTGGTGTTGTTCGAATTGGTTTCATGCACTACAACACATTGGAAGAAGTCGATATCTTGTTTGATGAATTGAAACTTATCTTAGGTCAATAGAGTCGTCTGAGATTTTTCATCTGGCTTTTGAGCCGTTACAAAGACCCTCATGTAGGGTCTTTTTAGATCGTGCGAAAGGAATTATTCTATCTAACGGTCTGATTTCTCAAAGCAGAATCTATAAGGATAAGCCGTGAATCTAACTCCGTTATCAGAGCACATTGGCGCTCTAGTTGAAGGCGTTGACCTTTCCAAACTGAATGAGCAAGAATTTGATGCTCTGTACCAAGCGTACCTCAAACATAAGGTATTGTTCTTTCGAGACCAGAGAATGACACCGCAGCAACAGATTGGGCTGGCAAAACGTTTTGGTGACTTGGAGCCGGTACACCCGTTTTTTCCTCACCTAGATGACGAAGAGCAAGTGGTTGTGATTGAAACTTCTCCCGGTAATCCCCCCGGTGAAAGCTTCTGGCATACAGATTTAACCTGGCAGGCTACACCGTGTCGTTGTTCTATCCTGCAAGCACAGCATTGTCCTCCACATGGAGGAGACACTATCTGGACGTCGATGGAAGCGGTATGGTCAAGCCTAACCAGTGATGAGCAACATGCTTTACAGGGCCTAACGGCGACGCATAGGCTGCACGCTTTCGAAGGCAGTCGTTATGACTCTGTGAATGAACAAGGGGAGAGCCGCGTAGCAACAGTATCTCAAGGTTATCCGCCTGTTAAGCATCCTCTTGTTGTCCGCCATCCGGAAACGGGTAATCTGACCGCATACGTCAATGAGCAGTTTACCCATCGTATTAACGAGCTAGAAGAAAGAGAAAGTCGAAAACGGCTCGAGCAACTGTTTGCTTTAGCACGACAGCCTGAATATCAGGTACAGTTTTCATGGCAACCGGGCTCTGTTGCTATCTGGGATAATATCTGTACTCAGCATTTTGCTGTGACCGATTATGGCGATCAACCGCGCCGACTTCATCGTGTGACGGTTCGTGGTTCTGGTTTGCTGCCAGCCTAAACCATGCCGAAGTGAGCGCCGCCTAGTTTCTGCCGTATACGCGTGGGCGCTCAAATCGATAGAAACCTTGTTGCTCTTCTTTTTCGAGCGTGGACGCCTGATAGCCAAAGTAGTCGGTACGAAGTTGAGTTAGCTGATTGTCTAACTCTTCGCCGGATAGACTGGCTAACAGTGCCTGCCTTTCCCCCATATATTGGTAGCCAATTTGCCAGCGAAGCTCATTTTCTTCATCCTGCTTTGCCGCCTTTTCGATTTGTGATTCGCTATAGCCTAAATCTCTGCGGATGCTGGCTAGCTGCTGCGCTCGTTCGTAGGGAGACATGTTGCTTAAGTCATGTTGGACAGAATCAAGACTGAAGAAAGTGCTCGCCATCATTGCAGGGCTAAGGATTTTGCCTCCAGCTTGCTCTGCAAAGTTGGTTTCAATGGTGGCTTTGAGTGTAAAAAGACGCTGATTGATTTCCATATCATAAGCGCTGTTGAGCAATTCAATCGACTTTTGCGTATCAGCGATTCTTTGCTCCCGCTCGGCAAGCTCTGCTAACCAAATGATATCGGCGTCGTCGCCAAACAGTTCACGTCGTTTTGCCCACACCGCTATTTGTTTCTCTTCAAATGTCATTGCGAGTAGAGGCTTCATTTCAGAGAGTAGCCATTGTTCATAATCCTCCATCAAAGCGATTTTCTCAAAGATGATGTCTGCGTATTCCGGAAAAGCTTGTCTGATCACGTCATGAAAAAGGGAAGGGGATTGGTCTGGGTATTTTTCTGCCAGATAGTCTCTAAAATCACGCAGCCCAACCTGAATTTCAATTTGATCAATACGATCCTTAAGCTCATTTTGCAATTGAATCGCGAGGCTATTGACGATGTTGAATGCATTACGTTCTTCTTGGCCAGTGACTCCTTCAGACAACACTTCGGCAGAGTGAACCGTACTCTCATCCGCAGACAAGATGACAGGAACACTGTTGATTGCGATAGGCGCAAACCAAACTCCCACCCCTGCAATGGCACAAACGGCTGAAGCCCACACCCACTTACTCATTCTTTTCTCCTTATCAGTTTTCAACAGTTCACCGGTGGTTGCCCACCGGCGATTGAATTTAAGCCACTACAGTACGGCTTGTAGGTAAGGCCAGATTAGCTGCGCCAATTTTTGAGAGCCCGATGTGGTGGGATGAATATTGTCTGATAAGACATCTTCTGGTGCGATGTAGGGTCTAGGGTCGACAAACTGACAAGAAACGGTGGTGTTTGTACACGCATCAGCCAGACGGTTATCGCCAAAGTCGATAGCCTGATGAAGGTTTTCCTTGTCACCAGTGGTGTAGTAATAGCCTAAGTAAATCACTTGCTGAACACCATTTTGATCCATTTCGTTTAGTAAGTTCACGGTCTCGACATATACATCGTCAACCAAGCTTTTACATTTACTGCTTAGTTCTGGACGATACCAAGTGGTTTTACATTTATGAGGGTCAAAGACAGCTGCGGGCAATAAGATGTCGTTACCGCCTCCATCCATCACTATGACATTAATGTTCGGTTCATCGCTCTGAGCATCTTGATATTGCTCAACAACAGGTTTGGCGACAACCCCTCCACTCAGCTTTGCGCCGCTTAAGGTGTAATCACGGAACGTGGTATTGGCCATCTCTGGTCCTTCAAGAAATTGCTGTAGTTCTCCTGAAAGATCAAAAATGGAATCGCCCAGTGTAATCACATCGTTGCGTTCAGCTTCGGTCACGTACGGGTTACCTACGCACCCTGCGAGTAAAGCGAGCAGTGCCGTGGTTGTTGCCGCTTTAAGTAGAGGTGAAGAGCCAACGTTTCTGTTCTTTTGTGTTGTTTTCATTTTTCTTCTCACTAATAGATTGACGTTAAGCACCAAAATCGTGCTCCAATTGAATTTAGTTGGCATATTGAAATCTTTCAAAGTATTGAAATAAAACATATTTAATGACAAAAAACTCAGGTTTTGCGGAAAAGCTAAGCACTGAACACTCATTCGTTTGAAAAACGCTCATCTAGAGGGAGAAGAGGGACGTTTGTAAGTAAATTCTCATTAAATTGACTATCGACATTAATACATTAGAAGTTATATTTCGGGTAAATATAAAAACAAAGAAGTATGGCTATTATGAAGAAAGTCCTGATTTTGTTCGTCTTACTGCTGACTGGTTGTGCTCAGCAAAGTACGAGCATTCCTACTCAGCAAGATACTAACTGGACGTCTGGTCAGTTAGATAACGGGCTGCGATACCACATTTATCCGCTTGATACCGAAGCGATATCTCTTCGCTTGTTTGTTCATGCTGGCTCCCTGGAAGAAACGCCAGACCAACCTGGATACGCTCACTTTGTCGAGCATATGGCATTTAACGGCAGTGAAAACTTTACGCCAAATGAAGTCATTGAACTGATGGAGAAGACGGGAGCAAGTGGACACGATGTCAACGCTTATACCTCGTATGAGGAAACGGTCTACACACTGAGTTTGCCTAATCAAGATGAACTGGATAAGGCAATGCTTTGGCTAAGAGATGTTGCTAATCGTGTCACATTCGCGCCAGATGAAGTAGAGCGCGAGAAGGGCGTTGTGCTGGCGGAATATCGCCGTGGTGTTCCTGAACATCTGTCTTTCTACGATAAAGTATATGAAAACAGCGTGAAAGGGACGCCTTATGAAGGAAAAGACGCGATTGGTACGCCTGAGACTATCCAAAATGCGACATCTCAATCACTTAAAGCGTTTTATGATACTTGGTATCAGCCTCAATCAAGCGAACTGATTATCGTAGGGAATATTAAGCGTAAAGATGCAAAAGCTTTGGTTGAGAAGATGTTTGCCGATTGGCAGCCGACCAATGACCTACCACCGCCGGTTCGATCAAAAGCGGAGATCAATAAAGGCGACTTTGTTGCTCAAGTGGGTATTGATGAACCGTCAGTGGCCGGACTGACATTCTACCTTGGTAATGATGTGCTTTTAACCAGAGAAGATCGTATCGAATACTGGAAGGATAACATTGTCGCGCGATTAATATCACACCGATTGGACGCTGTGTACTCAGAGCATGCGTTACCTTTGCGTGGCTTTGATTCCAGTATCTACACCAGTGTTAATGAACGGGTATACGATGCGTCTATTGCATTTTCTTCTCAAGACAGAGATACCGTCCAGCCTCTGTTTTTGAAGACTTTGGCGTCAATAAGGGATCATGGTGTGAGTCAGGAGGAATTAGACGTAGTAATGGCAGAATATCGAAGCAGTCGTGAACATGCAGATGATGATTGGTTTCAGCGGGGAGCTGAAGATTTTGCTGAAGACAGAACGTTTCAATTGGCAGAAGGTGAACCTTCTCAGTCTTTAGCTGATTACAAACGAAGCCTCGATCAATTACTGCAGACAACGGATATTGAGGTCATCAATCAACATGCACAAAATATGCTATCTTATTCATATGATATGTTCGTCGGTACTGATCGCACAGAATCGGTTGAGCAAGTGAAGCAAACTCTACCTGAGTGGAAAAGCATGTATGGAATGCCTGGTGTTGCCAGTAATCGTATTAGTACAGACGTAGATGGATTGATTGAAGTTGAGTCAATTAACCCTTTGCCTGACGCCACAAATGGGAAAAATGGAGAAGTAATCTGGTCTTTGGATAATGGCATTGATGTGCTATTTGACCCTGAAAATGACAGTGATTTTGCCCACATTGTATATATGTCGGCAGGGGGTAAAGCTGTATTAGACAGAGAACTGCTACCCGCATCTCAGTTGCTTCTTGCGACGATTATAAAGAGTGGCGTCGGTCAGTTTAATGGTACGCAGCTCAAGTCATATGTCCGTAAGAACAACATTGATGTGCAAAGTTACATTAATGGCACAGAACACGGCTTTGAAATTAGTGTTCCCGAAGAGCAGGCCAATGATGCTCTCAAGCTTCTGTACAACCTAATGGCGTATCCCAAGTTCAGTGAACAGCAGCTCGAAGTGTTAAAGAAGGAATACTCTGATGAACTTCTGTCTTACCTTAAATCTCCACTTGGTCAATGGTATGACGCGATTGAGACTAACACCTTCGCACCGCAAAGCGTCTACTTTCCTACCTACGCCCATAACTTTGAAAATGTAACGGTAGATCAAGTTCAACAAGCGTATGATGAGCTATTCAGAAAGTCTCGCAATAGCAAACTGGTGATTGTGGCAGGGTTGGAGTCATCGCAGGTTGTGCATGGCGTGAAAAATTATGTTTCGACGATTCCATTAGAAGCGGCAACAATGCCGTCTTATCAGGTGAATTATAATGAGCGCCCCGATAGCAAAGTTAATCTAGCGATTAACAATGAACAAAACAGCCGTTATACATTGCGTGCTATCAATAAATCGGCACGACCTCAGGATGCAAAGCTGGCATTGGTTGATAAAGTTATTCAGCGTATTTTAGCCAGACGATTAGATGCCTACGTGCGTGAAGAGCTGGGTTTAGATTATGCACCCGACAACTTTTATTCTACCGACCACAATGAGCCGGCAACCGATTGGACACTCGAAGCGCAAGTTGCAGCGGAAGACCTGCCTAAAGTCGATCAGGCTATAGACAAGGTGATTCAAGAACTCATCGCTGCAGTGACTCAGGAGGAGTTAACTATTGCTAAGGAGCAGTTGGATGTGTACCTCGAAGACACGATCAACTACCCCTCGGATGTCGCTTGGTTCCGTGCGTTAACCTTGGTGAATGGTTTTGGTCAGGATTCCTTTACTCAGGCAAGAGAGGTGGCAAAAACAATCACGTTAGATGACGTGAGAGTTCGTATTGTTGAATCATTTGGTCAAAGTGCAGAGAAGTATAAATACATACTCAGCCCGCTAGACCAATAAGCGTTTTTAATGACAAAAAGCCCTTTCGTTTTTAAGCGAAAGGGCTTTTTAGTTATATCAATTTAGCTTTTAATTATGCGCTGACTTCGACTTCGTAGGAAGTGAATTTACGAATGTTGATAACACCAGTATCAAAAATCATATACTGACCTTTGATCCCCTTTAAGACGCCAGTCACTTCAGGGTTCTTGTCAAAGTTATGCGACGTGATTTTTGTCGGGTGCTGCAAAACTGGGTAGCTGATGGGCGTGATATCAGCGCTGAGTATCTCAATCGCATCATCACCGAATTGCTGTTTGATCTCAGCGATTTTGTCCTCAACCAAAGGCAATAGCTCTGCAAACTTCTCTTCAAGTGGCATTGGCTCGCCATCTTCTTTCAACAAAGTTCGCCAGTTGGTTTTATCTGCAATATGCTTCGCCAACTCAACTTCTATCAGCCCTGAGATCTGCCGAGTCTTTACTTTGAATATTGGTAAACCTTGGGTTGCCCCTTGATCAATCCAACGTGTCGGGATCTGTGTATGGCGGGTAATTCCGACTTTGAGGCTAGATGTATTCGAAAGATAGACGAAATGATCAACCATGCAGTTATCTTCGCCCCACTGCGGCTCGCGACATGTGCCTTGATCATAGTGACACGTTTCCGGTTTCATAATGCACATATCGCAGCTGGCGAGTTTTTTCATGCATACAAAACAGTGACCCTGGGAATAGCTCTTCTTAGTCTTTTTCCCACAAGAGCTACAAAAAATGTTGCCCGTGTAAGTCAAGGTGATGCTCTGGCCGATGAAAGGTTTGAGGTCGACGAGTTCTTCGCCAACCGGAAGACGATAGTGAACCTCACCATCTAAGGAAGCACGCATTTTACTCAGCGTACCTTTTGCGATTAAAGACATGACATTGCTCTTTTTTATATTTTACAGCTCTTATATGGATTGGTGTTTTAGTCGAGCTGTTTTACTCAGAGCTAGTGTAGCAGAGAAAGCGATTCGGCAATAATGCTACCTTCGCTACTATACAAAAGTGCTAGTTTTTATAAAGAGAATTATGGAGTTGAGACGAAGCCAGAAGTTGGTGTTATCGGTACAACGGCAAGCACGGCAAAGCTTTATCTGGCATCTATTTAGATTTCGATTTTTTAAACAGAACAATGATAAAGCTGACACGAGCAGATGGAGCTTTGTACCAAGCGAAAACTAATGGGTGCAACCGAATTGAAATCAGTTAGTAATCGCTTCGTTTTCCATCACGCTTTCTTCAACCACGAGCTGCTCCGCTTCGTTTGTATTAATCGGCTCTTTAGGACCAAGGAACTTTGGTTTGGCTCGGGTGATATACAGGTCAAGCACGGCTTTAGCGCGGGCAAATACTTCTCTCAACCTTATTTGATAACCAGAGTGTGTTGATGGCCCTGGTACCGCAAAGCACTTGGCGTTGATATTGTGAAAATTGGCGATGAATAATGCTCGCTCGCAATGGAACTTTTGAGTGATGATCAAGAAGTTATCAGTGTCGAAAATCTCTTTTGCGCGGACAATAGAATCGAGGGTGCGGAATCCAGCGTAATCGAGATAGATATGATTTTCTGGCACTTCAGCCTTAAGCAAATCACGCTTCATTGTCCAAGGTTCGTTGTAGGAACGGTGAGCATTGTCACCGCTTAACAGAAAGTTATCGACTTTGTCATTTTGGTATAAATCAATCGCGGCGTTAATACGATTGGTGTAGTAATCATTGAGGATCTTACCGAGATATTTACTCGTTCCCAGCACAACGGCAACATCGAAATTGCCGATTTGTTCTGGGTTGGTATAGAGCTGATCTTTGGTCTGATAAGAGACCCAACGGTCAATCAAGAACAGGGAAATAGCCGCGCAGATAAGCAGGAGTGGGATATAGCGAAGCCCCTTTAGCGCGTAGGCCAAATAATGGTCAGAGGGTTTAGGTCTGTGAAAGAGTCTTCGCACTAAATTTGTCGATTCCGTTGAGCCCATGAACCAATCAATATAAAGCTGACAATAATAATGGAGAACATGATGCCAGCGTCCATATCACGCAATGTCCGAGCGAGGTAAGGGGTTGCTTTAACAATGATTAAGCCGTAACCAAAGGCGTTAATCAAGACAAATACTACGGTTCTGAGTACAAAGTTGTGGTTTCGCAGCGTTCTTCTTAGCAAAGTGTTGATCTCGCCCCCTGCCATCACAAGGAAGCAAGCAATTAGAGCTGTTGATATTTCAGTTAAATATGGGAGTAAATATTTTCCCGCAGGGGAAAGGAATTCAAAAATCATCATAAACAAAAAAGCCCCTGTTACCAGGGGCTGAATCAATATAGAAATTAGAATGAAGTACGCTTGTAACGACGGTAAACCGGCTGCCAGAAGTGGTTTTCAATCGCTTCTTCTAGTGCTTCGTCAGTGATTTCAAGCGCGACACCTTGTTCAATGGCTTTCTTCGCTACTGCAAAGGCGATCTTCTTCGATACCGAGTGGATTGCTTCAAGAGGCGGCAATAGCGCACCTTGACCATTAATCGCTAAAGGTGAGCATGTCGCTAGCGCACGGCTTGATTCCATAAGCATTTCGTCAGTAACGCGCTTCGCCTGTACTGCAAGTACACCTAAACCAATGCCTGGGAAAATGTAGCTGTTGTTACATTGAGCGATTGGGAACGTCTTACCTTCGAATACAACCGGATCAAATGGGCTGCCTGTCGCGACCAAAGCTTCGCCATTTGTCCAACACATAATATCATGCGGTGTAGCTTCGACGCGGCTAGTTGGGTTCGACAGTGGGAATACGATTGGGCGTGGGCAGTGTTTATGCATCTCCTTGATAACATCTTCACTGAACAAGCCAGGCGCGCCAGATACGCCGATAAGTACCGTTGGTTTTGCGTTGCGCATAACGTCAAGCAGTGAGTAACCATTACCTTCTGCTTCCCAGTCAGCAGTGTTGCTGTGCTTTTGAACAAGGCGTTGCTGGAAGTCGAGTAGGTTAGGCATACCTTCCTGAAGTAGGCCCCAACGGTCAACCATGTATACCTGAGAGCGTGCTTGCTCGTCAGAAATACCTTCAGATACCATTTGAGCGATGATCGCTTCTGCGATACCACAACCTGCAGAACCTGCACCAAGGAAAGTTACACGTTGTTCAGACAGTTGCGTGCCAGCCGCCTGACATGCTGCCAGTAGTGAGCCGACAGTAACAGCAGCTGTGCCCTGAATATCATCATTAAAGCAACAAATACGATCTTTGTAGCGCTCTAACAGAGGCATTGCATTTTTCTGTGCGAAGTCTTCGAATTGGATAAGGGCATCTGGCCAGCGGCGCTGAACAGCCTGAATAAACTCTTCAACGAACGCATCGTATTCAGAACCAGTGATACGTGGATGACGCCAGCCCATGTACATTGGGTCAGCAAGACGCTGAGGGTTATTAGTACCGACATCCAGTACGATTGGTAGTGTGTAAGCTGGGCTGATACCACCACATGCGGTATATAGAGCTAGCTTACCGATAGGAATACCCATACCACCAATGCCTTGGTCACCAAGACCAAGAATACGCTCACCATCCGTCACAACGATGACTTTTACATTGTGGTTGGATGCATTGTTAAGTAGGTCATCGATGCGGTCGCGGTTAGCGTAAGAGACAAAAAGACCACGGCCACGGCGATAGATATTAGAGAAGTTTTCACATGCCGCACCTACAGTTGGTGTGTAGATGATTGGCATCATTTCAGAAACGTGGTTCTGCACTAAGCGGTAGAACAAGGTTTCGTTAGTATCCTGAATATTGCGCAGGTAGATGTGTTTATCCATATCGCTTTCGAAGTTGCGATACTGCTGGTAAGCACGTTCCACTTGTTCCTGAATTGTTTCAGTTGTTTCTGGTAACAAACCTTCCAAGTTAAAAGATGCTCTCTCTTCCGCTGAGAATGCACTGCCTTTATTGAGAAGAGGCGTACTAAGAAGCGCTGGACCAGCGAAAGGAATATATAAGGGGCGTTTGTCGTTATTCATCACTTGCCTATTGTCGTAGGGTCTTAAGGAACGGGAACCAGAAAATGATAGGGATTAGTGATCATATTGTAAACCGAATATTCATGCATTCTGGCACAGATTAAGTATATACTTTCCGCCTTTTCCATGATCTCAACGCAAACGATGTTCAGCTTACCTATAGATACCCTCAAAACCGACTTTCTGAACCTTCTTTCTGCTTACCATATGATAGTAGAAGCGGAAACAGGCTCGGGCAAATCAACCCGATTACCACTATGGGCGGCTGAGCAGGGGAAAGTGTTGGTGATTGAACCTCGGCGTATCGCCTGCACTTCATTAGCGCAGTTTCTCGCAGAGCAGAAAAATGAGCCGCTTGGCCGTTCAGTGGGTTATTCGATTAAGCTGGAAAACCGCTGTGATGAGGAGACGCAGATTGTCTTCGTGACTCCGGGCGTCGCACTACGTTGGTACTCTGAAAATCAACTCAACGACTTTAACACCATTATTGTTGATGAGTTTCATGAGCGCCGCTGGGACACCGACTTGCTGGTGGCATTATTGAATCAGCATAACCAACATCGCTTAGTGATTACCTCTGCGACCATTGAAGGTGAGAAGCTTGCACGTTATGTCGGTGCCGAGCGTCTGCAGGCAAAGGGACGTAACTTTGAAGTAGCCATTGCTCATCGTGCTGGGGATTCAAGGCAACTGCCGGATAGCCGAAATCTGGAGCAAAAAGTCAGGGCAGAAGTGGAGAGCTTGCTTGATCTGGATGGTGATATTCTGGTCTTCTTGCCGGGTCGCAAAGAAATTACCCAATGTCAGAGCGTACTCGCGCATATTGAAGAGCTGATAGTAGCGCCGCTGCATGCCTCAGTCACCGATAAACAGCGAGAGATTGCTCTCAACCAGCAAGATAAGCAGAAAGTGGTGCTCGCGACTAACGTTGCTGAAACCTCGCTGACCATACCGAATGTGGTTGCCGTTGTTGATTCTGGTTTGGAGCGACGTACTGAGCAAAGAAACGGCAAAACTACTCTGAGCCTAAAACATATTTCTAAAGCGAGCGCGAGACAACGTAGCGGCCGCGCGGGTAGGGTGATGGATGGCATCTGTATTCGCTTGTATGGCGAACATGCGGCGTTAGCGGACGTTACGCCACCTGAACTTCATCGAGAAACACTCACCGAAGCCATGTTAGCGTCCGCCAGTTGTGGGCATCCTCTCTCTGAGCTGAGCTTTTTGGAACCATTGCCAGAAAAGTCGTTTGTTCAGGCAACAAACATTTTGCGCGGAATGGGGGCGATCGATGAATCCGGTCTAGCGACTGCGCACGGGCAACGTATTTACCCACTTCCGATTGATGCTTTGTATGCTGATTTGGTGACTCGTATGTCACAGCGAAAGCTGCAAGAAGCCATGGTGGATTTAACCGCGGTTCTGGCGACACCAGCATCCTTGTACCGTTTATCGTCAAATGAAGAAGCGCTAGAACAGCTTGGTAAAGAAGAGCCTTTGGGATGCGATGCTGAAATAGCTATTAAAGTAGTGCGCGGGGACGTGCTTTCTGGTGTGACCATTGATCAGGATGTGCTCAAAGAAGCACAGGCGCTTTGTCAGCAAATGCGGGCAGTATTCGAGCTACCAGAGCTTAGTGTTGCTTCTCGTTACTCTCACGATGAGTTGGTTGAAGCAATCGCATCTCTGCATCCTGAGCTGTTGTTTGTCAGAAGAGAGCGGCGCCGCGAAGCCCTAGGTAACGGTCAAATGGAAGTCACTTTGGGCCGTGCAAGTCGTTTGCCTGACAACATTGAGGCGGCACTGGTGCTGGATACCCACAGCTTACCGGGCCGTGGTGTTAAACAAACACTGACTCTTGCTACTGTGACGATGCCAGTCAGGCTTTCTCTTTTTGAAAAGTTAGAGATTGGTGATTGGGTGGAAGGCGATGTGGTCAGTGTGGACGACGTTCCTCATATAGAACTACATATGATGTACGCTGGGCGAAAAGTGGCCTCGAAAAAAGCCCAAGCACAGGGCGAGCTTGCGATTAAACCACTACTTGAAGCCGTTAAGCGTGAAGAGCTGCTACCGGGATTTGCTAAACAGCGGCATCAACAGATCGAACACTGGAAATTGTATCAATCACTGGATAAATCCTCTGGCTCGCCGATTCAGGAATCGTTGACATTCGACTCTTGGTTTACTGAACAACTCGAAATATTGGAATTAACAGATATTTCGGAGCTAGAGATGTTTAGCGCAGACGATTTTCCTTTTGAAGGCATTCCTTACTGGGAGTATGAAGATTTTGCTGCCATGTATCCGTTTGAACTCTACATTGGTGATCTGCAATTGAGCGTCGAATATCAACCGATGAAAAAGCTGGTGTACGTGGTGTATAAATCGGGTTTACGTAAAGGCGACCCGAAACGCTGGGAATTACCGCGATGGGCAGGTTGGCGTGTGCAATACAAAAAAGCGAGTCGAATTATAGATATCCGCTAGCCAGAATAATTATCCATTGGCTTAGGATAAATTTTGACCCTGAAATATTACGCAACTGATTACCCATGTCTCTATCTTGTGCATCTTTTGTTATCGGGTTGGTTTTGATATAGCTTTTTGAACAAAAAAATGGGTATAAAAGATGATTGTTTTATATCCTATTGCTATATGGCTAATGATAGACGATATTGAGGACACTGTGTTGCCTACCAGAGGAGATTGATATGGAACATCAGGGCAAGACAAGTGTTGTATTCGACTATACTTCTTTTCTTGGCGCGTCGTGCAGTAAGAAATGGACTTTCTTAGAAGCAATGAGTACCTTCGCACCTATTTTCAGCCTGGCTTGGAAAAGTACGATTAAAGAAATGGTATCGGCGGAAGATCGCTTGTGGGATCAGGCAATGAAATCCTTGTCAGCAAGCCGCAGTGATGAGTCCAATATTCTGACACTAATGCAACTGGCAAGAAGTGAAGGCATTGAAGAGCTGAAACTGGTTATGCCTTATGAATTAGAGCTAGAGCAAATCGAAAAACTGAGGACCCGCTCTAACACTCAGATTGAAAGCCATCAGCAAGATGAGTTGATCATTACCTTCTAAGGCCCGAGAACGGGCCTTTCTCTTTTATGATAATCCTATTTATCTCTCAATAACTTGCGTCAAACTGATCTATACTTTCAAATCCAGAACGGCAGTCATTTCTCATTATCGAGAATGCGTTCTCTCCCATAAATTAGCTTTATTCGTCTGTATTAAAGAGGTATTCATGGAAGTAAAACTGCCTTATCTCCTTGCTCCAATGCTCTTGGCTGCGTCATTGTCTGCTTACGGGCAAAGTACGACTAACAACCTCAATTACAACTTTCTATACGCCGACTTAAGTGCGGGATCGCTTGGTGAGAATTTGGGGGTAAACAGTAATGTGACTTCTTTAGCGGTAGGCGGCAACATGCTTATCGACAACCAGTTTCTCGCTACACTGGATTACGAAGCGAGGTTCATCCATCCGCAAAACACCACCACAGAAATTTATACTTTACTGCCTGGTGCCGCATTTAGGTATCCAATAGAGGATAAGTGGGATTTGGTCGCAGGCGCGAAAGCTGGTTATATTTGGTCAACTCAAACCAATGATATTACAGATGCGAAGATTTCGAGTGACAACAAGTTCATGTGGGGCGGTGATTTAACGCTTAAATATGAATTAAACAAGTTCTGGGAGTTGTCAGTGACAGGTGGATTACGACGGAGCGATATTCTGGACGAGGATATCTTTAATATGCGTGGTGATTATCAGGTGTCGACGAAATTGGTCTTCGGCGGTTTCTATACGCATCGAAACAATGGTTCAACGACGACCAATGAAGGTGGCGTGAGCCTACGGTATTTGTTCTAGTTGTTATTAAACAAAAAAGAGCCAGCATCAGCTGGCTCTTTTTTATTGGATTTTGGTCGCTTATAGAACAGCTGCCAGTGCTTTACAAAGTGGTAGCATGTTCGAACGAGTCATACCTGCTACGCTAATGCGGCCTGAACCTACGATGTAGATGCCGAACTCATCTTTAAGGCGAGTCACCTGTTCTTTTGAAAGACCAGAGAATGAGAACATACCGTTTTGACGTTCAATGAAGCTAAAGTCAGCGTCAACGCCTTGCTCTTTCAGTGTCGTAACAAACAGCTCGCGCATGTCTTGAATACGGTCGCGCATTTCTTTTACTTCCGCTTCCCACTCATTGCGCAGTTCTGCATTGTTAAGAATGTGCGTCACAACTGCGCTACCGTGTGCTGGTGGGTTAGAGTAGATAGAACGGATGATCGCTTTCACTTGAGAGAATGCTGTGCCCGCTGTCTGCTCTGATTCCGCAACCAAGGTGAATGCACCTACACGCTCGTTGTAAAGGCCAAAGTTCTTAGAGAACGAGCTCGCGACTAAGATCTCTCTGTTGTATTTAGCAAAAATACGTAAACCTGCCGCATCTTCTTCAACGCCTTTCGCAAAACCTTGGTAAGCTAAGTCGAACAGAGGTAGTAGTTTTTTGTCTGCTATCAGTTTGGCTAGTGTTTCCCACTCTTCAAGCGTTGGGTCAATGCCCGTCGGGTTATGGCAGCAGCCATGAAGAAGTACAATATCGCCTTCTGATGCTTGTTCAAGATCCGCTACCATTGCCGCGAAATCTTTATCTTTTGTTTCAGCGTTGTAGTAGCTGTACTGAGCAGTTTCGATACCTGCAGCAGTGAAGACACCATTGTGGTTAGCCCAAGTAGGGTTGCTGATCCAGATCTTCACATCACCCAACTGGCGCTTGATGAATTCGCCTGCAACGCGCAATGCACCAGTACCGCCAGGAGCTTGAGCAGTTTTTGCTAGCTTGTTAACAACGATGTCAGAATCTGCACCAAACAGTAGTTTCTGCACAGCTAGACCGTACTCAGCTGTCCCTTCGATAGTTAGGTATGACTTGGTCTTTTCGCTTTCAATCAGTGCTGCTTCCGCTTTTTTAACGGTTGCAAGAACAGGGGTTTCACCTTGTTCATTTTTGTAAATACCAACGCCAAGGTTAATTTTGTCTGCGCGAGAGTCTTTTTTGAACTCTTCTGTCAGTCCAAGGATAGGATCTGCAGGTGCAGCAACTACTTTTTCAAACATAATTGTCATCCATGTTAGTCGAAGGGAGGATATAAATATTTCGGTTATTTATACCTTATCTGCGCTTGCTGAGACAACATCAACCAGTAAGAAAATTACAAAATAGGCACATTTTGTTATCACTCAACGCATAACCTGCATTTTTCCAATAAAAAGCAGGTCAAAAGCGACTGAGTTAAGCAATTAGATGTGAAGTCGTTGGAAGGAACTTAGGCTGGCGCGTTGGCTTGAAGTTCTTCCAAAGCCATCGCATTTTCTTCGGCCTCTAAACTGCGATATTTGTCTGCAATATCGACAAATTCCTGTTCTATAGTCAGAAAGGCGTCAACCAGTTCAGGATCAAAATGACTGCCTTTGCCCTCAAGGATAATCGATTTGGCTTTTTCGTGGCTGAAGGCTTTTTTGTAAACACGCTCAGAGATTAGCGCGTCATACACATCAGCAAGCGCCATCAAACGGCCCGAGAGCGGTATCTCGTCTCCTTTTAGTCCCTTCGGGTAACCATTACCGTCCCACTTCTCATGGTGAGTCAGAGCGATCTCTTTCGCCAGCTGAAGGAAAGAATTACTGCCCAGATGCTTCTCTGCAATTGAGAGGGCTTTGGCGCCAATTTCAGGGTGACGCTTCATTGTCTTGAATTCTTCATCGGTGAGCTTACCGGGTTTGAGCAGGATATTGTCAGGAATACCCACTTTACCCACGTCGTGCAGTGGAGCAGATTTGTAAAGCAGTTCGATGTAGTTAGGTGTTAGAAGAGCTTTATGTTTATCAAACTTGCAAAGGTAGTTTGCCAAAGCGCGAATGTACTCTTGGGTACGCAAGATATGCGCGCCAGTTTCGTTATCTCGAGATTCAGCAAGAGCTGAGAGGGAAACTATCGCGACATCACGTGTGGTTTTAACTTCGTCTTGAGTTGATTGCAGGCTATCGAGCATCTTGTTGGTCAGAGAGGCCATCGAGCCTAGCTCATTGTGCTCAAAGATAGGTAAACGCTTGGAAATATTTCCCTGAGCGACTTCCAGCAAAGAACACTCTTGAGATAACAAAACTTTGCGCATCAGTTTGGTCCATAGGACGAGAATGGTTACTACATACGCGCCGAGTACTATAGACAAGTAGATAAACTCTTTAATGACACTAATGGTGCCACTGCCATCAAGAACGCGCTCAGGATTGTGTTCCAACCAGAATATGTCTTTTACCGCAACCATGGTGAGCATGGTCGTCAAGGTGATCAGCAACATACAGATCATCATGATCATTTGTTTGACCATCGACTGACGTTCGCCACTGAGTTCAAAATGGTATTGTTCTGTCTGGGTCAGTTGATCAAATTTCTCAATCTTGGAGACTAATTGCAAAATTAAGCCGGAGAAGAAACCAAACAAGGTCATCCCAAATAAAACCTTGAGGTTACTGTCGAGCCCAAAATCGTATTGGACGTTATAGAAGATCGCGAGTGGAACGCTGCCCATAAAAAACAGGGTGGCATCGAGTCGGGCTTGACGCTGCTCTTCAAGTAAAGAATGGTTATTGAGCAAAAAATGTCGAACGAGAAACAGAGCGCCAAAGGTTACACCGACGTGGAATAAAATCTCTTGAGTTGTCAGTGTTTCTAGAAAGGGACAGACTCGCCCACCATAAGTACCAAAAACCACAGCCGCAATCGCATACAGTTTAAGTGTTAGAGGCGCGTCATAGTTGGAGTTAGCCATTTTCTAGCCCTTGTTCTTATAGCCGTACTCAGCTTCCGCCAAGCCAAGTTTCATATTCTTCATTTATAAAATGACCCGCGATATTATCGTTTAATTTCGAGTTTAGATACATTTTTGCAACTTTAGTAGTAGTGGTTGTACCAATTGAGAGAGATATCAATGGCCTGAAGGCTGCAAAAATAAAGTCACACACCGCGTCCGATGTGTGACTTAGTAGATGAAGTTATGGGATGGGCTCGAAAATAGTTACTTTAGCTTTTTCGCTGCCCAGTCATTTAAGTGTGAAAGAATTGCTTTTACCGCGTGTTTTTCGGTGGGTTTCTCGTTTTGGTCCACATCTATGTCTTTTTTAGGGTGTGAGCCAGTCGCGTCTTCAGCGATGTGTAGCCAGTCCGGATGCCAGTAATATGGCTGACCGTGTGGAGCAATCCAGCTATGAACACCGTTGCTTTCACCTTTGTATTCGATATGTGACTCATCGTATTTCTTCATTATTATCGGTCCTTACGTTAAGTTATTTGGATCACTAATACGTGATTAAATGTAACAGAGAAGTAAATATTTAATGTGATTAGTATCAACAAACAGAATGCGTTAAAAATTAACTAAATTGTTTTAGTTAGCTTAAGCCAGTGTGAATCAAATGTGTGATATCTTTTGTCTCCTGAATGAAAAGGTGAGGGAAGTATGAATCGCTATCAACAATTGGCTGAGCAGCTTAAGTTACAAATTGAGAATGGTATTTGGCGTGCAGGAGAGAAAGTACCTTCTGTCAGAATGACCAGTCGTAACTGTTCAGTCAGCGCTTCAACTGTCCTTCAGGCGTATCAACTTCTTGAATCTCAAGGGTGGTTACTCGCCAAACCACAGTCAGGTTATTTCGTTACCTCTATCATGGAACGGGTTCCAACTCCTGAGCCAGAAAGCAAAGTTGTTGCACCTGAATTTAACGATAAGCTGTATGAGTTCTTACAAAGTAACAGTAAAGCTGATATTGCTCTCGGTTCGGCTTTTCCTGATCCTCAATTATTCCCTCTTCAATCACTTAACCGTCATCTGGCGAGTGCGGGTCGCAAAATGCCGCTTAACAGTGTGTTTGACAACATGCCGCCCGGCAACGAGGCACTGCGTCGCCAAATTGCACAGCGTTACCTTAAGCAAGGTATAACGGTTTCTCATACTGATATCGTCATTACCTCAGGCGCAATGGAAGCGCTGAATTTAGGGCTACAGGTGGTAACCCAGCCTGGTGATACCGTGATTGTTGAAGCCCCAGCATTCTATGGCGCCATTCAGGCGATTGAGCGATTGAACCTAAAAGCCATTGAAGTCCCTATTCACCCTGAAACTGGGTTATGTTTGGAGAAGTTTGAGCGAGCGCTTAAAAAACATAAGGTGACGGCGTGCTGGCTGATGCCAAACTTCCACAACCCGACCGGAGCCAGCCTATCGTCGGCTAACAGGCAAAAGGTCATTGAATTGGCGAACCAACATCAGCTTGCTATCGTGGAAGATGATGTTTATTCCGAACTCTACTTTGGCGATGATAAACCGATGCCGCTTAAATACTGGGATCAAGAAGACAGGGTTCTGCTGTGTGGTTCATTGTCTAAATCCTTATGCCCGGGCTATCGGGTTGGTTGGATTGTGAATGGTCAGTTTAATGAGCGATTGCAGAAGCTCCAGCTTGTGTCGACCTTGTCAGGCAGCGTCCCCGTTCAGGAAGGGGTCGCACATTTCCTTCAGTACGAAAGCCTCGATAATCACTTGAGAAAACTACGCAAGGAATTATCTGCCAGACAGCAGGCTTTTGTTGAGGTCGTAAAGCGTCATTTTCCTCAAGGGACGAAAGTCAGTCAGCCTCAAGGAGGGTATTTTATCTGGCTAGAGTTGAGTAAGAATGTTGACACATACCTGCTGTATCAAACATTGCAAAAGCGCGGCATTACCATTGCTTATGGACGCCTTTTTAGTTCCCGTGAACAGTTCCAGAACTGCGTCCGTTTGAATGCCTCGTATCCGATGACCAGTGAGCTGGAACAGACCGTGATAGAAATTGCTAACGCGATCACTGATTAACCACTGTTTGGCATTTTTTCGCTTCAACTGTACTGCGCTAACTGATGAGGTCTGTGATGAAATACTCCAGAAATGTAAACAGTTAGCGAGGAAAGTATGGAAAAACAACGCTATAAGCAGGAATTTCGTTTGATTGCCATCGCGATTTTCAGCGCATTCTTATTGATTTTTGGTCACCTGATTCTTGCTAAGTCTTTTGCTGATATGGTGTGGACTGAATACACCGCAGCAGCCATTCCGTTTGTCATGTTTGGGCTTTGCCTGTTCGGCATCAAATACGCCTCAAAAGCGGAAGATTCCCAATAGTGAAAATAAACCTCCCTATGTAAGGGAGGTTTATTGTTGTGCACTACTCATCAGGATTTGCGGAGGTTGGGTGACTATTATCGGGATAGAGCCCCATCAAATCTTCCGCATTCTGCAACCAATCTGGATGCCAGTAATAGGGATGTGAACTGCTTGGATGATCCCATTCCATGGCATGCTCATGCCTTCCGTAGTACGACAAATCGTCCAATCTAAACACTCTCATTGTTTGACTCCTCACTACAAAGCCACTTAGTAATTGTGAGCCATATTTGAGCGTTTTTCAGGGATCAAAAAAGCCTCCCGAAGGAGGCTTAGCAATTTTACCGTTCAGCTTCTAGCTTAGAAGTTAGCTGAGCGTGGTGTACGTGGGAATGGAATAACATCACGTACGTTACCCATCCCTGTTACGTAAGAAACCAGACGTTCAAAGCCTAGGCCGAAACCTGAGTGAGGAACCGTGCCGTAGCGACGAAGGTCGCGGTACCAATCCATGTGCTCTGGGTCGATGCCGATATCGCGCATGCGGGCATCAAGAACGTCAAGACGCTCTTCACGCTGAGAACCACCGATGATTTCACCAATGCCCGGTGCAAGTACATCCATTGCTGCTACTGTTTTGCCATCTTCGTTGAGGCGCATGTAGAACGCTTTGATGTCTTTCGGGTAGTTCTTAACGATTACCGGTGCTTTGAAGTGTTCTTCTGCTAGGTAACGCTCGTGCTCAGAAGACATATCGATACCCCATTCAACTGGGAATTCGAAGTCACGGCCAGAGTCTAGAAGAATCTGGATTGCATCAGTGTAATCAACCTGAGCGAAATCAGACTCAACGAATTTCTCTAGACGAGTAATGGCTTCTTTGTCGATGCGTTGTGCAAAGAACTCAAGGTCATCACGACGCTCTTCAAGTACTGCTTTAAATACGTACTTCAGCATGTCTTCCGACAGTTTCGCGATATCTTCAAGATCAGCGAAAGCAACTTCAGGTTCAACCATCCAGAATTCCGCTAGATGGCGGCTGGTGTTTGAGTTTTCTGCACGGAACGTAGGGCCGAACGTGTAAACTTTGCTTAGAGCACAAGCGTAAGCTTCGCCGTTTAGCTGGCCAGATACCGTTAGGAACGTCTCTTTACCGAAGAAGTCTTCGTTGTAGTCCACTTTGCCTTCTTCTGTGCGCGGTAGGTTTTCCATGTCTAGCGTAGAGACACGGAACATTTCACCTGCACCTTCTGCATCAGAAGCGGTAATAAGTGGCGCAGATACCCAGAAGTAACCTTGCTCGTGGTAGAAACGGTGAATTGCCTGAGACAAACAGTTACGTACACGTGCGACTGCACCAATCACGTTCGTACGTGGACGAAGGTGTGCCACTTCACGTAGGTATTCAATCGAGTGGCGAGTTTTAGCCATCGGGTAAGTATCAGCATCTTCAACCCAGCCAACGACTTTTACATCTGTCGCTGCAAGCTCAAAGTCCTGACCTTTCGCTGGAGATTCAACGATAGTACCTGTCACTTCAACAGAACAACCTGTTGTCAGTTTTAGAACTTCTTCGTTGTAATTATTTAGATTATTAGGGACCACGGCCTGAATCGGGTCGAAACAAGAGCCGTCGTAGATGGCAAGGAAAGAGATTCCAGCTTTGGAATCACGACGCGAGCGGATCCAGCCGCGGACAGTTACTTCACTGTCAACTGCTAGCTTACCGCTTAATACGTCTGATACAGGCGCGTAAGTCATGTTGTAAATATTCTCCATTGAGTAAAAAATCAACCCAATGTTTTTTGTGGGCTCACCGAATAAAAAGTGAGCAAACATTGGGTTGGACTGAATTTCATCTATTCAATGGAACATATTACCTTTCAAATTTTAGGCTTCAACCTTTATTCGCTAATAGTGGCGCAAAAAATGTCCAAATCGACTTAATTCTTCCGCGAAAGCGTAAACTGGTTGATTAAAGACTCCAAATGTTCTGAAAGTTGCTCTAGATTCATGCTGATGTCGCGCGTTTTTGCGGCAGATTGAGAGGTGTCATCGGCATGCTGGGTGATGATTTCGACTTTATGTTGCACCTGCTGACTAATGTGAGTGGTATTGCTGGTTTGCTGCTGAATGCTTTGCGCATGAGAGAGCGCTTGTTGCATTTCGGTCACCACTTCAGACATTGCTACAGACAGCGCTTCTATCTCATTAGAGCGTTCATGAGCGGTTTCACACACGGTATCAACGGAGGCCAGTGAGGTCTCACTGTCTTTTTGGAATTGAGAAATGATGTTTTCGATGCTTCCTGTTGCCTGCGAGGTTCGACTTGCGAGCTGGCGTACTTCATCCGCGACCACTGCAAAGCCGCGACCTTGTTCACCTGCGCGCGCGGCTTCAATAGCGGCGTTTAGTGCCAATAGATTGGTTTGCTCCGCAATCCCTTTGATCACTTCTAAAATGGTCGAGACTTCCGCGGTTTGATCGTTGAGCTCAACAATATTGACTTTCACTTGCTCAATATCGGTTACCAGACTCTTGATTTCAGTGCTAGCGTTGTGCGCCTGACCAGCACTTTGTTCAGCGATGCTGGTGGTGTGTTTGATCAAGCTAGAGGCATCATCAGTGGCTTGTTCAACTTGGACTTGCTGAGACTGCATTTGCTCGATGTTGGTCTGGACATCTGAGGTTTCGTTTTGCTGGTTGTGAGCGGCTTGATCGGTAACCTGAGCAACATCAGTGAGCCCCGCAGCCGAACTGGTGAGGTGATGAGAGGTTTCCTGCACTTTTTCTAAGCTGTGGCTAACCGTATCCATAAACGAATTGATCGCTACAGATAGCTGACCAATCTCATCCTTGTTCTTATGCTGAATACGCTTCGAGAGATCTTTACTTTCGCTTACGCTCTGCATGTAACGCGATGTCTTTTGAATCGGGCGAACAATGAATTTACGGATCAGGAACAGAGTCAGCAAAAAGCCGATGAAGCCAAATGTTGCCATTATGGTCACGGCGATAATCGTGCGCTGACTGATCATGCTGTTGACGTGAGATAAGTTGTATTCCAATCGAATGGCGCCGAGCACTTCACCTTCTGGTGCCATGTGACAAGAGACACAGTTGGTTCCGCGATAGTTTTCGCTTGCCTTCATAGGTAATGCGACAACTAAGCCTTTACCCCACTCAGCGGAGATGGGCTCGATGACTAGTTCACCATTGAGCGCACGTTGATCAATCTCGTCTTCAGGCGCTTGGTTTGGTTGGCCAGGCCCGTACAACTTACTGACTGCATCAGCACGAAGTACTTTTACTTGCTCAATACCATCTTGAGCTAGAGCTTTTTGGCGGAGTGTTTCTTTTTGTGCCATGGTTCCAGTCAGCATCATCATATTGAGGCTGTCGAAGTAGTTACTGGCTTTGTCGTGTAGTTGCTCACTGAGGACGGAATTCATCAGCTCTTTTTGTTGCCAATACTGATACGCGGTGGAGGAGGCGAGTACCAGAGAGAAAACCGTGACTAGGGTTGCCAGCAATTTGGTAGTAATGGTTGAGCTCATTTGCAAATGCTTAATTGTTAGAATTGGAATAGACGTCAAATATAATGACGTATATGCACATTCACTCAATGGATGAGCATAGTTATTGTGACCCTACACAATGTGTGGATTATGTAAATGTGATGTGGGGCTTATGTAATCAAAAGTTTGACGTAGTGACGTAATATCGACGTGCTTCGAGTGTGACGTGAATAGTTATTTCAAGACTAGGTGATAGTGATGTTCAATCCGTTGATGAATACAGAAACTGAGATGACTAGTTTTCAAATGATCAACTACGGGCAAGATAACCGCGAGCCACTATTACGGTGGCTTTTTTTGTCCCAGAAAGAGGCTTATTATCTTTATAGATCAATAATCTCCCAATATGGGGCTTGTTGAGTTGATGAAACGTAATTCAGGTAAGGGTGACTTTATGGCAGCAAAGATTGGCTCGGCGATTCAATTGATATTGTCGCTCTCTATCTTCTATTTGGGATATACGATTCATAGTATGACCACCAAAGTGGGAGAGGTCATCGACACTTATCCTCAAATCATTGAGGACATCAGTACGCTTTCCGAAAACCTGCAAATCAATGAATGGCTGACGGTTGCCGATACGTTAGAGCAGTTGCTACCCGGAGCAATACAGAGTATTGAAGGTGTGACTGCGGCGGTGAATGAAACTAACAAAACCGCGGCATCCATTGACGCAAAAATTCCGTCCATTGTCGAAGAAGTGGCTCTATATCGCCAGTCGGTGATTCCTTTGGTGATTGGAGAGGCCAAACAGTATCGGACAACAGTGATACCAAAAGTATTGATTGAGAGTGAAGGTTACAGAAAAGAAACCGTTCCTCTTGTCGTTAAAGAATCTCAAGCGTTGCGTGTTGAGATCCCGCCAATGTTGGCGAAGGCCGATGAGATTGTCGATCAAAGCCAGAGAATTGCTGAGCAGGCAACGTCTGGCGCGTTAAAAGGGGTGATAATGTCGCCTATCAATCTGATCAAAGATGCTGGAACCGAGTTGAAAGGAAAAATTATTCTTGAAGAAGTGCCTCACTCGGAACAATAAGCGCACGGCTGGTCGCGTCCACAGGTATGAAACTGGACATTTTCTTAGGTACGGACATTGCAATCCAACCATCAATGATTAAGATGGATCTCCTCTTCACGTTGAAGAGCAGGTAGCAGAGGATTTGCTATTTTTGTTCTAAAGGATTGTCTAGTTTTATCGGACGCCTAAAATGATTTTCAAAATTACAGCACCTATCATTGAACCGACTGAAGGTTCTCCCCACGCTTTGATCAATGCTTCAGCTTTTTCCCAAGTGTTTCGTCACATCTCTTTTCTACGTCACTCTTTTCTTAGCGTTTTCTTCTTTAAACATCGCTATTCGTATCGCTTCTGATTGTTAGCCATCGCGCTAGGCACGCGCACATCTCAATCTTTTTTAATAATCAAATCAGATACGAAAATTATGAATACAAAACTACTGGGTAGCTCCCTGATCATCTCCGGCACAGCACTGGGTGCTGGCATGCTTGCAATTCCTATGGTTCTGGCACAGTTTGGCTTGTGGTACGGAACCTTATTAATGATTTTTATTTGCTTCGGCACAACATATGCTGCATTGCTATTGCTTGAAGCAACTTTGAAAGCGGGTGGAGGCTTAGGGCTTAACTCCATCGCGCGCCAAACGCTCGGCAAGGTTGGACAACTGGTTACCAACCTGCTGCTATACGCACTACTAATCTGCTTATTGATGGCGTATATTCTAGGTGCAGCCGATTTGGTAAGCCAGTTCACGGCTTCCATCGGTCTTGATTTAACAGCAAGTCAAAGCCAGATTCTCTTTACTCTCATTGCAGGCGCAGTGGTGGCTTGTGGTACAGGCGTTATTGACAAGTTAAATCGCAGTTTGTTCTTTATCATGATCGCGAGTTTATCCTTAAGTTTGTTCTTACTACTGCCAGATTTTCGACTGTCGAACCTGTCGCAAGTAATGAACGAAGACCAAGTTGAGTTGATTAAAACCAGTGCTGTGCTGTTTACCAGTTTTGGGTTTATGGTGGTGATTCCATCATTGGTTTCTTATAACCATGAAGCCAGCGATCAACAGCTACGAAACATGGTTATTCTTGGTTCGATCATTCCATTGATCTGTTATTTGTGTTGGTTGTTTGCGGTCGTTGGTAACCTCAGACCTGAACAGTTGGGCGAATTCTCTAATGTCTCCGAGTTGATAGTAGCTTTTGAGCATCACTCGCCATGGATTGGTACCGTGTTGTCTGTATTTACCGGTTTGGCGTTGTTGACCTCGTTTTTTGGCGTGGCGATGTCTTTATTCAACCAAAATACCGACATGTTGAGGAAGAACAGGGTCATTACGTACTTTGTGACCTTCATTCTACCTTTGGCGGGCGCTCTCATGGCAGCAGACAAGTTCCTTGCGGTGCTTAGCTACGCGGGAATCATTTTGGTGTTTCTCGCGGTCTTCGTACCGTTGGCTATGGTCTACAAAATTCGATTGGCGAACGTTGAACCTACGCGGTACACCGCAGAAGGTGGCAGCTTAATGCTGATGTTTTCCTTGTTTTTTGGCGGATTTTTGCTGATTTCTCAGGTTATCTAAACAAAAAGGCGGGGTATCCCGCCTTTTTATTTTCAGCTTAATGAGTAATAGAAACCCTGATGAATATGGGCGCCCAGTGTTGTTAAAAGGTGGGCGCAATCCGCATTTTCTACGCCTTCTACGATTACTTTACACTGATTGGCTTTTCCCATGGCAATCAACTGCCTTAATGTTTCGATGCGCTTGTTGTCCTTCTTGAGGCCAATAACAAACTCTCTATCAATCTTAAGGTAATCGGGCTTAATCTTGCTAATAAGTTCAACGTTGTTATTTCCTGTCCCAAAATCATCGATACTGATAGAGCAGCCGAGTGTTTTCAGTCTTGTAATATTCTGATAAATCTCATTAGTATAATACATGGACGCATTTTCAGTAATCTCAACGGTCAAGTAGCTGCAATCATATTGTTTAAGCTCTTCATAAAGTACAGAGAAGCGTTTACCTCTTAGCAGGGAAGGGCAAACGTTGATACTTAAAGGAGCAATCAGAGCCTTGCTAGTGCTAAAGATAATGCGGATAACCAATAGAGTGTGTAGCAACAGCAATTTGTTTGCGATCAGTGTTTCAATGAACTTCTGAGTGTTCGAAACACTAAAGCGAGACAGGGCTTCGTAGTGAATATTCTGATGACTGGTTGTATCGTAAATGGGCTCCAGTTTGAGATTAAATCGACGAATTGCCCAAAAATATTGAATTAACGCGAGTAAGCGTTTGTAGCGAATGATGACAATCAGCATCGCAGTAAAGAGTAAAATATTCTTAATTGGATTTGAAACGTAGAAAAACTCTTTGAACCCATCTCCTTGCTCTTTAGAAACAAACGCTTTCCCGTCAGTACTACCAATGTTAAACGAGTTTCCGGTGTTGGTGCATACTTTCATTCCTGCTAGAAACATGCTGGAAATATAGTTATCAATTGAGCGATATAGGTTAATGTTCCTCACCCGTACCGTCATTTTGGTGTTGTTCTTCTCCATTGAGTGCGTAGTGTAGCTGCTGTTTTTAAACCACTCATCGTACTGGACTCTGCTGACCGGCATAACAGAATCGGCAGTGATCAGGCAGTAGGTATTGAACTTGTCGATCATCATGCTTGATTCAATAAGCTCGGCATCATCGAAAAGTGACTTCAGTGTGTTCGGATCAGAAAAACAAGATTGCTCGGATAGTGCATCAGTAAAGTCTTCAACATCGCCAAAATACCCCTGATTCAAAATACTACTTATCGCGTAATAGCAAACGGCAAAAAAGATAAAGCTGGCGACAGCTAAAGTCAGCCCTAGGTCTGTGTAGAGCTTTTTGTCCGTAAGACATAAGGCGATAGCGTAACGAATAGTGTGCTTAGATGTTTTGCTGATTTTTAGTTGCTGCTGAACGCCATTTTGCTGATTGTCATGACTTTTAAAAGGCACAAAATATCCAATTCGATGGATGTTTTCGATGACATTTTGGCGCGAATCCAGATGCGATTTGGTCAGTTGCTTAAACTTTTTTCGCAACGAAGCGACGATGTTTTTAAATCCGTTCTCAGGCAGCGTGACATTGTGATGTAGAGAGATTTTGCGTTCGATACAACGCTGGCTTATCGGGGCATTTAACGTTCCGTAACAAGAGATGATACTTAAAATCAGATATTCATTTTGGCTGATTGAAAGAGAAGAATGTCGTGTGTTGTTTAATTCTAATGAGATGTCGCTGTCTGACAAACAAACGCAGATTTGGTTTCCTAATTCAAACCTAATCATTTGTGAAGGCGCTCCTGGGATTAAATGTAGCGGGAAGTTATCAATAATGAGACAAGTTGGATGTGATGTATTGCGAGCATATCCAAAGTAAGAGGATATAGTGTCTTATTTAGCTTTTTTTATATATTTAACTACGTGATTTTAAAAAGGATGCAAGCGTAACAGATAGGAAGGGGAGACAGGAAATAAAAAAGCCCGAGCGACTGCCCAGGCTTTCCAAACAAGATATCTTAAAGTGTTAGCAGATAACTTTTACTGCAAGGCCACCTTGAGAAGTTTCGCGGTATTTTGCGTTCATGTCTTTACCGGTTTCTAGCATGGTCTCGATAACCTTATCCAGAGACACAGTCGGAGCCGATGAACGACGCAGAGCCATACGAGAGGAGTTGATCGACTTCACGGCAGCAATACCGTTACGTTCGATACATGGAACCTGGACCTGACCCGCAACAGGATCGCACGTTAGACCTAGGTTGTGCTCCATCGCGATTTCCGCAGCCATACAGACTTGCTCAGGGCTACCACCCATAAGCTCAGCAAGACCAGCCGCTGCCATTGAACACGCAACGCCAACTTCACCCTGACAACCAACTTCCGCACCAGAGATTGACGCGTTACGCTTGTAAAGGCCACCGATCGCGCCAGAAGCCGCGAAGTAGCGGATGTAATCTTTCTCAGTGACGGTTTGAATAAACTTGTCATAGTAGGCTAAAACCGCAGGGATAATGCCACACGCACCGTTTGTTGGTGCTGTAACTACACGGCCACCTGCTGCGTTTTCTTCATTAACGGCGAAAGCAAACATGTTGACCCAGTCTACAACAGCCATTGGATCGTTAGTCGTTTTCTCAGAAGTCATCAGTTGCTGGCGAAGAGCCGCAGCACGGCGAGGTACACGAAGTGGACCAGGCAGAATACCTTCCGTATTCATTCCGCGATCCATACACTCGCGCATGGTTTTCCAAATGTTAGCAAAGTAAGTGCGAGACTCTTCTTCAGAGTGCAGTGCGGCCTGGTTCTTCATCACTAGTGTACTGATGGAGAGGCCGCTTTCTTTACACTGGTTTACCAACTCTTCAGCGGTTGTGAATTCGTAAGGTGCTTTAATCGGGTTTTCTTCTTCTTTGCCGAAGTTTTCTTCGTCAACGATGAAACCACCACCGATTGAGTAATAGGTTTTTGAGTACACTTTCTCGTTGTCGATCCAAGCGTGGATCTGCATACCATTTTCGTGCAACTCAAGGTTAGTAGTATGGAAGTTCATACCACCATCTTTCGGGAACGATACTGTGTGACAGTGCATGCCAACAGGTAGGCGCTCCGTTTCTTCTACACGAGCGATAAAGCCCGGAATAGAATCAATATCGACTTTCTCAGGGGTGTTGCCTGCAAGACCCATAATAATAGCGATATCTGTGTGGTGACCTTTCCCTGTCAGTGATAGCGATCCATAAACGTCAACGGTGATTTTAGTGATGTCGCGCAATTTTCCCATTGAGCGTAAATCATCAATAAACTCTTTGCCCGCCTTCATTGGGCCTACAGTGTGCGAACTTGAAGGACCAACACCGATTTTATAGATGTCAAAAACACTAATCATATCGATTTCCTCAAAACAAAGCCTCCCAACGGGGAGCGGGAGGCTTATTATTATCGTTATATTTTTTGTTTAACCACTTAATTCACTAGTGTGATTAAAGTGCTCCGTAGATTACAGAACTAATTGCCGCAAGACCACAGATTGTTGTGAAAATCTGAACAGGCGCAGAAGTTTTGTACTTCGCCATTGCTGGTACTTTTTGCATCGCAAAAACAGGCATTAGGAATAGGATCGCTGCAATCATTGGCGCGCCCATGGTTTCAATCATGCCAAGGATGCTTGGGTTAACAATAGCCACAATCCAAGTGGTGATAACGATGAAAAGAAGAGAAGCTTTTTCAATCTTGCTCTTTGGTGCTTCAGAGCGAGATTTGATTAGACCCACAAGACCTTCATGTGCCCCTAGGAAGTGACCAAAGTAGCTAGACGTAATTGCTGCGAATGCTACAAGTGGACCCATGTAAGAGATAAGTGGAGACTCATGAACGTTTGCTAGGTAAGACAGTACAGAGATGTTCTGTTCTTGCGCCATTGCTAGCTGCTCTGGAGATAGAGACAGTACAACAGAGAATACGAAGAACATAACAAAGCCCATCAGCATCATTGCTGCGCCGCCAGTGATAGCATCTGTTTTCTGAACAGCATTTTCACCGTACACACGACGTTGCTCTTTAGAGAACTGAGAGATGATTGGGCTGTGGTTGAAAGAGAAAACGATGATTGGGATTGCTAGCCAAACGATAGAAGGCATTGCAGACCAGTCCGGTGCGACTTCAACCATAGAGCTGTTCCAGTCAGGAATCAGGTAGAAAGACAGAGCAAGAAGGATGAATACCAATGGGTATACCATCGCAGATGTCGCTTTCAACATCAGCTCTTTACCGAATACAACACCCGCAGTCATTGCTGCAATCAGTGCGCCAGATAGTAGCCAACGAGGGATAGATTCCATGCCCATTTGGTTGACTAGGAAAGAATCTACTGTGTTTGTGATACCAACACCATAGATAAGAACAATAGGGTAAATAGCGAAGAAATAAGCAAAAGTAATAAGGTTTGCGCCAGTTTTACCGAAATGTTCTTCCACTGTATCAGTGATATCAGCTTCAGGGTTTTTCGCAGAAAGAACGAAACGAGCCAGAGATTTGTGAGCGAACCAAGTCATTGGTGCTGCGATTAGTGCAAGGATAACTAATGGCCAAAAGCCACCAGCCCCCGCTTTGATTGGAAGAAATAGTACGCCAGCACCTACTGCAGTACCGAAAAGTGACAGACACCAAGTGAAGTCTTTGTAAGAAAACTTACTAGACGATTGTGCGGTCGAAACCGCTGAATTTGTAGCATTCATTTTGTGATACTCATTTTTGGGAACAGGAAATAAGTCGAGTGCAATTTTGCATAAAAATCTTGCACGAAAAATAGATCTAAATCATGAATTGATACGAGTTATAACATGATATGTCAAAAACAGGTTTTTGCTCACGAAAATGATGTGCTACTAGTGATTTATGCTAATCCATTTCATTAGAAAAACTAATCTTGTTGCAAATTTGTTTTATGCATGTCGCGAGAAAACGTTTGCCTTATTGATGAATAGTTTAACTAATGTGATGAAACTTCGAACAATATTAAGATTTATTAATATTGATGCATAATATGTTTCTGCATGGCATGGATAATTTGCGCTGTCATCCCCCAAATGAAGTGCTTCTCGTAGGATAAGCCAAATACACGGTGTGAATGATTGCGGAACTGAAAACGTTCACTGTGCAGGTGGTGTTTATCAAGAACAATTTCTGCGGGTACTTCAAAAACCTCATCCACTTCATTGGTGTCAATGGTTGTCTCATAGTCTGATGAAACGAAAGCTAGGAAAGGTGTTACTGTAAATTTGCTGATCGTCACCAGTTCTGGCATCTGACCAAAAATGGAAATCTTACCGTGTTCAATGCCGATTTCCTCGTAAGTTTCTCTTAACGCTGTATCAGCTAGTGAATTGTCCCAATCTTCATATTTTCCACCCGGAAAACTGACCTGCCCGGGATGATGTTTTAAGTGCTTTGCGCGCTTGGTGAAAATGATGTTCAGCCCATCGCCCCTCTCAACAAAACCGATAAGTACTGAGGCTTTACGTAAGGATGCATGATTGATATGTGCAACTCGTTTTATTGCTTCGTGGTGGTAGTCGACGGTTTGCTGTAACTGGAACTTCTGAATTAATTGATTTTTATTGAGTTCTGACAACACGTTAGCTCCATATGCGTATTTGAAAAACTATACTTTATGATTCATGCTTGAAAGACCATCATATACCAAGGATAGCTTAATATATGAAAGGAATTATCTTCACAGAATTTATGGACTTAGTCGAAGAGAAGTTTGGCCTTGATGCACTTGATCAACTGCTTTCTGATGCGGGTGATGAAGGCATTTACACATCAGTAGGCAGTTATGACCACAAAGCTTTGGTAAAACTTATCGTTCAGTTGAGTAAACAAACGGGGATTCCTGCTGAAGAGCTACAGCGCGTTTTTGGGCAATCTGTCTTCGAAAATCTTTACGAATCGTTGCCTGAGCGTAGTAGCCTTCAAGGGTGTAAAAACTCTCTTCAGTTTATTCGTTTAGTTGAGGACTATATCCATATTGAAGTGAAAAAACTTTATCAAGAAGCTAACCCTCCACGTTTTGAATTCATTTCTGAAACGGAAACAGAAATGATCTTTGACTACAAAAGCGCCCGCTGTATGTCCCATGTCTGCTTAGGCTTGATTGAGGGATGTGCCCAGCATTTTGATGAGTCACTTAATATTGCAATGGAAAACAACGACAAAAGCGGTAATGATGTTAGGTTCAAGGTTACGGTCGTCGGGTAAAATCAATGAGTAATGGGTCTGCGCTAGAACGGAAACTTGCCAGAGAGATTGCTGCACGCAAGCAAGCTGAGTTGTTGCTGGAGCAGAAAAGCCTCGAACTTTACGAAGCGAATGAACACCTAAAACTGGTTCTTACACAGCTTAAAAGGCAAACACACAAAGACTTGCATAAGCTAGCGTTCGAGGAGCAAATTAACGAAACTCTGATTCATTTTGGACGTGCTTTTCTCATTCGTACCTTAGATGATGGGTTGCTTTCTAATCTTCTTGAGCGGCTCGATTCCTCATCTGCGTTGACCGAATCGGGTTTGTTTCTAGCGACCGATATTGTTTCAACGATTCACGATAGCCGCTTCGGGCACGCGCAAAGGGACAAGGTAGATGAGATCAAGCCCTATGCATTTTGGGAACAAGACAGAGTATCTCTTCCGTTAGAGATTGATCATAAGGTGGTGGGGGAGTTATCGGTACTCACAGAAGATCAAGACATCGAGGAGGAGTTTGTAGTTAGTCAGATGCGCTTGGTCGCGGATTTGCTTTGCAGCGCCATCAGCCGACAAATTATGTTAACGAATACCCAAGAAGCTAGAGCCAGAGCAGAAGAATCGGAAAGAGCGACAAAAGAGTTTGTCGCCATGATTAATCATGAGTTGAGAACACCGCTAAATGGCTTGCTTGGTAGCGCTGAATTGCTCGCCGATACCTCGCTAGACGAAGAGCAGCGTACTTTGCTAACAAATCTGTCTCATACGGGGGATTTTTTAAGACATATCATCAACGATATTCTTGATTTCAGTAAGATGAGTGCGGGCATGATGGAGCTTATTCCATCGACTTTTGCTTGGAAAGAATTAACGAACATGCTTCAGGGCGTGTTTGCGAATAAAGCTCAGGAAAAAGGGATTCAGTTTTCAATTCACTCGGCTCCGGAAGTCCCCGATTTTCTGATAGGAGATTTCGATCGTATTTGCCAAATCCTGATTAACCTAGTCGGAAATGCAATCAAGTTTACCTCTGCGGGCTCTGTACAGGTTGAAGTCTTCTGGCAAGAAAACAACCTTCATATCTCGGTCAAAGATACGGGAATAGGGATACCAGAAGGAGCGAAAGCGATTCTTTTCGATCCTTTTGTACAAGCAGACAGAACCGCTAAACGTAATTTTGAGGGAACAGGACTAGGGCTGGCTATTTGTAAAAATCTTATAGATTTGATGAAAGGCGAAATCAGCTTTACCAGCCAGACAGGTGTTGGTACCCAGTTTAAACTATCCATCCCACTTAAAGTTGCCACTCAAGAGTCGAAGATCGAGAAAACCGACAGTGGTGTCACCAAACCGCTAGAAAGCTTGTCTATTTTAGTGGTGGATGACATTCGGATGAACCAAGTCATTATTAATCAAATGCTGAAGAAGTTATCGATCACCCCTGATATTGCCAGTAATGGCTTAGAAGCTATAAAAGCGGCGTCGGGAAGCAGCTACGACTTAATCTTTATGGATTGCCGAATGCCGGAAATGGATGGTTTTGAGGCGACCAGTTATCTTAGAGAGCAAGAATTTAGCCAACCGATCATTGCGCTGACTGCAGGAACGACACTTGAAGAACGTGAAAAGTGTATCCAGTGCGGTATGGATGACATTTTAACCAAACCTTATACCGCAAAAGATCTCAGATTGATGCTTGAAAAGTGGGCTTAACTTTCGAGCACAGGCAGAATTCTACACAGCTTGTCTAACGTTTCCTGATACTCAGCGTCATTTTCACTGTCTGCGACTAAACCGCCTCCAGCCCATACATAAATCTGATTATTTTCAGCGATGAGCGTGCGTATCGTAATGCTGGTATCCATTGCACCATGGCGGCTGATATAACCAATACTACCGCAATAGGCACTGCGTCTATGAGGCTCTAACTCTTCAATGATTTCCATAGCACGGATTTTGGGTGCACCAGTGATGGATCCTCCCGGAAAACTGGCTCGTAACAGATCAGCAGGAGAGTAGGGGGAATCCAGCTCTGCTCGAATGGTGCTCACTAAATGGTGAACGGCAGGGAAGCTCTCAATATCAAACAGCTTAGGTACGTGCACACTTCCCGTCTTCGCTACTCTGCCGACGTCATTGCGCAGCAGATCGACGATCATCAAGTTCTCAGCCTGATCTTTATCTGCATGGGCGAGCTCATATGCTGAAGCTGCATCCTGAGTAGCATCCAGATGGCGTGGGCGAGTACCTTTGATTGGCTTAGTTTCAATCTGTCTATCATGAACTTGAAGGAAGCGTTCTGGTGAGACACTGAGGATTGCACTGTGTTCAGTGCGAACGAATGCTGAAAATGGCCCTTTATTGTAGGATTCCAGTTTTTGATAGGCTTGCCACTCGCTTCCTGAATACTTTGCCTGAAAGCGCTGGGCAAGGTTGATTTGGTAGCAATCTCCAGAGCGCAAATACTCTTGTACGCTGGCAAACTTTTCGCTGTAACTCCCTTTAGTCATGTTTGACTGCCAAGCACTTTGTAGAACAAACTCGGTTTGAGTTGGAAGAGACTGAGAAACCAACCAATCGTAGTGGCGCTCTACCTCTTCGCCTACGACAAATGCCTGCTGTCGCTTGTGATCAATGATCACTGCCCATTGATACAGACCAACAGCCATGTCAGGAGTTGTTAGGTCTTGTTGTGCAATTTGAGGTAATCGCTCGACACGTCGGCCAAGATCGTAAGCAAAGTAACCTAGCGCTCCTCCCACAAATGGAAGTTCGCCAGAATAGCTTTGCTCTGGTAACCACTGAGTTTGCTGCTGTTCGAGCAAGGTAAAAGGATCACCGTCAGAGTCAAAAGTCTCTTGTGGAGTGACAACTCGAGTGGTGTTTCCCGATGTGGTCAATGTTACCAGTGGATTAGCAACCAAGATGTCAAATCGGCTGTCGACATGGCTCTCTGATGCGGAACGTAACAACATTGCCCAAGGCTTAGATTCTATGGGGCTAAAAAGCTGCTTGGATAGCTCTGGGTGATAGTTAATCGGCTTGATTTCTAAGCAATTTGGCGCGTTGTTATTCATTTGTTTAATTTGTGACAAAGAGTTCGTTCACTGCATGGCAAGAGAGGGAAACCAAGAGTATCATATTGCGAACTATCGCCGCTACATTGACGTTTTATAAAAAAGGTGATGTCAGTCTTCTAAACTTGCTTATATAAGCAAACGTTTTGATAGCGGTATAAAGGAAGCATAACTATAACGAGGCATGCAATGACGGTAATTCGCAAGCAAGATGTGATCAGCAGTGTCGCTGATGCACTTCAGTACATTTCGTACTATCACCCTCTGGACTTTGTTCAAGCCCTGGAAAAAGCCTATCACAAAGAAGAAAGTCAGGCGGCTAAAGACGCTATGGCACAGATTCTGATTAACTCCCGTATGTCTGCAGAAGGTCACCGACCGATCTGTCAGGACACTGGTATCGTGACCTGTTTTGTTAACATCGGTATGCAAGTTCAATGGGACTCGACCGATATGACGGTACAACAGATGGTTGATGAAGGTGTACGTCAGGCATACACCAACCCTGACAACCCGCTACGTGCATCAGTGCTGCTTGATCCTGCGGGCAAGCGTATTAACACGAAAGACAATACGCCGGCGGTTGTACACATCAATATGGTACCGGGCAATACGGTTGAAATCCAAATTGCAGCCAAAGGCGGTGGTTCGGAAAACAAAACTAAAATGGTAATGCTTAACCCATCAGATGATATTGCAGAGTGGGTAGAAAAAACCTTGCCAACGATGGGCGCAGGTTGGTGTCCACCGGGCATGCTGGGTATAGGTATTGGTGGTACTGCGGAAAAAGCAGCGGTACTGGCAAAAGAATCTCTAATGGAACACATTGATATTCAAGAGTTGATCGAACGTGGTCCAGAAAACGCTGAAGAAGAGTTACGTCTAGATATTTTCAACCGTGTCAATAAACTTGGTATCGGTGCACAGGGCCTTGGCGGTTTAACTACCGTGGTAGATGTGAAGATCAAAACAGCGCCAACGCATGCTGCTTCTAAGCCAGTGTGCTTGATTCCAAACTGTGCGGCGACAAGACACGTTCACTTCACATTGGATGGCTCAGGTCCAGCGGATCTTACACCACCTAAACTTGAAGAGTGGCCAGATATCACTTGGGAAGCGGGAGCAAACACTCGTCGCGTGAACCTTGAAGAGGTGACTCAGGCAGATGTAGAACAGTGGAAGACCGGCGAAACCGTTCTGCTATCTGGTAAGATCCTGACAGGTCGTGATGCTGCTCATAAACGTATTCAGGGCATGCTAGAAAGTGGTGAAGGGCTGCCTGAAGGTGTCGACTTTAAAGGGAAGTTTATCTATTACGTAGGCCCTGTTGATGCAGTAGGTGATGAGGCGGTTGGTCCTGCAGGCCCGACTACCTCAACTCGTATGGACAAGTTCACCGATATGATGCTTGAAGAAACTGGCATTATGGGCATGATTGGTAAAGCAGAGCGTGGTCCAGCGACGGTAGAGTCGATCAAAAAGCATAAAGCGGTTTATCTGATGGCAGTTGGCGGCGCGGCTTACCTTGTGGCAAAAGCTATCAAGAAAGCACGCGTTGTGGCGTTTGAAGATCTAGGTATGGAAGCGATTTATGAGTTTGAAGTCGAAGACATGCCAGTGACCGTTGCTGTAGATTCAACTGGTGCTAATGCTCACCAGATTGGTCCTGATACTTGGAAAGTGAAAATTCAGGAAATGGAATCTCAAGCCTGATCTTTGTGAGAAATGGCTGAATTACATAGCAAATATTTGATGAAGGTGCGGCAGAGGCCGCGCCTTTTTTTATATACTGTTCTCTGCATTGAAGAACTTCAGGAGCATTCATGCCTCGATTTATTCAAATCTTACAGCTAATCATTGCCGTGGTTGTAGGTGTTTTCATCGGCTACGATATTGTCCTTCACGGCATCAGCATCTTTAATCAAAAGTACGTAATGATCACCTGTGCTTTGTTTGTATTGCTGGAGATTGCGTTGTTTGTTATCTACAAGCTGATTGAAGACGACTAGACACAATGCAATATGTGATACCCAAGTGACATACTAAGCCTCTGATTTATATCGGAGGCTTTTTTATTCATCTTTCATTAAGATTACAATGGTTAGGATAATCTCGTGTTCAAAACAAAGAGACAGTAAATGAAGAGTATTACTCAGGAAGTGAATGATTTTATTAACCGCAGCGTCGATTCTCATGTGCGTGTCGCGGTGACTGGTTTATCTCGTGCGGGGAAAACGGCGTTTATCAGCTCCTTGGTGAATCAGTTGTTGCACACTTCCACTCACGACAATCTTCCTTTACTGGTTTCAGCACGCGATAAGCGCCTAGTGGGTGCGAAGCGTGAACCCCAAGCCAATATGATGGTGCCACGTTTTGCCTACGATGAAGCGATGGAGCATGTGTTCACGCAGCCACCAAAATGGCCCGAGCCTACTCGCGATGTGAGTGAAATTCGTCTTGCAGTGAAATACAAGCCGACGAGAAAGTCCAAGAAGTTGTTTGGCAGCACATCAACGCTGCACATCGATATCATTGACTATCCCGGTGAATGGTTACTGGATCTCCCTTTATTGGATATGAGTTTTTATGAGTGGTCACAGACGCAATTCGCGGCACTTAAAGGTCAGCGTGGAGAGTTGGCAAATGAGTGGTTAGCCAAACTTGAACAACTAAACCTAGCAGATGACGTCAACGAAAGAGAGCTTGAGGCGATCGCGCAAAGCTACACCCAGTATTTACATGATTGTAAGGATACTGGGCTGCATTGGGTTCAGCCGGGCAGGTTTGTCTTACCTGGTGAGCTAGAAGGCGCGCCAGTCTTGCAGTTTTTTCCTTGCCGCTTTGATGAAGAGAGCAAAGCCAGCAAAGACTCCAATTTAGCCATGCTAAAAGCGCGGTATCAGGAGTATCAGCAAAAGGTTGTGAAAGCCTTTTACAAGCATCACTTTTCGACATTTGACCGTCAAATTGTATTGGTTGATTGCCTACAACCATTAAACGCCGGTTACGAATCTTTCCACGATATGCGCCATGCGATTGAGCAGATCATGCACAGCTTCCGCTATGGCAGAAGCAATATGTTAAAGAGATTATTTGCCCCGAGAATCGATAAGATATTGTTTGCTGCGACTAAAGCCGATCATGTGACGCCAGAGCAGCATCCAAACCTAGTTTCTTTATTGCAGCAGATGGTGCATCCCGCTTGGCAGACAGCCTCTTATGAAAACATCGAAATGAGTTGTATCTCCATGGCGTCTATTCAGGCAACTAAAACAGGTTTCATCAATCGTGGTACCGAATCAGTTCCCGCTATTCAGGGTATAACCCTTGATGAACAACCAATGACAATCTTTCCTGGCGAAGTTCCAAAAAAACTGCCTCAGAAGAGTTTCTGGCAAAACGAAGGGTTCGAATTTACTGCTTTCCGGCCACTCCCTAGCTCGATAGATGATCCTCTGCCCCATATTCGTATTGATAAAGCGCTGGAATACCTGATTGGAGACAAGCTGAAATGACCGATTCTCAAGATGCAAAGCTAAAGCAAAAGCAAGTCTTCACTCAAACGTTGGAGCAAGAGCCTATGGGGAGCGACCCGGACTTGACCTCCCAAATGCAGTTTGAAGAACAAGAAACCTTTATACCAACGGCAATCAGGTCAGAAGAAACGCAAAGCGAAGCTGAAGAAAATCTGGAGCAGGTGATTCGACCTAAAACAGGGCGCCGATGGTTAGCGAGCGGGTTACTTACGGCGTTTTCTGGCTTGGTTGGTTGGCAAGCCATAGACAGTATTATAACGTCCGTTCAGAATTCTGATTGGCTAGCGCTTGGCTGGGCTGGCTTTATGTCAACGTTGGCTGCGTTAGGAATCGGGGCAATTGGAAAGGAGTTGTGGAAGCTTAAAACGTTACGTCATCACTTTTCTGTTCAAGAGCAGAGTGAAGCCTTAATAGAAGCCAACAGTGTTGGGCAAGGTAAAGCTTTTTGTGAATCTATAGCGAAGCAAAGTGGCATTAAGACAGAATCACCAAGTTATGATCGTTGGACACACAGTGTGAATGCCTCTCACAGCGACGCCGAAGTGCTCGACATGTATGACGCGATGGTGGTGAGTGAACAGGACAAAAAAGCCACTAAAATCGTTACGCAGCATGCAACAGAATCGGCCGCTTTAGTGGCAATAAGCCCACTGGCTATTGCAGACATGCTGCTGGTGGCATGGCGCAATTTCAAAATGATCGACAGTCTTGCAGATGTTTACGGTGTAGAGCTTGGATACTGGTCTAGGTTGCAGCTGTTCAAAGCAACGTTGATCAATATGGCGGCTGCAGGTGCCAGTGAAATAGCGATAGATGCGGGCATGGATCTGATGTCTATGGATCTAGCAGGAAAAGTCTCGGCAAGAGCAGGGCAAGGGCTGGGTGTTGGGATACTGACCGCAAGGCTTGGGGTGAAAGCGATGGCATTGTTAAGACCAATACCTTGGCACCCAGATAGAAAGGTGAACTTGGGTGCGATTCGAAAGCAGATTGTAGAAAAAATCGCCTCTATAACAATCAAATAGTGCGAATGTGAAGCAAGTAATGTCGGTTTGCTTGACGAGGATCTAGGCTTAAGGGAAACTACTGTCAACTTTTCCTGACACCTCAGACTAGGGATTTAATCAGTGCGTTTAGAAGTGACATGTGAAGACAGATTGGGGCTTACTCGTGAGCTGCTCGATATTCTGGCTTCTAAAAATATTGATTTGCGAGGGATCGAAATCGACATTACGGGCATTATCTACCTGAATTGCCCAGATATTGACTTCGATACTTTCAGTGAACTCATGGCAGAGATACGTCGTATATCAGGTGTAAGAGACGTAAGAAAAATTCAATTTATGCCGATGGAAAGGCATAACACCGAACTCATCTCCCTGTTGAACAATCTTCCCGAGCCAGTATTGGCCATCGATCTGAAAGGCAATGTTGACATGGCTAACCATGCAGCGCTAAGCCTGTTCAGCTGCGAAGAAGAAGAGATGATTGGTCACCAGATAGGCACCTTGCTAGCAAGCTTCAACTTCTCCAAATGGGTGGAAGGCAAAATTACCCGTCAGCGGGAAAATATCGTTATCAGTGGTCTCGATTACATCATGGAGATCATGCCGGTCTATATTACTGATGAATCCAACGAATCGATTCTCGCCAGTACGGTAATGATCATCCGCTCATCTCAAGAAAAGTCGGCGTTAGAAGATTCATTACCTTTACACAATAACCTTGGTTTTGAACACTTTGTCGGTGTGTCTAATCGACACAAGGCACTGATGAGCCAAGCTAAGAAGCTGTCGATGCTTGAGCAGCCACTGCTGATTCAGGGTGAAACAGGTACGGGTAAAGAAATGCTCGCCAGAGCGTGTCATAATCGTTCTCACCGAGCCGCCGCTCCGTTCTTAGTCTTGAGTTGTGCATCCATGCCTGATGATGTCGCGGAGACGGAACTGTTTGGTCATGCGCCTGGTTCATTCAATCATGAGCAAGGTCATAAGGGTATATTTGAACAAGCAGATGGTGGCACCGTCTTTTTAGATGAAATTGGCGAAATGAGCCCGCACTTGCAAATCAAATTACTGCGCTTGTTACAAGATGGTACTTTCCGCCGTGTAGGTGCGGAGCAGGAGATCCATGTTGATGTACGCGTGATTGCTTCAACGCGCCATAATCTGGCGGATCTGGCAGAATCGAAATCCTTCCGAGAAGATCTTTTTTACCGCCTCAATGTACTGACACTCAATATTCCGGCACTGCGCGAACGTTCTAACGATATAGGCCCACTGCTGGATCTGTTTGTTGTTAAATACGTTAAGCAGTTAGGCATCATGAAGCCTGAGCTGGAAGAAACACTGGTTGATCAACTGGTGAATTACCAGTGGCCAGGTAACATGCGTCAACTTGAAAATATGGTGCTCCGTGCATTGACTGAACTTGATTCAGATACATTGACGATCGACTTGTTCCACCTGCCTCAACTAGAAAGCCCCGCTTCGACAGGCCCGACAATTAACCTCGACGGTTCGTTGGATGAAATCATGAAAGATTATGAGTCGCAGGTTTTGGAGCGGCTTTATCAGTCTTTCCCATCCAGCCGTAAGCTAGCAAAACGCCTTAATGTTTCTCATACCTCCGTGGCTAACAAGCTACGTGAATACGGAATAAGAAAAAACTAAATGGAACGACTCAGTACTCCTCAGCAGGTGTTTGAGCAGGATGGGGATATCATCCTGCGCACCGCAGAACCAACGGACGGCCAGCTCATCTCCGACTACTTTATTGCCAATCGTGCTCACCTGAAACAATGGGAGCCACGACGCGAAGACGCCTTCTTCTCTGAATCAGGTTGGACGCAGCGTTTGATCAAGCTCAATGAGTTGCATCGTATGGGGTTGGGTTACTACCTGATCATTATTGATAGTGAGTCGGGAGAGATGTTAGGTACCGTCTCCTTTAGCAACATTTCGAGATTTCCGTTTCATGCGTGTAATCTTGGTTATTCGCTTGGTGAGAATGCGCAGGGAAGAGGCGTGATGACACGGGCATTGAAGATGGCCGTGAACTACATGTTTAACATCCAGAATATCCATCGGATTATGGCGGGCTACATGCCACGCAATCAACGTAGTGAAGCGGTATTGAATCGTTTAGGCTTCAAGCAGGAAGGGGTTGCTGAGGACTATTTGCTGATTGATGGCCGCTGGGAAGACCATAACCTGACATCACTGATTAACCCTAACTGGAAAGAGAGTTAAGCATGAGTAGATTAGAGCAACAATTGGCTTTATTGATGGAGCTGGATCAACTGAAATCTGTTTTGAGACGTACTCGAGTCAAAAGTGCAGATGGCCGTCTTGAAAACAGTGCAGAGCACAGTTGGCATGTTGCTCTAATGGCGATTCTAATGGAAGAACACGCCAATGAGCCGGTGGATATTGCTCGTGTCGTAAAAATGTTGTTACTGCATGACATTGTCGAAATCGATGCTGGCGACACCTTTGTTTACGATGTTGCCGCGTCAGCAGTGCAAGAAGAAAAAGAGCTTGCTGCTGCTCAGCGATTATTCGCGATGTTGCCTGAAGAGCAGGGAAAAGAGCTGCTTGAGTTATGGCTAGAGTTTGAGCGAGCAGAATCGGCAGACGCCAAATTTGGTAAAGCACTTGATAGGATCATTCCTATGTTGCTTAATTATCACAACAACGGTCAGAGTTGGCAGGAGCACGGAGTGACTCGTGAGCAAGCTCTGACGGTGAATAGAAAAATAGAATATGGCTCACGAGCTTTGTGGGATAAGGCTCAACAAGTGATTGAAGAAGCAACCCAGAAAGGATGGCTAAAAGCCTGAAGATGCCATAACGAGGAAAATGAATGTCGTATCTCACTTTGGATGAATACCAAAGAAAATGGATTTTCACTCACCAGTCTATGCCTGTTCCTGAGCAGGATTTAGCACAGATAAAGCCAATGACTCAGGCCAGAGCGGCGCAGCTTTGGAAAGAGAACATCAGTGCTCAAAGCCCAGATGCAGAACGCTTGAGTTCAGGTGACTGGCCAATGAAAGACTCTAATTGGAAAGAGAGTTTGGATTGGATGGCTGCCTGGGAAGCTGATGAAGAGGCGTTGCCTGAGGGAGTAGCTGAGTTTATCGATTGGCAAGATGACGTAACTGTTTATTTTTGTTATGAAAAATACAATGTTATTGAAACCAAATGGAGTGTATTTAAGAAGCACTGGAAGAACTTTTTGTTTTACGATGATGGCCCAATTCTAATTGGTCGAAGACGAAAAGAAGCCTTGTGGTTCGACTCCGAAGGTAACGTTAAACTCGGACATCGAGATTAAAAAGAGCAGCCGTAAAGGCTGCTTTTTTTAATGTTTTTCATCAGACAATGGTGACCACATTACGCAAGTTGAGCAGAAGTTTATGTGCACTATGACCAGACATATTGTAAGGATCGAACTTTGAACTAGTGGAGTATTTGAGATTCACAGGCATAGTTGAGTTCATCTCGGGAATATAACCCATGCTCCAGTCACTAAATTCGCGTTCAGCAACCTCTGAATAATCTAGCAGCAATATGTTTTCATGCCTTGGGTCGTTTAGAATCTGGTGGTAAATTTTATTGACTTGAGCTCTCGAACCTTCGAGGCATTGCAAAAAGTAATTACGGTTAAATAGAAGTAAACCTGTTACATCAACCAGAGAGTTGTTTTTTCTCGCCACATCAAGAATATTCTGAATATCGGAATCTGTAATCCCTTTTGTTATTGTGCTCGTGTAAACCAATCTGACTAGGAACATAGTTTTCTCCTTGTGCGTGTTAGGTTATTGTCCCTCAGCCTTAAGTATATGCAATAAAACGCACGCCATAGTATTAACGTCTATAATGTGACTTAACGAACTAAGTCTATTTAGGATCGGTGGATGGAAGCTAAGATTCTGAACTCTGTTGTCGAAATCACTGAGCAAAGAAACTCGCTCTCTCTTGGCCATTGTCTGGTTGCAACTCTACTTGAAATGATGCCCATTGAGTCCATTAGCCTGACCCATTACCTATCCAACACATCTATTGTTGTCGCCAAAGTATTCAGAAATAGCAAACAAGAAGAATATCAATGGACATACGATCAGGTGCCAGAGCAGTGTTACATACATGATCATAAAGAAAGCGCATTTAACGTTACAAAACCACAAACGTCGAGTTATGTATGCCGTTATCCAATCCCGATTTCTGAAGAGAGCTCGGCATTGTTGCAAATTGAAACCGAGGCTGACCCAGCAAAGTTTGAGCTATTGATCGATGGCTTTGCCAAGATATATCGCAACTATTTGATGGTGTTGCATGAGAGTGAACGGGATAAGCTGACCGGGCTGCTCAATCGAAAAACACTCGAAGAACGCCTATCACATTGTTTTAATTTGTCTGTAAATCAAGATTCAGGTTTGTATGCCTGGGTCGCTATCATTGATCTCGACTTGTTCAAGAGCATCAATGATACCTATGGGCATATGATCGGCGATGAAGTGCTATTAATGTTTTCTCAGCAGCTACAGAATTTCTTTTCTGGTTCAGAGCAATTGTTTCGATTTGGTGGTGAGGAGTTTGTCGTACTACTGCCACCTCAGGAAAAGAAACAAGTGCTAAAAGAGCTGGAGTTATTTCGCAGGCACATTGAGTCATTTCGCTTTCCACAAGTAAATAATATGACGTTTAGCTGCGGAGTCTGTGCGATCTCCAGACACGAGTATTTGCCGACAATTTTAGGTCATGCTGATACGGCACTCTACAGTGCAAAAGAACATGGTAGGAATCGAATCGAGTGCTATGAAGATCTTATACTCGGAGCAACTGAACCTGGTGATAATGATCATTTGGATGACGTAGAACTGTTTTGAAAGATCAATTTTGATCAAGTAATTTGTTGAATTGTAAAGATTATACCGATGAATAAAATGTGATTTAATGCTCAAAAATGCTTCATATCTTTGCGCAATTTATGTAATTTGCTATCATTTTTGAGACAAATGGTTTGAGTCACCATTTTATACCGGTTTATAGATAGAGACTTAGGGAATAGTAGTGGATACAAATATATCTCAATTACGCAAAGATTTTTATGCTCAAATAAGCTCGCTGCAAGCTTATTCTTTGCCACAAACTAAACCAACGCTTTCTCTGTTAACTGAAGAAGAGCTTCAGGTACTCGAAGCTCTTTGGATTGAGCTCTCTATGTGGAAGAAAAAACAGAACCACTAAATTCTATTATCTGACCAGTTTCATAAAGAACCTCACGAAGTAAATTCGTTGAGGTTTTTTATTGTCTTAAATATAAATTGTTATATTATAACAAAAAGTGATCTGACCATTGATTTCTCGGATATCAATCCCCATAGTTAGATACATAAGAGATTTCTAAAATGATAGAAATAGAAGATAGCAAGATTCAAGTGAGTAGGGATATGGCGGAAGTTAGAGCCAGAGTAGATTTTAAAGTCGGTAAAAACAGTGATATAGAAGCGGAGCTTCTTTCTTTTAAAGGACTCAAGACCGACAAAGAGCATGTAGCCATCATTTTCAAACAAGCCGACAAGACTCAGTCCAGCCCTTTAGTTCGCTTGCACTCAGAATGCCTGACAGGTGATGTTTTCCATTCTTCTCGATGCGATTGTGGTGAACAGTTGGATGAGACGATTAATAAAATGGGTGAATCAGGCGGGATTATTCTTTACTTGCGCCAGGAAGGTCGTGGTATCGGCCTTTACAACAAGATTGACGCGTACAAATTACAAAGTGAAGGTCTGAATACCTATGAAGCGAACAACCATTTAGGCTTTGGTGATGACTTGCGTGATTTTACGGAAGCGGCGCAAATGCTTAAAGCGTTGGATGTTAATAAGATCCGTTTAATCACGAATAATCCGAAGAAGATCCGTGAACTGAAAGAACATGGCGTTGAAATCGAAGATACTGTCAACACCTCTGCGCATATTAAAGATGGTAACGAAGGATATCTTAAAGCTAAGGTATCACACGGAAAACACGATCTTAAGCTCTAGCCCAATAGCAGCCTATGTTGATAAAAGCCTCACTTTTGTGAGGCTTTTTTGTATAACCCTTGCAAAAAAAATGTAAGTTTGTATTATCTGCGCCTATAAGTGTAAATGAGAATAATTAGCACTTATTATGCAGAATAATTATTAAGCTCAACAAGGATGCTTTTCAATGAATGTAAAATCACTTTTAGCGCGCTCTGTTGCAACTTCTCTCGTTCTTGCTAGCAGTTCTGTTTTTGCAGCGAACGTGACAAAAGAGCAAGTAGTAGAACACTACGCAGATGTTGCTCACGCAGTATTTGCCGATGCACTAACAACTGCTAAGACACTAGACCAATCTATCGAATCTTTCCTTGCAGCTCCATCTGAAGCCAAGCTTGCTGAAGTAAAACAAGCTTGGCTTGACTCTCGCGTTCCGTACCAACAGTCTGAAGTATTTCGTTTTGGTAACGCGGTTGTTGATGATTGGGAAGGTCAACTAAACGCATGGCCTCTTGATGAAGGCCTAATTGATTACGTATCAACTGATTACCAGTATGAGCTAGGTAACGAAGGAGCAAGCGCAAATATCGTTGCAAATAAGCAGCTAACGATTGGTGCAACTAAACTTGACGTTGCTCAACTGACTCCAGAAGCGATTGCTGATCTGAACGAGGTGGGCGGTTCTGAAGCTAACGTTGCATCTGGTTACCACGCGATTGAATTCCTGCTATGGGGTCAAGACCTAAACGGTACTAACGCTGGTGCTGGTGAGCGTGCTTACACTGACTTCGTTGTTGGTAAAGGTTGTACTAACGGCAACTGCGACCGTCGTGGTGAGTATCTAAAAGCAGCGGCGGACCTATTGGTTCAAGATCTACAGTGGATGGAAAAACAGTGGTCTTCAGATGTAAAAGGTAACTACCGTGAAGAACTTCTGAACGACTCTGCGGACAACGGCCTTCGCAAAATGCTATTCGGCATGGGTTCTCTATCTCTAGGTGAGCTTGCTGGTGAGCGTATGAAAGTCGCTCTAGAAGCAAACTCTACTGAAGATGAGCACGATTGTTTCTCTGACAACACGCACAACTCTCACTACTACAACGAGCAGGGTATCTACAACGTATACACTGGTCTGTACAAACGTGAAGACGGTACGCTTCTATCTGGTCCTAGCATCGCAGATCTTGTAGCTCAGAAAGACAAAGCCGCAGCGAAAGAGATCCAGAAGCAATTCGACGTAACACGCTCTCAAGTTGGTCAACTTGTCACTTCTGCTGAAAAGAACGGTCAGTACTTTGACCAGCTAATTGCAGCAGGTAACGCGCAAGGTAACGCATTAGTAAACGAGACAATCATGTCTCTAGTTGCTCAGACTTCATCTATCGAACGTGCGGCGAAAATCGTTGGTATCAACAGCCTGAACCCAGATACAGCTGACCACGAATTCTAAAAACAATTAAATAATTTTAAGGGCTCTTAGTGAGCCCTTTTGCTGTTTCTATAACCACACTTTTAATGAGAATATTTCTTAACAAGGTGCTGGTCTTTACCCGAGAACTATTGGTATGAAGTTGTATAAAAAGTCCATATTAGCCTCTCTAATACTGGTGAGTGCATCTGTTTCTGGTTATGAAATGAAATCTGGCGGCGGTACGGCGGTTAAGAAAGAGGGCTCAAATGCTTATTCTTTGCCTGCCGGAAACCTGCCAATGTCTAAGCGACTGGATTTCAGTGTTGGTAACAGTTTTTTCCGTAACCCATGGGTACAAGCGCCGGCTTCTACCGATGCCCGTGACGGCTTAGGGCCTCTTTTCAATACCAATGGTTGTCAAAACTGCCATATTAAAGATGGTCGTGGCCACCCACCAGAAGAAGGGGACATTCATGCCGTTTCCATGCTAGTGCGTTTGAGTATTCCTGCGATGACACCAGAGCAGAAAAAAGCTTTCATCAAAGATGGTGTGATCCCTGAACCAACGTATGGTGGTCAGCTACAAGACTTTTCACTTCAAGATCAAACTCCTGAAGGACAGATCAACATTACGTACACAGATGTACCAGTGACCTTTACCGACGGTACAAAAGTAGTACTACGTAAGCCCAACCTGAAAATTACCGATTTAGGTTACGGCGAGATGCACCCTGATACCCAATTTTCCGCCCGCGTTGCTCCGCCAATGATTGGACTGGGGCTATTAGAAAGTATTTCTGATGAAACGCTGCAAACTTGGGCAGATGAAAATGATGCCAATGGCGATGGTATCTCAGGTAAGGTGAACAAAGTTTGGGATGTACAGAAGAATGATTTCGCCATTGGTCGCTTTGGCTGGAAGTCTGGGCAACCTACGCTGATGCAACAAAATGCTGCAGCATTTAACGGCGATGTTGGCCTGACCAGCAACCTGTTCCCGAATGAAAACTGCACGTCGAAGCAATCTATTTGTGCTGAATTGCCAAACGGTGGAGCTCCTGAAGTGAGCGACAACATTCTCGATTTCGTTGAATTCTATTCTCAGCACTTAGCCGTACCGATTCGTCGTAATATGGATGCTCCGGAAGTTAAGCTTGGTCAGAACTTATTTGCCAAAGCAGGGTGTGATAGCTGCCATAAGAGCGAAGCCAGAACTATGAAGAGAGAAGGCCTGCCGGCTTTATCGAATCAGAAAATTCATCCTTACACCGATTTACTGCTTCATGATATGGGTGAAGGACTTGCAGATAACAGGCCTGAGTATTTGGCGAATGGACGCGAGTGGCGAACTGCGCCATTATGGGGCATCGGTTACACCGAAGAAGTCAACGGCCATACTTATTTCCTTCATGATGGCCGAGCACGTAACCTGATGGAAGCGGTATTGTGGCATGGTGGTGAAGCTGAGCCCGCGAAACAAACCGTTCTCAAGTTCAATCAAAAAGAGCGCGATGCATTGATCGCTTTCTTGAATTCATTGTAAGGAATCACGATGAAGATCTTTTCTTTATCAGCACTGGCTGCCTCGATGATGCTACTGGCTGGCTGTCAGTCAACCAGCAGCACAATGCCTGTCGCTCAGAAAACCTCTCATCCTAGTCAGGGTGTTTATCAAGTAGAGTTTGCCGCAGCGCACACTTTCTCAAATCAAGCTGATAAGCTGGCCGCTCAAATGGCAGCTTATTGTGCGGACGCGACGGAATTGGAGTCACTGAAGTCACAATGGCATAAAACCATGGTTGCTTGGATGGCTCTACAAGGGCAGGAAAGGGGGCCTGAAAAGGCACTTGAGCAGAGCTGGAATATTCAGTTTTGGCCAGACAAGAAAAATACGACGGGTCGCAAGATGACTGCACTGACGGGCCAAAGTAAGACTTGGACGCAAGCGCAAATTTCACAGCAGAGCGTGACGGTTCAAGGTTTGGGCTCGGTAGAATGGCTGTTGTATGACCAAGCCTCTTCTTTGAGTTCATCACAAACTACCTGCCAAACCGGTATTGCAATCGCAGAGAACATTGCTGCGAATGCTGAGACCATTGCTACTGCATGGGAGACTAACCCTTGGGTTGAGCTGAATGAAAAAGCATGGACGTCCGAGTACATTTCTCTTCTTTCTAATCAGCTTGAATACAGCATGAAAAAGATGAGTCGCCCTTTGGCGAACTTCGGTAAACCAAGACCGTATTTCGCTGAGTCCTGGCGCTCAGAAACTTCCATGCAGAATCTCAAAGCTAACATTGAAGCGATGCAGGAGTTGTACTTAGCGGGTGGCAACGGGCTGGATAAACTGCTGCGTGAGCGTGGCAAAGTACAGCTCGCTGACAGCATCGCTCAACAGTTTGATACCGCACTGGAAACGTGGCCGACCGATGAAAGCTTGTTTGACATGCTGCAGACAAAAGAGGGTTATCGCAAAGCCTACGCTCAATACAATAAGCTGGAGCAGTTGAAGTATCTTATCCACGAAGAAGTGGCGATTGAACTTGGTGTCGTAATAGGGTTTAACGCAACTGATGGTGACTGATAACACAAGAAGAAACCTTCTCAAGGCAGCGCTGTTCGGCGCTGCTATGCCTTTGCTGCCTTTCGGTTGCGCGAGTACGTCAGAGATATTGGGTCAGCCGTCACTGATTGGTTGTTCCTTATCTGGCCGAGACAAGTACTCTGCGGTAGTCGCGGATGAGTTTGGTCACCCGATAAGACAAGTTCTTCTTCCTGCAAGAGGACATGGAGTCGCAACAAACGCGAAACTTAATCATGCGGTGGCGTTTGCTCGTCGTCCAGGTACGTTTTTCGTAGTTTTTGACTATGTGACTGGCGAAGTGATCAAATCCTCAGCCGCCCATTCCAATCGTCACTATTATGGTCATGGCGTGTATTCAAACGACGGTAAGTGGCTGTACGCAACAGAGGGTGAGCGTGGTACCAGCCGAGGCATTATTGGTGTTTACGATGTGCTGTCTGGTTATGACAAGGTAGCAGAGTTTACCAACTTTGGCCTCGGGCCTCATGAAGTGATTGCCATGCCAGATGGCTCTCTAGCAATTGGTGTTGGCGGTGTTCATACCAATGGCCGACAGCCGCTCAACATTGCAACTATGAAGCCTAGCTTGAGCTACCTTAACTCCAATGGTGAACTGACAGAGCAGGTGGCTTTACCAGATAACCATTTGAGTATTCGACACCTTGCGCATGATGGTGACAAAACGGTCCTGTGTGGTCAGCAGTACCGTGGTGAGCCGGATGAGTACCCGTCTCTTTTGGCAATGCATACTCAAGGTGGTCAAATGATCCCGCTGGAAGGGGAACCAGAACAGTGGGCAAGATTCAATCATTACATAGCGAGTATTGCGGCAACCGATGAGTGGATTCTGGCAACATCACCTCGCGGAAACTGCTATGGAATATGGTCTAAACAAACCAGAAAAATGGTTGAATTGGCCTCATTACCAGACGCTTCTGGTGTCGTCGTTCAGAACGGCTTTTTCCGAGTTAGCTCGGGGGCTGGCGGCGTGATCACGCAATACTCACCAGAAGAGAAGAAAAAAATTCAGTCGGGAATTCAATGGGATAACCACTGGTCGATGATTTCTTAGCCTACTTCATTGTAAAGCTTGGGAAAATTAATATTCTCATCAACATTTCATCCTAGCCTCTTATTTCTCTGCCATACTTTGATCTCGGGCGACTAGATTGGAGAGTAAGATGGCTAGACTTAACCCCCTTCTATTACTGCTGATAATTATTCCTATACCGACTTGGGCCAGTAGCTATTTTGAGCGAATTGGGTGGTTGGAGCCAGACAGTCATGTCCTTCGGGTTCTGCAATATTCCAAAGATGTCGAACACATTTATCAGAGCAATCACAACCAGTTGATCTGGTTTGATCTTCAACAAAGCACTCGGCTTGAGTTTCAGCTTGAAATTATCACCAGTGCAGGATTCAGCCCTCTCTTTGCCCGTCAATTGAGGTATCTTGAGTACTATCGTAAGAGCAATCGCTGGCATGAATATGACCTTCTTGCCACTGATACGTTACTTCTCTACATCAGCTACGCTGAGCAAGCGAAACTGCTTGGTTATGACTGGTTCTTCGAATCCAAATTGTATAAACCTTTACCGAAACTGAGCCAAACCAATTTAATTGCCGTTGCCGTGGCGGTAGATCATCAGCAGCTCAGTGAGCTAATAGAAGTCTATACCCCAGACAGTGATGACTACCAAAAGCTGATTGACAGCTACTTGCACGTTGTGAAGTTTGAAGAGCTGAACTTGCCTAAGTACACCCAAAGAGGGCTAAGGCAAGTTGGGGACAAACTGAAAAACCGAGAAGTTTTGTTGGTCAGAATGGAAATGGTCGACGTCGATTTGTCAGATGTACGACGGGATGTAAATTGGTATGACGCCACCTTAGAGACAGCTGTAAAACAGTTCCAACGTCTCCATGGCTTAACGGACGATGGCATCATTGGCCCTGATACGATTCGTTGGTTGAACATTAGCCCGAGTGAGAGGTTATCTATACTGGCGCTCAATGCCGAACGTGGCAGGTTATGGCCGATCGAACGTGAAACCATCATTGTGGTGAATGTGCCCGGGTTTGAGATGAAGTATTGGTACTCAGGCCAAGAAGTGTTTGAGTCTAAGGTGGTTGTAGGGCGTAAGGGCAGGCCAACACCGATGATGACGACCAAGCTGGATTCATTGATCCTTAATCCTACTTGGAATGTGCCATGGAAAATCATGGTTGAAGATATCATCCCCAAAGTGAAAGAGGATCCTGAGTATCTGGTTCGCCAAAATATTACGATTGTGCCTAAATGGGGATCGAAAGAGTTGATTAATCCAGAGGACATTGATTGGCAGAACATGCGCCCCAGCGCGTTTCCGTATCGAATGACGCAGCTTTCAGGAAACAACAATGCGCTCGGCCTATACAAGTTTAACACCCCTAATCGCCGTGCGATCTATCTGCATGATACACCAAGTAAAAATTTGTTTGATGAGGCCAGCAGAGCATTCAGCTCAGGCTGCATTCGGGTTGAGCACGCGGATCAATTTGCGACGCGTTTGCTAGAGAGTCAAGGCTTGGATATGTCGACGCTCAACGAAGAAGAGTTGGCGGCAAACAAATCGATTCCACTCAAACAGCGTGTGCCGGTGCACATCATCTACCAAACAGCCTGGTCAGAGGGCGGCAAGATCCATTACAGGGACGATATATACCGCTGGGATCGTTTCAGTTACGGCAAAGGGTGAGCCTGACCAAAAAATAACATTTTCTCACAACAAAGTTTTTTATTAATAAGGTCAAGCAGTAAGCAAATTTCTATGCTCAGAATCTATCTATGAGCACGGTTTATGCATTTGCACTTCATATTAGAGTTAGGTAGTGTCGCCGTTCGACACGTTTCCATCAACGATTTTATGAAGGCTGTTCACCGTGGATTTTTCTCGTAGAGATTTTATTAAGTTAGCTGGTAGTGGTTTATTTGTCGCCAGCTGCGCTCCTTCTCTTGCTTTCGCCGCTCACCCAGATCAACCTCGCGCATTGGCCTTTAATAACCTCCATACAGGGGAAGAGCTCGAATCTTGCTACTTCGATGGTCGGGACTATATAGCAAACGAACTGAGTCGCATTGATAACATTTGCCGAGACTTCCGCCGCAATGAAGTCCATGAAATGGACAAATACTTGTTCGATCAGATTTCTCTAATTCAATCTGAGCTTGGTGTTGAAGCCGAAGTTCAGCTCATTTCTGGTTACCGATCTCCTGCCACGAACGCAGCGTTACGCTCTAAATCAAGTGGTGTGGCGAAGAAGAGCTACCACATGCTAGGGCAGGCGATTGATTTTCGTCTTGACGGTGTCAATCTGAAAAAAGTCCGCGACGCCGCGATTGAGCTTAAAGCGGGCGGTGTCGGCTATTACCCTAGAAGCAATTTTGTCCACATTGATACTGGGCCGGTTCGCCACTGGTAGGCGTCTTCATATAAGACAAGGTTGTCAAAAACCTTACCAAATGTCATAGTTTCGCCAGTTTAGATATCCAGTAAGGTTTCAATATGTCTCTGAAGTACCAAGTTGTTCCTGTCACTTCTTTTTCGCAAAACTGCTCGATTGTATGGTGTGATGAAACCATGGAAGGCGTAGTGGTTGATCCCGGTGGCGACGTAAAGCAACTAGCGGCACTGATTAAAGAGTTGGGCGTTAAGGTCGTCAATTTGGTTCTGACACATGGCCACTTAGATCATGTTGGTGGCACAGAGCCTTTGTCTGCCGAGCTGGGCGGTATTGAAATTGTCGGCCCACACAAAGATGACAATTTCTGGCTTCAGGGTTTAGCAGGGCAAAGTCAGATGTTTGGTTTTCCATTAACCGAAGCATTCGAACCGCAAAAGTGGTTGAATGATGGCGATACCGTAGAGTTTGGTAATCAAGTTCTCAATGTTTACCATACTCCAGGCCACACACCAGGTCACGTGGTGTTATTCAGTGAAGAAGCTAAGCTTGCCTTTGTTGGTGATGTGTTGTTTAACGGTTCAGTCGGACGCACAGACTTTCCTAAAGGTGACTTCGATACTCTGATTAACTCGATCAAAACCAAACTTTGGCCTCTAGGTAATGACATTCGATTCGTGCCGGGCCATGGTCCTGAATCTACCTTTGGTAGAGAGCGCGCATCCAACCCATTTGTGGCTGATGAAATGCCACTTTATTAATTGCTGAAAAAGGTCGCCTCGAGCGACCTTTTCTTATATTGCCTGTCATTCCATTATTCGTATTCTTCTTCAGGCTCAGCAGCGGCAAGATAGCGTCTTGCAAGTCCGACAAATTCTTCGGCAGAACGGTCTAAGTCATGTGCGGAAATGAAGATGTCGTAATCAAAGTAACTTCTTTGATAGCGCATTCTATTGGCAAGCATGGCTTGCAGCCCTGAATACTGTTCTCCTTGCGTATTTTTATACGGCTTAGAATCCAACACTATATCCTCAAATTGGGTGCCTTGCTGACTCTGTTTGGCTCCAAGATACAGCAAGGCCCTTTGGCTAAGCAGAATCTCCGTGGTGATTCGAGGGCAAATACTATCGAGGTACGGTGAATAGTGCTTGAGTTTAATTCCGATCCAAGGCAGAGGCTGCTGCCATCCTTCCTGATCATAATGGCAGATGCCAATCTTGCTGACATTACTCCATTTTACCACCCAACCGCCTTTGAAAAGGTGCTGCTGAAAGTGGGTGGCTGTTAATGTGTAGGAGACGGTGCTTTTGAGAATTAACAGGTAGCCAAATCCGAGCATAGACAGGATAGCGACCAGCGTCAAAACTGCCTGCTGGAAATCTGGAGAAAACATTACAAGAGAAATCAATACAATAGAAGCTATAGTCGCAAGGATTTTGGCAATCGGTGAAGATAGCCGAATCGGTTGATTGGTAAGATGCAATGTCTGCATTTACGACTCCCTAGCGATAACTTAAACCTCTGTTTATATATTCAGTAGTTATGAAAAGGATCATAATTGGTACTGATTAAATTGTAGCCTGATGACAGCATATCACGCATTTTTGCTCGATAAAGCCCCTCATACCCTGTAAATGGCCGCATTTTTTTGGTATAAATCGCGCTTCAAATTTTCACCACTGCTCCGTATGCAGTGAAATGGAGAGAAACTCGATGAGACTTGCTCATAAGCGTAAAGTGCAGATGAAATTGCAAAAACGCGTTAAGGCGACTGTTGCCAATGTAGAAGCAACTAAGAAAGCTAAGCCTGTAGTTGAGAAGAAAGTAGCTGTAGCACCAGCAGCGGAGAAAGTTGTTGCGGCTAAAGAAGTTAGCGTTGCACTAACTCCAAAACAACAACAAGTACTAGACATTGTTGTTGCTAACGCTGAAGGCATCAACCCTAAGGGTATTGGCCTAGCGGCGGGTCAGGAAGAAGCGAAAGCAGCTTCTTGGGCAACTGGCGCACTGAAAAAACTACTAGAAGAAAACCTGGTAGCAAAAGAGCAGTTAGCAGGTAACAAAGTTATCTACAAAGCAGTTTAATTCATACTGTTAGCGACCTCTTTTGAAATAGCAGACACCTCTGCTTCTTCAGACGAATAGAAGAACCTCGATGCCTATCGGGGTTTTTCTCCATTCGGACCTTCCTTTTTATTGATTTATCATTATATCTATCAATATTTAACATTTGTCACATTTATAAAATCTTTTACTCTATATCTTCCACGCATCGTTCTCTACGTATTACTCCAAACTTCTAGTGTCTCAATTTTTTATAAATATTTGAATCTTAGTAAATTATAATTTCTATATTCTTTTTCCTACGTAGTAATACGTAATTCTAAGGTTGAAGTATATTTGGGTTTGTTAATTTTTCTCCGTGTTCGCGCTGATTTCCTATTTCTCGTAGATAAACCACTCTGTAATGGAACAGAAGGTAACTGGAAAGTTGCTGAATCTAACAAAGGACGTGAACATGAGTCTAATCAGACAATCTTTGAAACGAGTACTGAAAGGTACGGCTATGGCAGCGGCACTAGCTGTTGCTGCGACATCAGTGAATGCTGCTGAAAAAGTGTACCGCTTGAAGCTGGCGGAAACTTGGGGCCCAAACTTCCCAATCTTTGGTGATGCAACCAAAAACATGGCGAAGATGGCGGAAGAAATGTCTAATGGCCGCCTTCAGATTCGAATCGACTCTGCAAATAAGCACAAAGCGCCACTGGGTGTGTTTGATATGGTGAAATCGGGCCAGTATGACATGGGGCACTCTGCGTCTTACTACTGGAAAGGTAAAGTGCCTAATACGCTTTATTTCACCTCGATGCCATTTGGTATGCTGCCGACAGAGCAATACGCTTGGTTTTACTACGGCGGCGGTATGGAGTTAATGGAGAAAGTCTATTCACCTCATAACCTGATGTCTTTCCCTGGAGGTAACACAGATACTCAGATGGGTGGTTGGTTCCAGAAAGAGATCAACTCTGTCGATGACCTAAAAGGTCTGAAGATGCGTATTCCTGGATTTGCCGGTGAGATTCTGGCAGAGCTGGGTGCAAAACCAACCAACATCGCACCGGGTGAGCTATATACCTCGCTTGAGCGCCGCACTATCGATGCACTTGAGTGGGTAGGGCCATCACTTGACCTACGTATGGGTTTCCACAAGATTGCACCTTACTACTACACAGGTTGGCATGAGCCAGGTACAGAGCTGCAATTCCTGATCAATAAGCGCACTTGGAACCGCCTGCCTGACGATCTGAAAGCGATTCTTCAGGTTGCCATGAAGACTGCGGCTTACGATATGTATACTCAGTCGAAACACGAAAGTGGTAAGAACTGGGCGTCAATCAAGTCCGAATATCCAAATGTGCAGGTGAAAAACTTCCCAGCGGAAGTCATGACAGCACTTCGTGAAGCTAACGAGCGTCTACTTAAAGAACATGCTGACAAAGATGAAATGGCAAAAGAGATCCAAGCGTCTCAGGCTGCTTACATCGAGCAAGTTCGTCCTTGGTCTGACATCTCGCACCGCGCATACCTAAACAGTCAGGCACAACAATAATCATAAAAATTCGTTGCCAGTTTGATTGAGCTGGCAACGAGAAGCCCAAGAAAACTCTCTTATAATTTGAAGAGTCTATAACAAAGCTCCGCAGGCTTCGGCCAAGCGGAGTTATTTCAAAGTTCCATGGAGTAGGGAATGAGAAATCTAATCTATATAGAGCGCATCTTTAATCGCTTCGGCGATTTCCTAGGATGGCTGTCGAGTATCCTGTTTATCTTATTGCTCGCAAATGTCGTTTACGATGTGGTGATGCGCTACGTGTTTAACGATGTTTCCATTGCATTTCAGGAAATGGAGTGGCACTTGTTCTCTGCCGTATTCCTTCTGGGTGTACCTTATGCCATTAAAGCGGGTGGCCATGTCAGGGTAGACCTTTTTTACGAGCGTTTGTCTCATCGAGCACAGGCGATCATTGATTTAATCGGTACCATCGTTTTTCTTTTCCCGTTTTGCCTACTGGTGGCTTGGTACGGCGTTGATTTCGCTAAAGAGAGTTTCGCCCTAGGTGAAACGTCTGGTGACCCTGGTGGCTTACCCTATCGCTGGGTAATTAAAGCCATGATTCCATTGTCGTTTATGTTTATGGCAATAAGTGGTGTTGGATTACTGCTTCATTCTCTCAATAAGATTTTTAACCCGCATTTAATTTACGCCAACTCAACAGAGCAAAAGTAAGGAGACAAAAATGGTCGGTATTGTAATGTTTTTTGTTGCCTTGTTTGCTTTGCTGCTTGGCTTCCCAGTTGCGTTCACCTTTGGTGGTATTGCTCTGATATTCGGCGTTTGGGCCGAAGGCATGGATATGTTTGCTTTCATGCCATATCGCATCCAATCCATCATGGAAAACACGGTATTGATGGCAGTGCCATTGTTCGTTTTCATGGGTTTGGTTCTTCAAAAAACACGTCTAGCGGAACAGCTGCTTGAATCCATGGGTAAGCTGTTTGGTGGTGTGCGCGGTGGTATCGCGATTTCTACCGTGTTAGTGGGTGCTTTACTGGCGGCGTCGACAGGCGTTGTTGGTGCCTCTGTTGTAGCGATGGGGCTTATCTCTCTGCCAGTTATGCTCAAGTACAACTACGATAAAGGGCTGGCGTGCGGAACGATTTGTGCCTCAGGTACGTTAGGCCAAATCATTCCACCCTCTATCGTCTTAATCCTTCTTGGTGATGTGTTAGGTGTACCCGTTGGGGATTTGTTTCAGGCAGCAGTTTGGCCGGGGCTCGTTTTAGTTGGCGCTTACGTTCTCTATATTCTGATTTACGCCAAACTGAATCCAGAAGCTGCGCAGCCAATTCCTCGTGATGAATCGGTAAGCCGTAAGCAGGAAGTCATCACTGCGCTTAAAGCTGTGATCCCGCCACTTGCGCTTATCGTAGTGGTACTCGGCTCCATCTTTGCTGGTGTCGCGACACCAACAGAATCTGCCGCGCTTGGTGGAGCAGGTGCGATAGTGCTGTCTCTGCTTTACAAGCAATTCAGCTGGAATATGGTGTACGAAGCGTCGAAAGAGACGGTCAAAGTGACCGCTATGGTGTTTGCGATTCTGCTCGGTGCTACAGCGTTCTCTATGGCATTTACCTACACGGGTGGTGACTATCTAGTTGAAGAGTGGATGCTACAAATACCGGGTGAGAAATGGGGCTTCCTGATCATCACTATGTTAGTGATTCTGGTTCTGGGCTTCTTCATCGACTTTGTGGAAATCTGTTTTATCATCGTTCCAATCATCGCACCCGTTGCCGAGATTATGGGCATCAACATGACTTGGTTTGCGATCTTGATTGCGATGAACCTGCAGACTTCCTTCCTGACCCCACCATTTGGTTTCAGCCTGTTTTATCTCAAAGGTGTAGCACCGAAAGGGGTGACAACTCGAGACATATACCGAGGCGTGATGCCATTCATCGGTATTCAGATCCTCGTGTTGGCATCACTGTTAGTCTTCCCTGGATTCTATGGAATGTGATCGCCCGATTACAGAAATGTAACAACTCTTGCTAAAGTAAAGCTGCTCGTATGGGCAGCTTTTTAGTATGGGAGAAGGAATGCCTCTAAAAGCTAAGTTGATTTTGTTGAGCTTGCTACCGCTGTTATTAGTGATGGCGCTGACAAGTTGGATCGCTATCTACCAAACCAAAACGCTGGGTGATAAAGAAGTGAAAATCTTCCACTCCAGCCTCATTAAGTCCAAAGAATCGGCGCTCAAGGATCTGGTGGATTTGGCCTTTGATGCCATTGAGCACATCTATAATGATCCTAATATCGAAGAGCATCAGGCAAAGGAGCAGGTCAAAGCGATCATCAGTCGTCTGCAATATGGAACTGATGGCTACTTCTTTGTTTACGACAAGAACGGGACCAATCTGGTTCACCCAATTATGCCCGAATTGGTGGGGCAAAACCTGCTACACATTCAGGATGAAAACGGCAACCACTTAATAGAGTCTCTACTTGCGCAGGCAAAGTCCGGTGGTGGTTTTCATCAGTATTTGTGGCAAAAACCATCGACTGGAGAAAGCGTACCTAAACTGAGTTACGCGGCTTGGTTAAGCAAGTGGAATTGGATGATCGGTACGGGCTTGTACATTGAAGATGTCACTGAAGAAGTGGCAAACCTCCAATTGGCGGTCAACGATAATATCGAGACGACCTTCTTTTCGCTTATTGTGATTGTTGTGGTGACCGTCGCGGTGATTCTGGTTTTGACATTAGCGGTCAATTTACATGAGCATCGACTGGCGGATAAGAGCTTAAAAGAGCTGGCGCATAAAACTGTGATGTTTCAGGAAGACGAGAAAAAGCATTTAGCGAGGGAGCTTCACGATGGTATTAACCAGCTTCTGATCTCAAGCAAATGCCATTTGGAGTTGCTTGGCACTAAACTTGATGACGAAACACAAAAGCAGCATCTGGCTAAATCGCAAAATTCGCTTATGACAGCGATTAATGAAGTTAGGCATATTTCTCATCAGTTAAGACCGAGTGCGCTGGATGATATCGGTCTTGAGGCTGCGATGACGACTTTGCTGACGGACTTTAAAGCGCATTCTGGCGTCGATGTTGAGGCGTCATTGTCAACCAGTCAGAGCAGGCTAAAATCAGAGGTAGCGACCACGCTTTACCGAGTGGCACAGGAGTCGTTGACCAATATAGAGAAGCACTCCCAAGCCAAGCAGGTGACGGTGATACTGCAGCAATTGGGTGACATGCTTCAACTGATCATACGTGATGATGGTGTCGGATTTGATGTAGGCTCGACGTTAAGGAAGTCGGGTATTGGTTTACGCAATATGCGTGAGCGAGTAGAGTTTTTGGGCGGCGATTTTGAGCTTGAAAGCGAACCAGGGTTTGGTACAGAGATTACCGTTCTGTTGAAATTAGATGGATTAATATATGGATAAACCGATCAAAGTGGTGATAGTGGACGATCACCAGGTCGTCTTAGATGGATTTATCGCTCGGCTCCAACTGGAACCAGAAATTGAGGTGATTGGCTCGGCCAGCAATGGCTTGGAGGCGATTGAAAAGGTTAAGGAGCTAACTCCAGACGTTGTGTTGATGGATGTGAGTATGCCATTAATGAACGGCATCGATGCAACACGTCTTATCAAGGAAGAGCTGCCAGAGATTAAGGTGTTGATGCTGACCATGCATGATAACCGCGAATACATCATGAAGGTGATGCAGGCTGGTGCTGTTGGCTACATGCTGAAAGAGATTTGTGCCCGTCGGATGGTGCAGGCGATTAAAACGGTTTACCAAGGCTCCACCTATTTTTGCGAATCCGTTACACAAACCTTGTTTTCTCAAGAAGTGATTCCCGCTGCGCATAAACCTAACCCTCTCAGTCGACGCGAGGAAGCCGTTCTCAAACTGGTTGCGGAAGGAAACAGTAGCAAAAAAATTGCAGCGCTGCTCAGTATTAGCTATCGAACCGTTGAAACCCATCGACAGAACATCAAACAGAAACTGGATTTGCACAGTACGGCTGAACTCGCAAAGTACGCAGTGGAGCAGGGGCTGCTCGGCTAATCCCAAGTGTAATGAATGTAAGTGTTTGGGAGTTCAGATCAGGAACGTGTTAGGATTAAGTATTCGAACACGTTCTTGTTTTATTGTTATGACCTATCCTAAGAATATCCATCAAGATTACCACGCACACGTCTATTTTGACGCTAACAGCAACGATTTTGCTTCTGAACTGAGGGAGCAAATTCGTCGCGAGTTTGACTTGTCTGTCGGGCGCTTCAACCAGAAACTAGTCGGCCCTCATACGATGTGGAGCTTTTCTGTGACGTTTACAGCGGGTGACTTCGATACTCTTATCCCGTGGTTGGATAAATCCCGTGGCGAGTTGTCGGTTTTGGTCCATGCGTTAACGGATAATGACTTAAAAGATCATACAGAGTTTGCCTACTGGTTGGGTAAACCTGTTGAACTGAATCTATCTTCGTTTTAGATAACTTGTATTTATCACACAAATTAATTGGTTTTATCTATCGCTTTTGGGAATGCTGTTTTTAGAAGTTTTTATGTCTACCTTACTGATTAGGCTTGGATAATTTACTATTTTAACGATAAAGGCTATCACTGTTAATTATGATTAATCACTAATCATTAACTTTTTAAGCTTAGTTTATGTACTGTCTTGGCCCATACGGATTACGGATGTTCGGGGAATGCCAGGAGGGCCAGTCATCATACTACTAGGCTGAAAAGTGCAGTTTGATTAAGCGCGCAGCCTAGGCTATTTGCCAAGAGGTATACGTGTTTAGTTTTAAAGCCAAGCTACTTATCAGCAAACTTTCGCTACTGGTTATTTCACTCGCTGCACTCGCTTATTTTCAGTATTCATTTTTGCATAGTGACAGAGAAAAAGAGATCCACAACACCATTGAATCAGTTCTGACTGGTGTAGAGAATACCGTGCAATCTGATATTGATGGGTGGAAAAACCTTGCGTTATCGACCACTCAGACCATTGAACACGAATACGCACCTAAAAGTATCGAACAGATCATTGAACAACCAAAATTAAAAGAGCTGTTTGTCGCGACGGGTATCGGCATAGAAGAAGATGGCGGTATTATTGAAAATGTACCAGGCTGGGTGCCAGACAGCACATGGGATTCTCGTGAACGCCCTTGGTATCAGGATGCAAAGACACATCGTTCTTTGATCATTACTGAGCCCTATATCGATGTTAATACTCAGCAGCAGATGATCTCCATCTCAGCGCCTGTCGTTGTAAAAGGGGAGTTTAAAGGGGTCACTTTCTTTGATGTTAGCCTTGCGGTATTGAGTGAGAAAATTAACCGAATTTCACCATTGAATGCGGGTTATCTGTTTTTGATGACCAAAGACGGTAACATCATTTCTCACCCAAACAAAGACTATAACGGTAAGCAGCTGTCTGAGGTGTACCCTGAGCTAAAACTGGGTGGCGATGACCAGGTACTGACCCTTGATGGTGAAAAGAACATCGTCCAGCAACTACCGTTGACAGGCCATGACTGGATCATCGGTTCTGTACTTAAAGAAGATATTGTTTTCCAATCACTGGATGACATGCGTGACCAGACGTTGATGTATCTTCTGGCCGTCATTATGATCTCAGTTGTTGTGTTGGGCTTCGTGGTCAACCTACTGATGAAGCCGCTATCGAACATGACGACTGGCATTAACAGTATTTCGGGCGAAGGTGATAAGAAAGATCTAACTTACCGCCTTGAAACTAAAGTCGATAAAGAATTTGCACATATTGCGGGCGCGTTTAACGGCTTTGTTGAAATGCTACAAAACAATATTCAAACCTCTAAACTGTTTGCCAATGATCTGACTTCGACAACCAGAACTGCTGTAGAGAACTCGGAGCGATCTGAAGCTTCCATCCTTAAACAACAGCAAGAAGTTGAGCAGCTTGTGACGGCATTGAATGAAATGAGCAGCACCGCGCAGGAAATGGCGCGCAACACTCAAAGTGCGGCTCACGCCGCAAGTCAGGCACACGACGCATCGGTTGAAGGTGTTCAGACGGCGGTAAACGCCAGCTGCATCATCGGAGAGCTGTCAGCGCAGGTCGCTCAGTCTGAAAAGGATGTCAAACAGCTCAATGTGTCTGCCGATAACATTAAGGGAATTCTGAGCGTCATTTCTGACATTTCAGATCAAACCAATTTGTTGGCACTGAATGCAGCGATTGAAGCAGCACGAGCAGGGGATTCAGGTCGAGGTTTTGCTGTTGTTGCCGATGAAGTTCGCCAGCTTGCACAGCGTACACAAAGCGCAACGGCGGATATTGGTAAAATTCTCGAAGAGCTGGAAACTGGTACTGAGCAAGTAGGGCAATCTATGTCAGTCAGCCTGACCAAAGCGGATGAGGCGATTAGTGGAATGAAGCAGGTTGAGATGGGTCTTAATACTATTAATGAGTCGGTTCAGTCTATTAACGATATGAACGTACAGATCGCGACTGCTGCTGAAGAACAAAGTTTAGTTGTTGAAGAGATCAGCACCAATGCGACAAACATCTATACCTTATCCAGCGAAGTGACGGATCTGGTGTCAAACACGCGAACGGCTGTTCAGAAGCTGAAAGACCAAAACGAATCAGACAAATCCCTCGAAGCATTCGTTGTTTAAACAGGAAAAGACCGCTTCGGCGGTCTTTTTTACAGGCAGAAATGACAATTCTCTGCATCTAACCCATAAGCGCCTTTGCGACTGGCTAGATGCTTTCTCCCTTCTTCGATCCCCATGAAATAACCTTCATCTAAAGCCAGTTTTTTCATTGTTAATCGTTTCACGGTGAAATTCTCTGGTGGCGCGATGACACGCACTTTAACCCCGTCTGGTGGATTGCGAATAAACGCCAGTGCTTGATTGTATCCTTCGGCTCTTCTAGCCAGTGCCTCGGCAATTTTCGGGTATTTATGTAGCAGCTTTTTGATTACCCAAGAGCTTTTCGGCTTAGGCATCTCGTAGCTGAGTGGATGAGAGAGGACAACTGTAATGTCCGTCGCACCGCGGCGATACGCCTCCATCACAGGAATGGAGTCTGCGACGCCTCCATCGGTGTAGCAGCCACCAGAGAAGCACGGCGTTGTTTTATAGGCGATAGGCAGTGCGCTGGTGGCTTCAATGATCTGGCTGAGGTTGCTGTGATTGAGCTGGTAGTAGTCAGCTTGTCCCGTATTGATATTAGTGGCAACAGCCAACATTGGGGCCGACTGGAATACTTGGTGTGTGTCTAGCGGATAGCGCTTCTCGGATTCTGACACCAACCAATGCACGTCAATAAGATCACCACCTTTTACAAACCGCTTAGGGTTGTAAAAATCTCGGTCAGTGGCCAGTTCAGTGATGACGTGATAGCTACGGCCTATCTGCTTACCTAGGTAGCCGAGTAGATTGGACGCACCCGCCGAAACGCCAATGACAAAGTCATAAGGGTAGTAATCATCGTCAATAAATGTGTCCAGCACACCCGCAGCAAAAATGCCGCGCATTGCGCCTCCTTCAACAACAAGAGCCTTCACTATCTTGTCCTCAACCAATTGTTTTATCCAGAATAACGCCAGCGAACGACATCGGATAATCGGATCTAGGCATCATTGAAATAGGCAAAAACTATAGATAGGAAACTCCTATTGAAAGTATAGAAATGAACGTTTTTAACTATCTTATCATGATGGATATAGTGAAGTCATTGAAGGGCAACAGCCTAAGAATATTGAAATTGATGAGGAATGCATGATGACAAACCAAATTAACTTAATCGGCCTAAACAACGAAAAATCACAAGCACTGGCGGCCGAGTTGAATGCGTTGTTAGCGCACTACCAAGTGCTTTACATGAACACCCGCGGTTATCACTGGAACATCAAAGGTCAGCAGTTTTTCGAATTGCATGTGAAATTTGAAGAGATCTACACAGATCTTCAAACCAAAATTGATGAGTTGGCGGAACGCATTCTGACGATTGGATCAACGCCAGACCACAGCTTTAGCCAGTACTTGACCAAGAGTGATATTGAAGAACACCAGAATGCGACAACAGGTAAAGAATGTGTGAGAGGCCTTGTTCATGGTTTCAGCACGTTACTGACTCAGCAACGCGCTATTTTGGCTCAAGCTGAGGATGCAGAAGATGAAGGTACAGCTGCATTGATGGGTGACTACATTCGAGAGCAAGAAAAGCTAATGTGGATGCTTAATGCATATATGCAATAAAGACACTGTTTAAATAAACAGTCTTTTTCTTGAACTATTGGTGAGGATATCTATACTGTATATAAATACAGTTTCTGGAGGTGAGTTATGTTGTGGGAAACCCTTGAACGTGTTAATCGCCTGCGTCAGGAGGCGCTTAACGACCCAGAATTTATTCGCTCGGCAAAAGCGCATGAGAAAGCGTTAGAATCTCAAGAGGTTCACTATATAGGGACTTCAAAGCGTTCAGCTAAGTCGAAAAAAACAAAAGCACTATCGGACATTTACCAGCAGTCAGAATTCGGGTATGACCCTTCTGGCTCTCACCATTAATCTACAATAAAGCGGGGCGACAGTGCCCCGCTTTTTTTCGTTCTCTCGTTTGGGTATTCACAGTCAGCTAACCCCTCTTGATGGTTTCATACATTCTTTGGTTTGATTTCTTGATAATTTATTGATTTGCCAATTGGTTTCGTGGTGGTTTTAAATTCTAATATATATTGCATTTGTGGAATTAAATATTACTATGGCGACTTGGTTTGATCAGTAACAATGAAGTGTTTGATTATGAACCTATCTTTGCGACAGCAATCACAACTGCTCTGCCGCTTATTGATATTTCTTCGTAATATGACCACTTCCATAGCGTTCGAATTTATAATCCGGAAACAACAATGAACAACAAACTCGGGCTCAGTTCTCTTACTGCGATCGTCATTGGCTCAATGATAGGCGCAGGTGTATTTAGCTTGCCACAAAACATGGCAGCTGTTGCGAGCCCTGCTGCCGTGATGATCGGTTGGTCGATCACGGGGATCGGCATGGTTTTTCTCGCTCTCTCATTTCAAAAGTTAGCCTTCCACAAGCCTCATATTGAGAGTGGTGTTTTCGGCTACGCCAAAGAAGGGTTTGGCGATTTCGTCGGTTTTTGCTCTGCTTGGGGGTATTGGCTCAGTGCGATGCTAGCCAATGTCTCTTATCTGGTGATTGTGTTTAGCACGTTGGGTATGCTGTTTGATACACCGGACAATATTATTTTTGGTCAGGGTAATACTTGGGTGTCGATCTTAGGCGCTTCTGCCTTGTTGTGGATGGTGCATGCTCTGGTTTTACGCGGCGTCCAGACTGCGGCTTTGATTAACATGGTCACGACTTACGCCAAGTTAGTGCCGCTATTTGTTTTCATACTATGTGCTCTGTTTGCTTTTAGTTGGGACACATTTACGCTCGATTTTAGTGGCCTTCATTTCGGTGAAGGACATGGGTTATTAGAGCAAGTAAAAAGTACCATGCTGGTGACCGTTTGGGTCTTCATCGGTATTGAAGGCGCGGTGGTCGTATCAAGTCGAGCTCGAAACCGGAAAGACATTGGCCGCGCAACGATATTAGGCCTGCTTACCGCGTTATCTATCTATGTGTTAGTGACGTTACTGTCGATGGGCGTTATTAAACCAACGGAACTCGCCCACTATCAGAACCCTTCAATGGCAAAAGTGCTGACTCATATCCTTGGGCCATGGGGGCAATACATTATAAGTATTGGTTTATTGGTGTCTGTTTGTGGTGCATTTTTGAGCTGGACGGTTTTGGCGTCAGAAGCTCCGTATCTATGTGCCAAAGAGAAAATGTTCCCAGCCAAGTACGCTAAGTTAAACAAGGCGGGCAGTCCGGTAAGACCGTTAACCCTGACCAATGTTTGGGTTCAAATCTCTCTCATCTTTGTGATGTTCGCGGGTAGCACGTACGATACCTTACTGATTATTGCCTCCGAAATGATCCTAGTGCCTTACTTTTTGGTGGGTGCATTTGTACTCAAACTGGCGCTAGAGCAGAAAAATAAAGGCAGCCTGCTAGCCATTGGTATCGGTGCAACCTTGTACGGGCTTTGGTTGTTGTACGCTTCCGGGCTCAATTATCTACTGCTTTCTGCCATTCTTTATCTGCCGGGTTTGTACTTTTACATTCAGGCTAAAAAAGAGCAGGGTATTAACCCATTTGAAGGTAAAGAGAAGGTAGGAGCTGGACTATTGAGTGTGGTCGCTGTGCTGGCTGTTGGCTTGTTGTGGCAAGGTATGATTAGCCTTTCATTTTAAAAAATCCCCCAACTGGGGGATTTTTTATGAGCGTTTTAGTACAACTCGGTTTTTGGCGCTTTCTGCAATGGTGAACAGCAAGCCTGCCCATATTAGGCTGAAACTCACTAGTTTGACTTCATCGAAGACTTCGCCAAATAAATAGATCGCCAACAAAAATTGGATAGACGGCTCAATATATTGCATTAGGCCGACGGTCGACATACTGGTTAAGCGAATTGCGAGAGAATAGAAAAGCAGTGGAATCAAAGTCGCCGGAGCTGCGCCAACGTAGAGGGCAAAAGTCTCCCAGCCAGAGTTAAGAGATTCCGTTCCAACCGTCGCTTCTTTGAAAATAAGATAACCCAGTGCAAATGGCATCAGTGCTAGAGCTTCAACAAACAGACAGGTGCTCCACTCGTATCGGATCTTTTTCTTGCACCAACCATACAGCGTAAAGAAGATCGCCATCGTGAGTGCGATAACGGGTACCTGCCCATATTGCATCACTTGATAACTCAAACCAGCGCTGGCCAGCACCAGTGCGACTTTCTTGCCAAGTGAAAGCTTTTCTCCCAACACAAATACGCCCAGCGCCGTCATCGTTAACGGGCTGATAAAAAAGCCTAAGCTGGCATCGATAACGCGATCATTGGTGATTGCCCATGTGAAAGCGCACCAGGAGATAGACATCAAGGTACTACCGAGGAATGTAATGGCGAGAGAGCGGCGATCCGCGAAAATAGCCGAAAAGTCAGGCATTCGCTTGGTGACAAATAACACAATCAGTATGCCAAAGGGCACAGACGCGACCAATCGAACGGTCAGTAGTTCGTCTAAAGCCGCGTTAGGCAAATACTGATAATAGAGTGGCAGTAAACCCCATAGAAGGAATGAAAGCGCTGCCATCCAGTTACCGGTACGTTCTTGTGACATCGAATAAACCTAGCGATTAATATGCGTGCAATGTATGCGCAAAACTGCGTATTGTAAAGAAGTTTGTTGCATCGTTATTCTCTGGTTTTTATTTATTTAAAAACAATGCTTTACGATGTATTGTTTGAATGGTTATACCATGTATCAAGATCACAGGCTCAAAACTAAACGCTAAAGATTTTCTTTTAATAGTCGACAGTTATACTATCTGGAAATTTAATTGATATTGGTGACGAGAAATCACTAGTACAAGGTAAGGATCTTCGGGACGCTATCACTCGAAGTAATAGGAGATTGTTGATGAGTGATTTTGAACAAAAACGTAAATTCTATCGCTTGAAATACCCAAGAAGAGCAAGACCTTCTGTGCGTATTTCTAACGAGCTGTTTCACGTAACCGAAGTTTCTGAAGGCGGCATTCGAGTCGTAAAGAATACATTTACCGACTGGTACAAAGGACTGGCTATGTCAGGCACCCTCAATTTACACAACAACAAACAAGTGACTTTTGAAGGCGCTGTACTTCGTTTTGATCAGAATGAAGTGATTGTTAAGCTAAAGAAAGGACCAACGTTTAAGAATATGGTCGAAGAGCAACGCCATATCCGTCAGAAGTACCCAACGTATTTCTCCCGACCAGTCACTGAAGTCGCATAACGACAATCTCACCATTTATATCAAAGCATGCATTTTAAACCGCTGGCACTTACACCCAGCGGTTTTTGCCATTCATATCTAAGATGTCTAAAGGCAGCAGATGGTGATCATCACCACGCCGATGCTCACTTATGTTTGTGATAAATACATAGTAAATTTAAAATCAATGGGTTAGGTGAGTTGGTAATGAGATACTACGCAATCAAAGTGCGCATGCGCATTTTGAACCTGTAGCTAACTCCGGTTTTCTGTATAGAAATCAGAAGAGTTGGTAGGAAAAGCTCTCGTGGGAAATGAGCATGCGTAGTATACAAATGTTAGTTGCCTATTTGAGTTTAGCACCTCACTTGGAACAAAAATTAATTTGGAAAAGTAATAAATATGGATGAAAAAATTGCAAGGTTTAAAGGAGATTTAAATCTTGACACAACTCACTTGGTTCAAAAGTATATAACCGCTGCAGACAGTGAAATTCTGTCTAGTGATGATCATTTTAGGTTGAAAGATGAGGTCGCTAGTCATTTTGGTATTCACCCGAACGAGATTATTCTGGTTGGCTCTGCAAAAGTTGGTTTTAGTCTCGCTCCCGACAAAAGATACAGAGTGTTTGGCGATTCTTCAGATATTGATATTGCAATAATTTCACCTGCGTTGTTTGATCGTGTTTGGCACTCAGTCGTTGAGTATAAAAACTCTCGTCAATACTGGCCTAAAAAAAATGAGTTTAAGCATCACTTCTTCGATGGCTGGATTAGGCCGGATAAACTGCCACCTTCCCATAAATTTTCGTTTGCAAACGATTGGTGGGAATACTTTACTGAACTATCAAGCTCACAACGGTTTGGAATGCAAAGCATAAATGCCGGGTTATACAGAGAAATGAGTTTTCTGGATAAATACCAGTCGTTATGTATTGAAAAATGTAAACAAGCGGAGTCTTTCTAATGGATTCATATACTCAAACTAGAACCATACAACAATTGATGCAGCAAATGAGAGACGATGTAATTTCTCCACGCCCAGAGTTCCAAAGAAAGCTTGTATGGTCGAACCAACATAAGAGTGCTTTCATAGATTCAGTCTTAAATAAATACCCGCTGCCTGAAATATTTTTAACCGAGTTACAAGTTGATCTGGAAAGTGGTATGAGAGCTGAGATGCTTGTTGATGGACAGCAAAGGTTATCTACATTATTTGAATATGTCACCAATAATTTGGATCTAAAATTATCAAGTTCTACTCCAAGCTTTCGAGAACTATCTGACTCTCAAAAAAGAGACTTTCTTAATCATCAAATTGTAGTGAGAATGCTTCAAACCGATAATTTCGAAAGTATTAGGGAAATATTTACCCGTATAAACTCCACTAAATATGCGCTTAACGCAATGGAAATAAACCACGCTCGTTACGATGGTGTGCTAAAGAATTTTGCTCAAAAAATATCAGAGAATAGATTTTTTGAGCACCACCGAATCTTCAGTCCCTCAGATATTAGAAGAATGAATGACCTTAGATATACTCTAGAATTACTAATCACTATGATGACAGGTTACTTTAATCGCGACGAGAAAGTAGAAGACTTTCTTAGTATGTACAATGATGAATTTTCTAAAGAGAGCGAGCTAGAAAGTAGGCTTCATAATGTTTTTCAATTGATTGATATCTGTGATTTTCCAGACGAGTCTAGGATATGGAAAAAAGCAGACTTTTTTACTGCAGTTATTGAATTAGATAGAGCTATAAATATAAATCATAACCATCTGGATAGTATTCAATTATCAAGTGCACTCAATGATTTTTATGCGAAAGTTGATGCTGAAAATAAAGAAGGTGCTATTAAGGATTATTACTTAGCTAGCCTTCAAGGAACAACTAGTAGATCTAACCGAAATAAGAGAGCTACGATTTTCAGGGAAATTATAGGTTTAAAAGGCAACTAACAATCTGTTTAAGAGTGATTCGCAACGCTTGGCATTTTTGCTTTGCGTTGCGTTTAGTGTTTAAGGTGGTTTGCGGTGGCTTCGGTATTGCGTTGCTCACATCTTAACAGGGCGTTATGAGTATTCATCAGTATGTACGTTTATGTTTTAGAACTAGAAAATCAAAATTATTACGTTGGCATCGCTGAAGACATTGGCTTGAGGCTTTGGACTCATTTTAAAATGGGCGACAAGGTTGGTTCAGCTTGGACGAAAAAACATAGACCAATTAAAGTTGTCCATTGTAGTGAAATACTCCCAAAGACTAAGTGGAAGTCCGAATTGGTTGAAACTCAATGCACTTTGCGTATTGCCAAGTTAAAAGGTTTTTCAAAAGTACGTGGGGCTGGCTTTAGTATCTCTAACGAGGACTATCCTAAAAGTTGGGATGAAAAATTAGTTGGTGTGCCACCAGCTGACTTTGACAAAATGAAGCCTCTATCAAATCAAGAGCTCAAGGTTCTATTTAAAGGGAAATATGAGCTCTGGTTGGAACAAAGAAAAAGGCGGCGGAAACCAAAATACTCATAACAAAGCGTTTAAGAGGGATTCTCAACGCTTGGCATTTCCGGTTTGATACGGCTTTAGTGTTTACGGCACAATGGTTTAGGCTAGGTGGTCGCGTTGTTCACCCCTTAACGCGGCGTTATCTTTCCCCCAATACAATGACTTAATGAGGTATAAATGGATTTTAAAAATGCAACACCAATGAATAAATTACAATATGCCAATGAGTGGTCGAAAAACTCATCTGGGTTTGAAAAAAGAAACTTTTACACATGGATGGCAAGTACTTTACCTAGCGCGACTCGAGCACTAGAGATTGGCTGTGGTGCTGGTTTTAGTACTTTGGAAATAGCCAAAAAAGTTCCTAAGGTTATATGTGTTGAGGTAAATGAACACTTAGCTTCAAAAGCTGAAGAATATTTAACCAGTCATGGCGTGTCCACGTCAGTTGTAAAAAGTGTTAACGGGAAATACCAAGAAACAAGTTCTCGAGTAGATATCTTTATCTTAAACCTATTTGACGTCGCGAAATTCCAAGTTTTCCAACAGGCTTCATTTGATATGCTAATCTGCTGGTTTATTGGTTCAGACCCTTACACTATAGCTAATGGCTTCAACCTTAAGGTTGAAGATCTAGAGCCTAGTCATATGGCTCGCTATAGAAACAAGGTACATAAAGATGTCTACGACGCGGGCAGGCAATTATTAAGTAATGGTGGAAACGTTAGTATCATAGATAGAGGATTAGTACCGTTTGAAGTCAATATTGATGATGTAAAGAACTATCTTTTAGACCTACATTTAGATGTTTCTAGTGGTAATTACAATCGCGGAAAGGCTGAAATAAAATTTATTGATACTGAGTTTAAATCTTCACAATTACAGTACGTTGCCGAACAATCTAACCCTCAAGGAAATAAAGTGCTCAACTCAGTAGTTATGATTAAAAGATAACAAAGCATTTAAGAGTGATTCGCAACGCTTGGCAGTTTCGCTTCGCTCAAGTATAGCCAAGCGTCGCTCACACCTTAATGCGGCGTTATAAGCTTCGAGGAAAATTATGGAAAGTATCATCAAACAAGCAATTGAATTGCGGAAACAGGGTAAGTATCAAGAGTCGAGAGCTTTGCTAAAAACGCTGCTAAATGATGAAACTTGTTCTGCTAAAGCTCACTTGCAAATTGCTTGGTCATACGACAACGAAGGTAAAGAGCAAGAAGCGATTACTCATTATCTGTCATCTCTTTCAGGTCTTTTATCGTCGGTAGAAAGGTTTGATGCTTTGTTTGGGCTAGCGAGTACCTATCGAAGCCTTGGCATGTATTCGGAGGCTTTAAGCTACTTTGAGCAAACTCTAAGAGAGTACCCTAGTTCCATTGAAGTTCAGCCTTTCTATGCCATGTGTCTCTACAACTTGGGACGCCATAAAGAAGCAACATCATTACTACTCGAACTTTTAGTATCAACCACGAACAGTGATGCAATTAAAGAGTATCAGCGAGCTATTTCTTTGTACGCAGAAGATTTAAATAGAAAGTGGTAAAACGAAACGCGCTTATAACAAACTGTTTAAGAGTGATTCGCAACGCGTGGCATTTTCACTATGCGTTGGTTTAAGTGATTAAGGTGGTGTGCGGCGACATCGGTATTGCGTTGCTCACACCTTAACAGGGCGTTATGTAGCTAAGGCAAGCAATGGCTATTTACGAGCCTTAGCTAAGATTAATTTACTTAGCCATTTCGTCTAAGTTATTGCCTTTTTTACGATCAGGATTAGTTCTAAGGTGAGGCTTTTTATCTTTCGCTCGGACGGTATGTGCATTTTCTATTTGTCCTCGTTCTGCCATTCTCATCGCAGTATCAAGTGAAGTGAAACCTGAGTTACCTTCAAACCGCACTTGTGTGATGTTGCCTTTACTATCTTGTTTTGCATCGATAATTTTTTTAGTCATGATGTATCCTTCAGTTTATATGTAGGGTTACATCCTTGAGCAATTACAACTTCCTGTAAGAGGTTATATTTTAACCGAGCTAACTTATTGAAGCAAACGGTTGCAATTGGGTCGCTACATAACAATCTGTTTAAGAGTGATTCGCAACGCGTGGCATTTTTTACTATGCGTTGCGTTTAGTGCTTAAGGTGGTATGCGGGAGCTTCAGTATTGCGTTGCTCACACCTTAACAGGGCGTTATGGTGCAGCAAGATTTAGTTCTTATTTGGCTTGTTGGTTCAGCGTTCGTTGCGAGTTTTATGGCCATTCTTACATGTCCACTAGGTTCAAAATTTTTATCTCTGGTGAAAAGCCGCTTTGGGTGTTTGTTTAAGGCTGATCTGCCGTTTGCATTTGGCTCCCAAGTAAAATTTGTATTGCGGCAATTAGCTGAACCTTGGCTTTAGTGAGGCGGCCCTTCTTTGTTCTAGCTGGCTTTATCGTTGTTGTTAGGTTTCTTCTTTAGGCTTTATAGGGTTGCTGCATATTGGTTTGTTGGGTTTTGTGGTTGCAAAGAGCTCATGTAGTGTGGTGAGTGTATTGGTTGTCTTAGGTTTCCATAACCAAGCGTTTAATTGGACAACCAACGCTTGGCAGTTTTGGTTCACAGTTTGGCATTAGTGTTTATGTCACAATGGTTTCAGTTTGTGGTGGCGTTGCTTGCCCATTAACGCGGCGTTATGTGTCTATTTTACTTTCAATCATATAGACTGCACTTTTAAGCGAAATAGTGATCTCGTGCTCTGTGTTAATTAGGTGTCAATATGTTGTTTGCTATAGCGATCCTAACGACTTGTTACTCTTTTTATAAGGTGTGGAAAGGAAGCAATGGTCTTGGACTCAGTACAATTGTATCAGGTGGGGTATCATTAGCGTGCTTGGATATTTATGCAGTTAACATTGTACTAATGATAAGTTCTCTTGTGTTGCTTATTTTAAACGTTGTCCTCCACTTTACTCCGGACAAAAAAGAAACATAACAAAGCATTTAAGAGGGATTCTCAACGCTCGGTATTTTTGGTTCTACTTCAACGTAAGTGGTTATGGCACAATGCTTTAAGTTAGGTGGCGGCGTTATTCCCCCCTTAATGCGGCGTTATATGCTTCTAAGGATAATTTGTAGATTATGTTAGATATTGCACTTATTGCAGTCAGCGCTTTGGTGCTAGTTAATGTCGCCGTTACTATTTCCTTAATCAAAAATGATTCAATCACTCGCCCTCAAAAATTAACTCAAGTTAGTATCGTTTGGGTGGTTCCTTTTATTGGGGCAGTTGGTTTTTGGTTATTCCACCACATTGACGGCCGCAGTGATGTCTTAAATCGCAGAACATTTGGTGGCGGTGCTAACGATAGTATTGGTGTTTCATCACAAGGTGACTAATTTGCATATAACCAAGCGTTCAATTGGACAACCAACGCTTGGCAGTTTGGGCTCACAGTTTGGTATTAGTGTTTATGTCACAAAAGGTTAAGTATGTGGCAGCGTTGCTTGCCCATTAACGCGGCGTTATGTGGTTGGAGAAAATTATGAATCCATCAGCTGTTCTTGTTCATGTCCCTGATGTAGCTAAAGGGCTTGAATGGTACAAGAAAGCTTTTCCTGAAGCGGTTCCTGTTTACTACCCTGATTTTGACTTCACGGTACTCGATCTAAATGGTTTCTCGCTAGAAATAGTACAAGCTGACGAAAAGGTTGGTACAGGTAAAAGTGGCACTGTTGTTTACTGGTCAGTAGATAACTTAACTGTTGCTTTAGCTCATTTTGAAACTCTAGGTGCTTATCTCTATCGTGGACCAATGGAAATTGAAGATGGGCTGTCGATGTGCCAAGTTGAAGACCCGTTTGGAAACTTAATAGGACTACGTGGGAAAACCACATAACCAAGCGTTCAATTGGACAACCAACGCTCGATAGTTTTGGCTCACAGTTTAGTTTTTGTGTTTATGACACAATGGTTTAAGTTTGTGGTAGCGTTGTTTGCCCATTAACGCGGCGTTAGCCGTCATGGAGCTTGCTATACTCAAAGTGATAGAATAGTATCACTTTAGTATTTCTTTGGAGCAGCTCTCATGAAAGTAGAACTAGTTACATCACTCAAACGCCAAGCAACAAAGATCCTTGCCGATCTCCATGACACTAAGGAACCAGTGTTAATTACCGAACATGGTAAGCCATCGGCATATCTGGTTGATGTTGATGATTACGAGTTTATGCAAAATCGTTTGGCGATTCTGGAGGGGATTGCACGAGGTGAACGTGCATTAGTTGATGGTAAAGTGGTGAGTCACGATGAAGCCAAGGACAAAATGTCAAAATGGCTGAAATAATCTGGACTGAGCCAGCGCTATCCGACCTCAATGATATCGCTGAATACATCGCACTTGAAAATGTCGTAGCAGCAAAACAATTGGTTCAAACGATCTTTTCGAAAGTCGAGCGCTTAGAGGCTTTCCCTGAATCGGGTCGCATTCCGCCTGAACTAGAACATCTAAGTTATCGTGAAGTTGTAGTTAATCCGTGCCGCGTTTTCTATAAACAAGGCGGCGACAAAGTATTTATTCTGTTTGTTATGCGTGCTGAGAGAGACTTGCGTAAGTTCCTACTGAGCAAGCAATAACCTTTGGGAATGAGCGGCTAACAAACTGTTTAAGAGTGATTCGCAACGCGTGGCATTTTTACTATGCGTTGGTTTTAGTGTTTAAGGCGGTATGCAGGGACTTCGGTATTGCGTTGCTCACACCTTAACAGGGCGTTATATCACAATGATGTTAAACAGGATTCATTTATGACGACAAGTCAAAATCATAAATATACTCAGTTAAAGTGGTTGTACTCAGCTTTGAGTGGTTTATGTGCAGCATACTTCTTAGCTCTCTTTAGTGGAGGTGCCAGTTTAGAAAACTCAGTTTTTCTCCAGCTTGCCACATTGTGCTTTTCAATTTGTTTGCCGGTTTTCACGACTTTTGCTTTTGCTCATGTGTATATGTATGAACTGGATGCATCCGTTGAAGTATGCGATGAGGCTCTAAACGAACCTTGGGTTAACCGAATTACCATCGGTAGCTTTGGGTGTTTGGTGTCGGCTTTCATATTTCTGATCGGCTACTTTTCAATAACTGCGATGATAGGCTTTATCATTGTATCTGCTGTGTGTGTTTACTGTTTTATCGAATTTGCAGCAAAGTTGAGTAGTCAGCGCGCTGAAAGTTAGTGATATAACAAACTGTTCAAGAGGGATTCGCAACGCGTGGCATTTTTACTATGCGTTGAATTTAGTGGTTAAGGCGGTATGCAGCGGCTTTGGTATTGCGTTGCTCACCCCTTAACAGGGCGTTATATGTCAAAGGAGGAAATATGGCTTACTCATTACACATTGAACGTGAGGAAGCGATAGCTTTGGAAGAGTGGGTAAAGGTCATTGATTCAATTGATGGAATGAGAATTGCCTCTGGTAATAGTGAAACCTTGAACTCCAGCACAGGTGAGGTGATTACAATTCAAGGCAAACCTGGTGATGTTTCAATTAGATATGTTACCAAGGGTTTTCTGGGGTTGGGTAAGCGAGTCTCTTGGGAAAAAGCTATATATTTTAGCTCGGGGCGTGCTCAGTTTAAGTTTGTAGAAGGTATTGAACAACCTCATCACCCAGTACATATTGCGGCAGCTCAAATAGCTAAAAAACTTGGTGCTTCAATCGTTGGAGATGAGGGCGAAGTCTATGATTGGTAGGCTTGGCATATAACAATCAATTTAAGAGGGATTCTCAACGCTTGGCAATTTTTGCGTCTACTTCACATTTAGTGTTTATGGCACAATGCTTTAGGTTTGGGTGGAGACGTTGTTCACCCCTTAATTGGGCGTTAGGGCCAATCCCCAGTAATTAGGAATGTAAATGAATAAGCCGATTTTGAGGAGTGTTTTGATACTAATTGGTCTAACAACTCCACATTTAGGATACACAAATGAGTCTCAGAGCTCTGAATTAGCAAAATATGGTCAAATCTATACTCAGCTAATTCAAAATCAATTGGGTAACCTCAATGAAGTTAATGGTCAAAAATGTGAGTTTCAGATTTCGTTAAACTCTCATGGTAAAGTTATGTCGCTTAGCTCATCTGGTCATGAAAAACTGTGCCAAGCAGGTGAAGCTGCGGTCAAACGAGTTGAAGTATTTCCTTTGCCAAAGAGTAATAAAGTAGCCACGCAGCTACAACAAATTACATTGACCTTAAACTTCATGTAAAGCCCTAACAAGGCGTTCAATCGGAAAGTCAACGCTTGGCAGTTTTGACTACAGTTTAGTTTTTGTGTTTATGGCACAATGGTTTAAGTTTGTGGCAGCGTTGCCTGCCCATTAACGCGGCGTTAGGCCTCCGAGCCTCTCCCAATTTGGGAAATGATAAATATTTGATATGCTACTGGCTATTGTATCTAAATGAATGAACACTATGAATAAACTATTAACGGAGTGCTTTTATTTCTCCAAATCTAATGTCGGCTCTATTTTTAAACTTTTCGGGCCTTATGTGATTGTCACGTCATTGCTTAGCCCTTTTGTAGAGTTGTTTTATGGTTGGGGCAACCTTTTTTTCCTTGTGGTAATAAGTTTTATTCACACTTATTTAATGGTTCGTTTCATCAAGTTTATGGCTTTTGCTACTTCCGGTTACCCTAAAGAGCAAACGGTTTCTTTGAATGAGTGGTGGCGGTTATTAGTTGTATACTTTTTCTATGGTGTAGCTGTTTTAGTTGGGTTTATAGCGCTTATCGTACCGGGTTTATATTTTGCAGCTAAATATGGGTTTGCAGACTTTGAGGCGATTTTAAACGACAAACCTGCATTTTCGGCATTGGGCGAAAGTTGGAAAGATACGAAAGGTATAGCTGGTAGGTTAATGATGGTTACTGCATTGATTGGCGGCTCACAAATATTCTTAGGTTTCGCATTTGGTCTTGTTGGTGATTCTACGACGTTACTATACATAGTATCCGAAATTTTGTATGGGCTTATTTCGACTAGCTTAATGATATTCATGTCTGTTGTTTACTTTAGGTTGTATACAGAAGATCGTACGGAGCAAGAAGCATCATTGGAAAGCGAGGCCTAACAAATTGCTTAAGAGTGATTCGTAACGCGTGGCACTTTTACTATGCGGTGGCTTATGGTGGTTAAGGCGCCGTGCAGTAGCTTTTGTATTGCGTTACTCACACCTTAGCAAGGCGTTAGTTTTCAAGAGGAAAAACGTGGCTATATCCCAAGATTTAGTGGTAAAAGCTCAAAGTCTAAATTGTCGTACCGGCTTTCAATTTCAGTGTTAATTTACGTGGTAAAAGTCAAAATTAGGCAACCCTTCAGCGGTTGATATGTTCTTTGGTGCGGCGACTTTTGGGTTAACTGCGTTGAACTTTTTTGCTGAAACTCTGCCCCTTGAGTTTGTTGGTACAAAAGCCGATTTACTCGCTGAAATGGCGCTTTCTCTGGTGTGGAAAGTTCACGTGGTTTCAGTGACTTTGTTGAAAGTCCGCATTGTGAGATTGGTTTTCCAAAAGCACTTTTTGGTGTTGTTAGTTCGTTTTCAACGGTGTTGTTTGTTCCACGTGGTTTCATTGAGTAGCCGCTTTGAGACTACGCCTGACTTAAGTGCATCAAAATACATAGAGTTTATTGTTTTCAAAATTAAAAGTAACGTAAAATCAACGCTTTGGGTTTGCAAACTAACAAACTGCTCAAGAGGGATTCGCAACGCGTGGCATTTTTACTATGCGTTGAATTTAGTGATTAAGGTGGTATGCGGCGGCTTCGGTATTGCGTTGCTCACCCCTTAGCAGGGCGTTATTGCGCTAGTTGAATCACAAATTTCCAATATATTTATTAATTGATGCATTATCATATAGTATGTTTGGCGCGATTTTATCGTAGCTAGGTTAATAACATGAAAAATAAAGTAATTTTGTGCTCCGCTCTCCTTTTGGGTTTATCAGGCTGTGCTTCAGTTCCTACCGTTGATTCGACAATTTCGAATGAAGCTAAATCATTTGAAGCTCCTCAGGAAGGTAACTCTGGTATTTATATTTATCGCGAGGATACCTTTGTTGGAGCAGCACTTAAAAAATACGTTTATGTTGATGGAGAGTGTATAGGTGAGACTGCTCCAGGGATCTTCTTCTACCATGAAGTTGAAGGTAATAAAGAGCATCAAGTTAGTACGGAATCAGAGTTTTCCGAGAATCATTTAACTATTTACACTGAAGAAGGCCGCAATTACTTCGTTAATCAATATATTAAAATGGGTGTGTTTGTTGGCGGTGCTGGCGTAGAGTTAGTGGACGAAAACAAAGGTAAAGCTGAAGTTTTAAAAGTAGACATGGCAGTAAAAGGTAAATGCCCATCGATCTAATGTCGATATAGCGCAATAACAAAGCATTTAAGAGGGATTCTCAACGCTTGGCATTTTCAGTTTGATTCAGTTTTAGTGTTTACGGCACAATGGTTTAGGCTGGGTAGTGGCGTTGTTCTCCCCTTAACGCGGCGTTATGTTTATCGTCGAATAAGCAAGATCAAGGAGGATATATGTCAAAGGAATTGAAGTCTTCGTCTTTGAAAGTGCAGGAGTTTTTGTCTCGAAACGGCCAAGATTTTGTCGTTCAGGAAATGCCAAGTTCTACTCGTACAGCGCTCGATGCCGCTGAATCTATCGGATGTACCGTTTCCCAAATAGCGAAGTCGTTAATCTTTAAGCATGGAGAAACCGGTGAGCCGGTGCTAGTTGTTGCCTCTGGCTCTAACATGGTGTGTGCTAACAAAGTCAGAGAAGCTACAGGAATTGTCCTCACCAAAGCAGACGCTTCTTTTGTTCGTGACAAAGTTGGTTACGCTATAGGCGGTGTACCACCAGTTGCTCACAATTCATCAGTCCACACCATTTTGGACAAAGATCTAAATCAGTATTCTGAAATTTGGGCAGCAGCGGGAACACCTAATTCAGTGTTTAAGCTGAATCCGCAGAAATTAGGTGAACTAACACAGGGACAGTGGATAGATTTAGCAGAATAAACATAACAAGCAATTTAAGAGGGATTCACAACGCTTGGCATTTTTGCTTTTACATCAAGTTTAGTGTTTATGGCACAATACTTTAGGTTTGGGTGGAAGCGTTGTTCACCCCTTAATTGGGCGTTATGCTACCGGTCAAAATCTTCAATAAGGGATACCATGAAACAGAACATTGTCCATATCGCTTTGGTCGTGAAAGACTATGATGAAGCCATTGATTTTTACGTGAACAAACTCAAATTCGAACTTATTGAAGATATCTATCAACCTGAGCAAGACAAACGTTGGGTGGTTGTAGCACCACCAAATTCTCATGGTGTTACGTTGTTATTGGCCAAAGCCTCGAAGCCAGAACAACATGATTTCATTGGTAATCAAGCAGGCGGTCGAGTATTTCTGTTCCTAAATACAGATGATTTCTGGCGAGACTTTGAGCGTATGAAATTGATAGGTATTAACTTCGTCCGCGAGCCTGCTGAACAAGACTATGGAACGGTAGCCGTGTTTGAAGACTTGTATGGAAATTTGTGGGACCTTCTTCAATTAAACCCAGACCATCCAATGGCGAAAAGGTAGCATAACCAAGCGTTCAATAGGACAGCCAACGCTTGGGAGTTTTGGCTCACGGTTTAGCATTAGTGTTTATGTCGCAATGGGTTGAGTATGCGGCAGCGTTGTCTGCCCATTAACGCGGCGTTATGTATATTGGGAGTTTAAATGTTAGTTTGGGATGAAATAGATGTATTGACAGTCCTAGAGGTTATTCCTGAGCAAGAGGTAGATGGAATCTGGCATAAATACACTGTAGAAAAAGGGGGTGTACAGCTTTCTATTACGGTGTATCAATATGATGGCGATGTGCGATTTGAACTTATTAATTGTCCCAATCAATCTACTCTATTTTCAATGAGACTAATTGGTTGTGAGGGCGTAATCAGGAAACTGGATTCAACAGGTGAGTACCTAGAGTTTGCTCCTGCGAAAAGTTTTGGCAGTAGGTACGATGGAATATCACCAATTCCTTATGGAGTAAGGGTATCCGTGAATCCAAATATTAATATCTCACTATACGGTTGATATACATAACAAGCAATTTAAGAGGGATTCGCAACGCTTGGCACTTTTGCTTCTACTTCAGTTTTAGTGGTTACGGTACAATGCTTTAGGTTGGGTGGTCGCGTTGTTCACCCCTTAATTGGGCGTTAGGTCTATTGGGGCAAGTAGAGAAAAATATGGAAAGTTCAAAGAGTTCAGTTCGCCAAAGAGCTGATGAAATTAAAGAGTATCAATGTAAAAACCTCATTGCAGTGTTAGAAAACCCAATGGATGTGAAAAACATCGGCTCAGTAATTAGAAATGCCAATGCTTTAGGTGTCGAAAAAATATATGTTGTAGACAGTAGAAAATCATTACCTGATGATTGGGAAGAAATAAGAGAGCGAAAATCTCTTTCTAAAATATCAGTTTCCGCATCAAAATGGACTTTCGTAAAGCGTTTTGATAGCACGGAAGGGTGTTTGGAGCATCTCGAAAAAAATAGATTCGCATCGATGGTGACATCTCCACATATCAAAGGAAAGAACAATTTTGTCTTGCACGAAGCTGATTACACTCAAACTAGACTTGCTGTCTGGTTTGGAAATGAAGCTCGTGGTGTAAGTGATCTAGTGGTTGAAAGAAGCGAAGCCTGTATATCAATACCAATGTTCGGCATGATCGAGAGCCTAAACTTGGCAACTACGACAGGTATCGTTCTTTACGAGGTCACAAAACAGCGTAGAGAGTATCAAGCTAAATATAAGCGTGCCATTCGAAAAAAGACCTAACAAGGCATTTAAGAGTGACTCACAACGCTTGGCGATCTCAGTTTAAACTTGGTTTAGTGTTTAAGGTGCAGTGGTTTAGGTTAGGAGTTTAGCGTTGTTCGCACCTTAATGCGGCGTTATGCTACCGGTCAAAATCTTCAATAAGGGATACTATGAAACAGAACATTGTCCATATCGCTTTGGTCGTGAAAGACTATGATGAAGCCATTGATTTTTACGTGAACAAACTCAAATTCGAACTTATTGAAGATATCTATCAACCTGAGCAAGACAAACGTTGGGTGGTTGTAGCACCACCGAATTCTCATGGTGTTACGTTGTTATTGGCCAAAGCCTCGAAGCCAGAACAACATGATTTCATTGGTAATCAAGCCGGCGGCCGAGTATTTCTGTTCCTAAATACAGATGATTTCTGGCGAGACTTTGAGCGTATGAAGTCGATAGGCATTAACTTCGTCCGCGAGCCCGCTGAACAAGACTATGGAACGGTAGCCGTGTTTGAAGACTTGTATGGAAATTTGTGGGACCTTCTTCAATTAAACCCAGAGCATCCAATGGCGAAAAGGTAGCATAACCAAGCGTTCAATAGGACAGCCAACGCTTGGGAGTTTTGGTTCACTGTTTAGCATTAGTGTTTATGTCGCAATGGGTTGAGTATGCGGCAGCGTTGTCTGCCCATTAACGCGGCGTTATATGCCAATCAAAGGAATACGAAAAAATGTCAGAGAAATATATGCTTAGAGCCTTAGAAATTTCTAAGAATGCATTACCCTGTTGTATTCCAAATCCCCCTGTTGGTTGTGTTCTTGTTAAAAATGGCGAGGTGGTGGCCGAAGGGTATACACAATCAATAGATGGCAATCATGCTGAAGTTCAGGCTCTTGAATCCTATTCTGCTTCAAATGAAGGTGTGACTGCATATGTAACATTGGAACCTTGTTCCTTTGTTGGTCGGACTCCTGCTTGTGCAAACACCTTAGTTGAATCAGGAGTAAGGCATGTCGTTGTAGCTATGTTGGATCCAGATACACGGAACAGTGGAAAGGGTATCGAAATCCTAAGGCAGGCGGGTGTCTCTGTACAAGTTGGTTTATGTGCAGAGCAAGTCAGTACTTTCTTGGAACCATACTTAGGTCAATCGTAAAGGCATATAACAAACTGCTTAAGACGGACTGCCAACGCTCGGCGAATTTACTTCAAAGTTTGCACTGTGTTTACGGTGGCTTGTTTTCGTTTTGTGGTAAGTTGTCAGCCACTTAGCAGGGCGTTATGTGCTCGGAGGGAATATGGAAATTCGGAAGGTCCTAGAATCGGACTTAGAGGCAGTGACAAGGCTTGTTTCAGAGGTCTCAGACAAGGATGTGCTTCCGTTGTTTAATGAACAGGGAAAGCAAGAGTATAAGGACAGAGTTTTACCTGACCTAGAGACTGCTTTTGACAATGAGAAGTTTTCATCTGTTAAGGCTGTATCGGGAGGGGAAGTCCTCGGTTTTGCTGCTTTACGTGATGGGAATTATCTAACACATTTATTTGTTGCTAATTCACAGCAAGGGTCAGGTTTAGGTCGTGCTTTATTGAATCATTTGCTTAATCAGACAGATGCTTGTGAAGTTAGCCTGCGTTCATCGGTGAATGCTGTTGAGTTCTACAATCGTAATGGTTTCGTGGCAACAGGTGAAGAAGCTGAGTTCAACGGAATTAGGTTCGTACCAATGTCTTTAGTTCGCACATAACAAAGCATTTAAGAGTGATTCGCAACGCTTGGCAGTTTCGCTTCGCTCAAGTATAGCCAAGCGTCGCTCACACCTTAATGCGGCGTTATAAGCCTTAAAGTACTCATAGGATATTAAATATTGGAAAATACAGAGAAACAAAAAGGACCTGGTTGTCTTGGGTTTGTAATTGGTGGAATGTCGTTCATTCCTTTGATTGGCGTTGTATTTGGAATTGCAGCAATTATCTGGGGTTTCAATGCAAAAAGTACAAAGCTGAAGTTAGTGGGTCTTTGCGGTATTAGTTTTACTTTTATCTTGTATGGGACGCTTGCGTACTTGGGTTTTGTACAAGAAGGAGGAGTGTACGATGATCTGCGATCTGAGTTAGTAAAAGTACAATTGACAAGTGCAGTACAAGCTATTGAATTGTACAAAGTTCAAAATGGTGTATATCCGACATCATTAGAAGTTTTACAAAACTCTTTACCACAAGGCAGCTTGGTATCTCTAAACGATGCAGCACAAGTAAGTGTTTCCGGAGAGACGCTGTATTACTATGTTGTTATTGATGAAAATTACTATCATATTCGGTCATATGGAAGAGACGGAGTAATTAATACATTGGATGATATTTTGCCAACACCGATAGAAAATGTAGGGCTAATAGCCGACTATCGAGTAGAAGACGGCTTATAACAAAGCATTTAAGAGTGATTCCCAACGCTTGGCATTTTTCATTCCAACGTTGGGTTTTGTGTTTACGGTGGCATGGTTTAGGTTAGGTGGTAGCGTTGCTCACACCTTAATGCGGCGTTATGGTGCTGCAAGATTTAGTTCTTATTTGGCTTATTAGTTTGGTGCTCGTTGCGGGTTTTATGTACTCTTGCTCATCCACTTGAGTTTGGATTTTTATCTCTGGTGAAACGCCGCTTTGGGTGCATTGTTAAGGCTAGTCTGCCGTTTGTATCTTGCTCCCAAATAAAATTTGTATTGCGGCAATTAGCTGAACCTAGGCTTCAGTGGGGCGGCCCTTCTTTGTTTTAATTGGCAGTATCGTTGTTGTTAGGTTTCTTCTTTGGACTCCATTGAGTTGCTGCATAGTGGTTTGTTGTGTTCCATGTTCTTACAGAGTTTACGTTTGCGGTGAGTGTGGTGGTTGACTTAGGTTTCCATAACCAAGCGTTCAATTGGACAGTCAACGCTTGGTAGTTTTGGTTCACAGTTTGATTCTGCGTTTATGTCACAGTGGTTCAAGTATTGGGTAGCGTTGTCTGCCCATTAACGCGGCGTTATGTTTTTAAGGAGAGCTATGAATATCGCAATAGAAGATAGCGAGCTTACTTTTAAAGCGAGCATATTGATTCTCGAAGAGCTCTTGCATTTAGGGTGCGATAACTTCTCAGTTCAACTCAACATATCATATGATGGAAGTGGCTCTAACCGACAAAAACAGTTTAAAACTGACATTGTTGACTACTCTCTCGGTAGCTTTACCAAGGAAGTATTCTTCTTTAGTCATAAGACTTGCAGGTTTAGTGAAACATCGGAACATTATGCTTTTAATCAAGACACTATTCCTATTATTTCAAGAGCAATGGGAAGAGGCCTCATGTGCTTTAAGGCAGATTTAGAGTGGGGAATTAGTGAATGGCAGTTTTATTCGGGTAGTGTCTTACTTGCGGGTGCGAATGTTAAGGATGACTACTTTTTTATTTCTGGAGTTGAACAAAGGTTTGTAGACTTACTTGCCAATGTAAATATTCCAATTGTAATACAAACATAACAAGGCGTTTAAGGCGGATTCACAACGCTTGCCGGTTTTGGTTTAAGTTAGCTTAAGTGTTTAAGGTACAATGGTTTAGGGTTGGTGGTTGGCGTTGTTCACCACTTAACGCGGCGTTATGGTGCAGCAAGATATAGTTTTTATTTGGCTTGGTGGTTCGGCGTTCGCTGTGAGTTTCATAGTCATTCTCACATGCCTACTAGGTTCCAAATTTTTATCTCTGGTGAAAAGCCGCTTTGTGTCTTTCGCAAAGGCTAATCTGCCGTTTTCATCTGGCTCCCAAGTGAAACTGGTACAGCGGCAATTAGCTGATACTTGGCTTCAGTGGGGCGGCCCTTCTTTGTTTCAATTGGCCGTATCGTGGTTGTTAGGTTTCTTCTTTGGACTTCATTGGGTTGCTGCATACTGGTTTGTTGTGTTTAGTGGTCACAATGAGCCCACGCTTTGTGGTGAGTGTGTTGGTTGTCTTAGTTTTCCATAACCAAGCGTTTAATTGGACAACCAACGCTTGGCAGTTTTGGTTCACAGTTTGGCATTAGTGATTATGCAACAATAGTTTTAGTATGTGGTAGCGTTGCCTGCCCATTAACGCGGCGTTAGGTTTTTGATTGTGCTTGGTCACTCATTTGTCTGGTGAATATTGACTTGATTGTCTACTCATTGTTCTAATTAAACAATGAGTTAGATACAAGGTATTGAAATGGAAGTTGTACAAAAAAAAGGCAAGAATAAATTCACGTTCAGTTTCGGAGACGATCGGTTTAATTACGGCTACGTGCAATCGTCAGGTAAAGGTGATGTAGATCTTTACTACGGTGACTTGCCACATAAAAGTTCAGAGATCATTGAACAGAATGAATGGCTGAGAAATGTAGGCATTCTTTGGATTGTAATTGGTATTTTTCAAAGTGGATATGGCAGTTTTACGCGTGAAGCGTTTTACTTAGATCCAATGTGGATCTTAATAGGTGGTGCTTGTTTAATTTGGGCGGTTGTATCAAAAATTACCTACACAGTTTATAACACTGACGAGGTTAACCTGTTTATCATACAAGATAGACAGCATGATTCAGTAGTCGATACATTGATGAGTCGACGTAAAGAGCAACTTTTAGCTTGGTATTCGGATATTAACATGGAGAACGAGTTAGCTAATGAGATCAACAAGTTTAAATGGTTAGCTGAGCAAAAAGTATTAAGTGAAGAAGAATCAAAGCAAAAGATAGAAGAAGTAAAATATTACCATCAAGAGCAAGGTGGTACAGAAAGAGTTCTTAACTAGTCATAAACCTAACAATCTGTTTAAGAGTGATTCGCAACGCTTGGCATTTTTGCTATGCGTTGCGTTTTGTGTTTAGGGTGGTATGCGGCAGCATCGGTATTGCGTTGCTCACCCCTTAACAGGGCGTTAGTTTGCTAAAGGCTAGCGATTAACTAGCCTAAGCTTGCTCTCACATCAGCAATGGTGATGAAGAGTTTATTTTCAGCGTCTTCAAATGCTTGAAAACCATAGCGTTCATAGAAGTGTTTCGCACCGTCTTTGGCATCAACTATAACAACTGGAAATGCAACGCTATCACTTGCAGCTAATAGTTTTCTGAGTGCGTCGATAAGCAGCCACTCACCAAAGCCTTTCCCTTTGTATCGGTCATCGACAGCAAGGCGGGCAATCAGACCACCAGAGGTGGATGATTGGTGTTTTTTTTTAACTTATCGGGCAATGCCTTTAAGTCAATTGGTGTCATTGTTAGCGTGTAAAAGCCGATGACATGTGAGGTGTCGTTATCATCTTCCAAAACAAACGTTCTGGTGTTGTCTTTTTTTGCTTGCTGACTCGCCATTACTTTTAAGTAATTATTGAGAGCTTCGATACCACAGTTGAATCGGTTTCTATCGTGTTTAGCTTTATCTAGAAGTACCGTATTCATCATTGAGTTTTGCTCTCGTATCGGTCAGCAGCAGCTTTTAGTTTCGAGTTCTGTGTAGCAGGGCGATCTAAAGCTTCCATCAGCAACATAGCATCAGCTTGGCTCAGTTTTAAAGCCTGTTCACGTTCGATGACTTGTTTGGCTTTTTCGATTGCAGCGCTTAGAACAAACGAATTGATGCTAGACATTCCGGCGATCGCGGCAGCCTTAGTAAGTAAGTCTTGTGTATCGACATCAACTCTAGCGGTGATGCGAGGCAAAGTAGTAGCCATAATGTTATCTCCTGTTGTGTCAAAGTGTCACATAGGTATTATGGTCTTAAAGTGTGCAATAAGCAATCTTTGTGTCACTTTGGCACGCAAACTAACAAACAATTTAAGAGTGATTCAGCACGCTTGGCATTTTTGGTTTCAGTTAAGTTTAGTGTTTACGGTGGTCAAATTAGGTGTCGTGGTCGCGTGCTTCACACCTTAATTGGGCGTTATATGCTCCACAAGGAATTGAATTAAAGATGAAAAATGTAGTTCTAAAATCAGCAGACACATCTTCTGAAATTTGCTTCTTCGACCGTGACGGTGATTACTTCTATATCTCCTATAAGTCTCAATTTATGAGCTATAGCAAACGTATATGGGGTTATTCAGACACAGCTTATTGGATGGAAAGTATCCAGTTTATGGCTGAAAATTGGAAGGGCTAGGATGGTCACGTTCTAATTCAGTCAGTTGAGCAAGACCTCAGTCTAACTTTTACTTGTGACTCTCTAGGGCATGTAAACGTTTTACTTTCCGTGTGTGAAAATGAAGGTCCGGAGCCTTGGGAAGTCAGGTCAGAACTGACTACAACTATAGTAGCAATGTCTTCATTTCATAGTGATGTGGTTGAGTTTTTTAGCTAAGTTTCAGAACGCATATAACCAAGCGTTTAATCGGACAACCAACGCTTGGCGGTTTCGTCTCACAGTTTGGTTTTTGTGTTTATGGCACAATGGGTTAGGTTTGTGGCAGCGTTGCTTGCCCATTAACGCGGCGTTATAGGAATTGGAGGTTCGGATGAGTGGTGACATAAAAATTATTGCAGATAGGCTAAAGCCTCACATGGAAAAGCTAGATACGTATTTTCAAAATAAGAACTCAGACTTCCGAGCTCTGATGGAAACAAATCATGATGAGTTGGGTAGGGTTTTGAAGTGTCGCCTTGTAATCGAACATTACCTCACTACCTATTTGTCAAACCATTATGGAATTGATGATATCGACCAAATTAGGCTGTCATTTGCTCAAAAAGTAAAGTTGCTTCCCGATAAAGGAAGTGCCGTTTCATATGTTAAAAAAGGCATCGAAAGAGTTAACAAAATACGCAATCGCTTTGGGCACGAGTTAGACGCAACAATCTGTAACGGAGAGATAAATGAACTTGATGATGTCTTAAAAACCATGAGACCTGAGGTTTGTTCCGAAACACCAATCAATAGAATAGAAAACTTCACTGCGATCGCTTGTACATTTTTAAATGTAGCACCGAAAGAAATCGAAGAAATCTTCTAGCAAGCTTTCAAGAATGTGCAGGTGTGAAAATACCTATAACAAAGCGTTTAAGACGGATTCCCAACGCTTGGCATTTTCAGTTTGCTTTGAATTTAGTGTCTACGGCACAATGGTTTAGGTAGGGTGGTAGCGTTGCTCACCACTTAACGCGGCGTTATATGCTTAATATGGATCTATTTAAATGGGAAATAAAAAAGTAGTACTTGTTGCTAAGTCTAATTACAGTCCTGATTCTGATGAATTTCTCCTCAAAATATTGACGGATGGTGCAAGGTTAATCTGTATTACAGGTGTAGACTGTAATACTTGGGAAGATGTAATAGACGAATTGGCAGTTGGAGATGGTAGCCAAGTATTTGATGTCACCACTACATCTCATCCTAACGAGTCTGAATTGGAAGTTATCGAGTTTGCTCGCTCATTTCCTTTGGTAGAGAATTCGGTTGTTAAAATTGTGCGCATATAACCAAGCGTTCAATTGGACAGCCAACGCTTGACAGTTTTGGTTCACAGTTTGGCATTAGTGTTTATATCACAATGGTTTAAGTTTGTGGCAGCGTTGTCTGCCCATTAACGCGGCGTTATGTTTTCGGAGGGAAATTGTCACTATGAGCATAGAGCTAAGAAGAATTGACCATGATAACTTCTATGAAATCTGCCAGTTACAAGTTGCTAAAAACCAATTAAATCATGTCGATAGCAATGCTATTTCATTGGCTGAAGCGAACTTTATGGATTTTCCTTGGTTTCGTGGCATCTATGCTGAAGATAAGCCAGTAGGTTTCATCTTGGTAAACGCAGACATTCCCGCAGATAAATTTTTCCTTTGGCGATTCATGCTAGATCAGACACAACAATCAAAAGGTTATGGTCGTAGAGCCATCGAGTTGTTAAGTTCAGAGTTGCTTAACGAGTTTGGAGCGTCGGCTCTTTATACAAGTGTTGTAGATAGCACAGGTGGTCCAAAAGGTTTCTACTTAAATTGTGGGTTTATACCTACTGGAAACTTAGTCGCAGGCAGGGAAATAGAGTTAAGCAGAACTCTTAAGCCCCAAACATAACAAACTGTTTAAGAGTGATTCGCAACGCGTGGCATTTTTACTATGCGTTGTGTTTGGTGTTTAAGGTGGTATGCGGTGGCATCGGTATTGCTTTGCTCACACCTTAACAGGGCGTTATGGTGCAGCAAGATTTAGTTCTTGTTTGGTTTGTTGGTTCAGCATTCGCTGCGAGTTTCATTGCCACCCTTACATGTCCACTAGGTTCAAAGTTTTATCTCTGGTGAAAAGCCGCTTTGAGTGTTCCATGAATGCTAATCTACCGTTTGCATCTATTTACCAAGTGAAATTAGTACAGCGGCAATTAGCTGAATCTTGGCTCCAGTGGGGCGGCCCTTTTTTGTATCAATTGGCCGTATCGTTGCTGTTAGGTTTCTTCTTTGGGCTTCATGTGGTTGCTGCATAGTGGTTTATGGGGTTTCGTGGCCGTAATTAGCTTACGCTTTGCGGTGAGTACATTGATTGTCTTAGGTTTCCATAACCAAGCGTTTAATCGGACAACCAACGCTTGGCAGTTTTGGTTCACAGTTTGGCATTAGTGTTTATGTCACAATGGTTTAAGTTTGTGGTAGCGTTGTCTGCCCATTAACGCGGCGTTATGTTGCAGCAAGATAGAGTTCTTTTTTGGTTTGTTGGTTCAGCGTTCGCTGCGAGTTTCTTGGTAGTTTCTGCATGTCCACAAGATTCCAGATTTTAATCTCTGTTGAAAAGCCGCTTTCTGTCTTCCGCACAAGCTAATCCGCCGTTTGCATCCGGTTCCCAAGTGGGTTTAGTGTTACGGCAATTAGCTGGTAATTGGCTTCAGTGGGGCGGCCCTTCTTTGTTTTAGTTGACTGTATCGTTGTTGTTAGGTTTCTTATTTAGGCTTTATAGGGTTGCTGCATACTGGTTTGTTGTGTTTAGTGGTCACAATAAGCCCATGGTTTGCGGTGAGTGTGTTGGTTGTCTTAGGCTTCCATAACCAAGCGTTTAATTGGACAACCAACGCTTGGCAGTTTTGGCTCACAGTTTAGTTTTTGTGTTTATGGCACAATGGTTTAAGTTTGTGGCAGCGTTGCTTGCCCATTAACGCGGCGTTATACGCATTTGTTGGAAAACATAAATAGGAAATTATGAAGTTATCTGAGTTGCAAAGTCATATCAAAGAATTCGACCACGCTCCTGAATTACCAGAACATTACTTTCTCAAATTAGTTGAAGAAATAGGTGAACTATCAGAATCAATTCGCGAAGGTAAAAGTGGCCAACCCTGTTTAGAGGAACTTAAGGGGTCCATCGCAGAAGAGTTATATGACGTCCTGTATTATATTTGCGCATTGGCGAATATCTATGATGTAAATCTAGAGCAAACCCATGAACTCAAAGAAATATTAAACAAAGTTAAGTACAACCGTTAGAAAGCGTATAACAAAGCATTTAAGAGGGATTCTCAACGCTTGGCATTTTTCCTTCTATTTCAAATCTAGCGTTTACGGTGCAATGTTTTAGGCTTGGGCGGTAGCATTGTTCACCCCTTAATGCGGCGTTATGTGATTGGAGTAAATTTGAATATTCAGGAATTTAAACAGTTCATAAAAGAACATATACATGCTTTAGAGCCTAGCGGAAAAGAGAATCCACTAAAGGTTCAAAAGCGTTTTCAATTGACGCCGAGAGAGTACTTGAGCTTTGCAGAAAATGAGCTGAATAATTCTTCTGATGTGAGTCGCATTAACTGTGTATCTCACCTGAAGCGTGCGCTGGATTGTCAGTTAGATACTTACTTTCATACCTTTAATCTGTATGAGCTTTTTAATAAGCGTGCAATTAAAGTCAAAACTAAACTGGAGTTTATAGGCGCACTTGGCTTTTTAAACTCTCGTTCGCTTGTAAGGCTGAACAACATAAGAAATGGTATGGAGCACGACTATGTCGTCCCTGATATCGCTGATATTGAGGTTTATTTCGATTTAATTACAGCTTTAGTCCAATTGCTTGAGCATGGGGCGTTTGAAGCTGCGGGTTGTGACTTCGGTATTTACTCCGATACGAGTTGTAGTGACTTCAATGAACTCATAATAAAGTACGACCAACACAATACTAGCATCCACGTACAGATCAAGGCGGGTGAGGAAGAGAACAGTATAACGTTTACGACCTCAGCAGAAACCAACATTGAAGACTTCGCTTATATGTTCAAAGTACTAAGAATGTTGAATCTACTTTGGGATTGTCAGTGGGGGCATGAGTTTGTACTTCGTGAGTTAGAAATCACATAACAAAGCATTTAAGAGTGATTCGCAACGCTTGGCAGTTTCGCTTCGCTCAAGTATAGCCAAGCGTCGTTCACACCTTAATGCGGCGTTAGCAGTAAGGAAAATCAATTGAAAGATTTCATAAAACTAATTAGGTATCTCTTAGTTGCCGCATTATATTATTCATGGCAAGATCTACGGGGAATCGATTATTATTGGCTGGATGGTCGCTCATTTTTTGTGACAGTTTCGTTGATAGCTGCAACTATTTCTATAATCTGTTTTTTCTTCAATTATAAGTCTGAAATAAAGATATTGTCAGAAATGAAAGGTGAACCTACGACCACGACACATTATATAGGGCCAATTATTAATACAAAAACTGTGTATGTTGTGATCTTATCAATAGCGTTAATTGTAATGATATCTGTGGAACTAAACCATCAGTTTGCAGAGCAACTTAACGAGTATATTGCTATCGAACCTAATCATCATGAAAGTATCAACCTATTTGTTAGCGAATCGGAATGTCAAGAAAGTCTGAGCGTGAAAGGTCAATGTCATCAAGTATTGAAAGGCGTACTTGGTGAAAAAATATATTATTAATTATAGTGGTAGCGTTAAGAATTACTGCTAACAATAAATTTAAGAGTGATTCACAACGCTCGGCGCTTTCACTTCAAGCCAGTTTAGTGTTTATGGCACAATGTTTTAGGTAAGGTGCTGGCGTTGTTCACACCTTAATTTGGCGTTAGTTTGCAAGAGGAAAAACTCAGCTATATCGCAAGATCTAGTGGTAAAAGCTCAAAGTTTAAGTTGTCGTACAGGCTTTCAATTTTAGTGTTAACTAGCGTGGTGAAAATCCAAAATTGGCATCGTTTCACCCGTTGATTTGTTCTTTGGAGCGGTGACTTTGGGGTTAACTGAGTCGAACTTTTTTGCTGACACTCTGCTCGTTGAGTTTGTTGGTGCAAAAGCCGATTTAATCGCTGAAATGACGTTTTCTCTGGTATGGAAAATTCAAGTGGTTTCAGTGGCTTTGTTGAAAGTCCGCATTGTGAGATTGGTTTTCCAAAAGCGCTTTTTGGTGTTGTTAGTTCGTTTTCTGCGGCGTTGTTTGTTCCAAGTGGTTTCATTGAGTAGCCGCTTTGAGATTACGCCTGACTTAAGTGCATCAAAACACATAAAGTTTGTTGTTTGCAAAGTTTAAAATAACGTAAAATCAGAGCTTTGGGTTTGCAAACTAACAAACTGCTCAAGAGGGATTCGCAACGCGTGGCATTTTTACTATGCGTTCAATTTGGCGATTAAGGTGGTATGCGGCGGCTTTGGTATTGCGTTGCTCACCCCTTAGCAGGGCGTTATTTGCTCAGAGGAACTATGGATAAATTTTCAGACATTTTGCGCTTAGCTACATCAAAAGTTGAAGCTGAGTATTTCAAGTTAATTCAGTATGATGCGGATGATGTATACCGAGAAAGGGTATATTGTTACGAGCTATACCATCAAATGCGTTGTATTTGGGATTACGAAGACTTCATCTTAAATGGTGAGGTGGATAAAGCTGGGCATCCAGCATTAAAAGATACCAAGGTCGCAAATGCTAAACCAGATTTCTTAGTCCATTATCCGGGTGATATGCGTAAAAATGACATTGTTATTGAGGTTAAATCTTCCAACGCAGATATTGGACCAATTGAGACTGATCTGACTAACTTGGCTGAGTTCAAGCTCAAAGTAGACTATCGCCGTGCAATCTTCTTAATCTACGGTAGCGGATATGATGATGAGTACTGGATAGACAAGGTAAATAGGGCTGCTAAGAAAGTCTCCCAATCTACAACCGTTGAACTTTGGAGGCATAAAACATGCCTAGAGCCAGCGGAATTTCTGTGTAATGTACTCGTTGGAAAACGCATATAACAAACTGTTTAAGAGTGATTCGCAACGCGTGGCATTTTTACTATGCGTTGTTTTTAGTGTTTAAGGTGGTATGCGGAAGCTTCGGCATTGCGTTGCTCACGCCTTAACAGGGCGTTATATACCCAAAAAGGAACAGAGTATATTGAAGTTTTTTAGGATATTAATCATATGGAGTTTGCTTATGGCTGAAGCAGTCGCTCAGAATGTGTATTTTACCGCCCGAGGGGAGCAAAACGGTAATCCAGTAATTTATAGAAGTATAGAAAATGTGCCTGAAGGTCAAAATGAATCTGACTTTCCAACCTTAGTTAGTATCTATTGGCCTTTTAATGAAAATGTAAATAATGGTATGCCCGATCAGCAAACAAATGAAGAGCAAGTTTTATTTGAGGATGCTCTAGAAACACTGGATCAAAACGGTATGAGTCATCTAATGCTCGTGGTTACAGGTAATGGCCGAAAAGAGTGGTTATGGTATGTCAAAGATGCAGATAGTTGGATGGCTAAACTAAACGAGTTACTTATTGATCATAAAGTATATCCAGTTGAAATCTCGATAAGTTCAGAACCCAGTTGGTCAACCTATCATAATTTTATTTCGGGAGTTAAGGGTATATAACAAAGCATTTAAGAGTGATTCCCAACGCTTGGCATTTTTAGCCCAAGGTTGGGTTTCGTGTTTACGGTGCAATGGTTTGGGTTAGGTGGTAGCGTTGCTCACACCTTAATGCGGTGTTATGTGTTCTAAGGAGACTAGGTGTATGACTTTGGATGAAAAGCTAAATGGAGTAATTCAAATACTTCAGCAATCCAATCATTCGCAGGCACAATTTGAATTAGAACGCTTAAGGGAACAATATGCTCAGGGCAATATTAGCGAGCAAATAAGTGTTTTGAATGCTCTAAAGTCTTGGTGCCATCCCAAAGCTTTGGGGGACTTGCGTGTTATACCTATAAGCAATAAACAGTGGGAAAAAGAACTTGGCTACTTTAGTAAGGCATGCACCAATAGAATCAAAAGTTTGGAATCGAAGCGAACTGGTTAAACCAAACACATAACAAAGCGTTTAAGATGGGTTCCCAACGCATGGCACTTTCAGTTTGAACCGGCTTTAGTGTTTACGGCACAATTGTTTAGGTAGGGTGGTTTGCGTTGCTCACCACTTAACGCGGCGTTATACATTAAAAAGGAAGTGAATCACAATTATGTTAACTTTGTCTATTTTACTGATTTTTATAGGGATAGTTTTGTATTTTACAGTCGTTGTCGACATGTTTAAGCAAAAGATATGGTTGGGTTTCTTAGGGCTGTTCCTGTTTCCTTTCACGTATTATCACGCGTTTAAAAATTACTCTGGAAATAAGCTTCGTATGGGTTTGCTCTTAGTTGTCACGACACTATTACCTGTTACCTATATTCAGTTAGAGCTAAGTGCCGCTGGAAGTGAGTTGGAACCATTTTTGACTTCAGTAGGTGAAAGTAATCTTCTTAATTGCTCACTAGAGTCATCGGTTATGTCATCTGGTGGTGTAACATTTTACACGTTGTTTTGTTCCAGTAAGTTATCCGAAAGCCTTAAATATACAAGTGAAAGCGAGCTGGTCGATGTTTATTGGAAAAATATAATTCAACCTGCATTATCGGCTTATCGAGATAGCTTCGGGAAAGTAGAGGGTAAAGGGGTAGTGCTAGGCATAAAATCTCCTTCCAGTCTTATGGCTTGCTACAAAATAGAGAATCCCGGAAATGTTATTGAAGCATGGAGTTCTGGGTTGTCGGAGCCGTGTGGGTAAAAATGTATAACAAAGCATTTAAGAGTGATTCGCAACGCTTGGCGTTTTCGCTTCGCTCAAGTATAGCCAAGCGCCGCTCACACCTTAATGCGGCGTTATGGTGCAGCAAGGTATAGTTCTAATTTGGCTTGTTTGTTAAGTGTTTGCTACGAGTTTCATGGCAGTTTTACATGCCCACTAAGGTTCCAAATTTTTTATCTCTGGTGAAAAGCCGCTTTGGGTATTTAGCTATGGCTAATCTGCCGTTTACATTTGGCTCCTAAGTGGGTTTGCTCTAGCGGCAATTAGCTGGCACTTGGCTTTATCGAGGCGGCCCTTCTTTGTTTTAGTTGGCTGTATCGCTGTTGTAAGGTTTCTTCTTTGAGTTTTACAGGGTTGCTGCATACTGGCTTATGGGGTTTTCGTGGTCACAATGAGCCCATACTTTGCGGTGATTGTGTTGGCTGTCTTAGGTTTCCATAACCAAGCGGTTAATTGGACAACCAACGCTTGGCAGTTTGGTCTTTGTGTTTATGGCACAATGGTTTAGGTTTGTGGCAGCGTTGTCTGCCCATTAACGCGGCGTTAGTTGTTTTAAGAGGAAGTATTGAATGCAGTGGATATCTGCTTATAGTCGTTTGTTTAGTATGTTGGATAAAACAGGTTCACCTGCTTACCATAGCGGCTCAGCCTTCATTAAGGTCGTTCAACAGTTTGACCGTGGCTTGCCAGGTTATTCACTCTACATTGAAGAAAGAAACAGGCTGAAACAGAGTACAACTCGTCGAGACTTTTACTGGGACATTCTCCAAAATCTCGATGAATCAACACGATTCGAAGTGTTTCGTGCCTTTATAGACATTGTCGAGCCACATTGTCCAACTGAAGCTCAAGATCTTCGAGCATATATGTTTGGTAACGGTAAACCCTGTTCCCAAGGCTACTATTCCAAACCATCAGTGGAGTTCTGATAAGCTCAATTCGACACTGTCTAAAATTGAAAATGCAATAGATACGGCAAACTACAACAATGCAATGACTTTGGCATATACGTGTCTGGAGGGGTTGTATAAATCCTATGTTCAGAAACATGTTCCAGCTAGCAGCAATGTCACTGACTTAATACCGTTGTCCAAGTTGGTTCGAACAGACATTGATTCGAAGCTCTCAGCAGTAGGCAGTTATCCAGTTCAAATGGTGACAAGTATTTCTACACTGACCAGTGCAATTGCAAACTCTAGAAATAGCTTTAGTGATTCACACTTTGATCATGATGCTAATAAATGGCTAGCTATCTATAGTCGAGATTTAGTCAACTCTATTGGACGTTTGTTATTGCATTTTCTGTGAGCCAAACAACTAACAAACTGTTCAAGAGTGATTCGCAACGCGTGGCATTTTTACTGTGCGTTGGTTTTAGTGTTTAAGGTGGTATGCAGGAGCTTCTGTATTGCGTTGCTCACACCTTAACAGGTTATGGTGCAGCAAGATATAGCTCTTACTTGGCTTGTTGGTTCAGTGTTTGCTACGAGTTTCACGGCAGGTTAGGCATGCCCACCAGATTCCAAATTTAAATCTCTGGTGAAAAGCCGCTTTGGGTATTTCGCTAAGGCTAATCTGCCGTTTGCATTTGGCTCCCAAGTTAAATTTGCATTACGGCAATTAGCTGTAGCGTGGCTTTAGTGGGGCGGCCCTTTTTTGTTTTAGTTGGCTGTATCGTTGTTGTTGGGTTTCTTCTTTGGACTTCATTGGGTTGCTGCATACTGGTTTGTTGTGTTTAGTGGTCACAATGAGCCCACGCTTTGCGGTGAGTGTGTTGGTTGTCTTAGTTTTCCATAACCAAGCGTTTAATCGGACAACCAACGCTTGGCAGTTTTGGCTCACAGTTTAGTTTTTGTGTTTATGGCACAATGGTTTAAGTTTGTGGCAGCGTTGCTTGCCCATTAACGCGGCGTTAGTTTGCAAAGGGTAGAAAAGCGTTTTGGGTTTAAAAGCTTGCTCGTTTTATTTTGCTATTCACCGGCTAGTTCTCCACTGATTATCATCGTATTTTTCATCACGCGTAGTGGTTTTTCCGGTTAAGTGGTTTCTGTGTCATTCAGTTCTTCAGTGTTAGTAAGGTTCATTTTCACAAGTTCTTTAGCGCTGCTTCTTTGGTGTTTTTAGGCAATCGCATCTTTTAAGGGATTGGCGTGTTTGGCTGTCAGCATCTTCGAAAGTCTTCTTTGCCAAGTACGTTTGTTGATTGGGTTGGAATTTCGAACTATTCATTTTACTAATGAGTTCAAAGCCAGTAGTTTTGTAACCAATTCAGCACCTTGGCGCTAAATCTTTGGCTGCATCGCGGTGGCAAACTAACAAGGCGCTAAAGACGGACTAACAAACGCTTGGCATTTTCAGTTTGGTTTAGTCGTGTGTTTAAGGTGTTTTAATTGAGTGAGGTGGTAGGTTTGTTAGCCACTTAGCTAATCGTTAGAATTATTATTAAGCTAGGAGTAAGTTTTGACAAAATCCGGAGAGTTGTTTGAGCGTTCAATACAAGATGCTGAAGAGATCTTAGAACGTTTTGACGAAGAAAAAAATGGTTCATCAGCCTACAATACGGAATCGCTGAAGCGAGCGGGGTTGGTGCTTACGCTCGCGGCTTGGGAAACCTATGTCAAAAATCGGTTTAATGAGGAAATTGAAGTTTGGCTATTCTCTGTAAAGGGAAGCCAGCTAGGGCATTTTGTTCAAAAAAAAGTAGACGAAGACTTGAAGCGCTTCTTCAACCCGAACACCGCAAAGACTAAGCAACTATTTAAAGCGTATTTTGATATCGATGTTACGGAAAGTTGGAAGTGGGATAATTATTACCCATCGCAAGCAAAGAAAGTACTCGATCAGTTTGTATCTATGCGCGGTGATGCTGCACATCAAGCCAATACAAATCAACAGCAAGCTCACCTTGTAAAAAGAGAAGATCTGGCTAAAGCAATTCGCTTTATAAAAGGTTTAGTTAGAGCAATGGACGAAGTAAGTATTGCCAAATAATTCTAACAAAGCATTTAAGAGTGATTCGCAACGCTTGGCAGTTTCGCTTCGCTCAAGTATAGCCAAGCGCCGCTCACACCTTAATGCGGCGTTATGTTGATAAGTGGTGTTATGAGAATTGTAGTTTTGCTAATTGGGTTGGTTCTGGCTGGTTGTGCGAGCACAGAAAAGTCAGCTGATTCATCATCAGATAAACTAGAGCCGATAGTTCAGGTTTCACCTAAATACCCGAAATCAGCAATAGATAACAGTCTTTCAGGCTTTGTATCGCTGAGGTTCAAGGTTGACAGTAATGGTAATGTAAGGGACATAACAATTCTAGACTCCGGCCCTGAAGGTATATTTGACGAGGCTGCATTGAAAGCATTATCCCAATGGAATTTTGAGCCACAGAAAGTTAAAGCCCCGATATCTCAAGAAATTACTATTAACTTCCAGCTATGACAACATAACCAAGCGTTTAATAGGACAGTCAACGCTTGGCAGTTTTGGCTCACAGTTTGGTTTTTGTGTTTATGGCACAATGGTTTAAGTTTGTGGCAGCGTTGCTTGCCCATTAACGCGGCGTTAGCCGTCATGGAGCTTGCTATACTCAAAGTGATAGAATAGTATCACTTTAGTGTTCCTTTGGAGCAGCTCTCATGAAAGTAGAACTAGTTACATCACTCAAACGTCAAGCAACTAAGATCCTCGCCGATCTCCACGACACCAAAGAGCCAGTGTTAATTACTGAGCATGGTAAGCCATCCGCTTATCTCGTTGATGTTGATGACTACGAGTTTATGCAAAACCGTTTAGCTATTCTTGAGGGTATTGCACGAGGTGAGCGTGCACTAGCTGACGGTAAAGTGGTAAGCCATGATGAAGCCAAGAACAAAATGTCAAAATGGCTGAAATAATCTGGACTGAACCAGCGTTATCTGACCTCAACGATATCGCTGAATACATCGCACTTGAAAATATCGTAGCTGCAAAGCAATTAGTGCAAACGATCTTCTCCAAAGTCGAACGCCTACAAACTTTCCCAGAGTCAGGTCGTATTCCACCCGAGCTAAAACATTTAAGTTATCGTGAAGTTGTCGTTAATCCATGTCGTGTTTTCTATAAACAAGACGGTGACAAAGTGTTTATTCTGTTTGTTATGCGTGCAGAGAGAGATTTGCGTAAGTTCCTGTTGAGTAAACAGTAACCTTTGGGAATGAGCGGCCAACAAACTGTTTAAGAGTGATTCGCAACGCTTGGCAGTTTCGCTTCGCTCAAGTATAGCCAAGCGCCGCTCACACCTTAATGCGGCGTTATGGTGCAGCAAGGTAGGGTTCTTATTTGGGTTATTGGTTCAGCGCCCGTTGCGAGTTTCATAGCACTTTCCACATGGCCACTAGATCCCACATTTAAATCTCTGGTGAAACGCCGCTTTGGGTATTTCGTTAAGGCTAATCTGCCGTTCGCATCTAGCTTCCAAGTGAAATTTATATTGCGGCAATTAGCTGATTCTTGGCTTCGGTGGGGCGGCCCTTCTTTGTTTCAGCTGGCTTTATCGTTGTCGTTAGGTTTCTTCTTTGGGCTTTATTGGGTTGCTGCATACTGGTTTGTTGTGTTTAGTGGTCACAATGAGTCCATGCTTTGCGGTGATTGTATTGGTTGCTTTAAGCTTCCATAACCAAGCGTTTAATTGGACAATCAACGCTTGACAGTTTTGGTTCACAGTTTGGCATTAGTGTTTATGTCACAATGGTTTAGTTTTGTGGCAGCGTTGCTTGCCCATTAACGCGGCGTTATACATATGGAGGTAAAATGGAAACTTTCGGAACAGTTTATGCTAAAGCAATTGACGATTTGTCTTCGAAAACATTCATCCCCGTGTTCATCAGTGCTCTATTTTCCGAGCTTTCACCGTTATTGGGCCCAAAGATGGGATTCTGGGAAATTTATGTTCCGCTTTTTGTAGTTGGCATAATACTAGCGTCATTGGCCTTGTTGCCGATTTCCTTTGCTGAGGTCTATGTAAGTGAGTTTCGAACCTACGTGGGTATGTTTTGTATGCCACTTGGAGCTATAGGGTTACTGCCACAATATTTCGAGGCCATATCAGTTCCGTATACACAGGTAACAGGGTTTTCTCTGCTAGTATGGTCATTTGTTTTAGCTAATCCTCTGCGGTTTGTTCAGCAGTTATTGGACAACTAGCGACTTAAAATATATGTATAACAAAGCGTTTAAGACGGATTCCCAACGCTTGGCATTTTCGGTTTTATTCAGCTTTAGTGTTTACGGCACAATGGTTTAGGTTTGGTGGTAGCGTTGCTCACCACTTAACGCGGCGTTATATGCCATGGAGATTTAAAAATGTATCCTAATTCAATAAATAAGAATATGGTTGGAGAGTACCCAGCAAGCACTAAATCAGGTGGTGGGTATTTTTATGATCAAGTTCTAGAATACCGGGTTTGGTGTCGGCCGTGGCAAGGTGCCCCCGACGAATTTGATGGAGAAATATACTATTACGCATTTCACACTTATGAAGAGGCTCTTGCGTTTTCAAGTAATACTGAAGGTTCTGAAAAACCGTTGGTTTTAGTTAAACAACTTGAGTGGATCGATGAACCTGAAACAGGGAAGTTCATTCACAAAACGGGAGAACGTGTAACTGAATGGGTTGTGGAATGGTTAGTTGGTAGTAAGCGCCAAGAGAATACAATTGCTGATTTTATTGCCCAAAATGGCATATAACAAACTGCTTAAGACGGACTGCCAACGCTCGGCGAATTTACTTCAAAGTTTGTTCGGTGTTTTAAGGTGGCTTGTTTACTTATTGTGGTATGTTGTCAGCCACTTAGCAGGGCGTTAAGTGTCAATCCGGCATGAAGCATAGGAAGCTATAAAATGTATGAATTCTTAGTTGGTCTGGAAGTTTCAAATGATGAAGTGTATGCAGACTATCGAGCGGCCATGAAACCGATTCTTAAGTCTTTCGGTGGAGGTTTCGGTTTTGACTTCGTGGTTTCTGAAGTTTTACTTTCAGAAGTTGATGCCCCTATCAATCGAGTTTTCACTATTCGATTCCCAAGTAAAACAGCCGCAGAAGCTTTCTTTTCAGATTGTAAGTATTTAAAAATAAAGGCTCAATACTTTGATGCGTCTGTATCCCATACGACGATCATTTCGCGTTATGAAAAAGTCACTTAACAAGCAATTTAAGAGGGATTCACAACGCTTGGTATTTTTGCTTCTACTTCAAATTTAGTGTTTATGGCACAATGCTTTAGGTTTGGGATTAGGCGTTGTTCACCCCTTAATTGGGCGTTATGGTGCAGCAAGATTTAGTTCTTATTTGGCTTGTTGGTTCAGCGTTCGCTGCTAGTTTCATAGTCATTCTTACATGTCCACTAGGTTCAAAATTTTAATCTCTGGTGAAAAGCCGCTTTGGGTGTTTCATTAAAGCTAATCTGCCGTTTGCATTTGACTCCCAAGTAAAATTTGTATTGCGGCAATTAGCTGAACCTAGGCTTCAGTGGAGCGGCCCTTCTTTGTTTTAGTTGGTTGTATCGTTGTTGTTAGGTTTCTTCTTTGGACTTCACTGGGTTGCTGCATTCTGGTTTGTTGTGTTTATTGGTCCTAATGAGCCTATGCTTTGCCGCGAGTGTAGCGGTTGTCTTAGGTCTCCATAACCAAGCGTTCAATTGGACAGTCAACGCTTGGCAGTTTTGGCTCACAGTTTAGTCTTAGTGTTTATGTCACAATAGGTTAAGTTTTGTGGCAGCGTTGCCTGCCCATTAACGCGGCGTTATGGTGCAGCAAAATATAGTCCTTATTTGGCTTGTTGGTTCAGTGTTTGCTACGCGTTTCATGGCCATTCTTAGATGTCCACTAGGTTCCAAATTTTTATCTCTGGTGAAAAGCCGCTTTGAGCCTTTCGTGAAGGCTAATCTGCCGTTTGAATCCGGCTCTCAAGTAGGTTTGGTGTTGCGGCAATTAGCTGGTACTTAGCTTCAGTGAGGCGGCCCTTCTTTGTTTTAGTTGGCTGTATCGTTGTTGTTAGGTTTCTTCTTTGGGCTTTATTGGGTTGCTGCATACTGGTTTGTTGTCCTTGGTGGTCACAATGAGCCCATGCTTTGTAGTGATTGTATTGGTTGTCTTAGGCTTCCATAACCAAGCGTTTAATCGGACAACCAACGCTTGGCAGTTTTGGCTCACGGTTTGGTTTTTGTGTTTATGGCACAATGGCTTAAGTTTTGTGGCAACGTTGCTTGCCCATTAACGCGGCGTTATGTGTTTAATCTCAGTCGCAGTTTCAGTTTCATCCCTAGACATGAACAATTCATCCCGCAATACTAACTCGATTGAATATGGAGATTAGTAATGAACAGTTTATTGGAAGAACTGATCAAACAGGGATATAAGACAAAATCTGAAGCAAACCGAATTAGTATTCGCCTTTCATGGACTACAATGCCAGTCTTGATCACTCGAAACATACAAAGCAATACGTATGAACTAAAGTTACAGTATTGGCGGTATATTATTGTAGTCGTAGCGTTTTCATTTAATGCTCTTATTGGCATCCATCAGGACAACTCTGTAAGTTACATTGGATGGGGTGCCTTATCACTTCTATACTTGGCTTCCGGATTTCTAGTACATCACAAAACTAAAGAACTGCGAAGTTATGTGGGTTCTCTTAACCGTACACATCACACATAACAAATCGCTTAACAGGGACTCCTAACGCTTGGCCACTTTCATACAAATCAGCTTCAGTGTTTAGGGCACAAATTTCAAGGTGGGTGGTATAGCGTTATCGCCCGTTAGCAAGGCGTTATATGCTTCACAAGGAATTGAATTCAAGATGAAAAATGTAGTTTTAAAATCGGCAGAAACATCTTCTGAAATTTGTTTCTTTGATCGTGACGGTGATTACTTCTATGTCTCGTATAAGTCTCCATTTATGAGCTATAGCAAACGTATATGGGGCTACTCAGATACAGCTTATTGGATGGAAAGCATTCAGTTTATGGCTGAAAATTGGAAGGACTGGGATGGTAACGTTCTAATTCAGTCAATTGAGCAAGACCTAAGTCTAACTTTTACTTGTGACTCTCTAGGTCATGTTAACGTTTTAATTTCCGTGTGTGAAAATGAAGGCCCAGAGCCTTGGGAAGTTACGTCAGAAATGACGACAACCACAGTTGCAATGGCATCGCTCCATAGTGATGTGGTTGAGTTTTTTAGCTAACTTTCAGAGCGCATATAACAAAGCATTCAAGAGTGATTCCCAACGCTTGGCGTTTTTCTCTTCATCGTTGGGTTTTGTGTTTAAGGCGGTATGATTAAGGTTTGGTGGTAGCGTTGCTCACACCTTAATGCGGCGTTAAGCTACAAAGGAGATTGAATATGGAATTTAGAGATTATTTAGAGAAGTTTGGCATTACAACATCTGATGTGGATGAAGACATTTGGCAAGCAATAGAACACTTGCATGGCGATGATAAAAGGTATTTAACAGGTGCATACCTCCCTTTCCTACAGTTTTTAGGGGGGGCTAGGTGTACTGCTTATACTGCTCAAAATGGGATTTACTTCAAGTCTAGTACGGAGTCGGGTGTTCTGTATGGAGGCTTTTCCATTAAAGATGAACGATGTGTTTATAAATTAACTCACCGAAAAACTGGGAAAAGAGTATTGAGTACTAACTTTCCGACTTTGTTCAAGCTTATTGCTTCTGGAGACGTTACAGTTGTAGCACAGCCAGACTATACCAAGTTTCGAGTCGCTGGTGAGTGTGTATCAGCAGCAATTAAACTCCATAATGCTTGGCAGTTCGATGTGGTAGCCCGTGCGACTTCAGTTCCAGTAGCTTAACAAAGCATTTAAGAGTGATTCGCAACGCTTGGCAGTTTCGCTTCGCTCAAGTATAGCCAAGTGCCGCTCACACCTTAATGCGGCGTTATATTCTATGAGGAGAAATCATGAAATCTAGATTCTTAAGGTTTTTAGCTATAGGTGCAATTGTGGTGTATTTTGGCTGTGCTAGTACTCAGGAGCTCGTCGAGGATGACATTTATACTGCAAAGGATGCGAGTTTTTCTGTAACAACGCCTTTTAAATCTGATCCTTATGCCAATCGATATATGGAGATTCAGGAACAGTATAGTAACAGAGAAAACCAGGTGGTTTTTACATCTACAGCCGCTCCAATGGAAGTCTACAAGGTGTTTGTGTTTAAAAATGTAGAAGCAGAAGAAAACCTAAAAGAAATTGTTAGGAATGCTTACTATCAACAATTTGAATCTTTTTATGGAACACCAGTAGAGCCAAAAAGTGTTGAAAGTATAACAATTAGTGGTTTCAAAACTAAGCAACTAACTTTTAAGCAAAAAATCCCAGAAACAAAATCAGTTTTGGAAAATAGACCTGAACTAACAATTACTCATTTAGCGTATTATGTCGAAGCTGGAAGTAATGCAGCATACATTTTTGTTAACAAGCCATCTGATGGAGACATTTTCGTTGAAGGCTCAGAAACTAGGATCAGAGATTTCGTCCATTCATTTAAGCTGAATTGAATATAACAAAGCATTTAAAACGGATTCCCAACGCTTGCCATTTTGGGTTTACTTTAGCTTCGGTGTTTACGGCATTATTCTTTAAGTCCAGTGGTCTGCGTTGCTCACCACTTAATGCGGCGTTATGGTGCAGCAAGATATAGTTCTTATTTGGCTTGTTGGTTCAGCGTTCATTGCGAGTTTCATGGTCATTCTCAAATTTCTACTAGGTTCCAAATAGTTATCTCTGATGAAAAGCCGCTTTGTGTCTTTCGCAAAGGCTAACCTGCCGTTTGCATCTGGCTCCCAATAGGGTTTTGTGTTGCGGCAATTAGCTGGAACTTGGCTTCAGTGGGGCGGCCCTTCTTTGTATTAGTTGGCTGTATCATTGTTGCTAGGTTTAATCTTTAGGCTTCATTTGGGTTGCTGCATACTGGTTTGTTGGGGTTTATGATTGCAAAGCGCTCAAGCGTTGCGATGATTGTAGTGGTTGTCTTAGGTTTCCATAACCAAGCGTTTAATCGGACAACCAACGCTTGGCAGTTTTGGCTCACAGTTTAATTTTTGTGTTTATGGCACAATGGCTTAAGTTGGTGGCAGCGTTGCCTGCCCATTAACGCGGCGTTAGGTGCTAGGAGGCAAACTTGAAAAAATTACTCGTGATATTGGCATTGGTTTCTGTGCCTAGCTTCGCTTCTGATGATATCGAAGACCCCTGTAAAGTGAAAGGTGGTGGGGTTATGGCCGGTTATCAGTGTGTGGAACAGAAGATGGAACTCGCAGACAAAGAACTTAACGAAAGTTATCAAGAAGCAATCGCTAGAATAAGCGAGGAAGAAGCAGCGCTAAGGGAAACCTGGTCTGAAACCGAGCTGGTGGAGCCGTTTCGAAAGGCCCAAAGGGCTTGGTTAAAATATAGAGACGCTGAGTGCGAGTTTTCAGGTCTTTCTTCCACGCCTTCACCTTGGCAAGGTGTCCAAATTGAAGAATGTAGGTTAAGAATGACGTTAGAACGAGTGGAATACTTCAAGAGTGTATATGTAGGTTAAAAGGAATGCACCTAACAAAGCATTTAAGAGTGATTCGCAACGCTTGGCGCTTTCGCTTCGCTCAGGTATAGCCAAGCGTCGCTCACACCTTAATGCGGCGTTAGGCAATTTTTTATAAAGAGAGTTCCAGATCCCATATATTGAACATTTACCGAGTGAATGATTTTTACATTGTTAGAATATCAAAATATTGCAAATAGGAATACTTTAATGGCGTTAAGAAAAAGGCTAAAGCTTTTGGGAATAGCTTTAATTAGTCTTATCCAAGGATGTTCTTCAGTTGATACACATATAGTAAGTGGTGAGCTAGGGCATCCATTTTCTGGAACCGTGCAATCAGCGGTTTACCAACCGTGCGTTTTTATATTGAGCGGTAATTTATTTTTCATTCCTTACCCTATAGCGTTTGTAGATCTGCCATTATCTTTCGCCGCAGATTTATTGTTTTTGCCTGTTGATCTAGCGTTAATGTCTTCAACTAAAGGAGGCTATTCTTCGGTAATAGACTACCCATCAGGTTGTACTTAAAAACTTGGCCTAACAAACTGCTCAAGGCGGACTATCAACGCTCGGCAACTTTGGTTTTAGTTTGGTGAAGTGTTTAAGGCGGCTAATTTACGTATCGTGGTTTGCGTTGCTAGCCACTTAGCAGGGCGTTATGGTGCAGCAAGATTTAGTTCTTATTTGGCTTGTTGGTTCAGCTTTCGCTGTACGTTTCTAGGTACCTCTTGCTTGCTCACTTGGTTCAAAGTTTTAATCTCTGGTGAAAAGCCGCTTTGAGTTTTCCAAGAAGGCTAATCTGCCGTTTAGGTTCTAATGCCAAGTGACTTGGGTACAGCGGCAATTAGCTCGACTGGGGCGGTCCTTCTTTGTTTCAGTTGGCCGTATCGTTGTTGTTAGGTTTCCTCTTTGAGCATCATTGGGTTGCTGCATACTGGTTTGTTGTGTTTAGTGGTCACAATAAGCCCATGCTTTGCGGTGAGTGTGTTGGTTGTCTTAGGTTTCCATAACCAAGCGTTCAATCGGACAGCCAACGCTTGGCAGTTTTGGTTCACAGTTTGGTATTAGTGTTTATGTCACAATGGGCTAAGTTCATGGTAGCGTTGTCTGCCCATTAACGCGGCGTTAGTTTGCATGGATAAACTCTCGTCCCAGTTATTATTCCTAGGGTGAAAGTCGTGTTATTTCAGATGATTCTGGGGTAGCTGTGATTGACCTAAGACAGCAACGACTAAGATAAAGCCGTCTTCTTTGGTGAAATAAGCTGTGTGTTTTCCAATCGGGAAATAAAAGCCATTTGGGTATATCTCGTCACAACTTCTTCCTAAGCCTGGATTATCAGCTAGCATCTGAAACCCTGATAGCAGAGTATCTTTGTAGTTACGCCACTTTAATTCAGAAAAGTTTTCAACAGTGTAGTTTTTATTTTGTGCAAGTGAGATTGCGCTAAGTTACTTAGCTTGTATTTGTTCTTTTGCATGAGTTAGTTACAGCGAGTTCAGAAAGCTTTCGCCATCAACAGTGTTTCCATTGTTCAAGTCTTCTTTAGCTGACTTAAAGCAGTGTTTGAGGTACTCAACTTTCATAGCTTCTAGCTCTTCAAAGTCACGAATGGACATGACAACGACAGTATCTTTACTGTTTTTGCTGATTTTTACTGGCTCGCGTTGTGCGCTCAGAAGTAGTTCGCCGAAATTTCGTTTGGCATCATTGGCTGTTAATGTATGCATGGTCAGTTCCCAATTGAGTGTACAGTTAGATTATAATGTATCGCGTGAAATGTTCAATTTAATTAAATCGTGCGATTTGTGTGAAATGCAAACTAACAAACTGTTCAAGAGGGATTCGCAACGCGTGGCATTTTTACTATGCGTTGGTTTTAGTGTTTAAGTTGGTATGCTGCGACATTGGTATTGCGTTGCTCACCCCTTAATGCGGCGTTATGGTGCAGCAAGATATAGTTTTTATTTGGCTTGTTGGTTCAGCGTTGGCTGCGAGCTTAATGGCCATTCTTACATGTCGATAAGGCTCAAAACCTTTATCTCTGGTGAAAAGCCGCTTTGAGTTTTTTCATGACGGCTAATCTGCCGTTTGCATTTAGCTCCCAAGCTAAGTTTGCATTCCGGCAATTAGCTGGAGCTTTAGCTGTAGTGGGGCGGCCCTTATTTGTTTTAGTTGGCTGTATCGCTGTTGTTAGGTTTCTTCTTTAGGCTTCATGAGTTGCTGCATACTGGTTTGTGGCGTTTTGTTGTTGCAAAGAGCTCGTGTGTTGCGGTGAGTGTAGTGGTTGTTTTAGGTTTCCATAACCAAGCGTTTAATCGGACAACCAACGCTTGGCAGTTTTGGCTCACAGTTTAGTTTTTGTGTTTATGGCACAATGGTTTAAGTTGGTGGCAGCGTTGTTTGCCCATTAACGCGGCGTTAGTTGCCTTAATAGAAAGAGATAAATTTTGAGAGTTACGATAAACCCAGAGTGGAGCTTTATGGAAGCCCTTCAAGCTGCGAGAGCAGAATACAGAGGTTGGGGCAGAGAAGGTACGGGGTACAGGAACAATGTCATGATAATGTGGGGCGGTATTGTTGGTAAATCTCGTGCTCTCGGTGACTTAGAAAACTTGATTCGTGATGCCGGCTCAAGAAAATTACTCAGTGAAGAAATTCAATTAAGCGAGTATTCGTTAAAGCTACTAGAGAAACGTTTCAAGTCATTGCCTGACAAATTTGAAAACACTAACGTTAATGAGAATTATAAGTTTATCGAAGGTGAGAATTATAAGTTTATCGAAGGTGAGAAGTGTCAGTTTGAGGAAGACACTACTCATGAATTCAAGGAAGTTAAAGGTAACAACCCAACAAAAAGCATTCAAAATGTTGTAGAGGAGTACATCATTGCATTCTTAAATAGCTCTGGTGGCAGTATCTTTTGGGGAATCAGTGATGATACAACCGTTAAAAGTATCTCACTATGTGCTGCGCAGAAAGATGAGATACGAAAGGCGATAAATAACAAACTCAGAACGCTTGAACCACAAATAGATCCAACACAAATAGGCGTAATTTTCATAATGTTGCTAGTAGTGACGATGGGTATGTTGTTGAAGTGACTGTACCTAAATCAAACTCTGACGGGCTCTTTTTCAATTCATCTGGAAACACTTGGGTACGCCTAAATGGATGTAAGCAAAAGCTGCAGGGTTTAGCACTTCAAGATTATATAATTAAGCGAGTGAGAAACGGCAACTAACAAACTGTTTAAGAGTGATTCGCAACGCGTGGCATTTTTACTATGCGTTGGTTTTAGTGTTTAAGGTGGTTTGCGGCAGCTTCGGTATTGCGTCGCTCACACCTTAATGCGGCGTTATGAAACAAGGAGAGTTCAGCAATTGAATATACAAACAGATAGATTAGAAATGGTTCAAATTACGGCTGATGACTGGGATTTATTTCAGTCTCTAAACCAAGATCCAGAAGTAATAAGCTTATGCTTCGATGAACCATCACCTGAAGCAATTAAGGAAAGTTTTGAGTCAAGGCTACCTGTTTGGAGTAACAGTTCTGAGCACTGGTTGTGCTTGACGATGACTCTGACTGAAACTGGTGAGAAAATAGGTGTTACTGGTTTTCGTATCGCCGATGGTAGTGCAGAAGTGGGTTATCTGATTCTACCTAAATATCACGGTCGAGGCTTTGGTACCGAATCGTTAAAAGCTTTGATTTCATGGGCATCTGAAGAGCAAGGAATTCGTTCCTTCGGCGCAATAGTCACGGAAGGTAATATTGGCTCAGAGAAAGTTCTGACCAAGGTTGGGTTTTCTCTAACCAAGGTCGTGCCGGAAGCTTATCAAATTGGTGGAAAGTTGTATGCAGACCATATATACAATTACGAAAATATTGTTTCATAACAAGGCGTTTAAGGCAGATTCCCAACGCTTGGCGTTCTGAGTTCAAGGTTGGGTTTAGTGTTTATGGCGTAATGGTTTAGGTTAGGTGGTTGGCGTTGCTCACTACTTAACGCGGCGTTAGGCTTTAAAGGAGTCACATGACAAATTCGTATACAATATATGTGGCAATTGCTGCACTAATTGGCGCATGGATATCAGCTGCTTTTACTTTTTTCTCAATCCAAAATCAGCGCCACTCTAAGATCTCCGATTTTAGGCAGTCGTGGATTAATGAACTCCGAAATGAAATTGCTAGTTTTGTTAGTGAGCTTCAAAAGTGTGTGTTTTTACAAAAGAAGAGAGACCGTCTCAGAGATAGAAATGAGGAAGAGTTAAGGAAAGAGCTTGATGAAGCTTTTTTCTCGACTTATGGGTTACTTGTTCAGCATAAAGCTCAAATTCGGTTACGGCTGAATCGTGATGATAGTAACGATAGACTCATGAAATTAAATCAATACCTTCTTGATCATGTGAGTAATGCGGTCGAGTGTATTGATAATAAGAGAGTTTGATAAGTGCGAAAAGTTGATTGAGAAAATCGAATTCACTCCGACTAAGGTTCTTAAATCTGAATGGGAGCGTGTTAAAAAGGGTGAAAAAGGTAACCAAATAACGACTAAAGTGGGAACAATAATACTACTAGTTGGTTTGTTTGGCTTGTTAGTAGCACTATTCTTTGCTGCTCAGAATTAAAGCCTAACAAAGCATTTAAGAGTGATTCGCAACGCTTGGCTCAAGTATAGCCAAGCGCCGCTCACACCTTAATGCGGCGTTAGTCGCCAGAAAAAGCTAGCAATTAAAATCATGTTTCTAAGCTTAGAATTTGGCTGATGATTGTTTGGTATACAGTTTCGTCATCGATAGTCAAAACTCAGTTTCAACTGTTTTAAGTCCAAAGTTTTGTAAGTGTCCTAGCTGTTATTTTGTTCTTTGGTGGTGATAGAACGAGGCAATCGAAAATCTGTTTTTGGATGCAACTCTGCTCGGTGAGTTTGTTGATTTAAAAACTTATTTACTTGCTGAAAGGACGTTTTCTCTGGTGTGGTAAGTTCCAAGTGGTTTCATTGAGTAGCCGCTTTGAGAATACGCCTGACGTAATTGCATCAAAGCACATAAAGTTTGTTGTTCGCAAAGTTTAGTTAGGCTTAAAATTGTCGCTCGGTGCCCCGCGACTAACAAACTGCTCAAGAGGGATTCGCAACGCGTGGCATTTTTACTATGAGTAGCGCTTAGTGATTAAGATGTTTTGCGGTAGCTTTGGTATTGCGTTATTCACCCTTTAGCTGGATGTTAGGTGTCAATCATCAGAGTCAAAAGCATCAAATAGATCTGAGTATAATTCACTAAAGTGTTTACTAAAAACTAAATCTGATTCGTTTTCATAAAAGTCAGACCTTGAAATAGGAAAGTGGTTAGCCAAATCTTCGAGTAAAGATTTATATCTTCCAACAATCTCTTGAGATTGTTTTGTTAAGTCTGAATGTTTGTTATCACTTGGTATTAAGTAGTTCAGATAATTAAAGCCTCCTTTATACCCAACACTTAGGCATAGATTGGTGTGTATAAAGGATTATTGTTCATCATCTTCAAATGAAACGCTGGAAGCAGATATAAATTTTTGTGCGATATCGTGACTTAATGAACCTTTAAAATATACGTTATACTCAAAATTACCGTCACTATTTACAGTCCTATCAACCCCCTGGAATTGCGGAATTATATTCTCAAATAGTAGTTTAAATTTACTTACCTCTTGTAACGCGACTTTTATGCTATTGACTTGAGAGTTTTTTAGTTTAAGTGAATTTTGAATTTGTTCACACTTCGCGTGTCTGCCAGTCCCTAGTTCAATATTAAGGTGTTCATACAATGTAGTTAGCCTATATGCTTCTCCATGCCGAACTTGTGCAATTTGGCTTAAAGTTTCTTTCATATTTGAATAACAGCTGTCTGCGTACCATTCGCTTTCACCGTCCATTGAGTTATATATTCGAGGCAACGGGAATTTCCAAGGGAAATAGATGTTCTTTAGTGCGGTTTCTACCTGTATCGCTTCTTTTTCATTATCTGCTCTAAATACTAAAGATTGCTCTATTGATAAAGGGCCAAACTTGCTATTTAGTCTTTTTATCCTAGGAACTAAGGCTCTTGTTCGACCAAGTTTGCAGCATATGGCATCATTTCTTTTTAGTAAATATACAAAGTACTTACCTATCATAAGAAGGTTCTCAACAATACTAATATGTGCAGCGTACCACACCTAACAAAGCACTCAAGCGTGATTTCCAACGCTTGGCATTTTCATTCAGTGTTGAGTTCAGTGTTTATATTGGTATGGTTGAGTGTCATGGCGAGCGTTGCTTACCCCTTAGTAGGACGTTTACTGGCAAGGAGAAAAATGGAAGTTCAGATAGTAAAAATAGAACGAGAAGAGCGGCATGTACTTGAGAATTTGTTCTGCTACTACGTATACGACATGTCAGAGTATATGAAATGGAATCCAGCTGAAGATGGGACGTTTGGAGGATACGATGTTTCAAAGTTCGACCCGTATTGGATTCGGGACGACCATGTTCCATATTTCATCAAGGTGGATAACCAACTCGCAGGGTTTGTTCTGATTCGCCGTTACCCTAGTGATTTTACAAGGTATGATGTTGCCCAATTTTTTGTGCTTAGTCAGTTTAAAGGACAAGGTGTCGGTAAGTGTGTTTTGGCGCAAGTCGTTAGAGCTTTTTCGGGTAAATGGCAAATTCGAATTCTTCTGGAAAACTCAGGGGCACTCAGTTTCTGGAAGTCTGCTGTTTCCAATATCGTAGACGAAGAATACGAGCTGTCAAAAGCGGATGATGTGGATCTTGTCATGTACTTTATCCACTTTGAGACAACCAGCTAAAAAGCGTTTAAGCCCGCTCGCCCAACGTAAGGCGTTTGAGTTCAAGGTTGGGTTTTCGCCGGTGGCGCAATGAGTTTAGGTGAGGTTGCATTACCCACCCCGTAATCGGGTGTGATATTAGGAAAGCTAAACATGGAGATATTCAAACTATTAGGCGATATCGAACACATCTCGGTCAACAAAGAGGGAATTTAACGCACATTGTGCAGCGAATAAGCATTTAGAGTGAATTGCAGCTGGCAGAAGCCTATATTGTAGGAAACTGAAAAACAGTCAGCCTTAATCTGGTAAACTCTACCCTAGATATTTGCAGTCAGGAATTTCTACAAATGAGCCAAGAACAACCCAATAACCCCTTGCACGGTTTGACCCTTGAAAAAATCCTTGTACGTTTACAAGAACACTACGGATGGGAAGGGTTAGATGCAGAAATCCAAATCAATTGTTTCTACAACAATCCTTCCATTAAATCGTCTTTAAAGTTTTTGCGCCGCACTCAGTGGGCGAGAGACAAGGTCGAAGCGCTGTATATTGAGACTTTCTGCAAGTAGCTAATATAACAAAGCCTTTCAGATTGGTTCTTGCTGTTAGCTGTTTCGATGTCTTCCTGAGGCTACGGTTTAGTTATGGGACCAGCTTTGAGCACGGCTCAATAAAGCGGCAAGCATTTTATGAGAAGTAAGAATGAGAAAGACAGATAAGAAGCGAGATAACGCCATTAGAATCGCCCTGACCGAAGTATGCGATATAGCACAAGAGGAATCCGAAGGATTCATGTGGTTAACACACCTAGTGAACTATGATGCTTTCCCCGGATCTCTGTCGGTGATTTGTGTTTACGATACTGATGCAAACCTAGCGAAAGCCGACCTAGACGATATGTGCTCTCTTATCAAGAAGAAGCTGGCATCAATCGATGTCAACCTCAGAGATATACGACGACATGTTCGTTTTGACACTGAAGAAAAGTGCAAGCATGAAAACAATGGTAAATGGCAAGAACGCCTTAAGTAGCCTTTGTAATTTAGCGGTTTGATCAACAGGAAAAACAACTGCTTAAAATCCATTGTGGTTCCGATTATTCACCACTATACGAAAGGCAGCAGGGAGAAGTGGATGTTAACCATTAGAAAAGCGTTTGAGTCTGATACGCAGGTGATCTTTGGCCTCCGTAAGCGAGCTATTGTTGAAAAATGTTCTGGCTCTTATTGTGAAGAGCAGCTCTCTCTATGGACTCAAGGGGAAGTATCCGAAGGATTTACCCAAGATGTCGTCAATACCTTTTATGTTTCAGAAATAGATGGTCAAGTCATCGGCAGCGGTAAACTTAATACCGAAACAGGTATGGTTGACGCTATTTTTGTCGACCCAGATTTCTTTGGGCGAGGGGCTGCGAAACAAATGCTGGCTTTTCTGGAAGAGCTAGCTAAGCAACATGGTATACAAACGTTAAAGTTGGATTCAACTTTAAATGCCGCGCCTTTTTATCGCTCGTGTGGGTTTGTCGGAGATAGTCTCTCAACTTATCATTCTCCAAGAGGTATTAGCTTGGACTGTATTCCAATGGAAAAGCAACTTTAAGAACGTATTGTCAGAATTGTCGGCAGTGATTGATCTTGGGATTGAAAGGGATACTCTAAAATAGCGGCTTAGTAACGACGCAAGGTGGCATCAATTGCCACCTTGTTTTGTGATTTGAGAACAGTCTTTAACGCTACTGGCTCGCACCAGCGAGTTCTTTCCGGATTATCTCTGCGCCAGCTGCTAGGGCATTGAGCTTACCTCGTGATACATCACGTGGCAGAGGGGCCATACCACAGTTGGTGCAAGGGTAAAGTTTGTCAGCATCGACGTACTGTAACGCCTTTCGTAACGTATCTGCGACTTCTTCCGGTGTCTCGATAGCATTGGTCGCAACATCTATAGCGCCCACCATGACCTTTTTGCCTCGGATGAGTTCCAGTAGCTCAATTGGTACGCGAGAGTTATGGCATTCCAGCGAGATAATGTCGATGTTGGATTGCTGTAGTTTAGGGAAGACCTCTTCATATTGTCTCCACTCTGAGCCCAGCGTTTTCTTCCAGTCTGTATTGGCCTTAATACCGTAGCCGTAACAGATATGGACCGCCGTCTCACACTTTAGCCCTTCGATGGCTCTTTCTAGGCACTCGATGCCCCAGTCGTTGACGTCATCGAAAAAGACGTTAAAGGCCGGCTCATCAAATTGGATAATATCCACACCAGCAGCTTCGAGTTCCTTGGCTTCTTGGTTGAGTATTTTTGCAAATTCCCATGCGAGCTTTTCGCGGCTTTTGTAGTGATCATCGTAAAGCGTGTCAATCATAGTCATTGGGCCAGGTAGCGCCCATTTGATTGGTTGATCTGTTTGTTGGCGTAAGAATTTTGCATCTTCAACAAATACTGGTTTTTGGCGGCTGACAGGGCCAACGACAGTTGGCACGCTTGCGTCGTATCGATCTCGGATCTTAACCGTTTGGCGGTTTTCAAAATCCACGCCACTCAGGTGTTCAATGAAAGTGGTTACAAAGTGTTGACGTGTTTGCTCACCATCGCTGACGATATCCACACCGGCATGCTGTTGTTCTTGTAATGACAGACGTAGGGCATCATGCTTGCCATCCGTCAGTTCATCGCCTTGTAGTTTCCAAGGTGACCAAAGTGTTTCAGGTTGTGCCAGCCAAGAAGGTTTTGGCAGGCTCCCCGCCGTTGAAGTTGGTAATAGTGTTTTCATAGTCAGTGCTTTTTGTTTTCGTTAGTTGTTAAGCGTAATTTGCGGACCACTGTTCAAGAACGGTCTGGTATGGTTTGATGAAGTGCTCTTCAGCAAACTTCCCTTGTTCAATAGCTAGGCGGCTACGCTCTTCGCGGTCATAAACAATTTGCGTTAATGAATGATCACTATTTTTCAAACTTGGCTGATAAGAAGTACCTGCTGCAGCGTTCGCGTTATAGATTTCCGGGCGATAGATTTTTTGGAACGTTTCCATCGTACTGATGGTACTAATCAGCTCCAAGTTGGTGTAATCGTTGAGTAAATCGCCAAAGAAATAAAATGCGAAAGGTGCAACACTGTTTGGCGGCATAAAGTAACGAACTTGTAGCCCCATTTTCTGGAAATACTGCTCGGTGAGAGATGACTCATTCGGCTGGTACTCAAAACCTAATACCGGGTGTTGATTTTCAGTTCGGTGATACGTTTTGTTATCCGAAACACTCAAACAAATAACCGGTGGCTTTTTAAAGTTTTGCTTATATGTTTCTGAGCTTACGAAGTGCTTAAATAGTTTGCCGTGCAGTTCACCGAAATTGTCCGGAATACTAAATTGAGGTTTGTCTTTATTATGGTCAAGTAGAAGTACACTGAAATCATAATCTCGTACATAAGACGAAAAATTATTCCCTACGATCCCTTCAATGCGCTCATTGGTTTTATGGTCGACGATGTAGGTTTTTAGTACTTCAATCGAAGGGAAGCTCTCACCGCCGGCATCAATATCCATATCAACGGATACGATTTCCAATTCTACAGAATAACGATCGCCGTTCGGGTTGTCCCAATGTGCTAATGCATTGAAATTGTTATCAATCATCTGTAGTGCATTGCGTAGGTTTTGTTGTCGACTTTCGCCTCTGGCTAGGTTGGCAAAATTGGTCGTAATACGTGTGCTGTCAGCAGGGCGATAGTTCTCATCGAGGCTAAGGCTCTTGATAGTAAATGTGAAGTCTGTATTCATGGTGATCTGTTTTCCTATTTCCTAAGATGAAAGCTGAATCATTCCTTGCTCTTCTGGATTTCTTTTTGTTTTGATAATCCCAGACCTGAGCCACCACTGCTTTTTCCATTTAACCTCAGAGATCTGAATAAAATGAGCTGTAGTTAAGAGCAGAGATTTATTTATAGCGTTGATCGACACATAAATAACAATGGATTTACTTCACTTTCAACATGAAGAGATTTCATGTTTCATTATTTATGAAAGAGATATATTAGTGTGCTTCATGGGAACATGAAGAATTTTTATAACACAATATTTCCAACAAAATGAAAAGGAGAAATGAGTGAGTGAGCTGGTGTTGTTGATCATATATTGCGCACTATTAGGTAGTGGTGTTGGTTTCTTAGCTGGGTTGTTGGGCATTGGCGGTGGGCTAGTCATTGTTCCGATACTCAGCATTATTTTGCTCCACTTTGGTGTGTTACCGAGTGAGCAGGTAGTGATTGCAGCGATTGCTACCTCATTGGCGTCCATTTTGTTTACTTCAACTTCTTCAGCCATTGCTCATCATAAAAACGGTAATGTTCCGTGGAATCTCGCACCATGGATAATGACAGGCGTTGCGCTAGGTGCATTGATTAGCGGTTTCATGGCGGCGTTGCTTCCAGAGCAGGTGGTTCGGGCTGTGTTTGCAGTCAGCGTTATTCTTATTGCACTGAAAATGATCTTCAGCAGCAAAAATGATTCAGCGAACGATCGAAAAATGCCGAGCAAACCTTTCCTCACTGTGCTGACAACGATTACTGGTGGGTTGTCGGCAATGATAGGCATTGGTGGCGGTGCACTTTTGGTTCCTTTACTAACGTTTTTCTCCGTTGATATGAAAAAAGCAATTGGATGTGCCTCTGCTTGTGGCATTGTGATCGCACTGTTTGGTTCCATCGGCTATATCAGTTCAGGTAGCGGTCACTATGCGTTGTCTGATGGCTTTGCCGGATTTGTTTATTTACCTGCTTTACTAGGCATTGTGAGTACGTCTTGGTTTACAGCGCCTTTAGGTGCTAAGGCGACACACTCTTTACCAGTCCCTACGATTAAGAAGATCTTTGCTGCTCTTTTACTGGTCATGGCTGCCAATATGGTGATCAATTAAGCCAACACAATAGATTGGTATAGATACTGTTTTTTTATACAGTCATTTGATGTATGCTCCGTCAGATAGATGATGATAGGAGCAGAATTAAATGGAATATGTCGTTGTACAAAGTGTGCCTAGCCCTGAAGCCTATTGTGCTTTGCGTGTCACTGCGGGGTTGTCGCCTAAGTCTCTTGAAGCCGCCAAAATAGGATTACCAAACTCACTTTATGGCGTTTCAGTTATGGATGGAGATAAGTTAATTGCGATGGGGCGCGTCGTGGGTGATGGCGGGTGCAATTTTGAAATTGTTGATGTTGCAGTTGACCCAGATTACCAAGGCAAAGGACTTGGGAGAAAGGTTATGGAACACATAGATGGCTACCTATCTTCCGTAGCATTGGCTGGCTCATATGTATCAATGATTGCGGATGAGCCTGTTTTTTATGAAAAGCTGGGCTATCGTTTGGTTGCTCCAGCCAGTCAAGGTATGACGAAAAAATTTAAGCCCTCCATTTAATTTCGTATTAAAGTGAAAGGGTTAATGGTGACAGCCATGCACGGCATAAGTGAGTGGAACATGCTTTAGCGTCAGGCGAAAGGGTCGGGGTGATATGAAAGGAATCAACAATGAAAACAGTCTTGATCACAGGTGGTAGCAAGGGTATCGGTTTGGAAGCGGTTAAATTGTACGCTTCAAAAGGAGAGCAGGTGATCACGTGTGCTCGGACTATGGAAACTTGGGACGACGTCATTGCGACGAATCCAGAGTTATCTAGTGTGGATTTTCAAGTGGTAGATATATCTGATCGTGATCAGGTTGAGGCACTGTTTGATTACCTGACTTCAGAGTATGGAAAGCTTGATATCGCGATCAATAATGCGTCTCCAAAACTAGAATCAAATGGCCAGTTTTCTGAGGTTGACTCTGATGAACTCTATAAAACCCTAGTTAATGATTTATGGTCGCATACTTTGTGTCTGAAGCACGAGTTATTGCTCATGTCTGAAGGCGCATCGATTGTTAATATCAGTTCCATCAATGGTATTCGCCCGACGCCTAATGCTTCAATGTACAGTGCGACAAAACATGGTTTGGAAGGTTTGACTCGTTCGGTTGCTCTGGAGGCGATTAAAGACGGAATAAGGGTTAATTCTGTTGCACCTGGCGTTACTTGGACACCAAGATGGGAAGAGCGTCAAGCGTCTGTTAACCCTAATATTCGCTCTGAAGTTGAGTCTGTAGTGCCTATTGGCCGCTTCGCTGAGCCTGCGGAAATTGTGAGTGCGATTGAGTGGTTGTGCTCAGATCAAGCAAGTTATGTCGTCGGTCATACTTTAGTGGTCGATGGTGGCTTGTCTCAGAGTTAGGCGCGCAGATGTTTACTCTGAGGAAAGTGCAATACCCAAGCTCGCCACTAATACTCTAAAAAGGTGTGTGATGGAACCGTCAATGCAAGTGCATTTCAATCAATACCCAAATGAGGCACGAGCTAAGCTTTTGAAGCTGAGAACGATGATTTTTCAGCTGGCTGAAGAATTGAGCTTAGGTGTGGTGAGTGAATCATTAAAATGGGGTGAGCCGAGCTTCAGTGTTAAGTCGGGAAGCCCTGTCCGAATCGATTGGAAATCAAACACTCCGGATCAGTATTATTTGTTCTTTCATTGTCAGACTAAGCTGGTGGACACTTTTCGAGAACTCTATGGTGATGTATTGGATTTTCAAGGTAACAGGGCGATTGTCCTTGAGTTATCAAAGCCGTTACCTAAAAACGCTATCAGGCATTGTCTCATTATGAGCATGACGTACCACAAGATAAAACATCTACCTTTGCTGGGCGCATAATTGATTCCCCAAATCGCGTTCTAGTTTTTATATCTAATGGCTCGCACAGGGCTTTTAAGCGCAGTATCATATGGTAATCAATCTAAACAAGTAGTGAATATATGTCTTTCCCACCGTGTCCAAACTGTCAGTCTGAATATGTATACCAAGACCAGAGTCATCTGGTTTGCCCAGAGTGTGCGTATGAGTGGAATCCCGATGAAGCACTTGAAGCCGAAACCCCCAACGTTAAAGACGCTAACGGAACGCTGCTAGCAGAAGGGGATAAAGTGACTTTGGCAAAAGATCTTAAGGTTAAAGGTAGCTCCCTGATCTTAAAAATAGGCACGAAAGCTGTGATCAGAAGAATTGTCGATGGCAAAGACCATCAGTTGGATTGTAAAGTTGATGGTGCAGGTGAAATGATGGTTACGGCACAATTTGTTAAGAAAGCTTAATGGCGCCAATTAACTTGGGTGTTCTTACTACAAGGGCTCGCTGTAAAAGCGAGCCCTTGCTCGCTTATGCTTGAACTAAAGGTTTGTTACGTTCGATGACGCTAATTGAAATTGCCAAAAACAGGATGTCTTTCACTAAAAAGAAATTGGTCACGAGAATGCCATCGGACACTTTCCAAGTATTTGGCGTCGTTAGAAGAAAGCTGAGTGTTGCCACAAAAATTACAGCGGCTGCTATTCCGGAAACATACGCGATTTTTGCATTTTTGAAGCCAGCAATCAGGCCAATAGCCACGATGATCTCGGTGGCACCGATAAGATTCGAAACCGCTTGTACAGAGATGATGTCATAAAGCCAACTCATCGCTGGATGGTTGACCACCAAAGGCTCAATCAACTTAGCTTCTGTCGGGGTAAACTTGTAAATACCAATCCAAGCCAACACTAATGCGACGCCAATAACGCCAAGATTGTAACCAATATGACTTTGTTTTAATTCTTTATTTTCTACATGCATGATAGGACTCCAAAATAACAATGCGTGGATATGACCGAGCATCTGTAGAGAAAATTTCGCCGAAGTGGAACTCACCCGTTTTTAATTCAGATTAGGTTCATCAACAATCCGTTACTTTATTGTTGTTTGCAGTCGAGTATCACTGTTTTAAGATCCCCCTGTAACTGAAGATTTTTGAAGGTAAGACATGAAGAAAACGCTGATAGTAATGATGATGCTGGGTGCTTTAGCCGGATGTGATGATGCGACTAAAGCTATCGATCAGGCGCAAGAGGCTGCGAATAAAGCAGTGGACAACATTCAGCAGCAAGTCGAGTCTTTCGACTTAGAGCAGTTCAATCTGGATCAATTTGGTGACGCAACAGAGTCAGCAAAGGCAATGGCGGCGTCTGTCGAAGAAGCATTGACGGTCGACTTCAGCAACCCAGAAGCGTTGGTTGAAGCGAAAGAACATATTGCGAATGCATACAGCTGTTTAGTTGAAGCATCATCGGAGTCTACAGCCTCCGAGCTGATGGATAAATTGCTGTCGTCAGTCAATAGCGAAGATGCTGTATCCTTAATTGAAAAAGGCATAGAGCAAGCGAAAACAGCTCAACAATGTGTGATGTAACAAATAAACTGAGTAGGCGCGGTTAGGAAACTGTGCCTACTCTTTGTATATATGTTCTGGGGATTGGAGAGAATGTTTGGTAGACCCTATCTTAATTGAACCGTATCAAGACGCGTTTCTTCCGGCACTTCGAAACCTTTATCTTAAATCACGAAAAGCCAGTTTTATTTGGTTAGATACAGCTGGCTATGAATTGTCAGACTTTGACAGCGATGTTGAAGGAGAGCAAATCTGGGTCGCAATCATTGGAGAAGACATCGCAGGTTTTATTTCAATCTGGGAACCAGAAAACTTTATTCACCACCTCTACGTCTCACCAGAGCATATCCGAAAAGGTGTCGGCTGCCATCTAATGCAACTGGCTAAAGCCCGTTACTCTACACTCAGTCTAAAATGCATGTCACACAATGAGCCTGCGCTGCAATTTTATCAGTCTCAAGGATTTACCCGTCAATCAAAAGCCGAAGATTCTCTTGGGGAATACTACCTACTTACTTTGTAGTAATGGCGGGACAACTCTATGATTTCTTATTAAGTTAAGCCTTTTCGAAAATACGAATTTACCTATTTGCTCAAATAGATAATTTGAGACTCAAGCCAACAAATCTATATAACTATTTGTAGAGAAGTTTTTAGTTGCATATAAGTATTTAGTAAGGGCATACACGCGGAATGCTAAAAAAGATCTGAGTTTTTAAACCTCATGATACGGTCAGATATTTAACATATAAAATCGATGGATATTAAGTGAAAAAATGGACGATTTTTATCTTACAGAACAATGGTTAGCTTCTTATATTGAAGCCTCATGGATAGACAAGTGTTTAGACACAAAAGTTAACAGGCCTAAAAGTCAAAATGTACCTACACAATTCATTCATTCGAATTACAGTGTTCAGGCTGCACAAGCCATCGCCAAACAATTATCGGAGCATCATATAAAGCCAGAAAACCTACTGGAAGTTGGGCCTGCGTGCGGAAGAGCAAATTACGAGCTTGTTTCATCATGTGAAGAGTTAAAGCGAGTCTATGTTGTAGAGCCTTCTCGTCGTTTACTTGATGCTTTTACGGAGATCCTGCTCACGCCAGGGGTTAGTCGATTTAGGGCGTTTGCGGGTGAAGATGTTGACTTGGAGCTTGATACAAACTCTTTATCCAATAAGTATTTACCACTGGTTGTTGAAACCTTTAACACCCCAGCTTCTGATGAGTTAACTATCCCTCAATGTGATTTAGTGGTCTGCCTAAATGTGCTTGACCAATGTGAATCCCCCAAACAAATGGTGGACTATTTGATGTCGCGAGTCTCTATTGGCGGTGTGCTGGCTCTGTCATGTACTTATCAATGGAGTGATAAACATCTAAAAGTGCCTTCGGAACGCATTAATGACATTAATGAGTACTTCGACCGAACGTGGCAAAAGCTCGATGATCAAGAATTTGAATACCGTTTTAGAGTCAATGAACGTTACTCAATGTTATTTTTGTCGCATACCGTCATTTATCAACGGTTATAAACGTAATGGATAGGAAAGGGCCTGTACCATGGAAGTAAGTTGTCATTGTGGGAATCTGAAGTTAGTCGCTAAGAGCACCCCATTGGAAGTGGGAGAGTGTAATTGCTCAATCTGCCGTCGCTATGCTGCACTGTGGGCTTACTATTCGCCTTCTGAGGTAACCGTTACATGGTCTGAAGATCCTTCTATTTACTATATTTGGGGAGATAAATGTGTGGAGTTTCATCGTTGTAACCTTTGCGGATGTATGACCCACTATGTGACAACGCCAAAGTGTGATGAGCAGGTTACTGCTATCAATATGCGTATGGCGGAAGGTGTTATACTCAAGGACATTCCTATAAGAAAAATAGACGGCTCTTCTTATTAAAGTCATGTAAAAAGGAAGTGAGATGGAATTTTCAATTAAACGGCTTAAAACATCCCTAGGGACTTTTCGATTGAAAGGTAAGCTTATTGATACCCATAGTGACCAAGAAATAAGCTTTGCTGAAGCTGAATTTATGGGTACTGACGGTTGGGTTGAGATAAATACAGAATCCGAAGGAGGAATGGCTATTTTGAATCAAATAAAACCTGAAGTTATTGAACACTTGATTTAGTTTAGGGTCAGCTAAAAACAGTTATATGACCGAAACTAATTGTATTCGGATGTGTTTTATATATTTATGGGGAATGTTATTCTTCAATGTTCTTTTAAAACTGAATGAGTCGTATCAGTGGAAAGTAGCCAATACATCAAACACCCTCACTTCTGCCAAAAATGTCAATCACTTACTCCTCATATCCAAGTAGAAAAAACGAATAAATCTGATTCCAAATTTGAGCAAAAGCAATCGTTGTTCGGAAGTTGTATCGAATTCCTGATAGCCCTTGTTGTTAAAGATGGTGAGCACACCAACAGCTTTTTTATCGACCAAGAAGATCAGTTTCAGTGTGAGAAATGTGGGGCTAAATCCTGGCACTAAAACAGGTGTCGCTTGAGTGGATTCTCAATAACATAGTGCAGTTTACATGGTTGAAAGATTGGCCGCCTCTTCAAGTGCATGTTTCGCTGCATGGTAAGGCTTTTTTTTTGTTCAGCAAATATCTAAGTCGATTTGAACCGCTGCAGAGGTCGTTGGATAAAAAATTGGAAAAGGATAATTTTATTTGATTGAACTTCTTGCTGTTAAACTCGGTATATTACTAGAGTTAACAAATAGTTGAGTCAAACGTTTCGGGTAGTATGGAGACATCATGAAAAGAATTCTTTTTTTGTTCACGGTACTTTTTATCAGCGGTTGCCTAGGAATGCCGAGTGAGGTTAAACCCGTGCAGGATTTTGACATCGACAGGTATATGGGTAAATGGTACGAAATTGCAAGGCTCGACCATTCATTTGAAAAAGGCCTGAGCAAGGTAACTGCAGAATATAGTCTTAAGGACGACGGCGGTGTTAAAGTCATTAACCAAGGCTTTTCCGAAGAACTTAATGAGTGGAAAGAGGCGGAAGGTAATGCATATTTCGTTCGAAGCTCAGATCAAGGCTACTTGAAAGTATCATTCTTCGGTCCATTTTATGGTTCATATGTTGTTTTCGAACTTGAAAAAGAAAACTACGATTATGCGTTCGTGTCTGGTCCTGATAATGATTACTTGTGGCTATTAGCGCGTTCAAGCTCTGTAGAGCAAGAGGTTATCGATAAATTTATTTCGATGTCTAAAGCGAGAGGGTTTGATACGAACCGTCTTATTTTTGTTGAGCATTAGGCATGGTTGGACAATGAAGTAAAGGGCTTTCCATCTGCCAATTAGAAGCCCCTTTTGGTTATCTAATTGGCCTTCGTGGCAAATTATCGCCAATCTCGTGAATCAAAGAAAAGTAGGTACACACTGTTTAAATTGAGTCGCTTTAACGCGTCTCAACACATAACTACTTGTTTCTTATATTTAACCGCATTAATGTGTTTTACGTGTAGCATATGGAATGAGAGTTGAGCAAGATGGGAAAACAGTTTTCAGAGTTATCAAATAAACACATCTCGTTTATTGAGCAACAAAAACTCTATTTTGTTGGTACTGCAGCGGATAGGGGTAGTGTGAACTTGTCGCCAAAGGGTGGGGATTCACTTAGAGTCATCAGCCCAACTCAAATCGCTTGGCTCAACCTCACTGGTAGCGGCAATGAGTCGGCCGCACATGTTTTGAATAACCCACGCATGACCCTCATGTTCTGTGCATTTGAAGGCGCCCCATTAATTTTAAGAGCCTACGGACAGGCGAGTGTGCTGCATAACAAAGATGCGGAATGGAAAAAGTACGTCAGCTTGTTCCCCGAAAGCGTGGCTGCCCGTCAGATATTTATCCTTGATATCAACATGGTTCAATCTTCGTGCGGTATGTCTGTACCATATTTTACTTACGAAGGGGACAGAGAAGATTTGGCAAAATGGTCCGAAAAGCAGGGGACAGAGGGGATTGAAAAGTATTGGCTGAAGAAAAACCAAAAGAGCATCGACGGTTTTGAATCGGAGATCGCAAGTCGCTCAGGTTTGAGTGAAGTCTCTGATGATTCTTTTTAGTTTGATCAATTTTCTTATATCCAATGGCAAGACAAACGAATAATAAAAATAGGAATACTATGAAATACCCAGAGCCTTTACAGAAAGGGGATAAGATCGCCGTTACCGCTTTTTCTTCGGGCGTTCCTTCAGGGTGTCACCAACGTTTAGACCTCGTCTTGGAACACCTTCGAAGCCTTGGATTTAATGTAATCGAAGGCCACTGCCTAAGAGAGAACGAAAAGCATGTGAGTGCGACTCCATCAATGAGAGCAGAAGAGTTGATGAAGTTCTTGTGCGATGACTCCATTTCGGCGGTTGCTCCACCTTGGGGTGGTGAATTTGCGATGGACCTTCTGCCTTTACTCGATTTTGAAAAATTGAAGCAGGTTAAGCCAAAGTGGGTATTTGGCTTTTCTGACGTGAGTACTATCAGCTCAGTGCTTACCACGCAATTAGGTTGGTCGACTTTACATAGCTCCAATTTGATGGAGTTAAACCCACTTGAAAAGGACGAGCTCACCGCAAACACCTTAAATGTTATGACAGCCAAAGCTGGGGCTGAAATCACGCAGTTCTCTTCTGATCTTTATCAGGTTTCTGGTGAGTCTTTCGAAACTCATCCGAACTGTTGCTTAGTTAAAACAGAGAGAACTCAGTGGAAAGCGGCGGGTGATGTTGAAGAGTTGAGCTTTAGTGGACGTCTGATAGGAGGCTGCTTTGATACTATGGCCCACCTGATTGGGACAGAGTATCTCGATCTTGAGCGCTTTAAACAATGCTATCCAAATGACGGTTTGATTCTGTATTTAGAGAATGCAGAGATGCCACCGACAGTGTTGAAGCGCGCTTTGCAAGGGTTAAAATACCAAGGTGTCTTTGAACAGATTAGTGGACTGTTGTTTGGAAGAAACGCGGTTTTAGATAATTGTGGAAAAGCAATAACGTCTAGTGAAGCTTTCCTTTCTGTTGCCAATGACTTAAAGGTGCCTGTTCTATATGACGTGGATATAGGCCATCTACCGCCTAACTTGGCACTCTTTAACGGCGCGCACGCAGAAGTTCATTTTAAGGATGGCAAAGGGAAAGTAATACAAACCCTGCGATAGGTAGCTTGAATAACACTAGTCAAAAAGCCACTCGGTTACCGAGTGGCTTTTTTCTTTACCACATCAGATCGTCTGGGACCACGTAGTCTGCGTACGGATCGTCTTCGGCTGGCACGTCTGATTCTGGCTCTTTGAGCTCAATGATCACCTGGTCATCACGCTGTGCAATTTTGTTTGCGACAACCCCAGGGATTACCGCATAACCATCTTCATGACGGGCGATAGCAAGAATACCTTTGATAAGTTGTTCGCGGATAATCGATTCAACGTAAAGGGATTTGACGAGCGTTCCATCGGTGAAGTTGTATTTAATATCACCATCTTTCTGATCGATTTTGTTCATCTCGATCAACTGTTTGATTTGCGACTGAATTTCTTTGTTCAGACGCTGCTCATTTTGTTGGTTGCTTAGCTCTTTATCACGCTCTTGCTGTTGACGTTTTTGTTCTTCGACTGCGGCTTTTACTTCACGAGCTTGTACGCGTGATTTTTTTGAACCTTTTTTGGCCTTCTTTAGCTTCTTTTCATTCACTAAACCAGCTTTCAGCATTTGTTCTTGCAGAGTAAGTTTTGCCATGGGGTATCCGTGTTGATAAATGTTTTGCGTATTTTATAGGGACGGGGCCTGCAAATAAAGGTATGTGAAGAATGTGCGTTAAGTTTTCTTTATCAATTGACATGTTTCATATGGCAGTCGGGAGTGATATCTTCAGGCTATTGAAAGGCATGCAATGACAGGTACTACACGGATGAAATTCCTCATTGAACAAGAAGTCTTGCTTCAACAATATGAAACCCGCCAGAACGAACATGAGGTTATGTGTTTACTTCACCCTGATTTCGTTGAAGTGGGTCGCTCAGGCAGAAGCTTTGATCTGCAATCGATCTTAGAGCTGATGAAAAACGAGGAGCCTTCAACAGGCAAGATACATTCACAATCATTTGAATGTATTGCGCTTGAACCTTCTGTTCAATTGCTGCTGTATAAATCTGCTTGGGTTGATTCTAAGGGAAGCAAAAGCTTGTATACCAAACGTTCCTCAGTTTGGGTGTTTACGGGTGAAAAATGGCAGTTGAAGTACCATCAGGGCACACCTTGTGAGCCGTTTAGGATTGAAGTGGAATCCACGATTTAAAAGAATGAAAAGATGTATAAATTAGAAATCTTTTGCCAACCTGCCCAAAAGGCACAAGTTCTTAGCACATTGCATGAATCTGGTGTCGATAAGATTGGTGATTACGACCACTGTTGGGCGTTTGGAGCCATGACGGGCTCTCATCGTGCACTGGAGGGTGCTAAACCAGTGTTCGGCGATAAAGGTCGAGTAGAAAATTATGACTTGCTTAAGATAGAGATCAATGTTGATAAAGCTCAGGTGAAGCCTATTGTCGAACAGCTTAAGCTTTGCCTGGGGTGGGAAGAACCTCTGGTGAATGTGCTCAAACTACACAATGCTGAATTTGATCTTTGATTGAGCCGAGTGCTCGAATCAAATATGTCAGGGTAAAGGGAATATGTTGTATACGGAACGCTTGATATTGAAGCCTGTTGAAGAGGCAGATGTTGATGTCTACAGGCAAGTACTAAGTTCAGATAGTTTAACCAAGTTCCTGCCAAAGGGAGCGGCTTATTCAGAACCAGAAATTCTGCAGCATCACGCCAACAGAGTAGTGCACTGGAGGCAGTATGGTTTTGGTTCCTACGTTATCTGTTGCAGAGAAAATCCAACTCGAAAGATGGGGTACGCAGGCGTTGAAGTGTGTGAAAACCCAGAATTCAGCGATATCCGATACGCGCTACTGCCAGAGTATCAGGGGAAGGGGTATATCATGGAAGCATCCGAGGCGTTGATACTTGAAACCTTTAAACTCGGTAAGCATGAGAAAATATATGGTGTATCTTTGGAAGCGAACAAACCTTCGGTCACCATTTTGAACAAACTTGGAATGCAGTTAGAGGTTGGTATCGACCTGTATGGAGAATGCGATGGTTTGGTGACTTTCTCAATTGAAGCAAAGTCTACGGAGATTTAGTAATGAAGATTAGAACTGCACTTCACAGCGATGTCCGGTCAATCACCGATGTCTTCAACTATTACATTGCCAATACCAATGCTCGCTTCGAAGAAAGACCTTTTACATTGGAAAACCGTTTAAATTGGTTTGAACAATTTTCACCAAACACTAAGCATCAATTATTGGTAGCCGAACAACAGGGAAACATTGTTGGATTTGCCTGTTCGCAACCATACCGGCCATCTGAGGCGTTTGCAGACACAGTAGAAGTGACGATATATCTTTCATCTGACGTAAAAGGAAAAGGTACCGGCTCTGCATTATATCAAGCACTTATGGAGGAGTTAAAGCTGCAGGGTGTTCATCGTGCGCTATCTGGTATTGCTTTACCAAACGAGGCCTCAATTGCTTTGCATAAGAAATTCGGGTTCCGAGAAGTGGGTGTTTTTGATTCCTATGCAAAGAAAAACGGAAGCTATATCAGCTCCGTTTGGTTGGAAAAATTATTCGGATAATTATGATTTCTATAGAAAAGTACAGTGCTGAAAAAGCACACCTTATACATGCATTAAGCGTTACACCTGAACAAGCTCAGTTTACCGTTGATAACATTGGTGAAATGATCCCCGAACTGAAAGAAAGTGAACATCCCTACGTGATTATGAAAGGCGATCAGCCCGTGGGCTTCTTTCTTCTTGATATAGGGTACGCTGAGAAATTCAGTTTCTGCCCAGAAGACGGTATTGGAATCAGAGCATTGTTGATCGATCGTAATCTACAGGGGCAAGGTATTGCACGTGATGCACTTAAATTGCTTCCCCAGTATGTTGGTGAAGTCTATCCACAAGTCAACTCGCTTTATCTCACAGTAAACTGTCGAAACGAGCCCGCCTATCGATGTTATTTAAGTAGTGGTTTCACTGATACGGATGAGTTGTATTTAGGTGGTCCTGTTGGCCCTCAACATATCATGATGACATCAGTTTGTGGTCGAGGTTAAAAGATAAGTATGGTTAAGCTAAGAGAAATGCGAACGGAAGAGTTTGCGGATTTTTATCACTATGCTGCCGAGGCCTATGCGCAGGATATTGCAGAGAATCAAGGCCACGCTGCTGAAAAATCTCTTGAACTCGCTCATCAGGCTTTGAAGCGTTGTTTTCCCGATGGTGTTGAATCGAAGGGGCAGTCACTGATGTGTATCGATGCTGAAAAAGATGGCGAATCAATACTGGCAGGTTACTTGTGGCATTGCATTAATCAAAAAGAAGGGTCGACATTTATCTACGACTTTTACGTTATGGAAGCCTTTCGAGGGCAAGGTTTGGGTAGTAAGGCTATCGAGCTTTTGGAAGCGAAAATGAAAGATGTCGATATTAAACAGATTAAATTGCGTGTTGCCTTCAACAATGAGCGGGCTCGGAAGCTATATGAAGAGTTGGGATTTGTGGTCACTGGTTACAACATGTCTAAGGTCATTACTGGTTAAACTAAAAAGAAATCAATTATGAATACACACTTTGAACGCTTGAAATCTCTAGGAGCGGGTGACTTTCAGCACTTAAACGGCTCGCTTGAATCCCACTTGGTTGGAACAGAGTCCTTGCTGGCAAAATGGCATGCGAGTGATACGGTCAGGAGCGCTGGCCTCTTCCATGCAGCATACGGAACCGCTGGATTTGATGAGAGCATGGTCTCACTGGAAATGCGAAGCGAAATCGCCGCGGTTATTGGTCGAGAAGCAGAAGCTCTGGTTTATCTCTATTGCTCTTGCGACAGAGACTATGTGTTTCCTCAGTTTGATTCTAAACCGTTCATCCAGTTTCGTGACCGATTTACGGGCTCGGTATTCGAGATGACGGAAGAGCAGTTACACCAGTTTTGTGAGTTGACCGTTGCCAATGAACTTGAGTTGGTGTTAGCAAGCGAAGAGTTTAAGTTGAAATATGGCCAAGAGCTATGGAACCTATTTGAAGGTATGGCGGTCTATTTGAGTGAAAGTGCCAGAGCAGAGTACGAGTTGGCGTTAGCTGACTGTGACACGTCTGAAAAAAATGGCATGCGAAGAGTGATGGTTTAGCACAAGAGAGGTTGTATGGTAGTTGTAGCTCGTTTTTCTTTCCCTCATGAGGCTCATATTGCGAAAGCGAGCTTGGAAGCCGCTGGAATTGAAAGCAATATTGCTGACGAACATACCGTTAACACCCAGTGGCTCTATTCAAATGCTATTGGCGGAGTTCGTTTAATGGTTCAGGAAGAGGATGCCGAGCAAGCGACCATTATCCTTAATACCGACTATTCTGATGCTTTATGCTCTGAAGAAAGTTCCACTTCACAAGATCATTGCCCTAACTGTGGTAGCCTAAAACTAGAGCCGTTTACCAAAGGTAAGCGACCCGCTTTTTTAGTCTTTATTCTTTTAGGCTTTCCGCTGTTTTTCTATAAACACGGTTATAAATGTAGCGATTGCGGACATTTCACCGAAAAAACGGCCTAGCTTACTAAACTAGAGGGAATTCTAATGAAGGTAGCAGTGGTCTTGGGTACGTCAAAAACAGATGGTAATACGCGTCACTTAGTGAATAAATTTGTTGAGATGACAAATGCTACGGTGTTTGATTTAGCGGATTACCAACTCTCTTATTATGACTATCTACACGAAAATCGCAGCGATGATTTTATTCCTTTGATTCGCATGCTTACCACCTATGATCACATTGTGTTCGCTTCCCCTGTCTATTGGTACTCCATGTCGGCACAACTGAAAGTGTTCTTCGATCGCTTGTCCGATCTGTTGACCATAGAAAAGCCACTTGGACGCCAGCTGAAAGGTAAGGAAATATCTGTTATCTCGACTGGCTACAATCATGAATTACCAGATTGTTTTATTGAACCTTTTAAGCTTACTGCTCGCTACATGCAGCTTGAGTTTAGAGGCTTTGCTTATCTTCCTGTTAGCGAAGAAGAAGATCTTGGGCGAGCTCGTGCCATTGCTGAATGGTTTAGTGAGAGTATTTGTCGAGAGCCCTCTAAGGTCTGATATAGCTAACTCTTTGTAACATAGGACTTATCTTTAGCAGGTTCGTACAATTGTTCTTGCCTTTTGTATTTTCTTGATTTATAAATCTTGTCGTATCCATAAGTAACTCCATGTATATCGTAGTTTTTGTACATTTTTCATAACATGGAGAAAAGTGATGAGTAAAATCACTCATAGTAACAAGCTAGTGGATTTGTTTCGTTTTCGCAGAACGGTAAGCGAGCAAGACTTCATGCTTACTTCTAACGAGTTAGTGGTAAAGTCTGACGCTTATAAGTTGAGCAAAATCAAACGTTTTGAAGTTCGTCGATTAGGTATCAAAGAAAACATTGTTCGAGTGTTATCTTTGGCATTGGTGTTGTCTGCAGCTACATGGGCATTTGTTCCTCAGTTTGGACTTTATACTTTAGCGTTAACCCTCGTTATGGCCTTTGTTACGTGGCGCAAGTATGAATTGCGTGCGGAGTTTAAAGGAACTGATGAAACGGGTGATCACTGGGTGTCGATTGTTCGTGGCTGTGATAAACAAGAATACCAAGTTTTAAAACAGGTTGAAGAAAAGCTACAGGCTGCTATTTAAAGGTAAAGCTCGCTAATGATTAGCGAGCTTTTTTTATGTTATAACAAAGACCTGCAATCTAAGGGGAGTGTTATGATCACTATTCGTCAATATCAGCCAGAAGATGCTAAAGCGCTTTGGGAAGTGTTTTTCCATACAGTCCGAAATGTAAATCGCCAGCATTACAGTCAGGATCAGGTTGAAGCGTGGGCGCCAGAAGGATGGGACATAGAAAGGTGGAAAAACAAAATGTGCCAAATTAACCCTTACATCGCTGAAATGAACGGTCAAGTCGCGGGGTATACCGATTTGCAAGATTCCGGGTTAGTGGATCATTTCTTTTGTCATCACGCTTTCCAGGGTAAGGGCGTTGGTCGGGCGCTTATGGAGCATGTGCTAAAGGTTGCGAACTACAAGGGTATCAGCCGCCTCTACTCGGAGGTGAGCATTACTGCTCGTCCTTTCTATGAGCGGATGGGGTTTAAAGTAGTGAAAGAGCAACAGGTTGAGATGCGTGGTCAGGTACTGACAAATTTTGTTATGGAAAAGCACCTTTAGGGAAAGCAATTGTTTAGGCTAGAAACACCAAGACTTGTTATTAGAGACATGTCGCTAGAAGATGAAGCCGCGTTTGTGGCGATATCTCAAGACGTAAAGTATCAACGTTTCTATGACGAAGCGGACAGCAAAGCAGAAAAATACCGTCAATTGACCAAATTGTTTATTCAACAGGCTGCCGAAATACCAAGAAGAAGTTACCAACTTGCAATAGAGCATAAACAGCAAGGCATCTTTGTTGGTACGGTATGCTTGAGATTGGAAGATGAACATAATGCGTCGATGGGATGTGGAATAGCACGTTCATTTCAGGGAAGCGGTTTGATTTATGAAGCTGCGACGGCTTTGGCAAATTATGGGTTTCGTGAGCTTAATATGCATCGGATATACGCCGAAACGATTAAGGAGAACCGCGCGGCTCTTAAGCTTTGCTCTGACTTGGGTATGCGCAGAGAAGCGGTGTTCAAAGAGAACAGATATTTTAAAGGGCGCTGGTGGGACACGGTAGTTATGGCAATATTACAACAAGAGTGGCGTGACAAACTTGATGAAACCAATGAATAACGGGTTGGACGAGCAAGGTTACATTCTTAATCATTGTTCAGTCGCCTATATTCAGCCCGCGTTTAGGCAGTCAGTTGACCGTGTGGTTAGCTGTTTACGTGACACTTTTTCAGGCAAAATTCATAGCCTTTATCTATATGGGAGTGTTGCTAGGGGAACTGCGGTTGAGTTTGAGTCAGATTTAGACTTATCTATTGTTTTCACTAAGCCTTTAGATCTTGAAACCGAACGAAAACTTGAGGTCACCAAATCAGAATTAGAGCAAGAGCTAACTATTTTCAGCAAGATAGACTTCGATCCTGGTCATCTAGAAGCAATCCTTTCTCCAAATGAAATCTATCACTGGCAGTTTTGGTTAAAGCACTGCTGTTGTTGTGTGTCAGGTGACGACTTGTCCCATAAATTCAATCGGTTACAACCAAACCGGAAAATCGGTTTTGCTCTCAACCGTGATCTCTCATCTTTCATTACTCAAGCATGTGATGAGCTTAATGAGTCTAACCATAAGTATATTGGTAAAATGTTGGCTAAGAAGATCCTCCGTAGCACTTACACCTTAATCGCAGAAAAGGACAACAGTTGGAATGTGGAGATAAAGTGGTGTGCAAAAGCCGTATTACGCCATTATCCAAAAGAATCACAGAGTGTTGAACTTGCGCTACGCATGATTGAAGGTCAACCCTATGGTATTGAGGATATTCGGCAATTGGCAAACGGGTGGGGTAGACGAGTCGCTTACCAGTTTGAAGTTGAGGAGTATTAATATGGGGTCTGACCTAGGTTTTTCCTTTGAAGAGAATCGGGCTGAACTGAGGATTTTGCGTAACGGTAAGATTGTTACCATATTGCGTGGAAAACAGGCATCTGAATTCGTTTCGAAGGTTAGTGCGCTCTCAAATCATGACCAACAGCAACTGATGGCGAGAGTTACTGGCAATTACAAACGGGGCAACGAAAGGTTAGCTAAAAAGCACCGTAAACACAGATGAGTTTAATAGTAATGGAGGTTCCGGTGGAAGCATATCGTACAAACAGGTTAACCATAAGGCAGTTTAAAGATGGTGATCGCAATGCTCATTTTCTATCTGAAATTCAAGCAACATTGACAGAAAAGGTTGTTGAGAATTTACCGCCGTACTTTCACCAAGTCAGGTCTAATGAATCAGCAGAGACCTGGTTAAGCAAAATGAATGATGAAAGCGTGCTTTACGTAGTGAGAGCTAACGATGGTGCGTTAGCAGGGTTCGTATTTGTCTATCAAGACAGCGGTAGTGCTCATATCGGCTATTTACTCGCAGAAGAGTACTGGGGGCAAGGGTTGGCTAGTGAGCTGCTCACTGGGTTTATTGACTCCATTGCGAACAAAAGTGGTTGGAGAGAGCTCGTCGCTGGTGTTGATGAGTCAAACATTGCATCGTTGAAACTTTTAGAAAAGCTTGGCTTTGTAAAACAGTCCATGAACGAACAAAGAGTTGTTTTCTATCAATATGGTCTAAAAAATAATTCTCAGAGTGAGGAATAGAATTGATGAGATTAATCCCCCCTTCATCGCAGTTCAAAGAGGCATTTGCTCGATTCTACCAAGATTTCAAGCACAATGATCCTGAGAACGCAGATTACTATGCGGAAGGTGAGAATGATATTGAACGCTATGTAAGTCGACTTTCCAATGAATCCTTGGGTATCGATTTAAAACCGGGTTACGTCCCTTGTAGCCATTTTTGGTTGATTGATGAAAATCAGAGTATTCGTGGAGCCATTCGTATTCGTCATCATATTGAAAATGAATTTCTTTCTTCTGAAGCTGGCCATATCGGGTATGATATCGCTCCCAATTTCAGAGGCCAAGGTAACGGTAAGATGATGTTGAAGTTAGCATTGGCGGAAGCTCGTAAACTGGGGATATCCAAAGCACTTGTGACTGCAGATGATGATAACTTGCCATCCCGAAAAGTGATTGAAGCTAATGGCGGTCAATTAGAAAACATTATTATGGGTAAAGTGTTTCCCAACCTTTTAGCAAGATATTGGATTCAGTTGTAGAGAGCGAGTAGTCGGCCATGAAATACAAGCAGATAGCGCCTGAACATGTGCCATTACCACTATTACTCGAAGCGGACCCAAGCGAAGAAAACATTCAGTCGTATCTGAGCAAATCTCAATGTTTTGTTGCTGAGGATGATGAGGGAAAGTTTATTGGTGTCATGGTTATGCTGCCACGCAGCCAATCGCTGGTGGAGTTAATGAATGCTTCTGTTTTGCCAACTTTCCACGGGAGAGGAATAGGCAGCCACTTGCTCGAGTTTGTTCTCAGAGAACTTAAGTCTTCAGGTGTAAAACGTGTTGAGTTAGGAACAGGATGTTTTGGCTATCAACTCAAGTTTTATCAACGCCTCGGTTTCCGTGTGGATTCGGTATTGAAAGATCATTTTCTCATCCACTACCCAGAGCCGATTTTTGAAGATGGTATCCAACACAAGGATATGTTGAGGCTCTATCTCGAACTCTAATCTTCTGATATCACCAACGCACTTTGTTTTAATGGAGTAAAAAAATGAATGCAAAAGAAGTCGTGAACGCTTTTTGGCAAGCGATGCAAAGTAATGATTTTTACAAGGCCAGCGAATGGTTAAGCGAAGATTTTGAAGGCGTATGGCCCCAATCGTCAGAAAAGATTATTGGACGAGATAACTTCGCCGCGCTAAACACGAACTACCCAAGTCACGGTATCTGGACTTTTGAGATTCACTCGATAGTTTGCGAAGGTCAGACGGTTGTTACTGACGTGTCGATAACAGATGATACTCAGAGCGCCAGAGCCATCACATTTCATACTGTAGTAAACGGGCTAATTGCCAAACAACTCGAGTTTTGGCCTGATAATTATGCAGCACCAGAGTGGCGCTCTCAATGGGTGGAGGCGTTGTAGAAGTCATTCTTGGCCAACTAAAAGTTTATTCCTTTCAAACAGTTCGAACCTTTTCTATCACTTTGGTGTCCTATTGAAGATGCTATATTTCAGTAAGGAACTTGAGCGTGCAGAGAGTATTACAAGCCAAGGTTGTGGATGTGACGTTTGGGGACGATGTCACCATTGTTGAACCCTCCAATTTATATGGATGCACATTGAAAAACGGTGTGTTTGTCGGGCCATTTGTTGAAATACAGAAGAATACTGTTATTGGGGCACGCACTAAGATTCAATCTCACAGTTTTATTTGCGAGTACGTGAAGATTGGTGAGGATTGCTTCATTGGGCATGGTGTGATGTTCGCAAATGACTTGTTCAAAGAAGGTCAGCCTGATCCCGATCCTAATAGTTGGGGGCGAACAAACATCGGCAACCAGGTGACAGTAGGGTCAAACGCGACCATTCTTGCTGTCAACATATGTGACGGAGCCGTGATCGGTGCGGGTAGTGTCGTGACTAAAGACATCACAGAAAAGGGGATTTACGCAGGAAACCCGGCGAGGAAATTACGAGATTTACCATAAAATCAAACATGGAGTAGCGTTTGAAAAATTACGATGTTTACCTGTTCGACATGGACGGTACCTTAGTCAACTCAGAACCACTTAAAGGCCAAGCTTTAGCGCTAGCGTGCAAGGATTACGGCGCCGAAGTTGATTTTAATATCTACAAAGATGTGATGGGAGAAAGTTGGCCAGTAGTGACCGGGCATTTTTTCTCGCATGCGGACATTGCGCCGGAGTTGAAGGAGTTCAACCAGCACTTTAGAGCTCATTATGAGAGATTGCTGGATGAGAATCTGACCCTTAACCCGGGAGCAAAAGCGTATTTGGAAAATCTAAAATCAGCTGGCAAGCAGTGCGCGGTAGTCAGTTCTGCGGCCACTTGGATGGTGGATAATATTTTACAGTCCCTACAGCTCAGCGGGATGTTTGATGTGGTGATAACACAAGAACACGTAACAAAGCACAAGCCGGACCCTGAAGCCTATCAACTTGCTTTGAATAAGCTCAGTGTTTCTCCAGAGCGAACGTTAGTATTTGAAGATTCTTATGCAGGCGTTGAGGCAGGAACAGCATCAGGCTGCGATGTTATCGCGATTACACATGACTTCAATGGTAAAAACAACCTTTCAAAAGCGCTAAAAACCATTCAGTCTTATCAAGAAATGTAGGGCTTAGTTGACGGTCCAAATGTTCTAGAGTTGCTAATACGGTCAGATTTTTCCTTTTGTTTAGCTTCCTGAAAGTATGATATAGCTATCGTTGGGCAATATGCTTGAGTGATTAAGGAATCAGTCAAATGATGATGGCTGCAATTTGGATGACAGGTGCTCTGGTCTCTTTTAGCTTGATGGCGGTTGGGGCCAGAGAATTAAGTGGCCACGTTGACACTTTTCTAGTCCTGTTTTTTCGCAGCCTGATTGGTTTGATTATTGTCTCTCTATTGATCGTTAAATCTGGGCAGTTTAGGTTGTTTCGAACGCAGCGTATGGGCCTACATACGCTGAGGAATGTCTTCCATTTTGGCGGTCAGTATGGCTGGTTTGTTGGTATCGGCTTGCTACCTTTAGCCGAAGTATTTGCAATAGAATTTACCGTTCCTTTATGGACATTATTGATCGCTTGTTTATTTCTGGGTGAAAAGCTCAATGTCCGGAAAGTGAGTGCAATAACGTTTGGCTTCGCTGGCGTATGGATGATCGTTCAGCCCGGAACCGAGATAGTTAATCTTGCTGCCATTATCGTTTTGGGAGCGGCGATTGGTTACTCCATTGCCCATGCGACAACGAAGTCCTTATCATCAACTGAGCATCCGCTAACGATACTGTTTCTTATGTGTATGATTCAGCTTCCTATTGGCCTAGGTATGTCTCTTTCGGAGTGGCAGCTTCCGTCAGGTTGGCAATGGGTATGGATTGCGGTTGTAGGCATCACCGCGTTAACTGCCCATTTTTGTATTGCGAAAGCGATGCAATATGCTGAGGCTAGCGTGGTCGTAACGATGGACTTCTTGAGGTTACCAGTCATCGCAGTAGTCGGTATTGTGCTTTACTCGGAATCGTTTGAAACTTCTCTGATACTAGGTGCTCTATTGATGTTGAGCGGGAATTTACTAAACCTCTACTCTCCCAAAAAATCTATGGTTAAGATTTAACATCTCTTCGTTCTACGAAATCCGCCTATCAGAAGATATTAGTGGTAATGGGTTGTATGACTGGAGGGGTATTTACTTTCCTTGGTATCAAAATCATGGCCCTAGAACTAGAAGAGCAGGTAAACGTACACTGCGAGTGTTATAGGCAAGCATTCGTTTAATTTTTCAAGTTTAGCTGAAGGATTATATATAATTATATCAATTAAAGATTGGGGTGAATTAATAAGTGAAACGATTGCACTGAGGATAGTTATTCATATAAAGAGCTTATATTTAAAAGGGTATTTTTATATAAGCTCACTCAAATGATGAAAATATGAACTCTTAAATAAAGCTCCCCATCTTCAATAGTTTTTCTAAATCCTCGATATTGATTTTTAATACGTGTTCTTTACCTAGTACATCGAGTTTTACAAACATAATCTCCTGTACGCTCAAACTTTTAAACAACTCAGCATCTCTTTCTTTACTCAACCGCGTAAGCGTTGGTCTGATGTAATGTCTGTTTGTCGTAAGATCATAGAGATTCGGGTCTTCGCTGAAGCGAATTTGAATCTTGCCTGATATTGGCCGCGTAACGTAATGACTCTTATTCAGGTTAGTCGCATAGACACGGACTAGGTCTGACTTCTCACTTTTTTGGAGCACCAAACATTTGTCCGAATCGAGATCTTTCAAAACCAATTCAAATGTTTTGTTATCCGGTGAAAATACATCATAGCTTTCCGCTAAGTAGTTGCTTCCAGAATGATAAATTTGTTCTGTAGTTCCTTTTTCTGAGGCTTCGGCGAGTGACAGTGATGAAAAAGCACAAGTGACGACGAGTAATGCAGTTCTTATAAACATTAATATGCAATGTATTGTTATTGAGACGGCGCAGTTTAACAATCTATATTTATGCTATCAATATTATTGACTATAAATGACTAGCGAAATAATGAAGAAATAAGTAATTAGATATTAATCGATATTGAGTTGAGTGTTATTTGAACAAGATGGCTAATTGAAGTGAAGAGCCAGATAATATAAGCCGGCTCTAATTTAGTTATTATTAATGAGTTAGGTAATGTTTCACAAATTGTGAAATTTTTACCATATCATCGATGGCGATGAATTCTTCGGTAGTATGAACTTTTGCCATACCAGTCGAGACATTAACTGTTGTTAGACCCTTCGCGTTAAAGTTGTTTGCATCGCTGCCACCACCTGTGCCTTTGGTGTAAGGTTTGGCGCCAATGGCTTCAAATGATGCTTTAACGGACTCAATGTGTGGGTGATCATCTGCAATAACAAATGCATTGTATGCGCGGGTAGATTCAATCTCTACGCTAGCTCCATGTTGCTGGCATGTGTGCTCAAATGTCTCGATCATATGAGACACTTGTTGAGTCAATTTGTCGTCATATAGAGAGCGTGCTTCTGCGACGACTTTAAGTTCCGGCATAACGATATTTGTTGCGTTTCCGCCTTCCACAATACCAATGTTCGCAGTGGTTTCGCTGTCGATACGAAGCAACTTCATTTTACTGATAGCATCCGCTGCGACCTGAATGGCACTAATCCCTTCTTCAGGTGCTAGACCTGCGTGGGCTGGTTTACCTTTAATTTTCGCAATTATCTTTTGTTGGCCTGGTGCTGCGTTGACGATAGTGCCGATTGGCCCACCTGTATCAAGAACAATCGCTTTGTCCGACGTGATGTATGACATGTCAAAGTGCTGAGAACCAAACAAACCACCTTCTTCATGAACCGTAAAGGCAAGTTCAATGGTTTTGTGCGCCAATCCGTCAGACTGAATACAGCGGATAGCTTCCATGATTGCAGCGATGCCTGACTTGTCGTCACCGCCAAGAATAGTATCGCCCTTGGAACGAATAATACCGTCTTCAATGACAGGCTCAATGCCAACACCCGGTGTGACAGTGTCCATGTGACTACTTAGAACAATGCTGCCATCAAGGCTACCTTCAAGTCGCGCGTATACGTTAAAGCCATTGGAAACTTGACGAGGTACGGGTAACTTGTGCACCGTGAGTCCCATTGCACCAAGCTGCTCTGCGAGTGTTTCTGCTATCTGCTTTTCATTACGTGATTCACTGTCGATCTTTATAAGCTGAAAGAAATGCTCTATCAGACGTTCACGGTTTATCTCACTCATTGTTATTTGACCTTTTTGGGAACAGAGGTCGTTACCATATCCTTGCCCGTAGATTCCGATCTCTGAGTTAAATCAATAAATGAGGGGTTATATGGCTGAAATCTTGGGAGCCTAAAAGTGAGATTTTTACTATTTATACGTGTTCGGTTTATCTATTCATTCTTCAGATAAATCTGATACTTATTGCTAGGCAATGTGTTTAATTTTACCTATCAAATCGGAGTAGTGCTGGCTGAGTAAATGGTGCGCATGGGCAACGAAGTTGCTAATTGATATGTTGAATGTAAAATAAATGTTACTAATTTTTGCGATAAATTCATATTATTCAGTCTCTTAACGATTTGGTCTGGTTCTGTTACGTTTTATTTACAAAATAACTTAAAAGTACATCCAGAGCGATTTAGAGCAGCTTTATTCCCTTAGTCATCAAGTTGGTTCAAGTTAATAAGAAAGGACGTAACCAATCACTGAGGGAAGAACAATGACTCAAGCATATAACCCACTTGGAACTGATGGATTTGAATTTGTCGAGTACACCGCTGCGACAGATGAAGGGATCGGGCAATTGAAGGCGTTGTTTGTTTCTCTAGGGTTCGCGGAGATAGCCAAGCACCGTTCGAAAGAAGCGTGGCTATACCGCCAGGGAGATATCAGTTTCATCGTCAATGCTCAGCCCCATAGCCAGGCTGAAGAGTTTGCCAAAATTCATGGACCATCGGTTTGTGGCATGGCATTTCGTGTTAAAGATGCCGGTGTTGCAATGGCACATGCGATAGAAAATGGGGCAGAAGAATATAAAACTGAAGTCGGCCCAATGGAATTGAGTATTCCAGGGGTATACGGAATCGGTGAAAGCTTACTGTATTTCGTGGATCGTTACGGAAAACAGAGCATTTATGATGTTGATTTCAATTTTTATGAAGATGCTGAAGCTCGCTTGAAGGAAGCGGATGTAGGCATGTATGAAATTGACCACCTGACTCATAACGTTAAACAGGGCAACATGGATACATGGGCTGGTTTCTATGAGCGTATCGGTAATTTCCGTGAAATCCGTTATTTCGACATCGAAGGTAAGCTGACTGGCCTAGTCAGCCGCGCGATGACGGCACCATGTGGCAAAATCCGCATCCCAATCAATGAGTCTTCAGACGACAAATCACAAATTGAAGAGTTTATTCGTGAATACAATGGCGAAGGCATCCAGCACATCGCAATGACAACGGATGATATCTATCAAACCGTACAAACATTGCGCGACCGTGGTATGGACTTTATGCCAACGCCGGACACTTACTACGAAAAAATCGATTCGAGAGTTGAAGGGCACACGGAAGATGTTGAGAAACTAAAAGATCTGCAGATCTTAATCGATGGTGCGCCGATGAAAGATGGCATCTTGCTGCAAATCTTTACCCAAACGGTAATTGGTCCGGTTTTCTTTGAGATTATTCAGCGTAAAGGAAACGAAGGTTTCGGTGAAGGTAACTTCAAAGCGCTGTTTGAATCGATTGAAGAAGATCAGATTCGTCGAGGAGTATTGAGCGATGCATAAATGGATTACATTCCCTCACCGGGAGGGAGTGTGCTCCAAGCAGGCACACGCCGACTTCCCGGAAGACGCAATTTATGAGCGCGAAGCAGGCCGAAGCGGATTCTTCGGCCCAGCGGCACACTTCCATCACCAACATGCACCAACAGGCTGGACGGAATGGGAAGGGGAGTTAAGACCTCGCGCGTTTAATTTTAATCTGGTTGAGAAAGCGGCACAGGTTTCGCCATGGGCGGTGCCGAATCTTCTGCATAACAATGACTGTAAAATTCGTATCTGGCGTATGGACGACAAGATGGACTTTCTTGTGCGAAACGCCGATGGGGATGAGCTGCTGTTTATCCATCAGGGAAAAGCGGATCTGTATTGCGACTACGGTCATCTTGAAGTGGGCGAAGGGGATTATGTGATGATTCCTCGTTCGACCAACTGGCGTCTAGAGCCTTCTGAGCCAATGTTCATTCTGATGGTCGAGAACACCGATGCCGCTTATTCATTGCCTGAAAAAGGTATGGTTGGTAATCATGCGGTGTTTGATCCTGCCGTGTTAGAGATCCCTTCAATTGATGATCAATTCAAAGCGCAGTATTCGGAAAACCAAACTCAAGTGCAGGTGAAAAGGCACGAGCAAGTGAGCGTGATTACTTATCCGTTTAACCCGCTTGATGCGATTGGTTGGCACGGTGATCTCTCTGTTGTGAAGCTTAACTGGCGTGATATTCGTCCGTTAATGTCGCATCGCTATCACTTGCCGCCTTCAGCGCATACGACGTTTGTAGGAGCAGGTTTTGTTGTTTGTACATTCGTACCAAGACCGATTGAAAGTGATCCTGGCGCGCTTAAGGTGCCGTTCTATCACAACAACGATGACTACGATGAAGTGCTTTTCTATCATGCGGGTGACTTTTTCAGCAGAGACAATATTGAAGCCGGCATGGTGACTTTCCACCCAGCAGGTTTTACTCATGGCCCACACCCGAAAGCATTTAAAGCGGGTCAGCAATACAAGAAGAAGTTTACGGATGAAGTTGCTGTGATGATCGATACCCGACACGCTTTAAACTTTAGCGATGAGGCTCATGCAGTAGAAAACCCAGAATACGTTTACAGTTGGAAATCACATCCAGAAGAATAAAAGGGAACAATGATGAAGTTAGCGACCCTGAAAAATGACACCCGAGACGGACAATTGGTCGTCGTCAGTAAAGATCTGACTAAATGTACGGCTGTGCCTGATATTGCCACCACTTTGCAGTCGGCGCTCGACCAATGGTCGAAAGTAGAGCCTCAACTTGCTGAGGTCTATAAAGCATTGAATGAAGGTAAACTGGTTGCCGAGATACCGTTTGAACAAAATCAGTGTGAATCCCCATTACCGCGCGCTTATCAGTGGGCCGATGGCAGCGCTTACGTTAATCACGTTGAGCTGGTGCGTAAGGCTCGTGGTGCGGAAATGCCACCGAGTTTCTGGACCGATCCACTCATGTATCAAGGGGGTTCCGATGCGTTTATCGGGCCTAGAGATAATATTCCTGTAGGTAGTGAGGAGTGGGGCATCGATTTTGAAGGTGAAGTGGCTGTGATCACCGATGATGTCCCTATGGGGGCGACTTCGGAAGAAGCCGCGGGTTCTATTCGCCTGTTGATGTTGGTGAATGATGTTTCATTACGTGGTTTGATTCCGAACGAATTGGCAAAAGGCTTCGGTTTCTTCCAATCTAAACCTTCTTCTGTATTCTCTCCAGTCGCCGTAACGCCAGACGAATTAGGCGATGCATGGGATGGTGGTAAAGTCACTCTGCCTCTGCTGTCTTTCTACAACGGTGAAGCATTTGGCTGCCCCAATGCAGGCGTGGATATGACGTTCGAGTTTCCTGAGCTGGTGGCGCATGCTGCGAAAACTCGCCCATTATCAGCTGGCGCTATCGTGGGGTCTGGTACAGTTTCAAACAAACAAGGCACGGAACACGGAACATCTATTGCCGAAGGTGGCGTAGGTTATTCGTGTATTGCAGAAGTGCGCATGATTGAAACGATTCGAGATGGCAAACCTTCAACCAGCTTTATGAAGTTTGGCGACAGAATCAAAATGGAAATGAAAGACGTAACTGGTGATTCTATTTTTGGCTCGATTGACCAGAAAGTGGTGAAATACTGATGTCGGAAATGACGTTGTATGGATACTGGCGCTCATCTGCGGCTTATAGAGTTAGAATTGCGCTCAACTTGAAACAGCTGTCCTATGCGCAGAAGTCAATCCATTTGGTCAAAAATGGCGGAGAGCAACACTCCGCCCAATTCCAGTCTCTTAACGCCAGCGAACTCGTTCCAGTTCTTGTGGATGGTAACGTACGCCTTAATCAGTCACTTGCCATTATTGATTATCTTGATGAGCAATATCCTAGTCTTTTGCTCACGCCTTTGGATAAACAAAAGCGGTATGTGGTTAAAGCTTTGGCGCAGGATATTGCAGTTGATATTCATCCCATCAACAATTTGCGTGTACTGCAATATTTAACCAACGAGCTATCGGTGGAAGAGGCAGAAAAATCACAATGGTATCGCCATTGGATTGAAGTCGGATTTCATAGCTTAGAGAAGAAGCTGGCTGAGACTCATGGTGCCTATTGTGTGGGGGATGAAATTAGTTTGGCTGACGTTTGTTTGGTTCCGCAAGTGTATAACGCAGAGCGATTCAATGTAGATCTCAGCCGTTATCCAATTATTCATAAAGTGACAATGTCACTAAGGCAACACCCTGCTTTTCAGGCAGCTTCCCCTGAAAATCAACCCGACGCTGTGATCAACTAATATCAGCGCCTCTTAAAACAACAAAGCCACCGTCAAACGGTGGCTGTTTCTTCTTATCTAGAAAGTAAATTGCGGCTGCTATGACTGAGAGCGGCGTTCACGTTGCTGGCTCTCTGCGATATTGAATTGGCGAACGTCCAGTTTTGCTAGGTCGTTACACTCTTTGCAAGAGTGGTGGCAGAGGCCATCAATATACTCATGTTTGGTAACCAGGCTAGGTTTTTTGCACCAGTCGCAAATACCTTCGATAGTAAACATAGATTTCTCCTCACCTTGTTTTACCAGGTGTTATTTTTGGCGCAAATTATGACATACATGCGGAATGTAAGTTAACTATTTGTTACGTGAACTGGGAGAGAGATCGATTGCGCAAGTGAGTGAAAATAAGCCCTTTGAGCGTTTTAAACTCAATGTGTTTTAATTTGTAACTATCTATTAACACTGGTAAGAATGATCTTTAACGCACTATTCAGGCGTTTCATTTCTTCATCACTGCCTTTTAAATCTGGATGGTAAATCTTACACAACTGCTTATATCTCACTTTGATTTCTTTTTCAGCAGGAATTGCGCCGACTTTGAATCCAAATAGAGCACAGGCCAGAGAAAGCTTTTGTTCTGATGCTGAAGGTTCAGCATGGCGTCTTTGGGGGCTAGGGCTTTGAGCAGACTGAATTTTCTTAAACTGTTTGTACAATGTTTCCAGTTGCTTTTTCTGTTGCTTCAATAAGTTATTTTTGTCTTTTAGCTGAGACTCCAATTGACGTTTTTCGGAGGATAAATCTTTATGCGAGAGTGTTGAATGTGCTTTCAGCTTACTCACTTTTCGGCCTAACCAGATCGCTAAAATAAAAAGTATTGTCGAAACCCCAATCAAAGAATAGATGATGTCGTTACTGCGCTTACTAGAGCTGGATTTGCTCTTAGCGATTGGACTTAGTTGAATACTGGAATCATCAAAAGCGACTTCTAACTGACCAATTGAGGATACTTGCTTCGCTCTCTGAGCGTTGAACTTCTTCTCCAACACTCTTGCATAAGCTTGCTCTGCTTCTTCACTTTGTGGCGAAGCTGTGCGATACCAGACTTCTGCCAAATCCAGTGTTTCTGGTGAGTGAGGCATGCTTTCATACACTTTGCCAAGATTTAACTGAGCCTGTACGTTACCTGCTATCGCGAGTTGCGTCAGCCAGTAAATCGCTTCTTTAGTGTTCTTATTGTCACCCTGAAGATGAAGAGAGGCTAATTGGGCGATGGCTTCAGTACTGCCATTGTTAGCGGCTTGCTCGAACCAGTAAATAGCGTCACCTCGTGAAGGTGGTGTTTCTTCACCATTGAGGTATTGATTGGCTAGTTGGACCTGTGCTTCTATGTCGTCATTCTGAGCTTTAGCGGTTAAAGCTTCAATCGACTCTGCCAAACTGAGAGGGGACAATAACAACAATAAAAGGCTGATAAATTTCAAGATATTCCTTAGTCCATTAAAACTGGCTTACCTGCACTATAGTGTAATGTATTTATCTGATAAATAAAAAATGGCTTCCTGAGAAGCCATTTTCATCGAGAAAATTACGGATGTTATTTGAGAGGTAGTATCTTGATCTCGACTCTTCGGTTGCAAGCACGACTTTCTGAGGTGCTGTTCGTGCACAGAGGGAAACGTTCGCCATTACCACGTGCGATGGCACGTCCGGAAGCAACACCCTGAGAGATAAGATAGGAGCGCACGGATTCGGCTCTACGTTCAGATAACACTTGGTTAGTGGTATCACTGCCAGTGCTGTCTGTATGTCCTTCAATGACCAAGCTGGTATCAGGGTACTCAACCAGAATCTTCGCCACGCCACGCAAGGTGTTATGAATGCTTGGATCTAAGTTGTATGAACTGGTTTGAAAGCCAATGCCATTTTCCATACGAAGCATTAGCTGATTTTCACCAACACGCTCCACTTGCACGCCAGAGTCTAACAACTCTTTTCTTAGCGCAGCCTCTTGTTGATCGAAGTAGTAACCTACGCCGCCTCCAACAGCGGCACCGCCAGCGGCTCCTATTAAAGCGTGTTGACGACGCTCAGTTGCATCATCGCCTGTTGCTAATCCAACCGCTGCACCTGCTAGAGCACCGAGTAAGGCACCTTTGGTCGCTGAGTTTGTCTCTGATTCACCAGTAGTTGCATTTTGGCGTTGAGTTGCCTGACAGCCGGACAGTGCAATAGCGACGGCTAGCGCTAAAGTCATTTTTTTCACGAAAACATCTCCATGTGTTCTTAGTATTCGTTTGTTCGCGAGGGATGAAGCAAAGAAGCGAACTTTTGCGAGAACAGAATTAACTATTTGTTGTTACTTATGTCAATTGAGGAGATATTAATTGACTGAATATTAACGCTGGCTGAACGTAAGTGATGGAAATTCAGCCAGGTTATGGGGAATTGGATAAGAAATTAGCGGAGCATTTTAGGGGCTTGTGCGCCATCAATAGGGCGGCTTACTGATACTGAGCGGCCTTTTTTAAGACCGACTTCGTAATCTTCAGTCAGGTTTTTCATCGCTTCTCTCAGTTGCTTCTTGAACGTTTCACGGTCAATATTCTTAAACTCTTTATCGATGTAGTCGTCGATTTTCTTGTTTGAATCGTCATCTGGGCTAATGATAGGCAGTTTTTCCAATGCACCCTCAACCCAACCAGAAACAAACGAATTGACCCGTCGAGAAACTTCACCCGTCGAAGTCCCCGTCCCCGCAAAGCTATTGCGGAATTTACCTGTTTGCTCATTCAGTTCACGATAAATGATATCGAATGCGAACGCCGCGAAAATTGCACGATCCGCCTCACCGATGAACTCGGCGCGTTTCAAGCCTTTGTGGTTGGTCAGCACAGCCTCAACACCAAACTTAGTATTGATACCCCGAATGATGCGAAGCAAGGTAGAGCTGACGTTAGATGGCAGTAAGTGTGTCGATTTAGTTTTGCCCATTTTGATGAATTCAATATCATCTTTATCTAAGCCGTACTTAAGCATGAGGCGGTGCGCCATTTTGATCGCATTCGCCGCTTCATTAACATTGGCTGAGTTACCAAGTTCTAGACACTTAGCAATTTTTTTGAGGGCTTTTTGTTTATCCATCGACAACAGAAAATCTCACTGATTTTTACGAAGTCGACCATTTTAACGCTTCTGACATTAAAACGAAACTCTTGACTGGTCCGCTTGGAAGATTTGTTTCGAAACAAAGCATTAACAAACGTAAAAAAGCCGCTGTTGTTCAGCGGCTTATTGAAGAGGAGAGAACTGGCTTAGATACCTAGTTCATCGAGTAGATCGCTGCCATTTGGATCCGCTTCTTCTTTAGGCGCTTCTTTCTTCGACGTCAGCTTTTTCTGAGCTTGTTCAAGAATTGAATCTGGACTCTCATCTTCGTGCGACTCGAATTCCTCTAACTGAATAAACTCAGTTTTGTCCATTGCTAGCTCAAGGTAGAAAATATTGCCATTTTCTGTTGAGAAGGTAACTCGACGCGCCTGTGGGCGATCTAAGTTGGTGTCTACCGACAAGATCACTTGTTTGTTCAGCGTTAACATCTTCGGCTGATTCTGAGTGATGTGCGTTTGAAGATCTTTTCTCACTTGGTTGGTAAAGTCACCAACTAGCTGGTTCATTAGCTCACCAAGAACATCACCCACCTCATCTGAAGTGTGTAGGACAGCTAATTCCTCTTCTGGCATGCCCATATTACGCATGTAGTTCGTATAAATCTCTAAAGCTGCTTTTGATGTGAAGTTGATAACAACCAATCCTGAAAAGCCACCGTCAAACAATACAAAGCAGCCAAAGTCCGGTTTCAGGCTGGTCTTAGTGATTTTTTGCACCATCGCTGAATAGCTAATATCGGAGCTTGTTGCTGAAGTCAGAACGCCAGACACAGATTGGCAAAGCTTTAATAGAATATCTTCTGTGGTGATAATTTTATTTTTTTTCATTGATGATTCGCTCATAAAAAGGCACTTACTAATCTAGGTATAATTACTAAGTGTGGGTAAGAATTGCGATTAGTGCCATTCTGACATTGCAATTCTGTTTTATTCACCCTTTCAAATGTTGTAAAGTGACGAAAATCAAAAAAATATTACTTATTGTATTGAACCCAATGCTGAATAGGATCAGCGTAGTAGGGGCAGGAAGCAAATGTTACCAAGATTACACTCTCAATCTGATGTGGATCCCGTCGTACTCAGTTTTCTGGAAGAACTCCGACAGTCGGGATTTTCCGGAGACATCGAAAGCCAATACTCAAGCCGTCTTGCTGTTGCCACTGACAACAGTGTTTATCAGCAATTACCCCAGTCGGTTGTCCACCCTAAATCCACTCAAGACGTTGCTTTAATCGGCAAACTCAGTATCCAACCTCAATATGAACGTATCACTTTTTCCCCGCGCGGAGGTGGTACAGGGACCAACGGTCAGTCGCTGACTAAGGGTATCGTGGTTGACTTGTCACGCCATATGAACAAGGTGCTGGAAATCAACGAAGATGAAGGCTGGGTTCGTGTTCAGACTGGTGTGGTGAAGGACCAGTTAAACGATGCTGCCAGGCCTTATGGCTATTTCTTCTCGCCTGATCTTTCGACTAGCAACCGTGCGACTCTGGGCGGTATGATCAATACCGATGCTTCCGGACAAGGCTCTCTGAAATACGGAAAAACGTCTGATCACGTATTGTCTTTGCAAGCGGTTTTCGCTGATGGCTCGGTGCTTGAGTCGGATATGTCTCAAGGGGAACCCAAGGATGGCGAGTACGCATACCAAGCATTACAGGTTACAGAGCAAGTTTGTCGTAGCAAGCGTGAGCAAATCAACGCGAAATTTCCCCCTCTCAATCGCTTTCTAACGGGTTATGACTTAAAGAATGCAATTGATGAAGAGACACAGAGCTTCGATTTAACTCGAGTCTTGTGTGGCGCGGAAGGCTCCTTGGCATTTATTACAGAGGCTAAGCTTAACCTTACTCCAATCCCTAAAGCTCGCACGTTAGTGAACGTGAAATACAACAGCTTTGATTCCGCACTGCGTAACGCCCCATTTATGGTTGAAGCCAATGCGCTTTCAGTAGAAACCATCGACTCAAAAGTACTCAATCTGGCTAAGCAGGATATTGTCTGGCATACCGTCAGTGATTTGCTGACTGACGTTCCAGGTAAAGATATGCAAGGCATCAACATGGTGGAGTATGCAGGCCAAGATGTTGAGGAAGTCGAGCAGCAGGTCGATGCGCTGACCAAACGTTTGGATCAAATGATGGAAGCCGATCAAGCGGGTATTATCGGTTATCAGGTGTGCAGTGATGTGGCTAGCATTGGCCGAATCTACAATATGCGTAAAAAAGCGGTTGGTTTGCTTGGCGCAGCTAAAGGAAGAGCTAAGCCTGTTGCATTCGCAGAAGACACTTGTGTTCCGCCTGAAAACCTTGCTGACTTTATTGTTGAGTTCCGAGAACTACTGGATTCCAAATCTCTCAGCTACGGTATGTTTGGTCACGTTGATGCAGGCGTTCTTCATGTTCGACCCGCGTTAGATTTGTGCGACCCTAAGCAAGAAGCCTTGATGCATGAAGTGTCTGACGAAGTCGTTAAGCTCGTTGCCAAATACGGTGGTTTGATGTGGGGAGAACACGGCAAAGGCTACCGTTCAGAGTATGGACCAGAGTTCTTTGGTGAAGAGCTTTTTACTGAGTTGAGAAGAGTTAAAGCGGCGTTTGACCCTCACAACAAGATGAATCCAGGTAAGATCTGTACACCACTAGAGAGCCAAGAAGAACTAGTTAAAGTCACAGATACAAAGCGTGGCTACTTTGATCGCCAGATCGACGTTGAAGTGCGAGACAGTTTTAAGCAGGCAATGGAATGTAACGGTAACGGTCTTTGCTTTAACTACGATACATCTTCGCCAATGTGCCCTTCGATGAAAGTGACGGCAGATCGTCGCCATTCTCCTAAAGGACGTGCTGGCTTGGTTCGGGAGTGGTTGCGTCAGCTTACAGAGCAGGGCGTGGATATTCTCGATTTGGAGAAACAGGCTTTAGAAGAAACGTCATCCATCAAATCGATGTTGGACAGAGTGCGTAATTCTTTAAATAAGCGCCATGAGTATGACTTTTCTCATGAAGTTTACGAAGCGATGAATGGCTGTCTAGCCTGTAAAGCTTGTGCCAGTCAATGCCCAATTAAGGTAGACGTACCAAGCTTCCGCTCAAGATTTCTCAATATTTATTATTCGCGCTATCAGCGTCCTGCAAAGGACTATTTGGTTGCGAATATAGAATCAGTTTTACCTGTCATGGCGAAAGCTCCGAAGTTAGTGAATGGCGTTCTCAGCCAAAAATGGGTCCAAAATCTCACGGCTTCTGCTGTAGGTTATACCGATGCGCCATTCATGTCAGTGCCAACACTCAAGTCGCGATTACAGCATCATCAACCTTTTGATCTGCAATACCTGGCGGCTTTGTCTAAAGAAGATAAAGCGAACCATGTGGTGATTGTGCAAGACCCATTTACCAGCTACTACGATGCTGAAGTGGTGGAAGACTTTGCTAAGCTGTTGACTAAACTTGGTAAAACGCCTGTTTTGCTGCCTTTCAAACCTAATGGTAAGGCTCAGCACGTGAAAGGTTTCTTACAGCGTTTTGCCAAAAGTGCTAAGAGCACTGCGATGTTCTTACAGCAAGTCGCCGATCTGGAAGTGTCTATGGTTGGCGTCGACCCGGCGTTGGTGCTCTGTTATCGCGATGAGTATAACGAAGTACTTGGCGACAAGCGTGGTGATTTCGAAGTGCTGACGGTTCATGAATGGCTGCAACCTAGGTTGGGTGAGTTCGAGGCCTCTGGTACGAGTGCAGAAGAACCTTGGTATCTTCTGGCTCACTGTACAGAGAAAACCAAAATGCCAAACGCAGAGAAAGAGTGGGGAGCAATATTCTCGCACTTTGGTTCCCGCCTGAATACGGTGCCTGTGGGCTGTTGTGGTATGGCAGGAACGTTCGGTCACGAAGTCGATAAGTTGCAGATGTCGAGAGACATTTACGGGCTGAGCTGGAAACCTCAACTAGAGCAGTTGCCGAAGGAGCGATGCTTGATCACTGGCTATTCCTGTCGAAGTCAGGTGAAGCGCTTTGAGGACATCAAAGTGAAACACCCTTTACAGGCGCTACTGCAAATTGTGTGATTAAACCTAGCCCAGCTTTCAAAGCTGGGCTATTTTTTAGTAACGTCAGCAAAGCTATTGAACACTATGGAAAAATTAGAAAGAAAAATTCCTCCTGTTGCCCTGTTTATTGTTCTCGGTGTGGTGATGAACCATGTGGGGCACGAGTTCCATACTTTCTCGGTTAGTTTACCGATACCTTGGATAGTTTTATTGGCGTGCTTCGCGATTTCTGTTTTTGTTGGCGTAGCTGGGGTCTACGAGTTTCGCAAAGCGAACACAACCGTGAATCCAGTTAAGGTGAAGGATGCGTCTCAAGTGGTGGATAGTGGAGTGTTTGCCTACTCGCGAAACCCAATGTATCTGGGGATGTTTTTGCTGTTGCTTGGGTTTGCGTACTGGCAGCAGAACTTGTTGTGCATTGCGTTGGCTTTCGTGTTTGTACTGTACATGAATCGTTTTCAAATTAGTCCTGAAGAACGCGCTCTTGAAGAGCTTTTTGGGGCCGCTTATATAGACTACAAGCAACGTGTCAGACGCTGGATATAAAAGAACCCCGCTCATTTGAGCGGGGTTCTTTTTAGAAATCTGAGTAAGGCTATGCTGCTTTGTTGAACTGCGCTAAGAATTCCTCTTTGCGCTCGTTAAAGCGAGTCACTAAGCCGTCAATGTCTTCTTGGTTGTATGGCTTCAAACCACTCGCAACCATACGCTTAACGCCTTTACCGACGACCTCGTCACCTTCTTTAAAGTCGAAGTTCAATGTGACGACACCACGTTTGCCTTCAACATCAAACGTTGCGCCTGCAAACTCGACTTCTGGGTGAGATAGGTTTAAGCGAGTGAATTCCACTTCCATGCTCTCGTAAATCACTAACGGGCGCTGGCAGTTGATCATCATCTGCTGTTCTTCCATTAGTGGAACCATGATGTGTGGAAAGTTCATACCTGAGAACTGAACGTAATTTGTTACGACATGCTCAATGAATGCGGCATCACGATTCACTTCGCCTTCGCGATTCATGTGTAGGTATTCTTTACCGCTTTCGTCAACAACAGCGGCTTCTTTGTCACACTTGTTTTCAATATGCAGAGCAACACCGTCACTGACCATACCTGAGAAATCAAAACGCATTTTCTGGCTAACGCCTTCTTTCTGTAGCAATACAGCGAAAAGCAGGTCGCCCGGAACGCAGAAGCGCTTGTTGTCTTCATCGTGAATTGGGTTGAAGTCGCCTGCAACCATCTTTGCAAAATGGCTTGCTTGCTGACGAGTGAACTGGAACTGCTTGTCGTTGTTAGAAAAATATGGTTTTAAAAACATAATTTACGGTAAATAGCCAAAACTGAGATGGATTATATATGACGATTCTTTTTGAATGGTCCATCCAGTGGAGTTATTACTGAATTATGACATTGAGAAGAAGAAAGGGCTCCGAATCGGAGCCCTTATATTGGTGTTTAGATACTAGGTAGAATCGAGTCTGGCATCAGATGATTGTGTACTGCAAGCTTAAGCAAACTGTTTGCTTGCTCGATGTCTGGCGCAAAGTAGCGGTCTTTATCGTAGAACGGTACTTTCTCGCGCAGAATTTGTTTTGCTTCTTCGACTTTGGTAGACGACTTGTTTGGAGCACGGAAGTCTATCCCCTGAGCGGCCGCAAGATACTCAACCGCCAAAATGCCTCGAGTATTCTCCGCCATGTCACGCAGACGGCGCCCAGCGAACGTTGCCATAGAGACATGATCTTCCTGGTTTGCCGATGTTGGCAAGCTATCAACAGACGCAGGGTGAGCCAGCGTTTTATTTTCACTTGCTAATGCAGCGGAGGTGACCTGAGCAATCATAAAGCCTGAGTTAACACCGCCGTTGTCGACTAAGAAAGGCGGTAGCTTACTCAGTGCGCTGTCGATCAACAGTGCCATACGACGCTCAGAGAGGCTGCCAATCTCAGCAATGGCTAAAGCTAGGTTATCTGCTGCCATGGCGACAGGCTCAGCATGGAAGTTACCACCAGAGATGATGTCACCATCTTCAGCAAAAACCAGTGGGTTGTCAGAGACAGAGTTGGCTTCCACTTCCAGAATGTCAGCGGCATTACGGATTTGTTGTAAACACGCGCCCATAACTTGAGGTTGGCAACGCAGAGAGTATGGATCCTGAACTTTCTCACAACCTGTGTGTGAGTCGCCGATTTCACTATTGGCATCCAATACGTGGCGATAAGCCAGTGCGGCGTCCATCTGGCCTCGATGACCACGCACGCGGTGAATACGAGGGTCGAATGGACGACGGCTTCCTAGTGCCGCTTCTACAGACATTGCGCCACAGGTTGTTGCTGAAGCAAACAGATCTTCAGCCGCAAATAAGCCCTCAAGTGCAAAGGCAGTCGATGCCTGAGTGCCGTTAAGCAGCGCAAGGCCTTCTTTAGGCGCAAGTGTGATTGGTTCAAGACCAGCGATTTTCATCGCTTCCAGACCTGAGATGATCTTACCGTTGTGGCGTGCCTGACCTTCACCGAGTAATACGGTACTCATGTGCGCCAGTGGCGCAAGGTCACCAGAAGCGCCGACAGAGCCTTTTTGTGGCACACATGGATAGACCTGAGAGTTGACTAGGTCGATCAGCGCTTGAATGACTTTAAGTCGAATACCTGAGAAGCCACGAGCAAGGCTGTTGATTTTGAGTACCATCATCAGACGAACCGTTTCATCTGACATGAACTCGCCGATACCTGCCGCATGCGACAACACGATACTTTTTTGCAGCGTCTCTAGATCTTCTGGTGCAATACGAGTGTTAGCAAGCAGACCAAAGCCTGTGTTGATGCCGTAGACAGTGCGGTCTTCGGCAATCACTTGTTCAACCACTTTAGTGCTTTCATCGATAGCAGGAATGGCTTCCGGATCCAGAGTCAATCTTGCAGGAGAGCGGCTCACCTGACGGAGTTCTTTTAAGCTAATATTTCCTGGCTTTAGCGTTAAATTTAACATCTTTGTCTTTCCTTTCTTCAGGTGCGCTTACTTAAGCTTCTTCAGCTCTTCGTTGAGCATAGGTAGGTCGAGCCCTTGTTCTGCTGCGCACTGCTTGGCAATGTCATAGCCAGCGTCTGCATGACGCATCACGCCGGTGCCTGGGTCATTGTGAAGAACGCGAGCAATTCGCTCAGACGCATCATCACTGCCATCACAACAAATAACCATGCCAGAGTGCTGAGAGAAGCCCATTCCTACACCGCCACCGTGGTGGAGTGAAACCCAAGTAGCACCGCCTGCTGTGTTTAGCAGAGCATTCAGCAGAGGCCAATCTGACACGGCATCAGAACCGTCCATCATGCCTTCTGTTTCACGATTAGGGCTGGCAACTGAACCAGAATCTAGGTGGTCACGGCCAATAACAACCGGCGCCTTAAGCTCGCCATTTTTGACCATTTCATTGAATGCTTGGCCTAGGCGTTCACGATCTTTCAGTCCAACCCAACAAATACGAGCAGGTAAACCTTGGAACTGAATGCGCTCGCGAGCCATGTCTAGCCAGTTGTGCAAGTGTGGGTTGTCAGGGATTAACTCTTTGACTTTCTGATCGGTTTTGTAGATATCTTCTGGGTCACCGGATAGTGCAGCCCAGCGGAATGGACCAATACCTTCACAGAAGAGTGGGCGAATATAAGCTGGAACGAAACCCGGGAAGTCAAACGCGTTATCTACGCCTTCTTCTAGGGCCATCTGGCGGATGTTATTGCCGTAATCCAGAGTCGCTGCGCCGCGTTCTTGAAGCTCAAGCATCGCTTTAACTTGAATCGCCATCGATTCTTTGGCTGCTTTGACAACAGCTGCTTCATCTTGCTTACGCATGTCGGCCGCGTGTTCCATCGACCAACCAATTGGAAGGTAACCGTTGAGTGGGTCGTGTGCTGAAGTTTGGTCTGTCACTACATCTGGAGTGATGTTGCGCTCAACCAGCTCAGGGAATACATCTGCGGCGTTTGCTAGTAGGCCGACAGAAACAGGCTCTTCAGATTCATAAATGATTGCCAGTGCTTCATCTAAGCTGGTGGCCTTCTTGTCAACGTAGCCTGTACGTAGACGGTAATCGATACGAGACTCGTCACACTCAACCGCGATCATAGAGAAGCCCGCCATGGTGCCAGCCAGAGGCTGAGCGCCGCCCATGCCGCCAAGGCCACCAGTTAGAATCCAACGTCCGTTTGCTTTACCATCAAAGTGCTTCTTCGCAACAGAAACAAACGTTTCATAAGTGCCTTGAACAATGCCCTGTGAACCGATGTAAATCCAGCTGCCGGCGGTCATCTGACCGTACATCATCAGCCCTTCTTTATCCAACTCATTAAAGTGTTCCCAGTTCGCCCAATGCGGTACTAGGTTAGAGTTTGCAATAAGAACACGTGGCGCATTTTTGTGTGTTGGGAATACACCGACAGGTTTACCAGACTGAACCAGCAAGGTTTGGTCGTCTTCAAGACGTTCTAAAACTTCAACAATTTTGTCAAAACATTCCCAGTTGCGCGCTGCACGGCCAATACCACCGTACACAACCAGCGAATGAGGGTGTTCTGCGACATCAGGATCCAGATTGTTCATTAACATGCGAAGCGGTGCTTCAGTCAGCCAAGATTTTGCTCTCAGATCCGTGCCATGTGGGGCACGAATAGTGCGGGTTGAATCGAGACGCATATCTTCTACTTGGCGTTCCGTCATGGTAAGACTCCTTGTATTTCACGTTTTCAGGTTGAAAGCGGTCTGCGCAAGAGCGAAGCTCTCACGCAATCTAGTCGCTTTCCTTTCTGTTTTTTCTATTTTTCGGAAAAGGCGTTAGCAATATCCCAACAAAGCCTTGCAGCTAACCGCGCCGTCTGACTGTCAACGTCATAGGTAGGGTTGTACTCAGCGATGTCGGCAATAACCAACTTCTGTTTGTAGTGTAAAATTCGGTCCAAAAAGAGTGCCAGCGTATCCATACTGACGCCTCTGGCGGCAGGAGCGCTGACGCCCGGAGCTGTCGCAGCTGGGAAAACATCAAGATCGATGGTGAGGTAGATGTAATCGCAATTATCGATGAAATGCTGCAACTGGGTCAGATGATAGATGTGGTTTAGATGTGCGAGATCTTTGTCTTCAACGAACCACACGTTGAGCTCTTTGGCTCGCTCAAACAAGGCTTGCGTGTTACTGGCTCTGCTGACACCTAGGCAGGCGTAATGGAATGGCCAGTCGTGCTTTTGGCAGTAATCATAAATTTGGTTGAATGGTGTACCAGAGCTGGGTTTTACATCGGCGTTACTGCTTTCAAACGCACGTAAATCAAAGTGAGCATCAAAATTGATGATACCAATCTTAGGAGGCGTTACTGGGTTTAAGTACTCGAAATAGCGCGCAAGTCCTTGAAAGGAAGCCCACGCCACTTCATGACCGCCGCCGAGCGTGATAACCGGAGTAGAGCGAAGCGCTGCAGCGATGACATCAGCACATTCTGATTGGTACTGTTCCAGCAAATCATCTTCACAGACGACATTACCTAAATCGATAAGTGCGCTTTCTTTATGCCAAGCCATGTTTGCAAGTGCTCGTCTAATCAAATCAGGTGCTTTTTTAGCGCCGACGCGACCTTTGTTTCGTGCAACACCAGCATCGCAGGCAAAACCCAAGACGCTCACAGCGTTTCGATAAGGTTCAAGATCCTGTACTTGCAGCTGTTTGATAACGTGATGGACGCGTTTTCCCATCGCACCATCTTCAGGGTCATGGCGTCCTTGCCAGTGAAAATCCTGGTTAGTCGTTGGTAGGTTAGACATATTCCAGTTCTCCGTTTACCACGCGAGCAGATAAGCGTGACAAACCCTGCTGATAACTGAAATCGGCAGGGTGGCTCACGTCCCAAATAGCAAGATCAGCATCATAACCCGGCTGAATTTGCCCTCGGCTGTTACCGAAGCCTAGCGCTTGAGCAGCATTGCAAGTCACGCCACGCAATGTTTCTTCAGGCGTTAGGCCAAAAAGTGTACAGCCCATATTCATCATCATAGTCAAATCTGAGAAAGGCGAGGTGCCAGGGTTAAGATCTGTTGCAATTGCCATTGGAATATTATGTTGACGAAGTAGCTCAATAGGCGGTAATTGGGTTTCTCGTAAGAAGTAAAACGCTCCAGGCAGCAGTGTGGCAACCGTTCCTGATTGGGCGAGTGCTTTTACGCCTTCTTCATCGAGATATTCGATATGATCCGCTGACAGCCCTTGGTAGCGAGCGGTTAGGGCTGTGCCACCTAAGTTAGAAAGCTGCTCAGTGTGACCTTTTACATGCAGACCGTATTGCTTGGCTGCGGCGAAGACTTTTTCGGTTTGTTCCAAGTTGAAGCCAATCGATTCACAGAACACATCGACGCTGGTTGCTAGCTTCTCCTCAGCGACAAGAGGAATCATCTCTTCGCATACCAGTTTAATGTAGTCATCCGCTTTACCCGCATACTCTGGAGGAAGGGCATGTGCGGCAAGTAACGTTGTGGTGATTCGAATCTTACGGTGATCTTCTAGTGCTTTTGCTGCACGTAGCATTTTGATCTCGTCTTTTACAGTCAGACCGTAACCCGACTTTACTTCTACTGATGTGACACCAGTTCGAATTAAACCGTCCAATCGTGGCAGGGCGAGGTTAATTAAAGCTTCTTCAGTTGCTTCTCGCGTTGCACGAACGGTTGATAGAATTCCGCCGCCTTGCTTGGCAATCTCTGGGTATGGGACACCATTAAGACGCATTTCAAACTCATTGGCGCGATTGCCTGCATATACTAGGTGAGTGTGGCAATCAACAAATCCAGGTGTGACCAACTGGTTTTTACAATCATAAGAGTTTGTGCAAGAAAGCTCGGAGCCACCGATTTGTGCAATCTTTCCACCCTCAATCAGAAGGCTACTTGGCTCAGAAACGGAATACCCTTGCGACCCAGCGACCATAGAGACCAGCCGTGCATTGGTTAGCAGCAATTCTTGGCTGTCGGTGTTTAAGGATGAAGAAGCGCTTCCAAGCATGTAATTGAGTCCATAAGTTCAAATGTATATACAAATGATTATTCAGGTATAACAATTGATCAAGTGGCTTGTTGCAAAAATGTGATCAGTAAAAAGTATGAAATGCTTTAACCGAGTAATATTTTAGAGCTTAATTTGTAGCGAGTGCCCGGGTGGTAAAGCAATGCAGAACTCACGAGCTTATCTTGGCTCCATGTCCTTCTGTTTAGTAGCAGGCAAGGTTCGTTAGCCCCGAGTCTCAAGGCGGTACGCACCTCATCATCTGCAACGATGGCTTCAACGGTATGTTCGATAGCACTCAGTGGGCAGTTCTCAGACAGATATTGATTTGGGGTGATTTGGGTAAAGTCTTGTTCAAGATAGTCAGGCGCGTAGGCACTGTTGACCCAGCGAAGTTCATATTGAATAGGAGAATTATCTTCAAAGTGAATGATTTCACTATAGAAAATCGGGCTGTTCAACATCACCCCTAACTTTATTGCTACAGTTTCATCGGCGAGCATCGAGGCTTGTTTAATTACCTTACTAGAGTATGTTTTACCCCGTAATTTCACTTCTTCAGCAATGTTTTGGATATCCAGTAATGGAGATTCCGCTTTATCATCGGGAGCGCAGACAAAAGTGCCTACTCTAGGTCGTCTTTGAAGCTTTCCTTCGGCGACCAAATCACGAATCGCCTTATTGACAGTCATTCGGCTAACCTTGAATTGTTCTGTTAGCTCCAGTTCAGTCGATATACGATGGCCCACAGGCCAATGTCCAGAATCAATTTTGTCAGTAATGTATTGTTTTATTTGGAGATATAATGGCGATTGGCTCATGATGATTTAATAATTATTTATTTGACTATACAAATGGTGGTTCATTTGTCATGAAATTGCAACTCTGGTTGCGGATTAAGCAGTCTAAACGATGGTTTACACATTATTCAGATAAATGTCTTGCGACTCGATAACGCCGCATGTTAATCAGAAACAATAACGACATAGAAAGTAAAAGGAAACCTTATGTTTGGTAAGTTAAAGGCGTCACTGGGAATTGGAGCTGCAAAAGTGGATACGGTTCTAGAGAGTATGTCTGTGTATCAGGGAGAAACTCTGAAGGGCGTGGTTCACATTCAGGGTGGCGATGTTGAGCAGCAAATTGACGCCATTAATCTCAAGCTTTGCACTGAAGTTAAAGTGGAGAGTGATAACGGTGCCAGCTATCAGAATTTCACCATTGGTAGCCTTCAAGCGGTTCAGCCTTTCACCATTCAGCCTCAGGAACATAAACAGGTTCCGTTTGAATTAAAGTTAGATGATGAGACCCCAATTACGGCGCTTAATGCAATGAAGAATCAGTGCCACGTATGGGTAGAAACCACGCTAGACATCGATTTCGCGATTGACCCTAAAGATCGTGATTTCGTTGAAGTGAAAGCATTGCCTGTCGCTTCCAAAGTAATTTCAGCTATAGAGCAAGCGGGCTTTGGAATGGTCAAAGCAGATGTGGAAAAAGGGCATTTGCGAGGCAGCAACTTCTCATCTAAATCTGGTTGCTATCAGGAGATAGAATTTCGCAACAATGGCTTCATTAACAAGAAAGAAATAGAGTTGTCATTCATCCTTGATGGCAATGTTATGCACTGTTTAGCGGAAGTTGACCGTTCGCTTAGCATGCGTGGTGACCAGTACGTTTCTTTCTCTCTGAGCCTTAACGCCAGCGATGTGGAAATCAGCTCTGCGGTTAGCCGAGTGCTTTCAGTTTAAGTTTGGTTATCTGAGCCTCCAAAGCGGTACCGGTATCCTATTCCAAAGGCGATATCGGTACTGTTATCTGCGTTAAACATGTTTTCCACTGCAGTCAATTCAATGGCTGAGCTTTCCATTTGATAGCGATAGCCAAAGGTGAATTCGGTCGATGGCTTGGAAAATTCATCCTCCCCATCTGATACGCCCTCATGAAAAGCGATTTGCCCAATAAGATGGTGCCTTTCCAATAGCTGGTAGCGATAACTAGCTCCGACCGTCCAGGTGCTAGAGCGATAAGGCATATCCTTGAATACCGTTGGCGTATTGCGAAAAGTGATAGCAAGTAGGGTGTCTAGAGAGTGTTTATCGCGGCGATAGCCGTAGTTTAGCTGAATACCTTGTTCGAATTCTGAAGAACTGAAAATACCATGTTTGGTGTCGTTGTAGTAAAGAGATGCCCCGACCGAAAGCCCGTGATGCTCTTTATTGATAAATTGGTATTGCATGTAACTGGTGATCGCGTGGCTTAGGCTTTCTCCGCGGAAGTCTTCCAACTCTATGCCGTAGTCAGGCATATTGATCACAAAGCGATCGTTGTCCACATCCTCTCGGCCATTTTGGTCAATGCCAACCCAATCGTGAAACGCAATGGTTAATCGATCTAGGTGGTTATTACCAGCGTAATTCCAGCGATAGCTAAGCTCTAGTTGCCATTCTGAAGAGAATTGCCATTTCCCACCAACGGCGATTTGATTTTGGTAGTAGTCTAACTCGTAGTCTGGAGTGACGGCCCAAATACTTGAAATGGTACCCGTTCCATAGACCTCGATATCGTCTACATCCATTGAGAATCCAGAGCGGAGCTGAGGTGACAAACTGTTGGTATGGAAAGGCGATTGTGTATAGCTTTGTACAGGTCCGTAGTCGATTTGTGCCCACGCAGCGTTAACGATTATCAGAGGAATGAGAGAGAGGAAAAACTGCCTGCAAAGGGTCATAGATTCATTTCTTATTCTTATGTCACTGATAAAATGATAGTTTATGATTTTATCGTGTGCCGAATTTATGATCGGATATGTGCTGAGGGACGTCTGGCTAACCCTCAGCAGTCGGGCTGGGTAAGCTTTACAGTGGATACACTTTTTCGAATCGTTCTAGTACCAATTCGGACTGTAAATCGAATTTGGCGCCAATCTGACCAGCGTACTGAGTAAAGAATTTAATGTGCGCGTCACGCCACCATTCATAGCTCAGGTCACCTTCTCCTTCTGAACGGGCAAACTCTTCAGTTACTTGATCGAAAGGGCAGATAGAAACTTCTGTTAGGCGAATGATACAAACCGGCTCTTGTTGCCAGTTAAGCACCACTGTAATGCGACCTACCTGAGGAAGAGGCTCTTGCTCAATGGCGTAGCCTTGTTTCAGGCTGCAGGACGCTCGCTTTGTACCTTCATTAATCAACCTTGCACATTCGTTGGCATTAAACTCGTCAGCACAAAAATATTCAGCGATGGTGTCTGGTATTGATTCTCGCTGTTGAGGTGAGAGTGTGGTGAGGTATTCGTTTAGATACGCTTGCTGCTGTGGGGTCATCATCTTCCTTGAAAAACAACCCCTTCATGAGAAGGGGCTGTTAGCATTGAGTTAGGCCTAGGCGGCACTTAGATGGGTAGTAATATAAGGCTGCCATGCTTCTTGGTAAAGCGCTTTCGACTGAGCTCGCATTGACTTAATCTGGGCGAATTCAAACTCGCTGATGTCTCGGCTTTCTGAAGCTGCTTGACGTTCAATTCTCTGAATACGTTCGTACAAGTCATGTTCTGGACCACTTTTTACGTCAGCAATGGCTTTAAGGTGTAGCTGAACTTCAGCAACCAAGTTGGTCTTTGGAAGCTGGACCAATAGATTTAGGTCACGATAGCCCGAAGCCCCGGGTTTCTTAAAGCGGTTTTTTACTTTCACCACAGTGGTTTCACGGTTTAACACTTCATAAGCTGACATCAAGCCTTCGATGTCATCGGCAACAATCGTCGCACGGGCAAGGTCAGTAATACGCTCAGCATCACCATCAAGTTCATAGGCGATTTTTTGCTTTGCTCGCTCTGCAGATTTCACACCAGCAAAGTGGGCATCTGTTGAAGTTAGCATTGCAGTGCTCTTACAGATCATTTCTAGTTCAGCCTGAGCTTGGTGCGCTTTGCTGTATAGAATGTCGAAGTCAGAGTAGGGTTGAAGTGGAGTTGTTGGTGTGGATTGGATGCCATACAGACCACTCAGATTGTGTTTGAATGCTTTGGAACAGACTTCGTTCTGGTTAGTCGAACGATTTTCCTCACTACCGGGTGCTGTTGGAATAGCGGCGAAAGCTGGCGCGCGGCTGAGCATTAAAAGCATCAGGGCCGTAGTTCGCAAAAATAGGCTCATTCACTCTCCTTAGATTCGTAGCGTCTTGGGTAAACGGTGTAAGAAAAGGCTCAACAGCCAAAACGTACCAATCTCTATAGTCTATATGGGGGCTAGTTGGCGAATTACAATGTAGGAATTACCCTATGGTGTAATTGTTTGAACTAACTCTCAATTTGTTTGAGTGCCCGATTTCCTTATGGTTCATTCTCAAGTTGTAAATAAGTATAAACACCTTACCTGAACCTAATCTGAACGGTTTATACAGCTTGAGGGATACCACTAAGAAACGCTTTCGTATAGGCTATGAGGCAGTCACGTCAGGTAGGGAATAGAAATGAAAGATCCAGAATTTTGGCACAGTAAATGGGCATCAAACCAAATTGGTTTTCACTTAGAAGACGTAAACCCGCTGCTGGTTGAGTATTGGTCCGAAACCAAGCCAAGCAGAGAAGATAAAGTGTTTGTCCCACTATGTGGCAAAACAGAAGATCTTGTTTGGCTAGCGACCAAGCATGAAGACGTTCAGGGTGTCGAACTAAGCAAAATCGCGGTACGCTCATTTTTTTCCGAGCATTTTTATACGCCTACGGTGATCCCTGTAAACGGCCAGCATGAATTGTATCAGTTTGATGAGCTGTCTATTTACACTGGCGACATCTTTACCGCACCCGTTCAGCCAGTAGAGATTGTGTATGACCGTGCCGCTCTGGTCGCTTTACCGGAAGAAATGCGCGCAGATTACGTCCAACGCGTTAAATCGCTGCTGAAGCCGGGCGGAAGAATTCTGTTAGTTACGTTAGATTATCCCCAAGCTGAAATGGCGGGTCCACCGTTCTCAGTCACCGAAAGTGAAGTTCGTCAGCTGTTTTCAGAATATAAAATTTCAAAACTGTATCGTGATGACGCAGATGAAAATCATCCTAAGATAGCGAAGAAAGGTTTATCCAGCTTCGCCGAAGAAGTGTATTTGATTGAAAGCTGATAAATCCGGCTTTTAAATGATCAAGCCAGTATTCTCTGTACTGGCTTTTTTAAAGTTTTTACTCCACTTTCTAGAGGTTTAGAGTTTAAGTTTTTATTCTTAATATTTATTTTTGTGATCGAAGTATTATTTATGTTTATCAATTCCACTTTCTCCTAATCTTTTTCAAAATTCTCGCCATTTACCTACATCTCCTTTTCATTTATCACACAAGAGGTGTTCATGGCGACAGTCATTGGCGGAACGGGTTTAGGTCTGTTCGATACACTTGGGCAATCCGGCATTAAGCTGGGTGGCAATAATGGGCTACAAATCAACGCATCGAGCGGCA